>Ga0180216_1000068_pt1 | contig 136381 bp, 112 predicted proteins | sample eDN3rd37CBELigMG_FD_128879 | JGI IMG/M metagenome (GOLD analysis project Ga0180216, IMG submission 128879) | Enriched Miracle-Growth compost microbial communities from Emeryville, California, USA - eDNA 3rd pass 37_C BE-Lig MG (version 2)... ... | reverse complement strand
GGCGGCACACTTCGTTTTACAGACGCATTGATCCTCCGCCACATTTGTAGGCGACCCACTCCGTTAACGGAACACTTTACTCCTCCGCCACACTTGTGGGGCGGCACACTTCGTTTTACAGACTCATTGACCCTCCGCCACATTTGTGGGGCGGCATGCTTCGTTTTACAGACGCATTACACACTGTAAGATTGAGTAGTGAACGAGTTTGGTCCTCTTCGCCTTGCTTCCTCAATAGCTTCTATCGTAGCCTCCACTAGTCACCCTTTCGAAAGTTATTCCGACCGGAATTCCTTATTATTACCATAAACCTTACCATAACAGGAAAGTCAATACTCGAAAATACAAATTGTGAAATTTCATTTGGAACAGTGCAGCCAAACAAAAAGGGATGCTAGGATTAAGTCAGTCCTAACTTAATCCCAACATCCCTTACTTTTACTCTAATACACTAGCTTACTATTAACCTCAGCAGTACCCGCTACGGGTGAAAGGCTAAACTTCCACGTACCTTCTACCTCTTCACGGCAATATGCATACCCTATCACTACAGCCTACTGTGCATCCTGCCATATTAATGTCGGGCCTTCGTATACGGCTTGTAGGAAGCTGTTGTTCATAACATCGCCAGCGACAAGCTGCTTTTCAATAACCTTAGCGTCGAGTAGCATTTTAACCTCTCGCTCCCACTGCTCCTCTGTCTGCCAGCCAATGCCTACTGAAGGGTCTTGTGCCTCGCTTAGCAAGCCTAATTCTACCTTCCAACGATTTAGTTCGGCTTCCTTGTCATATAACGATTCCGAACGAGCTGCGATCATCTCAATGGCTTGCTCTGGATTTTCTGCAGCAAATTGATGTGCCTTCAACAGCGCTCGTAGAAAATCCTCAACCGCTGTCTGATGCTGAGTTGCCCATTTATTGTTAACCGTTAATACGCCAAACGATGTTTCTGCGCCAAATTGACCTGGGTCAAGCACACGTACCTTCTCACCCATCTTCTCAAGCTGATATGGCTCATTGGACTTGTACACCGTTAACGCATCAATTTTGCCTGATGAAAGCAATGTCACATCGTAGCCTACTGAAACTCCTTTAATATCCTCTAGCTTCATCCCGTTGTATTGCAGCATCGCAATTAAATTCGCAGGTAATGCACCATGAAAGCCTACTTGCTTCCCTTTCAAATCCTCTGGCTTATAAATATCAGAATCCTCCATTACAAGCAATGCGCTTGTTCCAACAGAACCAAAGGTCGCAATACCACTAATTTCTGCACCTTGCGCTACAGACTGAATCACTTGGCTCGGTGTACCAGCACTAGCTAGCTGAGCCTTGTTCGCGGCAACGTACTTCATTCCTTCTGCATCCAGTCCAGGTACGATGTTTACATTTAACCCTAGCTGATCGAAATAGCCCAATTCATCAGCAATAAAGACTTGAATATCTGGCGGTGATGCCGCGTAATAAAATCCCGTCATATATGTAATTTCTCCAGCTTCTGCATTAAGCTGCTTACGCTCTTCACTGCCAAGCTCTGGAAGCTCGCTACTGCTGCTATTGTTCACGCTGCCTTCGTTGCTATCTTCTTTTGTTGTAAAGCCGCAGCCACTTAACACAAGCAGCAGTAAGCTAAGCGCGATCATTCTCTTCATTTCATTACTCCCTTTCTACTAGCTCATTCACTGTAACCCATTCTAGCTGTTAACCGACATATGCCAATGCAGTACTTTACGTTCAATATAACGAATCAAATTAGTCAATCCAATACCCATGATCGCCAGCATAAATATCGCCGCAAACATACGCGTCGTCTGTGAATAATTGCTCGACATCATAATAACATTGCCAAGCCCTCTGCTCGACCCACTCCACTCGCCAACTACAGCCCCCATTACACTAAGGCTAACGCATGTTTTTGCTGCACTAAACAAATACGGCAAGCTATTTGGCAGTCTCAGCTTCAGAAAAATCTCTGCTTTGCTGGCATGTAGCGAACGCATATATTCATAGTGGTTATCATCGATTGAGCGAAAGCCCATAATCGAGTTAATTAGCATTGGGAAAAACGTAATAATCGCCGCTACAAGCACCTTCGGTAATGTACCAAAGCCAAACCACAATATAAATAACGGGGCAACTGCCATTATTGGCGTAACATTCGCAAGCACAGCCAGTGGAAGGAAAGTTCTTTCCAGCACCGTAGAATGCGCCATCATAATCCCCATAATAAATGCAACACTTAGGCCAAGCATAAACCCGAGCACCGCCTCATAAAAGGTCACCCAAGCATGCGAGATGTAAAAGCTAAACGATTGAAAAAACTCCAATGTGATTGCCGAGGCTGGGGGTAATGTAATCGGATTAATTCGAAAAATAATCGTTGCCAGTTCCCATACGATAAATAAACCGGCAAATGCGGCAAGCGGAGGCCAAAAAGCAGATTTGACGTAAAAACGCTTTAAGCGCTTAGAGAAACGTGCCTTAGCAGGCTGTAACCGCTCTGTTTGATTGCCGTCCTTGTTCACCACATCTTCTCTCCTGTTCTATCCTCTGTAATTATATCTGCCATTCCTTACGTAAATGGTAACGGATGTCTGACATATAATGCTGAAACTGCTCTGATTCCTCAAGCTCTGCAGTTCGAGGGCGTGGCAGATCAATCGTTATTTTCGCTTGAATCCGCCCCGGTCGCGGGCTCATAATAATCACTTCATCAGACAGCAGCACCGCTTCACGAATATTGTGCGTTACAAATACAACCGTCTTCTGATACTCTTCCCATATATTTAATAGCAAATAGCTAATTTTTTCTCGAGTTATCTCATCTAAAGCGGAAAACGGCTCGTCCATCAATAGAATTGGTGCACTAGAGCCAAATGCTCGCGCGATTCCAACACGCTGCTGCATACCGCCTGAAAGCTCCTTGGCGTAGGAATCAATAAATCCACCAAGCCCTACCATTTCCAATAGCTTAACAAGCTCCTCACGATCTGCTTGTTGCTTAGTTGCTTGACGATTAACCTCGAACGGCAGCTGCATATTTTGCAGCACAGTCCGCCACGGAAATAGCGCTGGTGATTGCGGAACGAAGCCAAACTGTTTTTGCTTCTGCGCTTCTTGTGGTGAGCTTCGACCAATCAGCACCTCACCGCAATTCTGCTCTACGAGCCCACCAATAATACGGAGTAATGTAGATTTACCACATCCACTAGGGCCAATCAAGCTTACAAACTTCCCTTTCTCTATCGACAAATCAATTTCATGCAACGCTTCTGTCACTTGACCACGCCGCCGATATTGCTTACTAACCTGCTTTAGCTCAATATAGGACAATGACTCCACCTTACTCCTTGTTATGTAACAATTGTGATGACCTACAAAAAAATCACAAAAAGCTGCCAGCTTCATCATCATGATAGCTAGCAGCTTTTATTTTAACACTAATTTAATGCTTTGTATAAGGTTAGTTTGCGTACTTCTCCCAGCCACGCGCTCTAACGTTAGGACAGCTTTTGCTTCGATACATAGCGGAAACCCTTACAAAACAGCCGCATAACTGACAGGTTTGACGTTGCAGTAAATGTTCACAGGAGCTGCATCTGTCTAAACGCTGCTCGTAGACTTCAGCAGGAACAACAATGTTTTCATCTCGGAACATCGGTGCCTGTAAGATCCGATCGATTTGCGCCTCGGTAACTTCATATTGAGGACCGCAGCCACGGCAAGCAGAGCTTCTACCTACTGTAGTTTCACTCATTGGCGCTCACATCCATTCACTGAGGGAATCAGCATCACCAATTACGCAATGCTTAGTGTCGTCACCGACATCGGTGAAAGCTTCAGCTTTAAGCTATGTCCATTGATTTCGTAATCAGTATAGCTTTGCGGCTTAACAGCCTCTGGATTTTCAAATGTGTTATGTGCATCCATCTTATCCGCGGTAATCGTCGTTGCCGTTACATTAAATTGTTCCTTCACTAGACCACGTAAATCAATCTCTAGTTCTGTTGCTTGCTCTGGATTCACATGGGCAAGGCTAATATGAATAACACCATTGCCATCTAAGGAAGCTGTAGCACTAACCGCTTTAATGCTCTTACCATTGCTCGTATAATCCTCAGACTGTAAATTCAGCTGCAATAGCTTGCTATCCTGATGCACCTTATACATGTTAAACACATGGTAGGTTGGCGTTTTAATCATTTGATCGCCTTCTGTTAAGATAACCGATTGCAGTACGTTAACCATCTGTGCAATGTTAGCCATACGTACACGATCGCTATGATCATGGAAAATATTAAAGTTTAGCGCCGCAACAAGCGCATCACGAATACTATTTTGCTGATAAAGGAAGCCTGGGTTCGTGCCTGGCTCAACATCATACCAAGTTCCCCACTCATCTACGACTAGCGCTACACGCTTGTCAGGGTCATATTGATCCATAATTGCCGAGTGACGTGTAATTAGCTCGTCCATGCGCAATGTGTTAGTTAATGTATCAATCCACTCATGCTCTGGGAAGCCTGTTGCCGAGCCTTTATGCTCCCAGCGAATTGGGAAGGTGTAATAATGAAGAGACAATCCGTCCATAAAGCGTCCTGCCTCGCGCATTAGCACTTCTGTCCAGCGATAGTCGTCAATATTAGCACCGCCAGCAATTTTGAAAATTTTATTGTCGCCGTAATTACGTACATAAGTAGCATAGCGACGATATAGGTCTGCGTAATATTCTGGACGCATATTACCGCCACAGCCCCAGTTTTCATTTCCTACGCCGAAATATTTAAGCTTCCACGGCTTCTCTCGACCATTCTCTGCACGCTGCTCGGCCATCGGAGATACGCCATCAAATGTCATATACTCTACCCATTCAGACATTTCTTGTACTGTCCCGCTGCCGACATTGCCGCAAATGATCGGCTCACATTCCAATAGCTCACAAAGTCTCATAAACTCATGCGTACCGAAGTGATTATTCTCTACTACACCGCCCCAGTGTGTATTAATCATCCGTTTACGCTTCTCACGTGGACCAATGCCATCCTTCCAATGGTACTCGTCAGCAAAACAGCCTCCTGGCCAGCGCAATCCTGGAATCTTCAATTCTTTCAACGCGTTTAGCACATCGTTGCGAATTCCATCAGTATTTTCAATTGGAGAATCCTCCCCAACCCATAGCCCTTCATAGATACAACGACCCAAATGCTCAGAAAAATGCCCATAGATTTGACGATCGATCGTCGAAAGCGTTTGATCCGCATTAATCGTCAATTTATTGTTTGCCATACTGACAGCACCTCACATTTTATTAGATTAATTAAAATATTAATTTAAACATAAAAACATTAATCCTTAAGCACATCATAATGTTTATTTTTATTTTTGGCAACTCTTTTGTTCTAGTTTGCTATAATTAAATTTGAAAGCAAATTCGACTTAAGGAGTGATCGCTTATGACAACTATGCCACTGCATCACTGGGGAATTGAAGCAAGTCAACTTGCATTAGGCTGTATGGGATTTGCCGGCTCGTGGGAGCAAGCTGAGCCTACGACGGACGAGCATATGAAGCAGCTGGAAGCAGCTGTAGATGCAGCACTATCGATCGGGATTAACTTTTTTGATCATGCCGATATCTATAAACGAGGGAAATCAGAAGCATTGTTCGGGAAGCTGCTGGCAGCTCGCCCTTCATTACGAGATGAACTCATCATTCAATCAAAATGCGGAATTCAGTTAAGTGACGGAATAGTTCCGAATCGTCATAATTTTTCTAAAGAGCATATTCTTTCTTCAGTCGATGGAATATTAGAACGACTAGGAACAGACTATATCGACATCCTGCTGCTGCATCGCCCTGATCCATTGGTACAGCCTGAGGAGGTTGCCGAAGCGATTCACACACTGAAAGCCTCAGGTAAAGTTCGTCATTTTGGCGTCTCTAATATGCATAGCGGTCAAATTAAATATCTTCGTACTGCGGTCGAAGAACCCTTTATCGTTAATCAGCTACAAATGAGTCTTACCCATACTCATTTTATTGATCAAGGCTTGCTTTATAATCGCAACGAAGGAAGCGCTATCAGCTTTGAATATGGACTTATGGAATATATGCAGTTGGAGAAGATACAGATTCAAGCTTGGGGGCCGCTAGAGCAAGGTCGACTAACAAGTACGTCCATTCAGCATGCAACTGAGGCTGAGCAGCTGACGGCACAGTATATCGCTTTTCTCGCTGAGCAAAAGCAAACAACGAGAGAAGCAATCGCGCTAGCTTGGTTAATTAAGCATCCAGCATCTATTCAGCCCGTGCTAGGAACAACGAATGCTTCGCGTATCCTTGCTTGTCAAGACGCAGCTAGACAAGCTCAGCAGATGACACGAGACGAATGGTGGACGTTGTATGCAACGAGCAAAGGCACATTTAAGCCACAACTACCGAATTTGTAATCATTTAAACTATTACACTACATACAACAGGAAATTGATGCATAATGTTCCAGTATTGAACTCATACTAGCTCTGAAAGGAGTTGATAGCTATGAGTTCTAGAAGTAGACTTGTCGTGCCGGAGGCTAAAATGGCGCTTGAGCAATTAAAATTTGAAATTGCCCAAGAGCTAGGCATCAATTTGCCACAGGATGGTTATTACGGGCATATGACTACTCGCGATATCGGCACAATTGGCGGATACATAACGAAGCGTCTTGTTGAGCTTGCACAGCAACAAATCAGTAACCGCTTCTAGTCGTGAAAGGTGTTGCCGCAGGCTATCCCAATCAAGCTCTTCGCCTACGAGATAGCCTGCTATCATTTAAACTTCCATTATTCAGCATTTATCGTTAAAATAGAGTAATGTACTACTAGATATTCATTATTAGAGAAATACATGATAGAAAGGAATATCTGAAAAATGATTATTCAACCAAAATCTAGAGGTTTTATTTGTACGACTGCACATCCAGTTGGCTGTGAACAACAGGTTCAAGCACAAATTAATTATGTAAAGCAGCAAGCTCCTGTAAAAGGACCTAAAAATGTACTTGTCGTTGGCGCTTCTACTGGCTATGGACTAGCTTCACGTATCGTGTCCGCATTTGGCGCATCTGCTAATACGATTGGCGTCTATTTTGATAAAGCTGCTGAAGGAGCTCGTACAGCTACTGCGGGCTGGTATAACTCCGCTGCATTTGAAGCTGCTGCTGCTGAAGCAGGCTTAAAATCATACAGCATCGTTGGAGATGCGTTCTCTGATGAAATTAAAAACAAAACGATTGATCTAATTAAAAATGAATTTGGTAAAATCGATCTAGTTGTATATAGTATCGCGTCTCCGCGTCGCGTTCATCCAAAAACAGGAGAAGTATTCTCCTCCGTTATTAAGCCGCTTAAAGAGGTTTACTCTAACAAAACAGTAAACTTCCATAATGGCGAAGTTAGTGTAGCAACGATTGAACCAGCTACTGAAGATGAGTTACGTCAAACAATTGCGGTTATGGGTGGCGAGGACTGGAAAATGTGGATCGATGCTCTACAAGAAGCAGACGTTCTTACAGATGATGCAACAACTGTTGCTTATTCTTACATCGGACCACAAATTACTCATGCTGTGTATCATGACGGAACAATTGGCGCTGCGAAAAACGATCTTCAGCAAACGGCTGATGTGCTTAACGAGCAGCTTAAATCGACTGGTGGACGTGCCTTTATTTCTGTTAATAAAGCGCTAGTTACACAATCAAGCTCTGCAATTCCTGTTGTGCCGCTATATATTTCCGCTCTTTATAAAGTGATGAAAGAAGCTGGCACACATGAAGGTTGCATCGAGCAAATGTATCGCCTATTCTCTGATCGTCTATATGGCGAAGGTGAAGTGCTTGTAGATGAGAAGCGTCAAATTCGTATTGATGATCTAGAAATGCGCCCTGAAATTCAAGCCGCTGTTGCTAAAGCTTGGGAAGAAATTGCTACAGAAAATGTGTACGAGCTAACAGATCTTGAAGGCTATCGTAATGAGTTTTTCGGATTGTTCGGCTTCAACGTAGAAGGCATTGATTATGAGGCTGACGTTGATCCTAACGTAGATATTGTCAATTTGAAATAATCCATGAACAGCCATGACAATAATGTCGTCATGGCTGTTATTACTTTTTATAGCTAGTTATATTTTAGCTACATATTTGAGAAGCTATTATAGATTTGATATGATGTTACATAAGAAAAGTTATTAGCAATGTGCTATTAGTTGGAGGATGTTATGGCTCAAATAAAAGTATTTTCAGGCTCATCAAATAAACCGCTTGCGGAGGCAATTTGCGAAAGATTGCAAGTCCCTCTAGGAAAAGCTGTAATTTCTCGTCAGCAAAGCGGAGAAATCCACGTATCCTATGAGGAATCGGTTCGTAATTGCGATATCTTTATCGTTCAATCGCTATCTCATCCGGTCAATGAGCTTCTCGTCGAGCTGCTAGTTATGATTGATGCAGCAAAACGCGCTTCAGCTCAAAGCATCAATATCGTCATGCCTTATTATGGATATGCTCGTCAAGAACGTAAAAGTAAACCACGTGAGCCGATTTCTGCTAAGCTGGTTGCTGATGTTTTAACAACTGTAGGAGCGAATAGAATTATTACGCTTGATCTGCACGCTGACCCAATTCAAGGCTTCTTCGATATTACAGTTGACCATTTAAGCGCGTTAGATATTATTATTAATGCTCTGAGAGCAAAAAATATCGTCAATCCAGTTGTTGTATCGCCAGATGCTGGTCGTGCAACAGTCGCTGAAAAGCTGGCTGGCTTATTAAATTGCCCGTTTGCGATTATGATTAAAAATCGTCCTGCGCATAATAAATCAGAAATTACCCATATTATCGGTGAAGTGGAAGGTATGACACCGATTATTATTGAGGATATGATTGATACAGGCAGTACAATCGTAAACGTTGTTGAGGCGCTTCATAAAAGAGGAGCTTACGATGCTTATATTTGTGCCACTCATGGTCTCTTTTCCGACAATGCCGTGAAAAAGCTGGACCATCCATATATTAATGAAGTGATCATCACTGATACGATCCTGTTAGATGATGAACATTCAGATAAATTTGTCGTATTAAGTGTTGCCCCGCTAATTTCGCAAGCGATCGATATTATTACTAATGGCGGTTCTATCGCAACACTATTCAAAGCTTAAGTAACAAACTAAATCAACCACTTCCATCGGACTTTATGGTGCATTACGCTCACATGAAGTCCGATAGTTTTATTCATTAAGCTACTCCATGTTTACTTTCACGAAAGTTGAGTTAGGAGTGAATAATTTGAGAAAAAGGAAGAAATGGCCGATTTATCTATTCTCTTTGATATTGGCTGTAATTTTAATCTATGCTGGTTATTCTTTTGTTAGCAGCAACAATGATCAGCCATTACGACCAACACCTTCAGCTAATGAGCAAAGCCATGACAATGGTGAGCTTACATCACCGACTGCAACTGGAACTAACCAGCCAGCTACTGAACAACCAAACGCATCAACTACACCACAGCAAACAAACACTCCAGAACAAGAATTTACTCAACATATTAATCAGCAAATCCAAAAGCTATCGATACAGCAAAAAATCGGTCAGCTGCTCATTATCGGCATTGAAGATGACAATGCAAAAGTTAGTAAACAAACCGCTCAGCTAATTACAGAACAGGCTGTCGGTAACATTATCTTATTTAAACGAAATATTAATAGTAATGCACAGGTAAGCTCGCTGATTCAAAACTTAAAAAATCTGCCGCAAAAAGGCAGCATACCGCTTTGGATCTCGATTGATCAAGAAGGCGGCAAAGTAAATCGTCTCCCGCAAAAATTCCCGTCTGCACAGCATTGGGCTGAGCTCGATGATACTGAAGCAACGAAACTAGCGGGACAGCAAATGGGTGAAGCACTTTCCGAGCTTTCAATTGATATTGATTTTGCACCAGTGCTTGATATTAATAATAATGCGGACAATCCTGTTATCGGTAGTCGAGCATTTGGCTCTGATGCAGAATCAGTCGTAAAACATAGTATGGCGATGCTTGATGGATTAAATGATTATGTAGTGACGGTTGGTAAGCATTTCCCTGGTCATGGTGATACAAACGTTGATTCTCACTATTCTTTACCGGTTATCCAAAAAAGCTGGGACGATCTGGAGCGGCTTGAGCTTATTCCGTTCCGTGAGGCGATTAAGCAAGGGGTTGATGCGATCATGGTAGGGCATCTCTATTTACCGCAAATCGATGAGCAATATCCCGCTTCCCTCTCGTCCATTATTATCAAGCAGTATTTACGAGAGGAATTAGGCTTTGAAGGGGTAGTCATTAGTGACGACTTGGTAATGGGAGGAATAACCGAACATTATGATATCGGCGAGGCGGCTGTTCTAGCGCTTCAAGCGGGCAATACGATGCTAATCGTTGGTCATGAGCCTAAACAGCAGCAAGCGGTCATCCAAGCCTTAGTAGAAGCTGTAGAGCAAGGGACGCTGGAAGAGGAGCTTATTGATAGGAATGTGGCGCGGATATTGCGGTTAAAGCTCGGAAAGGCGAGTTTGGGCGAAGAATGAACAGCTGTGGGTGAGGAAAGGCGTTTGAGTGGGGCAGCGCTTCGGAACAATGTGTTCTTTCAGCACACTTTTTAAACCTTGCTGCTACTAATTGAAATCTTTGGTAGCAGCAAGGTTTAAAGGTGGCCACTTCGTTTTCCAGAACTCATTGTTCCTTCGCTGTAGCCTTGTTTTTCGCCTTTCCATCGATGGCTGTTTGTCATTCTTCGAGGTGGCTCCCCTTTCCTTCGTTGGGTATGGGGAGTTGTAGGTGTTTCGAAGATGGCGTTATTAGTGGTGTTCAGCGCTTCGGATTAGGGCGTTATTGCAGCACGCTTTTTAAACCTTGCTGCTTCTAAATGTAATCTTTGGTCCAGCAAGGTTTAAAGGTGGGCACTTCGTTTTCCATAACGCCCTAATCCTTCGCTGTAGCCTTGTTTTTCGCCTTTCATCGATGGCTGTTTGTCATTCTTCGAGGTGGCTCACCTTTCCTTCGTTGGATAAACAAACAACGCCTGCTTCGCATATAAGTAGGCGTTGTTTTTCATATTACTTATTTAAATTTGCCGCCACTGCCACGTGAGCCGCCTCCGCTACGGAAGCTTCCGCCACTGCCACGTGAGCCTCCGCCTCCGCCACGGAAGCTTCCACCGCTGCCGCGCGAGCCTCCACCGAATCCGCCGCTGCCACCAAATCCGCCACCTCGTGAGCCTCCTCCACCATGACGATTTTGATTAGACATACGACGCATCATTTCAATTTGAGCTAGCTGCTTTAGTCGTTCCTGCTCTGCACGCTCTTTTGCAATTTTATCTGCAATCGCCTGCTCAGCCATTTGACTAAACTGTCGATAATATTGCTCGACATATTTGAATTGCTCATTTACGCCAAGTAAATTAATCGGGAAAGTCGAAAGCTGCTGCTCAATGGCGTTAATGCTTTGTTCAGCACGTTTATATCCTTCTGACATGCCGCCGTTTACTGATAGACGATGACGCTGAAGATTGTTGTGCACCTGTTGAAAATTAATTCTAGACTGTGCAGCACGCTGCTTCAGCTGCTCTACATTTACTTCAAGCTCACGATTTAACTGCTCTAGCTCTAAACAGTGTGCTTCAAGCTCATTTACCTTATTTTGTGCAGCTTGTAATAAGCCTTCTGCTTCTAAGTAGCGCTGTACTCCCTTTTCGTTGTACTGAGCAGCTTGCTTCACTTGCCCCTCTAATGCAGTAATTTGCTGTGGGAGCTGTTGATATTTGCGCTCTGCCTCCTGCCAATGAGCTTCAGCAAATTGTCGCTTAACAAGCTCTAACACTTGCCCTGCCTTAGTCATTCGCCCTGACTTCAGCCTTAATAAATCCTTCTCTAATGCCTCGATATGCTCAATATTCGCATCTCGTGCAGCAATTGATCGTTTTACATCTGACAAAGCCGTGCTCAACCAATTTTCAATCCGATTCGCACTTTCTCTTGCGGTAGGCACATCGCCTATTTTTAATGAGCGTTCAATCGTAAGTAGTTGTCCATTCATTGAGTCAAACCATTGATATGGAGAGATCTCCTGCAATGTTAACGACTCGTTAGCAATTAATTGCTCCAGCTTTTTCTTTGTATCGTCAATATGCTGAGGAAGCTTATTAAGTCCACCAAGCAGCTGTTCATAAGACAGTACATCATCTACCCAGCTTCTAATATTAACTTCTTCCTCGTTCAATCGTTTACTTGCTTCAATCGGATTAAACGCTAATGTCGCTTCGATATCCTTCAGCAGCTGTTCAATGTCCGTTTGACGTTGGAATAAAGCCTGAAGTGTCGTTTCTGCGTCTGTAGCGATGGCTTGCAGAGCTTGCTGACCCTTCGCAAAGCTTGCCTTACATTGCTGTAGCAGCTTAATCGCAGCAGCTTCAATGCTTTTATATTTATCGATCGCGGATTGTAGCTCGGCTACAGTCTGTTCAATTCCTTGCAGCGTTCTGGCAAGCTCCTGAACTTCTCGTGCTGATTTTTGCAATTGAAATGCACTCAATCCTTTCCATGCGCGAAACTTCTCAGGATAAAGTGACATCTGCTGCAGCAAATCATACAGGTCATCCTCAACATCGCCAATAATTTCCTTGGATTTACCCAATGAAAATTTCTTGATCTCATTCATATCTTGATCTAGCTCTTGAAGCTTCTCAGATATTTTTTCATAATGATCTTCTACCTGAAGCAGCAATCTTTTTGTCTGTTTACGCTTATTGCGACGAGCAACAATAACGATTACTGCGGCTACAACAATAAGCAAGACAATGATTACAAGGAATGGATATATAGAGCTAGCGTTAGTTGCGGCAGTTACCTCGCCTACATTTATTGCATTTGAGCTAGCATTTTTCGTATAAACATCCATGTAATAGACTAATCCATCCAAGACCTCTTCAATGGCACCGTAATAGTTCCCTGCTGCAGCCTGAGGATAAAAATTTTGCTCTAGGAATGATAAGACGGGATCATTTTTTTCTAAATCCTTTGCCGTAAATAACGATTGCTCGAGCCTAGAGTTCGCTAACAGCTCTAGCCAAACCTCTCCATCGGAGTCCGCGATAATCAGCAGTGCATCCTTTTGACCCAATGCCCAGTCAGAGAACTGATTGGTGCTGTAGCTAGATAAGCTTTGCGAACCAAGCGAATCGATAATATTTACATGAAGCTTGATCTCTTGTTTGCTAATAATTGCATTTAACTGGGATAACTCCTGCTGAGACAGAGCTCCAATCTCATCCTCAATATAAGTGCCATTAGGAGACAATGCCCCGGCAACAGGAGCTAGCAAGAAGGTTAGCATGAACATTAGGAGAGAAACTGCGGTAATTATGCTTTTTTTGTTCATTGGTTCAAGCCTCCATAAGAAAAAGCCGGGTTACACATAACCAGGCTTCTCCCCTTTGCGTCAGTATTTATTTGATCTTACTTATTGCCATTCAGCTCTGCTTTGAGGGCAGCAAGCTCATCATCAATCGCATTTTCCTTGCTTGATTTAAGCTGCTCAGCAAATTTTTGATCCAATGACTTACCTTCATTAGCAAGCTCAAATGCTGCATCAGCTTCATCATGCATTTTTTGAATTTTTTCTTCCATGCGTGTGAAGGTTGCACCAACATCATTTCGACCAACACCTTTTAGAGTGCTGTTAATTTTTTGTTGAGCATTAGCCGCTTCTGCCTGCGCAACTAAAGTGCTGCGCTGATCCTTCATTTCCGTTACGCGCTCTTTCAGTTCACGCAATTGATCACGTAGCTTGTCTGCAGTAGCTTTCGCACGATTGTAGCTATCTTGTAGCTTATCGCGTTTTTCCACTTGCTTCGCTTTGTCAGCCAAAGCTTCGCGAGCTAGCTCCTCATTACCCGCAGCAAGCGCTTGACGCGCTTGTGTATCACGCTTAGCCACTAGCTCCTCGGCTTCCTTCAGCTCACGCTCGAAGCGCTTCTCAACTGCCATTTGTGAAGTAACTGCACCCGTAACCTTCTCAACATCTTCATCAAGCTCACGTAACACCTGATCAATGATTTTGACTGGATCCTCTAATTTATCTACCGCTGCATTAACATTAGCTTTACCTATTCTAAACAAACGTTGAAAAATACTCATTCTCATACCTCCTCAAACTTTTCCATCATAGTTATTCATACGAAGGTGAAGAATTTTCGTTTCAAAAATTAATTACGTTGATGCTCAAGCAGTCCAAGTGCTAATGCTCCACATAATCCAGCATTGTCACCTAAGCCAGGTGCGATGATATATTGATTAATATTTTGAAGAATCATCTCATGCTGAACATAACCGTTTAAGTTCTCAACCACCTGTTTACGGATTTGCGGGAACAGCTGCTCCTGATGCATAACGCCGCCACCTAAAATAATACGTTGAGGAGATAATAATAGAATGGTCGATATCAGTGCTTGACCCAAATAATAAGCTTCAATCTCCCATGCCTCATGATCTGGTGTTAGCTCATGTCCCTTTACTCCATATCTTTTTTCAATTGCTGGACCTGCTGCTACACCCTCCAAGCAATCCTTGTGATACGGGCAGGCGCCTTCAAAGCTATCATTGGGATGACGTCTAACAGGAATATGACCGCCTTCTGGATGCAGCAATCCATGCACCAAATTCCCTTCTACGTATACGCCAACACCTACGCCTGTACCTACTGTATAATATACACAACTTTTTAAGCCTTTAGCACTGCCCCACATAGCTTCTGCCAATGCTGCGCCGTTTACATCTGTGTCAAATCCAATCGGTACATTAATTCTTTCCTTAAGCTTTCCGAGAACATCAACGTTTTTCCAGCCCGGTTTAGGTGTAGATGTAATGTAGCCATAAGTTGCACTGCTGCGATCAACATCAATCGGACCAAATGTGCCAACACCAAGGGCATCGATTTGCTCTTCTGCAAAAAAGCTATATATTTTTTCGAATACGATTTCGGGCGATTCTGTAGGAAAGCTAATTTTTTTCTCAATATTCCCGTGTTCATCGCCAATCCCGCATATAATTTTCGTTCCGCCTGCTTCTATTCCACCAATTCTCAAAGATGAAACCTCCCACATTATATGTATTTTTACGTAAGCATATTATCCTACATTAACATCATAGTGGAAGAAATAGTATCTGTACACTACCTTTTTGATGACATACTTACATACAAGTTATCTAATGCTTCAACCACTTGACCTGAGGTATCTTCAATTTGCTTTAACTGCTCGATAGCGGCAGCTCGGTCATTAGATTCGATATAACTTACCACTGTACCGACCATTTTGTGTATATCACGATGCGGAGCATCAATTTTACGAAAGGCTTCATTCTGGTTAAGCTTTCCTTGAGAAGAAACTTTACTGTACCATTTTCCTAGGCGACAAGCGTCCGCATCTCCAGCCTTCTTTGCATCTAATGTATGATAACCTAAAATGCTGTTATATACCCACCAACGCCACAATAAATGATCGGTCTTCACGATACGTACCATATAATCATCTGAAAGCTTACCCATATAACGAAGTGTCTCATTGCGTAATTTATTTACCTTATAGCTAACATCGTAAACTTTTTGACCTGTTCCTGTAGCATTGCGTTTAATAATTCCAATATGCATTAATAAATCATTAGTACGACTAGCAATATCGTCCGTTGCAGCAGTTTGCTCCTCAATGATGGCTGCAATATTGGAGGTTCTACTCCCCATATCAACCATTCCAGCGATAATGTCTTCAAGCTGGCTTACAGCAGTATGAGCTGTTTCGCCCTTCTCTAGCATATTGTGCTCCATTGCTACCGTCATCCCATCAACCTGATTTGCAGTAGCTTGAACACTTTCAATCATGCCTTGAATTTGTCCAACCGAGCGGCTAGTTTGCTCAGACAATTTACGTACCTCATTGGCAACAACCGCAAAGCCTCTACCCTCTTCCCCCGCACGCGCCGCTTCAATGGCAGCGTTTAGCGCAAGCAGACTCGTTTGATCCGCAATTTCATTAATAAATGAAGCAACATCGGTCATTTGCGCAACTGATTCGTTAAGATTTGTAAATTGCTTTCTTATCTCACGCATTTCCTCAACAAGCATGCTAATTCCGTTAAGCGCTTCTTGTATTGTGTGTTGACCTTGACGTGCAGAATCGACCATCTCATCACTGCTTTCAGCGACGGTGATCGCATGCTTAGCAATTTCTTGAATAGAAGCTGCTAGCTGCTCTGCTGCCGAGCTAATATTCGTTGCTGCATCCATTGAATAATCGACTGAATCGAGTAATTCTCCTACCTCATCAATTTCAATTAATGATTCAATAATTTCGGAGTTCGTTTCTACAAATTTAAATTCATGAGCCTCTTGATAGGCTTCGAGAGCGATCTGCGAATCTAGTGAAAGCAGCTTTTGCAAGCTCACCAGTGCGGCACTTCCCTTACTGCTGCCTAATTTCTGCATAATAGCAGGTACAAGCACCTCATAGAAACGGACATATGAAGCTATGTACCATTCCGAAGTCAATTGAATTCTAGCATGCACTTTACCGATCATTTTGCGATTGTCCACATATTGTTCATTAGGCTCAAATTTGCCTATAGAACGAACATATTTTTCATATGTTGCTAGAAATTTTTGCTCATAACTATGCTGTTCCATAATTACTTTTGTTTCTGGCATTTGACAAATCATATCATAATGTCTTTTGGCAATATGTGAAGCATATTCGTCTAATATCGAAGAGAGCGAATGTACACGCTCGATATCTTCCTTATGTAATTGAATATAGAACATTTTTTTGTTAAGCTGTTCCTCTAAATTAAACTCAATATTTTCAATAGCTTTTACCTTCGACGGTGATTGACCTTTAATAAAATGAAGCATGCGATTTTCCCCCTCTAGTATAGTTAACCGCTACGCAAACCTCTAATAAAACCGCTTTCAGTAATAACCATCGTTAAGCGATATAAATTAAAACATCGACTAGCGATATTGCCTAATAATATCATATAAAATCACAAATTTAGTATGTTTTTGAATAAATATGTTTTTTATCAAATATCATTTATATCAACTTACCACAATTGGTAAAAAAATTCACTATGAATAATAATCAAACAATATGTAAATTTTTCCGTTTGTGAAAATAAAAAAGCAAGGTGACATAGGTCCATTGGTAGATAACACGACCTTACTTGTCACCTTGCATCCTATATGAGCGAAACAACACCTGCTTAATTATCGGTAAATCCACCAGTACCTCTAGTGGTAGGTACACCAGCACCATCTGCTCCGCCTGATGGTACTGTTCCAGTTTCATCACTTGATGGTACTGTTCTAGCTGCATCACCTGATGGCGTTGTTCCACCTGCACCACCTCTAACGCCACCGCCGCCGCGACCACCGAAGCCACCGCCAGGACCAAAGCCACTCTTACTTGTGGTCAAGCCCGTCTCGTCAACATAGCTAACGATCTCTTTAGTAGTAAAGCTAACTAGCTCCGTACCAAGCTGTGACGGCGTCATCTGTCCTAATCCCAGTCCTTCGATTAGCTCTGATTGTCCACCACTTAATAAGCTATAGCTTTCTCCAACTTCGATCTCTGGTGAACTAATTACGACAGTCTGGTAACTTTTTAGGGGACTGAAGGCGACAAGCACATCACCAGCACTATTTGTAAGCTGCATTAATGTACCCGCTGATTGAGTAGCTGGATAGTACATCAGTATGGAAGCCTGTGTCGATTGCTCAGCAGAAGGCGCCATCGCCATACCGCTGCTGCCTGCAGCAACAAGTGTACCACCTGTCATAGCGAACGTACCATCATAATCTAGTGCACCGTTGCCGTTACCCTCTGGGCCGTTAACAACAACTACACCTCCACTCATCTCGATATTACCGTTGGAATCAAGTCCGTCTCCATTCGCATTGACATTCAATTGGCCTCCAGTTATAACGAGCTTGGAATTTTCACTTGCACCAAAGCTAGCTCCTCCGCGCCCCATAAATCCCGATTGATCGTTACCCCCAGCCACATTCACACCATCATCAGAAGCGTTCAGCTCGATGGTTCCACCATGAACATAGATTTCATTGCTCTCCAATCCTTCATAAGAGGTCCTTATTGTAATAACACCATCATGTATACTCAAAGCTTCATCAGCATGAATACCATCATCACCAGCACTGATGACAAATGAGCCTCCGTAAATCTCTACATTATTGTCACTATGCAGCCCATCATCGTACGAGTTCAGCTCAAAGCTTCCGTTATGAATGAGCAGTAAGCCCGCAGATTTTATAGCCTTTGCACTATTACCATCGATGGCTGAAGCCTCTGCGCCACCACCACTATTAATCCTTAAGCTGCCATCAGCAATTGTGATGTCACCGATTGAGTCCATTCCATCTGCACCAGCTTCAATGTTAAACTGACCGCCCTCGATATAGATTGAACCAAGCCTTTCCTCGTTATCATTCGTTGATTTGAGGGCATCTCCATCAGTTATAAGAGTATAGCTGCCTTGCTTAACCGCTAATAAATCTCTTCCGATAATGCCATCGTCCACCGATTGAATTTCATATTGTCCATCGACCAACAATAAATTATCTTTACCAACAATTGCATTATTATAGTTAGCGTCGATTAATAGCTTGCCTTGTCCATTTATCGTTAAATCCGACTTACTGTATAATGTTCCTGTTGGTTCATCTGCACCATCAGCTAGCTGATATGTTTCTCCATCAGATAATGTATTACTAGTACCTTCCGCTAATGTAATAATTGCTTTACCTGCATCCTCGATATAGATGGCAGCGCCATCCTCATTGTGAATCGATGCATTGTTTAACACCAGCTTTACTTCACCTTCACCTTCCAGCTTAACATGTACTCCGCCATCAATTAATTGACCACTTAGCACATATGTACCCGGCAAGGCGATCGTCACATCAGAGCCTTCAATAAATACTCCGCGCTTAGCGCTTGTCGTAACTTTGCTATCGTTAAATTCAATTTTCTCGGCATTACTTGCATCCCAAGAACTATCAAGATCACTTGTAGTATACTGCACGGGGCTTTGTGCGATCTCGCCGTTGCTATTCTGCAACTGTTTTGTTGTCACGTCAGTTGTGCTATTTTTCTCAGTTAACTGGCTACAGCCACTAGTTATTAGCATAATTGTCAGAAGCGATGCCCCTAGCCATTGATACATCCCAGTTTTCATCTTCACCACTCCTCAACCTTTACTTTCTAAGGTTGAGTATACGAGCAGTAAATTAAATCCAGCTTAAATTATTCTGAGAAAAAAATAAAAGCTGTTCATTGAACAGCTTCATCGGTTAAATATTATGCTCTTGTAAATATTTCAGCGCCTGCTTCATTTTATCATTGTATGCCTCATCTTCGGCTGTATTATAGAAAGTAACTTTGGCAGAGCCTTTTCCACGCGCCAATCCATAGCGATGGAGCTGAGCAGCTAGTCGACGTACTGTACCTACACTGCCATCTACAATACCAACATGTTCTGGTAAGATGTCCCGCAGAATCGGTCTAAAAAACGGATAATGTGTACACCCAAGTACAACCATCCCATATTGCTCTAAAGGATACGGTGCAAGCTTATCTAGAAAATATTCTTTGACTTCCTCGTCATGAAATTTCATTCCCTCACAGAATGGCACTAGCTTTTCCATTGGCAAGGAATCAACGATTCGATTATCATCTACTCTGGACACTAAGGCATAATATTTGGGCATAGATAGCGTTAATGGAGTTGCAAATACTAATACTCTCCGACCAGTAGTGGCATTCATTTCAACTGCTGGCTTAACAGCAGGCTCCATCCCGATAATAGGGATGGAGGGATACATCTCTCTAAGCATTTCAACAGCGATGCTCGTCGCTGTATTACAAGCAAGGACAAGCGCATCGATATCATGCTTCATCATCTCACTTATCGTCGCAACAACGAACTCCTGTACTTCCTGCTTACTCTTTGTACCGTATGGAACATGCAATGTATCCGCCACATAATAATAATTCTCTGTCGGTATTCTGCGAATCGCTTCACTTAAAACGGTCAATCCGCCCATACCCGAATCAAAGATGCCTATTGTCATCGTAATCTTACCCTCTTACTCATTAGTCATATATTGCTTTGTATAATGTAATAATATATTCAGCTTCTATGTTATTGTCTCAATTCTGGCACAATATGAATATCATCCGAGCCTAACAAGCCATTCACCAAATTACGAACAGCTAGTAATGCCATTTCCTCACGTGTTGCTTCGGTCGCAGAAGCAATATGAGGCGTCATCACAACCTGCTCCAGCTTCAAGAAAGGATGATCCTGTGGAAGCGGCTCCTCGAGAAACACATCCAGCCCTGCACCAGCAATTACTCTATTTTGCAGAGCAGCAATTAGTGCCTCCTCATCGATCGTTGCACCACGAGACGCATTAATAAATATAGCATGTTGCTGCATCAGTGAAAACTCCTTCGCACCAATTAGTCCTTTCGTAGCAGGTGTCAGCGGAGTGAGCAGTACAACAAAATCAGAAGTAGCAAGCAGCTCCTCCAGCTTTTGATAGGTCACGCCCAGCTTCTGCTCAACCTCTGTCTTACGCGTGCGCGTATAATACGAAACCTCCATATCAAAACCATATCTTGCTCGCTTAGCTACAGCCTCACCAATGCGTCCCATGCCGATAATGCCCAGCTTGCGATGATGCACATCAAGACCAAATAGTTTTCTTCCTTCATTACCTCGCCAATTTCCATTACGTATATATCGATCAAGCTCTGCAATCCGACGCGAGCAGCTTAGCATTAACCCCATGACTAAATCTGCTACACTGTCATCAAGAACATATGGAGTATGTGTTCCAATAATATTGCGAGCCTTCATAGCTTCAAGATCATAGTGATTATAGCCCACACTCATGGAGCTAATCACTTTCAGTTTAGGCGCAGCCGCTAGCAGCTGTTCATTCACCTTCATCGATCCACTTGTCAAATAGCCTTCCACATTTGACAAATAACCACGGAGAGCGGCTTCATTTCTTGTTTCATCAGGTCTCCAAGTGAGAATCTCGCAATGCTCCTCTAAATAACGTTGCGCTTTATTAGGCAACCGTCGATCTACAAATACAAGTGGCTTCATCCGACTGCTCCCTTCGTAATCTATCACTTAATTAATAATAGCTGTTACTCTAGCAGAATACAATGAAAAGAGCTTTTTCGCCGCCTCCCAACAGCAAAAAAGCTCTTTTCACCAGTATCTATTTTCAGCGAATAGATTGATAAACGATCATAGAATCGTTTATCATAAGGATATATAGATTTATACCTCCTTTTCTATTTGATCTATTCCCTTCTCCCAGCTTTAGATTAACAAAAATTAGCTATTTATTCTGTAACTGAGATTACAAAAAAATAAATTTGAAGCGAGGAATTAGATTGAGCACAATAGATATGAGCAAATTAAGAGCGTCAATTCCCTTTTTTAGAGATATTGATCAAGCGTTACTTGATCAGCTAGTTCCATATATACGTGAGGAATCCTATAAAAAAGGAGCTATTATTTTCCACGAGGGCGATGAGGGAAATCAATTATTTTTTATTCGTACAGGTATGGTTAGTATTTATACCTCCAATAAAGCGAAGCGAATCACTCTTGCTTATTTGACAAAGGGAGAGTATTTTGGAGAAATGGCTTTAATGCAGCCAGGACTAACTCGTTCTGCTACTGCTGAAACATTAACGGCTGTTAAAGCGTATACGTTGCATCGGGCTGACTTTCAGCGTCTTGTTGAGAAGGATCGCACCGTTCCATTTTTATTACTTAATTACACAATGGAACGACTGCGTAAAGCAAATATGCAAATTTATGATCTTACTTTCCTCAATGTTCAGCATCGCATTATTCGTCGTCTGCTTGATCTTGGTAAGGAAGTAGGTACACAGCGTGAGGATGGAACCTTCCTTATTCCAATGAAAATTACCCATCAACAGCTCGCTGATTCAGTTGGAGCTGCACGCGAAACAGTTTCAAAAATTATTATCGATTTACAAGAGAAGGAGCTTATTGATCTGAATAATAAGCGATTAGCATTACTTAAGCCTGACGAGCTTAATCATTTGTTAAATAGTTAAACTCAAGCATGATTTTAAGGAGCAACCAATGGCACTTATAATGAACGAAAAAATAAAAGCATCTGAGGTACAGCTGCTTGATCTTGATGGCAATTCACTCGGCGAGATGGCTACGAAGGAGGCACTTAAGCTGGCGAACGAAAAGGTGGCTGATCTTGTCTGCACGAATATTATGCAAAGCCCGCCGCTATGTCAGCTTGTTGCTCGTGGCAAGGCAAAGTCTGTGCTTAAACAGGGCGACCAAGCTCCAAAAAAAAGTAAGGAAATACGCCTTACTCCAAATATTGAGCAGCATGATTATGATACGAAGTTAAACCAATGCGAAAAGCTATTGTCTAGTGGTCATCCGGTTGACCTTGTTATCAAATTAAGCGGTAAGCAAGGCGAACTCGCAAAAAAGCTGCTGCAGCAAATCATTGATGACCTGAAAGCAATAGGCAAGCCGGCTACAGGCATTCAATTAAGCGGCAAGCAAGCAGCAGTCACGTTACAGCCATTAATAAAATAAATAAAAGGAAGTAAGCACTATAGCGCGACTATAATGCTTACTTCCTTTTTATTTGGCTGCTTAAATGGAGTGCTAGCTTCAGCAGCCTCCATAATCATAATAGCTTCTACTTGTCATCGATGTTCCGTACATTGGAATTCGAAAGCAGCATATTCAATTCCTTCATAAACATATCGATGTCTTTGAATTGACGATATACCGAAGCGAAGCGTACATATGCGACCTCATCGACTGGATAGAGCTGGTTCATGACGATAGCTCCGATTTCGCTGCTATCCACCTCTGCTAAAGCCGTTGTACGCAATTCCTTCTCAACCTCGGAAACGATGACCTCTAAACGCTCCACAGGAACAGGTCGCTTCTCGCAAGCGCGAATAAGACCACGAAGAATTTTGTCTCGACTAAATTCCTCCCTGCTTCCATCCTTCTTAATGACGATTAGCGGGGTTTCCTCGATCATCTCAAACGTAGTAAAGCGTCTACTGCAGCTTTCACATTCACGACGACGACGAATCGATTTATTTTCATTAGCTGGACGTGAATCGAGCACCTTAGTTCCAGCGTAATCACAGTAAGGACATTTCAAAATTCTAACCCTCCTTCAACCTCGTATATGATATAGGTTGAAACCTAATATAAAATTTTCCACACAATTCCTGTATTAATATGTCGAATACCGCACATAATACATTTACCAACCGCAAGGAGGTGAAAAACAATGTCACAAAGCAATAGCAGCAGCAACCAATTGCTTGTCCCTCAAGCAACAGCAGCTCTTGATCGTATGAAATTTGAAGTAGCACAAGAGCTTGGTATTGCGATTCCTCAAGATGGCTACTATGGTAACGTTACTACCAAAGAAACTGGTTACATTGGTGGTTACATTACTCGCCGTCTAGTACAAATCGCTGAGCAATCTTTAGCTGGTACACGTTAATGCATAGCTTTAATACAGAATAAGCAATGGGGCTGTTCTTCCTGTAAGGACAGTCCCGTTGTATTTATTATAAACGTGCAGCTATCGCACAGTCCAGCCAAAGTTATTGGAAGCAGTTTCCTTAAGCTCGCAGCTCAGGATACAATTCCTTATACTTGTTATAATAATAAATAACTTTCTGTACATAATTTCTTGTTTCGCCGAATGGAATTTGATCTGCGGTATCATACTGACCATCCCAAGTATGATCTTTAAGCCATTTGGATACATTACCAGGCCCAGCGTTATATGCTGCGATTGAAGGAATCATATCGCCTTCATATCGTTCAAGCAAATGCGCCAAATACCATGTGCCTAGCTCTATGTTAAGCTCGGGATTAAGCTTTAACTCTTCATCAGATATAGTTTTCTTAGACAACCTTTCAACAATCCACTCTGCAGTTGTCGGCATTAGCTGCATTAAACCAACCGCACCCTTGGGCGATTCACTGCTTGTCCTAAAATTCGACTCCACACGGATTACCGCAACGATAAGATGCGGATCAACATCGTATTTATATGATTTATCAACAATAACCTTCTGATACTTAATCGGATATAGCTGCTTACTAATCCAAGTAGACTGGATAAATAACAAACCAATAATGACAACAATCGTAAACAAAAGCAGTCGTCTCCGAAAAACCTTTTTCCTTCTCATTCTTTTCGCAGCCTCTGTACCAGTTCTATCACTTGCTGCTCAGTATGCTGGAGTGTTGAGCTGTTGTCAATGACCCAATCTGCCAGCTTTTTCTTTTCCTCAATATCCATTTGCAGCTTTACTCTTGCCGTCGCCTCTGCTTCACTTAAGCCATTACGCTTCATAAGGCGCTCTATTTGTACAGTGGCTGGTACATATACAACTGCAATGCCCTCATACAGATGAGTTTGCTTTGTTTCATACAATAATGGAATGTCAGCAACAATTAATGCATCGGGCTGCTGCTGCTTGTACAATTGAATTTGTTGTTGCATTTTTGCGCGAATCGCAGGATGAGTAATTCCTTCTAATTGCTTGCGCTTGTCCGCATTAGAGAAAACAACCGCTCCTAATGCTTGCCTATTCAAGCTGCCGTCCTCGTGCAGCATTTGCTGGCCAAATTGACTTACAATTTGTAGTAGAGCTGGCTGTCCAGGCTCTACTACTTCACGGGCAACCTGATCCGCATCAACAAGCAATGCGCCATATTTCACCAATAAAGCGCTGACTGTACTTTTTCCGCTCGCAATTCCGCCTGTCAATCCGATCAGCATTGCATTCACCTCTCAAAAAAATTTAATCAATCCAAGTATTATTAATAATAGTCCAGGCAAACCACTTGCGTATTTAATGATAGGCAAATGGGATAGCTTACGTCCTAGAAATGTCCCACCAATTAGAAATATCGCACTGCATAGCGTAATAACAATCGGTGTATAAATTGTATGCAGCCCTAGCAACGCCGCCGCAATTCCCGCTCCAAAAGCATCCAGCGACAAGGCAATACCAAGCATAAATGCTTCTGATGAGGAAATTGTACCTGAAGCATCAAAATCTGCTGTTTGCGGCTTACGTAATATTTGTATAACGATACCGAGACGTTTGAGCTCAAGCGTAAAGACGTTAGGCATTCCTTCAACAGCTTCTTGCTCGCGATCCTCATAATACGCCGATACATTCACATTGTCTTCTGTGGAAGAGTCTGTCGGTTTCTCCCTCTGTTCCTGCAAGCCACGAAAATACTGATAGAACGCCCATATTCCAATGACAATAAGAATAACTGCGCCAATCCGACTTGCAGCAGTAACCGATATATGCGTGGACAGCCAGCTACCAGCCTGCATCGACAAGCCAATAACAAGGCCAGAACAAATCGCAATAATAAGTATAGATAGCACTGGTATTTTTATTTTTCGTAAACCATAAGTAATTCCAACACCAAAGCTATCAAGGCTAACAGCTATAGCTAAAGCTGCTACAGAAGCAAAATGAGCCAATAACATATTTCTTCTCCTTCCGCACCTCTACGATCCGCTGTAGACGAATGCCCACAAACGTAACGTATCATATGCAGTGTGAAGAAGAAGCGTGAATTGTAGGTACTAGTCAACCTATTTCATTTTCTGACATTTTGGGCAAATATGCGTGCCTCTGCCGCCAACGACAAACTTCGTTAGCAATGTGCCACAGCCTGAACATGGTTGATTTTCACGACCGTAGGCAAGCAGCTGCTGCTGAAACATCCCCATTTCCCCTTGCCCATTGACATAAGACTTAATCGACGAGCCGCCAGCTTCAACTGCTGACGTTAATGTCTCAACTATTGCCTTATGCAGCTTGTTCCATTCACTTTTACTTAGTGATGACGGACTTCGCTCTGGATGAATGCGAGCAGCAAATAACGCTTCATCCACATATATATTCCCAAGTCCTACAATCAATTCTTGATTAAGCAATAGCGGCTTAATTTTACTTTGGCGGTGCTGCAGCTTTTCGCGCAGCACCTTAGCTGTAAATTGCTCAGAAAGCGGCTCAACGCCAAGCTTTTTTAACGGAAGCTCGTTTAAGTCCTCGCCTTCACTAAACAAATGCATTGTGCCAAATTGACGTACATCCTTATAGCGCAGCTGTGTACCATCGGTAAAGGTAAACACGACATGCGTATGCTTTTCTAATTCCTCATGCTGCTCATAGACGCCATAGCGACCTTCCATTCGCAAATGAGAAACGAGCACTAAGCCGTCTAGCAAAATTCGAATAAATTTGCCCCGACGAGTAACATCTATAATGGTATGTCCAACTAACGCATCACAAAATTGCTCGATGTCTGCTGGACGCTGAATAATTCTCGGAAGATAAACTTGAACGCGCTCAATTTGTTTCCCCTGAACTAGCTCTCTAAGCGTTCTTGTGACCGTTTCTACCTCTGGTAATTCTGGCAATGCTGTTCACCTCTACCCACTTACTAGCTACATTTACTTTGCTTCATACCAAGTGTCGCCATAGCTTACATCAGCAACAAGCGGTACATCAAGCTTGATCGCCTCAGCCATAACCTGCGGCACTAATTTCTTCATTAGCTCTAATTCATCCTGTGGAACCTCAAAAACCAATTCGTCATGCACCTGCAGCAGCATACGACTTCTAAGCTTACGTTGCATCAGCTCATCATTCATACGCACCATAGCTAACTTAATAATATCTGCTGCCGAGCCTTGAATCGGCGTATTCATCGCAATACGCTCTGCAAAGGAACGAATATTAAAGTTCGACGAATGGATATCTGGCACATAACGACGACGATCAAGCAGCGTAACGATATAGCCGTTTTCCTTCGCTTCCTTAATGATATTATCCATATATGCGCGCACACCACTGAACACGTTAAAATACTGCTCAATAAATTTAGATGCCTCTTTACGTGTAATGCCTAAGTTTTGCGACAAACCAAAATCACTAATTCCATACACGATTCCAAAGTTTACAGCCTTCGCAGAACGACGCATATTTGCGTCAACCTGCTCCGCACTAACCCCAAACACATCCATCGCTGTTTTCGTATGAATGTCATGATTGTGAATAAACGCTTCCTTCAAGCGTTCATCGCCCGAAATATGGGCAAGCACGCGCAGCTCAATCTGCGAATAGTCAGCAGACAGTATTGTCCAGCCAGGCTCAGAAGGAATGAACGCCTTACGAATTTTACGTCCTTCCTCTAAGCGAATTGGAATATTTTGTAGGTTTGGAAACTGAGAGCTTAAGCGCCCTGTTGCCGCGATCGTTTGACGATAATAGGTATGGATATGCCCAGTCTCTTCACGAACCTCTTTTAATAAGCCTTCGATATATGTCGATTGCAGCTTAGACAGCTGTCGATAATTTAATATATGCGGCACGATTGGATGGTACGGAGCTAACTCCTCCAGCACCTCAGCGTCAGTAGAGTATCCGGTTTTTGTCTTTTTCTTCGCTGGCAAGCCAAGCTTCTCAAACAAAACCTCACCTAGCTGCTTCGGCGAGCTAATCTTAAACTCTGTTCCAGCAAGCTCATAAATTTCCGACGTAATCGTAGTTAACGCCTGCTCGATCTCCACGCCTTGACGCTCAAGCTCAGCACGCTCCACTTTAATACCCTGCTGCTCCATTGCAGCAAGAATGCGGGAGAGTGGCCCTTCAAGATCATAATATAAGGAATCCATAGAGGTCTCCTTTAATTGCTCGTTAAGCTTCGGCACAAGCTGCTTCACAATACTCGCTTTAACAGCCAAATGCTTAAATAGCTTGTCCTGCTCAGGAAGCTTCAGCTTAGCCCCTTTACCATATACTTCATCATCAGCTGGCAATCCAAATAATTGATTGCGCTCAGCAATCGTATGCAGCAGCTGATTACCGTCCGTCGGATCTAATAAATAGCTGGCTAGCTGAACATCAAAATGCGCACCGCCAAGCTTAATACCATGCCAATGCAGCACAAGCTCAACTTTATGAAGATCATAGCCGTACTTAGGGATGCTTTCATCAGCTAGCCATAACTTAAGTGGAGCGTATGCTTCCTCTGCTAATGCCTCATGTGACAATACATAGACATCCTCACCAACCGCCAGTGCAATTCCTTCTAGTGAAGCGTGATGCGGGTTTTCACCTATACATTCAATATATAGTCCATGAGTTGCTTGCTCTTCTGACAATGCACTCATTAGCTTGTCCACTAAGGAAGAATCCTCATGAAGCTGATGGATAGTAATCGCATCCAGCGCCTGTTGCGCCTCCTCTTCACTTGAGCCACTTGCAGATCCAACATCAAGACGTTCTAATAGCGATTTAAACTCCAGCTTCGCAAGCTGCTCTGCCAGCTTAGCTGAATCGTAGCCATTGTATGTAATTTGCTCCTCCGTTAGCTCAATTGGCACCTCACGGAAAATGGTAGCAAGCTGCTTGCTCATAAGTGCAGATTGTTGATGATTCGTAAGATTTTCCTTCAGTTTACCTTTTTGTGCATCCAAATTAGCAAGCACTTCTTCTACAGTCGGGAATTGGTGCAGCAGCTTAAGTGCTGTCTTCTCACCAACTCCAGGCACGCCAGGGATATTATCTGAGGTATCGCCCATTAATCCCTTAAGATCAATGATTTGCTCTGGCTTCAAGCCGTATTTCTCATCGATCGTCGCTGGTGAATAAAGCTCCACCTCGCTAACGCCTTTACGGGTAACCGCAATCGTTACATTAGAGGAAGCAAGCTGAAGCATATCCTTATCACCCGAAATAACAAGTGCTTCGATGTTTTGTTGATCTGCTTTCGCAGTAAGTGTTCCGATTATATCATCAGCCTCGTAGCCAGCGATCTCATACTGTGCAATACCGAAAGCTGCAATTAATTCCTTAAGCAGTGGAAATTGCTGAGAAAGTTCTGGTGGAGTCTTCTGACGACCCGCTTTATATTCATCAAATTGCTCATGTCTGAAATTTGTTTTCCCAGCATCAAATGCAACCAATATATGTGTCGGCTTATGTTCTTCAAGCAGCTTCAGCAGCATTGTTGTAAAACCATAAATCGCGTTTGTCTGCATGCCTGAAGAATTCGTAAGAGGCGGCATAGCGAAAAACGCACGATATGTAATACTATTTCCATCAATTAACATCCATTTTTTCATTGGAAGCTGCACCTCATTCTATTAACTAATTCCTTCCTAAACATCTCACTATACTATGATACCACAAAATGGACCTTCCCTAATCATGTAGGGGAAAGTCCTGTATTAAAAGTTATTAGAAAATTTTCATTCTAAGCTAACGCTCAAACCTCAGAGCAGTTTGTAGCAAAGGTGAGTGCTTATAAATTTATTATGTGCGCACAAAAAAGAGAAGGTGCCCTCATTACACCTTCTCTACATCACTTAGCCTCTTTCGTTCGCCCCTGTTAATTTACGAACAAAGCTTAATTTTGGTACGAACGTATAAACAACAATCGCCACGATGGCACTAATAATCGCGCCTGTGACAACATCTGCTGGATAATGAACACCGACCCAGATGCGCGAAACTCCGACCAAGATTGCAAGCACTAGCCATAAAGCTCCCCAGCCCTTTTTAAACATCCACAGCGTCACACAAACTGCGAAGAAAATGATCGTGTGGTCACTTGGAAAGGAATTACCTACTTCCTTCTCAATCAATTTATTTACATCAGCTAAATCTACAAAGGGCTGATAGTTAAAGTGTAATTGTCCTACTAGCTTCCCTAGCAATTCTGCAAATACGACTGAAATAAGTGCACATAGAACGGTTACTCTATTCATTTTGTTGCGAGTAAATAATAATAGAATAAGCCATAATGCTATAAAATATATTGTATACTCGGCGATAAACACGAAAATAGGATTTAATGCTGTAAGCTCTTTCCCCAAATCATTAATCATTCTAAACAAATCAATATTTACTTCTGAAATAGACATAAGATTACTCCTTTGTTGATGTACTAATTATATTGATAGCATAAGGAGGATATTCAGTAGCTAGTAATTCCAAAACTTCTAAGGACAGTTCTCTAAACGAGAAATTTTACTATAATCATCAATTGTCATCAAACAACAATAACCTATCTCCTCAGCTGAGAATAGCTCCATCTCCTCTGGCTATTGCAGCATGATGAGATGATCAAATTGTCGAAGCCATTCATCACTAGCTATAAATGAATCCAAATCACTATCCAAATAAGTTATATCATAGTCCTGAAATTCATCTTTGGCAATATTGATATTGGTACGAGAGCCTTCAAATGCAATACAACCAATACGTTCATCCCTTTCTACTAGAGAAAGGATGGTGTTCATTATTTCTTGTTCTGATCTCATATGTATTTACCTTTTCTGAATTTTTTCAAGCTTATTCTCGATTTCACAACAAATCTCATCTTTATTTATAGGTACAGAAATATCTATTAATAAGGAGATTACTATGAAATTAGGTAGAATAATTATTATTACTGGTTCTCCTGGAACTGGAAAAAGTACTGCTGCATCAATTATTGCCAAACAATCGAATTTAGCTAAGTCGGTCCATATGCATACGGATGATTTCTATCAATATATTCAAAATGGAGTGATCCCTCCATATTTACCTGAAGCACAAGAACAAAATTCTATCGTCATAGAAGCTTTTTTGGAAGCGGCCAAACGTTTCGCACGTGGTGGTTATGAAGTTATTATTGATGGAATAGTTGGACCTTGGTTTTTAAAGCCTTGGCAGAAAGCAGTGGAGGAGCAGTACGAGGTACATTATATGATCTTGAGAGCAACGAAAGAAGAAACATTGTTGCGTGCGATTAATCGTGAGAAGCTAGACGAACAAACAAATATATCGCTAGTGGAAACGATGTGGGCTCAATTCAATCATTTGGAACGTTATGAAGCTCATATTGTTGATACCAGTAATCATACCATTGAGCAGACAGTTGCTGCGATACAAGCTGGAATTGAACAGAAATGCTACCTACTGTCCATTGATTGAGATCAGTTAAGTAACTGTTGCTAGGAAAATCTGAGTAGCTTAAACTAAGTCGGTAGGAAGATCCTGCAAATACATGTATTTACAATCTATATTGCGCTTCTATGTCTCCATTGTTGTTGCATTTGGCGAAGTATAGATGATGTCATAATCGATCTCGTCCACTTCTTTCCTAACAGTAAATGCTAATCTTTCTTCTTGCAACGAAAACTTTGCCTGAACCCCTGCTTTGTTCCCTCTTGCATCTAAGCGATTCCATCTTCCAAGTGAAGCAATGTACACAGCATTCAATGCATGAATACAGAAGCCGCTTTCAGCAGTGTCACCAATCGTTAGCCGTTGATAGCAGAATCCAGTTGGAATCCCGTTGCTTCTTAATAGAGCACAGAGCAGGTTAGGCTTAGCATAGCAGATTCCTTCTTTAAACAGTAAAACTTCTGAGGCTGTGCATGTTATTTTCGAGCTTTGAATATCCCATGAATGAGAGATTTCATCGCGTACAAATTCGTAGGCTCTTTTTATTAAATCAATTTCATCATTATGAAAACATATTCAATACTATTTTTTAGTTTATTGTTCAAAAGCAGAGCCCCTGCATACGCTCAAACTTTTGACATTTAGTCATGTTTGAACGCCTACAGGGGCGCCTAGCCATTTTATTCTATAAAATTATTATATCAGTTCTATAGTCAACCCATTACGCATTCAAGTCTGGTCGTTTACCCGTTACAAGATAGACAACACTCTCGCCAATATTCGTTGCGTGATCACCAATTCGTTCGATATAACGACCGACGAAGCTTAGTAATTGTGCTTGTGCAATATTGCGCGGATTCTCCATCATAAGCAGCAACAGCTCGCGTGTAATTTGCGAGTATAGGGCGTCCACCTGATCATCGTCCTTCGCCATTTTGTAGGCAAGATCAACATTCTCGTTCACGTAGGCTTGAATCGCCTCGTATGTCATATTGCGAATGATTTCCCCCATACGTGGTATATCGATAATCGGCTTAATAAGCGCCTCACCCTGCAGTCTAATTACCGCCTTGGCAATATCGAGAGCTAGATCGCCCATTCGCTCCAAATCATTGGCAATACGGAAGGCGGCAATGATTCGACGTAAGTCTTTGGCAACGGGCTGCTGGGTTGCAATCAGCTTCAAGCCAAGCTCCATAATTTTATCTTCCATCTCATTGACATGGATATCTTCAGCAACTACCTTTTTCGCACGCTCTTCATCGTTATTTTTTAACGATTGAATGGCTTCCTCAACTGCATTTTCAACAAGCTCTCCCATTTGTACAAGCCATTGATTCAGCTGCTCCAATCCTTGATCAAAATCTTTACGAACCGTCATCATATCGCTATCCCTCCTAAATGTAATAAGCGGCTTAACCGAATCGTCCGCTTATATAGTCTTCTGTTCGCTTGTCGCTTGGATTAGAAAACAGCTTTTCCGTGTCATCGTATTCAACAACTTCACCATTTAAGAAAAATACAGTCTGATTGGAGACACGAGCAGCCTGATGCATATTGTGCGTAACCATGACAATCGTATATTTGTCGCGAAGATCCTGAACAAGCTCTTCAATTTTTAATGTCGAAATCGGATCAAGTGCAGAGGTCGCCTCATCCATTAGCAGAATATCTGGATTTACTGCAAGTGCGCGCGCAATGCAAAGACGCTGCTGCTGACCACCAGAAATAGATAGCGCCGACCGCTTAAGATGATCCTTTACTTCGTTCCATAATGCCGCTGACTTAAGGCTGCTTTCTACAATTTCATCAAGCTTCTGCTTATTACTTATCCCATGTAGTCGTGGCCCGTAGGCAATATTATCGTAGATTGATTTCGGGAATGGGTTAGGCTGCTGGAACACCATTCCTACCTTTTTACGCAATGTTTCAACATCAACCTCATGCGAATAAATATCGGTATCACTAATGAGCAGCTGACCCTCAATTCGCGTGCCTGCAATCATATCATTCATACGATTCAACGTGCGAAGCAGCGTCGACTTCCCACAGCCTGACGGTCCAATAAAGGCGGTCACTGCTTTTTCTGGTATTGTTAGGTTCACATTTTTCAATGCGTGAAATTGTGTATAGTAAAGATTCAAATCCTTCGCTTCTATTAAAGTAGACATGACTATTTCCTCCAAATTCTATGTTCGGTCTATTACAGATTTTTTTGGTATCTGTTACGAATCATGACTGCCGAGATGTTAAGCAAAATTAAGATTGCAAGTAGAATAATAATTGCACTCGCACCAAGATCCTTAAAGGCAACCGATGGTCTAGAAATCCAGTTGTAAATTTGAATCGGCATCGCTGTAAATGCGTCCGTCAAGCTCTGCGGTAAAAACGCAACATACGTCGATGCACCGACGATTATGAGTGGTGCTGTCTCACCAATTGCCCGAGATACCGCTAAAATGACACCTGTCAAAATACCAGGCATGGCTGATGGCAGCACAGAACGCGAAACCGTCTGCCATTTGGTAGCTCCCAGCGCAAATGACGCATCACGACGTGAACGAGGCACTGCGCGAATCGCTTCCTGAGCTGCAACGATAATGACAGGCAATACTAATAATGTCATCGTTAATGCTCCAGAGATTAAGCTTTTTTGCAGTCCTAGCATGCGTACAAATAAAGCTAGACCTAAAATACCATATACAATCGAAGGAACTCCTGCCAATGTACTAATATTTAATTGAATAAGCGAGGTTAATCTGTTTTTCGGTGCGTATTCCTCTAAATAAATTGCTGCCCCAACCCCTAATATAAAAGAAAGCGGGATAAGGATTAGCATAATATACAGTGAGCCGATTAGGCCTGACTTCATCCCTGCATCCTCTGCTTTACGAGATGGGAAGTTCGTAAAGAGATCAGGCGATAAATTCGACCAGCCGTCGATTACAATATCGATAATTAAAACCGTTAAAGCGATAATCCCAAATGAGGTTGCCAGCAAGAAAATAATGTGCAGCCATTGATCCTTAAGCCTGCGGTTAGAAATCTGTCTGCGGTTAGCATCCTGAAAAATATTCATCCTTAGTACTCCTCTCTAAAGCGTCTGGAAATATATTGTGCCAGTAAATTTAACAGGAATGTAAATACAAACAGCGTCATACCAACAGCAAAGATCGAGCCATATTCCACGCTGCCATGGGCAATATCTCCGAGACTAACCTGCACAATGTAAGCAGTCATCGTTTGAATACTGTCTAGCGGATTAAGCGTTAAAGTTGGTGTTGAGCCCGCTGCTAGCGTAACAATCATCGTCTCGCCAAGTGCACGTGAGAAGGCAAGCACGGCTGATGATACAATACCTGAAAATGCCGCAGGCACGACGATCTTCAGAGCCACCTCAAAACGCGTTGCTCCTAGTGCAAATGCCCCATCTCTCAATGAACGAGGTACAGCTCGCATTGCATCCTCACTAAGTGAGCAAATCATTGGGATAATCATAATCCCTACGGCGATACCTGCACTCAATGCGTTATATACCCCAGCACTTGGGAAAATAAATTGAATAACAGGAGTAATAATACTAATCGCAAAATAACCGTAAACAATGGTTGGAACGCCAGCAAGCACTTCAAGAATTGGCTTTACTACGCGGCGCACTTTATCCGGCGCATATTCTGATAAATAAATTGCACTTGCAAGTCCAATTGGCAGCGCAACCCCAATCGCAATTGAGGTAATTAGTAGCGTACCTGTTAATAATGGCAATATGCCAAACTGTTTCGGTTCAATTAATGCTGACCATTTCGTACCGAATAAAAAATCGAAAAACGGAATGGATTGGAAAAATGTGATTGTTTCAGATAGTAATGTAATAACGATGCCGACTGTCGTGAATATGGAAACAATCGCACATAAAAATAGTAGTATAGGCATGACTTTATTTAATATACTGACACGACTATTTTTAAATGGATTGTTTGGCTTAGTCGGCTTACTGCTCATTGCTTGGGCGGTGTCTAGCTTACTGGGCATCCCTTTTGCCTCCCCTGTCATTTACAATTCTTTAACATATTAGGAGAAAAAAAAGTGATGCCGCAAGACACCACATTTTTCTCTTTTACTTTCAGCGTGCTATTACTTAAGAGCATCAATTTTAGCTAGTTGCTCGTCATATACCTCTTGAGGCATACCTACATACCCAACCTCACCAGCTAACTCTCCTGCATTTTCAATATAGAACTTAACGAATTCTGCAACTTCAGGACGTGCCATTTCTGCATTGTTCACGTAGAAGAATAGCTCACGGGAAAGCGGTGAGTAAGAGCCATCTTTAATTGTGTCATAGGTTGGTGTTACAGGACCGTTGCCGCCATCAATTGGTACAACCTTTAGCAAATCTTTGTTTTCTTCGTAATATGCATAACCAAAGTAGCCAATACCATTAGCTGTGCCAGAAACACCTGTTACTAGCGTATTGTCATCTTCAGAGAAGGTAACGCCATCTGTTTTCATGCTGGCATCAGCAAGTACTACCTCAGCAAAGTAATCATACGTACCAGAATCTGCACCAGGGCTGAAGATTACGATTGGCTCATTTGGCCATTCTGGACGAATATCTGACCAGTTTGTTGCTCCGCCTTCAACAGAGAATATTTTTGTTAGCTCATCAATTGTTAAGTGATCGATGAAATCATTTTGCTGGCTGACAACAACCGATAGACCGTCGTATGCTACAGCAATTTGTGTAAATTCAATTCCTGCCGCTTTAGCAGCTTCTGCTTCAGAATCCTTGATGTGGCGAGATGCGTTAGCAATTGGAATTTCACCAGCGGTAAATTGCTTCATACCGCCACCTGTACCAGAAACACCGACAGGTACGCGAACGTCTTTATGAACCTTGTTAAATTCTTCTGCTACCGCTTCAGTAATTGGGAAAACTGTTGAAGAACCGTCAATTTTCACTTCCCCGCTTAGCTTTACTTCTGGCTGTGTTGCTTCAGTTGCATTGTTTGTTGGTGCTCCAGTCGCAGCGTTATTTGTGTTTGCCGCATTACTGTTTGCTTCGTTACTTCCTGAATTCCCACATGCTGCTGTAAATACTAGCATTGCTGCCATTGCGAAAGTTGCGATCCCCTTAACTGTCTTGTTTTTCAACATAACCACTCCTCAGTTTTAGTTTCCCTATTTGTCTATCAACTGTTTGCCTTACAAGTTCTATAGTATTCTTTGATTGTTAATCTCGTATTTTTACAATGTAAACACTATGTAAAATAATTTATAGATTTTAAACCGACTGTTTACATTACTGTTGCAGCTTCATTAGCTTGCTAAGCTCATGCATCGTCATCTGAGCCTGCTCGCTCGCTAGTGTCGCTTGGATATCGATTTGATTAAGCTCTTGCTTGCTTTGCGCCACCATATTAAATAGCTCTTGAAATATTTTCTCAGCATTAACAATCAACTCATCGCTTTGCTTGCCGAGTAGCGCCCCCTGCTGGGAATGCTGCCTCGTATTTTCAATTCCATTGACCATCTGCTGTATTGCCTCTTTAATTTGTACAGCATATGTCTTACTCTCATTAGCTAGATTCATCATCTCGGTCGCTACTACACTAAATGAGCGTCCATAACTGCCAGCATGTGCCGCTTCAATCGTCGCATTAATCGCTAATAGATTACTTTGCTCACTAATCTCTTGCACGAGCCCGCTTACTTTCTGAATCATCGTCGCACTTCGCTGAAGCTGTTCCATTAGATCCTGTTGCCCCTTGGCGTTGTTGCTAATCGAAGACATCGCTTCTGTTAGTCGGCTAAGCATATTTTTACCTGCTAATGTCATATCGACCATTGCTGCAAATTTAGACTCGCTAGCCTGCACGGTCTTATGTACCTTCTCCACCTCTCCTACGATGGTGGTAATGCTCTGCTGTGACGAATCAATTAATGTGCGCTGCTGCTGCTTTAGCTTGTTTTGCAATGCTGTTGAGAGGTGTAGCAGGCTGGACATCGTAAGCACGCCCTTCACTACCGCTCCATCACAGACAATGACGCAATCATACAGATGGATTCCGGTGCGACTAAGCGCCTGCTGAACGATGTGCTGCACATCTGCTTTTAGATCAACGGTCAGTGGATTAGCATCAACTAATCTTGTTACTGGTCGATGACTGAATAGGTCTCGCATAAGTGGGACACTTAGCTTTACAAATAATGCATTTCGCATTAACAGTCCGATCGGACGACGCAGCTCATCAATAACGACGGCACATTCATGCTTTGGCTGCTGAGTGAACAGCTCCAAAGCTTGCTCACAGCTGATATTTGCAGTCATCAGCGGAACTTCTGTAATGGCTTGGCGGAGCAAGTCACGGTCCGTGTTTGTGGTGTAGGCATCTTGAACTGACCTTGCTGTAGCGTTAGCTGTTGTGGAAGATAGAGCTGAGCTAGGAGGCTGTGCTTCCTTCGTTACTGTTGTGCGTGTTGGCTGCTTCGCTTCCTTGGATACAGCAGCTGCATGTACCGACAACTTCGCTTCCTTGGATACAGCAGCTGCATGTACCGACAACTTCGCTTCCTTGGATACAGTAGCTGCATGTACCGACGACTTCGCTTCCTTGGATACAGCAGCTACATGTACCGACGACTTCGCTTCCTTGGATACAGCAGCTGCATGTACCGACGACTTCGCTTCCTTGGATACAGCAGCTACATGTACCGACGACTTCGCTTCCTTGGATACAGCAGCTACATGTACCGACGACTTCGCTTCATTAGTGACTGTTAGACTGCCTAGTAACCTCCCTTCCTTAGTTACTGCCACTGCACCTACTGTCGTCTTATCCCCGCTTCTTCCAGCTACCGCATTTTTGCGTTCGCGTTTGGCTTCCATCTCTATCGTCGCGCTCATTGTTATCACTCCTATCGCATAACTAATGAGCTAACTATAGAAAAGAATGATTAGCTAATATGCCAAACTTTGTAAAGCCCATATTAAATTTTTGAAAAAATAAAATTTGATTATGGCTGAGCGAGCTATATAATGATTAAGAAGTGATGTATTTCGTAGGAAAACTGTTCATTAGTAGAAAAAGTGCGACATCATTAGGTTGGGAGGCGTTGTAATGGAGGCATATCATGAAATAGTACCCTATGATAATCCTTTGCTTAGCATTCGGATTTTCCAGGCGCAGCGTGAGCCTTTTACACGCACAGATTGGCATTACCATAAACAGTTAGAGCTTCTGCTAATCCTAAATGGGCAGCTTGATTTACATATGGAGCACGATATGCTATCACTTACTGCTGGCAAGGTAGCTGTGCTTGGCACATATGAGCTGCACCGAGATCAATGCACATCGCATCTGGATTACATCGTTGTACAGTTTGACCTAGAGCATTTTCTAGATCAAAACTCGATTTCGTATATGCGTTATTTTTCTGAGACGCATGAACCATTAAGCCGAGTGAATTATATTTTTGCCGAGCAGCCACAGATTCAGCTGGAAGTAGCTAGCCGTATACGCAACATATTGCAGGAAGCGAGCAAAAAGGAAGCCGGCTATGAAATGGCTGTTAGCATTCTCATTAAGCAGATTTTGCTGCTGCTGCTTCGTAATGACAGCCGGAAAGTGTTATCTGAGCAGGACCCCTTTGATAAATTGAGATTAAAGCCCGTGCTAGATTATGTGGAACAGCATCTTACCGACCGTATTTCGGTTGACGAAGTGTGTCATATCGCCAATATGAGCTATTATTACTTCGTAAAATTTTTTAAGAAGTCCATCGGGTTATCCTTTACGGAATATGTGAACTATCGGAAGGTAAAGCGAGCAGAGCGTCTGCTGCTTACAAAGGATTTGAGCATTACAGAGGTTGGGGAAAAAATCGGAATGCCAAATATGGCACATTTTTATAAAATGTTTAAGAAATATAATGATTGCTCACCTAAGCAATATCAAAAGAAGATGCTGCAATGGAAAGCACAAGAGCAATAAAGCTGCTCTACATTGATGCTTAACACAAAAAAGCTCGCAAGTCCTATTTACTAGGGCTTACGAGCTTTTTCGGCATAACAAGCTTATAGCCAACACCACGAATGGATTCAATACGAACGGACTGCTGCTCCAGCTCAAGCTTTTTACGAAGTGAGCTAACATGGACGTCAACTGTCCGTTGTCCACCAATATAATCAAATCCCCATACGACATTCATTAAATCATCACGGCTAATGACTATTCCTGGACGCTGTACAAGGTATAGCAATACTTCAAATTCCTTCGGGCGCAATGAAATCGGCTGCCCTTTCACATTGACTTCATATTTTTCTGGATAAATTGAAAGCTCGCCAGCCTGAATCACCTTCTCATTGGAAAGGTTAGGCTTAGGGACTTCATTTTGCGTTCTGCGCAAAACCGCAGAAACACGAGCAAGCAACTCAGCAACACCGAATGGCTTCGTAATATAATCGTCAGCACCGTGCTTCAAGCCCTGCACGACCTCTTCCTCCGCATTACGAGCGGTCAAGATAATGACTGGTGTACGCACACCATTCTGATGCAGGCGGTTCAGTATTTCAAACCCATTCATGCCTGGCAGCATAATATCGAGAATAATAAGATCAAATTTATGCTGCAGAGCTGTTTGCAAGCCTTCAGTGCCGTGCTCGACAACGGTTGTGTCATAACCCTCTTGAGTCAAATTATATGACAATAACCTAGAAAGTGTAGGCTCGTCCTCAATGACCAATATTTTATTTGACATGATGAAACCTCCATACGATCAAGACATCTAATCTCTTAAGTTAGTGTAACATTATTATGAATTAAGTGTAAATCAATGTATTGTTGGGAATTCAAGTGTGAACGTCGTTCCTTTGCCAACTTCACTTTGCACAGCAATCACGCCCTTGTGCATCTCAACTAAATGCTTAACGATCGACAAGCCAAGCCCTGTACCACCTGAACCTCTGGAGCGTGCCTTGTCCACTCGATAGAAGCGCTCAAATATACGCGGTACATCCTTCTCTGGAATGCCGATACCCGTGTCAGCAATTTCAATCCTTACTTGCTCTTGCTCAGTTAATGAAATGCTTACATCCACCGAACCACCTTCAGGCGTGTACGCAATTGCATTACTTAATAAATTTACAAAAATTTGCCGCAAACGATCCTCGTCACCCTCCATATACAGCTCCTGAGGTGATTGTAAATTAACGTTAATATGCTTGCGCTTAGCGCTTACCTCTAAAATAGCAATGGTGTCGCTCATAAAGCTTGAAATATCAACTGGTGATAGAATAAGTGGAACTCGTCGTGATTCAATTTTCGATAGCTCTAGTATATCGCCAATTAAACGATTGAGACGCTCACTTTCATCATAAATGATTTGCAGAAATGAATTGGCTGTCTCCTCATCCTTCACCGCACCGCCAAGCAATGTTTCCGCAAAGCCTTTTACAGCAGCAATTGGTGTTTTTAGCTCATGTGAGACATTGGCAACAAACTCACTACGCATTCGCTCTAGTCGACGAATGGCCGATACGTCTTGCAGCACTAGCAATATGCCGCTAAAATCGGTGCCATGACTTTGATAAATTGGCACAAGATTCAGCTCTAGCAGCCGCTCTTCTGGATAATAGAAGGTGATTTCCTCATGAATATGCTTACGCGTATCAAAGCCCTCCATAATTAGCTGAGACAGCTCATACTGCTGCTTAATTTCACGATAGTGCTTGCCGATTAATTTCGAAGCGCTAATCCCTAATATTTGCTCAGCACGATCATTCATGATGAGAATAGAACCGCTACTATCCATCATGACGACGCCGTTAATCATATTACTTAATACGCTTTGCAGATGATTTTCGTTTTCGCGAATGCGTGCCATTTGAATTTGCAAGCTGTCCGCCATCGCATTAATCGCGTTGCCTAGCTCACCGATTTCATCATTTTTCTTCACTTCGACGCGCGCTCGATAATCCATGTTTCTTATCTTTTTAGCGACCTGTGTAATTTTTTCAAGCGGCTTAGTAAGCCCTAAGGCGATGCGATAGCTAATTAACGCTGCAATGACAAACAAGATCAGTAAGCCAACCACAAGCACAACCGTTAAGCTGCTAATCGATTGATCTACCTCTTCTAAGCTAATCGCCAGCCTCAATACATACGTCTCGCCACTAGCCTTATTCGTGACTGGAATCGCTACATAGAGCATATTTTCATGCTGCGTATCGCTTGAGCGAGATGATTTACCTATGCCATACTGAAGCGCATCGCTCACTTCCTCACGATGGCTATGATTGTCCATTTCTGAAGCATTATGATTAGAATCCGCTAGTACTTTACCGTCTGCTTTCATTAACGTCATCCGCGCATCGGTCAGCTTATGCAGCTCGATCGCCCGCTCCGTATAGTAGCTGATCAGTGTTTCATCATCACCAGCGATCCAGTCCATCTGTGCAGCAATCAGCTTCATCTCACGCTCAAGCGTATCCTCTAGCACATTGATATGGTTTTCTTCAAATGTTTTTAGCATAAGCAAACCTGAGGCAATAACAGACAGAGCAACCATCGTTATGATGATGATCGTCAATCTGGCGCGAAAGCTTAACAAATTGGGTCCCTCCTAAAAACGACACATGATGCAAATTATCTTCATACTACTCCTGTATAACCACTTTGACTAGCAGTTGAATTATTAATTTTTTGTAAAGATACTGTCTCTAGTTGTTTACAGCAATTACCGCTATAATAGCATAAGAACGACATTCGCACGACATTTATCAAAGAAAATGAGGTGCTGCCGTGAATAATAGTCATTATTTCAAATCGATTATTCAAATGCAATATGTTCGACGTTGGCAGGAATTTTCACCGCGTTATATTGACAATGCAGCGAGCCATAGCTTTCGTTGTGGAGCAATTGCTGTACTAATTAGCATCGTTGAGCGAAGACTGCTGAATAAGGAGCTTCCTGCTGCTGAGCTCATCGGTAAAGCGCTGCTGCATGATCTCAATGAAACGGTCACAGGCTCGATCAAATATGTAACGAAGAAGGAAAAAACCGTTGCCCGACATATTCAGCGACTAGAGTACGAGGTGAATCAGCAGCTGGTTAGCAAGCTGTCCAAGTCCTTGCAGCCATCATTTACCCAATATATCGTTAATGCTGAGGATGACAGCTATAGTGGCGGCTTAGTTCATGAAATTGACTCCTTTGATGCGATGCTGTTTTGTAAGCGTGAAAGTGAGCTGCAGCAAGAAAGCTACTTTTCAGCTCGTTATGCTGAGCTGCGTACTGCACTTGCTAGCAGTCAATATGACTCCATTCGCTGGCTGCTGCACGCGCTTGAGCAGGATCAAGGCGTGGCACAATTTCTACAATATATATTGAATCTTGATCTGATCGAGCGTTGGGGCGGCAGCTTTAATTTAATTCCCGATAACGATGCTACACATAGCTTTAGAGTAGCGGCGATTGCATTGTTTCATGCGCATTTGGAAACTGAAAAATACAAGTGTGCTGACATTAATCTGTATAGTCTATTGGGTAAAGCAATTATGCATGATGTGGTGGAGGGGGTTAGCGGGGATGTTGCATCACCAATAAAACATTCCTCTGCTGAAATTAAACAAGCGTTCGCACAGTTTGAAGCGCAGGTCGCTCGCGAGATGGTTCATGAGCTGCCAAGCTTTATGGTCGAGGATATGATGGACTTTTTGGTCTATGCCAAGGATGATAGCTATGAGGGTGAGCTTGTAGATATTGCCGATAAAATCGACGCCTTAATTAAAAGCAATCTAGAAATTCGCAACAATCCGCACTATGCGTCCAAATACGAGCAGCAACTTATGCAAATTCAGCATCGGTACGAAAATCCTTCCGTTATTTTCTTCCTTGCTTATATTTTGCATGACTTAACGTTCGATCATATTATGCGTTGAGATAGGTTTCTCTATGTAAAAAGTAATAGCCAAGCAACAGATACTGAGCTTAACGTGAGTATCTGTTGCTTGGCTATTGTTATGTTCACAATGGATCCTACCAATGTTATGGTGCATGCTTGACGCTCACTATTGTAGGAACAGCTGCCTTTGATAGGCTTTAGCGCTCACGACTGTTTTTTAAGTCTCTCGCATATTGTGCAATTGTGGCATATAGATCCTTCCACTGTCGATTGCCAGTAAGCGGGCGCTCTGATGCAGCTGCGTTAGGTTCCGAGCCATTGTTGGAAGATCCCTCTCCTATGGGCATTTCAGACCTGGAGGCGGAAGGTCCATCTTCTACGGACATTTCCGACCGATAGGTGGAATGTCCAGCTCCAGAAGCGGTCTTCTCGCTAGCTGCAAGCTCAGCGTTGCCTAGCTCAAGTCCCTGCACCTGTGAAGCTTGGCTTAATCCGCTTGCACTTGCTCCATCCTCGCTGCGCAACGCTCCAGCTTGATCTTCAGCACGCATCACGTTAGTCTGCTGTTCATCGTCCAGCTCGCTAACCCTCACACCAGTAGTTAATAGCTTATCGTACTTTTTCAGGTCCATGTATCACTCACTCCTTCAACCAGCTATTGCGCAAGGTGAACAGATCTCGCAGCTCATCGGTGCTAAGCTCAGTAATCCATTGATCGGATTGCTGTACGATTTGATCGTTAAGCATTTGCTTGCCATCAATCATTGCATCAATTTTTTCTTCAAGCGTTCCGATCGTAATAAATTTATGCACCTGTACCTGTCTCGTTTGCCCAATCCGAAACGCACGGTCCGTTGCTTGATTTTCTACAGCTGGATTCCACCAACGATCAAAATGAATGACATGGTTGGCAGCAGTTAAGTTTAGACCAGTTCCGCCAGCCTTTAAGCTGAGCACGAATGCCACCTGAGGAACCGATTCATCCTGAAAGGTTTCAATCATCGTATCACGCTTCTGCTTAGTTATGGCGCCATGCAAATACGGAATGTCTAGCTCGTAGCGCTGTGACAATAACTGTTGAATTTGCGTACCCATTTCGATATATTGTGTAAAGATGAGACAGCGCTCCCCTTGCTCGGCAATATGATCAACAATTTCCAGCAGTCGCTCTAGCTTACTGGAACGAGTAATCGCCCAATGCTTTTTCGATTGCTGCCCTAAAAATAATGCAGGATGATCACATAGCTGCTTAAGCTTCGTTAATGAACCGAGAATTAGTCCGCGTCGCTGCATAGGAGTTTCCTTATCTAGCTTCTCCAACAGCTCGCTGACAACTCCTTCGTACAGAGAAACCTGCTCCGCGGTTAACGGAATAAAGCTCTTGCTCTCCTGCTTCTCCGGCAGCGATAACGAGATGCTCGGATCCCGCTTCACCCTTCTCAGCATAAATGGCTTAACCCAGCGCTGCAGTGCTTCAATTTTAGAACTATCCTTCTCACGCTCAATCGGTAAAATCATCGAGCGACGGAATTGATAGAGGCTGCCCAAATAACCAGGATTAATAAAATCGTAGATGGACCAGAGCTCTGTCAGACGGTTTTCCATCGGCGTACCAGTTAGTGCAATGCGATGCTTCGCAGTCAGCTTTCGTATCGCGCTTGCCTGCTTAGTATAGGCATTTTTAATATTTTGCGCTTCATCAAGACATAGCGAGTCCCAACTTACCTCTCCAAGCTCCTCAGCATCAATTTGCGCTAAGGCGTAGGAGGTGATTACTAGATCAGCGCCTTCGATGCTCTTGCGAAACTGCTCTCCCTTGGCGCGCTTAGAGCCATAGTGCAGCACGACTTGCAAATGCGGCGCAAACCGTTGCAGCTCTCGCTCCCAGTTACCGATGACCGACGTTGGACAGATAAGTAGCGAAGGACTTACCGCAGGGTCTATCGTGTTTTCCTTCACATCGGCCAAATACGCCATGTATTGAATCGTTTTCCCTAAGCCCATATCATCAGCAAGTACAGCGCCTAAGCCAAAGCGGCGTAAAAACAGTAACCAAGAAGTACCCTGCTGCTGGTACGGACGAAGCTCACCTAAAAATAGCTCAGGTGGTGTAATCAGCGGGATTTCACTTATGTTTTGCAGCTGGATCAGCCACTTCGCTAAATACTCATTGAATTCTAGCTCCGTTACCAACTCTTCATCCAGCTCATCCTCGAGCCAATCTCCGTGCTCGCCACGCAAATGCATTTGCAGCACATCGCTAAACGTTAATCCCTTCTTTCGATGCACATGCTTCAGCCATTTTTTTACGCGTGCGATATCTTCTGCTGAAAGATATACCCATTGATCACCAAGCTTAACTAGACCACGATTGCTTGCCGCAAGCTCCAGAAACTGCTGCTCGCTGATTTCACTTTCTCCAAGGGCAAATCTCCAATCAAACTGCACAATTTGATTCAGTCCAAACATCGGCTCCGCAGGCGAGCCTAATGAGCCGCGAACCTTCCCTTTTATTTTCAGTCGGCGATTTTTAACATTTTCCCACCAAGAAGGGAGTATAACTTTGCAGCCGGCAGCGAGTAATTGCTGGCTAACATATTCTAAAAACTGCCACGCTTCGTCCTCAGTCATCGATTGCTGCAATATTCCTTGCTCGTTTACCTGCAGCTCTTGCTCCATCACTTGCTTATATCGCTGCTGCTCACGCAATAGCTTATCTGGCAAGCTTTCGATCCATGATTCTGGAACAGTAAGCCTGCCTCCATCACTTGCTTCCATTATCCATCTATTGTAATCATTACCCAGCTGTTCAACTAAAAGCAAATACCATTGCTCATGAAGACTGCTGTATATTGAGGTGCGAAGCATCCAGCTTGCCCCCTTACGCGCAGGCTCATGCAAGGAAACTGCCAGCTTATAAGGCAGCACATCCTCCTTATAACCAATCGCCGTCAGCCATTCTTCCTCATCACTTACTGTCGTCATTACAGTGCTTTCACTGACTTCATAGAGCAGCTGCTGCCAGCTCTCTGCAATAGCATACTCGCTTTCCAGTAACTCATTGATCAGTAGGCTAGGCCATAGCTTCATTCCGTCGAAGCCGTATTGGGTTGCTTGCTGCAAATTAGCTTCCCACTGCTCCATAGCGTCAGACGTTAGCAGCAGCCGCCAGCTTCCCTGCTCTGCGCTCCATGCAGCTGCATCAGGCTCAAAATCACCCTGCTCCAAACAAGTTAACAGCATTTCAGCCATATTCCGCATTAGCATTAACCGTTCACTATATACGAGCTTAAGTAATTGCAAGGAAGCTGGTGCGGTCAAAAACTCGAAGGCTTGCTTAGGCGTCAACGTTAAGATGGTCCGACCATTTAATTTGCCCTCTTCAATCTCCGTACCGTACCATGAGCGAGCATCCCAGCCAAATAGTAGGCTTCGCAGTTGACCATATGACGTCTCCTTCCATCCGTCAACGCGCAGCACAACGCTATAATTCAGTTGTTCATTTCGATTCCATATACCATCAATGGAGATACTCTGAACGCCATCGTTGTTCATCATTCCACTAGTTTTCCTTTCACAAGCTCCTCTTGAAACGCGCGAAGCCGACTATATTTGTCCTGCATTCGTTTATAGTAGCTGTGCCACACACGTCGCTCTCCTAATTGTTCATAGAGCGAATTTAGCTTTATCATATATTTGGCTGCCATACGATAGCCTTGACGATTGCGAGAATGAATTGCAAGCTCAATCGCTTGATGATACATCGGCAGTAGCACCTTAGGTGCCTTCTGCTCGATTTTTTGTATTTCCGTGCCTTTAAAATCCTCTGGCTTACGTCCCATATACATTTGTAAATCCGCCCATGCGGTATACTGCCCTTGTGTATAATAGTGATCAGTTAACGCTTGATAGGAATGTGGCAGCAGAGCAAGCATGGCATCCAGCCATTGTCGTTGATGTGGCTGTAAGCTAATCGCTTTACGACATAATGCTAAAAAAGGCCCTACGGAACGAAGCTGTTGTCCGCCTCCAGTAAATTGCTTCATTAGCCATGTCATCCAAAGCGATACTTTTTCCCAGCTTTCGCTACCCATTCGACTTTCCACCATCGGATATACGAGACGCTGCACCTTATCAAATTGACACTGCTGAATATAAGACAGCGCCCGCTCATCATCATTAGCTTGAAATGCAAGCACAGCTAATGATCCGTTTATTAATTGCAGCATTTGAGGTCGATCCATCGTTGATCGTTTGCGTTGCAGCTCCTCTGCCACTTCGCCCTCAATCGGCTGCTGACCAGCGATAACTGTCATCAAGCGATAAAGGATATGATCCCATTCCAGCATCGGCTTTTCGTATTGCTCAGCATGTACATAAGTAAAATGTATAAGCTCTTTCATCCAACGCTGCTGAAATGGCTGCAATGACTCTTCTCCTAACTGATCAAGCCACTCATAAAGCTGGGTATTCCACGGCTCGGCAATCCGCTTAAAGCTTATTTCATGATAATATCGACTAAAGCTGTCTGCCGCTTGCAGCGCACGCTCCCCTAGGTAGAACACAAACAATATCGAGGCACACCAATGCAGCCGCTGTACCTCGTACTCGCTATGTCTAGCCAAGCTTTTTATACTCGTTAAGGTTTGCGACAATGGATGAAAGGAATGCTTGCACTTTTTCCAATCATCGCCAAATTGATTGCTTAATCTATGAAATAATTGTGATACATCTGTATGTTGATTGATGACAAACTCATTCTCTTCACGCTCGATCGTCACTGCCTTTACGACGCCAAGCATTTGAAAATAGGCTTGCTCAGCAAGAACCTTACCATTTTCCAGCGTCTTGCAATATTGAAAAAACAATGCGCCAATATGCTCGCAAAACTGTGATTGTTGACAAGTACAACTACTATAACGAATATGTTCAGAATCAATTACAACTGCATGCAATTCTCCATCCTTCACTATTCCATTAATCATACCGCCAGCATATTCATTTACCTTCTGTACCGCTTCCGCTTGTACAAGCTGCCAAGCTCGCTTAACAGTTGAGATAAAGGCTCCGTTCTGGCAAAGCTGGACAAACGCAGCTAGCAATTGATTATAGATACGCATGCGTACTTTAGTCACCTCATTTTTATTGTCTCCATTCTAACTATTATATCAAAAAAAAAGACAAAAGCGTACGAACAGATCAGCAGTTGCTAATTTGTCCTTACGCTTTTCATTGTAATAATTATGATAACGGTATTCGAACCTCGAAGGAAATCGTGTTTTCATCAAGTGCATTGAGGGATATTTCACCCTTATACTGCTTTACAATCGTTGAAATAATCGATAATCCAAGTCCTTGATGATCGCCGCTTTTCGTACTAAATCCACTTTTAAACAGTGGGCTGGCTACACGTTGCTTTGCATTCTCACAATAATTACTGATGGTTAACTGTAAAGTATTATTTTGCTCACGACCGTACAAGGAAATTTCCCGTAAGCCTTCCTCATACTTTAATACTTCATCAAAAGCATTATCGATTAAATTACCCAGTATTCGGTTAATATCAAGCGCTTGTCCTGCTAATGTTGTCAGCTTGACCGCTTTTACATCATGAGTAAAGTTAATATGATACGCCTCTGCTTGCGAAAGCTTGGAACGAATTAACGCAGCTATTGCAGGGTGACCGATGTTCATATAATCATTGATGACATGAATTTCACCAGCAATCTCCTCGGTAAATTTTTGTAGCTCATCATAATGCTTCAGCTTCGCAAGTGAGTGGATCGTCTGCACCTGATTAATAAAATCATGACGTTGTGAACGAATCGCTTGGAACAACGCATTAATTTCTTCTACATAGGTATCCTGTGCAACTCTTACCCCTTCTTCGCGCAAGTTTTTGAAATAATTCATGACGAAAATAACGGCTGGAACCATAATGGACATCAACAACATTGTAATTAGTGCTACTTTTACGACACTTTCTTTAAGACTTTGCAATATATGTTCATAATTTGACGTGATAACTAATACATATCCTTCCATTGGGAGACCATCTTCATCGACCATTGCGATATGCTCATTTGAAACAAAAACGGGGATAAACATTTTATACGTATAGGCATCGTCAATTCGTTCTGTACGGATAATACGCTCTCTACTGTTGAATGCTTTACGTACATCAGTTTCATCATGCGGGGATTTATAATTGTAGCTTCCATATAAGACTGGCCGCTGCACATTATGCTTGCGCTCGCTTCCATCCTCTTCAATGGTCACTTTATCATTTGGAAACGTTAGTGGATTAACGATACTGATCTCTAGCAACGTTTCGTTAGAACGTATCAAATCCTGAAATAATCGATCTAACCCTGTAGCCTCGTTGTACGTATTCACTGCTGTGTAATCCACATAAGGATCGATCATATAGTTACTCGTTCCGTCATAAAAATATCCCCATTTATAAATGTTGGTATAATCCGTCGAGGATACTTCGTAAGGACCAGACCAAAAATTCGCTAAGGAGGTTCCTAGCCACTCCTCATCAATTTCTTTACCTGCAAATAATTCATGAAAAATACGATGCCACGGATCCCAGGTTGCTGTACTTTTATTAATCTGTTTAGGATCTGAAGATTGATATAATACAATGTCATTGTCTTCAAGCTTTTTTAATAATGTAATATGTGCAATATTGAGTTCTTCTGCCAGATCCTCAAGCTGCTGTGGAGTTATGTTCTCAATATCTGGATCGAGCGCATATTTCGCTGCAATTGAGGCGGCTCGCAGCTCGCGACTGATCTGCTCCTCAAATAGCTCTAAGCCTACAACCTTCTGTTCTGCTGCATGTCTAATTTGCTCACCTAGTGAAATTAGCTGCTGTTCTAGCTCGTCCTGCAGTAAGTATCTCGTTATGTAGAAAAAAACAGCATTGTTAACAATAACTAGAATCACGATACTACTTATAGTAATTAACCATATATTTCTTCGCATTCTGACTCCTTTTAAGTCTAAACAAATAATGATGTCTTGCGATGCTTCACTACTATCCAACCAAATTGTATCACAATCCTTTTTAATCTACATCATATTTCGACACACATTCCCAACTTTTTCAATTGTTGCAGCTTTTTTAGCCACACATTATCCTATCACCGATTTGTTATCAGTTATCAAAACTATTGTAAATTTCATGTTATCTTCACACAATTTATTAGGGATTTTACTTAGGTTGCTAGCTTAATATAGTGCTGTAGTCGGGTTTACTTTTTCTAGCATTTAGTGATAAATTAGATTTGTATATTATGGAATAATTTAGTCATTTTTCAAGTTAATTTAAGTTTGGAAGGAGATGTAGAAAATGTCTACTAATCAACAAGTAACGACTTCAGTTGACTATAATTCTGCAGTGCTAAGCGTTCTAATGAATAATCTCACTTCGACTAATTTTTTTCCAATGGCTGGTTTATTGGTAAGCTCACTTACAGCAATACTTTGGCCAGATTCAAGCTCAGATGTATGGTCAGACATCGAGAATAATATTGAACAGCTTGTCGGTCAGCAACTAAGCGAGGAGGTATCCTCATCAGTTCAGCAGTATTTAAGTAACCTATATCCCCTTATTAACGATTATCTAATGGCTGTGCAAGGTCCGATTAATAATGAGAAGGTCACTTTATATTTCAACGCATTGAATGCTCTGTGTGTTGAAGTGCTAAACACTCTTCAAGTGCTAGATTCGGATCTACTTCTCCTTCCTATCTTTGTTCAGGTAGCTAATCTGCAATTAGGTCTTCAACATGACGGAATATTCCATGCCAAGTACTGGGGGTGGAGCGAAACTCAAATCTCTACTCTGATTCAAAATAATTCTGAAGCAATCCAACAATATACTGCATTTGTTCAAGGCACTTATAATCAAGCATATAGTCGCATTGTCTCCACTACTCCAGGCAACAGTCATTACACCGAACCTTTTAATACAATTAATGCCTTTGTTAGAGGCATGACCTTAATTGTACTGGACTTTCAATCCTTATGGCAGTATTTTGATACGACCGTGTATCCAAGAGGTTCAAGCAGCATTTACTTAGATCGTGAAATTTATTCCGATGCACTCGGCACTGCAGATAACAGTGGACCAATTCAGCTTCCTTCCCCTCCAACGAAACCAATCGTAGCAATCCAAGTATGGGCATGGGACCGCATCGATGCCTGTCAGCTATATTATGAACCCAACGGAGGTCCAGATGGTGTAACTCAAACACCTCGAATGGGAGATCAGAACGGCGGAACAGTAAACATCATTTATTTACAGGATCCAACGGTTTTACCTTATAAATCGATAGTTTCGGTGACGACATTATCCGGTGACATCGTTAATGCAATTACCTTCACATATAGTGACGGCACAACTTCTGGCCAACTGGGAGGCAAATATCCTGGTGGAGAGCCGAGCACCTTCAGTTACCCTAATGAAATTTTGTCTAGCATCAAAATCATGGGAATCAGCGATTACTACGGAAGTGCGAATTGTATCGTTTATGGCTTTAAGTTCGATTCAGGACAATTAATATTTGACCCTAATGTATTACGTACACTATATGTTGCTGCTCCTAGTAAATTGAGCTCTACCGATCTAGCCTCTTATGTCGGAGCGAAGGACGTGGATCAATTAGCAGCTTCCATTCAGCAATGGTCAGAAAGTGAGCAATGGGATGACCTTCGACAAAAGCATTGGGACAATATATACGCACAGCTTCATTAAACGGCTGAAAAGAATCACCAAAATGCAAAGGGGAAATCCAAGTGCGGATTTCCCCTTTGCATTTCTTGTAAGCTCGTTTATCTGTCATATACCTCGAGCTTATAGCCAAGCCCTCTTACCGTACGAATCTTAAAGCTATGTTCAAAGCGATCGAATCGTTTACGCAGTCGCTTAATATGGACATCGACGGTGCGCTCATCTCCACCATAATCCGCACCCCATATTAGTGTTATTAATTCATCTCTTGTGAACAGCCTGCTTGGATATTGAGCTAGCTGTGCCAATAATTCAAACTCCTTCAATGGAAGCAGTTGTACCGTTTCACCATCTGTCACCTCATGATTTTGCCGGTCAATAATAAGCGAATTTAATCTAATCTTATCACTAGATGCAATCGTGTATCGGCGAAATAATGCCCTTATACGAAACAAAAGCTCGGGCAGTTCAAAAGGTTTGGTAACATAATCATCTGTGCCACTTGTATATCCTTGCTCCTTAACCTCGATCTCCTGATGAGCCGAAAGTAAAATGATTGGAATATCATAGTTGCGTCTGATATGTCGGCAAACCTGTAAACCATCTGCTCCTGGCAAATTAACATCGAGAATCGCCAAATCTATTTGATGCTCCTGCATCAGCTGCATCGCCTGTACACCATGATGGGCTTCAATTACTCTAAAGCCTTCTCGCGTCATATAATGATTTACCAGCAATCGAATACGAGCATCATCATCGGCAATTAATAGCTGCTTCATAGCAAGCTCCACCTCCTCCAACTCTCTGAGCTGCTATTGCGGAAGATGATTTCTATTATTTTACATATATAACGATAATGATAATCACTATCATTTATTTTGTAAACCTCTAATTTTGCTGTAAATCCGGATATAGCATCGGCAAGAGTGCATCTATCGCTTCAATCGCCAGAATATTGCCTGTTGTACCAAATAACGCTTCCTCTAAATCATAGACTCGATTATTTTTCACAGCATTAAAATGCTTCCATATATCGTTATTTTTAAATTCTTCATCGAACATTTTAACTACTTCATCGGGCATACCATGTGCTGCTCGCAAAATAACATCAGGGTTGGACTGAAACAAATACTCAGTATTTGATGCTAAAAACTCTACACCTTCACCCTGCACAACATTAATTCCACCAGCAAGCTTGACAAGATCGCCAATATAGGAATGCTCTGTTGCTACGAGATAGCTACCAGGTATCCCCATCAATATCAGTACGGTTGGCTTATGATGCTCCGCTGTTTGCTGCTCGATCAGATCAACTTTATCTTGAAACTTTTTGATCAGCATATCTGCTTGTGGCTGACGGTTATAGCGCTCTCCTAGATCAAGAATCGCTTCATTCATCCTCTGTACACTCGTCAAATTAAGAAAAGTTGCTTCAATCCCTGCATCTTCAAAAACAGGCTTTAAGTCATATTCCAGCGTTGTTACAGATAGAACCTCCGTTGGTTTAAGCATTTTGACTAGCTCCATATCTGGACTCATCGGATTGCCGACCTTCGTTACTCCATCATATCGTTTAGGTAGCTCCTTTACACTGGACGGAATACCAACTAGATCTAGCTCTAACTCATCTAAAATTTGCGTAATAGCTACCGTTGTTGATACGATTCGATACGGATTCTCTTGAACGGTTACGCTTTGTCCTGAATCCTGCTGCTGCGAGCAACTGATAAGTAAAACAATAACTAGCAAGAAGATTGCTATTAATGATAATTTAGAGCCTCTCATCTCCACTCCTCCTTGCTAGTCTAATTACTATACTTTAATAGTCGCATAATTATTGCTATAGCTTCCGCTCGAGTGGTTGACGCCGACGGCTCAAAGGAATTATTACCTTTACCGCTAACAAGCCCCGCTTGAACAGCTGCTGCGACCTCTTTTTGTGCCCATGACGGAATACTGCTACTGTCAGCAAAGCGAAGCGTCGCCTCACCATCTAATTTAAGCTTAGCAGCGCGTGATATAATAACCGCTATTTCAGCACGTGATATATTTCGATTACCACGGAAGGTGTTATCTCGATAGCCGCTCATTAGTTTAACATTAACAACCGCATTCACATGGTCCGCTGCCCAAGAAGGTATGCTCTGCTGATCAGCAAAAGTAACCTTAGCTTCCCCTCCTGCTACCGAAAGTCGTAACGCGCGACTAAGCATAACAGCAAACTGGAATCGGTCTACATACGCATCTGGTCGGAATGTTCCATCGCTATGACCAGTAGCAATTCCCTGCTCAATTGCTGAGGTTATTGCTGCTCTCGCCCAATGCTTTTGAATATCGCTAAAGCTAGTGTTAACCTCCTCGGCTAGAGTAGACCCCTCACTCGTCTCCTGCTCTGACGTTTCTTGGTTGTCGTCATCTGTAGAGTTGTCAATATCGCTTTCGTTCAAGCCACTAGGAAAGCCGACTGTTCCACTTCTAGTCGGCACTGGTGCGTCCTCAGCTACTTTAACTATTGTTTCTGGGAGAAACTGAATGCGAATATCGTAGGAATGAACGTATTTAAAATCAATCGATTCAACAATCCAATGAATGCTTATCCACGCTGGATACGTATTTGTAATATCATCAAGCTGAAAAGTAACCACTCGCGAATTGTTATTACTATCTTCTTCACTAACGACTCCTTCTTGACCATTGATGGTGAAGCCCACGATTTCTTTGCTTTGCAATACCGTTAATGAGATGCTTTTCTGCTCACCTTGTACGATTAATAGCGCTGGATTAACTAAATACTGTGATGATATCGATGTTTTTTCTTGATCTGCATACAATACACGATAGTCGACATAATAATGACCATCACTAAGCTTGTTTACATCAATCGTCGAATTGGATTGCATACTTGCTGAGCTATTAGCGCTGGCACTCTCATTTGATGCCTCAGCAGCTCTTATCACTTGACCACCTATCAATGAAGCAATTAGCGCGACAATTACTAGAGCAAGTAACGTTTGTTTCTTATTGATTAGTTTTAAGCTTAATTCGCTCATTTCTACACTCCTTAACTATTTCAGATTACGTTTACGATAGACATTTAATATAATGAAGCCAATGACAAGCAGGAGGATAATAATCGAAACAATGATAAACCAACTGCTGTTGCTTGATTCCGTCTCCACTGAAGCAGATACGACACTCGCTGCCTCTTGATCTAGCACACCATCTAAGGCTGTAGACAGCTCTACCGTACCATCTGTTTCATCATTTACATCCGTTTCGTTATTTTCAGCTTCAACCTTCTCTTCACTACTTAGTTCACTCTTACCCCCGTTGTCTTCTGACACAGTGGCTGGCGTAGCTGTTTCTTCCTCTACGTTGTTCACAGTTTCAGTCTTCGTACCAACAGTCTCAGCATTGATTTCCACTTCGCTATTCCCTTCATGATCATCTGACGTAATGGCTGAGGTTACCTCTGAGGCTGTGGCAGGCTTAGCAGTCGCTGCTACCACTGGCTGTTGCGTAGCTGTCTCGGCTGCGTTGCTCGTAGAAGTTGGCTTCGCTGATGTTGATGAACCTCCAGTGCTAGCGCTTGTCGTTGGTTTTTGACTTTGCTTCGGAGCCTGCGATGGTTGAGGCGTTGTTGCTGCAGCCTCTTCAGTAATAGTAGACTTTCCAGGTGACGTTGGTTGAGGCGTAGCTGTTGCTGCAACTGCCGAGGTTGGCACTGGTGCAGCAGTCTCTTCAGGCTGGCTTATCAATTTTAACGAATTCGTATCATAAACAAAGCGTATGGTGTAATCATGGTCGTAATTAATTTCTGGTACGGTGACATGGATTTGCGAAAGCATATCTTTCTCTAAGCTATCTACTGAAAATTGCACTACTCTAGTATCCTTATCAGTATCATTGCTTATCTTTTTGACATCGACAAAGCTATTACCGCTCGGCACTTTAAAAACTGTAACCCATTTACTATGATTAATCGTCATTTGAACCATGATGGCTCCTCCATTTACAATGACAGTAGCAGGCTTATTCCAATAGTCGTTTGCTATAGAAACAGATTCGTCATCAGGCTTCTTAATAATATAGTCAACCGTGTACGTCCCGTCAGTTAAAGTCGCTGCATATGTAGATTGACCACCAAACAAGAAGATAGCAATCATCGCAAACATCAGCATTATTCCAATACAATTATTCCTTTTCATTGGTATACTATTCCTCTCCTTTTCTTTATTCCAACCCCTTGATAACAAGAAAATGATAATCATTATCAGTAAGTAGTTAAAAAAATATTGTCCTCACACCTCAACCACTATCGTAACCTGGAATTATGAACACAATATGAACAACAGATTACAAAATTAACATGTTATGCACAAAAAAAGCTTTCGCCAGCTGCAAAAATAGAATCGCATTTGACGAAAGCAGATTGAATTACAGATTATTTATTGTAGTCTAGCAAGCGAACAATAATCGCCAATGCCTCTGCGCGAGTTGCCGTTCCATTGCCATCAAAAATATGATTGCCCTTTCCAGAAATTAGTCCGGCATTCACTGCTGCAGCCACTTCCTTCTGTGCCCAGCTTGGGATATCACCAGCATCTCGGAAGGTAAGTGGTGCTTGCTCCTCAACGTTTAGCTTAGCTGCACGAGCAACGATGACTGCAAGCTGAGCTCGAGTTAATTCACCATCTGCTCGGAAGCTGCCATCGGCAAAGCCTTGCAAAATTCCTGCAGCCACAATTCGTCCAACATGCTCACTGGCCCAGCTAGGAATACGATTTGCATCACTAAATACTGTCGCACCTTCACCTTCAAGCTTTAAGGCACGACTAAGCATAACTGCAAACTCACCACGCGTTACAATACCATTTGGCCGGAAGCTACCGTCTTCATATCCATTAACGATGCCTAAGCGTACAGCTCTTGTTATGCTTGATTTCGCCCAGTGATTTTCAATATCTGTAAATTGGACATTTTTCGTGCCACTATTCGTTTGCTCGGTTGAAGCTGAATCCTCTTTTTCCTCTTCCTTGCTTCCTTCTTGCGCTTGATTCTCAGCTGCTTGCTGTTCGTTTTCGGTTAAGTTATCTCCATCTGGATGCGGTAGGTCGGGGGCATCTGGCACATGATCTGTACCTGGAACAGCTGGGTTGCTGCCAGCATATTGTGCTGCACTTTCATCAAATTTGAAATGTATATCGTATTCATGATGATAATTTACTTCTGCCCAATCGACCTTCACCCAACCATTTAAGGTGGCGGACAAATCATTAAGTGTAAAGCTAACAACTCGTTGATTTTTCGCGCTGTCTCGCTTCACAACAGACCCGCTGCTGCCATTAACCGTGAGCCCAGTTATCTCCTTGCTTCGCAGTACAGTAAACATCACTGTTTTCTTGCTGCCTTCGACTTTTACAAGCGCTTCGTTAACGATATAATCCTGAGCAACGGATGTCTGAGTTGTACCGTATTTTAATATACTGAACGGCATGAAATAGTAGCCATTCGCAGGATATACTGGATCATTCTCTCCAGTTGACGGGTTTGGCGTTGTTCCTGGTTGATCTTTTCCATTGCCTACTGTTTCATTAAATACCTTCAACGCTGCATTTAACGTAGCATAGGCTTCGTCAGTCGTAGACTGCTGAGATGGGATACGAGTTGCTTCCTCATTTGCGATCTCGATCGCTCGAGACAATGCATTAAGTGCAATTGTCGCATTTGAATTGCTTGTGCTGCTATTTGCTCCTTTATCGTACGCAGCCTGTGCTGAATCAATTAGCCCATAAAGCTGTCCGTTATTAACGTTGTTGAAATTCAATCGAATGTCATAGGTTTGATTACTGTTTTGCGCACCATCTGCAGCAATTAGCTGTGCATTTAGCAGCTGACTTAAGTCATCCACTTGGAATGAAAACTGAGTAGTATCACTGTTATCCTCTGCACTTTCTTTACTAGCAGAAACATATTGATCCCCTGCTTTAATTTTTAGCTCAGTCAATTTACTACTATTGTTGATTTTCAGACTAACAGTTATGTTACCATCATCACTAGTTTTCACCATTGCAGGCGCAGTAATATATTGCTGGAATGAGGAGAAGGCATCATTGTCCGCTTCCGTTACACTGAAGCCTATGAGCTTCGTTTCAGCAGCTGCAAATTGATCGATCGCATTTTGCAATTCTGTTGTCACTGCAATAATCGTTGGTCGAGATGCAGATAGCTGATCCACTACTACCTGAGCATCGTCAATAGATTGCTGAAGTAGATTGATATAATGAGCTGAGTGCTGACCTACTTCATTTCCTTCCTCTACATCCTCTAATAACGCTTCTGCCTCATCGATTAATTGCTGTAAACCATCAAGATATGCTTTGTTAAAGCTAATATATACCGTTTTTCTTTCTTCTTCTGGCAGCTCTAGCGGATATTGAAGCTTCCATAAGCCTTGCCATAGATTTTCTCCGGCACTACTAGCTCTTACAAGAGTTTGATAAACTTTAATACTATCAGCATGCTCGCCTTGGAGCTCAGCCGCAAATAACGGTGTATTGCTTATATCTATTTTTTTCACAGCAGGTGCGATTCCTGATGTACCTGATAACCAGCCTGAAGTGAATATTCCGTTAGAAGCACTAGCTTTTCTTACTGATTTATCTGTAAGTTCATTATTCGTGTCATAGAATGCAAAATTGGCAAATGCTTGGTAATAACCAGGTCCTTGCATTTGAAGCAACATCGCATGCTTGCTAATATCCGCTGCATATGGAGAGATTTCTGCACCCTCTTCTAATGAATCCAGAACAATGATTTCGATATCTTGTGCAATTAGTCGCTGTCTATCAAATAACTCCCAATCAGAAAACGCATTGAGGTTAGTATATAGCGTCGTTACTTGTGATTTTGTTGCAAATTCATCATCGACAACAAGCTGTGCTTCAGCAATCTTTTCTTTAAGATCGGTAATCGGCCCTTTGTATCCGACAGAAGGTCCATAATAGGTTTGTGGTAGATATTCTCCATCTGTCACAGCATTAGATCTAATATCTGCTGGCTTACCTGCCTCGTTCTCGCCTGCATCCGCTTTCCCATCAATCCATGCCGTAGCAGTAACGATCCAATTAATTAACGAGCTCTTATCGACAATAATTTTAGCATTTTTGAATTCATTTATCGCTTGCTGAGCTATTTTATAAGCTGCCTCTAAAATATCATGATTACCGATCGCTTCCTCTACCAATCCTTCTGCAAGCTGTAGCTTGTTGAGTAGTTTATCTTTAGAGCCCTCAGGATAACTATTATGATAATTTCCTTCCACAGCCTCTTCATGCAACTGATAACCTTCAGCAAGAAGCTCTGCAAACAGCTCTTCTGTTATATCGTTTTCACTGTTATTACCGTCATCATTATTTTCAGGTATCGTAATATCTGAAGTATTAATTAAAAGCTGTGCATTATACCAGTGGTTATAGATGCTTGGTAATCCAAAAGAATTGTCAGTGTCGTTAATATGCATCAGCACATCTTGCTTTTTCCATACATCCTCAATAGCAAGCTGTACGATTACATGTTCCCCAGTTTCATCATCACGAACTGTAATCGGCTCATATCCTTCCATTCCAGTTACAACCGTTTCATTATTTTCAGTCGAGACAACTGCTTTTGCAGCACCAGGTAGGCGAGTTCCTAAATAAGCAAATGTTACATAAGTGCTTTTTTTAACCTTATGCTCTAGCACTGCTTTTCCATCGGTAATAACTAGCTTAGCTCCCTCTTCAATCATAAAATCATGAGCAGCGGATTTAGTAGTTGTTTCATCCTTTAGATAAAGAAAGCTTACATCATACGTACCATCAGGAATTACAGTATTAGGTTCTACATATGCGGAAGCAAAACGTGGTATGGCAACTCCAACGATTAATGCTAGCGTTAAAAACAAGGCAAATACTTTTTTAACCTGTTTCAAAATAACAGTCTCCTTTTAATGAGTTGTAGATTTCTTCGTAAAATGACATTGCAAAGAGCGTTCCGCCAGTGCAGAGCGCTCTTTGCATTTATTCGATAGAGGTTAGCCCCAAACTAATGTTAATGGGTACCAACTATCGTGCCATGGAGCTACAACAACGTGTAGATCTAGATCAATGTCACTTGCACTGCTTCCAGGGAAAGTAATAGTTGTCGTGTTAGTGCCAGAGTTATACGAGCCATAGTAGGTTAACCCATCAACTTCAACTTCAGGGAAGTAGTTACCAGACAATGTAATCGTAACATTACCACCAGATTCTGTTGCATTCGCATTGATATAGCTGCTGGAATGAGCATGGTAGCTTCCATCGTATTCGAAGTAGTAGTTGTAGGAATTATAAGGATTTGCAAAAGCAGAAGCAGCCATTGCCAACATAAGTACCAAAGCAAAAAATGCAACACCAAACGTTCTCTTCATGGTTTTAACCATTTTCATACACTCCTTAAAATTTGAATATAAAACAAGATAAGCTTGCTGTTTACACATGCTGTCGCTTCATCGATCAACTGTTAGAGCGATGAGGCTACAATCCAAGTATTAAAGCAGGCATTCCTCCTCAATAACGTATATTCCAGCTGAAGATTGGTAGATTTCTATCAATGATCTCATTTTAGATAATGATAATCATTATCAGTTGATAGTCAAAAAAAAATATTCCCTTTTATTCAGCAGCTAGAATGTACCGGTAAACACTCTGCAGCTTACATAGTTAGAAAATATACTGATTCTCTCCAGCTATTTACAAATGTACAACTCAATTATGAACGGAATATGAATAATAGATTACAATTACACAAAAATCTATCGTATCGGGAAGAAAAAAATGAGCCGATAGAGGCTCATTCTAGTCATACATTATCTTTTTCTTTAATCTACCTTCAGATTAATTGAGAAAACATTGTTGTCGATTGTATTAACATTAGAATCAATTCGACCAACATCGTTACTAATGCTTTCGGCATCGTATTTGATGCTATGTACGTTGGTATCAATATTGTCTAATTGATTATCAATAGAGCATGTATTGGCTTCGATGTTTTTTAGCTCATCCTTGATTTCGGTTAGAGATTCCTCTACGCTTATCAATCTTGTATTTAATTGTCGGACCTCATTTAATAACTCAGAAAGCAATTCAATACTTGTGTCCACTACGTTCATGTTCATTCACCGTTCCCTCTAAGTTGTCAGTCTAGCTGCTAGGCTCTAATCATATTTTTGTTGAAATTGATGCTCTTGTCAACACGCTCAGGGATAATACGTCTTCCATGCGCTTTTTAAACCCTCCTGCTTCTATTACTATCACTTAAGGTAGCAGGAGGGGTTAAAGGCGCAGCTCTCCGTTTTTCAGACGTATTATCCCTTCGCTCGGAGCTATTTTTGGGGCGTAGCTTCGAAGCTTCTGTTGCGCAGCGCTGCGATACAGTAAGCTCTTGCGAACTCTTCACTCACGGTCACAAAAAACGGCTGGTCAGAGAGTTTCATTTCTCTGCCAGCCGTTTTCACTTAGTACTGCTTGACGTTAATACCTTAATAACCGTTGAACGTCAGTGCAACACTCATTTACCACTCTCTTACCACGCATTTAATACGTTGTAGATAATGACTGCGGCTTGTGCTCTGCTTGCGTTGTCTTTCGGAGCAAAGTTGCCGTTGCCCATGCCATTAATGATGCCAGACGCATGCATTGCATTTACTGCTTTTTGTGCGTAAGCGGAAATATGCTCTTGATCGTTAAACATTGCAGCTTTCTCTGTAGACAGCTTCAAGTTCATAACTTCCATCGCTTTATACACCATGACCGCCATATCTTGTCTAGTAATCGCATCGTGAATACCGAAGCTTCCGTCTGTTTTACCGTTGACGATGCCTAGCTGCTGCGCGGTTGCCACTTGTGCGTAGTACCATGTACCTTGCTTAACATCGGTAAAGCTGCTAGTCGCGCCAGCATCTGTCAATCCGAATGCATTCATAAGCATCGTAATAAACTCTGCTCTTGTCACTTGACCATCTGGATTGAATTGCCCTTCGCCTACTCCTTTAACGATGTTTCTTGCAGCTAATGCTTCAACTGCTTCCTTCGCCCAGCCTTGTGTTACATCAGTAAAGCTTGCCTTCACATACACTACTGTAAACTTACTTAAATGATTCGGCTTAAACTCTACTTTGCCAGTTGCTGCGTTGTATTTACCATTGCGCTCAACAGCTAGCTCTCCGTTGTCCTTAATCCAATAAATAATAATATGGTTTGGATCTTGGCCTTCTTTAAGCTCATATGGCAACTCAACAACGAGATCGTTAATGCCATCCAGTTCAGTGATTCGCGTACCGTTTATTTCAAGATGAATATCATAAACTGTACTATTTTGCAGCTCTGACTGTAAATGAGCTGGCAATGTAGATTGCTCAACCTTCGCTACAATTAGCTTCACTGTTTCTGCCGGCGCTGACGCTTTAGCAAACAGATCAGTTGATACGCTAACCGTTGCAAAGTCACTTTTAATCTTGATGCTGTCAATTCCAGCACTTCCTCTGCGTAAGCTATCATCAATCGGTAGCTCAACAGCCAGCTGGTTCATATTCTCATTGTTTGTCAAATTAATGTGCAGCTCATTACCAACTGACTTATTGATTGCTTCCTGCATCACAGATGAATTAAGCTTCACTTCAACTGCACCGTCAGCATTCACCGTAGGCTTGACGCTAACCTCACCATTCGTTTTCACCTCTACACTGTCACCTTGTGGTTCAGGTGTAACTGTACTGCCTCCATCAGTATTGCCTGAAGATGGTCTTACTGGCGTTCCAGATACGACAACTCCCGCTGATTCATTACCAGAAGCATCAACGGTTACAATGATGAACTGATAACGTTTGCCATTGCTTAGTGACGTAAAGGTATGGCTCACTTTATCTTTACTTAATTCAACTGGCGTAATGTCGTTATCGCCATAACCACGAATGATTACTTTAGCCAAATCTTCGTCAGTTGGATTAGTCCATCTAAGCGTTAGACTGCCGTTACCAGCAGCTACACTAGCTTTACTAACCTCCTCTGGTGGCGTAGTATCATTCTCTCCCGGCTCATCGGCTATAGGTGTTCCGAACACAACTACACCTTCAGATTCGTTACCAGATCTGTCCACAGTGACAATGATAAACTCATAACGCTGACCATTAGTTAGACCAGTAAATGTATAGCTGTTTACAGCTTTATCTACTTCTACAGCTTCAACGGAGCTAGCGCTCTCACCATGTCCAGAAATTGAGATTTTCTCAAGATCTTCATCTGTTGGATTAGTCCAGTTCAGAGTAAGCGTGCCGTCACCAGCTTCTACAGTCGCACCGCTTACCTCTCCAGGAGGAGTAGTATCTGGCTCCTGTATCGCTGCCACCGTAATTGTTGCCGTTTTAGTGAAGCCTCCATCAGCTGTTGTGACCGTAATCGTAGCTGTTCCCGCTCCAATCGCAGTGACAAGTCCATTTGCACTTACTGTGGCAATAGCATTATTGCTAGAGCTCCAGCTTACTGCTTTATTCGTTGCATTAGCTGGCGTTACTGTTGCTGTTAATTGCGAGCTTTCACCCACATTTAGTGTAACCTGAGATTTATTCAGCGTCACTCCTGTCACTCGTACAGCTAAGTACTGATTAAAGATCGCATCATACTCGCTTTGTGTAATCGGAATGACCGTTCCGTGTCTTGGACTTGATGGCAAGCTATAGTTCGAAGAAAGTACCCATTCTCCAGACGCTAGATCTGTTGTTTCAAATGGAACATATCCTCTGCCACCAAACTCATCGACAAACAGATACCATTTTTCTTCCGTATTGGACTTGAAGATTGTTGGTCCTTCAACCCATTTAATATTACCTACTCCTTGGTTAATCAATTGGAAATCTTCATCTAATACGGAATCTCCAACCTCTTGGAATATCATTTTTCCATAAGGACTTGCAGCTTCATTATTCCGTTCGTCCTTGGAGAATCTGTAAATTTTACCATCATACTCGATCATCGTTGTATCGATAACTGAGAAGCCATAATCCATATAAATTTGCGGCTCGGTAAATGTATAGAAATCTCTTGTTTTACTGTACATCATTTTTTGGTAGGCACTGCCTGTATGCTCTGGATTGTCATATAGCTTCGATGCCCAGAACACCACATATTCACCTGTCGTATGATCGTACATAATTTCAGGTGCCCAAGTGTTACCCGCTTCCTCTGGCGCTACCTCAACCATACGCTGCTCGCTCCAGTTGACTAGGTCATTGGACTCCCAGACCATAATGGAACGACTGCCCCATTGCTGAGCTCTGCCCCAATTACCATTACCATGTATTTTTAGATCGGTAGCAATCATATAGAACTTATCGCCCTCAGGAGATCTGATAATAAATGGATCACGTAACCCTTGTTCACCTAAATCAGAAGTGAGCACTGGATTGCCGTTATTAAGCTCTCTCCAGCTTAACGCATTGTTACCATCACTTAATGCGAAATAAATCTGTTCGCCGTTCGCTTTGCCCTCACCGGTAAAGTAAGTGAAGAAGTAGCCTGCATAGTCCTCTTGCTCAGGTAGCTCCTTTACAACTGCGCTGAATTCACGTGTTGTTGATGCCGCATTACGAGTAATGGTAGCAGTCATCTTAACGATGACATCTCCGCTGCCATGCGCTGGACGAGTTACTTCACCAGTTGCTGTAATCAGCTCGGTGTTCTCTGATTGCCAAGTAATAGTCGAGCCATTCTCACCCACTGCTGGCAATGTCAGATGCCCTCTTACATCGCTGATATTATGAACGATTAACGCATCTCTATCCAATTGCACCGCTTGAGCATCATTCGGTAATTTCGTCACGATCACTACAAAGTCTTTCGCAATCGTTGACTCTCCGTCAGACAAGGTAGCTGTTAGCGTTACCGTTTGATCACCAGCTTCATATGCTGGTCTTGTTACAGCACCATTCACACCGATTACAGCTGTGTTAGAGGAAGTCCACGTAATAGTCGTACCGTATTCTCCACTTTGTGGAAGCGTTAGGTTGCTTACTACGCTATTCTCACTTTCATTAGCACCTAGAATATGGCTGTAGTTTAGCTTTTCTGCAGCTGCTTCTAAGAAAATCGTACCCATTTTCTCAATTTTTTCATCTGCTTCAAGCTTAAGCTCTGCGATTTCAGCAGCATTCATCGCACCATTGTAAATTTGGAAATCAGCAATCATTCCACCAAAGTACGGATCTTCCGTATAGAAGGAGCGGCCGAGATAACCGCTAATACCCGTTGCATTTTTAATTTGATCTAGCGTCATACCTTGCGTCGGTGCTGATGCGACAGCAACTCCATCAACATAAAGCGTCAATGTGCCTTTTTCCTGAGACAGCACAGTTGTAATTAGCTTCCACTCATTAGCACTTAGCATCGATGATTTCGCTGAAACCTCATCGCGCCAGCCGTTCGTTGCGATACCGAAGCGAGACGAGCTATCTGCATTATATCGTGGTGTAAAGTATAGATAATGTGTTGAGGTGTTCGGTCTGCCTAATGCATACATCCACTCTGCTGCACCCTTACCGCTCCAGTTCACTAAGGTCGATACGGTAATATCTGAAACATCGTTTAAGACGCCGTTTGGTATCTCCACATAAGTGCTATTTGTTCCACCAGTGAAGCTTAGTACACCAGCATCTGAAGTATGGATCCATTCGCCCTTCGTGCTATTTACCCAGTTACCATCAAAGTTTCCAGTAGCATCCTTCACTTTGTTTCCTTCAATATTGTTCATATCGTAGTGAAGAATTAGCTCAGAACCCGATGGCTCCTGTACAGGTGGCGGTACATCCTGATCCGCTAATTGTGTCACTTCTTCAGCAGATAGTGCACGATTATAGATGCGGAAGTCATCAAATTTACCGTCAAATAAGCTATCTGAGCCGCGTCTTGATTTACCGATATAGTTCATCGTCGTTTCAAGCAGCATGCGTGGCTCGACATTGTAAGTTGAGCTTCGAGCAACCTCATTACCGTTCACATACAATACAGCATCAAAGCCATCGATCGTAATCGCAATATGCTGCCAAGCATCAGTTGCTAGCAAGGAGTTTCCTCTAACTGCATACTTGTAGCTTGAACCTAGTAATGTACTATCATTGCTAAACTTCTCAGTGAATGGAGTGACGATCGCAAACTCAAGATTGCCAGTATCGCCTTGTGTACTTAAGTACATCGTATTGCGATTTACTTGTCTGCCAGTCTCAGATGCAAAGTCAAAGATACGTTGATTCTGCTGATTTTTGTCTAATTTCACCCAAGTAGCAAACGTTGCCTTCTCAAGATTTAAGCTTTGTATCAAATGATCTGGCAGCTTCACATAGCCTGTTGAGCCATCAAGCTCCAATGCCCCGCCATTCTCGCCGATGATATCATCGCTATTAATCGCTGCACCACCAACTAAAGCTGCATCATAACCATTGCCGGAAACATCAGTTATTGTCGTTCCAGCTACAGTATCAGGATCAAATGAATAATGAACAACTGGCTGCTCAGATTCTACAGGACCAGGTACTGCATACTTCTGTTGCAGCGCATCGTACTCTGCACGGGTAATCGGAATAACTGTTCCGTGACGAGGTCCAGGCGGCAATGCATATTGCGAGCTCGGCAACAGATTGTTAATATATTGCGAAGCATTCTCTAGATCTGTCGTATACCGCACATGATACGGCCAAGAATCAAGGAATAGATACCATTTATCCTCATCTAAATCTTTAAAGATCGTTTGTCCTTCGTTATTGCCACTATGACCAATTAAACCATTTTTACCATCACGAGTACCCGGAATAGCTTCAAATTGGAAACCATTAGCTTCGATTCCATCCTTGTCATAGTAGAAGTTATTAGCCTTCTCCACATAAACCTTGAAGTTGACTTCTGACTTTGTAAAGCGATACAGCGTTTCATTATGCTCAATAAAGGTTGTATCAATTGTTGGCAGTGATTCGTCAATCATTACCTTAGGCTCTGAGAAATGATAGAAGTCACGTGTTGTCGCATAGTACATTACGTTGTATTGACCATTCGGTCGACCGTTGTAATCACCATACGTATCACTATTTTTCATAGAAGATGCCCAGAATACAATATATTCTCCTGTAGCCTCATCATAGATCGCTTCTGGCGCCCATGTATTACCGCCGTTTTTCGGAGCAACCTCAATCATACGTTGCTCGCTCCAATTGACAAGATCCTCAGATTCCCAAATCATAATGTAGTGACTTCCAGTAATTTGCGCCTGATCAAAATTAGTGCTCTCACCCATTTTCAAATCAGTCGCTAGCATATAAAACTTATCGCCTTCAGCCGAGCGAATGACAAACGGATCACGAAGTCCCTTCTCGCCTAATTCCGATTGAAGAATAGACTTACCGTTATTTAATGCTCTCCAATATAGCGGATCTTCAGCTGTTGCGAAGGAAATTTCCTCTCCGCCCTCGTATTCACCTGTAAAGTAAGCGAAGAAATAAGCGTCATAATCGATAGCTGCTGGTGCCTTCACGACTGTTACATCGAAGCTGCGTTGTACGGAAGCACTTCCGCTCGTAATCGTAGCCGTTAACGTGACATCAGTATCCGTTGCTTGACGAGTTACCCAGCCTAGCTGCTTATCACTACCGCCTGCTTCCACAGATCCTTTAATGACAGCAGGGTTGCTGGAAACCCATGTAATTGTAGAGCCTTGCTCTCCATTCAATGCTAAGCGTAGATGGCCTTTCACATTGCTAGGATTATAAATGGTTAATGCATCGGCATCTAAATTAACGATTTGTTCATCGTCAAATTCCTTCAGCACCGTAACTGTAAATATTGTAGATGTAGATACGCCTTGATACGTAACGGATGCTGTAAGCTCAACCTGCACATTCGCAGCATCAACTGCTGGACGCGTTACAACCCCATTATTGGCAATTACATCGGTGCGATTAGAGCTCCAAGTAATGCTTACGCCGTTTTTGCCCGCTGTAGGTAAACTTAAGCTTTTTGTAATTTTGTCTTCGCTAATATCTCCCTCTCCTAAATAAGAAGTTATATTTAGCGCATTGGCAGCATCCTCAACGGTAAGCTGACGAATTTGGTTAATATGATTAGCACCTTCATAGCTATACAGCTCACTTGCTTGTTGATCGGTTAATGCAATATTAAATACTTTAAAGTCAGCAATGCTTCCCTGTAGGTATGGGTCATTGGAGAAAATTGATTTTCCTAAGAAACCAGAAAATGCTGCATTGTGATCAATAATTTCAGATAGCTTTAAGCCTTTGGCATTGCCACTAGCTACTCTCACACCATCCACATATAGACTGATCGTATTGCTTGCTTCAGAGAAGGAAACGGTAACATGCTTCCATTGCCCACCGACTAAATAAGAATTCGCTGCTCCAGTCACTAAAGCTTCATTCGGCCAGCCCTGCTTCGAAATACCTGTCGCAATCTGATTTCCGCTGCCAGAACCATGACGCGGTGTAACGAAGAAATATTTATTCGTTTCTGGTGTTAGAACAGTACCTAATCCAAAAATCCATCGATTGGTTCCGTCATTCGTCCAATTAACAATACTTGATACAGTAATTGCATCAAGCCCGTCAAGCAGATCTAGATTGTTCGAACCCTTCGGAATTTCTACATATCCGCTATTCGATGTTGAGCTTCCACCATTAAACGAAACAAAACCAACATCGTTATTCGCAATATGCTGACCATTGTTTGGATTTTTGAAAATACCGTCATATGTCACTTCTTTATCTGCTACGTCCTTCAGTATAAGCTGACCGTCCACAGTTTCCGTTGTTTTCATATCATAATGAAGAATAAGACTCTCTCTCAACGTTGATTCATTTACTGTAATCGATGCGCTCGCAGTAAACTCACCATCCTCCGTAGTCGCAACGATCGTTGCATCTCCGACCGCTACCGCTCTAACTTTTCCGCTCTGATCGACTGTTGCTACACCTGTGTCGCTTGAAGTCCAAGTTACTTTTTTGTTACTAGCGTTACTTGGCGTAATTGTAGCGGTTAGCGTTTCACTAGCACCAACAGTCAATGTCAAACTATTTTTATTCAGGGATACGCCTTCAACTGCAATACTGGCATTATCAATCGATAGAACGATTGCAGTAAATTCCTTCGTTACTGTACTTTCGCCTAATGTAATAGTTGCAGTCAACGTGACAATCTGCTCACTCTCCTGTAGAAACACCTCGCCAGAAGGGCTAATTACATTTTCATCACTAGATTCCCAAGTAATAATCGCCCCGCGGCTATCTGTTGCTGGTAGAATGATAGGTCCAATTACCGCAGATAAGTCGCCTAAGGAAAGCTCCTTTTTACTTAGCTGAACCTGCTGTTCGTTGAAGGACAGCTGATAAAGCGATGCAACATCCCCCTGAGACAATGCTTCACCAATAATTCTTAAATCTTGGAAGCTACCTGCAAATGTATGGTCAGTCACATAATTAGAACGACCAATATAAGCATTCAAGCCAGTACCAAAGCTGCTTGTCGGTTTAGTTTTATTAACTGTTTCAATGATTTGTCCATTCACATAACCAGTAATTGATGTCTCTGTTAAAACTGTTGTGTAATGTACCCATTCGCCAAAATATCCAGTAGTCGGATGCGAACCCACCCCTACCTCAGTTGTCCATGGTGAGCTTACATTCGTGCTATCTGTAAATACCGATTTGAAATTTCCACTTGGATTGGTAGGGTTAAACAACCAATAATTGCTCGGCACATTACCAGTAGGCGGCGTACCGAAGAATAACGCTGCGTAGTTACCGCTACCCGTATTGCTTTTAATCCAAACAGAAATTGTTACACTATCCTGATTGTCGAATAAACCATCAGGCAGCTTAACATAGTTGGTATTACTATTCGTACCTCCTGGTAATGTTAGCCCGTCTTGATAAGTTATATTACCGACGGCTTGACCATGGTTATCATTCCCGGAAATATCCTCAACATTCTCAAGCAATGGGTAATGTGCCAGATAATTATAGGCAGCAGCATGTACGTCATTGCTTAACGTCGGAATGATATTGAACCAGCTACTGAACATTAACAATAAAGCCATACCAACGACAGAAATTCGTTTTATCATAACGCTCTTCCCTTCGTCTAAATTGATATAAATAGTACAATTAACAGACCATAAATGTTCGTATCGCCGACGGTTTCACCTACCTTCAATAAGATGAATTGTCCATAAAAAAAAAGAATGCGCTTACATATCTATTTCATATTAGGTCTATTAGAGCGTTTATACAATGAACTATCTTTTTATTAAGTTGCAATTTTTTATTCAATTTAGCAAATAGAAACAAAAAATTATAGTTTTGACCAATAATTTTGAATCAACGATCCTTTTCATTTATGTTCAAGCTTTTATTTCTCAGAAAAAGTTGATATAATTGAAAAATCAGTGTGTGGAGATATTGGATTTCTCTCGTAGAGCCAAAAATATATGTCGCAAGATACGTCTACCATCTGAAATTAATTTTTCGGAGGGAATATTTTGTACAAGGAAAACAGACTGCCGCAAAATGCAAAAGAAGGTTTACTATTTTTATTTATCGTTTCTATCATTTCGGTGAACACCATCGCCCCACTCATTATGGGAATGCAGCTCGGATTTAGTAAAGAAAATTACATCGAAACATTGAAAATTTTACCAATTATGTGGGTAATCGTTGTATGTCTCGTCAAATTCGTTGCTGGTCCAATCGTTCAAAAAATAATGCCTAAATTCGTTGGGCAAACCGATGGCTTTAACGCCAGAGTTTTACTTACGATTGTGTTAAATGTTACGATCCTATCCGTGTTGTTAACGATTATCGGAACATGGGTTGGTACAAAGCAAATAAGCTTAGAGCCATTCCAACACTTTTTCCAAAGCTGGTTTAGAAACTTCGGTATCGCTTTTTGGATTGAAGTGTTAGTAGCACAACCGATTGCCAGATTTGTCATGGTAAAAATTCATGCGGCTAGAGATCGAAAATTAGAAGCTGCACAATCATAAAAAAGAGCGTCGCTTGCCTTAGAAAATTGAGGCAAACGACGCTTTTTCATTTATTTATAGTTAGCAATAACAATATGTGTTGCAGCTGTGTCAAAGCGATTACGAATATTTACTGAATAACGGATAGGATATTCGTCTACTATTTGATCATGATATAGCTCAGTAGTAAGTGGCGTTCTACCAATTACCATTAGAATACGGCTGTTTACATTTTTAATGGCTCTAGCCAAACGTCGATGCTCATCTTCACCGAAATTTATCGTCATATTTCCATAATCATGAAACACACTATCGTATGGAGGATCTAGAAAAATAAAGTCCTTTGGCGTAGCTAAATTAAACACTTCTTCAAAATCAACATTCATAATTTTAGCGTTACTTAGCAGCTGACTATGAGCCGTGGTAATATTATCTACTCTAAAATGCTTATATCGACCAAATGGAACATTGTAATGCCCTTGAGAGTTATATCTGATCATTCCTGAATAAGCCGTTTTATTAATATAATAATATAAAGTAGCCGCGGTATATTCTGGCTCAACAATGCCATTATACATGTCACGCAGGCGGTAATATAAATCCTCGTTATTGTTAGGAACTCTTTCGTCCGGGCTCAATTCTTTTAATCTTCTATATTCTGCTTCATTGGCTTCATAGATTTCATGCAATTCGTTTAGCTCAGCCATAACTGTATCATATTGATGTGCAATCTGCTCATAAAACGTAATGAGCGGTGCATTAACATCATTAATTATTGCCTGTGTAGGTTCTTGCTGAAAAAATACAGCTCCTCCACCGAAGAACGGTTCAATAAATGTCTCGTAATTACTGGGAATAAGATGTTGAAATTTAGCAATTTCACGTCTCTTTCCACCTCTGTATTTTATAATCGGTTCCATTACATAGCTCCTGTCTATAGCTAAAACTGTTACATTCTAGATTAATTCCGTTACATTATATCCTACCATACTATACAAAACAATTCATACCTACAATTATTTTAACTCATGCTAAGCGCCCCTCGACCTTCGAAGGATGTGAAGGTTGAGAGGCGCTTAGCTTGATGATTTAATATAAATTTAAGTAATACAATAGCTCAAACATTTGGGATAGAAACCTTGAATAGTTAATAGCTTCTCCCCTCTTTAGATTTTTAATCATGACCTGCAGTTCAGTCCACTTAGACATCATTTCTGGATTGGTTATTTTTTGCTCATGTTCCCTTATTCGCTTTAAGCTATCTAGATGTTGCTCAATAACCTCATCATAGGTAACAGAATTTGTATTGGGAAAAGAAGGGGGAGATTCCTCATAATTATCGAGAAACGAAGTTAACTGTCTAGCTCTTTCTGCGATCGACTCTCGCTTTCTTTGTTGTCGCATTCTCCATAATTCACGTTGAAACATCTTCTCAATTTTTTGCTCTTGCATCAACGATAATGGGAGACCTAATTCAATTTGAAGGTTCATCTCTTGGGGCAATGGTAGTTCAGTATAATCACTTGGTAACTGCCATCCCTGCTCATATCGAATAAGGATCTCGTCACGTTCAAGATCAATTTTATGAAAACCATTACTTATATCTTTGATGAGCTCCGGAGACATCATCGTATAGTTTCCGAGACAAGTTTCACCTAACTGATACGTTTTATTGTCCTTGCGATGATGAACAATATAGCAAAATCTCAGCTTAACCCCGCACTCGCATTGATATGAACGTTTACCATAGCCACCATCTAAAATTTCGGTCAGCTCCCAATCATTCAGCTTTTCCCAAACCTCATCTATAGAGATGTTCGAATGCAGCACAATCCCCTTTTTATGTGCGAGCTTCTCCAGCCATTTACTTTTTTTACTTTGCTTCAAATAGCTCTGCAAAAAGCTTAATTGCTCGTTATTCAACAATTGAGATAATCGGTTAACTTCCATTTCAGTTAATGGCGATGGCATTTTACTTCCTCCAATCTAAGCAAGAGCGTGTTGAATAAATTATACGAGATAAATTGCGTTTTACCTTCTTCTCTCGCTACAAAGAATTTCATAAGCTGCATCCATCCCGTGAGCTGTATGTTTTCCATACAAGTAGAATAGATGCTGAAGTGATAGAAGAATTTTTCTCAGGATTCTACTTATATTCATAAAATTCCCAGGTCTCATAATGATCAATTGGGCGATCAGGATCCTTCACTCCATCAACCCCAGAACCATAATAATTTGCTTGATATTGATAGGCAGCTTCATCCTTATCATCGATGTGAAATCTTATTGTAATATGTGGATAGTACGGAAACTGCTCATCTTCTTTGGCGTAATGTTTAAAGTATGTCTCCTCTATTGCAGACTGCATAAATTCCTCAGTTAATACCAATTCTTTCGTCTCTAAAAAAATCTTTTCACTTATCTCTCTTTCTGTATTTTTCTCAAGATAATAATTAAACTCCACATTCGTTGGTGACATTTGAATTTTCATATCAGATATTTCCTTATATTCCTTGCGCACTGTTTTCTTAAATTCGCTTAATTGTTCTGTGTTAAGTTTTTTGGTCGCTGTACAAGCGGTCAGTAGCAATAATATTACGATAAGTAACGCTATCGTTCTTCTCAAACAAACTCCCTCCTTCCTTTAGTGAGGTTTTCCTTGATATTTAATCGGCAGCCCATTTTTTTTATATAGGTAACAAACCTCATGCCTAAGACATATGATATTTTGACTGTATCCCTTGACCTTGGTAGACTATAAAACCCTGGCAAGGAGGGCTGAAACAAATTGAGGGACAACGACCATAAAAGCAAGTTTCTTTTGACTCATCGTGAGCGCGAAGTATTCGAACTCCTCGTGCAGGACAAAACAACAAGAGATATCGCTCAACAGCTTTTCATTAGTGAAAAGACGGTGAGGAACCATATTTCTAACGTTATGCAAAAATTAAACGTTAAGGGTCGTTCACAAGCAGTTGTCGAGTTAATTAAAATGGGAGAGCTAAAGATTTAGTGATGATACCCATTAAGTTTTCAATGATCTGCCCTGTGAATGCAAGGCTGGAGCTGACCGTCCTTCAAAGCGAAGGTCGGAAAGCTCTTTTTGTTATATAAAAAATGGGCATCGCAATTAATCGCGAAATACCCATTTCTTCATTCCTGTAAATTGCACAAGGACAATAATGACCGTGGCAATAAGCTTACTCCATAGCTCCGACCAGCCGACAAGCTCAATCAGTACAGCAATAATGATACTCGACAGCAGCAGCGTAATTCCATTCCAGATCACAAACCGCCATATCTGTGCTGATGATTTCTTCTTGCCCTCAGTCCGCTCCTTCATACCCTTACTGCGGAAGGTGACATTGTTGTTCCATATGTAGCTGTTGAGCATACCGGCACCATAAGACAATATGTTGGCGATGACATAATATATGGATAGCTGCAGCAGTAGCCAGTAGACGACAAGATCGACTACCGTATTCAACACTCCAACTAAGCTAAATATAATAAATTGAAGTGTTATTTTCTTGCCACCAGCCTGTGACAGTACTGCTGCCTGCTCCTCAGCTGGTCCGACACTGCGCTCCAGTGCTAAACCCTCAGTTCCAGCTTCATCTACTACTTGATCTTGCCCATGTATTTGCTCTTCCTCTGACATTGTAAGTCCTCTACTCTCGCTCTAAGGATGATGCAGTGAGCTGCTTATTTTCAGCAGTCTCCTGCCCGCCAATGCGCTCTCGTACGATATACAATGGACGGTTTTTCGTTTCCTCATAAATACGGCCAATATATTCACCAATGACACCAAGCAGTAATAGAATAATCCCATTAAACAACAGATTAATCGCTACGATACTGGCCCAGCCAGTCGTCGTTGTTTCGGTGAACAATCGCTGATAGAGTACAACTAGTAAGTAAATAAAGCTAATTAACGATATTGCAAAGCCAACATAACTCGCGATCCGCAAAGGTTTAAAGGAGAAGGATGTGATCGCATCAATCGCAAAGCGAACCATCCGCTTCAACGGATACTTTGTTACACCTGCAAATCTCTCTTCACGGACAAATTCGACGCTTGTCTGCTTGAAGCCGATCCAGCTAACTAAGCCCCGCACGAATCGATTTTTCTCCTTCAGTCCTACCAACACGTCGCAAACCTTTCGATCGATCAGCCTAAAGTCTCCCGTATCTGCAGGTATGTCAACATTGGTTAACATACGAAGCGTACGATAAAATAGCTTGGCAGTTGTTTTTTTAAACCACGTCTCGCCCTTCCGTTTCGCTCGTTTTCCATATACAACTTCGTAGCCCTCACGCCACTTTTCAAGCATGAGTAGCATAACCTCAGGAGGGTCTTGCAAGTCAGCATCGATAATAATGATCGCATCCCCCCGCGCATAGTCCATCCCAGCTGTAATCGCGATCTGATGTCCAAAATTACGAGAGAAATCGATTAACACGACTTCAGGATGCTGCTCAGCAAACTTTTTAATGATTTGCGCGGAGGAATCCTTGCTGCCATCATTTATAAAGATAAGCTCATATCGTTCCCCAGAGCGATCCATCACTTCCTTTAACCGAGCAAAGGTTGTGCTTATTACTTCTTCTTCGTTGTACATTGGCACAATTACACTAACTAACGCAGACATTCCAGTCCCCCTAAACCAGTATTTATCTTAGACTTAAAACAGCCATGACGGAAACCAGCGTAAAACATTAGTAATATAGCCCTCAGATACCATCATGCCTGACAGTGCCGGATAGAACATGATAAACAGCGCCGTCGCCACGCCGATAAAGACATATCTAATTTTGTTACTCCATTGATAGTGCTCCTCTAACAGCTTAAAGATATACATGATGCTAATAATCATAAACGGCACCATCGCAAAGTAATGATAGAGGAACGTTTCACGCGGCACAAGCATCCACGGAACATACTGTGAAAAATATGCGATCACAAGCATCGTCGCCATACCGTCTTTACGACGAATGCTGATTACTGCGGTTGCCAGCATCGTAAACAGCCCAGTCCACCAAATCAATGGATTACCGAATGAAGCGATCGTTGAGCGCATTCCTTCTAGCGGCGCAGAATCAAGATAATACCAAACAGGTCGCTTCATAAACGGCCATTCCCACCATGTAGAGGAGAATGGATGAGATGACACCAAATTACTATGATAATTGTACATATTGACCTGATAATCAACTAACGCCTTAAACGTATATCCGCCTGGCTGTGCATTAAGCACAGGAATGTTAGCTAAAGCGTAAATTCCAGCGGGGATTACAATATAGAACAGCACACATATTGCGAGTGTCCACATGGTGTATGGAATAAACGACTTTCGGATCGTAACAGCATGCTCTTTTACTCTAGCACTGACCGTTAGCTTCTGATCTTCCACTTCCACTGTCTCTGGCTCCTTATTGTCGGAGCTTCTAGCAACAGACTTGTTTTTCTTGCTACGCTTACTTGTACCCTGAAACTGTGTACTTTCGTTTATCAGTATACCTGCATGACGATACTCCCAGTAACGACGAAGCAGCGTAATAGCAAGCATAATCGCCAAGCCTGCCCCACCGTAAAGCACAATCCATTTGGAGGCAACCCCAAGACCGAAGAATAACCCTGCTAATCCTAAAGGAATAAAGGTTTGCCATAGTCGATCACGGTAAAAATTCATTCTTGAATATTGATTCATAAAAAAGAACATAAGCATAATAAAAAATACGCCGTAAACATCGATTGTCGAAATTCTTGTTTGTGCGAAATGCATAAAATCAACAGCGAATAAAATCATTGCTCCCGCTGCATAGGTTGTTTTACGTAAGATCGCTTTAGTCATCCAGTATATAGTCGGTAGCATCAGCACACCAAACAGTGCACCAACGATCCGCCAACCGAATGGACTTAGCCCAAACAGCTGAATCCCTATCGCAATTAATAGCTTACCGAGCGGTGGATGCGTGCTTTCATAAGCTTTAATCCCTTCAAGATGCTCATATGCAGTACGAGCATGATAGATTTCATCAAAATAACTGCCGACCATATACGTATGATGGAACGGAACAATAGTTTGCTCATCTATCAAATGTGCTGCTTCGCCACGAATCGCCCCTTGTGGTGCGTTATATTGGCTAACCTGAACAGGTAGCGTCGTCTCTGAGCCCTGCTGGAATAACCCAATCTCATGTATGCTGAAGCCAGTTTTCGTCGCTTGCAGCCTCATATAACGAGCATTGAGATCAATAGTAGTTTCCTTCCAAGAAAATACTGCAACATGATCGTGCTCAATAAGCTGCTCATCGATCCAGTTCACACCATCATTGGAGAAGGAATAGCTGTACTCGCCACTACCAACACCGCCAAAGCTTATCACGCGCTGCAGCTGCTTACTTTCTCCCAGATCGAAAACAATATAATCCTCCGTTGTTGAAGGCTGCCATACGGTTTTCGGCGCGTCAGTGCTTCCAAGATTGACCAATGTAACAATTCCATATATAAGCGAAATCACAGCAACAATGATCCAATCCTTGCGCTCCATCCCAATGCTATACCATTTGCGATTGAATTCAGGATTCAAAACGAGATCATTCAGTTGCGTAACAGCCCCTGTAAGCTGCTGCTCTTTACTAAGCTGCACTGGCTGGCGCACATTGCCTCGTACATAAATATCATAGCCAACAAACAACAGGACTAACGTCAACAGCACATTGATTAGTGAGCAAATAAACGTTACACCGTCATATGGAACAAAGGTCGTCTGCTTACTGTAAGCGAGCACGACATATAAATTGAACAAATTCGTTGCAGTGAAGCCATAGCTTAAATAAAGCAATCGCTTATCCTTACTTTGTACGAAGGCCATAATGAGCAGCATAACGACAGAAAACATATAGCGCTCATGCATCTTCGTAACAAACATAAATACGATAACAATTAATGAAGCCGCAACAAAGTATAACGACTCCCCTTTAACCTTACCAGCAATGCCAATATAAGCTGCGTAAACGACCGCTAATACAACTGCAATCCAGCCTAAGTAACCAAGGATGGAATGATCCTCTAAAGAAGCCCAGTTTAGATCAAACAGCATATATACATTAAACGAATTGACTGTGACATAGGCGTACGACGATAACGTATTCCCATATAGCTTTACAAGCTGGACAATTCCTTCCCCTTTTTGAAATAGAGGTAATGACAGCAATAGGAAGCTGCAGAAGCCCCAGCCAGCACTAACTGCAACCATTTTCCAGCGTTTCTGATATAGCAATGCTAGCAGCACCACCGGCATAAAAATGAATGCTTGAGGCTTAAACAATGCTGCAATCGCAAAAAGCAGCGAAGCCTTACTAATTTTATTGTCGATAAATAATCCGATGCTGACCACTATGAGCAGCGTAAAGATCGAATCGACTTGACCCCAAACTGCACCATCCAGCAGCACAACAGGGTTTAGCCAATAGAGTAGCATTAAGCCTAATGACCAAGCATGGCTTAGTTTTTTACTTGCTTGCTTATATATGTAAATTGCAGCGATTACATCAGCAATTATGGCAGGTAGCTTATAAAGAACTAGAAAGCCTGTCCCACCATAGGGTATCCCTAGCAGCTTCTGAATTGCTGCGAGAACATACAGAACATACATATAGGCAGGCGGATAATCTAAGAAAAAATCGCCGTGATATAGGTTCAAAATCCCTTCATTAAAGGCATAGTTCCCCCAATAATGGAACAGCGACAAATCATTGACGTAGCCTTCATTGGTTGCTGCTAAATATAAGCGAATTAATGAACCAATTACGAGTACAGTGATTAGAATAAACAGCTTGGGCTTTTCACTGCTTGGCTCAGTTGTAAGCCGTTCTTGTCGAAACCAAGTCTGATGAATAAAACCGGCAAGCATTGCAAACAAAAATAGAGCTAGAAGTGGAACAAGGATGGATATGTGAGGCTCAGCTTGTGCCTCTTCTGCATAAGCGGGTATTGCAGTAAATAGTAGTATGAATAATAGCGCAGATACTGTGAATGTCCTGTATGCTCCATTCGACAGCAACGATGCTATACGATGCTTCATCGCTACAGCTCCTTTTCTTCATTGCTTTTTATATTTTCAATGTAACCCATTAATAATATACCATGTTTTACAAAAAAGGCGTAGTGAGCAGGAATAGCTTTTAGCTACTCCAGCTCATCTACGCCAATGCATAGCTGCTGCTATAATTTGATTGAAGTCGGGATAATCCCTGCTTGCTTACAAGCGGAATATATAATGACAACAAGCGGCCCAAGAAACACACCGATAACGCCAACAAGCTGTAACCCGACATAAAGACTAATAAGTACTGAGAGTGCTCCAATTCCGACGGAATCTCCAAGCACCTTAGGCTCAACAATTCTACGGAAAACGGTAATAACAAGAAACAGCAGAACAAGCCCAACAGCGGTGAACACATCACCTACGAACAAGCAGTATGCTGCCCACGGAACAAGAACAGAGCCCGTACCGAGAATTGGCAAAATATCAACAATGATGATTAGTAGTGCAATCGCCATTGGATATTTCACATCGAGAATAAGTAAACCGACCAATGATAGTACATAGGTCATTGCACTGAGAATGATCTGTGAGCGTAAAAAGCCAAAGATCGAATTTTTCAGCTTCTCTAGTACACTGCTAACCTTGTCACGAGATTCCTCGTGAAAGAAGGACAGCACGGAGTTTTTCAACGTATCTAAGCTAAAGCTAAACATGTACACCGCGACAATAAATACGATGAAAAAAACAAACATACTTGGCACACTTGAGATCGCTCCACCAAGCTTACCTGATAAGCCGATCGCTTGCTTAGTTAACCATTCGAAAATTGTTTGTGTATATTGCTCGATCGATTCCACCGTTTCAGGCGGCAAATTTTCATATGTTTTTCTTAGCTCAAAAATCCAGTTATTTGCGACATTGCTCAGCTCGGAGAAGTATCGTGGCAGCTTCTCAACGAACGCTATAACCTCATTGACCAGCTTCAAACCCATCAGCACCATTAAGCCTAATAAGCCGACGGTAAATATTGAACATGAGATAATTGCCGCAACGAGACGATTTAATCGAAGTCTTTTCATAAAAAAACCATTCAATGGCTCTAGAAATATCGCAATAACTAATGCTAGCAAGAATGGAGCCCCTGCTGTAAACGACAAATAAATCAGCCCTAAAGCGACTGCTACGGAGAGCATAGCTCGAACAGACAAAAGCAACACTTCCTTTTCAAATTTAGTCGATAATCGCTGTTCTAGTTAAAAAATCAACATCCTTATAATACATATCTTTCACCAATAAATTCGGTCCGCAGCAAGCTACTGCAGGACAATGACAATTGACTCCTTGCGCAAGCGGATGCTCAAGCCATTTGTCAAAAATCTGATCTAATTGAGATTGATAAATGCTGCCGAATGCCGGCACATCTGAGAAATCTGTTACAAACACTTCGCCTGTAAACAGATTAACATTAAGACGATTGCGCCCATCTGGATCGTTACGCACCGTTACATTTTTCTCTTGAGCAAGACGTGATAGCAATTTGCGCTCAGCCGGATCATTGCTGCAATGATAGAATGGCAATGTTCCAAAAAGCATCCATACATTTTGATCTCTAGCATCTAGTAGAGTTTCAATCGCTTGACGCATCTCTTCCTTAGAGAGCATTGGCAAATCCTTGGCGAAAGAGCTCGGGTACATCGGATGCACTTCATGTCGCTGACAGCCCATCTCGACAATTAGCTCGTGAATTCGGGCAATTTTCCCGCTTGTACGATAGTTAATCATCGACTCTGCTGAAACAAGCACACCGGCATCGCTAAGACGCTTCGCATTATCAATCATTCGATTGTATAGCTTCTCTGCCGTTTCAAACGGCACAGCATGACCAGATTTAGCGAAGCCTACCTCATGAAAATCTTTCGCTTCCGTATAGTTAAATGAGATATGCATCACATCGAGATATTGAGCGATTTTCTCATAGCGCTCATACGGCAATGTGACATTGGAGTTAATTTGCGATCTGATTCCACGAGATCGAGCATATTGCAGCAATGGAACGATATATTCATCAACCGTTTTTTGCACAAAGGTCGGTTCTCCACCTGTAATACTAATGGTCTGCAGCTGCTCCACTTCATCCAAACGCTGAATCATCAACTCTAGCGGAATTTTTTGCGGCTCGCGTAAAACTAATGTATCACCTACAGCACAATGCTCGCAGCGCATATTGCATAAATTAGACACGGTCATTTCTACACTGGTAAGTCGATGCTTACCAAACTGCTGTAGTGAGTGAATCGTTTCCCAAGGATCATAGCTTGGGGATAAAGGTATTAAAGTTTTCGTCATTATTGTAATCGCACCTTATTTTCTATTATTACATATCTATTGTAAAGGTCAGCAGTTATAGAAGCAAATAGAAACAATATTTTATTAAAATTTTACCTGTATCGGAGTGTTCTAACACTGCTAAAAAACAAGACAAGCCCACTTCCTCTTGTTCGTGTCGCTCATTCCAACCTTGGGAGCACCAACAAGAAAAAATGGGCCTATTTCTACTCGATGTGACTGCTAGCAATTAATCATCATTGACCTTCGTAATTGTTACACTAAGCACTTGAGACATATCTAGCTCATATGGACTTATCAAATCCTCGCCAGCTTCGTTCGTTAGAACTCGTACAATTGGACGGTGCGGATAGCTTGGATTATAGTCCTTCACTACACCTATTTCACCAGTGCTTAACGTCACCGTAATTCCAACTGGATAAATGACCACCTTATCGCGAAAATGCTCGAGCATCCACTGCTCGTAAAGCGTAGATGATCCAGTATACAAATTTTCTACAGCAAGATGAGGAAGCATTGGCTTATTATATACACGGCTAGTTGTCATAGCGTCATAGGAATCGACGATACCAATCCATCTAGCATACTCCATAATTTCATCGCCTACCAAGCCTCTTGGATAACCACTTCCATCAATTCGCTCATGATGCTGTAGCGCACAATGGGCAACCGATAATGGAAGATTAGGCTCATCCTTAAGCATTTCAAAGCCTTTAACGGTATGAAGCTTCATCTCTTCATATTCCTCTTTCGTTAACGAGGAGGATTTCTTTAATATATCAACGGATACTTTTGTTTTACCTATATCGTGAAGCAAGGCTCCTAAGCCTAAATTAATACTCTGTTCACGTGAATACCCATGACTCATGCCTAACACAGTTGTATAGACACACACATTTAATGAATGCTGATACAAATAATGATCGACGATGCCCATATTCATAAGCATAATCATCGCATCCTTGTGATATGATAAATCATCAATAATCCGATCCATTACGTTACGAAGCGGTTGGGCAATAAAGGGTCTTGTCCCTGCCTTCTGCTTACTAACAGGCTCCATCATGACCGCAAAATTTTTGCGTATTTCTTTTACTGCCATGACAAATGTTTCTTCACTTATTATGGGCTCGCTATTAATATCTTCGGTGCGCGGATCGTAAATATATACGTATTGAACATTGCAAGCCTCGAGTCGCTTAATTAAGCGCTCAGTCAGCTCCATGTTCTCTCCAAGAAGTACAATGCCATCTTCACTGAAAATTCTTTTTGCCAGTCTCATTCCTGGTCTACATTGCTTTATAGTAAGCAGACGCATACTTCCGATCCCTTCTATTGGTGTTCTGTACAGCTATTTTACTCCGATATCGAACGATGTCACAACCCTACTAATAACTTAATGTAAATATAGGTATTTAGCAACAGGTTTTTGTAAAACTTTTTATTTATTTTTTTGCACAATCCACCTAAAGTCCCTACATTGAACCAAATGTTCCCTATTCGTTAGCTCAACCTCAATAACATTGCGGATAAACTGCGGTAAAAAGAAGCTAACCTCACTATAATTGGCCAAGCTTTTGTAGCCTATATTGAACGTAAACATGTCTATACTCGCAATTTTATAGCTTTTCTCTAGTTCCAAAGGCTCACCATTCACCGTAACCGAGATGACTTTTTTCATTGGCGAATGCTGTTGAGAATACGTGACTTTAAGACCATCTACAGCAAGTCTGCCTAGCTGCTCTCCTCTGAATCCATAGCCTTTTAATTTCAAAGTTTGAAATTCGTCCAGTAGAGACTGCTCCAGCGCTTCTAGCAAATACTTCCCCTTAAGCATCATCACACATGGATTAATGGGAGATGGACATATTGCATGCAGCTCTGAAGCAGTAACTGGCCCTATCGCTAAACCGCCTAGCAATTGTCCAGAATTAACGATTCCAATTTCTGCATCGCACCAGTGCTTTAGACCGATTGCGAGTAAATTAGGAAGTGGAGATTCTGTAAAGTCATCACTTTCAAGAGGCTCCTCCAAATGAACAATGACACGTGACAGCTTATCGGCCGCTGTTATTCTTCCGTCCTCAATCTGCGCCATAAACGTAGCGTCCTCTTCATATGCGGCAGTAGGTATAACCTCACCGCTTGTAACAAACCTTTGTAGCTCATCATCATAGCTAATGATCACTTTGCCGACATAGGAACCAAACTTCTCTGCTGCACACAATAAGCTGTGATTACGTCTAATCGGGGGATCAAACAAGTGATGGGTATGCGATCCAAGTATAACATCGATTTGTGGACATTGATCTGCAATCTGTTCATCATAGCGGATGCCAAGATGTGACATAAGTACGATAACATCACACTTTTCCTGAATCGCGTCTACTTCCTGCTTGATGGCTGTTATTGGCTCAAGCGTTTTCCAGCCTAACAGCTCATAGAAGTTAGAAAAATGTGCGGTAGCGGCAATAAAACCAATGGAAATACCTGCCCGTTTTACAATTGTCGAGGTAGTGAGCCAATCAGGCAATTGTCCATCTAGTTTTTGTAGATTGCAGCATATCACTTGAAAGCAATTGTCGCCACTATAGATGTCATCTAACTGCTCACTAGTGAAGGTTAGACCTTCATTGTTTCCTAACGTTATGATATTGTATGCTGTTGTATTTAGTAAGGATTGATGAAGCTGTCCATCCGTTCCTTCCGTTTCCATTCGAGCGCGATCCATATGATCGCCAAGATCTACAGCTATAACATTATCTTGACCATATAACCGGCGGCCTTCATTAATAATTGTCGTAATTTTAGCACCTTGCTCCAGCCTGCTATGAAGATCATTACTATGATAAATAACGACTTCTCGCTTTTGCTTCATATGCCATCACCTCGTCTATATCAAGCTTCTGCATGCACGCTTAGCCTCCAACTTGAAACATTCGGCGCGTCGTCAGAATTTGACTTTCTGCTTCGTCTACTCTCAAATAATTATATAATCTGCCGAAAGAGACTTTAAGCTGCTCCACGGTTCATAGTCCCTTCCTTGATACTGTTTAGCATAACATTTTTCGTCTAAATATGGTATGCTTATACTACTTGAACACTAATAAAGGTAAGTAGGTATACTATGACATACAAATGGACCATACAATTATTTGCAGGACTTGCACAACGATTTAACACGGAGCAGCTGCAGCTTGAGCTAACAGAGCAGCAAATGACATGCGGTGAACTTAAACAGCAGCTTATGATTATCTATCCCGATCAAGCAATGCTTCTAAAAAGCTGCTATGTTGCAGCCGATCAAGCCTATTGTCGTGATGAGCAGCCCATTCATGCTGAGGCTGAGCTAGCATTGCTGCCACCAGTCTCCGGTGGACAAGCGTCTTCCAGTCCGCCCCCTTCGCATTCCAATCAAGAGCCGAAATTTGTCATTACGAGTCAGCCCATTAACGTAGAAGAAGTAATGAACAAAGTCATTACGCCGGCTTGCGGTGCCACTTTACTGTTTGTTGGAACAACTCGTGAATTTACAGAGGGACTTCGAACGATTTCCCTTCATTATGAAGCTTATGAGCCAATGGCTATTAAAACAATGGAACAAATTAGCGAAGAAATTAGCGAACGCTGGCCAGGAAGCGAAGTGGCTATTACCCATCGCATTGGCAAGGTGGATTTGGCTGAAATTAGCGTAGTTATCGCTGTAGCTTCAGCTAGACGCGCTGCCTGCTATGAAGCTAGTCGCTATGCCATCGAACGATTAAAGCAAATTGTACCGATCTGGAAAAAAGAAATTTGGGAGGATGGCTCGGAGTGGCTTGGTCATCAGCTGGGTCCATGGGATCCAACTGCACCCCCACGTTGAGTATTAATATGATGAATCAACAAGAAATAGCTTTGTCCCGCTACGCTAAGCAAATGAAAGTTCATACGATTGGAAGCAAGGGTCAGCAAGGAATTGCGAATACTTCAGTTGCGATCATTGGTATGGGGGCATTAGGAGCTGCTGCGGCAGAACAGCTAGTGCGTGCAGGGATCGGCTACTTGCGAATTATTGATCGTGATTTTGTTGAGCTTAGTAATCTCCATCGACAAACACTTTATACAGAAGAAGATGCTGCTCAGTTTATGCCGAAAGCAATGGCAGCGAGCAATGCTTTAAAAGCAATGAACTCCTCCGTGCACATCGATGCGGTTATTGCCAATGTACATGGTGGCAATATTGGTGAGCTGCTACAGGACATCGATATAATACTTGATGGCAGTGATAATTTTACCGTTCGTTATTTACTAAATGATTATTGTGTTTCGACGAATAAAACATGGGTATACGGAGCGGTTACAGCTACCAACGGTACAACGACAACATTCACCCCAGAGCAAACACCTTGCTTTCGCTGTATATTTCCTGATCCACCTGAACTGGGAACCGTTGATACATGTGATACTGTTGGCGTTCTTGCACCGATCGTAACGATGATTGCATCAATTCAAGCGACAGAGGTCCTAAAGTTCGCCAGCGGACATCTCGATCAGCTAAACCGTCAGCTACTGCAAATTGATTGCTGGAGTTTGCAGTTTTATAAACTCAATATAGAGCATGCTGTCAATAACAGCTGCCCTTGCTGCAAGCAGCATGAGTATGCATGGCTAGAGCAGCAAGAACCTACCTATGCCAGCAGTTTATGTGGACGCAATACGATTCAGCTTTCCTTAGCTCAACCACTCAGCTACTCTTTAGATGAGCTAGAGAAGCGCTTTGCTGATACCTATCATCTAACAAGAAACCGCTATTTATTAAAGCTTCACTACTCTGAGGAAATCGATGTTATTTTTTTCCCGGACCAACGTTTAATGGTTCAAGGAACAGAAGATTTATTCTACGCCAATACCATAACTAGCAAAATACTACAAATATAACAGAAAACATCATTGCTTACATTGTATAATTTTGCTACTATATTCAAGTATTGTAATAGCTCTTTTTATACCATCATATCTATTATAATGAGGTGGATTATGCGTATTCATATTACAGAAGTAGTAGAAAATGACATTTTAAAATATGATGTGTTTAATGATTACGGTTTACATATCGCATCTAGAGACACTGTGCTGACAGGAAGAGAAATAAGTCTACTTCTTCAACACTCAATAGAATATGTAGAAATATTAGATCGTCCTTCTATTCTCAATAATAGTGTTGAAGCTTTCGATCAGCTTGAACGCACATTAGAATCTACCGCTTCACCCAAATGGGTTCCACAGATGAAGCCAATTTATAATTCCGTAGTTAATGAAATTAAAGAGTTATTTGAAATCGCTCGCATAGAAAATAAAATCGACACGAATCAAGCCGTTGCCTCCTTTGATCCACTTCTTGACAACCTGCAGCTTGAACGCGATGTTGTCTCGCTCTTGCTATTACTGAACAATTCAGACAGCTATACATATCAGCATTCAGTTCAAGTCGGAATGTTGTCCTACTATATCGCTAACTGGTTAGGACTTTCTAATGCCGAATCAACACGTATTGGCTATGCTGGATTTTTGCATGATATCGGAAAATGCAAAATCCCTAATGAAGTGCTTAACAAGCCAGAAAAATTAACTGCTGAGGAATACGAGGAAGTTAAAAAACATACGATTTATGGATATGAAATTATTAAAAATTCAACCTCCGATGAGATGATGGCACTAGGAGCGCTGCATCATCATGAGCGCTATAATGGAGGCGGTTATCCTCATGGACTTAAGGGTGAAGAGATTTCGCTTTTCGGTAGAATTATAGCTATTGCGGACATTTATAGTGCGATGACTTCAACTCGTATTTATCAAAAAGAGCGTGATATGCTTTATGTATTAAAAGAAGTTCATCGTCTAGGCTATTCCGACCTTGATCCTGTAATTACCCAAGCATTTATTTCACATATGATTCCGAATTTTATTGGTAAAAGAGTTACATTAAGTGATGGTCGTTCAGGCACAATTATTATGACCCACCCTACTGATTTTTTCAATCCGCTTGTTCAGGTCGAATCTCAATTTATTGACTTGTCTATTGTTCGTTCGCTAGAAATTACTCACGTTTACTTCTAATTGAAAAACCTAAAATCTAAATGTACACAGCACCATTTGCATGAATATAAAGCAAATGGTGCTGTATTTTGTTCTGAAAAAACAGCTTCAATTTGCTTAAAAAAAGGTTGACTGCTAATATTTTTCTGTATAAAATTATAACTTCCTCTAGTTTCTTGCAGATTTAGTTTGCATAATGATTAGAGCAAAAAAATGAATATTTGGATAGTAAAGGAGAATGTAATGAATACAAGTACAGGAACTACTCGGCCTTCACAACCAGATTTAACTCATATCAAAGTTATCCCAATTGTCATTGCACTCATCATTGGCGCATTTGTTTCTTTACTTAATGAAACCCTACTTGGTAATGCATTGCCAATATTAATGCAAGACTTGCAGGTTACACCAGCCAAAATCCAATGGTTAACGACAGGTTATATGCTTGTTGTAGGTGTACTCGTACCGATTACTGCGATCTTACAGCAATGGTGGACATCAAGACAGATGTTTCTTATTTCGATATGTACATTCTTAGTTGGTACGATTTTCGCTGCTGTAGCCCCAAGCTTTGAAGTTTTGTTGTTAGGGCGAATCATTCAAGCGGCAGGAACTGGACTTATGCTGCCTCTTATGATGAATACCATTCTTGTCATCTTCCCTCCTGAAAAAAGAGGTGGTGCAATGGGGATGATGGGGCTTGTTATGATGTTTGCCCCCGCGATTGGTCCAACACTTTCTGGTATAATCATCGATCGTTTGGACTGGCGCTGGTTATTTATTATCGTAATCCCTCTAACTGTAATCTCCGTAATTTGCGGGGCACTTTATATGCGAAATGTAACAGTCGTTACGAAGCCTAAAGTTGATTTTCTATCTATTATATTATCGACGATCGGCTTTGGCGGTATCGTTTATGGCTTCAGCTCCTCCGGTGATCTTGGCTGGAGCGATCCTGAAGTGTACGGTACGTTAATTGCTGGTGGAATCGCCTTAGTGCTATTTATCATTCGTCAGCTAACCGTTAAAACTCCGATTCTGGATTTACGTGCATTCCGCTTCCCGATGTTTTCATTAGCGATTGTGCTAATGTTTATCGTGATGATGTCAATGTTTTCAACAATGGTGCTGCTGCCGTTATTTTTACAAACAGTATTACTGGTGACGGCGTTCAAGTCAGGGTTAATTATGCTACCAGCCTCAATCCTAAATGGGATTATGGCACCTATTACAGGTAAAATGTTTGACCGCTTCGGAGCGCGTGTCATCATCATTCCAGGTGTAGCGATAATTACACTGGCTGTCTGGTTGTTCTCCAATATCAGTGCAACGACTTCAACTGCGGAAATTATTATGTACCATATGTTATTGATGGTCGGTATTTCATTAGTTATGATGCCTGTACAAACACATGGCTTAAATCAGCTAACACCTGAGCTATATCCGCATGGTACTGCGATCTTCAGTACACTATCACAGGTTGCCGGTGCGATCGGAACAGCTCTATTTATTTCTCGCATGAGTAATAGTGTGGCGAAAAATGTTAAGCTGCTTGAGGATCCAAATGACCCAGCGCAAATGCTGCAGGCACAAATTAGCGGATATCAGGATGCTTTCGAGCTAGGACTAGTGCTTGCGATTGTATCACTTGTGCTGGCTCTGCTAATCCGGAAGCGCTCAGGAAAAGCTAGCTCTGCGAGTGCAGAGTAAGGCATCGGACAATTCGGATAGCATCGCTTCGGAGAAATGCGTCTTGCATCTCTTCGCTTCGGAATATTGCGTCTTGCATCTCTTCGCTTCGGAATATTGCGTCTTGCATCCGCGGTTTAAAGCAGTCTGCTATTATTTAAATATTATGGTTGCAGACTGCTTTAAAAGCGGACCACGTTGTTTTCCAGACGCATTATTCCTACGCTGGTAGCTCGATTGTGTAGCTTTTCCTTCGCGGGTATATATTTAAAATAAATAGGTTTGGCTAATAGTCTAGTCAAACTTTTTTTATTTATCGGAGGTCATGAATGAAATACATATTTTGTTTATTGATGATAAGCATTGTTATTTTAAGTGGATGTCAGAACAATAACAATAACGAAAGTACTTTGAAGAATGAAGCAACGCAGCAACCAATACCATCTTCTAGTATGGAAAATAATGATAACGAGAACATTGAAGATGAGAAAAAATCATATGAGAATATGTTTTTTCCACCTAACTTTGTTGTGAAAAAAATGGATTTTCACTACGAGGACAAAAAACTTGATATTACTTTGGAGTATGTTTTCAATGCGGAATTATATCATTTGCTGAAAGAAGATAATGCTGATTTTTCGTTTATTATAACGTATCCTGAAGATCTGGTTACTATTTTGGCGAAAGAACAATCGGAGTTAATTAATGCTGAGGAAATAAAGGACGATGGTAAATTAAATTACAAGATGCAATATACAGAGACTTTCGAGGATGAGATAACACCGGAACAGTTTGCAGCTATAGCAAGGAATATGTCGTATAACCTATATATATTAAACTCTGAGGAAAAAGTCTTTTCGATATTAAATGGTTTTAGGTATCAAGCAGACCGCAATATTTAACAATAAAAAGCAAGCCAGCTCTGGCTTGCTTTTTTATTGGACAGACTAGACTTCAAAGTGTTGATTCTTAGCAACGCCTATAAACACTTACACGGAGAAGTAAAGTAACCTGTTAACGGAATGGGGCTTTAAACCGCGACATTAAGGTTGTTTTATTCCGGAGCATAAGGTTACTTTACTCTGTAGCATCGAAGAACTTTACCCACTAAACACATTCAGCGGAGAAGTAAAGTAACCTGTTAACGGAGTGAGGCGGGCGCTTTTAAAGCCCGATCCCACCTTATCCCAATAGAGGATCGGGCTTTAAACCGCGCCAAAAAGGTTACTTTACTTTGGAGCCCAGTCGCGTCCCCGCTCCAATCTCCACAGCTGTGCATAGTATCCATTAGCTGCAAGCAGCTGTTGGTGTGTTCCCTGCTCAACCACTACACCGTGCTTAAGGACAATAATTTCGTCCATCTCAACTGTGTCGATTAAGCGATGGGTAATCCATAATGTTGCTCGCTTCTCTAGCTCCTGCTTAATATTACTGCGGAATGCAACCTGAGTCAGATGATCTAGCCCAGTTGCTGGCTCGTCGAGCAGCAATGCTGGACTTGGCTTGAGCAATGCTCTAGCTAACGCTAATCGTTGGCGTTGACCACCAGATAGCTTGGCTCCATATTCCCCGATCATTGTTTGATAGCCTTGCGGCAGCGACATAATAAACTCATCGATTTCAGCTAGACGTGCTGCCTCACGGATTTGTTCGTCGCTCGCCTCTCGATTTCCTAATCGCAAGTTATCAGCAACGCTAGCATTAAATAGCTGTACCTGCTGAGAAACTACAGCAAATTGACTTCTTACCTGCTCTTCTGTAAGCTGCTCATAGCGTTGTCCGTTCAATGCAATGCTTCCCTGCTGGATTGGCTGCAGCTTTAGCAATGCTTGAATCAATGTGCTTTTACCAGCTCCACTTTCGCCTACTACTGCAATCTGTTTTCCTCTTTGCAGCGATAAGCTAATCTTCTCTAATGCCTTCTGCTGAGCCCCTTCATATCGCACGGCGATATTGTTTACTTCGCAGCTCCAATTTAGTAAGGAGTGGTTAGTTTCAATAGAAGCACTACTTTCCGTTAATCCAACTACTGATTCATCAGCTCGCTCCACCTGTTGACCTAACTTGGAATTTGCCACCTGCTCTTGCTCGTCTGCAAGCTGAAATAACCGATTAGCAGACGCTGTTATTGTCGAGCTCATTGCAAAGGCTTGAGGCAGCGGTGCAGCTGCTTCGAAGCTAGCAAGTGCCATTAACAGGATTGCCGGTAACATATATGGTGCAATGCTGCCATCAACGACTAGCGGAATTGCAATGAGTAATAGCACCCACATCCCAAGCTGAGTGACCATCGTCATTAGACCATTACTAATCGCTTGACGACGATGCTCCAATATTTGCAGCACATTCAGCTTGTTTTGCTCTTCTGCGATTAATTGCTGCTGCTGAGCTAATCGACCATATTGCTGCAAAGTTGAAAGTCCTCTTAGCAAATCCAAGCTTTCCTCATACAATTTCGTTCTCGTTTGTACAAGCCTACTGCCGCTATGTTTACTAACCTTATAGCTACCATAAGGAAGCAGAATGCCCGCTACAAGCAGCATAATGAGTAGGGCAATGCCAAGACTGTAGTGCTGCCATCCAATAAAGCACACTGCTAACACAACGGTCAAACTATATACGATTGGTGGTGCGAACAGACGTAAATAGTAATTTTGCAGCTGATCAATATCGCTAATAATCGTACTTAGCAAATTACCACCACGTTTACGTTGTAGCAATGCAGCACCTCTCGGTTCAATTTTTTCATATAGCCATACTCGTAAACGATGCAATACCTTAAACGTGGCGTTATGTGAAGCAAGACGCTCCAAGTAACGCAATACCCCTCGGGAAATCCCAAAAAATCGCACACCGACGATCGGTACATATAACATCAGTACATTTTCTGGCTGCAGTGCGGCCTTTGCAATTAAATAACCCGATGTCCCCATTAAGCCAATATTGGCAGCAATCGTTAAAAATGACAGCAGCACTGCGGCAAATACGATTAGCTTGTGCTGACCTAAAAACTTCATTAAGCGTCGACTAGTCTGCCAAAATAGTTGGAAACTAAAGCTTGAACGTTCATCTAACTTCTCATCGTTAATAATAACCTGCTCTTGCTCAGGCGTCACAGCTTCAACTACAGCAGTGCTATTCTCCGCTTTCTCAGACATAAGTGTCACTGTCTTCCTCACTGATGAAGAATGACTTTGACCAGTCATCGCAGTAGCTGTAACACTTTGACGACCAGCATTCATCGCCGATAGCATTGAAGAGAATTTCCCATTACTAGAGGCCAGCTGCTGCGGCGAGCCTGCCTCTACAATTTTCCCTTCATGCAGCACAATCACTTTATCCACTTTCGCTATCGTTTGTAGATGATGGGCTACAATAATTGCTGTTTTCCCGGTGATCCACTCTTCAATATTTCGTGTCACTAACACTTCATTATGAACATCAAGACCATTGGTCGCTTCATCAAGCAACACCACTGACGCGTCTCGCTTAAGCATTGCGCGTGCCAACACAAGTCGCTGCTTCTGACCCCCTGACAATATGATATTATCAGTAAGTACCGTTTCAAGTCCTTGCGGTAACTGAGCAACAAAGCTATGCGCTGCTGCTTGACGAAGCGCATTCCATATCATTTCATCCGTTGCATCTTCTAACCCTAATGTAATATTCTCTCTAATTGTACCGTGAAATAAATGGACGGACTGCGATACAGTCGTTAGCTGCTTACGCCAATGCTCCATTGATAATTGCTCTAATGGTATGCCGTTCACATAAATCGTTCCGCTCGTAGGTTTTATAAAACCCTGCAGTAAGTCTAGGATCGAGCTCTTCCCTGCGCCAGTTGCACCAACGATTGCAAGCGTTTCTCCAGCCTCTAGCGTAAATGAGATCCTATCTAATGCTGGCGTGCTGTAGCCTTTATGCTGCAACGAGACAGAATCAAAGCGAATATTGTGTCCAGCAGGCCACATTCTCTGCACCTTTATTGCATCAGCCTGCTCTACTAGTCCTTGCGGCTCAGCATCGAAAATTTGAAAGATACGCGTAGCTGCCGAAGCACCATTCATGCCTGAATGAAATTGTGTACCAAGAGCGCGTATTGGCGCGTAAAACTCAGGCGTTAGTAATAATATTAAAAACGCATGATAGAACTCAATCTTGCCTTCAATCAATCGCAAGCCTAGAAAAACAGCTATAATTGCCGTGCTTAGCGTTGCAAAAAGCTCCATTACAAAGGCAGATAAAAAGGCTAATCTCAGCGTAGCCATCGTCGAAATGCGGTGCTGCTCACTTATGTTGCCGATGATTTTCAGTTGGTCCTTGGAACGATTGAACATTTTCAGAGTTTCAATACCGCGTAGTACCTCTTGAAAATGTCCGCCTAGTCGACCAAGCAGCTTGTATTGACGATCTGTACGTGCTTTCGTAAACTTGCCAATCAAAATCATAAATATAATAAGGAGTGGCAAGGTAATCGCGTAAACAAGTGCAGATAGACCATCCTGCCCCACCACAACGATAAATACAGCAAACGGTACAAACATTGAAAGCGCGATTTGCGGCACATATTTAGCTAAGTAATTTTCAAGCTGCTCGACTCCTTCATAGATCGTCGATACAAGCTCCCCGCTACGTTCGCCTTTGCTATAATGCGGTCCAAGCTGTGATAGCTTGTCGATCAGACGCAGCCGCAAATCACCTTTAATGCCTTGAGCCAGCTTAGCTGATGTATAGTCGCTCAGCATATGAAGCAAGCCGCGTAACACAATGATAGCTAGCAATATCATAAGCAGCAGCTTAACGTTTGCGAGCGTTGCACCCTGCAAAAAGACGCGATTAACAATATCTGCAACATAATAAGACTCGGCTATTAATACTACCCCACCGATGCATCCAAATAAGATGCTTATTAGCAGCAGCTTGCGGCTATTTTGCACCTGCTGAAACAGCCTTTTCATCATAAGCCATCATCCTTAATAGTCTAAATGATCATCCACCGTAACGCGTTTGCGGAATACCCAATAGTTCCATGCTTGATATGCAATGACGATCGGAACAAAGGTACATGCAACAATCGTCATTACCTTCAACGTATACGTATTTGACGCTGTGTTATAAATTGTTAAGTTCCATTCAGGGTTTAGCGACGAAATCATCACGTTCGGGAACAAGCAAATAAACACTGTAATTGTAGATAGTACAATCGTTGCTCCTGTCATAATAAATGCCCAGCCTGTTTTCCCTGCTTTAATAAAGAAATGCACAGATAATAATGCAAAGCCTGCTAGAATTGGAATCGAACCCGGGTTAATCCCTTTGCCTGTAAACATATCTGTCTCGAAGTAACTCATTACGACGAAAAATAATAGCACGACACTCGTCCATTTACCAATTCGAAGGGCAAATGCTTCTGCTCGTTCCTTAATAATACCCGTCGTTTTAAGTCCAAGAAATAACGCACCGTGTAATAAAAACAGAAGAACAATAGAGACACCTGCTAATAAGGAGTACACCGAGATCAAATCCCAGAACGTTCCTACATAGTTTTGATTAGCATCGATTGGTACACCGCGCATTAAGTTCGCAAGCGCTACACCCCATAGCAGCGGCGGCAGCAAGCTTCCGAAAAAGATGACCCAATCCCAAATGTTTCTCCATTTGGTGCTTTCCAATTTACTGCGAAATTCAAATGCTACACCACGACCAATTAGCGCTAGCAGCATGAAGAATAACGCCATATAAAATCCACTAAACAGCGAGGCATACCAGTTAGGAAATGCCGCAAACATTGCACCGCCCGCTGTAATAAGCCATACTTCATTACCATCCCAGAATGGACCGATTGTATTAATAACTACACGACGCTCCGTGTCGGTTTTCCCTAGAAATCTAGCGAGCATGCCGACACCAAAGTCAAAGCCCTCTAGGAAAAAGAAGCCGACAAATAGTACAGCAATTAAGCTAAACCATAACGCTTCAAGCATCATTTCTCCTCCTCTTAAATCGCTGGAATATGATCCCCAGAATCCTGCGGCTTACTGTGAATGTCATTGTGATCAATTTCGATACCTTTACGTACGAAATGAACAACCAAGTAAACAAATACCGCAGCTAAAATACCATAAATGATTGTAAAGCCAATTAAGCTTGTCGCTACCATTCCCGTACTAACATTCGGAGAAACACCGTCTGCTGTATGCTGCAGGCCAAATACAATCCACGGCTGACGACCAACCTCAGTCATTATCCAGCCTGCTGAATTTGCGATAAATGGTAAAGCAATCGCCGGAATCAGCAATCTCAAAAGTAGCTTTCGATTCTCAATCTTATTGCGAAGCATAAACCATGTGCCAAGCAGCCCTAGTAATATCATCAGCATACCAGCACCAACCATAATACGGAAGCTCCAGTACGTTGTTTTTACTGGCGGGATATAATCCCCCTCGCCGTATGTTGCTACATATTGCTCTTGTAGCTCTAGCATGCCTGGCACGCTGCCATACAAGCTGTTAAAGGACAAAATACTTAACGCATACGGAATTTCAATATTAAATTTGTTCTCTTGACTTTCAGTATCAATAACTGCGAAAACGGACCAAGGAGCAGATTCACCTGTTGTTTCCCAAAGTGCTTCTGCCGCTGCCATCTTCATAGGCTGTGTTTCCATAAGATGCTGCGACTGAGAGTGACCTGCTGTAGCGGTCAATACACTAGAAATTAACGCAACAACGATACCGATTTGGAATGATTTCTTAAACATCTCCACCTGTTGTCTGCGCAGCATTTTGTAAGCAGAGACACCGGCAATAAAAAATGCCCCAGTAGCGAATGCTCCATAAATAACATGCGGAAACTCAACCCATAGCTGCGGATTTCCAAGCAAGGCAAAAAAGTCCGTCATCTCAGCACGGCCATTGACAATTTCATAGCCAACCGGCTCCTGCATAAAGGAGTTCGCACTTAAAATCCATAGTGCGGAAAGTGTAGCAGCAATCGCCACCAACCAAATACATGCAAGATGCACCTTTTTGGATAGACGATCCCAACCAAAAATCCAAATCCCTAAAAACGTAGATTCTAAAAAGAATGATACTAACGCTTCAACTGCTAAAGGCCCACCAAAAACTGCGCCGACAAATCTTGAATAGTCAGCCCAGTTCATACCAAATTGAAACTCCTGCATAATTCCAGTTACTACCCCGACAGCAAAGTTGAGCAGGAACAACTTGCCCCAAAATTTCGCTAAGTGTTTGTACGATTCATCATTTTTCATTACATACATCGTTTGCATAAAAGCAATTAAATAAGCTAAACCAATGGATAGTGGAACAAATAAGAAGTGATACACAGTTGTAATTCCAAACTGCCATCTTGATAAATCCAATGCATCCACATATATCTCCCCTTTCATTGAACCCAGTATAGCGCCAAATTCTTCGAATATATGTGATTTTTTTCACAGTAATTTTTACGTTTCGGTAAAGTTTGTGACAATTCGGCAAAATGAAAGAAACCACCTAGCGCTGAATAACAGCACTACGTGGTTTCACTGACTTAATGTATGGGATTACTTCCTGCTATGAACGATTGAATATAACAAGCTTAGTCTCGCACATATCCTCAATCGCGTATTTAATTCCTTCTCTTCCAATTCCGCTATGTTTCCATCCGCCATATGGCATATGATCAAGTCGGAATGTTGGGATATCGTTAATAAGCACGCCGCCTACCTCTAGCTTATCGCTAGCATCGAGCGCAGCTTCTAGCTTGTTCGTATAAATACCTGCCTGTAAACCAAACTGTGAATCATTGACTAGGTCGATCGCTACATCTAGGCTAGGTACAGCGTTAATGCTGACAACTGGAGCAAAAACCTCCTGACGAATGACCTTAGCTCCTTCAGGTACTTGAAGCAACACAGTAGGCTGAAGTAAGCCTTGTTTAGCAAAGCCACCTAGCGCCAGCTCTGCCCCTTGCTCCACCGCTTCATTGATCCATAGCAGCGCACGCTCCAGCGCAGCAGGATTAATCATAATCGAGACATCCGTATCTGGTTGAAGCGGATCACCAATAATAAGCCGACTAGCTACAGCAACAAATGCCTCCACAAACTTCTTATATACCTCTTTCATTACATAAATACGCTGCAATGAAATGCATACTTGTCCTTGATTGGTGAATGCGCCTATAACGCAACGGACGGCTGCTTTTTCAATATCAACATCATTATCAATGATTACAGCAGAGTTAGAGCCTAGCTCCAACGTAACCCGTTTCAAACGAGCATTGCTTCGCACCTGCTCACCTACATATGGACTTCCTGTAAAGGTCACATAGTTCACACGGTCGTCTTTTACGATATATTCACCAAGCTCCTTACCCTCACCAGACAGTACATTCAGAGCTCCCTCAGGCAATCCTGCCTCGTGAAATAACCCCGCAATAAAGTAAGCGGAAAGTGGCGTTTGCTCAGCAGGCTTTAATACAACGCTGTTACCTGCTGCGATCGCTGGTCCTAGCTTGTGCGCGACTAAATTCATCGGGAAATTAAAAGGCGTAATCGCAGCTACAACACCGATTGGCTCCTTGCGCGTATATGCAATACGTCCTTCTCCTCCAGGAACACTATCTAATGGGAGTGTTTCTCCATATATTCGCTTGGCTTCCTCTGCAGCTAGCTTAAACGTCGTTACTGTACGATCAACCTCAACATAAGCAGCTTTAATTGGCTTTGCTGCTTCTTGAGAAATTAGCTTGGCCGCTTCCTCCTTGCGCTGTGCTAGTAAGCTGCTAACCGTTTCTAGAATATTGCTTCTCGCATGGGCACTAAGCTTACGCATGACAAGCTTAGCTTTCACTGCTGCAGCTAACGCCTCATCTGCTTGGGCCAAAGATGCTCCTGCTACATCCGCTAGCTTTACCCCTGAATATGGCGCGAATAGCTCAGTTTTATATTGTCCTTCAACCCACTGTCCTCCAATAAATAATAGCTGCTTCATCCTATTCTCCTTTATCAGCGTTAGCAAATGATGCTATAACGACATTGTATTCGTCATCCGACATGTAATTCATTATTCCACTTAATGCAATCGCTAAATTCTCAGAAACCATTCGATTCGCTTTAAAGAGCCCACCTACCTCATGCTTCGTTAAAAACTCAACGACAAGCGTGCCAGACGAATTTCCGACCTCGTGTCGTATGAGCTCTAGCTCTCTAACGCCGATCAGCTTAAGCTTACTAACATTGAATCTGCTAAGATGCCATGGTGCAATATCAATAAATCGACGGTTATTGGGATCGTAAAACCTTACTCCTTTAAGCTCATCTTTATACATTAACATTCCTGCAACTACCGTGTTGGCATGCAGCTTTTGTAATAAGTTGATCTCCATTGACTGTTGATGCTGTGATAAATTTTCAGCTGGAGATGACTTCTCAGCCATCGATTTATATGATTTAGACGAGAAGCCTCTTTCTCTTTCATTATATATTCTAAAGCCTTGCCCTTTATTTTTGTTATCGCTCATTCCAACCCCCACCTCATCTGTGGTTAATTCAACTTTCAGAGATATTAACTCTATCATATGAATTTTAACAGAAGGAGACAATTGATACATGCTTTTTTTTTAGAATTCTTAGCAAAATGTGCATCTATTACATTTTAGTATTCCAGTCAACACAGTGATTAATTGGTGGAATAATAGGCTGGAATGCGTCTCAATAGCGTTGGTGTGTGGACAATGCTGACTGCAGCTGTTAGTTAATGCTATTTGAAAAATTTATCAATTTGTCTTTTGAGGGTAATCTTCTGGCCTTTTACTTTTTTATTACCATTGAGACTAAGGTTCAAATTTCTATATAATTACTAGAAGACATTCGAGAAAGGGCTTATATGAGCATATTTATTCCGTTCGTTACATATGTAGTGAGGGAATAAAGATTGAAATAAAGTAATAAAGTTTGAAACAAAATGGAATAAAGATTGAAATAAAACAACCATAACCGGATTTGCGGTTATGGTTGTTTCCAATTAAACATCGCTATTATTTATTGAGCTAGCGTTCTCCGTTAGCGTAATGAACCTTGCCTAATGGTCCCGATGTGTGACAACGGTGTTATGCGAGATGCTGGCTTCACAGCATATTCTATGAATTATCTTTTTGATTTCTTTTTAAAGTAAAGTATCCAAGCTAATATATTGATTTATACAGAAACAGTTTCTTCTATTCTAGGAAAATCCGACTGGACTGCCCCTGAACCATCATAGTACTTTTTATAGTCATACACACATAATATCTTCCTGTAATCAGTCGATTTCTTATCCTTATAATTCCTCAGAAAGTCCTCAACTAACCTCAAATCAATCCTATCATGAACTATCCCCAAAATAATTGCTGTCGTTTTCTTGCTATCAGCTATACCCACGTCATCCAATATCCCTTCAATCGTATCATGTTCTTGACCGAAATCAGCGATTTTCAAGGTATCATGAATTTTTGCTAGTTGATTTTTTTTAAGACGATCAGCGCATTCTAAATCAGGTTGAATTTCGTTGAAACCAAATATCGGGAAGTGCTGAGTACTTTGAATTGTTAATTTATCAATCTGCTTAACAAGCTGATGGTTGGATTCATCGATAATCTTGAAATAATTTTCCATCATTTCTGATTTCGTTTGAAAATCATATCTGATAGTTTTTGACGATCCAATCGCTAAAATCTTATCGCCATTTCTAATGCTGTCAATGTCTTCAGTAATTTGAACCTTAATATTACCCCCTGAAGATATTTCTTTAACAACGTTAAAGACCTTTTTTACATCCATTGCGCTAATTGGCAAATCAAGATTAGCCAAATGCTTGTAAATCTCGATGTAATCGTCAGTTTTTATTTTATTAATGCGAATCGTTGCCATTCCATTAATATCAATATCATGTTCAGTAACTTCATGATTTGTTGACCCCTTATCGTACTCCACAAGTAAGAAGTTCTGCCTTACTTTATCGGCTTCAGGCGTGTTCAAGTCGATATATGTAAAGATGGTCTTCAAGATGTTTTTAATGTTTCTATCACCAATGTTATAACCCAAAAATACGATTGGACTGTGGATAAACAATGATAAGAGTTGTGCTCTAATCAATTCATATCTTTCATCAAAAGTTCGATAATCATCTTCTGTAATAATTACTTTTAAAGGATCATTTACACATCCATGTATTTTGTAAACTGATCCATATGGATTACTAAGTAATATATCATTACCAATCAACGGTTCAAATTCAAAAATAACTTCTATGAAATCATCATAGTTAGTCGTAATGACAGACCCAATATTTTTCCGTACTTTCCTCAAAGCGTTGATTTCTTCCGTTTGATCACTTCTCAAAGCAGAACGTTTAATCAATTCAGTAATATATAACTTGAATCGACTAACAATAACATTGCTCTTCATATTCTCATAGAACATATCATTTATTTCTTTGAAGGTTCCATTACGATCACCTTCAAGTACTCGATTGAACTCAGTCTCAAGTTCAGTTGCTATTTTGGGGTAATCAAAGTTTCCGTTCTTGTGATGACGAGATTTTATGTCTAAGTAAAATTCCTCATTTCCTTTCAACTGTTGAGAAATATGAGCCAGCAATCCATCCCATGTAAAAGAGTTCATTAAATAGCGCAAACTAATCCCCGTCCCAACGAAAAGTACAGGATGGTTTTTAAAGCTTCTAATAAAATCTCCAATATTCATCCAAAAATCCCTCCTACACAAATTTCTATATTCTCATAATCTACTTGTTCACCAACTATGACTGGATTAGAAAAGAGAAAATCTTCAGCACGGACTATTTCACTACTATAATCCTCGTTTTCAAAAGAATTCCTCGACCCGCATAGCTCATAAAAACGTTTAAGATCTAAGGGAAGGCTACTGTTAAATCTCGTTACCCGTTAGTTCCAAGTTTCTTTGGTACTTATCTATAAAACATTCGACATTGCAGTTTCTAATCCTTCCATTTCATTCCACTATCCTGCCAGTTAGCTTAACTATAAAAGATTATACTATAAGATAATTTTATCAGATGATGAAAATAAAATTGGTGGAGTATCATTAAGAGTGAAAGTAAAACAAAGAGTACAGGTTAAATTACTTCTTTCGTGATAGAATATTTAACCCCATTAATTACTATTTCAAATTATTTCAAACTTTATTTCACTAAATCTTGATTTCCCAAACGCTAAAGCAATATTTTTCAGTTATATTTGTTTCAAACTTTATTCCACGGTTACAACATATAAAAACCCGCTCCTATTTACTATTCAGAGCGGGCTATATACATTATCCACTTAATTTCGAGACCATATCATCGAGCAACGCAGAATCAAAAAATCGATATGTGTTCAATTCTCTTTTTAGGTCTTCATTGGTGTTATACAAGGAATTATATATACCTAATGGTGGTGAGTACTCTTTTTTATACTTATTTTTGTTAATATCTTTTACTAAGTTCCTTTCCTCGTCAAATTTTTTTTTATCTGATATATAATTTAGTATCCACTGGATCGCTCGCTTTTCTGATTCTGATAGTTCAACAAGTTCAGGGTAAGAATTCGAAAGCAACTGATTAATAAAACTATCTATCTTCTTATTCAATCCATTATCGTTATGCAATTTATTTAATAGTATGAATTTGATAATTTGTATTACTTTTTGATCTCTCACAACAATTGCTTTAGGAGTAAGAAACGTTCGAGTAGTTAAAACTTCTTTGTCCTTTATATAACTCGCTACTCTTTTGAAGCATCTTATCATATCCTGTTTTTGGTCTTTTAAATCATTATAATAATCATCAAAAGTATTTCTTCCGATCTCAGATATATCAAGAATAAACGAAGTTATACCAATAGTTATATCATCGATTGTCATCATTCCATCTCTTGAATCTAATTCCTCAATCAAATACTCATCAATATATTCTATCAATTTATTTATGGAAGTGAGAACCTTAAAAGGAATGTTTATGTCATTCCGTTCAATATGGTACCGATCTTCTATATCTCCCAATACTTCCCTTATAACAATCCAATTAAAACAGTGGGCATCTACTGAGATATCAAACGTATTTATTGGTAGATAATCTATAATTAGAGGATTATTCGTTGGATTAAATTTTATTAAAGATACCACTAATGATTTACTGTAACTCTTACAGTAATTCATGTAGTCTGAATTATTTACAGCACTTGAAACATCTCTCATCATATCAATGAAAAATTTATTCATATCAGCTACTCTATCTGGATAAATATCTTCTACACTGTCTGTATATGTATCGAATTCATTTCTTCTTGTCGAACGAAAGCACCATACTCTTTGATCCTTATCAAAATTTAATCCATATTGAGCATTAAATAGTGACGATTCACCATCTTCAATTCGCTTTCGATCAATATCACTTAATGATCGCTTTTCTAATAGATTATTTATCGCTTTTTCTATCTCCTCACTATATTTAGACATATACCTTCTCACCTTTCAATCAATAAATTTTCTCTTTGCTGCTGTTTATAGATAAATTCTTCGACACTTTACATAAAATTGCTTTATAAAAGCTATCATTACTAACACGAATTGTCCTATTAATGTTTTGTACAGGTTTATTAGTTAGTTATTCGAAAACTAACTGGTATGATTAGGCCTAACCACATAGCATTTTGTTGCTAATAATTTGAGTTCTTTCGATAAATTCGAACGTAATAATGCGGCACCAATTACATTAAAACATTCTTCAGCATCCACATCATATCCTAGTTTATTACTTTGAAAATTTTGTTTGAATTGATCTACACCAAACAGGCAATCATTGAGATGAGAAATGGAAATTTCCATTGTTTTGGGCTTGGATTTTTTTGTGATAATTGCTTCCCATAAAAGCAAATTGGAAGACTTCTTAAATTCTTTTAATGTAAAAGTAGGTTTGACTGTGTCAGTTAATTCTTCTCGTAGTTTATCGAACACATAAAGAGTCTCCTGCATACCTACTCCCAATGGATTAAATTGAGCAGACCAAGAACTTTCTTCATCTTTTCGAGCTTTACCAATCATTAATATGTCTGTACCCACTGGAATGAATCCTGAGTATTCAAAACCAAGCGATACTTTTTTCCCTACTTTCAAATCATTAATAATAAGTTTGCAACACATATCAAGATCAAGATGGCCAAAACCTCTTTGATTTAGTGGGGCTCGCCACCAGCCTAAATTACCTTCATTTATGCTTCCTACATCAATCAAATAAACTATTACATTGTCCTCATCAATACCAAGATTCTCTGGTAAAATAAATTCATCAATGTACTTATTACGTTTAGCTTTCAATAACTTTTTTTGAAGATTCTTTAGTGTTTTATTTAACTGAGTTAAATCATTGGATTTCTTAATATAATCTTCTGCTTGTTGCAACTTTTCTTCCAGTCGTAACTTCTCTTGTTCGGGTTTATTCATGTCATAAGCTTAAATAAATTTAGTTAGCTCTTTTTTCTCCGTTGTCAATTGATTAATTTTCTGTTCTATTGTATCGATGTTCTCTTTTTTTCTTCAATGTTTATATTGTTCTCTTTAATGGTGTTTGTAGATTGTTTCTTATTCATAGTATTTTCTCCTTATTTATGATGTACAATTCCTCTATAATAATAACAACAAATGGAAAATGATAGAAGACTATGCTTGTAGAATCTTATTTATTACCTTTCTACCATAAACTGTATTCTGCATTTTTACCCCTCTACCCTTCTGAAGTAGTTAAGGTAAGTAAAAATAATATCATAAGAAAGCACGTATTACTTAAACCGTATACGGGCTTAGATAATATCAATATAGATATTATGGTTTATGAATCATTCTCTTTTCGCCTCAATTGCAGCTCCTCCCATAATACAAATACCTTATGGAACGACTGCAACCACGATAATCTCCTCCCTTTCCCCCGCTTCCTATCCGAGTAAATGGATACCTTGACCGGCATCCACAACAATGTACCAATTAGCAAGAAGCTAAAGACACCTAGCAATGAATTTAAGTAATCATTCCAGGCCTGATCTTTCATATCAAGACATTTGATACGTGCTTCAAACAACCATTTCCAGGATAGCACATGACCGATCAGTAAATAACCAGTAAGGATATAGATAACGCTATCTAAAATTAACTTCCACATACTTACCTCTTTTCCTCATCATTGCTCTTCTCAATCAAATACCCGATAAGCTTTCTCTGCCACTTCAGCTGTATACGCTTGAGCGGTTTCTTCTGCGGTTTTAACAAGTTCCTTCACTTCTTCTTCTGTAGGACTTTTACCGAATATCCCTGCTACTATGTTCTTCAGCCAGCCGGTAAGCCCTTTAGCAGTTGACTTTAAGTTATCGACTGAAAACGCATTGCCTAATGAATCATTTATGCCTTGCCATACTTCAGAACCAGCAATTTTACTCCCCCACCCTTCTAGCGTCACCAGGCTTTTCTCCAAGACATTCGATCTTGATTTTAAGGACTTTAGCTCCGGCAAGAACCTTGCAAGCTTATTAATTGCTTCAGTTGCCTCAGCTAAGGTTAATGATCGCTCAAGTGTAGGAATAGATCCAAGGTTATCTAAGGTTTTGCTTAAGAGTGAGTTTTCATTTAGTCCAAGTGCCAATAAGATTAACGATCGCAATTGATCACTTGTTAAAATCTCCGTATTTTGACTAAACTTTTTATCGCTAAGCTGACTAATGATTTCTTTTACCTGGTCATCGGTAATTACTTCGTATACCTTATATCCCATCATGAGCTTTCTCGACTCGGGATAGAGTAGATACATTAATAATGACGTTGTTCTGACATCGAGATCGGATGAGCTAAGTCTACAGCATCGACATGAATGCCTGCAGCTACGAGTGAATCCAACAGTACATTTGCTTCAGCATTATCTAACTGACCATAACGGTTTGGATCCCACAGCTGCCGTTCATGTCCTTGAGCTCCTTTTTGTAAATCAGCAAAATAAGACTTCCATTTAGTATTTGGAGCAACGACCATTGTCTTTGCATAACCTTCAGATACTAATGTGGCATTGATAAATTCTCCACTGGTTAAATGAACATACGCTAACGTTCTGCCATACACGTCATCACTTGTATCTTTGGTGACATACACCTTCTGTTTTAAGTCCTTCTCTTTCGTAAAGGCAGAAGCCTCTTTCCCTCCCGCTTCGATGCCGGCTGCTTCTGTACTCTCAGGCGTATTTACCCCAATTAATCGAATGCGTTCGGTTGTCTTATCGGCAAACTGAACATCAAACGTGTCCCCATCCACAATATAGGTTACCGTACCTACACGATAAGGTGCGGTGCTGATTGAAATGGATCGGCTGAGCTTATCATAACCTACAAGATAACCGAAGGATTCGGCTATAAATCTTAAAGGAATATAGGTCGTATTATTCGAGATCATACTTTTAGCTGTTAACTTCACGGTGCTTCCATTCACTACTGCTGAGCTTTCACCTGGTACCATTTTTTTGACTGCAGCATCATTGGAGAGTTTAATTTCTTCACTTTCTTGATTCCAGCTCACTTGAATCCCCATTTGAGTAAATAAGGATCGTAGCGGTACGAGCGTAGAGCCATTTACCATGACGGATGATTGATCTAATACGATCTTTTGTCCATCCACGTAGATATTATCGACTTGCGCTGCACTGACAGTCGTTATTGATGCTGCAGAAGCCGTAGGCAAAGTAGCTAGCTTAGGAGCGGGCTCTTCCCTTCCAGGTATGACAATTGAGTAACTTCCAATCATGACAAACATAGCTATCAACAATAAGGCAACTTTCTTCATCACAATCTATAACCCCCTATACAGAATAAAAAAAGCACGTACATACCTCTTTGCCATAGCAAAGGAGTACGTAACGTGCTTCGTCACGACTACATTCATTAATTATATGATAAGTATAGCAAAAGTTGGAACAATGGACTAGATGTACTTAGTATGAAGCGGGTATAATGGTAAACCCATCGATTGTGCTCTATTGCTGCGTTCTTGATCTTCAGAGAGGAATACTACATTCGTTAATCGATAGCAATCAGCGATCACATATGGAGCAATACTTATATCGGATTGTAAGGTAGGATTCATTCTCATGGCATGCATTTGCATTTCATCATATTCGAGGATTTCAAAAACTTCCGGCCGCTGCAAGGAGGCTTGCTCAATTAAATCCAACAATTTTTTTGAGATAATACCGAATTTCGCATCTTTCTTCAATTGTTCTAACTCATAAATGGTCCCTTGACTCACCAACATTTTGCCTATTACTCCTTTTGGTGAATCAGAGAGTATTTCGAACATATGCTCATAATGTTTGATCATAAACGACTTATCAAATGCCAAACTCTGCCCAATATGTAGATAAGTATCCAAGATGTTCGGTAAATGAATGGACTTAAAATTTGCATTTAGAACGATCCATCTGCAACGCTGCTTCTTTCTATAGGGAATATCGGAAGTAACGCAGTAAATTTATAGATCGTGGCTACAATGATAAAGATAAGTAGCATTGCGATATATTTGAAGGTGCCAAATAAGAAGAAATCAAATTGCGCATTCGACATGCTCTCACCTCGATTTATGTTATCTTTTACACAAAATTCTTAAAGCTTGCAGATCCATTTGTCTTAAGGAACGATAACGCTGAGATTGTAATCCAAAATTCTCTAACTTCGCATAATCTAAATAAATTCTCTCATCTACCACTTTCAGCAAATTAGGTTCGTTCATAACATATGGGTACAGCTCATTTAATCGCTGATGGTAGTAGTTGATGATCATTCCACTACCTACTTGGTAGAAGAATAACATACATATCCCAAAGCTAATTGAAAATATCCACTTTGATTCATCGGTTATTGCTCCAGCTGCTTTCTTCTCCATAAAATCTAGTAACAGTATCAGATTCACGACAACCAACAGGAGTACCACTGGAATCCCGATAATCTTCCACCACTTACTTATTAGCTTAAAAGGTAATTCGTTCAATATACATCAATTCCTCATTGGTATAATCTAAACGACTCTGAGCACAGTCTGATATGCCTCATACTGAGATACAATTTGTTCTGAAGCATCCTCTCTCAACAATCGTTAAGCTTCTCTTTCTCTTCTTTGGTCCCATGACATAAATTTCATTACGTTATAGATTAACTCCGTAAGTCAACACTTCCCTATTTCAAATTCGATTGAATCTTATTCACGACATCTAGTAATTCTGGACTTAGAAGTTCCTGTCCTACCATCATTTCTGCAAGTTCGCGAATCGTCGCCATAATTTGTGCTCTATCCTCTTTCGTTTCAGCGATTTCAAAACTGAGCACCAACTCACGAAAGACTTGGTCATAGCTCAAGGGGGTAGTCATAAGAATTACACTCCTTTACTACTGGTATATATATTTATATCTTAAACGCATATTGAAAACATGCAACTTTATCAAGGATTAGACTGAGGAAATAAAGTTGTATACTGTATTGGATTGGTGAGTATACTTGAACAAGATAAGATGTTGTATGTCTCATTTGATTCAAACTGTGAAGAGAATTAATAAATAGGTTCTGTAAAATGCATTTGGTACCAACTATGTAATTGTAGATTCCGATTAAGACAAGTAGGATCGTTAACACAATTATAAAAATAAAGATAAATTTCAATAAGCTCGATGTTTTGGGTTTGTTTTGGGGTTGTTTTGGGCTTGATTCTCAAGTGAAGTTATTCGGTTGTTTTTTAGTTCTTGAATTTCCTTTTCATTATCCATTGGCAATCCTCCTTATTAAACACTACTTATTACTCTTTTATATAGTAACATATATTGGAATTGTATGACCGCTAATACTTTATTTTCTGGTTCAGGGCTGCAGCAGGTTAAAATAAAGAGGTCAGACTAAAACTTATTTTTCAAACGCTTATGATTTTTTAGCACAAATACCGCTTCAAATCAACAATTTGACTTTAATACTTTATTTTCTTTGAATAGATATCCTATAAAAATTAATTTGAGAAGGTTAAATATTGTACTAATAATAAAGTAATTTGTTAATGAGCGGGAATAGTTAATACATTTAGAGAAGAAAAGGAAATACCATCAGGCTTTATTGATGCAACATTATTTAGAACATACATGTTGGTGCTCCCCGTAGTTGGTTAAATGACAATTCTGTTTTCGCACTTCAGAAAAAATAAGTTCTAGTTTTCCAAGGACAACTTAACCGGGGGAAGGATACTTAATTTTTTAAGCAAGGCTGTTAATGCAAAATTTGACAATTATTATAATTAGTGATATTTTAATAACAATTTCCTTATTCATTTATACTCAATGTTTTTTAGTTGGGAGGTATTACCTTGAGAGGTAAACAATTGTTTTTAATATCTATTGCTAGTCTTATCGCTTTTATTTTTGTTGCTATCTTTTCAGGAATCATTGGTTCTAATTATGACTTATCAAGTTTAAGAGAGAGTATAGAATGGATCACATTGTATTGCTTACCGTGGTTAATATTCATTGTACTACTTCTAATTCATAATAAACTAAAATGAAAGTAAATTAGTCCTTATAAAAAATGAGGCTGGGACAAAACCCACCTAGCTAAACAAAGAAAGCCATTGAAATTTTACGACAATTTCAATGGCTTCACCTTTTTCTGTCTAGAGACTAGTTTTGTCCCAACCTAATTATCATATTTAGTATGCGTAATCAAAACCAATAAGAGTACCTGTAGATTTATTTGAGTTAGTTATAGAAATGGAGAATGATCCATCACTATTTAATGTAACACCAGTTACTTCAGCATTATCCCAAGTATGCGCATAATACGTAGAAGCATTACCAGACGCTTGAGCAAATGCACTGGAATATACTAACCTAACTGCACCAGCACCAAAGTTATTAGCATATTTAGCATACCCATCACTACCTAAACCAAATGATACACATTTATCCTGATACAAGAACATAGCACCGGAATCGCTACTTAAATTACCTACTCTATTAGTAACCGCTGGCGCGGAATAAGTCCCTGAATTACCACCATCAAAATTCCCAGGAGCATCAGCGTAGATGGGTTGCATACTGAATGACACTAAGGCAGCACCATTAGTTCCACCATCTAAATTAATACCAACGGTATCTGCTTTACCGATATTACCTGTTGGATTAGCATATCCAAACCAGTTTCTAGCTTCTTGCCACCATGCATTATCGTTTGAAAAATGGAATCCTCCCCAAATTTCATACCTTTTGTTAACGGCATCATATACCATAAACGGTGTAGTTAAACTTACATCACTAGAAGTAGTCGACATAGGTGATATATTACTTGCTTTTTTTGCTTCATCTGATTCGCCTAGTTCATAATATACAAGCTCGTTATCTTCCAAAAACTCAAAGAATTCTTCGTTGAATCGTGGTTTCACACCCGATGCAATTGAGGTCATATAGTCTTTAATTTTCTCTTCTCTATTGATAAAATCTTCAGCGCTTAGGGTTCTCGCATGAGATTTAGTTCTTTCCATTATGATGGGTTTTACATTTTTGCCTTCTGCATATTTTACTATTTTCCCTACAGGATTAATAGTAGATTTTGAATCAAGATTTACAATATTCATTGAATATAGATCCTGTACAGGTTGTAACTTTCCAGCAGAAACAATAGGTGAAATAGCAGTAAGTAACAACAATCCGCAAATAATCGATTTAATTGTTTTTGATTTCATAAAATTACTCCTTTTCAACATTATTTTGTTTAGAAATGATTTTACCTTAAATCACCACCTATATTAAAATATGGAATATATGTCTCTATTAATTTATAACATAACTTATAATTATTGTAAATAATTTTTTATAAATTTGTTAAAATAAGGTGATTTTTCTTTCTGAAAAAAGTATCAGAACTCATGTGCTAATACCGATCTCCTTGTATAAAATTCCATGATCTGCGCACTCAAGGTAGGTATATGGATTGTTCTGTCGGCTATGAATTTAAAATAATAAGCAAAGAGGGGTTCCGAGATGTGATCAATGTACTTAAAGTATTATGGTGATGTATTTTTTTATATGGATGAAGTAAGATTCATGAAATACCATCAATATTTTTGTGTTAAGGTGAATTAACAGGATGGTACGAATATTCTTCAGTTAATTAAACTGTAGCAGAGGCAGTTTAAGACATTATTTTATCGTTCTAGGCTACCGTAATTGTAAATATTGGAGTCAGTCTGACGATTTTCTAGCTAAAAAACCGCGTAAAATCAATACTCCAGTCTAATACATTATTTTCTTTGGACACATATTACGTTTTCCTTTAAAACACAAAAAACGCCATAGCAGGCTGCAGCTGCTGCTTGGCGTTTCTTGGTTAATGTATCTTTACCTAAGAAGCAATCATTTCTGTTTGAGCGGCATGTATCAGAGTAAGTATCTCTTCCCTCTCGTTTTCTGTTTTGCAAGTTCAAGAGCCAATACTAAATCTCGATAAATCGATTCCTGTATATACGTCATCTTTTCCCTCAACCTTTTCAATGTTCTTTGTTCATTAAAATTGCTACTCTTTTTTCTTGTTTAGAAATTCCAAGAGTTCTCTTGCCTGATCAGCAACTTTTTCTGATGCTTTAGCCAATAGTTTACTACCTGAAAAACCAGCGATAATCCTCAAAGAAAGTATTTGTAGCAGTGTATATGAATAAGGAATAAATGTAACTAGTCCTATGAATACAATGCTAGCCCCCACACCAAGCAATATATTTCTAATAAAGCCTGGCTTAAACACTTTGCCAAGATTGGTGCTTTCTTGAATGTGTGGAAGCTGTAATCCTGATTTTTTATTCAGAGCATTAAGAAGACCACCGAACGTACCACCTAAAACAGCAACAACAAAAAAATTAACTAACAACATCAGCCTCCCCTCCTTCTTAAAACAACAAAAAAACGAAAGGGATATTCAAAGTAGAATACTCCTTCCGTCTCAGTTGCGGAATATTAGTCTTATTATTTTGGACACAAAAAAGCTATGCTTTTTGATTAGTTTCGCTTAAGAATCTACAGACAATTGTAGAGACATCAAAAATCACGAAACGGATCAGGCTGCATAGCTACATCCGCAAGGATAAAATAAAATAATAAGAATACCTTTAGTATAATTTTATTGGTAGGGTATGTAAATATTTTCAAACAAATTTCCCGATTTTAAACTATTGACGCTGGTACTCTATAAATAATCTGTACAACTTTTTGCATCAATGGCACCCATTTGTTGAGCAATTGTTGTATACTCTAAAAAATAAACGATGCGAGGTGCTTGAATGCGAGTCATTCTGAATATTGATGATCAACTGTTTGACGAAATGACAACTGCAGCAGATATAAGACATGAAAGTGTTGATGTAATGCTTAGTAAATTATTTGAGCATTACTTGTTAAATACAGCAAAGCATGTAGAACAGAATGATTTACATGACATTGAGGAATTTAGAAAAGTGTTCATGAGGTACATGAATGAGCAAATCTTAGAAATACAAGACATGCCAAAAAGTGAACGCTACAAAGAAGACGATGCAAGTTACGTGTGTTTAAGCATGTCCGTGATGTGCTATCTGATAATAGTTTTGTATTGAAGGAGCTTCATAAAAAATACAAAAACACTCAACTCTAGTTAGTGCTTTTGTATTCAATTACTTCTTCCACTTTCAAGTCATAATGTTCACACAATTTCTCCACTACTTCAACTTTAATCGGCTTGTCGTTAAACAACTTATTTACAGTGGCATGAGCAAGGCCTGTTTCATCTCTTACATCTTTCTGCTTCTTATTGTTCTTAACACAATATATTCTAAATGGCTCGAAACTTATCATAAAATCACCTCAATGCAATTATAAATCAAAGCATATTTTTATACTGAATTACATAATAAAAATATACTTTAGTAAATACTTTAATTTCTCGTCCAGAGCTGCCGCAAGTGAAAACAAAGGGGTTATTCTAAAAATTAGTATTCCCTGACTGTTAACTAGCTCTAAAATCACGTTATATCAACTGTTGATTTAGAATAAAGTTTGATTATTTAAATCAAAGTTTGATAAAAGCATAATTTAGCTAATCAAAAGCCTAATTCATGGAGATTTTCTTGAATAAATAGGTAGCGACAAGATAAAGCTTAGAGTAACTTCCTCAGTCATCTCTTGAAGAGTTTGCAGCACTTTGACAATATACTTTTTTAATTCGGTTTCATGCTGATTACTTTTTAACATATCTTTCGGCGGCTCTATGATCAATAAAAATTGTTGCGGTTCATCCTGTAGACAAATCTGAGCCCAAAAATTCCATAGAGCTAATACAAAGTGAGCGGCTTTTTCTTCAGGATTTCCCGTCTTTGAAATTAAGAACTTCTTACCATATGCTGTATCATGCCATACCACCTGTTTCGTGGCTTGTAGCGCCTCTTTCATTACCGCAGCCTGTTGTATATCTGCGATTCTATCAAACAACCTAGCATAGCCGTGTGTCGGCCCTTCTGCGTTTGCTCGATAAGAAAATTGAGGTGTATTGCCACGGAAAGTAAACCCTAACTTACCTTGAGTAATTAATTCAAAGTAAATCGCTGGAAAGATGTTTCTTCGGTTTCTGAACAGTTGTTCTAGATCTATTTCCTGTTCTAAATCTGCTTCGTACTCTAACGTTTCAATCGCACTACTTACGGTATTCGTATCCAGTACATCACTGTCATCTGCTGTATGGTAGGTTGATAATGCTCCTGAAAAACCACGTTCCGTCGCTTTCAAAAATATTTATTACACATCTGATATGTACAAATTAGTTCACTAGCCAAGAAGAAGCCACTTCCAATTAGCGAAGTGGCTTAGAAAACGTTTCTTTCATTTCACGGACTAATGCTTTTAGGTCATCTGTAATATTAATCCCACGGTTTGCATCTTCTGTTCCGCTCGCCGTATCCTTGTTGAATGTGCGAATACGATCATAGTCAGCTCTTCTTGCCGTAACCGAGACCTCATAACCACGATATAGCTGCTGCAACATATTTTTCACATCATTTACTACAGCTTCTCGTTGCCCTACATTTTCCACATCAAGACCTACAATGATTTTGTTATTGATGATATCAATTGTTGCATCATTCACACCATTCACTTTACGAATATTATTCATAATCTGTTGCTGCTGCTCAGTCATTGATTGACCATTCATCATAAGATCATGATCGGTACTTGGATCTCCTGTTCCAGCTGCATTATGAGCTTTTACACCGTTTGCAGTCATCCCATCGCTTTCATCTAATAATGGAGCGCTCGGTGTGAACTGAGGTCGGACATTGCTGCTGTAGTAATAATCGTGTCCAGCTTTCGGCTCACTGCCACAGCCAGATGCCAGTCCTAACAGCATCATCGTCGCGGTGATGGTAAGTGCCAGCTTATTATAGTTATTCATGCCTATTCACCTCCTGCTAATAACTTGTTCAGCAGACTGGAGGCTTATTCTTATTAAAAATTTACAGACGTCAAGTCAGTGGAAACTAATGGTGGCCGTCCTTTTTTTATTTTTTACACATATTCATTTACTCTATTGGTCAAATTAAGTTCATGCAAGCTGGATTATACTTTATCCCCCTGATTTAGCAGGTAGCACATTAATGAGAGGAGTTTCACAATGTATTTTTACAAAGAAGATTTAATCAATATGATTGTTCCAGATAAGCCAGATCCTGCAGCTGCCAAAGTTCTACAAGAGGCGCTCGGTGGTCAATTTGGCGAAATGCGCACGATGATGCAATTCTTTTTCCAAAGCTCTAATTTTCGCGGTAAGGAGAAAAAATATCGCGATCTGCTTCGAAACGTATTTCTTGAGGAAATTGCCCATGTCGAGCTTGTTCAAAACACGATTAACCAGCTGTTAAATGGTGCAGGAGATTCTAATTCCGTTGGTAATGGTGGCATTGATGGAGCTCCGCTTGATGATGCAATTAAAAATGCTAATCCGCATCATTTTATTATGGGCGCTCAAAGCTCCTTACCTGTTGATGCGGGCGGCAACCCGTGGAACGGTTCATGGGTATATAGCCATGGCAATCTTGTTGCCGACATGCTGAACAACGTTGTACTGGAATCTACAGGAGTGTTACAAAAATCCAGAATTTACGAAATGAGCACGAATAAAGCATTTCGTGAAACGTTGGGCTTCCTAATTGTACGTGACAATGCCCATCAGAATGCATTTGCCAAAGCACTAGAAACACTTGGCGTAGACTGGGGTAAGCTCTTCCCTGTTCCTAACTACGACATTAATAAGTATCCAGAATGTAAAAAGTTTGTTGATATGGGCTTCCATAATGCCTTATTTAATTTCCGCTTAGATCAGGATTTATCGGGTGAGGTCTTTAATGGTCAGACACCAAGCCGCAATGGCGGACAACTACAAGTTATGCAGCCGCCAGCTGGCTTCCCTGTTCCACAGATGCCAGAGATGCCAAATGAGCATAGTCCTGGTTTAGTAGATCTGCATCATTAATAATAATTAAGGAGAGTTAACAATGGGAATATTATCTGGTAATCCGAAAGAACAGCCATTACATTATGGTGAAGTATATGGACTATGGATGACCTCTTGGGGTGCTAAAGGAGCAGTATCCTGCTATCAGCTTTACCTAAATCATGCAGGAGATAAAGATCTAAAAAAGATAATTAACGATCTGCTTGACCAAGCTAAGCTTGAAATTAAGGAGACAGATGCTATTCTGCTTGAAAATGGGATTGCTCCTCCTCCAGTATTGCCAGAGCGCCCTTCTGTAGAGCTTGATGATATACCAATCGGTGCACGCTTCACCGATCCTGAAATTGCTGCTAAGATTGCCGTTGAGACATCAGCCTCATTAGCTGCATGCAGTGCTGCAATGGGTCAATCCATTCGTGAGGATATAGGTGCGTTATATGGAAAATATCATCTTACGATGACAGCACTTGGTCTTCGCATTCTTGAAATGAGCAAAGAAAAAGGCTGGTTAGTTCCTCCCCCACTTCATGTTCAAGGTAGTGAGGACGCTTAGAACCTAATAATCTTAGTAGCCTAATAACAGAAACTTGCACTCAACAATTGACCTTCATCGGATCAGGTCGCTTTTGTGGTGCAAGTTTCTTTACTTTTTACTTTGCTTTCGTGATATAAAAAAAGCCCGATGCAAAGCACCGAGCTTTTTTCCATAAACTAATGTCTTATTGCGGAAAATTCTGATGAGTAACTGCAGGTCGTGAATCTCTTTTAGCTGCACTTACCATCAGTAAAATACCAGTTATGATATGTAGAACCATTCCTACGAAAGGAATCCAGGCAACCAATGAAGTTACGACTCCAAGAATAGAACCATATTTAGCTTCACCATTTTTAGCTGAAAGTATGAGAGTAATAATATGTAGGATGAACATAACACCAAGTGGAGTATAGTAAGTTGCCATGATGAAAGCTCCACCTAGAAGAGGAATACCGAGAAGTATTTCGAATGACCCGGTAACCCATTTTAAAATTCTTGAACTAGTCATATTTTCCCTCCTCAATTAGAACTAGGATAAATATACCAGAAATTTTAGATATTATCTACTATTTTTTATTAAATTTTACAAATCAATATGCAAATGGATCTAGATACCAAAATATATATTTTTGTTTGTTCCTCATTACCGCCAATTAGAAAAAGGTTTTTTATATCTTGTCCGCCTCCGTATAGACAAAAAGAGAACTCTGAGTGATGCTGCATCACATCAGAGTTCTCTTGCTTCTTGATATTACAGGCTTTCTATTAACCAATAGAGCCTTCCATCTCAAACTTGATCAATCTATTCATCTCAACCGCATATTCCATCGGAAGCTCTTTCGTAAATGGCTCGATAAAGCCCATTACGATCATTTGTGTTGCTTCGTCTTCAGACAAACCGCGGCTCATTAGATAGAACAATTGATCCTCAGATACTTTAGAAACGGTAGCTTCGTGCTCCAAAATAATGTTATCGTTCAAGATTTCATTATAAGGAATTGTATCAGAAGTTGATTCATTATCCAAGATTAGCGTATCGCACTTAATATTGGATTTCGCACCATCAGAGTTACGTCCGAAGTGTGCAAGACCACGATAAGATACTTTACCGCCATGCTTAGAAATGGATTTAGAAATAATAGTCGAGCTTGTATCAGGAGCTAGATGCGTCATTTTCGCACCAGCATCTTGAAGCTGACCTTTACCCGCTACTGCGATAGAAAGTACAGTACCTTTGGCACCGCGACCACGCAATACAACAGCTGGGTATTTCATTGTTAATTTAGAACCGATGTTACCATCAATCCATTCCATAGACGCGTTTTCATCTGCAACTGCACGTTTAGTAACAAGGTTGTAGATGTTAGGTGCCCAGTTTTGGATTGTCGTATAACGAACGCGAGAATCCTTCAAGCAGATAATTTCAACGACTGCAGAGTGCAGTGAGTTCGTGCTGTAAACTGGAGCTGTACAGCCCTCAACATAGTGTACAGATGCACCTTCATCTGCAATAATAAGCGTACGCTCAAATTGCCCCATATTTTCCGAGTTAATACGGAAATATGCTTGCAACGGAATTTCACATTGTACGCCTTTTGGTACGTAGATAAAGCTACCACCAGACCATACTGCAGAGTTTAGCGCCGCAAATTTATTGTCACTCGGAGGAATAATCGTTCCGAAATATTCTTTGAAAATTTCAGGATACTCACGAAGCGCAGTGTCTGTATCTGTGAAGATTACACCTTGCTTTTCAAGATCCTCTTGCATGCTGTGGTATACAACCTCAGATTCATACTGTGCAGATACACCAGCTAGAAACTTTTGCTCTGCTTCAGGGATACCAAGCTTGTCGAAGGTTTCTTTAATTTCTTGTGGAACCTCTTCCCATGTTTTACCTTGCTTCTCAGAAGGCTTAACATAGTATTGAATATCGTTAAAATCAAGCTCACTAAGATCGCCACCCCAAGTTGGCATAGGCATTTTATTGAATTGCTCAAGCGACTTTAAGCGGAATTCAAGCATCCACTCTGGCTCGTTTTTCATAGATGAGATTGTGCGTACAATTTCTTCCGTCAAGCCTTTTCCTGATTGGAAAATCGCTTTGTGCTCGTCACGGAAGCCATATTTGTACTCGCCTAAATCTGGCATAGATTTTGCCATGATCTCTCACGCTCCTTTAGTAATAAATATATCGCACTGTACCTTACTTGCTTTGCTGTGGCTCGATGCCTTTTTTCAACGCGTTCCAAGCCAATGTTGCACATTTGATGCGAGCAGGAAACTTGTTAACACCAGACAAAGCCTCGATGTCCTCTAGCTCTTCAAACTCTACATCCTGTCCTTGCATCAATGAGGAAAAGCGTTCAGCTAAATCAAGCGCTTCTGCATAGCTACGACCCTTAACCGCTTCAGTCATCATCGATGCTGAGCTCATACTGATCGAGCAGCCTTCACCCGTAAAGCGTGCATCGGTAATCACATCGCCCTCAAGCTGTAGCTGCAGGGAAATTCGGTCACCACAAGTAGGATTGTTTAGTGCAATCGTAACCGAATCCTGCGTAAGCTCCCCACGGTTACGTGGGTTTTTGTAATGATCCATTATGACGCGACGATATAAATCATTCAATTCCATAGCCGAAGAACTCCTTTGTTTGAATCAGTGCATCGGCTAACTGATCGATTTCATCCGTAGTATTGTATATATAAAAGCTTGCTCTCGCTGTAGCAGAAACATTCAGCCAGCGCATTAACGGCTGACAGCAATGATGTCCTGCACGAATCGCAATCCCCTTCGTATCTAATACTGTAGCAACATCATGTGGATGCACATCATCAATATTAAATGTAACCAAGCCTACGCGATCTTGCTTAGGCCCATAAATGGTTAAGCCATCAATGTTAGATAACACATCGTAAGCATATTTTGTTAAATGCTTGGCATGCTCATCAATAGTGTCCATTCCAATCTGCTCCAGAAACTCTATCGCAGCTCCAAGTCCAACCGCACCAGCGATAATTGGCGTACCGCCTTCAAAACGATAAGGAATGTCCTTCCAGGTAGAATCATACAATTCTACAAAGTCGATCATCTCTCCACCGTATTCAATCGGCTCCATTGCTTCAAGCAGGCTGCGACGTCCATATAGTGCACCAATACCAGTCGGTCCACACATTTTATGACCCGAAAATGCATAGAAATCAACATCAAGCTCCTGCACATCAACCTTCATATGCGGTGTGCTTTGTGCACCATCAACAACGATAATTGCTCCATTACGATGTGCAATCTCGGCAAGCTGCTTAATCGGATTAACACAGCCAAGCACATTGGACACATAGGTAATCGACACAACCTTCGTTTGAGGCGTAATTGTCGCTTCTGCATCTGCAAGAGAGATCGTACCATCTGGTTGCAGTGGAATAAATTTAAGTGTGGCTCCAGTTGCTTTCGCCACCTGCTGCCACGGAATTAAATTACTATGATGCTCCATTTGCGTTATGACGATTTCATCGCCTTCACGACATACAGCGCGTGCATAGCTTGAAGCTACCAAGTTGAGTGCAGTAGTCGTGCCACGCGTAAATACAATTTGCTCGGGAGCCGGTGCATTAATAAAAGCAGCAACCTTCTCGCGTGCGCCTTCATACGCATCTGTTGCACGAGACCCTAAAGAGTGAACACCACGATGCACGTTGGCATGATCAAGCTCATAATAGTTTCTCACCGCATCAATGACGGAACGCGGCTTCTGAGAAGATGCCGCGCTGTCAAGATAAACAAGCGGATGCCCATTTATCTCTTGATGCAATATCGGAAATTGTTCCCGTATCGCATTTATATTCATCCTTGTAGCTTCCTTTCAAGAAGTCGGTTCAATTGATCTCGAACAGCTTCCACAGGAACCTCTGAAACAACTGGTGCTAAGAATCCATGGATGATTAGACGTTCAGCAACGGTCTTCTCAATACCACGAGACATTAAATAGTACACTTGCTCAGGGTTTACTTGACCAACGCTCGCAGCATGACCTGCAGTAACGTCGTCCTCATCGATTAATAGAATCGGATTGGCATCTCCACGAGCTTTCGGGCTAAGCATTAATACTTTTTCTGCTTGTACACCGTTTGCTTTCGTAGCACCATGCTCAATTTTCGTAATTCCGTTAATAATAGCGGAAGCAGATTCACGCATTACAGCACGTGTAATCATATTACTGTCAGAGCTTTTTCCGAAGTGAACTGCTTGAGTAGTCAAGCTCATTTGTTGCTTGCCTTGGCCTACACTAATAATTTTCGTATCAGAGCTAGAACCATTGCCTACAAGCACTGATTTCGTATCTGAAACCGTATGACCGTCGTTTAGATCACCGATAATCCATTCGATGCGGCCATCGTTTTCAACGACTGCACGACGAAGAGATAAGTCAACGCCGCTTTCGCCAAGAGAGTGTACAGTACCAAAACGAACCTGTGCACCTTGCTTAACGAATACTTCTACAAGTGCTGGATGCGTAAATGGAGCACTTACTGCGTCCTTCACTGTAACTGTAGAATCTACATATGTCACACGGCTATTTGCTTCAGCTACGATCAAAATATGTGGAGCGAACGTCGCTTCTGCTTTATCGTTATAAAGAATTGCTTGCAATGGCAATTCAACTTCAACATTTTTCGGTACGTATACGAATACGCCACCGTTCCAAAGCGCAGCATTAAGTGCTGTTAATTTATCTTCATCAAGCTTAATTGCTTGGAACAAGTATTGTTGTACAAGCTCACCATGCTCTTTAACTGCTGTTTCAAGGTCAGTAAAGATAACCCCTTTAGAAGTAAGCTCAGCAGAAATTTGCGACCATGCAACACCTGTATTTTTTTGCACAAGCAAGTTTTCCGTACCGTCTGCAATAAGATCACGAACAGATTGTGGAAGCTCATCGATCGAACTAACCTTTTCTGTTGCTTCGTATTGACCAACCGCCGTCAAATTCCAACGCTCAATTTTCACCTTTTCAGGTTTTGGCCATGGTAATGTTGCTGACAGCTCTGCGCCTTGACCACGTAGTGCTACAAGCCAGCTCGGCTCGCCTTTGCCTACAGCTATTGCCTCCGCAGTTTGACGATCGGTCGGAGTAGTTAATTGTGTACTCATGTGCTAATCCTCCTTATCCGATTAGGCCTGGCCAACCGTTTCATCTGTAATGCCAAGTTCTTCCTTAACCCAGTCATAACCTTCTTTTTCAAGACGTTGTGCAAGCTCAGGGCCACCAGATTTCACGATGCGACCTTGCATCATAACATGCACGTAGTCTGGAGTGATATAGTCTAGTAGACGCTGGTAGTGAGTAATGATAAGGAATCCACGATCTTCTGCACGCATTGCATTTACACCGTTAGCAACGATACGTAATGCGTCAATATCTAGACCAGAGTCAATCTCGTCAAGAATAACTAGTTTTGGCTCAAGCAACATCATTTGTAGAATTTCGTTACGTTTTTTCTCACCGCCAGAGAAGCCTTCGTTCAAATAACGATGTGCAAACTCAGGATTCATTTCAAGATCCTTCATTTTACCTTCCATTTGACGGATAAATTTGATCAAAGAAATTTCGTTGCCTTCGCCACGACGAGCGTTAATTGCAGAACGCAAGAAATCAGAGTTCGTTACACCTGGAATTTCAGATGGATATTGCATTGCTAGGAACATACCTGCACGAGCGCGCTCATCAACTTCCATCTCTAAAATATCTTCACCGTCTAGCGATACGCTACCGTCAGTAACTTCATATTTCGGATGACCCATAAGTGCGGAAGCCAAAGTAGACTTACCTGTACCGTTCGGTCCCATGATTGCGTGGATTTCTCCACCTTTAATTTCAAGATTAATACCTTTTAGTATCTCTTTTCCTTCGATCTCTGCTTTAAGACCATCGATGACAAATTTCGTCGACATAATATAAGATCCCTCCACGGTTATTTACATCTTTTGTATGTTGATTCTCATTGATTCTCAATAATTATTATAATTTAGTTTTTGTTATAAATCAATGTTTGTTGTTATTTAGCTTTTCCTTGTTCATAGTTTGCGAGCGCTGCCTTCAAAGCTTCATACTTTTCATTAAACTGCTCATCACTTAATACAGGCACTAGTTTACGCTGAGGTAGCTCTTCGCCAATCGTTACCCAGGATTTACAGCCACGATAAGCATCCTGCATTGCAGTTTCAACAGGCTCTTCCAAACGATATACACGAAGCACTATTAGATGAAGCGGCAAAGTTTTTTTCCATTTCAATCGCTCCTCGGCAAATTGCTCCGTCCAAATATGTAACCCATGCACAGCTTGTAATGCATCAGCGTCACTAATTAATATATCCTCGACAACATCTGCATAGCCTTCTAGCTTCATGGTAGGTTGATCAGGGGACCAGTTCGCCATTGTTCCAGCGACTCTCCCCTGAAAAGGTGGTTTTAGTAAATGCTCCTTTTGATGCTCAAATGCTGGCATCAAATAAAACTGAGGAGATTGCAACGTAAAGTGCTTTGTTTCCTCAACGATTCCGCCTTTTCTCATAACGAAAATTAGCTCTCCTTTTAAAAGAGAATCAATCGTCACCGCCCATTCCTTAAAAGCAACTAGCTCATTGTTATTTGCCGTTTTCCATTCCACCATCTGTTTCTCCTCCTCCGTGCTTATCTGTAGTCTCTAATCTCTAATTACAAAGCAATTGCTGAAGATAATTCCGATAAATTTTCACGGAATTGTGAAATTATTATTCCACGTCGAATCATTATCTATTATACTATAAGTTATGGTGTATGAACGAAACTGATCACGGAGGTGGAGATATGTCAACATATCATCCTTTAACAGAACAAGAAGCCATTGAAATTGCTCGCAATATTGAACAGTTTTTCCCTTCTGACGCAAATTTAAGCTGTAATGAAATCGGAGACGGGAATCTTAACCTTGTGTTTCATATAAAAGACTCTGTTAGCGGCAAAAGCCTTATTATGAAGCAAGCTTTACCTTATGCCAAAGTCGTAGGGGAATCTTGGCCACTGACACTTGATCGTGCCCGTATTGAGAGTGAGAAGCTAATTCTTGAAGGGAAGCTTGCACCTGGACTAGTTCCACAGGTGTACAAATACGATAAAGAGCTTTCCCTCACAGTAATGGAAGACTTAAGCGATCATGTCATTATGCGTAGAGGATTAATGGAATGCAATGAGTATCCGTTATTTGCGGATCATATTTCCACATTTATCGCCAATACGCTTTTCTACACATCTGATCTTGGAATGAATCAGCAGGAGAAAAAGCTTCAAGTAAAAAGCTTTATTAATCCTGAGCTTTGCAAAATTACAGAGGATCTTATCTTTGACGATCCTTATACTGTTTCAGCCAATAACAACTATGAAGCAGCAATTGAAGATGCGGCAGCAGCACTACGTAACAATGAGCAGCTACATCTTGAGGTTGCAATTTTACGTCATAAGTTTTTAACAAGCGCCGAAGCATTGCTGCACGGCGATCTTCATACAGGCAGTATTTTCATTACAAAGGAATCCACTAAAGTTATCGATCCAGAGTTCGCATTTTACGGACCAATGGGCTTTGATATCGGTGCAATATTTGCCAATCTATTGTTAAATTATGTTGGTCAAGCACATTGGAGCAAGGACGATAGTGCACGTGCCTCCTACCGTCAGCAGTTACTTGATTCGATCGTATCTATCTGGAATCAATTCCAAGATAAATTCCTTACACTTTGGAATGAGCACGGGGTTGATCGTCTTGCTAATGAAGCTAACGGCTATAAGCAATATTATTTGCAACGAGTGCTGCAGGATACCGTTGGCTTTACTGGAGCGAAAATGAATCGTCGAATCGTCGGACTAGCACATGTTGCAGACATCGATCGTATCGACAACGATGCTGTGCGTAACGAATGTCAACGTCAAGCATTACGTATCGGAACAGAATTAATTTTACGCAATCGCTCCATTCAATCCATTGAAGAGCTTGTGGAAATTGTAAAAAACAACTAGCGCATCAAGATTACACGTAGAGAGGAACGTTCATAATGAGTGAATCATATGTAGGACTGGAATCAGTCAAATGGAAAAGCGGTCAAGTTGACCTGTTAGATCAACGCCTATTACCAGAAGAAATTGTATATTTGCCACTAACTACACAAGAGGATGTATGGGAAGCAATTCGGCATCTGAAAGTACGCGGTGCTCCAGCTATCGGCATCACTGCAGCGTATGGTGTTGTCATTGCCAGCCAACAGGCAGAAAGTATTGAACTATGGATTGAAGCAGTTAACAGCTCTGCACAATACCTAGCAACAAGTCGACCAACTGCGGTGAATTTGTTCTGGGCATTAGATCGCATGAAAGCTGCTGCAGAGCAATTCATTGCTCAAGGCTTTTCACTTGCTGACTGCAAGCAAGCATTAGAGAATGAAGCTATTGCCATTCAACAGCAGGATGAAGAAACGAACCGTTCAATTGGTGAGCATGCATTATCTTTATTCTCTGAGGATATGGGCGTGCTGACGCACTGTAATGCTGGTGGACTTGCTACTGCAAAATACGGAACTGCGCTTGCTCCATTCTATCTTGCGAAAGAACGTGGTATGAAGCTACGTGTCTATGCAGATGAAACACGTCCTGTATTGCAAGGCGCTCGCTTAACGGCATTCGAATTACACCAAGCTGGCATTGACGTTACATTAATTTGCGACAATATGGCTGGTATGGTTATGTCCAAGGGCTGGGTTGATGCAGTAATCGTCGGAACAGACCGAGTAGCTGCAAACGGCGACGTTGCAAACAAAATCGGAACATACAGCGTGGCAGTACTAGCAAAAGCACATGGTATTCCATTCTATGTAGCTTGCCCATTGTCCACAATTGATCTAAACACACCAACTGGCGCAGAAATTCCAATCGAAGAGCGTCCAGACGAGGAAATTACAGAAGGGTTCGGCAAACGCACAGCTCCACAAGGCGTAAAAGTATTCAACCCTGCGTTTGACATTACACCTAACGAATATGTCACTGGCATCATCACCGAAAAAGGCATCGTAACAGCGCCTTACGAAGAAAACCTTCGTAAGTTGTTTGAGAAATAATGTGATTATGAAACGCAGATAAAAGTTAAGGCTATCGCGGTAATCTGAAAAGATTGCTACGATAGCCTTTTTTACTTGAAACCGCACCGAATAAACTACATTCTTGAGCTCTAATTTCACAAACACTGACAAGAGAACTATTTCTTTTTCTCGACGACTTTGCCCATAAAGGCGATGGAGGAGAAAAAAGAAACAGTGAGCACTCCAATAAAAGGTTTAAGAGCCCGCTTTCAGTACCGAGAAGCTAGCGTGAAGCTAGGGAACGAGTAGCGCAGCGTACGTTTTTGGTACGTGAGCAACGGAGGCTCCCGATGAACGCTAGATTCGAAGTCGAGTAAGCTACCAAGCCAATCATCGTAATCAAAGTTGGCTCTCAAACCATCCATTCCAATAAAAGGTTTAAGAGCCCTCTTTCAGTACCGAGAAGCTAGCGTGAAGCTAGGGTACGAGTAGCGCAGCGTACGTTTTTGGTACGTGAGCAACGGAGGCTCCCGATGAACGCTAGATTCGATGTCGATTACGCTACATAGCCAATCATCGTAATCAAAGTGGAGCTCTTAAACCATCCTCTGCAAAGCTTCGATGCCTGTCATTCCTACTGTAATACCTAACCCCTCAGCCTCATCTGTAACCGATTCCAGTGGAGCGTTCAGCAGTTCTTCTAGCGTTCGAACACCAACAGCACGTCCTGCTATAATTTTGCGCTCCTTTAATTTATCATTAAGCAATCCTACATCCAGTGCCCCACACATAATGTATCCGTTATCTGTACTGATCGCAAGCAAAGTTGTTTTAGGTAGCTTTACTTCTGTTCCGATAACGGTTGCTCCGTTAGGCAACTGAAAAGGAACCATTCTCATCATCTGCTTCCACCTCATCTTCTTCTTATACCTTAAAATATGCAGAAGCATTAAGAATGTCTCACGGTCAATAACCTAATCAGAATACATGCAACATTATTTTTGATTTTTTCGTCAATAATAAGTATTATTGCTTCTTCAGAATTTTCGAAAGAGCAACGGCTATGTAAAAAAGTAATCCCAAAGCAGCGCCACCTAATATAATAAATCCAAATACACCTAAATAAAATAAGATAAAAGTAAGCACAATACCGAGAATCAAGCATTCATAAATTTTCATAATCCACCTCCTATTTACAATTATATATCGAATAGCATATTGCAAAAAACACTTGTAAAGTAACCATTATTAAAAGATGCTACTTTAGTAATAATTTGTCATCTATTAACAAAAAAAGCGCCACCAATTAGAACGAAAGAACCAAGATTTTATCTTTTATATAATAGGTCTACAGAAATGATTGTTTTCATGTTATAGTAATAATATCTTAGTACGCGGGGGAATTTTAGATAATGAGTAGTAAAATGTCCTATGTTTACCATGTGGAATTGTTAATTGAAGATGAAAATCATGCAGCCGCGTTAGCACAAGTTATCAAAAAGCTAAACAACGCTGCATTTCTTGACTATAAAATGATATCTGGTATTCAACTTGGTAATGAGATTGATGCTCGCAAAGCTAAGGCAACTTCAACTTCACCGGTATCTGTTAGACATGAAGCAAGCACTGAATTGAATACTGTACAAGGCGCTCCACTTAAAGCAGCCGTTCAAGCGAACGAAACTGCACTTTCTCAAGGCTTGGAAATATTCCGTCAGTACAAGGACAAAAATAAGCTTATTCGATTAATTATTAATCGGGGACTAGGCATTAAGGTAAGTATTCCTTGTCGTGTTATTAATATTGATGAACAGCAGATGATTATTACCGTTTATCATGTCGATGAGAAGCAAGTGTATACGTTCAGGCTTACAGAAATTGAGGACTTTATTGAAGGTTAACTCACTACTGCATGAGCAGAGTTGGAAACATCGTTTCTAGCTCTGCTCTTTTTTATTTTAATTCCAAATAAAAAAGAACGTCACGATGGACGTTCTTTGGTTGCTCTATTTTAAGTAATTTGTAATAGCTGTTGGAAATAATCGCTTGGTACTGGTGGACTTTTCAAATAACCTTGAATTTCATCACACTGGATCGTCTTCAAAAATTCAAGCTGCTCGTGCGTCTCCACCCCTTCAGCAATAACTTGAAGATTCAGCTTATGCGCCATCGCCACGATCGCAGCAACAATTTCTGCATGACTCTTCTCTTGCAATATATCTGCTACGAATGAACGATCGATTTTCAAACGGTCAATCGGCAGCTCCTTTAAGTAATGGAATGAGCTATAGCCTGTACCAAAATCATCAACGCTGATACCGACACCTAGATCGCTGATTGCCACTAATTTAGTATTCATTTCATTAAGATCGATGCTCATCGATTCTGTAATTTCTATATCTAAATATTGAGAAGGTAAGCCCGTTTCCTCAAGAATTTTTGATATTTGCGCGGACATATCATTGCGCACAAATTGTCGGATGGATAGATTCACTGCAACAGGCACGATCGGCAGCCCTTGATCGAGCCACTCTTTATTTTGACGACATGCCTCACGAATTACCCATTCGCCGATTGGAACGATTAAGCCGCTTTCCTCTGCAACCGGAATAAAATGAATCGGAGATAAAAGCCCTCGCGTTGGATGATTCCAACGAATTAATGCTTCCACGCCTACAATTTTCTCTTGAATAAGATCATATTGCGGCTGATAATACAACTCAAACTCATGCTTTTGGATGGCGCGGTGAATTTCATGCTGCAGAGTTAATCGTTCATAGGATGAATTATTCCACTGATCTGAATAAATAAGTAAATTATCTCCTGCTGTTTCTTTTACTCGAACAAGCGCCATATCCGCTTTTTTGAATAATGAGAAGCCGTCATCGGTTGGATCGACATTTACGGCAATCCCCATACTTGCGCTAATATGAACAGGTACTCCCTTAAGATTATAAGGCTCACTAATAATCGTTAAAACTTGCTGCGCTCGCTCTACCAATTGCTCTATGTTTTCCAAATGATTGAATAGTAAGGCAAAGGAATCTCCTTCCATTCTAGCAGCAAAATCATGCTCAGATAGTAGACGATTCAGTCGATCAGCAATTTGTAGGAGCATCAGATCGGCATATTCACGCCCAAATGAGGCATTGATTAGCTTAAAGTTATCTAAATCAATATAACATACTCCGAGCATAAAATGATCTTCTTTAGCTCGCAGCAACCATTCTTCCAATCGAATTTGAAACAATGTTCGATTCGGTAGTCCTGTCATATCGTCGTAGTACGCCATATAACGAATTCGTTCTATATTACGTTTATGATCACTCAAGTCATGACTAATGATTAATGAACCGATCACCGTGCCATGTTGAATAACAGGCTCACAGCTTATTTGTAATTCCAGCGGAAAAGCAGAGCGGTGTAACACATTGATGTTTAATGTAGTTATTTTTCCTTCTCTTACTTCTCGCAATGCTTTGGTAAGCTCTTCTTGACTGGGTTGTTCAATGATGTCCATGATCGGAAGCCCTATTAACTCGTCACGTTGCTCGTAACCTAGCATATGAGCTGTCGTATAGTTGAGCTCAACAATTTTTCCTTGATCATTAATTAAAGTTAGCGCAACGGCATTAGACTGAAATAACGTATCCACGATTGCCTCGTGAAAATTAGTAGTGCTCTTCATTCGTTTCTCACGAAACATTAGAAATGCTGACGTTGCCATTAGAACCAAACCGACTGTACCTAGCATAATGCGATAGGTGAGCAAATGCACAACTACAAACGCAATTATAATCCAAGCAAGCGATATAATAAATAAATACCCCGCGATCATCGAAGGCTCTAATCCACTATACTTTTTTCGCTTGAACAAACTATATCCCTCGATTCATCTAGCCATAAATTATATATCGACGTATACCAATAATAAATGTGAATGTTACAGAACAATTATAAACGATATGAGACTTTTATCATAGAAAAAAATGCTATTTGTCCTGAGTTTTTAATATAGAAACCACAACAATGACCCATCCAACAATCATTAGTACACCACCGATTGGTGTTATCGCTCCAAGAATCGTTAATCCAGTCAGTGCCATTACATATAAACTTCCGCTAAAGATGCATGTTCCGATCGTAACTAACAATGCTCCAAGGGACATTTTTTTATCATTAGCAACAAGCTTAGAGGCAAGCGCTATTAGCATAATTCCTAAAGCACTGTACATATGATAACGTACACCAGTCTCATAGTTTGCAAGCATTCGTTCTTCAACAATGTCTTTTAAGCCATGAGCTCCAAACGCCCCAAGCGCAATCGCAAGAGCTGCGCCAATTGCACCGATTGCAAAGTATTTTCTAAACATAGATATCATTCCTTTATCTGTAGTATAATATAAAGAAAAATTGTTGAAGGAGTAAATATGGAACAATCTAATTCATCTAATCCTAATCAAAATAATGATGTACGACCAAGCAGACCATTTACGGTTAAAGGGAAATACAAACCAAAGAATGCTGCACCAAATACAACTTCGACAGAACAGCCTTTCCAGCAACCAGCTTTCACTGCACCAACTGGACAACCTGGAGAGCACCCACAAGGACAACCGAACTTCTATGGTCAACCACCTTTTGGAGATCAGCCACCATATTATGGAGCCCCTCCAATTGCAGAGAATGGCGGTAAGTTAAAACATAGCGGTTTAGGTATTACTAGCTTTGTAATGTCGCTTCTAAGCATATTAGCTATTGTTATCGGCATCATAATCGTTTTCTCAAGTGTTCTCAGTATAGATGAAGCAGATTTATTAATGCTGCAAGACCCTACTGTGGTTGAGGATATGTTACTTTCAGGTGAGTCTATGCCTTCTTATATCATTAGCGTCATTGTTGGTGGCGTATTAATGATGGCAAGTGCTGGACTTGCATTTATCGGGCTTATCCTTGGCTTTATTGGTTTGTTTATAAAACAACGAAGAAAAGTATTTAGTATCCTTGGCACCATTTTTAATGGATTGATTTTTGTAGGTGGAATCCTATTCATCCTTATCTCTTTCATTAGTGCATTCGCTGTATAATACGTTAATAGGCAGGCTTCTGCATTTTACCAATGCAGGAGCCTGTTTTATTATTTAATTACAAATGAAGTATGGGAGTTCCCTTCTCTCGTTTTATTAACCTCGAGGCAAGCAGGCAATGCTGTTTTAATTTCCTGTACATGTGATATAACCCCGATCATTCGCCCGCTTCGTTGTAGGTCTACAAGTGTACCAATCGCTTTTTGAAGCGACTCCTCGTCTAATGAGCCAAATCCTTCATCAATAAACATCATTTCAATCGATACACCGCCTTGATGTGCCTGAATAACATCAGACATGCCAAGTGCTAGGCAAAGGGCAGCGTTGAATTTTTCTCCCCCAGACAATGTTTTTACATCGCGATTTTGACCGGTATAGGCATCATACACATCAAGTCCTAACCCACTCTGCTTGCCGTAGGTTTCAAGACGATCACTTCTTCTTAGCTCGAATTGACCGTTGGACAGCTTATTTAGTCGAATATTGGCCATCGTTAAAATCTGCTCTAAATAATCAATTAATAGATAGCGTTCGAAAGAAAGCTTTAATGGATTGTCCCCTCGCATCGTTGAAGAAATATCAGCTAGCAAGGACAGCTGCTCCTCCAATTGCTGTAGTCCACTGCTTGTCTTCGTGATTTGTTCTATATAACGAGTGATCTCCGCAATATAATGACGCTGCTCTGTCTCATCAGCAATGAATTGTTCAAATGTGGACTGTAATTCATTTAGCGCAGCTTGCAACGGCTCTAGCTCTATATAGCTAGTATTAGCAACCTGCTGCTTAAGTAGCTCTAGCTCGTTGCTTAGGCGAAGGCTGTGCTCCCTGTATCCTTCAATCGTCGTCCGATATTGCTCCATCTGCTCTGTCGTCAGCTTCGCATCAACAAAATCTTGCTCAGAATTAAATCCTGCTGCCAGTAATTGTTCATTATAACTAGCTTTACTTTCCTCTAATTCTACCTGTGCTCTTGCTTGCTGTTGTGTTTGTGCATCAAGCTGAGTAACCGTCATCGTATGCTGCTTCTCAACCTGTTGATATTGCTCATTGGCTTGTTTGATACTGGCTTGCAATTGAGTAACCTCAGCTCGTACCTTCTGCAATTTAGCCTGCAGCTCTGTCTCGTTCTGCAATGACTGTGGTATTCTCTCCTCCAGCCCTTTTACAGTTGAGCTAAGCGACGCACTAGCAATCATCGCCTGCTGCTGCAGCTGTTGTTGTTCTATGATTTTTCGTTCAAAGACTTCAAATTGCTGTTCAAGCTGCCCTTGCTCAAGCTTAGCGCGTTTTATTTCCTCTAGCTCTTTCTCTAGTTGCTGCAGCTTCTCTTTACCTTGCTTCCAGTGCTGACGCAGAAGCCCTTGGGCCAGCTCAAGCTTGCGATGCAGCTCAGTTAATCGATTTAGCCTCTTATCAGTTGTCAGAGCAGTAAGCTGGTCATAGCCAGTCCAATCGATACTAACTGCTTCAGGATCAATGATCGGCTCTAGCTGCCGGAGCTCGTGAATGATCCATTCTAGCTTAGAGCTCTGTTGCGCCAGTATTCGCTCATATTGACTGATTGCTTGTAATTGTCGTGCTCTTGCTTGTTCTAGCTGCTCCTTAGTCGGCATTTGCTCCAGTTGTACAGCTTTATGTGGATGCTCAGTACTTCCACATACAGGACAAGGAGCGTCACTATGCAGATGCTGTGCAAGCTCCCCAGCTTGTCCTTCAATCCATAGCTTTTCTAGCTCATTCAGCCCTTCAGCAGCTTCTTTCTGCTTACGTTCAGCGTCCTCAACTTGCTTCAATAATTCAATTAACTGGCCCGCTTCCTTATGCAATGCGCTTATATCTGTCCCTTGCTGTTGAATCTGCTTCAATATTACTTCTTGCTGTGCATGATGAATTGCAATCTGTTCGCTATTAGCTAATTGCCCCTGTAGCTCCTGACGACGAGTGCGGACGGTTTGCATTAGCGCTTCGATCTGTGCAAGCTGTACCCCAAGCTGCTGCTTGCGTTGCTCCGCTGCTGCTAGCTCCATTTGCTCCCGTTTCAACTGTGTCACAAGTGGAAGCAGTCCCTCCAGCTCATGCTGCTGTAGCTGTAGCTCCTTCAGCTTAGGCTCTAGTACTTGCTGTTGCTCCATCTGCTGTCTAGTCACGAGCAGCTGCTGCTCTAGCTGAATATGACGCTCATTAAGCTGCTGTAACACTTGCTCAGCTTCTACAGATTGACGTTCAGCTCTTATATAACGCTGCTGAAGAGGCTCAACATAACGTGCCTTCTCTGCAGCTGCTAGTCGTTGCTGCAGCTGCTCGATTTCCTGTGATTGCTGCTGTAGCTGCTGCAATTGGACTTGCTTTGCCTCATACTCAGCTAGCCTGCGATTATGCAGCTCGCCGTCATGTACAGCTTTACGTGCCAGGCTTAGCTTCTCAGCCAGCGTTTGCTTCTCACGCTCAAGCTTTTCCTGCTCAGCCTTATAATATTGCAGCTCGCTCTCTAACGCTTGCGACACCTGGTAGCTATTCTGCTCTTCTTGTCCGTACACTTCTGCTAGCCCACTACCTACTCGAAGGGGGAGCTGCGTTGCAATCTGACCAAGTAATAGCTTCTGTCCTTGCAGCTCATTGCGCAGCTGCTCCTGCATTTGCTTCGTTTGCCCTGTAACGATTTGCTCTAAACGCTGAAAGCGTTCTGTACGAAAAATCTTTCGCAGTATTTCTTCTTTATTATCCGTACTAGAAGTGAGCAGCTTACGAAACTCGCCTTGCGGCAGCATCACTATTTGACTAAACTGCTCTTTGCTCAAGCCAATAATTTCAGTTAAGCGCTGATCGACATCACGAATGACGAAGCGATCGACCGCAGGCACTTCACCCCGCTCTGTCAGCTCGAACAGCTCGATTTTCTCGCCTGTTTCACTTTTATTATTAGCCTTACGGTGCTTCATCTGACGGAACACTCGATATTGCTTATCTCGAACTGCAAAAATAAGCTCGACGGAAGTATGCACCGATTCATCAGCAAAATGACTACGAAGCATTCTAGTTTCCGCTCGATCTTCGCCACTTGCAGAACCATAGAGCGCAAAGCAAATACCGTCAAATAACGTTGTTTTACCTGCTCCTGTATTACCAGAAATGACGAATATCCGATGATCGCCTAGCTTACTAAAATCGATAACTTCCGTATCCCGATACGGCCCGAATGCAGTTAACGTCAGTTTTATTGGTCTCATCCTATTCTCCACTCTCCTTCATGAGCAGTTCATAGGCCTCAGCGAATAAACTTTCCTTGTCTGGCGTAAGCTGAGTGCCGCGCACTTCCTCATAGAATGCCGAAAACAGCTCCAATGGCTTAAGCTCCTGTTTAGCGCGCAGCAATACTTGCTCCCCATCCGCATCCTCATTAGGTCGATACACATTCGCTGGTTGCCGCTCTACATGCATCGCATTGGGATAGACCGCTCTTATTTTCTCCATCGGGAATAACACAGGATTTTCATCGGTTAGCGTCACATACACGTAGTCTTCATTTCTAGTATGCCGCTCAATCTCGCTAATGCTGCCAACGACGCGCCGCATATCACGTCTTGCAGTAAGCTCTTCTTTCCGTACGTCAATAAGCCCCTCACCAAGCTCTACCACCAGAAATCCCTTGTTTTGCCTCTCCTCTGAAATAGAGTACTTTAACGGTGAGCCAGAGTAACGAATTCGTTCATCGCCAACATGATGAGCGCCATGCAAATGCCCAAGCGCTACATAGTCAAATGCCTTCAGCAGCTCTGCACTTACATACTCCGCGCCGCCGATCGCGAGCGGACGTTCAGCATCACTCGTATTATCCTTCGGCTCACCGTATGGTGTAATAAAGGCATGCGCGACCAGCACATGGCGAGCTTGATCATCCCAATTTGCTGTAATATGTGCAACGATCGCTTCCATCGCTTCCTGATGAGAACGAATATGCTCCTGTCCTAATAGATGACGTACGATCGACGGGTCCGCATATGGAAGTAAATAAAAATGAACCTCTCCAAATTCATCCTGCATCACAATTGGCTCTAACGGAAAGCGAAGCTGTCCACACATATATAGGCCATTGCGCTCCATGAGCTTTACCGCAAAATCAATGCGGTCAGGACTATCATGATTACCTGCAATAGCAAATACAGGCACCTTAAGCTCTAGCACAAGCCGCTCTAATATATCATTAAGTAGTTCTACCGCTTCTGTAGGTGGAATTGCACGATCATACAAATCTCCTGCAATAATGACTGCATCTGGGCGCTCCTGCTCGACAGCATCCATAAACTGCTCCAGCACATACTGCTGATCCTCGGTCATATATACACCCTGTACCAGCTTTCCCAAATGCCAATCCGCTGTATGAAATAGCTTCATAATCCACTTCCTTCCCCCATGTTTCTTATAAGTTTAGTTTATCATTTCTACGAGGGGATTGTCATATTGTGCAGTGACAAGCGTGTTACGGTTGATGGTCAAATTTATAGCTAATGAAGGTTCTCATCCAACTCTAGTAAACTAATCATCATACATGCCCAAATGATGCATACAATTAATTACATGGTGCGCCTATAGAGCGAAATGAGGTGAATGAAATGCAGCATCCTTTATTTATCGTATCTCGAGAGGATTGGTCATTACATCGCAAGGGCTACAACGATCAAGCACGGCATCAGCAGCGTGTACGTGAAGCGATAAAAAACAATTTGCCCGATCTAGTTTCAGATGAAAGCATCGTCATGTCTGACGGTCGCAGAACGGTTAAAGTCCCTATAAAAAGTCTAGATGAGGCTCATTTTATTTACAATTACAATAAGAAAAAGCATGTCGGGCAAGGGGATGGAGATTCGCAGGTCGGCGATCTGCTTGGTGTAGATCCACAAGCAGGTAAAAAGCCAGGTAAAGGACAGGATGCAGGTGATCAGCCTGGTGAAGATGTATACGATACAGAAATAAGCATTGATGAGCTAGAGGATATGCTATTCGATGAAATGGAGCTGCCTAACCTAGAGCAAAAGCAGAGGGATCAGCTTCAAACATCAGAAATTGTTTTTCACGATATTCGTAAAAAGGGCATCATGTCCAATATCGATAAGAAGCGAACATTGCTTGAAAACTTACGACGCAACGCCAATGCTGGTCGCAGAGGAATTGGCGGTATCTCTCCTGATGACTTACGTTACAAAACATGGACGGAAATTGTAAAGCCACAATCCAATGCAGTTATATTTGCGCTTATGGACACGTCAGGCTCAATGGGCGCCTTCGAGAAGTATTGCGCGCGCAGCTTCTTTTTTTGGATGACGCGGTTTTTAAGAAGAAAATACGAGCATGTCGAAATTATCTACATTGCCCATCATACCGAAGCCAAGCAGGTTGATGAGGAAGACTTTTTCACACGCGGAGAAAGCGGAGGTACCATATGCTCCTCAGCTTATCAGAAGGCGCTCGAAATTATAGATGAGAAATACCCGACTGCACTATGGAACATCTATCCGTTCCACTTCTCAGATGGCGATAATCTTACGTCCGATAATGAGCGCTGCGTTCGTTTAATCGAAAAACTTATTGAGCGCAGTAATATGTTTGGCTATGGTGAGATCAATCAATACAATCGAAGCAGTACATTGATGAGTGCATATAAGCATATTTCCAACAAAAAATTTAAGCATTTTATTATTAAAGAAAAAGGTCAGGTCTACAATGCGCTTACCCATTTTTTTGCAAAGCAGCCCGCACAACAATAAATGACAAAGCCCTTGTAATCCATGAGATCCAATCTCAGATACAAGGGCTTATCTTTAAAATGGCAGGAGTCGATCCGCCATTAGCTGATCTAAGCTTTCAAACTCATACCCCTTTGCTCTTGCGTCATCAATGACACGTGGCAATGCAGCAGCATTATCGCTAGAGACGGAATGAATGAGCATGATACTGCCAGGATGTAACTGCTTCATAATTTGTTGATAGGCATAATCGGCACCCTTCTGATTATTTACCTCCCAATCCTTATAAGCCAATGACCAAAATACACTAGTATAGCCCTCTTGCTTGCTTACTGCAAGAACTCGATCATTAAAGATCCCTCTAGGTGGTCGTAAGTAATTCATCGTTTTTTGCGAGCTTATCGCCGCCACACCATCACGTACTTTGGCTAGCTCCTGAGTAATTTGTTCATTACTCATCGTCGTCATATCAGGATGGCTCCAGGAGTGATTACCAACAATATGCCCTTCATCAACCATTCGCTTTATTAGTTCTGGCTGATCCTTAATATAGTGCCCTGTTACAAAGAAGGTTGCTGGCACTTTTTTCTCGCGCAATATATCGAGTATAGGTGGAGTAAATCCATTTTCATAACCGTTGTCGAACGTCAAATACAACACCTTACGAGACGTGTTGCCTAAAAATAACGCATCGTTGTTATCGATAATATGTGCAAAGCCTTCTTCTTGAATGGAAGGAAGCTGACCAGATATACTGCGTTTAAATCCAAAATGAAAAGCCTTCTCCCCATCTGCATTTACTGCTGTGACGTTCAACAGCATAAGTACGCCAACCATTGTCACTAATAACATTCTAAAGTAAATCCGCACTACGATACCTCCACTCCATATCATTGAACTTATTTTGAGTAATATGTCCAACCCTATGGAAATTTATGCATCATAGCTCAGCATAGCTTCGTTACTACTTTATTAAGGCATTCAATAAATGGTTGCAAAGCTAAACCATCCAAACATAACCCAGTGGCGTAGGTAGGCTGCAAATATGAATTGTAATTACCAGACGATTCGGCATCAAAGCTTATCTTAGTTAGTTGTAGATTTAATAACAAAAAACCGAAGCTCATGAAGAACTTCGGTTACGTTATTATTGAATGGTCGGGATGACACGATTTGAACATGCGACCCCCTGGTCCCAAACCAGGTGCTCTACCAAGCTGAGCTACATCCCG
>Ga0180216_1000066_pt1 | contig 137857 bp, 128 predicted proteins | sample eDN3rd37CBELigMG_FD_128879 | JGI IMG/M metagenome (GOLD analysis project Ga0180216, IMG submission 128879) | Enriched Miracle-Growth compost microbial communities from Emeryville, California, USA - eDNA 3rd pass 37_C BE-Lig MG (version 2)... ... | reverse complement strand
GCCGCCGTCTTCAGGCAGGCATCCACCCAGCGCAGGTTCTCGCCATGCCAGTCGCGCATGAACTCCACGCTCATCCCGAAACCATTGCCCGTGGCCGCCGACAACTCCCGCTCCAGCGCCTGGAACACCAGCGGATACACCAGCCCGTCCAGCGCGAAGTCCTGCGCCACGAACACCTCGAACCAGTCCTTTGTCACGAACAAGCTCTCCATCTCGCGCCGCAGCCCCTGCCACCCCGGCGAACCCAGCCAATGCTGCTTCGCCCGCGCCAGCGACGCGCCCTGATTGCCGTCCAGCAACAACCCGATGCGGCTCAGGTACTGCGCCAGCCCCAGCCGGTCCATGCTCTGGTACTGCGCCGCCTGCGTGATCGCCGCGCCATAGCCATAGGCCGTCACATAACAGTTGTTCATGTTCGCGCCCCACTCGTAGTGGCGCAGCGGCAGCACCAGTTCCTCGATACGCTGCCGCGCCTCCCCCGGCGCCTCGCGCAGCAGGCCGCGCTTGTCCACGAACTCCAGCGCACTCTCCTGCGCCTCCTGCTGCCGCGCGCGGGCCTGCGTGTACGTGCCGTAGTAGTAATGACGCGGATCCTTGAACGCGTACCAGTCCCGCATCACCACCGCCGTGCGGCGCGTGTCGTACAGCTCGAACGCCGGCTCCCACAACGGCCGGTAATGGAAATTCACCTCCGGCTGCAGGTCATAGGTCGCCTCCTGATAGCGCGACGCCGGCTTGTCCGCGCCGAAGCGGCGCGCGATATGGGAAAACGTCTGGCGAATCGGACGGATGTCGGAAGTCTTGATATCGACTTGCATGGCTGGGTCTCGTCGGAAGGGAAAAAAGGGAAGGCGCTACTCGGCCAAGCCGGGCGAGCCATAGCGCCACTTCATGCGCTCCAGGTCCAGGCGGGCCGCTTCCTCCGCGCCCACCATCCGCACGCGGTTGCGGCGGCAGAACTCCTGGAATTGGGGAAACGCCAGCACCAGCTCCACGGCCAGCTCCGGATCGCCTATCGAAAACTCGAACTCGACGTAGCGGCTTTCCAGCAGACCCAGGACGCGGACGTAGCGGGAGGCGTGCGGTGGCGTGCCGGCGGCGGTTGCATCCATGGGCGTGTCTCCATGGGGCGTGATGCCCTCGTTGATTTCATGACTTGGCGCAGCGGGGCTGCGGTTGTGTCATGAGAAGTGCAACGGGTGTGCCAGCCGGATTAAGTGCTTGATTTGGTGGGGATTTTTTTAAGCGGGGCCAGGGGTGCGGGGTTTCCTGGATGCGGAAAAGGGGAAATGGTGCGGTGCAGCTTTATGAAATGGTGAAGTTGGCCTCCGCTACCAGGGCACAATAGGACGCTTTCAAAAGCAGTACACGGATCCGTGTACTGCACGGTATATAGGGAATGACACTGCATGGCGACATCCGAGCCGCCCTCTCGCACACCCGCCATCGGCCTAGGCACCGCCGCCCGCGATCTCTACCGCGCCCTCTGGCGCCACGCAGCCGGCGTCCGTCCTCACCTGCTCGGCGCCGCCGGCCTGCTCTCAGCAGCCCAGCTACTCCGCCTGACCATGCCCTGGCTAGCCGCCCAAGCCATCAACGCCCTACAGCAAGGCGACATGGCAACGGCCGGCCGCTGGATCGCCTACCTCGTCGGCGTCTACCTCCTCTCCTGGCTCCTTCACGGCCCCGGCCGCATCCTCGAACGCAACGTAGGCGTCCGGGTACGCGAACGACTCTCCGACCAACTCTACGCCCGCATCGCCTCTGCCCCGCTCGCCTGGCGCGACGGCCGGCACTCCGGCGAGCTCCAGCACCGCGTCGTCCAATCCAGCCGCGCCCTGTCCGACTTCGCGCAAAACCAATTCGGCTACCTGCAAAGCGCCTTCAACTTCGTTGGCCCGCTGGTCGCCCTGGCCCTGCTCTCGCGCACCAGCGGCACCATCGCCATCACCGGCTACGTCATCATCGCCCTGATCATCATGCGCTTCGACCGCGCGCTGATGCAGCTTGCCCGCGCCGAAAACGACGCGGAGCGCCGCTATGCCGCCGCGCTGCTCGACTTCGTCGGCAATGCCGGGACGGTGATCGGCCTTCGCTTGCAGGCGGCCTCCCGCAAGGTGCTCGGCCGCCGCATGGAGGCCGTAATGGCGCCGCTGCGCCGTGCGGTCATGGTCACGGAAGGCAAGTGGTTTACCGTGGACATACTCGGCATGGGACTCACCTGGATACTGGTGATCGTCTACGTACTGCAATCGCGTGAGCCCGGCCATGCCGTCATGCTTGGCACCGTCTTCATGATCTACCAGTACGCGCAGCAGGCCGCCACGGTCGTCGGCGCGATGGCGACGAACTTCCAGAGCTTCGCGCGCATGCACACGGACTACGGCAGCGCCGAGCCGATCTGGGAAGCGCCCGCCGACCCCGACGCGGTCGTTCCCGCCGTCGTGCCCGATGCGCCCTGGCAAACCCTCGAACTGCGCGGCGCCGCTTGGCGCTATGCCGACGACGCGCGCGGCGGTCTGCATGGCGTCGACCTTGTGCTGCGGCGCGGCGCGCGCGTGGCGCTGATCGGCCCGAGCGGCGGCGGCAAAAGCACGCTGCTGCGCATGCTTGCGGGCCTCTACCCTCCACAGGAGGGCGAGCTGCTTCGAGACGGCACGGCGGTGGGCTGGAGCGAGCTGCGCACGCTGGCCACGCTGATTCCCCAGGAAGCCGAGGTGTTCGAGGCCAGCGTGGAAGAAAACCTCACCTTCGGCGAACCCGCAGATGCCGAGGCGCTGCAGTCCGCCGTGCATGCCGGCGTGTTCGATGAGGTATTGCAACGCCTGCCCGAAGGCTTGGCCAGTCTACTGAACGAGCGCGGCGGCAACCTCTCCGGTGGGCAGCGCCAACGGCTGGCACTGGCCCGGGGCGCGCTAGCGGCACGAGGCAGTTCGCTGCTGCTGCTGGACGAGCCGACCAGTGCGCTCGATCCGCAGGCCGAAGGGCGGGTGTTCGACCGCATGGTCGCGGCTTTCCCATCCGCGTGCATCGTGGCCTCGGTACACCGGCCCAGCCTGCTCGTACGGTTCGACACCATCGTCGTGATGGAGGCCGGCAAGGTGGTCGATGCCGGTCCGCGCGACGAAGTGCTGGCGAGGCGATCTCACTGATCCGGCGGGCTGCCGGGCCTGCGCCATTGCTCCGTCCGATATCGGAGGTTGGGTTCGCTCCTCGCCGTGGCCCACTTCACGCTGCCCTGCCGCCACCCAGCGCTGCGTGTGTAATTGCCCTCCACGGTCCGAATACCGCTTCGCGCCCCGGCCGCTCGCGCGACGTCTTAAAATGAGCGCTCTGTCGAAAGAACCGTCATGGCCGCGGCCATGAAAGGCTTTCATTCTTGAAACCCAATGGGATAGAGATGAACAAGCCTTTTATTTTCCTGTGCCCTGAGATCACTCGGGCAAACGCGCTGACCCTGATGGACTGGTTGGAAGACGAGGACGTGACTCGCTACTTGAGCGACTCGCGCCATGTCTCCCGGTTCATCGAGCAAGCCATCGACCGGGTCCAGTTGCCTATCCTGACCCATCTGTTCAACCAGGGCGGCCGGTTCTTCATGGCCTACGACCGGCATGACGTGCCAGTCGGCTTCGTCCGTCTCGTCAAGAACGGCCCGGACTGCGAAATGGTCCTGGTCATCGGCAACCGCGACAACTGGGGCCGCAAGCTCGGGGCCAGCACCATCCGCGAAGGCATGAAGCTCGCCTTCTTCGACATGCGGGCCGAGAAACTCATCGCCAAAATCCATCCGGACAACGAGCGATCGCTGCGGGCTTTCCTGCGCAGCGGCTTCCTGCTGGAAAACGAAACGCCTACGGTGAAATCTTTCTCCATGAACTCGGAGCGCTATCTCCGGCTCTTGCGTGAAAGCCCGGCGGCTCACACCTCCGGCATCTACATCACCGAGATCGACAAGGCCCGGCTCAAGAATCTGGTCGAGATCGATCAGGGTCCGGATATTTTCGAGCTGGAGCACGAGATCGAGCGGGCGATCGTCGTCGATCCGCGGCAGGTGGCGGGGGACGTCGTCACGATGAACTCCAAAGCCTTGCTGGAGGTGGACGACGAAGAGGTGGAGGTTGCGCTGGTCTACCCCGAGGATGCTGACGATAGTGCCGAGAAACTATCGGTTTGCTCCGGCATCGGCACCGCGATCCTGGGCTACAAAGAAGGCTCTGCCTTCGACTGGCGGATTCCGAACCGAACCTGCCATATCCGGATCAAGAAAGTGCTTTATCAGCCGGAAGCGTCGGGCGATTTCCACCTGTAGTGGCGTACGGTGCCGCCCACGGGCGGCTTGCCCTGCGCGTTCACGCTCCATCGGGCACGTGGACGCGCGCCTTGATGTGCTTGAGGTTGGCCACGATCGTAAAAGTCATGATCACCAGCAGCGACCAGGAACTCCATTTGCCCAGGTGCACCGTGGACCACGCGCCAAGCTGATTGGGGTAGGCCCAGACGCCAAAGAACGTACTGATGTTCTCCGCGAGCCAAATGAAGAACCCGATCAGCACGAACGCGAGCAGCAGCGGCATCCGGCGGTCCCGATCCAAGGGACGGAAGATCACAGTCGCCCTGGCGTACAGACCCAGCGCGCATGCGGCGATGTACCACCGATAATCGCCAATAAAGTGGTGGGTGAAAAAGTTGGCGTAGATCAGCAGCGCAACGAGCCAGGCCATCCAGCTTTGCCAGATCCTCGCTGGTCCCTGGGAACGGCAAGGCGCCCTGCTCGGCCAGCTGCGCGGCCATGGCTTTCTCTTTGGCGATGCCAATGATCGTTGATTCCAGTTTCTTGATGATCTGCGGACTGGTCCCCGCTGGCGCCATGAGCCCGTACCAGGATTCGACCACGGCATCTTCTACGCCGGCCTCGGCCAGCGTGGGCACATCAGGCGCGGCGGGGCTGCGCTTCTCGCTGGCCATGGCCAGCACGCGCAGCTTGCCGGGCTCGATGTAAGGCAGCACGTTCGGCAGGTTGGCGAACATCACGTGTACCTGGCCGGCCAGCAGATCAGCGGTCGCGGGCCCCGCTCCCCGGTAAGGCACATGCGTGAACTTCGCCCCTGAGCGCAGCATGAAGAGTTCGCCGGTCAAGTGGTTCACCGAAGCAACGCCGGCGGAAGCCATGTTCAGCTTTCCAGGATGCTTGTTGGCATACGCGACCAGTTCCCGGACCGTCTTCACCGGCACGTTGGTCGATACCGCCAACGCGTTCGGCACGGTGGAGAACAAGGCGATGGGCGCGAAATCCTTCTCGGCGTCATAAGGCAGGTCCCTGGACAGCAGCGGCTGGATGGACTGCTGGCCCATGGTAGCCAACAGCAGCGTATAGCCATCGGGCGCGGCCTTGGCGACGATACCCGCCCCGATGCTGCCGCCCGCGCCGCCCTTGTTCTCTACGACGACGGGCTGGCCCAGTACTTCCGACATGCGGTTGGCCAGGATGCGGCCCATCAGGTTGACCGTGCCGCCGGGCGCGAAGGGTACGACCAGCGTGACGGGCTTATTAGGATAAGTCTGGGCCTGGACCCCCGGGCAGACACCCAGGGCGATCGCGAGCAAGGCGATGGGCTTGAACATGGTTTGTCTCCTGTACATGATTATTAGGTGAATGAAGGGATCCGTGCTTATTTCGCTTCGGCGGCGACCAGCGCGCGGATGCGTTCCTGCAACGACTCCCGGGCGTCGTGGATGCGTCCGGCCGTCCGGTCGATGACGGTTCTTTGCTTGTCCAGGCGGGCGCGCTGCTCGCGCAGGTGCTCGAGCACACGTTGCGGCGCCGGGCCCCCCAGCGACTGGCGGGCGGCCACGTTGCGATGCGGGTCCAGGCAGCCGGCCAGGTCATCCTCGTGAAGCGCGATGCGGCGCCCCAGTTGTTCGCTGGCCGCCGTGGCGATCATCGCGGGCGTGATCTGCCTGGCCGTCAGGCCCTGGTCCAGCGCCTGCCGCACGACGGCGCCGATGATGTGATGCGCATCGCGGAACGAGGTGTCGGCCTTGCGGACCAGCAGGTCGGCCAGGTCGGTTACCGTGGAGAAATCCTCCGCCGCGCGCGAGGCCATGCGCTCGCGGTTGGGCTCGACCCGCTCCACCAGCAGCCTCATCAGGGTCAGGCCTTTCAGCGCTTCCTCGCAGGCCTCCCAGCAGGTGCGGGTGCTTTCCCGGCTGCTGTCGGCCGAGTGGGTGAAATGCGTGGACTTCACGGTAGAGAAAGCCGCCGCCGTCAGGCCGATCAGGTGGCCCGCCTTGCCCCGCAAGTTCTCCAGCACCGCCGGGTTCTTCTTCTGCGGCATGATGCTGGACGTGCTGGCGATGCTGTCCGGGAAGGACAGGAAACCGAACTCGGGCGTGGACCAGATGTAGAAGTCCTGCACCAGGCGGCTGCACGTGATCATCATAATGGCCAGCGCCGCGCTCAGCTCCAGCGCGAAGTCCCGCGAAGCCACGCCATCCAGCGCACTGGCCAACGGCTGGCTGAAACCCAGCATGGAGCTGGTCAGCGTGCGGTCGATGGGGAAGGACGTGCCGGCCAGCGCGCAGGACCCCAAGGGTGAAGCATCCACCGTGTCCAGCACATGCAGCACGCGGTCAATGTCCCGCGACCACGCATCCACCAGTGCCGACAGGTAGTAGCCATAGGTAATTGGCTGCGCGGCCTGCATGTGCGTGTAGCCGGGCATCACGCAATCGGCGTATCGCTCGGCCTGGTCCAGCGCGGCTTGCGCCACGCCGATCAACGCCGTGCCGATGCGCATCGCGAAGTCACGCGCCCGGATGCGATCGATGGTCGCGCCCATGTCGTTGCGGCTGCGCGCCGTATGCAGCCGGCCGCCCACGTCCTGGCCCACCAGCTTGATCAGATGCGTCTCGTAGTTGAAATAGGCCTCTTCCCGCGCGGGGTCGAGTTCCACGACGTTGGGGCCGTCGGCCTGCATTTTCAGCAGGGCCTTAGCGAGCTGGACGGACGTACCCTTGTCCAGAATCCCTTGCTCGTCCAGCATCAGCAGGTGGGCGAAGTTGATCTGGTGCAGCAACTCGAAATTGGCGAAGAACTCCCGGTTCAGGCGCGGCAGGAAAATGAACTCGATCACCTCCTTCGCGAGGGGTTGCTTCAGGCGGGCACTGACTTTGGATTCCATATTGGGGGCCGGTGGTGAATGCAGGATTGCAGTCTCCGTCTCGGTCAACCCATACGTCAAATCACAGATTTATGGCTTCAAATACAAAAATGATATGCTCGATTCGCATGCATCAGGATGGAGTCAGTCCATGAATTTCAAGCAGGTCGAAGCCTTTCGCGCGGTGATGACGACGCGGTCGATGACCACCGCGGCGGGGCTGTTGCATACGTCGCAGCCGAACGTCAGCCGATGGATTGCGTTGCTGGAGAAGACGTTGGGTTTCGCGCTGTTCCAGCGCCTGGGGACACGCCTGATTCCCACTCCGGAGGCAGAGGCCTTCTATGCGGAAGTGGAGCGCGCGTTTATCGGACTGGAGTCGTTGAACGACAGCGCCAACTCGATCCGGCTGCGGGGCAAGGGATTACTGCGTGTGGGGGCGGTGGGGATGATCACGCAATGCGTGATGCCGGATGCCATGCGGATCTTTCGGGAGAAGGTTTCCGACATCCCGGTGGTAGTCAATACAGGCGGGTCGGATGTCGTGGCGAAGTGGGTGGCGACGGGGTATTGCGATATCGGGTTTTGCTCGATACACACCGACCTTCCCAGCTTGCGGTATGAGCGGATCAATACGGCTTATGGTGTGGGGGTCGTGCCGAAGAAGCACAGGCTTGCAAGGAAGAAGGTGCTCAAGCCTTCGGACTTCGATGGGGAGAACTTCATTTCGCTGCCGGCGGGGAGTTTCAATCGGGCGGCGATTGATCGGCACTTTGTTCCGGATAAGCGGGTGCTATCGATTGAGACGCCTTATGCGACGACGATATGCACTATGGTGGCGAAGGGGTTGGGGGTGTCGATTGTTAATCCGGTGGTGGCGAGGGCGCTGCGGGTACCGGGGGTTTGTGGCCTTGCCCCGTTTCTCCGGACAGTTTGTTTAACCTCTCAAGCCGCTGCCTCGAATTGCATGGGGCTGACGTAGCCCAACGTTGAGTGTTGGCGTCGGGGATTGTAGAACCGCTCGATGTAATCGAAGACATCGGCACGGCAATGATCACGGGTACGGTAGATCTTCCGGTTCAGCCTTTCAGTTTTCAGCGTGGAGAAGAAGCTCTCCATTGCTGCGTTGTCCCAGCAGTCGCCCCGCTTGCTCATGCTGCACACAATGCCGGCTTCCATCAAGAGCATCTGGAATTGTTCACTGGTGTATTGGCTGCCTTGGTCGGAATGGTGCAGGACCGCACGGGGGCGGCCGCGACGATGTAAAGCCATCATGAGTGCGTCGGTCACCAATTGTGAGGTCATCGACGCCTGCATGGACCAACCAACGATACGTCGGGAATACAGATCCATCACCGCAGCCACATAGAGCCAGCCTTCAGCCGTCCAGACATATGTGAAGTCGGCGACCCATTTCTGATTGGGTGCCACAGCGCTAAAGTCCCGATCCAACACATTGTTGGCGATGGCGTGCGCGGGCCGTAGTCCCGTGTCTGTAGGAGAACGGCGACGGCGCGCTCGAGCTACCAGCTTCGCAGTGCGCATCAGGCGTGCAACCCGGTGGCGACCACACCGCTCGCCCCAGGCGCGCAGATCGCGCCACACCCGTGGACTGCCATAGGTTCGGTCACTGGCTTCAAAGCTCTGCCGGATACGGCCTGTCAGGCGTATGTTGGCCTGTTCCCGGGCACTGGGGCCTCTGCCAAGCCATTCGTAATAACCGCTGCGCGACACGCCCAGTATGCGACACAGTACGCTAACGGACCAGACCATCCGGTGTCGGGCAATGAACGGATACTTCATGTCTGGTCCTTGGCAAAGTATCCGACCGCTTTTTTTAATATGTCGCGTTCCGTCTTGACCTTAGCCAGCTCACGGCGCAACTGCTCGATTTCCAGCTGTTGAGCACTCTTCAATGGCTTGCCCGCTGTAGGCTCCCAGTTGCCCTCACGTATCTGAGCTATCCAGCGCCGAAGCACACTGGGTTCCAAACCCAGATCTCGGGCCACCTGCGAAACGGTGTTCCCCGGCAGCCCAACCAGGCGAACCGCTTCGCGCTTGAATTCATCAGTGAATGTTCTTCTGCTGCGTGTCATCGTCCTTCTCTCCAGGCATCATCATGCCATCTGATGTGTCCGGCGAGATAGGGCAAGGCCAGCACGACTCTACTGTCTCTTAGTCAAACCTAAAGATCTACGGATGCAAGGACTATCCGCTCTTGGCCGAAAGCGGTCCATGGTCCGACTCTTCAAACCGAACAATGACCGCATTTGATTTCTACCCTATATTAGAAGACTCAAAGCCCGCCTAAACCGGTATCCCCTCCCTCTTCAATCGATAAGCCAACTGCGCCCTCGTAATCCCCAACAACCTAGCCGCCTTACTCAAATTCCCCCCCGCCCGCTGCATCGCCACCCGCATCATCCCCTGCTCCAGCGTCCCCAGCGGCACATTCCTCTCGATCAAATCCCCACAAACCTGATCGATCTCCCCACCTTCCCCTTCCACCACCTCCCCACCATCCGCCACACGCCCCGCGCAATCTCCGCCCGGCAGCCGCTGCCCGAACAAATGCGTCGCCTCGATCGGCTCCCCATCCGGACTCAACAACACCGCGCGCTCGATCACGTTTTCCAGTTCGCGCACGTTCCCCGGCCAATGGTGGTTCAGCAGCTCCTGCATCGCCCGATCCGTCAGCCCGCCCGGCTTCTTGCCGTATAGCCCGCCGTACTTCTGCAGGAAACGACTGGCCAGTACAGGAATATCCGCCCGCCGCTCACGCAGTGGCGGAATAGTGATGGGAAAGGTATTCAGCCGGTAGTACAGATCCGGCCGGAAGCGCCCCTCCTGCATGGCTTTCTGCAAATCCACGTTCGTCGCCGCGACGATGCGGACGTCGACGCGCTGTGTTTTCTCGCTGCCCAGGCGCTCGATCTCGCCGCTTTGCAGCGCGCGCAGCAGCTTGACCTGGATAGCCAGGGGCAAGTCGCCGATTTCGTCCAGGAACAGAGTGCCGCCATTCGCGCGCTCGAAGCGGCCGGAGCGGGCCAGATGCGCGCCGGTGTAGGCGCCCTTCTCCACCCCGAACAGTTCGGCCTCGATCAGGTCGGCGGGAATCGCGCCGCAGTTGACGGCGATGAACGGCCCCTTGGCCCGATCTCCGTTGTCATGCAACCAGCGGGCGAACACTTCCTTGCCGACGCCGGTCTCGCCCTGCAGCAGCACAGTGATGGGACTGCCCGCCGCGCTGCGCAGCAAATCGAACGCCGCCAGGAAGGCAGGCGAGGCGCCGGCCAGGGGCTGGTTGGCCGGCTTGCGGGTGGACGAGGAACGCAGGTGTTCGAGGCCGATGGAGTATTCGATCAACTGCCCGGCGAAGGGATGGGGCGCGAAGTAGTTGAGGTAGGCCTCGTCCTGCCACGCATCGGCGGGCTGGCCGACGATGCGGCAGTGGGTATCTCCCTGGGCGCGGCACTCGATTTCCTTGTAGACGATGGGTGAGCCCATGAAGGCGCTGGAGTAGCCGGACGCGTAGCCGATCTGGGTCCAGCATGCCGGATCTTCGCCGTGGCCGTATTCCTGGACGTCGGCTTCGCATTCCCAGGAGTTGCGCCACAGGAATTCGCCGTAGAAGTGGTTTCTGGCGAGGTCGATGCTGAGTTCTATGGGTTCGACCTGGACGACGCCTTCGACGGCATGGAGCTTGGGGCCGAGCAGGAAGGCTTCGTTGGTCTGCATGCCGGCGCGGCGGCGCTTGACGGCGTAGGCGCCGTCGCGCATGCCGGAGGCGTAGCCCATGCGGACCAGGAGGCCCCGGGTGCGCTCCACGCCTAGCGAATCGAACAGTTCCTTGCGCAGGGCGCCCAGGGCGCGGGCGTGGAGCAGCAGCATGCGCTCTTCGTCCAGCCAGATGTGGCCCGAGGCGGTGTTGAATTTCAGGGAAGACAGGGGGCTTTGCAAAATCGTCTCCTGCCGGTCGATGCCGATAGTGATGTTTTGCCTATTCTCGCACCCTGCGACGCGGCCCGCATCCGGGAGGGCGGCGCATCCCTGCAAGTGCCGCCGCCATGCGCAGGCGGGGGCCGGCATGGGCATTGCTACCCAGCACGATGTCTTCCTCGCGCATCGAGGCGCCCCAGCCCTTTCAGCCCCTCTCCACCCCCAGGAGCGCCCCATGCCCCTCCCTTCCCCATCCCCGCGCCCCGACGCCGTCATCGTCGGCGCCGGCATCGCCGGCCTGTCCTGCGCCACGCTGCTCGCGGAAGCCGGCCTGCGTGTCGTCGTGCTGGAAGCGAGCGCCGTGCCGGGCGGCCGCGCGAGGAGCTGGGTGGATCCGGGTACGTCGGACGTGGTGGATATCGGCCCGCACATTCTCCTGAACAAGTACGGCAACATGCGGGCATGGCTGGCGCGGCTGGGGACGGAGCATCAGATCCGCTGGCAGACGGAGGAGCTGCTGACCGTGCTGGACAAGGGGCGGCGGATTCATTTCAAGGTGCATGGGTTGCCGGCGCCCCTGCACTATGTCCGCAATTTGCCGCGTGTGCTGCCCAGTGTGCCGCTGCACCGCCTGTTGTCCAACGTGCCGGTGGCGTGGCGCACGATGCGCAGCACGCCGGCGGAGATCCGGGCGCTGGATAACCAGAGCGGGCGGAATTATCTGCAGGCGCAGGGCGTGAGCGGGGCATTCATCGACTGGTTCTGGGCCTCGGCCTCAATGGCCTTCCTGAACCTGCCGGTGGAGGCGTGTTCGGCGGCGGCGCTGATGCGCATCTTCGGGCACATGCTGGGCCACAGCGATCCGGCCTTCGTTTTCCCGAAGGTCGGCCTGAGCGACTTGTACGCCTGGCCGGCGATCCGCCATGTCGAAAGCCGCGGCGGGCAGGTTCGCTTCGATTGCGCGGCGGCCGGCCTGCGCCGGCGCGATGGCGCCGTGGCGGGTGTCGTGCTGGCCGACGGGACGCACATCGATGCGCCGGTCGTGCTGGCGGTGCCGCCGGATGCGTTGTCCGGGCTGCTGCCGGCGTCGCATCCGCTGGCGCGGGTGGCGAGCCGGTTCGAGCCGAGTCCTTACGTCAGTTGCTATCTCTGGTTCGACCGCAAGATCACCCGCTCGCGTTTCTGGGCGCGGCCCTGGTCGCCAAGGGAGTTCAATACCGATTTCTATGATCTCTCGAACGTGCGCGAGGGAGCCCGGCCCGGTTCGCTGATCGCGACCAACATCATCTGGAGCCATCGCGCCAATGGCTTGTCGGACGAGGCGATCGTCGAGGCGACCCTGAAGGAGATCGCGGACTTCGCGCCGCAAGCCCGCGAGGCGCGGCTGCTCTCCGCCGCCGTGCACCGCATTCCCATGTCGGTGCCCTGCTCCCGTCCAGGCATCGAGAGCCTGCGGCCGCCCACGCGGATGGAGCCGGGGCTGTTCCTGGCGGGCGACTGGATCGATACGGACCTGCCGTTCTGCATGGAAAGCGCCACGCGCGCCGGCGCGCTGGCGGCGGAGGCCATCCTGGCCGATGTGGGCAGGCCGCGCAGCCTGGCGCTGCCGGTGCCCGAGCCGCAAGGCCTGGCCGGCCTGCTCAGACGCCGCACGCCAGCCGCAGGTCGTTGACGCGGGCGCTGACCAGCGGGCGGTGTCCGTTCAAATAGGCAAGAGGGCCGTCGGCGGCGAAGCTCCAGGTGGCGCGGCCCGTGGCCAGGCTGCCGTTGGCGGTGCAGCGGGTCCGTATCGGCCCGCCTTCCCCGGCCTGCACCACGAAGCCGCTCATGCACGGCCTGCCGGGCCAGGCCACGCCGTGCTCGAAGCGCACGGACGCAATGGGGCGGCCGTCTTCGTGCAGCTGGCCGCTGAACACGCGGCTAGCCTCGCCGGCTGGCTGGGTGTCGAAGCTTCCCACCATCTTGGGGATGGCCCACAAGTGCCGGCCGCCGGCGGCGGACGCGGCGTCGCTCACCCAGATGTGGATGACGGTGCAGGCGGCCAGGGACCCGGTGCCGCGCACCGGCACGGCCACGGCGAACTCGTCGTACGCCAGGGTGCCGCCCGGCTGGTAGCTCGCCCAGATGGTGAAGAGCAGCGCATGTTCCCCCCACGCAGCGTAGCGCAGGCCCCGCGCCGCAATGGGCAGGACGCGGCGGGGCACGCGCCACAGCGAGACGCATGCCTGTCCCTGCAGGTGCCATGGCGCACCCGGGAATTCCTGCGAGCGATCCGCGTCCTGGCGCTCCGTTGCCTCCATGCCGGTCTCCTCAACACGCCGATACCTTCCCGCTTCAGGCCACGATCCGGTTCATTGAGTTCCCCATTCTCGCATCGGCGGTGCGGAAACACATCGGTATATGGATCACCTCGGGAATGCATCAACGGCCGGGCTTTGTCGGGCGCAGCTTGCTTTATAGTAGAAGGATCTTTTCCAAAGACGCCCTGTGATGAAGAAGAATGCCCCCACCGAATCGCTGGACGACACCGATCTGCAGCTGATGCGCTACCTGCAGGAAGACGGCCGCCTCTCGAACGCCAAGCTGGCCCAGCGCGTGGCGCTGAGCGAAACCCCGTGCTGGCACCGGCTGCGCAAGCTCGAGTCGGAAGGCTACATCCAGGGTTACCAGGCCATGCTCGACCGCCGCAAGCTGGGCCTGGGCGAGCTCGCCTTCATCAGCCTGAATTTCTCGCCGCACACGGCGGAGGCCTTTGCCGCGCTGGAGAAGCTGGTGGAGGCCAACGACCAGGTGCTGACCTGCCACCGCGTCACGGGCGAGGCCGATTTCGTGATGATGGTGGTGGCGCGCGACCTGGATTCGGTGCGCGACTTCATCGACAAGGTGCTGCGCACGTTGCCCAACGTGGCCACGGTGCGCACGAGTCTGTCGCTGCGGGAGGTGAAGTTCTCGAGCAAGTTGCCGTTGCCGGTTTGAAGCCCGCGCTTGCGATCACACCACCAGCCGCCCCCCCGCATCGAGCTGGATCAGCTCCCCGGTCAACGCCGGCGGACCATTGACCAGCCACCAGATCGCCTCCGCGATCTCGTCCGGCGTCTGCACCGACTTGAGCGGATTCTTCGCGATCAGCGCGGCGCGCACCGACTCGTAGCGCTCCCGCCCCATTCCGTTGATCAGCCAGTCCCCTTCGATGAAGCCCGGCAGCAGCGCATTGACGCGCACCTCGGGCGCGAGCACGCGCGCGAACGAGAAGGTCATGGCGTTGAGCGCGCTCTTGGACGCCGCATAGGCCATGCTCGAACCGGTGCCGCGCAGGCCGCCGACCGACGAGATGTTGACCACGGAGGCATTGCCGGTGCGCCGCAAGAGCGGCGCCATGGCGCGCGTGACGATGTACACGCCGGAGACGTTCACCGCGAAGACGCGCTGGAAGTCCTCGAACGACAGGCCGTCGAGATTCTTGTGGTCGTTGAAGGTGGTGACGGCCGCATTGTTGACCAGCACGTCGAGCCGGCCCCAGCGCTGCTCGATGTCGGCGGCCATCGCGCGGCAGGCTTCGTCGCTGGTGACGTCGGCCTTGGCCACCAGCACGTCGGCCGCGCCCAAGGCCCGGCATTCGGCCGCGACCTCTTCGGCCAGCGTCGCGTCGCGCGAATAATTGACCACGACACGCCATCCTTGCTTGGCGAAGAACTTCACCGCGGCCGAACCCGCGCCGTTCCTGCCGGTCGAGCCGGTTACCAGACAGACTTTCTGCATGTTCGTCCCCACGATCATTTCCAGTACGGTTGGCGCAGTTCGCGCTTGAGCAGCTTGCCCAGCGCCGAGCGCGGCAGTTCCTGGCGGAACTCCACCGCGGCCAGGCGCTGCGTGCGTCCCACCTGGGCATTGACCCATTGCCGCAGCGTCTCGGCATCGAGGTCGCTGCCCGGCTTGCGCACCACCAGGGCCAGCGGCGTCTCGCCCCATTGTTCGCTGGGAATCCCGATCACGGCGACGTCCGCGACGTCGGGATGGGAGGCGGTCACGGCTTCCAGGTCGGTGGCATAGATGTTGAAGCCGCCCGAGATGATGAGGTCTTTCTTGCGGTCGAGCAGCACCAGGAAACCGTCTTCGTCGAAGCGGCCGATGTCGCCGCTGCGATGGAAGGCCACGCCGGTTTCATCGCGCCAGTAGAAGGCTTCGGTGGCCTGCGGCTGCTTGTAGTAGCCCGCCATCATGTAGGGCGACCAGCCGACGATCTCGCCGACTTCGCCCTGCGGCAGGACCCGGCCGTCGTCGTCGATGATGCGCATGTCGTGGTCGGCGGCAGGCTTGCCCACGGTGCCGAGCTTGTGGGGGAACTCATGGGCGTCGAGCACGCAGCTGCATCCGCCTTCGGTCATGCCGTAGACTTCGCGCAGGCCGCCGGGCCAGTGCTCGAGGATGAGCGCCTTGAGCCGCGCATCGAGCGGCGCGCCCGTGCATTGCTTGAGCACGAACGACGACAGGTCGGTGCGCGCGAAGTCCTCATGCGCGAGCAACCGCTGGTACTGCACCGGCACCAGCATCGTATGCGTGACCTTGTGCGCCGCGCACAGGCGCAGGTAGCCGCCGGCGTCGAACTTGCGCATCAGGACGGTCAGGCCGCCGCCGGCCACGGTGGCGAGCATGGGCTGCAGCGTGGTGTTCGAGTACAAGGGCGTCGACAGCAGCATGACGCTGTCCGGGCCGAGCCCGAAGTTGCGCCGCATCGCCTGGCGCGCGCGCATGCCATGGTGGTGGAGGATGCCCTTGGGCTGGCCGGTGGTACCCGAACTGTAGATAAGGTTGAAGGGCTGGTCGGGGCGATAGTCGACGGCCCCCGGCGCCTGGGCCTGCTCCAGCCATGCCTCCCAGGCCGCCCAGCCGGGCGCGTCGAAGTCGATCGCGACCAGGCGGCCGGCGAACACCTCGCGCAGCGCCGGCTCGACCGGCCTGAGCATTTCCCGCGCGTCGGCATCCGCCACCAGCACTTTCGCGTCCGAGTCGCGCAGCATGCCCAGCAGCGCGGACGCGGTGGCCGAGGTCGCCAGGGGAACGATGCAGCAGCCGGCGCGCACCGTGCCGAAGAAGGTCTCGAGCGCGCGGATGGACGGAGCGGCGAGCAAGGCGACCTTGTCGCCGGATACCAGGCCGGACGCCACGCACGCGCCGGCCACGCGGTCCATCTGCCGCGCCAGGCCGGCCCAGCTCAGTTCGTCGCCTTCGCACAGGAATACCGGCGCCTCGGGCCGCTCGCGCGCATATCGCGCGATCAGCGAGGGGAAATCGACGAAAGGCTGCTGCGCCTGGCGCGCAAGGATGTCGCGGACGTTCTGCGTCATGGCCTCCTCACTCGTCATAGACCAGCATCAGGAACTCCGCCACCACGGCGGGACGCGGCTTGCCTTCGATCTCGATGGTGCATTCCGAGACCACGCGCGTGGCGCCCTCCTGCCCGCCGCCCTCGCCGCGCTCCACGGCCTTGATGCACTGGCGCAGCCGGACCCGGTCGCCCACCTGGACCGGGTGGACGAAGCGGACGCGGTTGGTGCCGTAGTTCAACCCGCGGCCGCGATGGGTGATGACGTAGACCGAGCGCACCAGGTATGGGATGAGCGACAGGGTCAGGAAACCGTGCGCGATCGTCTTGCCGTCGGGCATCTCGCGCCGCGCGCGCTCCACGTCCACGTGGATCCAATGGTCGTCGCCCGAGAGCCGGGCGAAATCGTCGATACGCGACTGGTCGATCGCCAGCCAATCGCTGACGCCGATTTCCTTGCCTACCCACTCCTGCAAGTCGGCGGGGCGGTCGAGAACTACCATGGCAACTCCGTGTTCTGTTCTTCGATTGGACCGCGGGGCTGGCTCACCGGGCCGGAACGCGGCCCAGAGATACCAGCGACATCACCACGTCGCCGTGCTGGTTGCGCACGGTGACCCGGGTGCGGATCGTGCCCACGTCGGGACGGCTCTTCGACCGGATGGTCTCGACGACCTCGCGTTCGACCACCAGGGTGTCGCCCGCCTTGACCGGCTTGGTCCAGCGCAGCTCGTCGACGCCCATGCCGACCATCGGTGTCTTGCCGTAGCCGCCCGCCTGCAGGAATGCCCGCATGGACAGCGCGGCAATCTGCCAGCCGCTGGCGATCAGCCCGCCGAAGGGGCCGGCCTCTGCCGCCGCCGGGTCGGTATGCATGGGCTGGGGGTCGTTCTCGCGCGCGAAGGCCATGATTTCCTCGGCCGTCACCGTGAAGGGCGCGCTGGTCCATCGCTCGCCCACCTGGAAATCCTCGAAACGGCGCGCCTCGCCGTCATAGCGGGCAGCGAGGGCGGATTGGGGGTTGGCGGCGCTCATCGGGCCGCGGCCTTCGCGTCGTCGCCGTGCGCCGCGCGCAGGGCGGGCGCGGCCGGCATCGGGTGCTTCATGCATCGTCTCCTTGATGTGCCTGCCGGCGCCGGACGCCGCATGCCGGCGCCCCGTATCGACGGACAAGCTCGTCCCTCCGCTGCTGGCGCAGGGGGTTCGAGAACGCGAGGATGCGCCGCCGGGAGATGCCCGCTCAAGTCATTTTTCCGGACTTTTCGTTGGACGAAAAGACATGGCGGCACAGATTTGTTTTCCGTCGAAGGGAATAATGAACGGGCGCCCGCCGTATACCGTTCACCAACCCTCATCAACCACCAAGGAGCATCCCATGGTAGCCAGGAAAACACCGCTGCTGCCCGCCTTCCTGCTGGCGGCGACCCTGTTCGCATCACCGGCCCTGCAGGCGGCCCCCGCCGAGGCGAAGGACGGCGTGCTGACGGACAGCAACGGCATGACTCTCTACGTGTTCGACAAGGACGTGGCCGGCAGCGGCAAGAGCGTATGCAACGGCCCTTGCGCCGCCAACTGGCCGCCGCTGATGGCCTCGGCGTCGGACAAGGCCTCCGGCGACTACACCGTCATCACCCGGGACGACGGCAAGGCGCAGTGGGCGTACAAGGGCAAGCCGCTCTATTTCTGGGTGAAGGACCAGAAGCCGGGCGACAAGACCGGGGACGGCGTCAACAACGTCTGGCACGCCGCCAAGCCCTGACCGGCGTCATGGACAGCCGCGCGGTCACGGCCCTGCTTCCGCGCCTGCGGCGCTATGCCCGCGCGCTGGCCGGCGACCGCGCGTCGGCCGACGACCTGGTGCAGGACACGCTGGAGCGCGCCTGGACCCGGCTGCACACCTGGCACACCGGGCGGGACCTGGGCGCCTGGCTGCTGTCCATCATGCACAACTTGCGCGTCGACCAGTTGCGCGGGCAGCGATTGAATACGGTGTCGTGGGACGAGGTCTTGGACGACTCGGCCTCGCGGCCCACGCAGACCGACCGCATGGAACTCGAGGATCTGGAGAACGCGCTCGCGCAGTTGCCCGAGGAGCAGCGCGCGGTGCTGCTGCTGGTCGCGCTGGAAGGCATGCGCTACGCGGAGGTGGCGGACATCCTGGGCATCCCGCCGGGCACCGTCATGTCCCGCTTGTCCCGGGGGCGGGAACGCCTGCGCCTGATCCTGGACGGCCAGCCGCCCGCGGCCGGAACCTTGCGGATAATCAAGTGAAACCCATGCCCATCACCGAAGCCGATCTGCATGCCTACGTCGACGGCGAGCTGCCGCCCGCGCGGCGGGCCGACGTGGAGGCCCATCTTGCCAGCCATCCGGACGCGGCCCTGCGCGTGCAGGCCTGGCAGGAACAGAAGCGCGCGCTGCAGCGGCTGTTCGACCCGGTGCTGGACGAACCGGTTCCGCCCGTGCTGGAAGCCGCGGCGGTTCCCCCGGCCGCCCGGCGCAACCGGCCGCCCCGGCCCGCCCTGCGCATCGCCGCCGGCGTCATGCTGGCCCTGCTCGGCGGCATGGCGGGCTGGTGGGGACACGGCCGCTACCAGGCCGCGGCCGTCGCCGGCGCACAGGCGTCGCTGCCCCGGCAGGCCGCGATCGCCCATGCGGTCTACAGCCCCGATGTGCGCCGGCCGGTCGAGATCGGCGCGGACCAGGAAACCCAGCTCGTCACCTGGCTGTCGCGGCGGCTGGGCCGGGACGTGCGGGCGCCCAGGCTGGGCACCCTGGGCTTTGACCTGGTCGGCGGCCGCCTGCTGCCGGGCAGCGAAGGACCGGTGGCGCAGTTCATGTACCAGGACGCCGGCGGGCAGCGGCTGACCCTGTATGTCAGCACCGAACGCGACGGCAACCCGGACACGGCCTTCCGCTTCGCGCGCGAGGGCGGCATCAATGTCTTCTATTGGATAGACGGGCCCTTCGGCTATGCCTTGTCGGCCGGGGTTTCCAAGGATGAGCTGGCGCGCGTGGCGTCGGCCGTGTACGACCAGCTGGACAAGCGATAGGCGTCCGGCCCCGCCCGCTAGATCACCGCCGCAAGCTCCCCCGCCGGCGCGCGCAGCACCCGCCCGAGTACTGCCGGATCTCCCGTGCGCGGCTCGGCGAACTCCACGTGGAAGCCATCCGGATCGACGGCAAGAACGCCCCGTTTGGCCGCTCCGCCCTCATGCCGCGCCATCAGGCATCCCAGCGATTGCAGCCGGCTCGCGGCCAGCTCCCAGTCCGGCGCGCCGGCGACCTCGAAGGTGAAATGGTGCATGCCCGGCGCCTCCCCTTGCACGATGGCGAGCTGGTAGGCGGTCCCGTGATGCGGCGTCCGCAGCAGCACGCCACGCCCTGAGCTCGCCACGGGTTCCAGCCCCGCCACCTGCGTATAGAACGCCGCCATGGGCTCCAGCGACGGCGTGGTCAGCACGACGTGCGACAGCTTCAGCGGCTGCATGGCGGCATGGGGAACCGGACGGCGGTCGGGCTCGGCGCTCCAGCGCCGGTCGGTGGCGGCCGGCGCGTTGCCCGGTTTCCAGGTCGAGGTGATCAGCGCCACGTCGCCGTGCAGGACCTCGCGCCAATCCTTGATAGTGTCGGCATAGAACTCGTTGGTGTTGCCGTCGGGGTCCTTCAGGTAGACGCTGTGGGCGATCTGGTGGTCGAGCGTGCGCGGGACCGCGATGCCGGCGGCCAGGGCGCGCTCGTAGGCCCGCACCAGGTCGGCCTCGGTATCCATTTCCCAGGCGATGTGGTTGAGGCTCACCGCCTGCGCCGCGCCCTTGGGTATTTGCGTATGGCCGTCGCGTCCCCGGCGCGCCTCGCGGGTGCGTTCCATCATGCCGATGTCGTGAGGCGTATGGCCGGTGCCCATGAAGGCGGCGCGCAGTCCGCTCTCGGTGAACTCCAGGTTGAGGCCGCACACGTCGCGATAGAAGTCGATGGACCGCTCCAGGTCGGCGACGACGACGTTGACGTGGCCCAGACGGCGGGGTTGGAAGATGGCTCCCTGGTTCATTGTGGTTTTCCTGTCGGTAGGTTCGAGAGAATGCGGCCTGCTGCGCGCGACCATTCGCCGCCCGGTTCGGCGCACGATTCGTGGGATGTGAAATGGTCTCCGGGTACGACTTGCCACGAGACGCGCGCGCCGGGCCGCGCGGCGAGCAAGCGGACGAACGCCTCGTTCTGGGTGCAGGTACGGGGGAAATCGTGCTCGCCCCAGGCCACGTGGAAAGGTATCGGGCACGCGGCGGCGAAGCGCATGGGGCTCCATTCGTCCAGGCCCGGCCCCAGGGCGTCTCGCATTCTGTGGTCGGCGGGCGTGGCCGGCTGGTCCAGGAAGTCGAGGTCCAGCGGCGCGCTGGAAGGAAAGCAGGCCTTGATCACGTCGGCGGGCAACCCCGCCCGCGCCGCGAGTTCGGGCCGCAGGGCAAGCAACGCCGCCAGGTGCCCGCCCGCGGAGTGTCCCCCCACGCAGAGGCGCGCGGGATCGCCCCCGTGCGCGGCGATGCGTCCGTGCGTCCAGCGCAGGGCGGCGATGCAATCGTCGACGATCTGCGGCATGCGCACAGACGGCGCCAGGCGATATGAAGCCGACACGAAGATGGCCGGCAGCGCCAGTACCGCCGGCGCCATATAGCCCATCCATTCCTTGTAGCCGTTCATCCACGCGCCGCCGTGGAAGTACACGAGCACGGGCAGGCTCGACAGCGGCGCATCGGGCAAGTAGAGGTCGACCTTCTGCCAGTAGTCGGAGCCATAGGCCTGGTCGGGCACCGTGCGGCAGCGGCCGATGACCTCGCGGGTGCGTTCCAGGGCGCGGCGGGCATAGTCCGCGGCGCCGGCGTGCAACAGCGGCGGCAGTTGCGGAAGATCGGCAAGCGACATGGGCTTTCCTGGCAAGTGACGATGGAGGCCCGCGGAAACGTCCGTATCGCGCGGCCCGACGGGGATAAGGTAGGCGACTACACAAATATATGCAACTACATTTAAATTAGCAGGCTATTTTTCTTCATTTTTATTGGTGTTATTCCTAGTCTCCTTATAGAAGAATGTATTTGCATATATAAAACAAAAAGTCTAACTTAGCAGCAAGCCGGCATCTCCTCGGCCCATGCTTACGTAGAGGTATCCACCAGATGGCAAGGCGTCACGTAGAAATCTCGGGGGCAGGATTCGCGGGATTGACCGCGGCCGCCGCCCTGGCGCAGCGCGGATGGTCCGTGCGCGTGCACGAGCGCGCATCCAGCCTGCGCACGGCCGGAGCCGGCATCTTCATTTTCGAGAACGGCCTGAAGGTGCTGCGCGCCATCGGCGCCTTCGACGAGGCCATCGCCGGCGGCCATCAGGCGCCCGCGCGCGAAACGCGCGATTCGGCCGGGCGGCTGCTCGCGCGGCTTTCCACCGGCCAGGACGGCCGCGTCTATACGGTGGTCAGGCAGCAGTTGCTGGAGGCCGTGGCCCACGCGGCGCAGCGCGCCGGGGCGCAGATCGTGATGAATTCCGAGGTGATGTCGGCCACGCCGCGCGGCGAAATCCTGCTGGCCAGCGGCGAACGGGCGACCGCCGATCTCGTCATCGCCGCGGACGGCGTCAACTCGCGCATCCGCGACGGGCTGGGCCTCCTGAAATCGCGCGTATCGCTGGGCGACGGCGCCATCCGGGTGCTGATGCCCCGCCACGGCGATGCCGTGGACAGCGCCGACGAGATCGTCGAGCACTGGTCCGGCAAGCGCCGGCTGCTGTACGTGCCCTGTGGCAAGCCCTGGCTGTACCTGGCGCTCACGACCCTGGTGGCCGATACGGCAGGCCATGCGCTGCCGCTCGACTGGCAGGCCTGGGGCGCGTCGTTCCCGCACCTGCGGCCGCTGCTCGAGCGCATCGGCACGCTCGGCCGCTGGGATCCGTTCGAGACCATCCACCTGCACAGGTGGTCGTCGGGCAAGGTGGCGGTCGTGGGCGACGCCGCGCACGCGCAAGCCCCCAACCTGGGCCAGGGCGGGGGCTGCGCCATGATGAACGCGCTCGGCCTGGCGGTGGCCGTGGACGAAGATCCGGACCTCGCCGGCGCCCTCCAGCGCTGGGAGGCGCGCGAACGTCCGCTGACCGAGCACACCCAGCGCGTCTCCCGGCTCTACAGCACGGTGGGCCGCTGGCCCGAGGTGTTGCGGTCGTTCACCTTCAACGTCGCGGGCCGCTCGCATTGGCTCCTCGAGCAGCGGATGCGCACGGCCAACCATTCGCCGACCGGCACCTGAGCAACGCCACCATCCCGCAACCGATCAACCCGACAGGGAATCTTCCATGGGTGTTTCCGATCTATCCCTGGCCGCCGATGCCGAGCATGGACGCGCCACGATGCCGACCAGCGGCAGCATCGTCGCCCGCATCGAACGCCTGACCGCCAGCAGCATGCAGCTGCGCGCGCGATTGCTGGTGGGCATGGCGACCTTCTTCGACGGTTTCGACGCCATCGCCATCGCCGCCACGCTGCCGCTGCTGATCAAGCAGTGGAACCTCGGTTCCACGCAGATCGGCATCCTGATCGCGGCCGCCGCCGTCGGCCAGCTCATCGGCACCTTCTTCTTCCCCCAGTTCGCGCAGCGCCGCGGCCGCGTGCGCGCCATCGCCTACAGCTCAGGCATCATCGGCATCACCAGCATCGCGTGCGGATTCGCCACGTCGTTCGAGGTCTTCGTGCTGCTGCGCGTCATCCAGGGCATAGGCCTGGGCGGGGAATTGCCGGTGGCCGCCACCTACATCAACGAGATCACGCGCGCCCGCAACCGCGGCCGCTTCGTGCTGCTCTACGAGATCATCTATCCCATCGGGCTCCTGGCCTCGGCCGCGCTGGGCGCCTGGCTGGTGCCGCGACACGGGTGGGAGGTGATGTACTTCCTGGGCGGCATCCCCGTCATCCTCATGTTCATCCTGCCCGGTCTCATCCCGGAATCCCCGCGCTGGCTGGCCGAGAAGGGCCGGCTGGCCGAGGCCGACACCGCGCTCGCCCGGTTCGAGGCGGCCGCCCGCGTCAAGCTGCCCGAACCGGAAGACGCGCGCATCTACGACGCCATGATGGCCGCCCACCCCCGCCGCACCGTGCGCGACCTCTTCAGCCGCGCCTACCTGAGCCGCAACATCGTGGTGGCGCTGCTGTGGTCCTCGTGCGGCTTCATCCAGTACGGCCTGTCGACCTGGCTGCCCACCATCTACCAGACCGTCTACAAGATACCTTTGCAGCAGGCGCTGAACCTGTCGCTGGGCGCGTCGGCGCTGGGCGTGGCCGGTTCGCTGGTGGCCGCGCTCACGGTGGACAAGTTCGGCAGGAAGCCGGTCATCGCCGGCGCCTTCGTGCTGTGCGCCGCGTCGCTGGGCCTGGCCGGCGCCCTGTCGGGGCAGACCATCTACGTGGTGGCCACGCTATGCTCGCTGGCCTGGGGCTTCCTGGCCTGCGGCTTCATCATCTCGTACGTCTACACGCCGGAGATGTACCCCACCAGCATACGCGCGCTGGGCTGCGGCATGGGCGGCGCATGGGTCAAGCTCTCGGCAATGATCGCCCCCATGATCGTGGCCGCGCTGATGGCCAAGGGCAGCATGGACCTCGCCTTCTACGTGCTCGGCGCGGTGCCGCTGTTGACGGCGCTGGCCGTGGCCTGGCTGGGTATCGAGACGCGCGGCAAGGTGCTGGAGCAATTGCACGCCTGAGGCGGGCCCGCCGCGCCGCCTACTCGCCGCCGTCCTGCTCCAGCTTCTGCACCTGCTCGAACAAGCGATTCAGCAGGCCGTGCAACTGCTGCTGCTCGGCAGGCTTCAACACCGTCACGGTGGCCTCGACGATACGGCGGGCCTGCGGATCGAGCGCATCGTAGACCGCCACGCCCACGGCCGTCAGCGTCACTTCCACCACCCTGCCGCTCACGGCGCTGCGGCTGCGCGACGCAAAGCCGCGCTGCTGGAGCTGGTCGACGATGCGGCTCACGACCGACTGCTCGATGACGGTGCCTTTGCAGATCTCGCTGATGGAGGCCACGCCCACCCAGCGCAGGAACTGCATGACGCGGAATTGCTGGATGGTGAGGTCGGTCGGCCGCAGGGCTTTCATGAGCTGCCCGTTGAGGGCATTCATGAGCCGGCTCAGGGAATGAGGCAGATAGCCCTCGGCGTCGTGGGGACGGGCATCGCCTTTCTCCGCGGCGCGCGCCGCCTTGGTTGCGGGCCTAGCCATGGAAACGGGGTTCGCCGGCCGCGCAGGCGCGCGCCTGGTGGGCGGCGGATGTGGACTGGAGCGGACGGAACGGCAGGATCATGATGGCGCGAGCCCGGGAGCGGTAAAGGTCGCGGCCCCTTCGTCCATCGGGGCGCCGCGATCGGCAGGCCCGATTATATAGGCGGGCCCGGGCGCCGGCACCCGTGTCGCCCGCGCCTCCCGTCCATGAGGCCCGACCTCCCCTTGCAGGGCGGCTGGAGTCCCGTCCGCGTCCGCTAGCGGGAAGCGCCGATCATCTCCAGCGTCGCCCGCGTCAGCGGGCTCTCGGCTTTCGCCAGCTCGCACAGCAGGTTGAAGTGATTGCAGTGCGCCGCCTCGACCCGCTTCACCTCCAGCCCGGCTTCGCGGCACGCGGCCTCGTAGGCGGCGGTCTGGTTCTTGAAGCCGTCGGTCTCCAGGCCGCCCACCGATACGATCATCGGCAGCCCGCGGCGCGGAAGCGAGAACATGGGGCTCAGGCGCCCGGCCTGGTCGGGGTACAGCCGCAGCCATTCGTTGACGTTGATGTCGCACAGCGGCCGGACGTCGAACAGGCCGCTCAGCGCCACCACGCCCTTGACCACGTCGCCGGGCACCCGGTACTTGTCCTGCCAGTCCGTGGCGGCCAGCATGCCGGCCAGGTGGCCGCCTGCCGAGCTTCCGCCGACGTAGATCCGGTCGCGATCGAGCCCGTAGCGGTCGGCGTGATGATAGATCCAGGCGACGGCGGAGCGCACTTCGCGCACGGCCTCGGCGAGCGTGCCTTCGGGCAGCAGGGTGTATTCCACCGGCACCACCGCCACGCCTGCGGCGTTGAACGCGGGCGCCATGATGGGCGCGTCTTCCTTGGTCTGCGAGCGCCAGTAGCCGCCGTGGATGAAAAGGAATACCGGCGCGGGCTGGCGGGCGGCCGTGGGCAGGAAGATGTCCAGGCGCTCGGCCGCGCCCATGCCGTAGTAGAGGTCGCGCACGGCGGCGCAACGCTGGCGGGCCACCTCGGCGAGTTCGGCATATTCGCGCACGCAGGCGTCGAAGTCGGGCACCGAGGCGCGGGCGTTGTACTGGACGGCGCGTTCGGCCAGGTCGGCGAACAGCAGGTCAGGCTTCCTGGGGGTCATGCGAGGCCACATCCTTGAAAGAGGCGAAACGTTCGATCAGCGCCACCGTGGTCCGGTAGTGCTCGGCCAGCAGCGCCGCCGCGCGATCGCTGTCGCGCGCCAGCGCGGCGTCCATCAGGTCCTGGTGCTCGCGGCCCACGTCGCGGTCGATGTCGCCCCAGCCGGAGCGGCCGCGCAGCGTGGGGCGGCGGTAGCGCTCGGTCTGGGTGTACATCTGCAGCGAAAGCTCCATCAGCCAGCGCGATCCGCAGGCGGCGATCAGGGCGCGGTGGAAGTCGAGGTGCCGCTGTTCGAGCATCTCGCTGGCCTCTTCATCGGGCTCCGGCAGTTCGTGCGCGCGCTTGGCCGCCAGGTTGAGGGCATGGAAGGCCGCCACCAGGCGGGTCTCCCACGCATCGTCCCCGTTCCTGAGCGAGCGGCGCATGGCTTCGCAATCGATAAGAATGCGGGTCTCGGCGGCATCCCACATCTCCTCGCGCGAAAAGGGCGCGACGCGGAAGCCGCGCGAGGCGGTGGACACCACCATGCGCTCGCTCTGCAGGCGGTTCAAGGCCTCGCGTATGGGCGAGAAGCTGATGCCATAGCGCTGCTTGAGGAATTCCAGGCGCAGCGATTGCCCCGGCTCGATTTCCCCCGAGATCAGATCGCGCCGCAGCGAACGGTAGACCTGCTCGGCCAAGGTGATTTCCTCGACCTCGCCGCCGGGCGCATCGTAAGGGCGTCCAGGCTCCTGCCGGGTCGCCTTCACTCGTGGTTTCAAGTATTTTCTCCTGGGCAAGGCCCGCCCCGCGCGGGGGCGGCGGATTCAGAACTTCCCAGATAATAATTCGCCGCAGCCCGGCACGCTGGTGGCCAGGCCCAGCTTGCGCATCATCTGCCAGGACGTGGCTACCGCCGCGGACACGGTGGGAATGCCCGACTCGTCCTGCACTTTCTGGATCGAGGGCAGCGATTGCATCTGAACGCAGGCCGACAGCACCAGGGCGTCGATGTTGGCGCGGTCCAGCCGCTTGTAGATCTCGACCAGGCGCGCCGGATCCTGCGCCGCCACCTGCAGGTTGTCGGGAATCTCGAGCGCCACGTAGTCCTTGACCTCGACGCCCTCGCTTTCGATGTAGTCCACCACGAGGCGGGTCAGCGGCTTCATGTAGGGGCATACCACCGATACCCGCCTGGCGCCCATGGCGTGCAGCCCGTCCACCAGTGCGCCGGCGCTGGTGACGACCGGCGCGAGGGCGCCGTTTTCCTCGGTGCGGCGGGTCAGGCGCTCTTCGGACACGCGGTGATAGCCCTTGCCCATGCTCATGATGGCCACCAGGCAGGCGTAGCCCAGCACGTCCACGCGCGCATCGGACAGCTCGATCGCGCAGCGGTCGCTGTCGCGGTCCATGGCCTCCAGTTCCTCCTTGACCACTTTCTTCATGCGCATGCGGCTGGAATGGAAGGTGAAGCGCTCGGGCGCGACGGCCTCGCGCGCGCGGAACATGGCCGGGATCTCGGTCTCCATGGTGGTGTTGGAGGACGGCACGATCTGGCCGATCTTGATCGGCGCGCCGGCGGCGCGGGACGGCATGGCGGTCATGGTGTTCATACCTCGGGGAAAGTCGGGAAAGACTGGACGGGCGCCTCGGCGGCTTCCTCGCGCGGCGGCTCCGCGTCGTCCAGGAACTGGGCGGGCTGCTGCGGGCGGCGGTTGACGCGCAGGTCGAACACGTCGAAGCGGTTGTAGTGGCCGATGATGTCGTGCATCTGGCGCGGCTGGATGCAGCGCGAAAGATCCACGTCGGCATAGACGATGCCTTCGCGGTCGATGAGCGGTTCGCCGATGACCCGGCCGTCGGGGCCGAGGATGCCGGAGAACGCGCTGTTCGAGCGGCGCAGCAGGTCGCGGGTGTGGGGATGGGTGGCGGCCATGGCCTCCACGATCTCTTCGGAGATGGTCGAGCACGACACCACCGTATAGACCTTGCCCTCGAAGCTGTGGGCGGCGGCGCGCACGCGTATGGCCTCGGCCATGTCGTAGTCGGCCGGCGCCACGGGCAGCGAGATGTAGCTGGCCACGTGCACCAGCTCGCCCTGGGCGAGCAGCGAGAAGCGCGCCAGGGTGTTGGTGTTCTCGCCGCAGGCGAGCGCGCCCAGCTTGCCGATGGCGGTGTCGTGCACGCGCAGCGACGAACCGTCGCCATTGGCCCAGGTCAGTTTCTCGGCCCAGGTGGGAACGAGCTTGCGGTGCCGGCCCAGCAGCTTGCCGTCGGGGCCGATGGTGACCAGCGTGTTGTAGATGGTGGCCACGCCATGGGAGGCGCGTTCGTTCACGCCCACCACCACGTGCGTCTTGCACGCCTGCGCGGCCGCGGCGATGCGGCGGATTTCCGGGCCGGGGATCTCGATGGCGCTGCGGCACAGCTTCTCGAACCACGGGCTGCCCTCGATGGGCGTCATGATCCAGTTCCAGTACGGATAGCCGGCCACGAACACCTCGGGAAAGGCCACGAGCGTCGCGCCGTTGCCGGCGGCCTCCTCGATCAGCGCGCACACCTTGTCGACGGTCGCGTCGGTGTCCAGGTAGGCGGGGGCGGCCTGCACCGCCGCGGCCTTGAAACGGGGGAGTGTCAACATGTTCGATTCCTCGCTTGAATATCAGAGTCCCAGGTAGCGGTGCGCCAGCTCGGGCTGGGCGGACAGTTCGCCAGGGGTGCCGGACCACACCACCTTGCCTTTTTCGACGATGTGGTGGCGATCCACCAGCGCATGCATTTCCGCCAGGTTCTTGTCGATGACGACGATGGTCAGCCCCTCACGCTTGAGCACCGCCAGGCAGCGCCAGATCTCCTGCCGGATGATGGGCGCCAGGCCCTCGGTGGCTTCGTCCAGCACCAGCAGCATGGGATTGGTCATCAACGCCCGCCCGATGGCGAGCATCTGCTGTTCACCGCCCGAGAGCGTGCGCGACGACTGCCGCCGCCGCTCGCCCAGTCGGGGAAAGAGCTGGTAGATGCGGGGAAGATCCCACCCCGCGGTGCCTTCGGCCGCCCGGCGCGTGGCGACGAGGTTCTCTTCCACCGTAAGCGATCCGAAGACGCGCCGGCCTTCCGGCACCAGCCCCACGCCCAGCCGCGCCACCGCGTGCGGCGCCCGGTTGGCCAGGTCCTTGCCCTGGATCGCGATGCGCCCGGCCCGCGCGGGCAGCATGCCCATCAGCGTGCGCACCGTGGTGGTCTTGCCCATGCCGTTGCGGCCGATGAGCGAGACCACCTCGCCCTGCGCCGCCTCGAACGACATGCCGAACAGCACCTCGCTCGATCCGTACCCCGCCCGGACGCCGTCCACGCTCAGCATGCCGTGTCTCCCAGATAGGCGCTGCGCACTTCGGGATGCTTGCGCACCTCGTCGCAGGTGCCGGTGAATATGAGTTTGCCGTAGACCAGCACGCTGATGCGGTCCGCCAGCGCGAATACCGCGTCCATGTCGTGCTCCACCAGCAGGATGCCGTAGCGCTCGCGCATGCCGGCCAGGAGCCGCGTCATCCGCGCCGACTCTTCCGGCCCCATGCCGGCCATGGGCTCGTCCAGCAAGAGCAGGCGCGGCCCGCGCGCCAGGGCCACGGCCAGCTCCAGCTGCCGCCGTTCGCCATGCGCCAGGTCGGCCACCGGCACCTGCGCCCGGTCGGCCAGCCCCACTTCCTTCAGCCAAGCCTGCGCATGCTCGACCAGTTCCCCGTCGTGCCGCGGATCGGACCAGATGGAGAATATCGTGCGCGGACCGACGGTGAGCGACAGCATCACGTTCTCGAGCGCGGTGTATTCCTGGCACAGCTCGGTGATCTGGAACGACCGGCCCAGGCCGCGCCGCGCCCGCTCGTAGGCCGGCATGGCCGTCACGTCGCGGTCGGCCAGGCGGATCTCGCCCGCGTCGGGACGGATCTCGCCGCAGATCTGCGCGATCAGCGTCGACTTGCCGGCGCCGTTGGGCCCGATCAAGGCATGGATCTCGCCCGCCCGCACGACCAGGTCCACCCCTTGCGTGGCCGCCACCGCGCCGAACGATTTGCGCAGGCCGCGCACATCGAGCAGGACATCGCCCATACTCTGTGTCATTTCAATCATCCTTTACCCGTTACCGCATGAACCGGCCGCACTACGATCCGGGGCGCCGTGGATCCGGCTTCGCCGGTCCGCCGGTGCAGCCCCCTCGAGGGGGCGCGCGAAGCGCGTCGGGGGAGGGCTTTCCATTCAACCAATGGCCGAACAGGCCCTGTTTGCCGGCCAGCACCACCAGCACCAGGATCGGCCCCATGATGAACATCCAGTGTTCCGTCCACGCCGATAGCGCCTGCTCCAGGCCGAGGAACACCGCGGCGCCGGCAATCGGCCCCAGCAGCGTGCCGACGCCGCCCAGGATGACGATGGCCATCAGTTCGCCGGACTTGGTCCAGGCGGCCATGTCCGGCGTAACGAGCTCGGCGTAGTTGGCCCACAGGATGCCCGCCATCCCGGTGCCCACGGCCGAGATCACGAATGCGCTGAGCCGGTAAGGCATGGGCGCGACGCCGAGGTTGACGGCGCGGCGCTCGCTCTGGCGCAGCGCCTGCAGCACCATGCCGTAGCGCGAATTGACCAGCTTCATGCAGAAGACGGTCCACGCCGCCAGCACGGCCAGGCAGACGTAATAGAAGCTGACCGGGTCGGTCAGGTCCACTCCCGGCAGCACGCTGCGCTGCGACAGCATCAGGCCGTCGTCCCCGCCGTACACCTGCAGCGACACCAGGATGAAATACACCATCTGGCTGAAGGCGAGCGTGATCATGATGAACTGCACGCCGCTGGTCCGCAGCGCCAGGTAGCCCACCGCCAGACCGAGCAGCGCGCAGCACAGCAACGCGATGGGCCACACCACCAGCGCCTGCGTGCTGCCGGCCCAGCCGAACAAAGGCCCGGCCTCGACCGCATGGAAGGTGACGATCGCCACCACATAGCCGCCCAGCCCGAAGAACATGGCATGGCCGAAACTGATCAGCGCGCCGTAGCCGAGCACCAGATCCAGACTGACCGCCGCCAGGCCGTAGATGACGAAGCGCGTCATGGCATTGATCAGGTAAGGCGTGTCGGTGGCGTGGGAAGCAACCGGCACGAGGGCCAGCAGCAACAGGCCCAGCCAGCCGAACAAGGCCCGGCGGTTCCACTGCGTGAACAAACCCGTCGCGCCGCGCCCGGGTGCCGCGATTCCACTCATCCGGTTCATCCCAGGAGTCCCTTCGGTCGAAAAATCAACACCAGCGCCATCAGCACGTAGACGCTGGCCGACACCAGCCCCGCCGCCAGCATGTCCGCCACCTCGGGCGACAACATCGCCCCCAGGATCTGCGGAAAGTACGCGCGCCCCAGGCTGTCCACCATGCCCACCAGCAACGCGCCCGCCATCGCGCCCCGCACCGAGCCCACACCGCCGATCACGATCACCACGAAGGTCGTGATCAGCACGCGCTCGCCCATGCCGATCTCCACGGCCAGCAGCGGCGCCGCCATCACGCCGGCCAGCCCGCAAAGCAAGGCGCCCAGGCCGAACACCACCGTGTAGAGTTTCTGGATATCGACGCCCAGCGCATCCACCATCTCGCGGTCGTCGGCGCCCGCGCGCACCAGCATGCCCACGCGCGTGCGGTTGATCAGGAACCACAGCCCCAGCGCAACCAGCGCGCCCACCACGATGAAGGCCAGGCGCATGACCGGGTACTGGAATCCCGGCGCCAGCGGCACCGTGCCCTGCAGGAAAACGGGAATCTCGACCATGGGCGGCTGGCGCCCGAAGATCATGCTGACCGCTTCGTTGGTGAACAGGATCAGGCCGAAGGTCGCCAGCACCTGGTAGAGGTGGTCGCGCTTGTACAGGCGCCGGATCACCGCGAACTCCACCAGCAAGCCATACAACGCGGCGCCGGCCAGCCCCGCCGCCGCGCCGGCGGCGAACGAGTTGGTCTGGCCCAGCGCGAAGGCGCCGCAATAGGCCCCCACCATGTAGAACGACCCATGCGTGAGGTTGATGACCCCCATGATGCCGAAGATGAGGGTCAGGCCCGACGCCAGCATGAAGAGCATGGCGCCGAACTGCAGGCCGTTGAGCAGTTGTTCGAAAAGCAGGGCCATGGTCAGAGCTTGCACTGGTCGGCGTAGGCGTCCTTGTCGTCGCTGATCACCTTGCGCACGACCTTGGGCACGAACTCGTTGCCGCCGCGTTCGATCCGCATCAGGTAGTAGTCCTGAATGGGATGATGGTTGTGGTTGAAGCGGAACTTGCCCCGCAGCGACTGGAAGTCCGCCTTGAGCAGCGCGGCGCGGAAGGCATCGCCCTTGGACAGGTCGCCATTGACCGCCTTGAGCGCCGAGCCGATCAGCAGCGCCGTGTCATAGGCCTGCATGCCGTAGTCGGTGGGCTTGCGGCCGTAGGTCTCGGTAAAGGCTTTCACGAAGGCGCGGCTTTGCGGGTTGTCCATCTCGGTGGACCACATCCCCACGGTATAGAAGCCTTCGGCCGAGGCGCCCGAGGCCGCCAGCATGCGGCCGTCCATCGAGAAGGCCGGCATCAGCATCGGCACGGTCTTGTTCAGGCCCGAGTTGGCGTATTGCTTGGCGAAGTTGATGCCCGCGCCGCCCGGGTGGAACTGGTAGACCGCATCGGGCGCAAGCGAGCGCACGCGCGCCATCTCCACCGAGAAATCCGACTGGTCGAGCTTGGTATAGATCTCGGCCACCACTTCGCCCTTGTAGGTGCGCTTGAAGCCGGCCAGCGCGTCGCGGCCCGCCTGGTAGTTGGGTGCGAGCAGCACGACGCGCTTGTAGCCGAGCTCGTTGGCGGCATGCCCGCCCGCCGAATGATAGGCGTCGTTCTGATACGAGGCGACGAAGTAGTTCTTGTCGCACTTTTCGCCGGCAAAGGTCGAAGGGCCGGGGTTCAGACTCACGTAGTAGGCGCCGTCGCGCAGCACGCCGGGCGCCACCGCGGCCAGCACGTTCGAGAAGTTCACGCCGGTGAAGAGCTTGATGCCCGATTGCAGCATGCGGTCGGCGGCCTGCTTGGCGTTGGCGGGCTTGAGGGCGTCGTCCTCGACCACCAGCTCCACCGGCACGCCCCCCAGCTTGCCGCCGCCCTGCTTGATCGCCAGGCTGAAACCGTCGCGCTCGTCCTCGCCGATGTAGCCGGCCGGCGTCGACAGCGTCGTGATGAAGCCGATCTTGACCGGCGCCTGGGCCTGCGCGGCGCCGGCGCCCGCAAGGAGGAGCGCGCACAGCCCGCCCCGGATCGTGTTCCTGACCATTGTTGTTCCCCAAGGATGTACTGCAACAACTGGAAGAGCCCGCGCGGACGCGGGTACCGAGGCCGGCGCGCACCGCGTGCCGACAGGACTGCGGGCCGGAGCCGTGCCGGCGCCGGCCGGTTTGCGAGGCCGGGCGTCAGACGGGCACGACCGGATGGCGCAGCGTGCCGATCTTCTCCACCTTGGCCTCGACCACGTCGCCCGGCCACAGCCATTCCTGCGGCGTGCGTCCCGCGCCCACGCCCTCGGGCGTACCGGTGGCGATGATGTCGCCCGCTTCCATGGTCATGGCGGCGCTGATGTCGGCGATCAGGTGCGGCACCTTGAACAGCATGTGGCGGGTGTTCGAGCTTTGCTTGGTCACGCCGTTGACGGTCAGCGACAGGTCCAGCGCGTGCGGGTCGGGAATCTCGTCGGCCGTGACGATGCACGGGCCGAATGGGCCGTAGGTATCCTGCCCCTTGGAATAGATCCACTGGCCGGCGCGGCGGCAGTCGCGCGCGCTGATGTCGATCATCACGCTGTAGCCGAACACGTAGTCCAGCGCGTCGGCCTCGGCCACGCGGTGCGTGCGCCGCCCCATGATCACCGCCAGCTCCACCTCCCAATCGAGCTGCTGGGTGATGTTGGCGTTGTGCTCGATGGCCTCGCCCGGCCCGATCACGCAGGTGGGCGGCTTGGAGAAGATGACCGGCTTGGTCGGCAGGTCCTTGGAGGTATCGAGCGTGCGGCTCGACTCTTCCACGTGCTCGACATAGTTCAGGCCGATGCCGAAGATGTTCTTGCGCGGGCGCGGGATCGGCGCCAGGAGGCGCGCGTTCTCGAACGGGATCGCCGTGCCTACCGGCCATTTGCCTTCGTACGAGTCCAGCAGCTCGGTGGTCGAGCGCACCGCGTCCGGGCCGAGATCGATGAAGGCCAGCATGTCGTCGGGCAGCGGCACGCCGGCCGCGGCGCCCAGGCGGGCCAGGTCCACCACGCGGTCGCCTGCCACCGCCCCCAGGCGGGCTTGCTCGGCAACGGTGGTGCGGTAAGTCACAAGACGCATCTTTTGTTCTCCATAGGGTCGCGCGAGGCGACAAGAATCCCGCCGCGGCGCGAGTCCGCGGTGTATGACAAACATCGAGGTCGGTTCGGGCGTCCCGCGCCCGGGCAGACCTAGCCGATCAGCGGCTGGTGCCCATCGTTTTCCGCCAGCGCCTCCTCGCGGTAGAGCTTGAGCGCATGCATGACCGGCAGGTCGTTGAAGCAGAACAGGCAGGCGTCGTCGCTGTCCGACGCGTTGGCGTGCTCGTGGAAGGCCCAGGACGGTACGCAGAAGATGTCGCGCTCCTGCCAGTCGTAGCGGCGGCCGTTGATGATGGAGTAGCCCTTGCCCTTGGCCACCTGGTAGAGGAAGCTGCCCGTATGCCGGTGCGCCTTGGTCTTTTCGCCGGGGCGCAGCATCTGCATGCTCGCGCCCATGGTGGCCATGACCGGGCCGCCGGTGGCGGGGTTCACATAGTTCATCAGCACGCCGTCGTACGGGCTGCCGTCGGTGGCCGCGGCATAGCGCCGCAGGGCCTCGTAGGTCGGCTCCCACTCGTACTTGAACAGCGGCGAATACGGCTTGTTCCAGGTCTCGCCATAGGGCCGCAGCGCCACGCCGCCCCAGGCGGCGGTGGAATCGTCCACCGGATGGGTCACCGCCTGGTTCAGGTCGGGATGGACGGCGTAGAAGCCGGCTTCCAGCGCATTGACCAGCGGGATGTCCAGGCCGTCCTGCCAGATGCAGGGCGTGCCGTCTTCGCTCACGCCGTGCTCGTGCCAGGTGCCGTTGGGCGTGAGCACGAAATCGTTCGCGCCCAGCGTCATCTTGTGGCCGTCGACGATGGTGTAGGCGCCCCGCCCTTCCATGATGAAGCGCAGCGCGCTGGAGGAATGGCAATGGGCGGAGGCGACTTCGCCCGGGTGCATGACCTGCAGGCCCGAATACAGCCAGCCCACGGCCGCCGACACCTCGCGCCGGCCGGGGTTGTTCAGGTAGATGACGCGGCGGCCGGCCTGCTCCGGCGTGACCAAGTCCACCGAGCGCAGTACGTGCTCGCGCAGGTCGCGGTAGCGCCAGACCACCGGCACCGATTCCGATTTGGGCTGCCACGGCTCGATCTTGTTGGCCACGGTCCACAGCGCGCCGGTCTCGTACTTGGCGAGTTCCTCGTAGTACGCGACCAGCTCGGGCGTATCGCCCACGTTGGCCCTGCCGATCACTTCTTCCCGATACGCATCGTGTCGCGCCATGCCGGACTCCGCTTTTTATAAAAGATTTTATTTTTTCGAAATACTATCTCCCGCGCCGGACTTCATACAAGCGGTTCTTCACTAGGGGTTTACCTGTAGCCGCCGGTCTTCTCTTGGCCGCGCAGCCCGTATGCCATTCGGTTATGGGCCATGCATGACGCGGCTTGCCCGACAGTCGCCCAACTGCGAGAGTCCCGCCAACGACTTGCCGCATGCAACCACCACAGGGCAAGCAGAGGAGACGACCATGCGATTCACATTTCCCTGCGGGAAACCGCTGGCCGCCATGGACGACCGACCACTATCCGGGCGACTGCTTCATCCGATGACGCTGCTGGCTCCCGTGGTTGTCAGCTCGGCTCCCGTTGTTTCCCTTCAGGAAATAACAAGTTTGCGCCCCGAGGATGTCCAAACGGTCCGCCGATGCCTACCATTGCGCCATCGACCAGCCAGACAGGACTCATCATGACGGATATCGTTCCTACCGGAAAAATACTCGGAGCCACCGTGCGTGGACTGGATCTATCCCGCCCACTCTCCGAGGAGAATTTCGCCAAGCTGCTCGAAGCGCTGGGCCGCTACGGGGTACTGCGGTTTCCTGAGCAATCGATCACGCCGGCGCAGCTACGGGATTTCTCGGGCCGCTTTGGCGGCCTGCAGCGGACGGTGTCGGACGCCAACGAACCGGGCATTCCCGAGGTCAGCATTCTTTCCAATATCGTCGAAAACGGGAAACCCATAGGCATCGCCGACGCCGGCCAGGACTGGCACACGGACATGTCCTACAACCCGACCGTGGGCTTCGTGAACGTGCTGTACGCCATCAAGGTGCCGCGCCGCGACGGCCGCGCGCTCGGATCGACCAGTTTCGCCAACATGCAGGCGGCCTACGAGGACCTGCCCGACGACATCAAAGAGCAGCTCGCCGGCGCGACGGCAACCCACGACTTCAACAAGTTCTGGGAAAACATGCGCACGCGGCCTGGCAGCGAACGGCCCCCGCTCACGCCCGAGCAGCGTGCCAAGCGGCCGCCTTCGACGCATCCGGTCTTCCTGGACCATCCCATTACCGGACGCAAGGTGCTGTACTGCAATCCGGGCTACGCCATCCGCATCAATGAACTGGACCCGCGCCAGAGCGACGAAATGCTCGAGAAGCTGTTCGCCCACCAGTTGCAGGCCAAGTATCAGTACACCCATGAGTGGACCGAGGGCGATGTGCTGATGTGGGATCACATCGGCACCCTGCACAACGCCTGGCCCGACTACCTGCCGCACGAGCACCGCTTGATCAAGCGCTGCCAGGTCATGGCCGACCGCATCTTCGATCCGTCGTTCCTGCCGGCGTCGATCCGCCCCGCACGCGACGCGGCAACGCATTGAGCGCGCCATGGGCCTCTTCGAACGGAACATCGTCCGCGCCCAGTCCATCGACGACCTGCGGGCGGCGGCGCGCCGCCGACTTCCCAGGCTGGTCTTCGACTTCTTCGACGGTGGCGCGGAAAACGAACTCACGCTGGCCGACAACCGCCAGGCATTCGAGCGCGTGCGGCTGCTGCCACGGGCCCTGGTGAATGTCGCCCAGGTCACTACCCAATGCACGGCACTGGGCGCGCCGGCCGGCTGCCCATTGGCCATCGCACCCACCGGCGGCGTGGGCTACGGGCGCCACGGCGGCGACCTCGCCATCGCCAAGGCGGCCGCGCACTACGGCATTCCCTATACGCTCTCGACCAGCGCCACCGCGTCGATCGAGGAAGTGGCGCGCATAGCGCCCGGTCGCCTGTGGTTCCAGGCCTACGTGCTGAAGAACCAGGATTTCTTCCACACGTTGATCGAGCGGGCGCGAGCCGCCGATTACGAAGCGCTGGTCATCACCGTCGACCTTCCGGTCGGCGGCAAGCGCGAACGCGACGTCCGCAACGGTTTCCGCACGCCGTTCCGGCTCACCCATCGCAGCTTCGGCGACGTCGCGGCCCACCCCCGCTGGGCGCTGGCGCTGCTGCGGCACGGCATGCCGGTGAACAAGAATCTGATCGGCCTGCAGCGCGACGTGACTTCGGTGGCTGGACTCGCCTCGGCAGTAGGGCGCAACTACGATCCCTCGTTCGACTGGGACCGGCTGGCGCAGGTCCGCGACCGCTGGCCGCGCAAGCTCATCGTCAAGGGCATCCTGCGGCCCGACGACGCCGACCGGCTCGTACGGCTGGGTGCCGACGCGGTGGTGGTCTCCAATCATGGCGGTCGCCAGCTCGACGGTGCGTGCGCCACACTTGACGCGCTTCCCGGCGTGGTGGAGGCCGTCGCAGGGCGCATCCCGGTCTGGCTCGACGGCGGCGTGCGACGCGGCGTGGACATCCTGAAGGCCCGCGCGCTGGGCGCCGAAGGCGTGCTGGTCGGCCGGGCGACGCTCTATGGCGCGGTCGCGGCCGGCGAAGCGGGGGCGCACCGCGCACTCCAGATATTGACCGAAGAACTGGTCCGCGCGATGAAGCTGTGCGGAGTAAGAAGCATCGAAGACATCGACGAAACATTGCTGGCGCAGCCCCGCCCCGCGCGGCCTATGCGCCTGGCCACACGGGAGGGACAGACATGCGTTGGATAAGGTTTACGGACACGTCCGGCACGCACTACGGCCTGGTCGAAGACGATCGGGTAAACCGGGTCGAGGGCTCGCCCTTCGACGGCTACACGCGCACGGGCGAGTGGACCAGCCTCGAAAGCGTGCAGCTGGAAGTACCGGTGATGCCGCGCACCTTCTATTGCGCCGGCCTCAACTACGCCGAGCACGCCATCGAGGCCGCCCGCAAGCGCGGCCAGGAACCGCAGTTGCCCAAGCAGGCGGACATCGGATACCGCGCCAATAACGCCCTCGTGCCGCACGGCCACGACGTGTTGATTCCGCCGGATGCGCGCACCATTCACTACGAAGGCGAACTGGTCGTGGTCATCGGCAAGAAGGCCCGCCACCTGACGCCGGAGCGGGCGCTGGATTGCGTGCTCGGCTACACCATAGGCAACGACGTCAGCGAGCGCAACTGGCAGAAGTCGGACCGCACATTCTGGCGCGCCAAGAACGCCGACACGTTCAAGCCCATGGGCCCGTGGATAGACACGGACTTCGACCCGAGTGCGGCACGGACCTGCGTGCGCGTCAACGGCAAGACCACCACCGAGTTCGCCACCGCGGCGATGATCTTCGACATTCCCACCTTCCTGTGCGCCATGACGAAATACCTGACCCTGTATCCCGGCGACGTCGTCTGGATGGGCACCGACGGCCAGTCGCCCGATTTGCGCGCGGGCGACGTGGTGGAGATCGAGATCACCGGGCTGGGCAAGCTGCGCAACACCTTCGTCCGAGGATGACGCCATGACGGATCTCGAACGTTGGGCCGCCGTGGCCGGCTGCCAGCAAGCCATCCATGGCTTCTATCTGGCGCTCGATGGCGGCGACTTCGATGCCGTCGCAGCCTGCATGGCGGATCGGGGAATCTGGCATCGCCAGGGCCGGACGCTGCAGGGCCCGGCCGAAGTCCGGCAGGCGCTCTCCGACCGACCCGCCGGACGCACCACGGCGCATCTGGTGCAGAACCTGGTGATCGACCTCGAGGCGCCGGACAGGGCGAGCGCCCGGTATATGACGCTGGTCTACCGCGTGGATGCGCCGGCCGTGCCGGCCGGTCCGGTCCCGCTGCCGCCGCCTTTGTCCATCTCGCTACACCACGAACGCCTTTCCCGGTCGCTGGATGGACGCTGGCTGGTGGAGGAAAAACGCGGCCAGCGCCGGTTCGGGGATTGAACGAAGCGCCCAAGGCCGGGGGCCGGGACAGGGCGCTCCCCGCATGCCGCAGCAAGATTTCGCTATTGCAGCGTGTTCTTCGCCTGCTGCAGCAACGCCTTGTACTGCGTGGTATCGCGCACCAGCAGCTCACGCAGCTCGGCCGGCGTAGTCGTCTTTACTTCCATACCCTGGGCCGCCAGCGTTTCGACGATCTTCTGGGACTTGCCGGCCTTGACCAGGGCTGCGTTCAGGCGCTCGACCACCTGCGCGGGCGTGCCCGCAGGCGCCAGCACGGCCTGCCAGGTTTCCGCCTGGAAACCCTTGAGTCCGCTTTCGTCGACGGTAGGGACATCGGGAGTGGCGGGCGTACGCCGGGTGCCGGTCGTCGCGATCAGCATCAGGCGGCCTTCGGCGACGTGCTCCATGTTGCCGACCAGGGAACTGAACATGACGTCCACGCGTCCGGCCAGCAGGTCCGCCATGGCCGGGCCCGTTCCCTTGTAGGGAACATGCACCATCTTGATCCCCGCCGCCTTGGCGAAAGCCTCGCCCGCCAGGTGCTGCGCCGAGCCGTTGCCCGATGAGGCGAAGTTCACCTTGCCCGGGTTGGCCTTGGCGTAGGCGATGAAATCCTTGACCGTGCGGATCTTCAGCCCGGGCGTCACCAGGATGCCGAGCGACTGCACGGTAGCCTGCCCGACTGGCTGGAAATCCGCGACGGGGTCGTAGGTCTTGGTGTCGTGCAGCAGCGGCGTAATGACAAAGGCATTGGTGCCGAAAAGCAATGTATAGCCGTCCGCGGCCGAGCGCTTGACCGACTCGGTCCCCACCAGGGTGCCGCCGCCGGCGCGGTTCTCCAGCACCACGGTCTGCCCCAGGTTTTCGGACATCTCCTGCGCGAACATCCGTCCCACGATGTCGGTGGCGCCCCCCGGCGCATAGGCCACGACCATGCGCAGCGGATGGGACGGAAAACCCTGCGCGCCGGCAGGCGCCGCAGCCCAGGGACCGACGGCGGCAAGAGCGAGCGCCAGCGCGGTCAACCGGCGGCGAGCGGGGGACGAAGGGGTCTTGATCATGGGTAGTCTCCGAATTCTTGGCGGCGCCCGAACCACCGCTATGTGCGACCGCGTCGCACCGCGCCTGTACGGTGTCGAATGCGAAACAATGAGTGAGGGCATTATTCGTGCGCGGAGCCGGCTCAACAAGGCGGTAGTGCTAAATTTGAAATTTCCAAAAGAGAAACCGGCGAGGATAGGGACTTGGACCAGCTCAGTTGTCTGCGCATGTTCCTGGAGGTGGCCCGGCGCAACAGCTTCGCCGGCGCCGCGCAGCACTTCGGCGTCTCGCGCGCCACCTGCACCAAGCAGGTGGCCTGGCTCGAGCGGTCGCTGGGCGTCAAGCTGCTCAATCGCACGACCAAGCAACTGGGGCTGACGCCGGCCGGTCTGCAGGTACTGGAGAACGGTGGCGACCTGCTGCGGCGCTACGACGACCTGCGCGAATCCGTGCACGACTTGTCGCGCGACGTCTCGGGCGTGGTGCGGGTGGGCGTGCCGCCCGCCTTCGGCACTCAACGCCTCTTGCCCGTGATCGGCGAATTCCACGAGCGCTACCCGGACGTCCAGATCGCGCTCAGCCTGCTCACGGTGCGCAAGCAGGAAACCTTCGTCGAGCAAGGCCTGGACGTAGGCATCATTATCGTGCCTGTGCTGAAGGACGCCAGCTTCATCGCCATTCCGCTGGCCGAGGCACGCCAGGCGCTGGTCGCCTCGCCGGCTTATCTGGCCAAGACCGCGCCCTTGCGGCACCCTCGCGATCTCCAGCGCTGCAAGTGCCTGGTCAACTGGAACAAGTCGCCCACCGCCACCTGGAACTTCACCGGGCCCGATGGACCGGTCTCGGTCCGGGTCCAGGGGCCCCTTCGCTCGGATTTCGGCGATGCGCTCAAGGAGGCCGCGCTGGCCGGCATGGGCATCTCCATGCACCCTTACTACATGATCGCCGAGGAAATCGAGCGCGGCGAGCTGGAGGTCGTCCTGCCCGCCTACGTGCCCTCGGGCCTGGACGTCTACGCGATCTATTCGTCCCGCAAGAACCTGCCCATGCGAGTCCAGGTCTTTCTCGAGTTCCTGAAGGAATGGGCCAGGACGCCCAAGTCCTGGAGCAAGGGGATGGAATAGCGCCACCCTCCTTTATCGCGCCACCCCTTGACATTCCCGCCGCTTAGGCGCGTAATACATAGCTAGCTATGTATTACGGAGACCGGCATGAATCCCTCCCCGCTTCGCGTCGTGGCCCTGGGCGGCACCACCCGCCCCGACTCGTCCACCGAGCGCGCGCTGCGCCACGCGCTGGACGCGGTCGCCGCCACCGGCGCGCAGGTCGTCCTGCTGGCGGGCGACGACCTGATCCTGCCCATGTACGCCCCGCACGATCCCAGCCGCACCCCGGCGGCGCTGCGCCTGGTGGCCGAACTGCGGCGGGCCGATGGCGTGATCATCGCTTCGCCGGGCTACCACGGCAGCCTGTCGGGCCTGGTCAAGAACGCGCTCGACTACACCGAGGACCTGCGCACCGACGCCCGTCCCTACCTGAGCGGACGCGCCGTGGGCTGCATCGCCAACGCGGCCGGCTGGCAAGGCGCCGTCACCACGCTCAGCGCGCTGCGCGACATCGTGCACGCGCTGCGGGGCTGGCCGACGCCGCTGGGCGTCTGCATAGGCGGCACCGAGCCGGCGTTCGCGCCCGACGGCCGCTGCATCGATGCCCGCGTGGACGAACAGCTGCGCACGCTGGGCCGGGAGGTCTCCGAATTCGCCCATCGCATGCGCGCGCAGCAGCCCTGCCCCAGTACCGCGGTACGCGCCGCCGCCTGAAGCGGCGCGGCCCCATCAATCCATCAAGGAGGACATCCATGACCGCAATGGACGCGTCAACCCTGCGCATACGCGATACCGCGCTGCGCGTCTCGCGCGCCGGCAAAGGCCAGCCGCTCCTGTTCCTGCACGGCCCCGGCGGCCTGGCCGAATCGCAGGCCGTGCTGCCGGCGCTGGCCGAGCACTACGACTGCCATGCGCCGGAGCACCCCGGCTACGGCGGCAGCGCAGTTCCCGCGTGGCTGGACAACGTGCGCGATCTCGCCAACTTCTACCTGGACTACATCGACCAGCAAAAGCTCCAGGGCGTGCACCTGGTGGGCTATGACCTGGGCGGCTGGATCGCCGCCGAACTGGCGGTGCGCAACAGCCATGCGCTGGCCTCGCTCACGCTGATCTCGGCCCAGGGCATCTACGTGCCGGGCGTGCCCACGGTGGACGTCTTCCTGCGCACGGACGACGACCTGGTGCGCGACACCTACCACGACCCGGCGCTGGCCGCGCGCCTGCTCGAGCGCACGCCTTCCGAGGAAGAGCTGGACGTGGCCGTGCGCAACAAGGAAATCACGGCCCGCCTGACCTGGCAGCCGCGCGGCCACGATCCCGACCTGGCCAAGTGGCTGCATCGCATCGCCGTGCCCACGCTGGTGGTATGGGGCGCGAACGACCGCATCCTGCCCGCCGAGTACGGCCGCTCCTGGCGCGACCGCATCGCGCGCGCCACGCTGGCCGAGATGGGAGATTGCGGCCACGCGCCCCACCTGGAACGCACGGCCGAGACCGTGGCCGCGCTGACACGATTCACCGCCTCGATCGGGAGCCCCGCATGAAGTTCTTCAATTTCCACCTGATGCCCTATCGCCATGCGGACCTGGAAGCGATCCAGAAGAACGGCTCGGCATGGGTGACGTTTTCCAACAGCCACTACGATCCCAAGCTGGGCGCGGAGCTCTATCACGAGTACCTGGACCAGATGGAATACGCCGACCAGCTCGGCTTCGACGGCGTGTGCCTGAACGAGCACCACCAGACGGCGTACGGCCTGATGCCCATTCCCGGGGTGCTGGCGGGCGCGCTGGCGCGCAGCGTCAAGCGCGCCCGCATCGCCGTGCTGGGCCGCGCGCTGCCGCTGTTGAACAACCCGCTGATGGTGGCCGAAGAGTTCGCCATGCTGGACAACCTGACGCGCGGGCGCTTCATCGCCGGCTTCGTGCGCGGCATCGGCGCCGAGTACCACGCCATGGGCATCAACCCGGCCGAGTCGCAGGCGCGTTTCGCCGAGGCGCACGATCTGATCGTGCGGGCATGGACCGAACCCGGCCCCTTCTCGTACACGGGCAAGCACTACCAGTTCCAGTACGTGAATCCGTGGCCGCGGCCCTACCAGGACCCGCATCCGCCGATCTGGGTGCCTTCGCAGGGATCGAGCAGCACCATCCGCTGGGCCGCGGGGCTGCGCTACACCTACTGCCAGACCCTCAGTCCCATCGCCACCGTGAAGAAATTCTTCGACATGTACCGCGAGGAAGCGCGCAAGGCCGGCTACGAGGCCAGCCGCGACCAGCTCGCCTGGTCCAACTGCATCTACGTGGCCGAGACCGACGAACGCGCGATGGCCGAAGCCAAGCCGCACCTGGAAGCGCTGATGACGCGGCTTCTGAAGATGCCGATGGAAATGCTGCTGCCGCCGGGCTACACCAACATCGAAGCGATGAAGCGGATCAAGTCCACGCGCGCGGTCGGCTCCAAGCCGCAGTCGGTGGAAGACCTGGTCAAGTCGGGCCTGGTCATCATCGGCAGCCCGGCCACGGTGCGCGAGAAGCTGGCCGAATACGAAGACCTGGCGGGTTTCGGCACGACGCTCACCAAGACCCAGTTCGGCACCATGCCCGACGACATGGTGCGCGCCAACATGCAGGCCATCGCCCAGGAGATCATTCCCCACTTCAAAGACGCCGCCTGAGCACGATCGAGCGGCCATTGCCACCCAAGGAGGAGACACACATGGCTTTCACGCTACCGCGCGGCTTCGCGCCATGGCTCGCGCTCGCGGGCATGCTGCTGGCGCCCGCCGTCCACGCCGACACCGCCGCCGGCTACCCCGAGCGGCCGGTCAAGCTCGCGCTGCCGTTCCCGCCCGGCGGATCCGCCGACACCATCACCCGCAGCATGGCCGAACGGCTGCAGGCGCAACTGCGCCAGCCCTTCCTGATCGAGAACCGGCCCGGCGCGGCGGGCAACCTCGCCACCCGCTACATCGCCAAGGCGCCGGCCGACGGCTACAACCTGCTGGTGGGCGTGACCGGCGCGATGGCCATCAACCCCAACCTCTACAACCTCGACTACGAGCCCGCCAAGGACTTCGTGGCCGTCTCCATGGTGGCGCGCGCGCCGGTCGTCGTGGTGGCCGATCCGCAGGCCGGCATAGGCAGCATCAAGCAGTTGATCGAACAGGCCAAGGCCAAGCCCGGCGTGCTGACCTACGCCACCAACGGCGTGGGCACCAGCCATCACCTGGCGGCCGAGCTGTTCCGGCAGGCGGCCGGCCTCGACATGCGCAACGTGCCCTACAAGGGCACGCCCGAGGCCTTGCAGGACATCATCGGCGGCCGCGTGCCGATCGGCTTCATGGACCTGACCGCTTCCATTCCGCTGGTCGCCTCGGGCAAACTGAAGGCGCTGGCCACCACCGGCACGAAACGCTCGCCCGCGCTTCCGGACGTGCCCACCGTCGCCGAAGCCGGCGTGCCAGGGTTCGCGGCCGATACCTGGGTGGGCATCTTCGCGCCCAAGGACACGCCGCGGCCCATCGTGGAAAAACTGAGCACTGAAATCAGGACCGCGCTGGCCCTGCCCGAACTGCGCGCGCGTGCGCAGACCCAGGGGCTGGAAGTGGCCGGCAGCACCCCGGCCGAACTGCAGCAATTCCTGCAGGAGGAGTCGGTGAAGTGGAAACGGGTGGTGAGCGAGGCGGGGATCAAGCTGCAGTAGCGCGAAGCCGGCTCGGGGCGCGCATGTCTCGAGCCGCGAGAGGCGGCACGCCGTGCCGCCTCATTTATCTTCTTCCAGGTTCCCGATCATCTTCGCCCCGATGCGCAGGAACTCCGCCACCTCGTCATCGGTCAGCCCCGCGCACGCGTCCTTGTAGACCTCCTGCGCCGAGTCGGTCATCAAGGCAAGCATCTCCTTGCCCCGCTCCGTCAGCGACACGAGGCGCCGGCGCGCATCCTGTTCGTCCGATACGCGCTCGATCAGGCCGTTCTTCTCCATGCGCGTGAGCGTCGCCGCCATCGAAGGCTGCTCGACGCCGACCATGCGCGCCAATTCCATCTGGGTGGAGACCTCGACGTCGCGCAGGCAGCGCAGCACCGGGAACTGGCCCGGCATGACGCCGTGCGGGCCGGTCAATTGGGCAAGGCGCCAGACGATGCGTCGGTTCAGCGTGCCGACGACGAAACCGAGGCTTTGCGTGCGTATGTTCATGAGTGCGGAAAACAGCGGCGGAGCGGGAAAGGTAGCACAACTCCAGCCTCGCTTTTGCTCGAAAACCGCCGATCCGCCTCGCCGCCGGGGCCCGCCCCGGGCCCCGTCACACCACCGCACTTTCCTAGCGCGCGCCGCCCTCTTCCGCTTCCAGCAGCTGCTTGACGATGCGCCGTGCCCGGACCGCCGCCGTATCGATGGGCAGCAGGATGGGCTTCAGGCTCATCAGGTCGGTCGTGCCCATGGCCCGCTGCACGGCCTCCAGCATCGGCTTGTCCTGCTCGCCGAAGCCCACCCGCTGCCAGTGCGCGATGGCCTCGTCCATCTCCTCGTCGGCCACGCGAAAGTTTCTGCTGTGCGCGAAGAAGTAGTGCGTGGAGGTCTCGGTCTCGGGCGTCAGGATGTGGGCGGTGAAGCTCTGCCCCCCTTCCTCCCTGGGCCGGCCGGCGGGCGTGATGCCCGTGTCGAGGCGCAGCAGGCAGGGCGGATCCCAGCGCATGTCCATCCATTGATCGACCGGCGATCGGCCGTCGTAGCCGGGAATGCGCTTGGCGAACATCGGCGAGGCCGCGCCGTCGGGGCACCACAGGTTGCTGTGCACGGTCTGTCCGCTTTGCGTGACCTCGTGCCGTCCCTTCAGGATGGCCTCGCTGAAGTGGAAATTGGTGTGGACGAACTGGGTATGGCTGAGGTCGAGGAGATTGTCCGTCTCCAAGAGGTAATTGGCCTGCACGTGCAGATAGCCGTCGACGCGGCGCCGCGCCGGATCGTCCAGGAACGAAAAATCCGGAATCGCCGACGCGTCGGCCAGCGACGGCTCGCCCAGCCATATCCACAGCAGGGTGTATTTCTCGACGACGGGGAAGGTGCGCACCTCGGCCGCCTGGGGAATCCGGCCATCGCCATGCGGATTGCCCACGCACTTTCCGCTACCGTCGAACCGCAAGCCGTGATAGCCGCATTCGATGGCATCGCCGGCGATCCGGCCGCGGCTGAGCGGCGCGAAACGGTGCGGGCATCGGTCATGCAAGGCGACGGGCGTGCCGTCCTCCCTCCTGTAGATGACCACCGGCGTATCGGCAATGCGGCGAGCCAGCATGCCGGCGTCGATGTCGCCGGCCCATCCCGCCATGTACCAGGTGTTGCGCAAGAACATGTACCGCTCCAGATCAGTCAACCTTGATGCCGAGTTTCTTCACCGTCGTTCCGTACTCCTCGTACTGCGACGCGAAGAAGCGCAGGAACGCCTGCCTGTCCAGCCCTCCCGGCTCGACGCCCAGCTGGGCAATGCGCCGCCGCGTGTCCGGATCCGCCAGCGTGGCCTCGGCCGCGGCGGCCAGCTTCGAGACGGCGCCCCTGGGCGTGCCGGCCGGGGCAAAAAGCCCGAACCATTGCGTCATCTGCACGGATGCGTAGCCCGCTTCGACGGTGGTGGGCAGCTCGGCCAGGAAATCCGTCCGCTTCTGCGCCGTAACCGCCAGCGCCTTGAGCTTGCCCGAGCGGATGTAGGTAACGGTCGAGGCAATGGGCAGGACCGAGAAATCGAGCCGGCCCGCGACCAGGTCATTGATGATGGCGGGCTCGCTCTTGTAGGCAATTTCGGTAACGGGCAGCGACGCCGCGCGCCCGAATAGCTGCGACACGATGTTCGTCGTCGCCCCCGTTCCCAGCGACCCGAAGTTGATCGGCCGGCCGGCCTTGCCTGCCGCGTCGACGAAGTCGCGCAAGTTGCTGGCCTCGGTGTTGGCGGACACCAGGAAGACGTTCGGCGACGACGCGACGTAGGCCAGGGCGACGAAATCCTTCCTGGCGTCGTAGGGCACGCTGGCGTACACGTGCGGGTTGATGGCCATCACGCCCGAGCTTCCCAGCATCACCGTGTAGCCGTCCGGCGCCGCGTGCGCGGTGGCCCGTGCCGCGATGAATCCGCTCGCGCCCACGCGGTTCTCGACGATGACACTCTGCCCCAGGCGCGGTGCCATGCCTTGCGCCAGGATCCTGCCCAGCAGGTCCGCCTGGCTGCCCGGCGCATTGGCCACGTAGATCGATACCGGCCGCGCCGGGAACTCATCGCCGCGCACCGGCCCGGCCAGCGCGCCCAAACAGGCGGCCGCACACGCCGCTTGCACCATGCCTCGTTTCCACATGTCTCCATCCCCTCTTGTCGGCTTCTGTCGGGTGAGAAAACATGCTATTGGTGTGAGCAGAATTGCTCAAACAAATTCTCATCATGGCCACTATTGACGATATAGATGTTATGACCGGACGGCTGGACCTGAACCTGTTGCGGGTCTTCACCGCGGTGATGCAAGAACGCAGCATCACCCTGGCAGGATCGCGGCTCGGCCTCACTCAATCGGCCACCAGCGCGGCCCTCAATCGCCTGCGCCAGCAATTGAACGACCCGTTGTTCGTGCGGACGCGGCAAGGCATGGAGCCCACCAGCCTGGCCATCGCACTGGCGGCGCCCGTCGGGAACGCGCTCGGGTTGATCAGGGACGCGCTCGAGGAATCGCGCGGCTTCGATGCACGATCGACGGTGCGGGAGTTCCGGCTATTGATGACGGACGTCGGCGAACTGATGTTCCTGCCGCGCTTGACCGCATGGGCCCACGAGCATGCACCCGGCGTGCGCTTGAGCTGCCGGCAGGTGCCGCGCGACCAGTACGGCGCCGAACTCGAGACCGGCGGCGCCGACCTGGCCCTGGGCATGCTGCCGCTGGGCGAGCGCGATTTCGTGCAGCAGCGGCTCAAGGACGAAACCCTGGTCTGCCTGGCCTCGGCCCGCAATCCGGTCGCGCGCAAGCGCCTGACGATGGAGGCCTTCCTGTCCTTGCCGCACGTCGTCATCCGCGCGCCCGCCATGGGGGACCGCTTCGTCGTCAAGGCGCTGGGCGAGCGGGCCAGCCGACGCAAGATCGTGGCGGAGGTGCAGCACTACCTCTCGGTGCCGATGATCCTGCGCGACAGCCCCTTTCTTGCCGTGGTCTCCACGTCCGTGGCGGAAGCGCTGGCCGCGCCGAACCAGCTTGCCGCCATGCCGCTGCCCTTCAAGCTCGCGCCGCTGGCGATCCGGCAGTTCTGGCACAAGCGGTGGAACAACGATCCGGGACACCGGTGGTTGAGGAATGGGATCGCGGGGCTTTTTGGCAGGCAGGCGCGCCAGTAGATTCCGATCGCCTTCCGGCCGCAGCGAGGCCGTCGGGCGAACGAAGCTTCCCGCTGCGCCGAGCCGGGAGAATCAGCTCGCCACGTGCGACATCACCAGCGAACGCAGCAGATGCAGCCGCCCCGAGAAGAAATGATCCGCGTTCGGGATCACCACCACCGGCTGGCCCTGGGGCCGCGCCCAATCGAAGATCGCGGCGAGCGGCACGCGCTCGTCGAGCTCGCCGTGAACGACTAGCGCATCCGGAATCTCCGCAGGAGGCTCGTACGGGCCGCGCCCTTCGACCTCCCCATAAGGCATCCCCGCCAGGCACACCCGCCATGCCGGTTCGCCACGTTCGGCCAGCGCCCGGGCCACCCTGGCCTGCACGAAGGCGCCGAAAGAAAAACCGACCAAGACCAGCCGCGTGCCTGGATACGTGTTGCGCAGCGTGTCGCATAGCGCGAGCAGGTCGTCTGTCTCTCCCTGGCCGCCGTCGTGCGTGCCGGCGCTTTGTCCGACTCCCCGGAAGTTCGGACGCGCGGCCAGCCAGCCCGCGTCGCACAGCGCCCGCGCCAGGAAGTGGGGAATCTTGTGCCTGGCGCTCCCGCCCAGCAGCGGCTGGGGGTGGGCCACCACGGCGATTCCCGCGATGGCCGCGTCCGGAAGGTCGAACACGACCTCCATCTTTCCCACGGGACCGTCCAGGAGCCGGGTGCCGCTTTTGTCCAGTTCGAGCTTCTTCATAAGCTGCAAATCATAACGCCGCAGGCAGGGCGCATCGCTGGCCCGCGCCACCGGCCGCGGACATGTTCCGTCCCTTCGATCCGCTGGCGCAACGGGCGGTATCATCGACATACCTTCCGGGCAACGAGCGCGAGCCCCCTGCGCGCGCTGCGCGGGATCCTGAGTACCTCGACCATCGTACCTTTTCACAGAGAAGCCCATGAGACTCGAATCCCTGCTCGGCACACGATATCCGGTCATCCAGGCGCCCATGGCCCTTGGCCAGACCAGCGCGCTGGCCATCGCGGCGTCGAATGCCGGCGGCCTGGGCTCGCTGGCCTGTGCGACCCTGACGACCGAGACCCTGCGCGGGGAGCTGCAAGCCATGCGCGCCGGCACCGACCAGCCTTACAACGTCAACTTCTTCTGCCATACACCGCCCGAGCCGGATGCGGACCGCGAAGCTGCCTGGCGCAAGGCGCTCGCCCCTTATTTCGCGGAGTACGGAATCGACCCGGCCACGATACCCGCCGGACCGGGCCGCGAACCCTTCACCCATCAGGTTGCGGACATCGTCGAAGCATTCCGGCCACCCGTCGTGAGCTTTCATTTCGGGCTGCCGCCGCCTGAGTTGCTCGATCGCGTGAAATCCTGGGGGTCCAAGGTGCTGGCGTCGGCCACGACGGTGGAAGAGGCCGTCTGGCTGGAACGAAACGGCGCCGATGCCATCGTCGCCCAGGGCAATGAGGCGGGCGGCCATCGCGGCATGTTCCTTACCGACGATATCGACACCCAGATCGGGACATTCGCGCTGCTGCCCCAAGTCGTGGCGGCCGTCCGCGTGCCGGTCATCGCCGCCGGAGGCATCGCCGACGCCCGCGGCGTGGCGGCCGCGCACGCGCTGGGCGCCAGCGGGGTGCAGATCGGCACAGCGTTCCTGCTATGCCCCGAAGCCACCAGCAACCCGGTTCACCGGGCCGCGATCAAGCGCGGCGCCGCGCACACCGCGCTCACCAATCTGTTTACCGGACGCCCGGCGCGGGGCATCGTCAATCGCCTCATGAAAGAGCTGGGCCCCATCAGCCCGGCTGCTCCGGCCTTTCCGTTGGCCACCTCCGCCATCGCCCCATTGCGCGCCAAGGCCGAAGCCAAAGGGCTGGACGACTTTTCTCCGCTATGGTGCGGCCAGAATGCCAGTGCTTGCCGCGAGGTGCCCGCGGCGCAGTTGCTGCGCGAATTCGCCGACGCGTGGCGCCAAGCCGCAAGCAGGTAGCGCTTGCGCCAAGCGCAGGCCTTCTGCGGAAATCACCAGCACGAAGCGCCGGCGGGCGTGGACCAAATCGTCCTCGTCCCGCTCCGGTTGCCGTCGTTTTGCGGGGATACTTCGGTCTTTTCACCGCCCCCGCCCACCATGACCCTCGCCGTCCTCGCCAGTTGCGCGCTTACGGGCATCGATGCGCCGCCCGTGCGCGTCGAGGTCCATCTCGCGCCCGGCCTGCCCTCGTTCACCATGGTCGGCCTGGCCGATACCGAAGTCCGCGAAAGCCGCGAACGCGTGCGCGCGGCGCTGCTCAGCTCGGGCTACGAATTCCCGGCGGGCCGGGTCACGGTCAATCTCGCGCCGGCCGACCTGCCGAAGGAATCCGGGCGTTTCGATCTGCCGATCGCGATAGGCGTACTGCTGGCATCGGGGCAGGTCGCCATGCCTGCGCTGGCGGCCCGCAAGGGCCGCGACGGTTCCACCGCGCCCCTCTCGCGATGGGTGCTGGCAGGCGAACTTTCGCTTACCGGCGCGCTGGTGCCCATAGCCGGCGCGCTGGCCATTGCGCTATCGATATCGCGCCGCCAGCCGGATGCCGACCTGCTCCTGCCCGCCGCCAGCGCCCGGTTGGCGGCGCGCGTGCCGGGGCTGCGCATCTATGGCGCGGCCACGCTGCAGGACGTCGTCGCGCAGCTGGAAGAAAAGGCGGATCTGGGCATGGCCGCCGCCGCGCCCGACACGGCCACGTCGGATCCGCCCTGTCTGGCCGACGTCAGGGGCCAGTACGGGGCACGCCGGGCGCTCGAAGTGGCCGCGGCGGGCGGGCACAACCTGCTGATGCTCGGCCCGCCCGGTTCGGGCAAGAGCATGCTGGCCCAACGCCTGCCCGGCCTCCTGCCGCCACTGCGCCACGACGAGGCGCTCGAGGCCGCGGCCATCGCCGGCCTGGCACCGGGCCCGCCCGCGCCCTTCGGCCTGCGGCCCTTCCGCGCCCCGCACCACTCGATCTCGGCTTCGGCCCTGGTCGGCGGAGGATCACGGCCTCGCCCGGGCGAGATCACGTTCGCGCACTTGGGCGTACTGTTTCTCGACGAGTTGCCCGAATTCGGCCGGCATGTGCTCGAGACCTTGCGCGAGCCGCTGGAAACCGGGCGGGTCTCGATCGCGCGCACCTTGCATCGCACCGACTACCCCGCCCGCTTCCAATTGGTGGCGGCCATGAACCCCTGCCGCTGCGGATGGCACGGCAGTACCGTTCGCGCGTGCCGCTGCACGCCCGACCAGGTCGCCGCCTACCGCGGACGGCTGTCCGGTCCCTTGCTCGACCGCATCGATCTGCAGGTGGAAGTCCCCGCCGCTCCCGACGACTGGGCCGATCTTCCGCCGGGCGAGCCGACGGCCGCCGTCCGCCAACGTGTCGAAGCCGCGCTGGCACTGCAGTACGACCGCCAGGGTTGCGCGAATGCCGCGCTGTCCCCGGGACAGGTCGACGCCTATTGCCGCCCCGACGCCGGGGCGCGGGCATTGTGGAAACAGGCGATGAAGCAGTTTGCCTGGTCGGCGCGCACGGCGCACCGGGTGCTTAAAGTGGCGCGGACGGTGGCGGACCTGGCGGGAGCGGCGGAGATCGATGGCATGCATATGGCGGAGGCTGTGCAGTTTCGCAGGCCGCTACGGGAACGGTAGGCCACTCTCGACCCCCCGTCCCATGGGCCCTACAATCACGGACGCTCAAACATGCTCCGGGTTGTTCATCCCCTATGGCCGCCTGTCTTCCTGTTCGACGAGATACGATTCCCGCCATTCGGAGCGAGTTCCGGGCATTGGCCATCCGACCGGTGCGGCATGAGCGTTGAATTCGTCGTCGGGGTGCTGAACGCATCCATGTCGGCGATCTTCGGCGCCAGCCTGCTCGCCCCTTTGGTACTACCAGCGGGAACTGGGTTACATCGCCATCCTCGTTTTCTCGTATGGGGTGAGAATCCTTTCCTTCGGCAGCCTGTATGCCGCCTTCGCCCTGGACGAACCGGAACTGCGGATGGTGTCCAACACGCTGATCCTGACAGCCACGATGCTGCTGTCCATCGCGATCTCCAAGCGGCTTCGGCTCCGGCCGCACTACGGCAGCCTGATGGCCATCATGGCAATATCGCTGACAGGCGGAAGCTTCTTCCTGCTGGTCGAGGACAACCTGCCCATCCGCGCCGCTGCCATCAACCTGGGGCTCGCCGCGATTTGTTTCGTAATGCTGGTCGACCTGGCCAAGCGCCATGAACGGACCCCGGTCGAACAACTGCTTTTCGGTCAAGTCTTCATCGCATTCCTGAGTTTCGTCTCCCGCCCCCTGACGTTCCTGATTCCCGGCATCGACCCCGCCCAGTCCGAAGCGGTCTACTGGATCGTCGTGTCGATTTCGGACACGCTGATCTGTTCGACGCTGGCGGCGGCCATCTTCGCGGTCATTGCCGTCGACGTGATGGACCGGTTCAAGGCGGAAGCCCAGATCGACATGCTGTCCGGGCTGTTCAACCGCCGCGGCTTCGAATCGCGCGCCCTGCCCCTGCTGGCGCGGCAGAACGACAGCGCCCCCGCCGCCCTTATCCTGACCGACCTGGATCACTTCAAGTCGATCAACGACCGCTTCGGACATCTCGACGGCGACAAGGTCATCCGGGCCTTTTCCGACATCCTGAAAGACAAGGCGCCGCGCGATGCGATCGTCGGGCGCATCGGCGGCGAGGAGTTCGCGATACTGATACCGCCGGGGTTGGCTGCCGCCGCCCATGCCATGGCCGACACCGCCCGGGCTGCGTTCAAGGCCGCGGCGCCCGGCATCGTCGCGCACGCCTTCCACCCCACTGCCAGCTTCGGGATCGCCATTGCCCGTACGGGCGACAATCTCCTGGCCTTGATGGAACGCGCCGATCGTGCGCTGTACCAGGCGAAGAACGACGGGCGGGATTGCGTTCGGTAGGGCCATGAAGAATACGAATCGATATCATTTATGGGACAATAGGGCCCTTTGCGTAGCCACCTCGGGGAACCCGTGTCTCAACCTGCCGACAGTGCCGCCGGACAAGCGCTCGGCAGCATGTACAACGAACATAGCCAGTGGCTGGTCGCCTGGCTGCAGCGCAAGCTGGGGAATCGCTCCGACGCGGCGGATCTCGCCCAGGATACGTTTACCCGGATCTGGGAAGGCGCGCGGACGCAGGCCATCCAGGACATCCGGCAGCCCCGCGCCTACCTGACGATCGTCGCCAAGCGGCTGATGATCAATTACCTGGAGCGCCAGTCGCTGCACCAGGCCTACCTGGCTTCCCTGCATCTGCTGCCCGAAGACTCGGTCCCTTCCGCGGAAACCCGCGCCATCCTGCTGGAAACGCTGCAGGAGCTGGACGCGCTGCTGGGCGAACTGCCCGCCAAGGTCCGCACGGCGTTCCTGCTTTCCCAGCTGGAGGGCCTGTCCTATGAAGACATCGCCGGGCAGATGGGGATAAGCGTGCGCACGGTTACCCGCTACATGGCGCAAGGTTTCAGGCAGTGCCTGCGCGTCATGCTGGATGCCTAGCCATGCCCGGCGTCGATACGGCCCTTCTCGATGAAGCGGTGCACTGGCTGACGCGCAAGTACGCATCTGACTTCAGTGCCGCCGAGGAAGCCGAGCTGCAGCGATGGCGCAAGCGCAGCGCCGCGCACGAACGCGTCTGGCAATGCGCGGAGCAGCTGCGCAGCCAGATGGGGACGGTCCCCGCCTCGATAGGCATGGCGGTGCTGGCCCGCACCCGCCGGCGCCCCGACCGCAGGCAGGTGCTCAGGGCCGCCGGGTTGGCGCTCGTGACGCCGGCGCTGGGCTGGCTGGCCTACCGCAACCTGCCGTGGCAGGCGTGGACCGCCGACTACCGGACCGCCACCGGGGAGCGGCGATCGGTCACGCTGGCCGACGGCAGCCGGATCGTGTTGAACACGGCATCGGCCCTGAGCGCCCGGTTCGACCGGGAAACGCGGCTGGTGCGGCACTATTCCGGCGAGATCCTCGTGGAAACTGCGCACGCCGGCGCACCGGCGGCGCTGCCCTTCATCGTCGAGACGGACAACGGACGCATGCGCGCCCTGGGAACGCGTTTCATCGTCCGGATGGACGGGCAGGACACCACGCTGTCGGTATTGCAAGGCGCCGTGGAAATCACTCCCCGCCGCTCGGCGCGGTCCATGGTGGTACGCGCCGGGGAACAGACCCGGTTCGACGACACGGCGTTCGCCCCGGTCCGGCGGCTTGCCGAGGACGCCGATGCCTGGAGCCAGGGCGTGCTGTATGCGCACGGCATGCGCCTGGAAGACTTCCTGGCCGAGCTGGCGCGCTACCGGCCGGGCGTCCTGCAGTGCGACCCCGGCGTTGCCGACCTGCGCGTCTCGGGCGCGTTCCATCTTGACGATACCGACCGGGTCCTGGACCTGCTGGCCCGGACGCTGCCTGTGCAAGTGGAAACGCGGACGCGATTCTGGACCAGGATCGCCCGCCGCTGATACGGGGCGTCGAGCCCGGGCCGGTCTCTAGCGCCGGGCCGGCCGCGAAAAAAATTTTTCCGCGCCTGTCCGGTTTTCGGATCTCGCCTGTCATGGATATCAAGGCCGCCTCGCCGGCACATCGAGACACCAGGATTCCACGACATGCCCGCACACCCTGCAAGCTCCACCCGCTTTCTCCCCCGCCGCAGCACCCTGGCCGCCTGCCTGGGCCTCGCCTTCGTCGCTTCCCAAGCCGCGGATATCCAGGCCGCGACGCTCGCCGCGCAGTCGGAGCAGAAGGTCTACCAGATTCCCGCCGGCCCCCTGGAACCCGCGTTGATGCGCTTCGCGGGCCAGGCGGGCGTCAATCTGAGCGTGAATCCGGCCGCCTTGCGCGGCATGCTCACGACCGGGCTGTCGGGGTCGTTCACCGTGGAAAGCGGCTTTGCGCGCCTCCTGGAGCGGACGGGGCTCAGGGCGAAGCAGGTCGGGGAAGGCAACTATACGCTGGAGCCGCTTCCATCCGGACAGGCCGCTGCAGCCCCCGCCGCGGCCACCGCTGCAGCGGTATCCCCGCCCCCGGTCGACCTGCCGACCGTCACGGTCAGCGGCCGTACGCAGAACAATCTGACCGCACCCACCCGGCCGGTCACGACGCTCGATGAGGAAGAAGTCGAGCAACTGCGGCTGGGCTCGGACAGCGTGGCCACCATGTTGAGCAAGGTGGTCCCGGGCATGGCGGACTCCAGCCGCACCATTACCGATTACGGCCAGACGCTGCGGGGCCGGAACATGCTGGTGCTGGTCGACGGCATTCCGCTCAATACCAATCGCGATTCGTCCCGGAACCTGGCCAACATCAATCCGGCGGACATCGAGCAGATCGAGGTGCTCCGCGGCAGCAGCGCCATCTACGGGAGCGGCGCCGCGGGCGGCATCATTTCCATTCGCACCAAGCGGCCCTCGGGGGAAGCGAAGGCTGAAACCATCGTGACCGGCATCACGCCGCTTTCCAGACTGGGCGCGTCCGGCCTGGGTGGCGAAGTGCAGCATCACATCTCGGGGGGCGGCGAGATCGTCGACTACTCGGTCAGCCTCGGCGCCCGGCACAACGGCGGCTCGTTCGACGCGAAGGGCCATCGCATCGCCCCGGAACCCAGCCAGGGCGACATGTTCGACTCCAATATTTACAACGCCTCGGCCAAGGTCGGCTTCAAGCTCTCGGACGACCAGCGACTGCAATTGTCCGCCAGCCGCTACGACGCCCGCCAGGACAGCAAATACGCGTCGGACCCTTCGGTTGCCAAGCTGCCGCCCGGCTCGGTGCCGGCCCGATCCATCAAGGGCCTGAAGCTCGACGACCAGAACCAGATCAAGAACACCATGCTGGGCCTGGACTATGAGGACCGCGACCTGGCCGGCAGCACGCTGGCCGCGCAACTGTACTACCGGGATTTCTTCACGCGGTTCTCGCCGTTCGATGCCCGTGCCGTTCCCGTCCGGGGAGGCAACGTCGACCAGGTGATGCAGAACTCCAGGGTCTTCGGCGGACGGCTCACCGTCAAGACGCCCCTGGGCCAGGAGAAGGACACCCTGCTGATCTGGGGTGCGGATTTCAATCACGAGCGGACCGACATGCCGCTCGACGTCTTCGACCCCGCGGCCTACGACGCGAGCGGCGGGCTGGTCTTCAACAAGACCGGCCGCCTGACCTACATGCCCCCGCTCACCACGCGCAGCCTGGGCGCGTTCGCGCAGCTGCAGCACAAGTTCAACGACCAATGGTCGGTCGAGGGCGGCGCCCGCTACGATCGCGCCAGGGCCAGCTTCAACACGTTCACGCCGCTATCGCAATCGCGCGCGGCCGATCCGCAATCGGTGGCGGGCGGCACGGTGAACTACGGCGCCTGGTCATTCAACGTGGGCACGGTGTTCAGTCCGGCCAAGGGCCATGAACTCTACGCCTCGTTCAGCCAGGGCTTCGAGCTGCCGGACATCGGCGTCGTACTGCGCAACGCCTCGCCCAGCTTCAACATGGGCAACTCCAATCTCGAGCCCATCAAGACCAACACCTATGAACTGGGTTGGCGCGGCAGCTTCGACAATGTGCGGACGAGCCTGAGCGTGTTCCAGTCGCGGTCCAACCTGGGCGCGGTCCAGAGCTTCAACAACGGACTGACCTTGCTGCGCACCAAGGAGCGGATCCACGGCGTGGAAGGCAGCCTCGACTATTTCAGCGACGACGACCGCTGGAGCGCCGGAGCCAGCTTCACATGGATGAAGGGCCGCGAACTTCCCCAGGCGGCGGCTGCCTACCAGGACATGACGGGCTTTCGCATTCCGCCGCTGAAGGTAAGCGCCTATGTCGAGTATCGCCCCAATTCCCGCTGGACCCATCGGCTCCAGGCCACCTCGTATGCATCCCGGGACTATCGCCTGGACGGGAAAACGAGCTTCGGCCGCTACGACACGAAAGGCTATACCACCGTGGACTTGATGAGCCATTGGCGCATCGACGCCAAGAACCGGGTGTCGTTCGGCATCGAGAACCTGTTCAACCGCTATTACTACCCGCTCTACAGCCAGCTCTTGCGCAGCAACACCAACACCAGCCACCTTCCCGCGGCGGGCACGGTGCTGAAGATCAGCTACGCCCATACCTGGTGAGCCCGTGCGGCGACTGCTTCGCGGGCTGCACCGCTGGTGCGGCCTCGCCATCGCGCTCTTTCTTGCCGCCTGCGGCCTGACGGGCAGCCTGATCGCGTTCGAGCACGAGCTGGATGCGTGGCTCAACCCGGCGCTGTTCCGGGTCCAGGCGGCACGCGCGCCCTTGCCGCTGGATACATTGATCGAGCGGGTCGAAGACCAGGACCGCCGTATCCGGATCGTGCAATGGCCGCTGGATACCGCGCCCGGGCAGAGCAGCGAAATCCATATCGCGGCGCGCCCCGGCCATGCGGTCGACTTCGACCGAATGTTCATCGACCCGGCCACCGGCACGATACTGGGCACCCGGAAATGGGGCGCATGGCGATGGGATCGTGCCCATGTCATGCCCTGGCTCAATCGCTTCCATCGCAACCTGACGCTGCCGGGGCAGTGGGGCACCCGCCTGGTCGGCGGCCTGGCAGTGGCCTGGCTGGCGATCACGCTGGCGGGGATTTACCTGACCCTGCCCGCACGGCCGCGGCGCGTCGCCTCCGGGCCCCTGGATAGCCGGCCCCTGCCGGCACGCGGCTTCTGGGCGGCATGGAAACCCGCATGGCGGCTTCCTTGGGGGGCCAAGGGGCTGCGATGGATCAACGACCTGCATCGCGCCGGCGGCCTGTGGATGCTCCCGATCGCCCTGCCGCTTGCCTTTACCGGCGTCTATTTCAACCTGGGCAACGAAATCTTCAAGCCGGCCGCCAGCCTGTTCGGCCCCATCACGCCGCACCCCATCTCGACGCTGCCGCGGGTGGCCGACGGCGGCCCCTCGGCGCCCGCCATCGGCCCCGCGCAAAGCATCGGGCTTGCACGGACATTCCTGCCAAGAGACGCGCGCGACTATGAACCGTGGTACCTGGGCTACCTTCCTTCGCTCGGGGCGTATCGCGTGGCCTTCAAGGAAAAGCATCTTCGCGAGCGGGCCTTGCGCGTCCGCTACGAACAGGTCTTCCTGGACCACCAGACCGGCCGCCTGCTCGGCCGCTTCGGCTATGAGAGCGGAACGCCCGTGGACCGGTTCCTGGTGTGGATGTATCCCGTGCACTCGGGCAAGGTGTTCGGCCCGCCGGGCCAAGCCGCCATCGCGCTGGGCGGGCTCGCCGTCGTCCTGTTGTGCGTCACCGGCATCGTTCGGTATGGGTTGCGGCCCAGGCCGGGCCGGCGGAGGTCCCGGACGGTCCCGGCCGAGGTTTGACGATCGCGCGCGCCGTGCTAGCATTGATTCACTCGGGATTTCAGCCTCCCGCTCTTCCAAGATAGACGGTGTCCCGTCCAAGCGCTGGCACTCTCAGCCGGAGTTTTCCGTGGACACCGCTACGCCCGTATCCCTTCCCCCTGAATCCGTGCGCCCTCGGCTTTCGCTGGGCGCAGCGCTGCGCTTTTGGCTGAAGCTGGGCTTCATCAGCTTCGGCGGACCGGCCGGACAGATTGCCATCATGCACACCGAACTGGTCGAGCGCCGGCGCTGGATCAGCGAACGGCGTTTCCTGCACGCCTTGAACTATTGCATGCTCCTGCCCGGGCCCGAGGCCCAGCAATTGGCGACCTATATCGGCTGGCTCCTGCACCGCAGCTGGGGCGGCATCATTGCCGGCGGCCTTTTCGTCCTCCCTTCCCTGCTGGTGCTGACAGCCCTGTCGTGGATCTATGCCGCCTATGGCAGCCTGCCTGCCGTCGCGGGCCTCTTCTACGGCATCAAGCCCGCGGTCACGGCCATCGTTCTGCACGCCGCGCATCGCATCGGATCGCGGGCGCTGAAGAATCCGGCGCTCTGGGCCATCCCCATGGCGGCGCTGACCGCCCTCTACGGGTGGCAAGGCGCCTACACGCAGATGGGATGGTTCTTCACCAAGGCCGCGCTGCTGACCTTCGGCGGCGCCTACGCCGTGTTGCCGTACATATACCAGGGCGCGGTCGACCACCATGCCTGGCTGACGGCCGCGCAGATGATCGACGGCCTGGCGCTGGGCGAAACCACCCCCGGGCCGCTGATCATGGTGGTGGCGTTCGTGGGTTTCGTGGCCGGCTACTTCCATGAGTTGCTGGGTCCGGGCAATCTGTTTCTTGCCGGCGCGCTGGGGGCGACGCTCGTGACGTGGTTCACGTTTCTACCCTCCTTCCTTTTCATCCTGGGAGGCGGGCCGCTGGTCGAAGCGACGAAAGAAGACCTGAAGTTCACCGCGCCGCTGACCGCCATCACGGCCGCCGTGGTAGGGGTGATCCTGAACCTCGCCTTGTTCTTCGGCTACCACGTCTTGTGGCCCCAAGGCTGGTCGGGAAGGTTCGATTGGATCTCGGCCTTGATCGCGCTTGCGGCGGCAATCGCGCTGTTCCGCTACCGGCGCGGCGTCATCCAGGTCATTGCGGGTTGCGCGGCGACCGGCCTGCTGGTCACGCTGGCAAGATGAGGCCGGCCCGGCTGGAAGTCGGCGGAGGTTGGATCCGCAGCCCTCCTACGTATCCAATCGCACCCGGAACCTGCTGCCGTGCGGCGCGACGTCTTCGAGCGAAACCTCCCAGCCCTGCCGCGCACAGATGCGCTTGACCAGCGACAGCCCGAGCCCCATGCCTTCGCCGCGGCCGGGCTCGCCCCGCACGAAGGGATCGAAGATGCGCGCCTTCTGGGCATCGGGAATGCCCGCTCCGCTGTCCTCGACGTCGAACCCTCCGCGCCGCAGCACCAGGCTGACCTGGCCGCCGCCGGTGTAGTGCAGCGCATTGCGCAGCAGGTTGGACATGACCGTTGCCAGCAGCGTGCCGTTGTACAGGCCGTCGTCGCCGGATTCGGTACGCACGGCAAACGCCAGCCCGCGCTCAGCCATCAGCGGGGCCCAATGGGCCTCCTGCTCGCGGGCCACCTCGGCCAGGCGGCGCTGCGCGCCCTGGACCGTGGCTTGCGGCTGCGGCCGCGCCAGCACCAGGAAGGTCTGCACCAGGTCGCGCATTTCCTCGGCGGCGCGGTGGATGCGGGCGACCTGCTGGCGTTCGCGTTCGTCCAGCGGCCGGGTTTCGAGCAGTTCGCACGAAGTGGCGATGACCATCAGCGGCGTACGCAGTTCATGGCTGACATCGCTCGTGAACAGGCGTTCGCGCTCGAGCAGCCGCCGCAGTTGTCCGAAGCTCTCGTCGAAGGCTGCCGCCAGGCGGCCGATCTCGTCGTTCGCATAGCCGGGAGCCAGCGGCGGGGCGCCGGGATGCAGCAAGTCGCCGTGCGCCACCTGGGCGGCCAACTGCGCCACGGGCGCCATGACGCGGCGGGCCACGATCCACCCGAGCAGCCACGCGCCCAGTACGCTCAGCACGAAGCCGGCAAGCACGATGCGGAACAGGGCCTGCTCGCGCGCCTCGAACTCGTGCTGGGCTTGCACCAGCACATAGCGCTGTCCGTCGGCGTCGTGACGAGCGTAGACGTAATAGGCTTCGTCGCCGGTGACGATTTCGGAGAAACCGGGCTTCAGGTCGAACTGCGGCGGAATGGACTGCGCCGGCGGCACGGAGGCGTAGAAGCTGACATCGTGATCGACATCGGGAATGCGCGGCAACTGGCCAAGGATGCCGTTCAGCTCGCTTTGCATCTCGTTGGAGATCAGGTCTTCCTCGACCAGGTGGACGATGCCGACGATGCCCAGCGAGAACAGGCCGCTGACGACGAGCGTCATCAGCGTGAACGCGATGACGATGCGGCGCTGGAACGGCTGCCTAGCGGCCATCGGCGCGCTCGGCCAGGCGGTAGCCGATGCCGTGCAGGGTATGCAGCAGCGGCCGGTCGAAGGGCTTGTCCAGCACCTGCCGCAACTGGTGGATGTGGCTGCGCAGCGCGTCGCTGTCGGGCCGCTCTTCTCCCCACAGCGCTTCCTCCAGGGTATCGCGCCGCACGACGGCGGGACTCCTGCGCAGGAGGATTTCCAGCAGCTTGAGCCCCACCGGATTAAGCTTGAGCGGGACGCCGGCCCGGGACGCCTGCAGGGTGTCGAGATCGAGGCTCAGGTCCGCCACCTGCAGGACCCGCTTGCGGCTGCCCTGGGTACGCCGCAGCACGGCCTGGATGCGTGCCAGCAGTTCCGACAGGGCGAAAGGCTTGACGAGGTAGTCGTCGGCGCCGGCGGTCAGCCCCTGCAGGCGGTCGTCGAGCGCGTCGCGCGCGGTCAGCATGATGATGGGCGTATCGCGGCCGGCGTCGTTGCGCAGGCGCTCGCATACCTGGTAGCCGTCGATGCCGGGCAGCATCACGTCGAGCACGATGAGGTCGTAGTCCTGCGTCACCGCCAGATGCAGGCCCCCGAGCCCGTCCTGGGCGCAGTCGACGACGTAGCCCTGCAGCTGCAGGTAATCCAGCACGTTGGCCAGGATGTCGCGGTTGTCTTCGATGACCAGGATGCGCATGGGTTGCGAGTGGCGCGGGGGCTAACGATTCTGCGAGGAATTTTTCACGAAAATTTGACGGGGGCGCGGCTAGCCTGCCGTCGAAGCCGTTATCTCAGCACGGCTGTCCCCTGCGTTCAAGCTCCGACTGCCATGATCCGACCCCGCCGTCTCGCGCCGGAAGCGCTCGCCTTCCTGGCCGGGCTCCTTTTCCTTGCCTTCTACAACATTCCGCTCTGGCGCCGGCTGGGCGAGATCGCCACCGCCGGCAGCCACGGCGGCCTGGCCACGCAGGCCGCGTTCGCCGTCATGGTGCTGGCCATTTTCACGCTGGTCCTGGTGCTGGCCTCGTTCCGATGGGTGCTCAAGCCTACCCTGGTGGTGCTCTGCATGGCCAGTTCGGTCGTGGCCTATTTCATGCTCCAGTATGGCGTCCTGATCGACAAGGGCATGCTGCTCAACGTGGCCGAAACCGACGTGCGGGAGGTGCGCGACCTGCTGTCGCCGCAGCTGTTCCTGACGGTGCTGCTGCTGGGGGTATTGCCATCGTGGCTGATCCTGAAAGTGCCGCTGGCCCATCGGCCGCTGCGCCGCGAGCTGCTGGGCAAGGCTGCGGCCATCCTGGCGTCGCTGGGCGTGCTGGTCCTGGTCGCGCTGGGCGATTACCAGGGACTGTCCTCGCTGCTGCGCAATCACCACGAATTGCGGATGATGGTCGTGCCCAGCAACTACCTGGCCGCCATGGTGAGCTTCGCCAAGGACCGCCTGGCCGCGCCAGCCCGGCCCATCGCCGTACTGGGCGCGGACGCCCGGCGCGCCGCGGCGTGGGCCGGCCACCGGCGCAAGTCCCTGACCGTGCTGGTCGTGGGCGAAAGCGCACGGGCGGAGAACTTCGGCGTCCTGGGCTACGGACGCGATACGACACCGCGGCTGGCCGCGGAGGACGGCCTGATCGCCTATGGCAACGTGACGTCGTGCGGGACCGAGACCGCCGTGTCCTTGCCCTGCATGTTCTCGAACATGACCCGGGCCGGCTACGACGCCAATCGCGCCAGACAGCAGGAAGGACTGCTGGACGTGATCCAGCGCGCCGGCCTGCGCGTGACCTGGCGCGACAACCAATCCGGCTGTAAGGGCACGTGCGATCGCGTCGCCTTCGAGAGCGTGCGCGATGCGCGCGTGCCGGCCTACTGCGGCGAAGGCGAGTGCCACGACGAGATACTGCTGGACGGCCTGCAGGACTACATCGACCATTTGCAAGACGATGCCGTGCTGGTGCTGCACCAGATGGGCAGCCACGGGCCCGACTACTACAAGCGCTATCCCAAGGCGCTTGCCCGCTTCGGCCCCGTCTGCGCAAGCGACGCCCTGAACGCCTGCAGCCGGGAGAGCATCGTCAACGCCTACGACAACACCATCGCCTATACCGACCGCGTGCTGGGCACGCTGATCGACCGGCTGCGCGCGAACCAGGACAAGCTCGACGTTGCCATGGTGTATGTCTCGGACCATGGCGAGTCGCTGGGGGAATACCGGCTGTACCTGCACGGAACGCCCTACATGCTGGCGCCGCCCCAGCAGACGCACGTGGCGATGCTGGCGTGGTTCTCTCCTTCGTACGCGCAGGACTTCGGCCTGGACCTGCAATGCCTGAAACGATCCCGGCAGGCGGCGTATAGCCACGACAACTACTTCCACTCCATACTCGGCCTGCTGCAGATCGAGACGGCGGTGCGCGATCCGAAGCTCGACATGTTCGCCGCCTGTCGCCGCGGCGGCGGCATCGGCCCCGGCGACGCATGATTGAAGACCGCTTCACGCGCATGGCCCGGCGCGGCGACAGTCCGCCGGCATCGCGTCCCTTCAACTTCGCGCTGTGGCTGGGCCTCCCGGCGGGCGCGATGACCGCCCTGCTGTTCATTGACCCTACAAGCGCCGACTTTGCGCTCGCGCGCGCCCTGTACCTGCCTGGACAGGGTTTCGTGGGCAGGCAGAGCGTATTCCTGGAAGCGGTCCTTCATCGGGGTGCTCGCGATGCCATGACCGCATTCATGCTCGCGGTCCTCGCAGGATTCATCGCGAGCCTGGTGCGGCGCGACCTGGCGGCCTGGCGCCGGCGCCTGGCCTATGTGCTGGTCGCGGTCGGGCTGTCGACCGGCATTGTCGCCCCCTTGAAGGCGGCAACGGCGGTCCAGTGTCCATGGAGCCTCGCGGACTTCGGCGGGCAGGAATCCTATTCGCCGCTCGTGGGGCATCGCCCGGCAACCAATAATCCGGGACGGTGCTGGCCAGGCGGCCATGCCTCGACAGGTTTCTCGCTCTTGGCTCTGTACTTCGCCCTGCGGGATGGCCATCCCCACCGCGCGAGATGGATGCTGGGGGGAGCCCTGGTGCTCGGCACGGTGCTATCGGCAGTGCGCATGGCGCAGGGGGCCCACTTCCTTTCGCACAACGTCTGGACGCTGCTGCTCGACTGGACGATCTGCGCGGCGGCGTACCGGTGGATGTTGTATGAGCCGGGACGGCTCGTCACCCCCGTCCGACAACCCGTCGCTCGATCCGGATCGGCGGACTGTCGATCCTGACTTTGCCCTTGGCGCCGCCCACGCGGCGGCCGACATGGCGCGCCGCACATCCGCCACACATTCGCGCAGCCAGTCCATGGCGCCGTCTCCCTCGCGATACCGGCTCCGCTACATGACGATGCGGGACAACGCGCGGGGACGTAGTACCATGCACGCGTGTCAGCCGCCCGCCGGGGCGGCGAATCGTGCAAGGGAAAATCCTCAGCGTATGCGTTCCATAGGCCGCGCACGGAGCCTGTCCGAAGAACTCGTGCAGCTCATGTCCGAGAAAATCCGCCGCAAGGAGTGGAAGCCCGGGGACAAGCTGCCGACCGAGGCCGAGATCATGCAGGCCTACGGCGTGAGCCGCACCGTCGTGCGCGAGGCGATTTCCCGCTTGCAGGCGGCGCGCATGGTGGAGACGCGCCACGGCATCGGGACGTTCCTGCTGGAGCAGCCTCCGCTCTCGCCCCTGCACGTCGATGCCAAGGACGCCGTCACCATGCTGGACGTGATGGCGGTGCTCGAGCTGCGCATCACCATCGAAGCCGAGGCGGCCCGCCTGGCCGCCCTGCGGCGCACCGAGCAGAACGTGGCGGACCTGCGGCGCACGTTGGCGACCTTCGAAACGCAGGTCAAGCTGGGCGGCGACACCGTCGCCACCGACGTCGAATTCCACAAGCAGATCGCCGCCGCCGCCGGCAATCGCTACTTCTACGACATCCTCGCCCAGATGGGCGCCACCATTATTCCTCGTACCCGCGTCAACACCGCCGAGCTGGCGCACGGCGACCAGAAAGCCTATCTGGCGCGCGTCCACCGGGAGCACGAGGAAATCTGCGATGCAATCGCGCGACGAGATGCGGATGGCGCCCACGAGGCAATGCACAGGCACCTGACCAAGAGCCGCGAACGGCTGCGCCAGGCCTACTTGGCCAGCAAGGATATGAGCGACCCGCCTGTTTCCTGAGGCCGACCGCGCGCCTTCAGGGTTTACCCCGAAACAGCATCCAACGAAATCAGTTGTATGATGACGTACAACTTATCTGCACACCCTGACAGGACCCGCCATGACGCCCCAAGCGCTGAAAACGACGATCTCCCAAGGTTTGCTGTCCTTCCCCGTCACCGATTTCGACCGCCAGGGCGACTTCGACGCCAAAGGTTATGCCGCCCGCCTGGAGTGGCTCGCGCCCTTCGGCGCGAGCGCGCTGTTCGCCGCCGGGGGCACGGGCGAGTTCTTTTCGCTGACGCCGGCCGATTACTCGGCGGTGGTCAAGACCGCGGTCGATGTCTGCGACAAGCGGGTCCCCATCCTGGCCGGCGCCGGCGGCCCCACGCGCACCGCCATCGCCTTCGCGCAAGAGGCGCAGCGCCTGGGCGCCAAAGGCATACTGCTGATGCCGCACTACCTGACCGAAGCCGGCGAGTCGGGCATCGAGGCCCACGTCGAACAGGTCTGCAAGGCGCTGGACATAGGCGTGATCTTCTACAACCGCGCCAATTCACGGCTCGGCCCCGCCGCGTTGACCCGCCTGGCCGAGCGCTGCCCCAACCTGGTCGGTTTCAAGGATGGCGTGGGCGACGTAGAAGCGATGGTGAAGATCCGCCGCGCGCTGGGCTCGCGCCTGGCTTACCTGGGCGGGCTACCCACGGCCGAGGTCTATGCCGCCGCCTACAAGGCGCTGGGGGTGCCGGTGTACTCCTCGGCAGTTTTCAACTTCATTCCCAGGACGGCCATGAAGTTCTACAAGGCCGTGGCAAGCGATGACGCCGAGACCGTGGGTGATTTGCTGGATACCTTCTTCCTGCCCTATCTGGAGATACGCAACCGCTGCGCCGGCTATGCGGTGAGCATCGTCAAGGCAGGCGCCCGCCTGGTGGGTCACGACGCGGGCCCCGTGCGGGCGCCGCTGACCGACTTGGACGAGTCGGAGACGGCGCAGCTCGACGCGCTGATCAAGAAGGTGGGCGGCGAGTAGCGCCGTTCCTCACCTGAGGCGTTCCGGATCCAGGTGCGCGGGCGCCTTGCGTTGCACCAGGAAGTTCACGCCCCACATCACGACGCCCAGCGCCAGCAGCCAGCCGGCCACTTCGTACTGGATGGGATCGCGGCCGGTGAACGGCGTGACCATGAACAGGCAGACGATGGCGCCAAGGGCGGCAAGCGGCCCCCAGGTGCGGAAGTGCGCATGTTCGACGTGATCGCGCCGCAGTACCAGCACGGCGACGTTGACGAACGCGAACACGCCCAGGAGCAGCAAGGCGGTAGTGCCGCCCAGCGCGCGGATGGCCTGGGAGTCGCTGGCGGCGGACACGAGCGCGATCAGCCCTATCGCCAGTACGGTGGTGAAGACGATGGCCGACCAGGGGGTCTGCGTGCGGGCGTGCACGTGCGCCAGGAAGCCCGGCAGCACGCCCTGGCGCGACATGCCGTACAGCAGGCGGCTGGCCATCATCATGTTGATCAGCGCCGAGTTGGCCACGGCGAACATGGAGATGACCGGCATGATGACTTCCATGGGCAACCCCGGCGCGGCGCGCTTGACCACCAGCACCAGCGGCGTGGAACTGGCGGCCAGCTCGCCCACGGGTATCAGCGCCACGGCGCAGATGGACACCAGCACGTAGATGGTGGCGGTGAGTCCCAGTCCGGTCAGCAACACCTTGGGGAAGATGCGGTGCGGGTCGTGGGTTTCCTCGGCCATGTTGACCGAGTCCTCGAATCCCACCATGGCATAGAAGGCCAGGGCGGTGGCCGAGGTAATGGCCAGGAACACGCTCTTGTCCTCCGGCGTTTCGAAGGCCACCACGCGCGAGAAGTCGGCCTGGCCGCCGGCAATGGCATAGAAGCCCAGCAGTATCACCAGCAGCAGCCCGCTCAGCTCGACCAGGGTCAGCACGACGTTGGTTTTCACGCTCTCGGACACGCCGCGCAGGTTGATCAGCATGATCAGCAGCATGAAGCCCACCGCGCCTAGCGTGACCACCATGGGATTGGCCTCGATGCGCAGCGCCGCGAACAGGTTGGCGGCAAAGGCCTGCGACGCGGTGGAGGCCGAGGTCAGGCCCGAGCACATGACCGTGAAGCAGACGATGAAGGTGAGGAAATGCAGGCCGAAGGCCTTGTGCACGTAGAGCGCGGCGCCCGCGGCGCGGGGGTATTTCGTGACCAGTTCCAGATAGGAGAAGGCAGTCAGCAATGCGATGACGAAGGCGGCCAGGAAAGGTGCCCAGGCGGCGCCGGCCGCCACGAGCAGCAGGGCAAACCCGGCGGCCAGCCAGGCGGTCAGCGGATGCGGCGCATCCGGCGAAGCTGGCGCGGGGCGCTTTTCCTCCAGCGCAAAACCGCGTACCGGCTGCCGGCCGGTCGCATGCGTCCCGTCCATGGGCGGGGGAGCCGCGGCTCCTGCCAGCGAAGGCGCGGCGCCGAGCGCGAGCCGCTCCTGGCGCGCATGGCAGGCCGCCTGCGCGCAGTGGGCGCCGTGCGCCGCGGTCTCCTGCGCCAGCAGTTGTTCCAGTTGCGCGCGAACCTGATCGCCGGCCTCCCACTTGCCGCGCTCGATGGCGTCAAGCAGCGCGCCGATCAGTTGTTGGCGGGCATACGGGTTGTGCTGCGCGAAGTAGTCCTGCAGGCCCAGCCGGTACTTGTCGTCCACATAGATTTCCTTGACCGCCTGCCAGTCGGCGTCGGCCACCAGTTCCGGCGTGGTCACGTCCCACAGCAGCAGGTGCTCGGGGAGCTGCGCCATGTAGCGGGCGCCGTTGTAGCCGCTGGCCTGCATGGCGCGAATCCACGCGGGGTTGAAGTAGCGGCTTTGCAGTTCCGCGCCATAGCTGCGGGCCAGGTCATCGATGCGTGCCTGCCCGGGACGCGGATCTTTCAGGTCCGCGACATAGTTGGCGACGGCGCGCCCGGTGCGTTCCCGCACGGCCATGCCGATGCCGCCCAGGTAGGCGGCGGCCATGGGCGTGTCGAGCAGGCCATAGACGTTGGAACTGCGGCTGAACACCGCGGCATCGACGCCATCGAGCTGCGCGCCGAAGCCCGCGCCGTCGGCCTCGCCCTCGGCGCCGCCGCCGTAGGCGTGCGACATCCGGTCGGCGTAGAGCCCGGCAAGGCGAGCGTCGGTCCATTCGGCGCCCGCCTTGATGGCGAACTGGGTCGATGGGGAATACGCGCCGGGCGCGGTCGAATAGACCCGGCGCAGCGCCCGGCGGCGTGCCTCTTCTTCAGGCAGGCCCTGGCTCCTGAACAGCGCGATCGTGCCGGTGCTCGCGGCCCGCACGGCGTTGTCCGGTTCGTCCGCCCGCGCCGCCAGCGCGACCGCCTTGGCGATCAGCTCGATCTTGTCGCGGAAATGGTCGCGGTAGGTTCCCGAGGTCGTCACCAGCACGTCCACGCGCGGCCGGCCCAGCGCAGCGCGGCTCTCCAGCTCCACGTCCACCACCTCGCCACGCGGATTCCAGACCGGGCGCACCCCCAGCAGCCGCAGGATCTGCGCCTCGATCGCGCCCTGGTTCTGCGCCGACTCGCCGGACCACAGCACGAACGCCACCTTGCGCGGCGGCTGGCCATGCTCGCGCCGATACGTGGCCACGAGATCGTCGGCCAGGCGAACGCCCGTCTCCCATGCATCCCGCGTAGGCAGGCGGCGCGTGGCCAGCGTATAGGGATTGCGGCCCGGTGGCAGCGCGTCGGGATTGCGCACGGCGTCGGCCATCGGGCCCGGCTCGATGTACCGGCCCCGCAAGGCGTCGACGACGGCATCCATCTCGCGTGGCGCCTGGTCGATGCGCCGGGCATAGTCATCGATGCGCGCCCGCATCCCGTCGGCAAGCGCCGGGCCGGCCGGCTGTCCGCCCAACGCCGCGCGGACCACGTCGAGCGCCGGCGGATGTTCCGTGTCGCCGGCGATCATGGCATGGACCATGCGCGCCTTGGTCTCGGCATCCGGGACCTGGCCCAGCACGTGGCCGCCGGCCGGCATCACGGCGCGCGCCACTTCGTCCAGGTAGCGGCGCAGCGCGCGCTCCAGTTCGGGCCATTGCGCCCGCGCCGGGTCCAGCCCGAGGTCGCGGGCCAGCGGCTGCGCGAGCCGCCTGGCTTGCGCGTGCCCGGCCTGCGCATCCGCCGCGTCATCGAGCGCGTCGCGCAGCGCTTGGAGGCCGGGCGGCAGGCCGCCCTGGACCAGCGGCGGCATGAAGCCGGTGGTCACCGCCATCGCCCGGCGCTTGTTGCCCACGCCGCCGTTGGCCTGCAGCGGCGTGGGCTGGATGTGGGGAAGGTCGCCGATCAGCGTGCCGACCCAGTCGTCGCGGGCCGGCCCCTGCTGCTTGCCCGGCATCAGCGAAAGCTGGGTGAAGAACGGCAGGTAGGCATCCGCGTGGAGATCGCGCGCCATCCACAGGTAGAACGCGATGTACTGGTGATGGGGCGGCAGCGCCTCCTTGGAGGCGAGGGCCCCGTCGTCCTGCAGATAGCCCCATACCGGATGCGGCGCCAGGACGACCTTGCCGAAGCGCAGCACCGGGATGGCGAGCTGGCGCCGGCCCTGGGCGTCCGTGTGCATCATGATGCGGCCGGGCGGCGGCCCCCAGCGGGCTTCGGTCTGCGCCCTCAGATCCGCGGGCAGCGTGCGGTACCACGCCAGGTAGCGCGATTCGGGAATCAGCACGAGTCCGCCCTGCCTCGCGCGCCGAGCCAGTTCGGCGGCCGCGCCCGGTCCGCTCGCGTTGGAAGCGTCCTCGGCCATGCGGCGCGCGAGTTCGTGCGCGCCGGGCAGCTCGCCCGGCCCGAGGTCGTAGCCCTCGGCGCGCAGCCGCGCCAGCAGGGCCGACAGGCTGGCCTGGGCGTCCAGGTAGGTATCCGGATCGCTGCCGACGTCGCCCGGATCGCCGCTTTCGCTGTGATAGGCGATCACGAGGCGCTTGTCCGCGTTCGGCAGCCGGTGCAGGCGCGCCCAGGCGAGCGCGCGCGATACCCGCCACGCCACTTGTCCGGCCAGCGGCACGTGCGCCGGCATGCCTTGCGCGTCGGGTTCGCGCGCCCCGACCATCATGGGTTCGACGATGCCGCTGGCCTCGCTCATTGCCAGCTGCCCGCTGCGATCGGGCGCGAACCCGCCCGGATCCGCACGCCACTGCCCGGGTGTGCGGGCGTAGTCCGTCGTGCAATTGAGCACGGCCACGCCCAGCCGGCGCGCCTGGGCCACGCCCGCCGCATGATCGGCATAGTCGATCTGGCTGGCGCACAGGACGAGGACATCGATGGCGGGCCGGCCGCGGGCATCCTCGAGATGCCGCAGCGACACCTGGCTGTTGCTGCGCCACATGGGCACGGGCAGGCCTCCCTGCCGCTCCACCTCTTCGATGAGCGCATCGACGACCGCCGTGTTGCCGCCCAAGGCGAGGCTGCGGTAGAACACCAGCCCGACCCGGGGCCGCGAGGGCGCGTCGCGGTGGCGCTGCGCCGCCCAGGCAAGATAGCCGTCGAGGGTGTCGAAGACGCCGGCGTGCCGGGGATGGTAGAACGCCTGGTCCGGATAGATGACCGGCGGTTGCGGCGTCACGGACCGGCCCAGCAGCCGGGCGGCCAGATAGTCGAACAGGCGCGCGTAGTTTTCCGCCGTGGCGTTGGCCCAGTAGCGGGGGGCGTCGGGCACGGCGGCGATGGGCACGTTGCCGTCCACCCACTCGGTGCCGTTGAGCACCAGCACCCGCGTATGCCGCGCGGCTTGCGCCAGGCGCCCCCGGTATTGCGCCAGCCGCGGCCCGACTCCCTCGACCAGGACGAGGTCGTAGCCGTCCAGGTCCACGCCGTCCAGTCCGGGCAGGTAGCCGCCGCCCAGGCCGAAGAGGTCGATGCGGAGCCGGTCGCGCTGGCGAGCCACGGCTTCGCGCATGGCCGCCGGCTGCTGCGCCAGTTCGATGGAGATCACGGCGATCCTGGGCAGCGAAGGCGCCGCGCCGATAGCCGCCCCGGCGGTCCCGGCCAGCATGGCGCACATGATGGCGATCAACCCTCGCCGGATTCGTGACGGCCCAAGGACACGCGGCAACAGAGCGAGCCGGCGCAAGGCGATCCAAGCGCGGAACGCGATCACGGCGTGCCTCCCTCCGGCACGTAGACCACCTGTCCATCGGGCAGTTGATACGCCACGCCCAGGCGCTGCCCCTCTCCGGACAACTCGCGGTCGCTGACGCGCTCGACCTTGATCTGCTTCTTGTCCTTGCGCACGACTTCCAGCTGCCCGTCGCGCGTGGTGCGCGTCAGCGTCCATGAGGCGTCCTCGCTGAACAGGTCCTGCGCCCCCAGCACCGAGAACAGCGCCACGGCCATGGCGACGATGAAGGCCAGGCTGGCATCGAACAGGTTGGCCACGCCGGCCAGCGGATCGTCGGCCCGCGCACGGGCCCGACGCGCGCGGGCAAAGCGCAGGCCGCGCCTCATCGATCGCTCCCGTCCCGCAGCGCCTGCTCGGCGCGCAGGCGGATCGCATCCAGGTCTTCATGGCTCCAGCCTTCGCGCACCATGGCGATCACATAGGCCACTACGCCCACCGCAATTCCCACCACCGTGCTGGAGAACGCCACCACCATGTTGCCGGCCAGGTCCGGCAGGTCGCCCCTGGCCAATCCGTTGAGCGCGGCCGCCATGGGTATCAGCGTGCCCATCAACCCCAGCGACGGTCCGGCCCGGACGGCGAAGCGCACCGTATCGAGGCTGCGCTGGGCCGCGTTCTCCGCCTGCATCAGGATCGCTTCGAGCCGCAGGTCCAGCGCAGCGCCCTCTTCCCGCGCCGCCGCGTCGATCATGGCCAGGTAGCGCGCCTGCGCCGGGCGCCGGCCCCGCAGCCGTTGCCATCCTCCGCGCACGAACATGCCGAGCGCGACCAGTATCCACGCCAGCAAGACCACCAGCAGCACGAGCGCCGGATAGAACAGCAGGTTCGAGATCTGTTCGAGAAGCAGTTTCAGTTCCATGAGAGTCGCTCTTTTGCCGGGGCCGGTCACAGCGCGCGCGTGTAGCGCAGGTAGAAGGCGCGGCCCGGCATGATGTAGTCGGCCTTTTCGTAGTAGTCGCGGTCGAACAGGTTGGCGATGTCCACGCGCAAGGTGTCGCGCGGCGTCATCTTCCAGCTGGCGCTCAGGTCGACCACGGTGAACGACGCATTGGCGAACACGCCGCCGCGGCCGCCGGTGTAGCGACGGCCCTGGCTGTTGTCCGTGTCGTAGCGGGTGCCGTTGTGGCGCACGGTCATGGTGGCCGACAGGTCGCTGCCGTTGCTCACCGTCAGCGAGACATTGGCCTTCCACTTGGCGACGTTGCGTATCGGGACGGCGCCGCCGGCATCGAAGTCCTCGGCCTGCAGCAGCCGGGTGACGCTGCTCGCCACGCCCAGGCGGCCGGCCGGCAAGCCGAACAGGACCCCGGCGTCGAAGGCCAGCCGCCCCTCCAGGCCGCGCATGCGGGAGGTATCGGCATTCTCGTAGCTGCTGATCCGCTCGGCCGGCGTCTCGCTGACGATGACCGAGCGGATGCGGTCGCGGATGCGCGCGTCGAAATATGTCAGGTCGGCATCGACGTCGCGCGTGGCGTAGCCTACGCCGACGTCATAGCTGGTGCTGCGTTCCGGTTTCAGGCCGGGATTGCCCACGCTCAGCCGCCGCTGGCTGCCGGCGAATTCCTCGTTCTCGCCGGCGAGCTCGCTGCCTTGCGGCGGCGCGAATGCCGTGCCCGCGGACGCGTGCACGCGCCATGCCGGCGCCAGCTTGTAGACCACCCCGCCGCGCGGATTGAAACTGGTGAAGCTCGACGAGGCCGGCGTGAAACGGGTCTTGTAGGGCGTGGCCAAGGTGCTCGCGTCGATCCAGTCATTGCGCGCGCCCAGCGTCAGCACCAGCCGATCGTCCAGCAGATGGCTCGCCAGCTCGGCGAACAAGCCCTTGCTGTCGCGACGCTCGTTGGGGCTGTACGGCGCCGTCTGCGCCCCGGACGACAAGTACGACGAGCGCTCGGCCTCGACCCGCTGCCAATCGAAGCCATAGGTCAGCGCGAACGTCTCGTCCAGCGTCCAGGTGTCCTGGGCCTGCAGGCCCTTATAGCGGGACACCGTGCGGCTGGAGCGGTAGCGCGGCGCGGCGGCGGGCACGGTGATGTAGTTGTAGTCCTCGCGCGAAGCGTAGGTGACGAGGCTGATCCGGTGGCGCTCGGGCGTGATCTGCAGGCGCAGGTCCCCGCTGACACGGCGGGTATCGTTGCCCGAGGCGCTGGGCGGGTCGTAGCTCAGCGGCCCCGGCGCATTGTTGGACAAATCCGCCGCATCCACGGACGCATCGACGCGCACGATGTCATGAAGATCCATCCCCAGGCGCAGCCGCCCGGAAGTGCGCCGCGAATCGCTATTGGGCCGGCGGTCGCCCGCGCCGGTACGGAAATCTCCGGCCTGCTCCACATAGCCCGCGGCCAGGTCGAAATCGGCGCGCTCGGACAACGAGCCGCCGATGGCGACCTCGCCCCGGTACGTCTCGAACGAACCGTAGCCCACGCTGGCGCGTCCCTTCAGCGGTCCCTTCGAGTGCCGGGTGATGATGTTGACCACGCCGCCCATGGCCGACGCGCCGTAGAGCGACGAAGCCGGGCCCTTGAGCACCTCCACGCGCTCGATGCTGTCCGGCGCGAGCGTCGTGAAACTGGTCGATCCCGACGGGCGGCCATCCACCAGCACCAGCGTGCGCGGGTTGATGGTGAACTCGAAATTGGGACGCAGGCCGCGCAATCCGATCCCCGCCAGGCCATTGGGATACTGGATGACGTCGACGCTGGCGTTCTTCTTGACCAGATCCAGGAAGGTCGTGCCGACGCTCGCATCGAGCGCGCCGGCATCGATCACCTCCATCGACGATGCCACGTCGCTGGCCGATTGTTCACTGCGGGTGGCCGTTACGACCACCGTCTCCAGCGCCTGGGAAGGCGACGCCTCTCCAGGACCCTGCGCGCACGCCAACGACGACGCGATCAAGGCGGCCGCGCCGCCCACCCCGGTTTTCATTCTGCCCCGCCCCAAGATGCCACCCACAAACCGCGCACCTTAATGCAACTTTGTTTCTTATGCAACCAAGTTTCATTAATGAATGTGGCCAGGGGAGCCGGAGCCGGCCCCTTTGCGACTGCCAGCGTGACCGCGTTTCGCGCTATCCTTGCCACTCGGGCGGTGCGGTCGCCGCCCAGGTTCCCGATTCCGTTTTCATGTCCCCGTCCGGTCCGGCCGGCTCCGCCGCCATCATTCCCAAGCTGCCCATTCCCCGTCCCGCTTTTCCGGCTTGCCCGCAAGGGAAGCCGTGATGGGCGTCTTCCACATCTACTTCTCCATCCTCAGCCTGCTGGCCCCGCTCATGGTGGTCATCGGGGTCGGCACGACATGGGGGAAGCTCGGACACGCATTCCCGGCGCAATTCGTGACCGTGCTCGCCACCACGGTGACCACGCCGGCGCTGGTGTTCAACACTTTGGTCACCACCCAGCTCAGCAACGAGATCATGGCCACGGTAGCCGGCGCGACGGTGCTGGCGCTGGGTCTTTGCATGGTCGTGTCCGCCGTGGCCCTCAGGCTGTGCAAGCTGCCGGTGCGCAAGCTGCTGCAGACCACGTCGTTCCCGAATGCCGGCAACCTGGGCCTGCCCATCACGCACCTTGCGTTCGGCGACGCCGGCCTGTCGACCTCCATCGCTTTCTTCGCGGTGTGCTCCTTCATCCAGCACACCGTGGGCGTGCGCACGCTGCCCAGCGCCGACGGCATGCCGGCGCCGTGGAAAAGCCCGATCCTGATCGCTTCGCTGCTGGCCGTCGCATGCCGGCTGTTCGGCTACACGCCGCCCCAATGGATCATGGAGTCGGCCCAGTTGCTGGGCAGCATGACGGTCCCGCTGATGCTGCTGGGGCTGGGGCATGCGCTGGCGCTGATCCCCGCCGCCGGGCTGAAGCTGGGCGGCATCATCGGCGCGATGCGGCTGGTGTTCGGGCTCGGCACCGGCGCGCTGGCCGCCTGGCTGGCAGGCCTGCCGGCCGACATGATCGGCAACATGGCCCTGCAGATGGGCATGCCCTGCGCGGTGGTCAGCTACATGTACGCGCGGCGCTATACCGACATGGGCGACACGGCGGCCGGCGCGGTGCTGATCTCGACGCTGGTGTTCCTGGTGCTGGCGCCGTTCCTGTTGTGGCTGCTGGGTTCGCCGGTGGCGGGTTAGCGCCCGTCAAGTGCCGCCGCGCCGGTGCTGCATCGGCGTCATCCCATAGCGCGCCCGGAAGGCCCGCGAAAAGTGCGCCTGGCTGGCAAAGCCCCAGCGGTCGGCGATGTCGCCTATGGTCAGCATCCGCATGCGCTCGCACGCCAGCTCCTCGTGTGCGCGCTCCAGGCGCTTGTCCCAGATCCACTGGCTGACGCTGCGGTCGCGATGCGCGAACAGGCGGTGCAGCTGCCGCACGGACAATCCCATGGCCCGCGCCACCATGGCCGCGTCGAGCGCGGGATCGTTCAGGTGTTCGGCGATGAAGGCTTCGGCCCGCAGCAGCCGCCAGGCGGCGGTGTCGTTCAGCTCGCGCGCCGCGTCGGGGTTGAGCGCGGCATGCAGCAGGTGGTGCGCCTGCTCGGCCACGTGGGACACGGCGTCCGCCCGGGCCTGCTCGACGAAATCCACGGCCATGGTGCGCAGCGTGTTGGCCAGCAGGCGGCCGGTGCGCAGGCGGTTGTCCACCTGGATCGGCGCCTGCGGCCGCATCTCCGCGCGTCCGCGGAACAGCCGCGTGGCCTCGATCTCGACGATCAGCTGCCGCATGTTGCCGGTAAAGCCGTAGAGATAGGGAATGGCGTTGGAATAAACGATGACGTCGCCCGCGCGCACGGTGTGGCATTGGCCCGACTGGAACAGGAAGGCGTCGCCCTCGAGCAGGATACAGGCGAAGATCGAGTCCTTGGGATGGGTCTTGAGCATCGAGCGGGTGCGCTCGATGACGTGCTGGTTGCCGCGGATCTCGGTGAAGGCGACGTCGCCGGCGTCGAAGACCCGGCCCTGGGCATGCAGGCCCTGCGGGTCGTAGGTGGAACAGGTCAGGCCGATGAGCTGCGAGGCGTTGTAGGACTCCCAGAACTCCAGCCGCTGGGGAGGCGGCACCTGGTCGGTGGAAGCCTGCGCGCGAGGAGACAGGATCGTGTTCATCGTCGTGCCTGGGAAGGGCCGCCGGCAAGCCTGCCGGACGGGGTGAATGCCAACCGGCGGCGAGCTCGCCGCCTCGCTGTGGATGCTAGCACGCGCGCCGGCGGGCGCCCGGCCCGGGTTGACCCTAGGGAGAGATGTCGCGCTCAGTCAAATCTCCCGTCCCGCCAAGGCAAGCGGCGTCATCGCGCGCTCGCTACATTGGCACGATTCATCGAAGATCAGGAGGCTCTCCCATGCTCAAGACTTCCGGCAACGAATTCTGGCGCGACATCCCGCCCATCGCCGACGTGTTCAAGCCCGATGCCAAACCCGAGGTGCACATCGGCAACGCCCCCACGGACGACAGGAAGTGGTACGTACCCTTCACCGACACGGTGGCCTCGCGCCCGCTGTGGATCTCGCCCTCGGAGAACCGCTGGTGCGACATCCTGCGCGCCGACGCGGCGGGGCTGGTCAACCGCCACTACCACCCGCACGAGGTCTTTGCCTACACGATCTCGGGCAAATGGGGCTACCTGGAACACGACTGGATCGCCACCGCCGGCGACTTCGTCTACGAAACCCCTGGCGAGGGCCACACCCTCGTGGCCTTCGAGCACGAACAGCCGATGAAGGTGTTCTTCATCGTCAAGGGTCCGCTGATCTGGCTGGACGAAAAGGGGCAGTCCACCGGGCATTTCGACGTGCACGACTACATCGCCATGTGCCGCGCGCACTACGAGAAAGTCGGCATCGGCGCGGCCTACGTGGATACCTTGTTCCGCTGAAACCGCGGGCGCCGCGCGCACGCGGCCTGCACGCGACATAACGACGATAGGGAGACAACACCATGCAACGCAGGCAATTCGCGACCTTGCTCACGGCGGCGGCCCTCGGGCTCTCCGGGCCGGCGCTCGCCCAGTCCAAGGCCCCGTCCGAGATCCGCATCGGCTATGCCATTTCCAAGACGGGCCCCTATGCGGGCGGCGCCAGCACGACGGTGCTGCCCAACTATCAGATGTGGGCCGCGGACGTGCAGAAGGCCGGCGGCATCGAGATCGGCGGCAAGCGCGTGCCGGTCAGGTTCTTCGAATACGACGACCGCAGCAATTCCGAGGAGGCGGTGCGCGCGGTCGAACGGCTCATCAACCAGGACAAGGTGGACTTCATCCTGCCGCCATGGGGCACGGCGATGAACCTCGCGGTGGCGCCCATCCTGCACAAGCACGACTATCCGCACCTGGCCACCACCATGATCTCGGACCGCATTCCGCAACTGCGCGAACGCTGGTCCAACATCTTCTTCTTCACGCTGACCTCCACCGACTACGCCAACGGCGTGGTGGACGTGCTCACGCGGCTGCGCGAGGAAGGCAAGATCAAGGGCAAGGTGGCCATCGTCAACGTCGCCGACCAGTTCGGGCTGGAGCTGTCGAAGGCGGCGCGCGAGGGACTGAAGAAGGCGAAGTTCGACATCGTCTACGACCAGAGCTATCCGCTCGGGTCGCAGGAGCTCCAGACCATCCTGAACGAAGTCCGGCGCCGCGAACCGGAAGCCTTCCTGGCCTTCAGCTATCCGCCCGACACCATGGCGCTGAACGACCAGGCCAAGGTGGTGGGTTTCAATCCCAAGGTGTTCTACACCGCCATCGGCACAGTATTCCCGATGTTCAAGGACCGCTTCGGCGCCAATGCCGATGGCGTCATGGGCCTGGGCGGCGTGAGCGCCGAACTGCCCGCCACCCGTGACTACCGCGAGCGGCACCGCGCCATGTTCAAGCAGGAGGCGGACTACAACGGCAGCGCGGTGACCTATGCGACCTTGCAGATCCTGGAGCAGGCGATCACGCGCGCCGGATCGGTCGATCGCAAGGCGGTGTCCGAGCAGATCCGCACCGGCAGCTTCGACACGGTGCTCGGGCCGGTCAAGCTGACCAACCGCCTGTGGGCCGAAGCCTCGAGCGTGGGGCAATGGCAGAACGGCGTGTTCCAACCCATTGCGCCCAAGAACGCGATCGGCGTCAAGCCCGCCGTCTTCCCCAAGCCGGCCTGGAAATGATCGCCGCCACGCCCGACCACGTCCTGCCCTGCACGCCCGATACGGTGGTGTGGGGTTTCCTCGGGCCGGGCGTGCGCCCGGCGCTGCGCATACGCCCGGGGGAAACGGTACGCATCGACACCGTCAATCCGGTGGGCGTGCCGCTGCCCCCCGATGAAGCGCGGGCGTTCTTCGACGGTCACGGCATTCCGGTGGAAGGCGCCGTCGCCGAGATGCTCGAGATCATGCGTACCGTACCCAAGGACGTGGGTCCGCACATCCTGACGGGGCCGGTGCGCGTCGAAGGCGCCCTGCCCGGCGACGTGCTCGGGGTGGAGATCCTGGGCATCTCGCCACGCCTTCCGGCCTACGGCGTCAATTTCACGCGGCCCGGCGCGGGCAGCCTGCCCGGCCTGCCCAAGGCGCCCTGGCTCAAGGTGATGCGGCACGACCTCGCGCGCGGGACGGCGCGCTTCAGCGACCGCATCGGGATCCCCCTCGCGCCGTTCATGGGCACCATGGGCGTGGCCCCGACCCGCAAGGTATCGTCCGTCCCGCCCGGCCCCTTCGGCGGCAACATCGACCTGAAAGACCTGCGGCCGGGGGCGATCCTGTACTTGCCGGTACAGGTGGAGGGCGCGGACTTCTTCGTTGGCGACGGCCACGCCGCGCAAGGCCATGGCGAGGCCAACCTCACCGGCCTCGAGACGTCGATGACCGGCGTGTTCCGCTTCCAGCTGCACAAGGCGCGCGCCGTGCGCTGGCCGATGGCGGAAACCGCCGACCACTACATCGCCATGGGCCTGGACGCCGACCTGAACACCGCCGCCGAACTGGCCGTTTCGCAATCCGTCGCGGTACTGGAGCATTTCGGGGAACTGGAGGCCGAAGACGCCTACGCCCTGGCAAGCATGGCGGTGGATTTCGAAATCACGCAGCTGGTCGACGGGGTCAAGGGGGTCCACGGCCGCATTCCCAAGCGCCTGCTGGCGGGTTGCCCGCGCGCCGCGGCTCCACGCTGGGGCCCGCTGCCCTGACCAGGCGCTCTCCAGCCATTCTTCCCTTCCAGGAAACGATCCATGAACATGAAGGACCAAGTCTGCATCGTTACCGGCGGCGCCGGCAGCCTCGGGCTGCACAGCGCGCTGGCCATGCTGGATCAAGGCGCGCGCGTCCTGCTGGTGGACCGGCACGCCGAGGCGCTGGAGACCGCACGCCTGCAGGCCGCGGTCCATGGCGACCGCGTTGCCGTCTTTGCCGCCGACGTGACCGACGCCGCGCAGACCCGCGGCTATGTCGAGGAGGCGCTGCGGCGCTGGGGCCGGCTCGACGTGCTGGTCTGCAACGCCGGCATCGATGGCGCCATCAAACCGATCGCGGACTATCCCGACGACGTCTTCGACGCCGTCATGGCAGTCAACGTCAAGGGCACCTTCCTCGCGTGCAAGCACGCGCTGCCGCGCATGGCCGACGGCGGCAGCATCGTCATCGTTTCCAGCGTCATGGGGGTGACCGCCGACCCCGGCGTGTGCGCCTATGCCGCATCCAAGCACGCACTGGTCGGCTTGATGCGGGTGGCCGCCAAGGAAGCGGCCGGCCGCGGGATACGCGTCAACGTGGTCGCGCCCGGCCCCATCGCCAATGCCTTCCAGGCCGACATCGAACGCCGCCTGGGCGAAGTGCTGGGCCGGGACGCCACGCGCATGCTGGACGAAGCCATCCCGCTGGGCCGCCACGCGCGCGTGGAGGAAATCGCGCAAACGGTGCTGTTCCTCGCTTCGCCGCAAGGCAGCTTCTCCACCGGCAGCGTTTTCATGGCCGATGGCGGCATGCACGTCTGATCCTCCCGGGCTGCCGGGAACGTTCCTGTTCCTGGCGCGAACCGAGCTGGAAGACCCGCGCTACCTGGTGGCGCTGGACGAGGTCTTCTCGTTTCGCCCGATCTGGATCGCGCCGGACCGCAACATGTGGTGCGACGTGCTGACGGCCCGGCGGCCGGGTTCGGCGCGCCCCCACATGCATGCCCGTCCCGCCTTCGCCTATACCCTGAGCGGACGCTGGGGCTATGCCGAGCGCGACTGGACGGCGGCGCCCGGCGACTTCGTCTGCGAGCCGGCCGGCATGCGGCACACGCTGGTCGCGCATGCGGGCGACGCCCCCCTGCGCGTGCTGTTCGTCGTGCAGGGACCGCTGGTATGGCTCGACGACGACGGCAACCCCGACGGCTACTTCGACGTCCACCAATACGTGGCCCGCTGCGCAGCGCATTTCGAACGCGTGGGGCTGGGCGAGGCGCGGGTGCGCGCCTTGATGCGCTAGGCGCGGCGGCGCGGGCGGTGCCTCATGCCCGATGATGGGCCGGACGCTCGAGATGCGAGTCCGCCGGCGCGAGCGGCCATGCCGCCTTGTCGCGCATGGCCGGATCGGCCTTGAGCAGGTCGGCGATGAACTCGATGACGACACGCGTGCGCAACGGCAGGTTGCGGCGCGACGGATAGACGATGTAGAGCGGCAGGCGCGCGGGCGGAAACTCGGGCAGCACGGTCGTGAGCCGCCCGGTGCGCAGGTCGTCCGCCACCATCAAATGCGAAAGAATGGCGATGCCATTGCCCGCCAGCACGGCGTGGTGGACGGCCGAGGCATTGTTCGCGCGGAGCCGGCACGGCACGTTGACCGATACCTGCCCCTCGGGCGCCTCGAACCACCAGGTGTCGTCCCTGCCCCAGCGGCTGTAGACCACGCAGTCGTAGTTGACCAGGTCCTGCGGCGAACGCGGCTGTGCCTTGCCGGCCATATAGGACGGCGCGGCAACCAGGAATGCAGAGGTCATTCCCACCCGCCGCGATATCAATGAACTGTCGTCGATGGGCCCGATGCGCACTTCCAGGTCCAGGCCTTCCTCGATCAGGTTGCTGGTGCTGTCGCGCACCACCATGTCGAGGCTCAGGTGGAGGTGGCTGTCGAGCAGCGACCGGACATGGGAGCACATATGCAGCGCCAGCGGCGCCGGCAGGCTCAATCGAACCTTGCCCATGGGTCGCGCCTGGTCGGGATTGGCCGCCAGGCTGAGACTCTCGGCGGCCTCCACCAGGCTGCGCGCCGCGGGGAGCAGGTTGCGGCCCTCCTCGGTCAACACGACGCCGGTGGTGCTGCGCTGGACCAGGCGCATGCCGACATGCTCCTCGAGCGCGCGGACCTGCCGGGAAATGGCCGGCTGGGTGACGCCCCGTTCGCTGGCCACCACCGAGAACGAGCCGGTTTCCGCGACGCGCAGGAAAGCGAGGAGCGAGGAGATCAGGTCCATGGCGAGCTTCCCAGGATACGCGCGATGCCGGGCCGCGCTTTCATACTTTTTTTACGAACGATTATACGGACCGCGCTCCTAGTGCCGGAGGGGGATTGCCCCTAGGATGCGCTCGAAACACGAGTGCGGTCCAACACAAGGTAGCGTCGATGAACAAGCAGTCTGAATTGCCCACCGGCCCCAGCAAGCCCGAGATGATGCAAGCGGTCAGGGAATTGCTGGATTTCATAGGCAACCGTCCGCTCGGCCCGGAACTCGAAGCCGCGCTCAACGAGCGCTATGGCGCGCACACCGAGTCCTACGCCCGCCTGCTGACCCTGCTGCGCCGCGGCATGCAGGAGGGCTGGTCCTGTTACGCCGAGATCGACGGGCCGGACTACCGCCGCGGCCGGATCGCCCACGCATCGGCCGAGACCCACGGGTTCACCGTGGAAAGCGGCTGCCTGCGCAATGTGCTGGGCAACTATCACCGCCATCCGCTGGGCGAGATCAACATGATCGGACCGGTGGACGAGACGGGCCGCTTCTGCGGCAGCGGCGCGGGATGGAAAGTCTTCCCGCCCGACAGCTCGCACTTCCCGACCGTGACGGGCGGCGCGGTCACCATGCTGTTCTTCCTGCCCGGCGGCCAGATCGAATACAAGGACCCGCCCGGCCGGCCCTGAGCATGGAGCGGTTCCGCAGCACCCTGTCGTTCCTGTCGCAACGTTTCATGTCCAGGGGGTATCACCATGCACGTCAAGTGGCTCGCATTGCCGGTCGCAATGCTGTTGGCAGTATCCGCGCACGCCGCGGACAAGGTAAAGATAGGTTTCATCAGCACGCTGTCGGGCCCGCTGGCATCGCTGGGCACCGAGATCCGCGACGGGTTCCGCCTCGCGCTGGAGGAGACCGGCAACAAGCTGGGCGGCCTGCCCGTCGAGGTGGTGGAAGGCGACGACCAGGCCAATCCAGGGGTGGGCAAGCAGCTGGCCGACAAATTCCTCAAGCGCGACAAGGTCGATTTCATGACCGGCGTGGTCTATTCGAACGTCATGTAGGCGGTGGGCGCACCCACCTTCGCGGCCAAGACGTTCTACGTCAGCGCGGCGGCAGGCCCGGCCTCGCTGGCGGGCGCCCAGTGCAACCCCTACTTCTTCGCGCTGGCCTGGCAGAACGATGGCCAGAGCGAGGCAATGGGCCGCTACATGAGCGACCAGGGCTACCGGCGCGTCGTCATCATGGCGCCCAACTACACGGGCGGGAAAGAAAACCTCGAAGGCTTCAAGCGCATGTTCAAGGGTACGGTGGCCGACGAGATCTACGTCAAGCTGGGCGAGCTCGACTTCGCATCCGAGATCGCCAAGATCCGCGCCCAGAAACCCGACGCCCTGTTCTTCTTCCTGCCGGGCGGCATGGGGATCAATTTCATCAAGCAATTCCAGGCCTCGGGGCTGGCCGGCGAAGTGCCCTACTTCGTGCCCGGCTATTCCGCCGACGAGGACACCATCCAGGCGCTGGGCGACGCGATGATCGGCCTGCGCAACTCGTCCCACTGGGCATGGGACCTGGACAACGCAGCCAACCGCAATTTCGTGGCGCGGTTCCAGCAGCGCTATCGCCGGCTGCCGTCGATGTATGCCTTCCAGGGATACGACGTGGTGCGCCTGCTGGATCGCGCGGTGGCGGACGTGGGTGGCCGCCTCGAAGACAAGCGCGCGCTGCATGCCGCCATCGCCGCGGCCCGCTTCGAGTCCGTGCGCGGCAGCTTCAAGTTCAACACCAACCAGTTCCCGATCAACGACTTCTATCTGCGCGTCGTGCAGAAGGACGAATCGGGCCGCGTCACCAACAAGACGCTGGGCAGGATCATGACGGCGCATACCGACAGCTATGCCGGCGCCTGCAAGATGAAAGGCCTTTGAGGAACTTCGAGAATGCTCAACATGACTGCTCCCAAGATATTGGCTTTCGCCGGCAGTTCCCGCGGCGCGTCGCTGAACAAGCTCCTGCTGGCCGTGGCGGCCGAGGGCGCCCGCGCCGCCGGAGCCGACGTCACGCTGGTCGACCTGCGCGACTACCCGATGCCGATCTACGACGGCGACGACGAGATGCGGTCCGGCGTTCCGGGGAATGCGCTGGCATTGCGCGGACTGATCGCCGACCATGATGCCCTGCTCGTGGCGACGCCCGAATACAACGGATCGGTGAGCGCGCTGCTGAAGAACGCGCTGGACTGGTGTTCGCGTCCGGTGGATGGCGAGGACGGCCTGCTGCCCTATCGCGGCAAGATGGTCGGGCTGCTGGCGGCCTCGATGGGACCGTTCGGCGGCATCCGGGCGGTGGCCCACGCGCGCGGCATCTTCAGCAAGATGGGCGCGGTCGTATTGCCCGACGAGGTGCTGCTTGCGCAGGCGCAGCAAGCTTTCGACGCCGGCGGCAACCTGCTCAACGAGACCTCGCGCAAGCTGGCGCGGCAGCTGGGCGCCAACCTGGCCGTGCAGGCAGCGCGGTACGCCGCATGAGCGCGATCATCGAATCCGCGCTGAACGGCGTGCAGTTCGGCCTGATGCTGTTCCTGCTGGCAGCCGGCCTGACCCTCGTGTTCGGCATCATGGACATGATCAACCTGGCCCATGGCTCGCTGTACATGTTCGGCGCGTACCTGACCGCCGCGCTGGTGGGCCCCATGGGTTCGTTCCTGGCGGCCATGGCCACCGCGATGCTGGCCACGGCCGTCATCGGCATGCTGCTGGAGACCACGGTGCTGCGCACGCTCTACCAGCGCGACCACTTGTCGCAAGTGCTGGCCACGTTCGCGCTGATCCTGATCAGCAACGAGCTGGTCCGCATGATCTGGGGTCCGCAGCCGCGCGGACTGCCGCTGCCCGAACTGTTCTCCGGTCCCGTCGACATAGGCTGGGGCATCCAGTATCCGTCGTATCGCCTGCTGGTCATCGGCGTCGGCCTGGCGGTGGCCCTGCTGCTGTACCTGGTGGTGGCGCGTACGCGGGCCGGCATGTGGGTGCGGGCGGGCGCCTCGAACCGCGAAATGGCGACCGTCATGGGGGTGGACATCAAGCGCCTGTTCACGCTGGTGTTCGGCCTGGGCGCAATGCTGTGCGCCGTCGCGGGGGCGCTGCTCGGCCCCCTGTTGTCGGTCCAGGTTGGCATGGGCGAGAGCATCCTGATCCTGGCCTTCGTGGTCGTCGTGATCGGCGGCATAGGTTCGATTCGCGGCGCGCTCGCGGGGTCGCTGATGGTCGGCATGGTGGACACGGTCGGCCGCACGCTCGTGCCGGGCGCGCTGGGCACGGTCTTCTCCCCCTCGGTGGCGTCGAGCCTGGGGCCGACGCTGGCTTCGATCATGATCTACGTACTGATGGCGGCCGTGCTGTTCTGGAAGCCGCAAGGCCTGTTTCCGGCGCGAGGGTAGGACATGGCACCACTGGACCAAACCTTGCGCCGGCCGGCCGGCGCCGCGCTCCTGGCGCTTGCGGCCGCGTTCCCGCTGGCCGCGGACTGGCTGGGGCAGGGCTTCTATATCGATCTTGCCGCCCGCATCATGATTTTCGCGCTCGCGGCGACCAGCCTGAACCTCGTCATGGGTTTCGGCGGGATGGTGTGCTTCGGCCATGCGGCGTTCCTGGGCATCGGCGCCTACACGGTGGCCATCCTGATGGACGCAGGCGTGGACGCGGCCTGGATCGGCTGGCCGGCGGCCGCCGCGGCGGCGGGCCTGGCCGCCTGGGTAATCGGCATGATCAGCCTGCGCACGCGCGGGGTGTACTTCATCATGATCACCCTGGCCTTCGCACAGATGCTGTACTACGTGTTCGTCTCGCTGAACGCCTATGGCGGCGACGACGGCATGCCGCTTACGGCACGCTCGGCGTTGCCTTTCGGCCTGGACGGGGCGTCCGACATCACGTTCTACTATGTCGTGCTGGCCATCCTGGCCGCGGCGATGTGGCTGATGCAACGGCTGATCAATGCCCGCTTCGGACGCGCCCTGCAGGCCATACGCGAGAACGAGGTGCGCATGGAAGCCATCGGCTACCCGGTGTTCCGGATCAAGCTGACGGCCTTCGTCATCGCGGGCGCCGCGGCCGGGCTGGCCGGCGCGCTGATCGCGAACCAGACCGGCATGGTGAGCCCGGGCCTGATGTACTGGACCCAGTCGGGATCCCTGATGATCATGGTCATCCTGGGCGGCGTGGGCTACCTGTATGGCGGCGTGGTGGGCGCCGCGCTGCTCCTGGTGCTCGAGGAATACCTGTCCGGCCTCACGTTGTACTGGCAGCTTCCGCTGGGGCTCTTGCTGCTGGCCGCGGTGCTCTATGCGCGCAACGGCGCGCTCAGCCTTGCCGGGAGGTGGCGTCATGGCTGATTCCTGCAAGCTGCGTGTTTCCAGGCTGGTCAAGCGCTTCGGCGGGCTGACCGCCACCGACGGCGCCAGTTTCGAAGTCGCCACGGGGGAAGTGCATGCGCTGATCGGCCCGAACGGCGCGGGCAAGACGACGCTCATCCACCAGATCTCGGGGATGCTGCGGCCGGACGGGGGCCGGATATCCATGGACGGCGCCGACATCACCCTGCTTCCCATGCACAGGCGCGTGCATCTCGGCTTGGCGCGTTCCTACCAGATCACGAGCGTATTCAAGACATTCAGCGTGCTCGACAACGCGGCGATGGCGGTGCAGGCGCGCACCGGCGGGAGCAGGGGATTCTGGCGGCGGGCACGGGGCGAGGCAGACCTGTTCGGACAGGCCCTGCACGCGCTGGAACGCGTAGGACTGGCCGCGCGGGCCGACGCGCCTGCGCGCAGCCTGTCCCATGGCGAACAGCGCAGGCTGGAAGTCGCGCTGGCGCTGGCCACCACCCCCAGCCTCCTGCTGCTGGACGAACCGATGGCAGGCATGGGTCCCGACGAGTCCGAAGCCATGGTGGACCTGCTGCTGGGTCTGCGGGGAGAAATCACCATGCTGCTGGTCGAGCACGACATGAATGCGGTATTCCGCCTGGCCGACCGCATTTCGGTACTGGTCTACGGCCGCGTGATCGCCACGGGATCCCCCGACGCGATCCGCCGCGACCCCGAGGTCTGCAAGGCCTATCTGGGCGACGAGGAGCCCGCATGACCGGAGGTCCGATGAACCAGGTACTGGAAGTGAAAGGCCTGCAGGCCGCCTATGGCAGCAGCCAGGTCCTGTTCGACGTCTCGCTCGATATCGCGGCGGGCACGATGCGCACCTTGCTGGGCCGCAACGGCATGGGCAAGACCACCACGATACGGACGCTGCTGGGGCTGACTCCCACGCACAGCGGCGAGGTCCGCTTTCTCGGCCAACGCATCGACCGCCTTCCGCCGCACCGCATCGGCCGGCTGGGAATCGCGGTCGTCCCGGAGGGGCGGCAGATATTCCCCAACCTGAGCGTGCGGGAGAATCTCACGGCGTTCGCGGCCAATCGCAGCCGCCAGGCCGAGCCCTGGACGCTGGACCGGATCTACGCGCTCTTCCCCCGCCTGCGCGAGCGCGAGGGAAACATGGGCAACCAGTTGTCGGGCGGCGAGCAGCAGATGCTGGCCATAGGCCGCGCCCTGATGACCAATCCCCACCTGCTGATCCTGGACGAGGCGACCGAAGGCCTGGCGCCGCTGATCCGCGAGGAAATCTGGGATTGCCTGACGGCGCTGCGGCGGGCCGGCCAGACGCTGCTGGTCATCGACAAGTACGTGGAGCGCTTGATCGGGATCGCGGATCGCCACACCATCATTGAACGAGGGCGCGTAGCCTGGGAAGGCAGCTCCCGCGAGCTGGACGCCAATCCGGCGATCTGGCAGCGCCATGTGGGACTGTGACGGAACGAGGCGGCGCATATGACCGGAGCAATCGAATGAAGCACGTATCCATGGCCGGGCTGAGCGAAATGCAGCGCTACTGGCTGATCACCGGCAGCGTCGGACCGCGGCCCATCGCCCTCGTCACCAGCCTGAACGAGGACGGCATGTGCAACGCCGCGCCGTTCAGCGCGTTCAACTACATGGGCGAGGATCCGCCCCTCTTCGCCATCGCCGTGGTCGCCTACGGGCAGGAAAGCCACCGGCCGGGCGAGGCCAAGGACACCCTGCGGAACATCCGGCGCAACGAGGAGTTCGTCGTCAACATGGTGGACGAGGCCATCGTCGACAAGGCGGTGCTGTGCGGCAGCGATTTTCCGGCCCACGTCTCGGAACCCGAGGCGGTGGGGCTTTCCCTTGCGCCCTGCGCCACGATACGTGTGCCGCGCATCGAGGAAGCGCCGATCTCGTGGGAGTGCCGGCTGTTCCGGATACTCGACATCACGACGCAGCGGGCCTAGCTGCCGCGCTTCAGCCGGAGCAGGCCGAGCGGGCCTCCGTGGTGCCTGTCGCGCGTGTCTACCGTATGCCTAGCCTCACGCAGTATGGCGAGGAGGGCCAGCGCGTCGAGGGCGTCGAACTCGTCGATGGCGAGGCCGTGCTGGAGCGTGTGAGCACGCGCTCGGCGCATTGGCGGATGACCTCGAATGCGAAGGCGAAGACGTCTTCGCCGGGGATGGCCCGGGCAAAAAAATCCGAAAAAATCGGCCCCGGCCGATCCGGCCGGGGATAGTTAGACATAGTCGTCCAAGCTGCGCTCCGCGCAGAGCACCGAAACGCGGCGGCGGCCCCTCAGCCGCCGCCCGGGCTACTTCCACTCTGCTTCTTGGCAACCGCATCGAGTCCGGCCGCAATGACCTCATGCAACAGCAGAACCCGACCAGCCAAACGGCTTCGGTCGGCGCTCTTTTCGCTCTCTGAGATGCCTCGTGCCTTGACCAACTGCGCCAACGTTGCGATGTTATCGGGCAGGAAGACGGGGTTGTGCAGTAGTTCTTCATGGCACTCGTAGCAGAAGACGCCTGATTCGCCCTCTGCCCCCCAGGGACACGTCGCAAAAACACTGTCACGCTTGGTGCCGCTGCGATTTGATGAGCGTCCAAAAAAGCGTTCGGCAACGAAGTGATGCCTTGTGGCATGGCTGCGCCCCTCTGGCGTTGGAAGCGCATACGTTCCGGCAGTGCGATGCAAGGCGCAGCCGCAGATACCGCAACGTTCGCCCGAAGGCAGCATGGTGGCGGTCTCAGCCATAGTGTGCTTCACGATGGCAGTTCGGGCACAGGGCAATGGCATTCTCGACGGTGTCTTCGCCACCTTGCGCCAACGGCGTCCGATGATGGACCTCGAGATACGGGGAGCCGTCGGACCGACGCGCAAACGGGGCCGGCTTTCCACAACACTCGCAACTTCCAGTCGCACGCAACAGGACTTCAGCAACAACGTCCGGGTTCCTATCGAAGACGGTCGTCACCGTCTCAATGCGGCGGGGAAAGCGTGACGCATTGGCAAGCCGCGTCCTGCGCTGCTCGGACGTGCTTTGCAGCGCGCCAAGCACCGAAGCTTCAAATCGTTGATTGACTTGGGCAAGCGGCTCGGGTGTCTGTCCGGATGCTGTGAGTTGTGCAATATCGATTGGCAGCACTTCGCAGCTCACCTCGCCGCGCGGAACAAGCTGCAGCCACATGGCACTGCCATCTCGCTGCATCACCGGGCTTCCGCAATCGAAGATGCAAGACGAAGCGCAACGGTTGGAGTGCACGTCCTTCAGTACGCCGATGATGGGAATCTGGTTCTCCAAGGCCAATTCGAGACCGTTCCAATGCGCAACCCAGGTCTTCCGCGTGGCGCCAACGGGCGGCTTAGATACTCGGTACCAGAGCGTGCCGGTCTTGATGTCCTTAGCTATCGCAATCTCTGTCGGGGTACGGCGTCCCTTCGGGTCCAGCGTGCTGTGGTAGTTCCATATCGTCGTGACAAAGCGAGTGGCGTTACCGGCTCGCGCGGCGTCGCGCGACACGTCGAAAGCCGACCATTGCTGGCCTGGTTCAAGTGCCCCGAGAAGGCGAAAGGCTTCGTTGTGAGAGGTGTCAAAGTGCGGATTCTTCGAACTTGGCACAGGTGCTCCCTTTGATGTCATTTGCGCATTGATTTTGCTAACCGGCTGTCGGACTCGGAGCAGCCGGGGATGTTTCCTTTTCCATCCAGCCCAGCCAGCGTATCGCCTGTTCCCGGCTGTTGCCGCACATGCCTTCGCTTGGTTGAAGTGACAGGCAAACACTTGGCCGCTCGGGACGGCCGAACAGCTTGCACCTGTTTGCCGCGTCAAGCTGGATGCAACGCGCTCCCGCAGGCTTTCCTCCTCGCATGCCTGGGATGGGGCTGGAGATGGAAGGCGCGATGCAACATGCGCCGCAGCCATCACGGCACTGCATACACATCCCTTTGGTTGACAACCGGCTTGCCGCCGGGCATGCCCGGTATCGGCGAGGTGATGGACGGTGCGATGCAGCAGGCACCGCAGCCGAGACGGCAATCCATTTCCGGTTCCATCGGCTCAATCGGCCCTTGCCGATTGCACGAAAGTCTCGGCCGCGTCGCGCGGCAATTCGTCTTCGCGACCCAGCGCCACGACTTCGATCAGGTGATTGCCCAGGAGGTAGACGCGGCCCAGCAGCCACGAAGGCGCATTGGCCACGGTGCCGTGCACTTCCACTTCCACCGCGCGTTCGAGCTTGCGCGTGTCGGCCGGGGCCTGCCTGAGGGTGACGTCCCGCCGGTGAGCCAGCGTGCCGCGCAGGTTGGCGCGCAGGACTTCTTCGAAGGCGTCGGCCACCTTGGCCAGTTCGGCCGGATCGGCCATGATGGACTCGGGCAGCACGACGTGGCCGACCGCGAAGATGGACGTATCCACCGGCGCGATGTCGAAGGACAGCGGCAAGGTGTGGCCGGCGATATCCACGTCGCGCCGGTCGGGCTTGGGCCGGGCCGGGAAGGTGACGCGTATCGCGCCATCGGCCGCGGGCATCTCGCGCCAGTTGAATTTGGGCGAGCAGGCCGCCAGCAGGCCCAGGGCGAGAACGAAAAAGAGGCGAAGCAGCGAGGGCATGAGCATTCCACCGGCAGTCTGCGCCCCCGCCGTCCGCAAAACCGCGACAAAACGGTACAAGCTGTTACACCAGACCAGTCGGCCCGGCGTAAGCGGCTGAGCGACAATCCGCCTTTGAATCCAACACGAATCACACAGGACAACGAATTGTCGCTGATTTCCATGACGACCGCTCCCGACGGCACGCAACTCGCGGCGTACCGCTGGGACGTGCCGCCGCGCCCGGAAGGCTACCGGCCTGCCTACCTGCTGCACGGTCTGGGCGAACATGCCGGACGCTACGAGGGGCTGGTACGCTGGCTGGCCGCCCGCGGCTGGTCGCTGGCGGCGCACGATCACCGGGGCCATGGACGTTCCAGCGGCAAGCGCGGCTCCCTGCGCACCAGCGACGACCTGGTGGTGGACGCCGAGCACCGGCTGTCGGAATACGCGCGCGAAACGGGCACCCCGCCGCTCTTGGTCGGCCATAGCCTGGGCGGCCTGGTGGCGACGCGCGTGGCGCTGCGCGGCAACGTGCCGCTGGCGGGACTGGTGCTGTCGTCGCCCACCTTCAACATGGAGCTGTCGGCCGGGCAGCGCTGGCTGCTCGACATGCTGGGCAGCCTCGCGCCCGACCTGCGGGTCGGCACGGGATTGAAGATCTCCAAGCTGTCGCATGACCAAGCCGTCATCGACGCCTATGCCAACGACCCGCTGGTGCACGACCGCATCAGCGCCCGCCTGATGCGCTTCATTACCGAGGCCGGCGCGCAATCCATCGCCGAGGCCTCCGAGCTCAGGCCGCGCACGCTGCTGATGGTGGCGGGCGCCGACGCCATCGTCCCGCCGGCGGGCAGCCGCAGTTTCGCGGACTCGGCCGCTCCCGGCAAACTGGCGCTGCGCTGGTATCACCAGGCCTATCACGAAGTCCTCAACGAGGCCCCCGCGCTGGCGGCGCCCGTCTACGCCGACCTGGAGACCTGGCTCGCCACCCTGGAGCCTGTTTGAACCGGCTGGCTGGAATGGGCTATCCTTGGCCTATGGAATCCATCCGGCGTGCCTCGCAGGCACCCGCCTCCTCGCATCGATCCCGCTCGACGCGCCTGTTCGCGCGTCGCGTGCCGTCGCGCGCATCGATTCTGTTCCCGACCATCCCGGCCTTTCACTCCTGAGCCCGGCGATCCCCACCCCCTCTACCGCTTTTGTCGTCATCGATCGCCGGGCTTTCTGAACGAATGCATCCAGCGCCGCCGTGCGGCACCACCGTTTTCAGGAGACAGGCATGCAATCCGGCAGCCCTCACTACATTACCGTCAGCGAACTCGATTACGTTCGCCTCGCCAACCTGCTGAGCCAGATGGAGCGCGAACCCGCGCCCGGCACCACCCAGGCCATCGTGGCCGATGCGCTCGACCAGGCCGACCAGGTCGACCCGCGCGAGATGCCGGCCGACGTCGTCACCATGCACACGCGCGTGGAAGTCGAGGACGACACCGGCACCCGGCTGATCACGCTTTGCTATCCCAGGGAGGCCGATGCCGGCAAAGGCATGGTGTCGGTCTTCTCGCCGCTGGGCGCCGCCCTGCTGGGCGCGCAGGTCCCGGGGACCATCAGCTGGACGCCGCCCGACGGCGAACGGCGGCAGTTGCGCGTCGTGCGCATCGACTACCAGCCCGAAGCCAACGGCGACTACACCGTCTGACCCCTCCCCGCGGCAGCCGAACAACACTCCCTCCCGCATCTGGCGGCCCCGGCTCCCGCGCCGTGCTAGAGTAGCCGCCGAGTCGGTGCTTAGCAGTTAAACGGGAAACAGGAGGACCCCCGCACCGGGGATCTAACCTGTGCTGCCCCCGCAACGGTAAGCATTCCGTCCGCGTGGCCTTGCCGCGCGCGACACGCCGCATCGAGCCCACTGTGCCCTGCCCCGCCGCATCCTCCGGCGCGGCCGCGCATGGGAAGGGGATGCGGCCGCGAATGCCAGCCCGGATACCGGCCGGCTCAACGGTCCCGAGGGACCACCAAGGGGGAAGCGCCGCGGGTGGGCGGCGAGCCGAGTACATCTGCCTGGATGGCATGCGCATGGCGCGTGCCCGCGCGCGACGCTTCCCGAATCGCAAGCCGACGTGCGGGGATGCGCGTCAACGACACAGCAGGCATTCATGTCATCCAGTCTCACCTCCAGGCGCCTGGCCGGCGCCGCCGGCGCGCTGCTTTGCGCCGCCAACGCCCAGGCCCAATCTCCCTCCGCGCCCGCTACCCTCGATCCTGTCACGGTCACGGCCTCTCGCACGGAACAGCCGCTGTCGCGCGCGCTGGGCGACGTCACCGTGATCGATGCCGACACCATCCAGCGCGCCGGGCAGAGCAGCATCGCCGAGCTGCTGCAGCGCGAGCACGGCGTGGACATCTCCACCAATGGCGGCCCCCAGACGACCACCAGCGTATTCCTGCGCGGCGCCAACAGCGGCCACACCGTGTTCCTGATCGACGGACAGCGCGTGGGCGGATCGACCTCGGGCATCATGGGGCTGGGCGCGGTCTCGCTGGCCGACGTGGAGCGCATCGAGATCCTTCGCGGCCCGGCCAGCGGCCTGTACGGTGCCGATGCGATCGGCGGGGTCGTCAACATCATCACGCGCCGCCCCGCCGCCGACGTGCCGCTGCAAGTGCGCGGCTCGGTCGGCCTGGGCTCCTGGAACACCCGCAAGGCCGACGCCGGCCTGTCCGGCAGCCAGGGCGGATGGACCTATTCGCTGTCGGCGGGCCATGCCCGCAGCGACGGCTACAGCGCCGCCAAGCCGAACAACCCCGGCGGCGTCTACAACCCCGACCGCGACGGCTACAAGCTCGAGCATGTGGCGGGCCGGCTCGGCTATGCCTGGCGGGAAGGACAGGAACTGGAAGCTTCGTTCTACCGCTCGCGGCTGAACGGCCAGTACGACGGAAGCCCGGCCTTCGACGACCGCAACATCCAGCGCATCGAAAGCTACGCCCTCGTCAGCCGCAACCGCATCAGCGACACCTGGTCCAGCCGGCTGAGCGTGGCGCGCACCGTGGACGACAACCTCAGCATCTACGCGCCCGGCGAACTGGGCCGCGGCGCCTTCCGCACCCGCCAGACGCTGTTCGCCTGGCAGAACGACATCGCGCTCTCGCCGTCGCAGTCCCTATCGCTGGCGGCCGAGCGCCGGGTCGAAGACGTGGACGGCACGACCCTGTTCGACCAGACCAACCGCATCACCAATTCGGCCGTGGGCGTCTATCGCGCCGACCTGGGCGCGCACCACGTGCAGGCGAACCTGCGGTACGACCACGTCGCCCGCTACGGCAGCCGCACCACGGGCGGCCTGTCCTACGGCTACGACCTGGCGCCGGGATGGCAGGTCACGGCCGCGGCCAACACCGGCTTCCGGCTGCCTACCTTCAACGACCTGTACTATCCGGTGTACGGCAATCCCGACCTGCGTCCCGAGACCTCGCGCAGCGTCGAGGCCGGCCTGCGCTACCGCCACGGCGGCACCGAGGCGGGCATCGTCGCGTATCGCAACAAGATCGAGAACCTGGTCCAATACCAGGGCTACACCCAGGTCGCCAACAAGGACGCCACCATCAAGGGCGTGACGCTGAGCGCCTCGCAGCGACTGGGGGCGACCGTCGTGCGGGGCAGCTTCGACTGGATGGATCCCAAGGACGACAATACCGGCCAGATGCTGGCGCGGCGGCCCCGGGCGGCGTTCAAGTTCTCGGCCGACCACCCGTTCGGTCCCTGGCGCATCGGCGCGGAATGGCTGGCCAGCGGCTACCGGATGGACACTTCCTACAACAGTGCCACGTTCGCCAACGAAACCACCCGCCTGGGCGGCTATAGCGTGATCAACCTGGTGGCCTCGTACGACATCAACCGGAAGACGCAAGTGCAGGTGCGATGGAACAACGTGACCGACAAGGATTACGAACTGGTGCGCGGCTACGCCACGCCCGGCTCCAACGTGTTCGTCACCCTGAGCTACCGGCCTTGAGATCGCGGCCATGACGCGGCGCCGTTTCGTCACGTCCCCCCGCGGTTTGCCGGCACGGTTCGCGCTGGCCCTGCCGCTGGCCGCGTGCGCCGCCGCCCATGGCGCGCCGGTGCGCGACGACGCCGGCCGGGAGATCGTCCTGCCTGCACCGGCACGGCGCGTGATCGCGCTGGCTCCGCATGCGACGGAGCTCGTGTTCGCCGCCGGCGGCGGGCAGGCCCTGGTCGGCGTGGACCGCGACAGCGACTTTCCCCCGCCGGTGCGGGATCTGCCCAGGATCGGCGACGGCATGCGGCCCGATCCCGAGCGCCTCCTGGCGCTGCGGCCGGACCTGGTCGTGGCGTGGGCCTACGGCGGTCCCACCGCGGCCGGCGGCCTGCGCGCCGGCCTGCTGGGCCAGCTCGGCGTCGCCGTCTATTACAGCAGTCCCACGCGGCTGGCGGACATTCCGGACAGCATCGAGCGCCTGGGCGAACTGCTGGGCACGTCGGCGCAGGCCCGCGCCGCCGCCGCGCCCCTGCGCCGCCGGCTGGAGGACCTGGCCGCCCGGTATGCGGGCCGGCGTCCCGTGCGCGTGTTCTACCAGGTGGGCATCCAGCCCATGTACACCGTGAGCGACCGCGGCATCATCGGCGATGCCCTGCGCCTGTGCGGGGCGGTCAACGTGTTCGGGAACATGGCCGCCACCGCGCCGATGGTCGGCGCCGAAGGCGTGCTGCGAGCGAATCCGGAAGTCATCGTGATCGGCCAGTTGGGCAGGGAGGCCGAGGCGGCCCTGGAAGAATGGCGCGCTTTCGGCCCGGCGCTGGCGGCCGCGCCGGACCGCCTCTGGACGGTGGATCCCGATACCATGCACCGGCCCGGCCCGCGCATGATCGAGGCCACCGCGCGCTTGTGCGAACGCATCGACGAGGCCAGGCGGCACCCGCCGCACGGCGGCTCCGGGCAGCCCCGGGCACCCGGGCGGACGCTCCCCTGATGGCGCGCGGCAGCAACGCCATGCCGGGACGGCACGGGCCTGCGACGGAAGAAAAAAGGGGCGGAGAAGAAGGAATGGCGCGCCCGGCTGGGATCGAACCAGCAACCCCTGCCTTCGGAGAGCAGTACTCTATCCATTGAGCTACGGGCGCGTAGCCGCCTATTGTACCTTGCCCGGACGATTTCGTCTTTTCTCTTCCCGCAACGCCCGCGCGGAGCCCTTCTTGCACGATCGCGCACCGCTTCGAAACCGAACATTGAACCCAGATACAGGGCTGCCGTTATAATCAGGCGTTTATGTGCGGGAAAGCAGCCGACCGGGAGGAGACAGGCGGCCGCGCATCCAGCGCAGTACAAGTATCAAAGCAAGCAGTCATCAAATCCCATAAACCGTCACGTGTCGGGCGTGCCCGGCCCATAGACTTGCAGGACTTGGCAATGAGCAACGCGCAGCATAACCACTCGGAAGAACATACATCGCCGATCAGGACGCCCCGCCAACTGATCACGGTGGTCATACTGGCTTTCCTCGTCCCCATCATCGTCATCCTGCTGCTCGTGAATTTCGTCGCCAGCGGCACCAAGTCCAACGCCGGCTCCGACGCGCAGACGCCGGAAGCCATCGAGGCCCGCATCAAGCCCGTGGGCGGCTTCGAGCTGCGCGACGCCAACGCCCCGCGCGTGTTCCAGACCGGCGAAGCGGTCTACAAGGCCGTATGCTCCACCTGTCATGCCGCCGGCGTGGCGGGCGCGCCCAAGTTCGGCGACAACGCCTCGTGGGCCAAGTTCATCGCCACCGGCTTCGACGCCATGCTGCAGGTGGCCATCCACGGCAAGGGCGCCATGCCGGCCAAGGGCGGCAACCCCGACCTGGACGATTTCGAGGTGGCGCGCGCCGTGGTCTACATGGCCAACCACAGCGGCGGCAATTTCAAGGAACCGGCCGAGCCCGCTCCCGCCGCGCCGGCCGCGGAAGGCCAGGCTCCGGCCGAAGCGGCGGCACCTGCTGCCCCGGCCGCTCCCGCGCCGCAAGCCGCCGCCCCCGCACCGGCTCCTCAGGCCGCTGCCCCCGCTCCGCAGGCGGCCGCACCGGCGGCGGCTTCCACGGCCGACGGCAAGAAGCTCTACGATTCCACCTGTTTCGCCTGCCACGGCACGGGCGTTGCCGGAGCGCCGAAGTTCGGCGACAAGGCGGCCTGGGCGAAGTACATCGCCACCGGCATGGATGCGATGGTCTCCGTGGCCATGCAGGGCAAGGGCGCCATGCCGCCGAAGGGCGGCGCGGCGAATGCGAGCGAAGCGGAAATCCGGGCCGCCGTCCAATACATGGTTGACGCCGCCAAGTAATCGGCCGCCTCCAAGCGTGAAGAATAAGCCCGGCTGTCCGCAGGCAGCCGGGCTGTTTTTTGTGGCCGCGCGGGATTTCTCCGGATCGAGGAGCCCGCGCTCCCCTCAGCGTGTGGCGGGCGACGCGATCCGCCGCGCTTCTTCTTCGCTCATGCCCAAGTATTCCCGCAGCACCGCTTCGGTGTCCTGGCCCAGCAGTGGCGGCGCATTGCGGTAGCGTACGGGCGTGTCGGAAAGCCGCAGGGGGCTGGCGACGGAAGGCGCGGTGCCGGCAAGGGGGTGCGGCAGGTCCAGGCGCAGGCCGCGAGCCTGGACCTGGGGGTCGTCGAAGGTCTGGTCGATGGTATTGATGGGACCGCAGGGCACGCCGACGGCCTCGAGCCGCTCGAGCCAGTAGTCGCGCGGTTTTTTCTCCATGATCCCGGCCAGTATGGGCACCAGCTTGTCGCGGTTGATGACGCGGTTGCTGTTGATGCTGTAGTCCGGATGCTCGGCCAGGTGGGGCGCCTCCAGCACGCCGCAGTAGGCGCGGAACTGCCCGTCGTTGCCAACGGCGACGATGAGATGGCCATCGGATGCGGCGAACACCTGATAGGGCACGATATTCTGGTGGGCGTTGCCGGCGCGCCGGGGCGCGACGCCCGAGGTGAGGTAGTTGAGGGCCTGGTTGCCCAGCATGGCGACCACGCTGTCCAGCAGCGCGACGTCCAGGTGCTGGCCGAGGCCGCTGCGATGGCGCTCCTGCAGGGCTGCCAGGATGCCGACCGTGGCATACATGCCGGTGAGGATGTCGGCCACCGCCACGCCGGCCTTTTGCGGACCGGCGCCGGGCAGGCCGTCGCGCTCGCCGGTGATGCTCATGAAGCCGCCCAGTCCCTGGATCATGAAATCGTAGCCGGGACGCCGGGCATAGGGGCCGGTCTGGCCGAAGCCGGTGACGGAGCAATAGATCAGGCGGGGATTCACCGCCTTGAGCGAGGCGTAGTCCAGCCCGTACTTCGCCAGCCCGCCCACCTTGAAATTCTCGATCAGGATGTCGCATTTGGTCGCGAGCTCGCGCACCAGCCCCGCCCCTTCCGGCGTGGCGATGTCGAGCGCGACCGAACGCTTGTTGCGGTTGACGCTCAAGTAGTAGGCGGCCTCCGCGGTATCCCGGCCCTCGGTGTCCTTCAGGAACGGCGGCCCCCAGCCGCGCGTGTCGTCGCCGCTGCCCGGCCGCTCGATCTTGATCACCTCGGCGCCCAGGTCGGCCAGGTTCTGGGTACACCACGGACCGGCGAGCACGCGCGTCAGGTCGAGGACGCGAATGCCGGCCAGGGGGGAAGAACGTTCGGTCATTGTTCTGCTCTGTTTTGGTGGGGGAATGCCGGAGACCGGCGACCGCAATGCAGTTCGTAAGCTTACCCCAGCCCTCGCAGCGACCGCCGGGAACAAATGCCGATGCGGGCGGCGCGGTGCCCGCATCGGCGATACGTCGGCGGCCCTCCCCCGCTTTCCGCCTTCAGTCCATCCGGCACTCCCCGGCGTAGGAGTCGCGGCTGCGTTCGAAAATGACGCCCTTGCTGGCAAGCGCCGCCTGTCCGTCGCGCCCCTTGATCACGTCCACCCGATAGAACGGCGAGATGGGAAATTGGTTGGTGTTGAACGCGAAATACCCGCGCACGGATTGGAAGTCGGCAGCCTTCAACGCCGCGCGGAACGCCGCCTTGTCGTCGACGTTGCCTCCCGTGCGCCGCAACGCCGACGCGATGAGGCGCGCGGCATCGTAGGATTGCGCCGCGTACAGCGACGGCTCGCGGCCGTACTTCTTGCGGAAAGCCTGGACGAATTCCCTGTTGGCCGCATTGTCGAGGTCGGGGGCGTAGGGAGAACTCGTTACCGCGCCCAGCGCCACCTCGCCCAGGGCCGGCAGCGTAGAGCCATCGATGGTTGATACCGAGACCATCGGGATCTTCGTCATCAGCCCCGCCTGCTGGTACTGCTTGGTAAAGTTCACGCCCATTCCGCCGGGATAGAAGGTATAGATCGCGTCCGGCCTGGCGGCGGCCACGGTGGCAATTTCCACGGAGTAGTCCGGCTGGTTCACGGCGCTGAAGCGTTCCCCCACGATCTCGCCCTTGTAATTGCGCTTGAACCCTTCCATCGCGTCCTTGCCCGCCTGGTAGTTCGGCGCCAGCAGATAGACCCGCTTGACGCCCATGCGGTTGGCCAGTTCGCCCGCCGCCTCGTGCAGCTGGTCGTTATTCCATGACGTGGAGAAAAAATAGGGGGAACAGCCCTTTCCCGTAATGGGCGTGGGCCCGGCATTGGATCCGACCAGGAATACCTTCGCGGAGGTGATCGGGCGATGGACCGCCATCATGACGTTGGAGAACACGATGCCGGTGACGATGGAGACCCGGTCCCGATCGAGCAGTTGGCGGGCAATCTGCACGCCCTTCTCCGGCTTCATCTCGTCATCCTCGCGCAGGATCTTGACCTCGACGCCGCCGAGCCTGCCGTTTTCCTGGTCCACGGCCAGCATGAAGCCGTCGTACTGGTCGACGCCCAGCGCCGCGCCCGGTCCCGAAAGCGTCGACAGGAAGCCGATTCTTACCGGCGCCGCCGCGGCGGTACCGCCGAGCAGCAGGGTCGCCAGAACGATTGATCGCATAGCGCGCATGGTCATGCTCCCGTTGCTTCGCTGGCCGCCTCGGCGGCAATCATCCGCTTGACCGCGCGGCGCATGTGGACCCGGGCGGCGTCGGAAACGATGTCGATCAGGCCCTGCTCGCCGCGGGCGGTCAGCATGGCCTGCTGGGCCTCGACGATGGCCTTGTCCTCGCGGAATGCGGTGTCGATTTCATGAAAGAGCGCATCGGTCGCGCCGGGGTCGTCCTGCCTGTAGCCGTTGGCGGCCGACCAGAAATAGAAACAGGTCGTGTCGGTTTCCGGGGTCAGTCCATGGAAGATGCGCAGCGAAAACCCGGGCTGGTTCCGGTTTTCGACGGCGCCCTTGCCGCTGTCGATGCCCCCGGTCCACTGCAGCACCGCTCCGGGCGCGATGTACTGGAATTCCATCCAGCGATCGATGCGTTCGGCCAGGGGCACCGCCTTGGCATAGGTGGGAGGCGGCGCGGAGTCCATCAGCCAGCGGATGAAATGCAGGCCGTCGTCCGTCGGCGTCACCGTCATCTTGGCTTCCACGTGCGCCTTGGGATTGCCGCCTATGGTGTTCTTGTGCACGAAAGCCAGGTGGGTCAGGTCCATGAGGTTGTCAACCAGCAGCATGTAGTTGGCCTTGACGTGGTAGACCTGGCACTTGTGCGGCCAGCGGGCATGATCGTTGTGGAACGGATAGGGAACGATCTTGCCCGGGTCCGCGCGGTCCGGCTCTCCCATCCATATCCATATCAGCTCGTCCCGCTCGACCACCGGGAATGCCTGGACCCGGGCCTTGGGCGGAATCGAGGCCTGTCCGGGAATGCGGATACAGGCGCCGGCGGTGTCGAACACCATGCCGTGATAGCCGCATTCCAGCCCTTCCGGCACGACTTGCCCGAATCGCAACGGTGTGCCGCGATGGCAACAGCGGTCGAGAAGCGCCGCCGGCTTGCCCGTGCCGCGATCCCGGAACAGCACGACAGGAACGCCACACAGGGTGCGGGCGAACGGCACGGGCCCGATTTCGTGCGCCCAAGCGGCGACATACCAGGCGTTTTTGACGAACATCTCGCCTCCTTTGATGGGTGTGGGAGTTTGCGCTGTGTGCACGCCATTGTTTTTGAATTTCTATTCAGCGTATACGCAAAAAACTAAAAACACAATTTATTGCCTATTTTTTACGCATAAACCCCTATTAACGTATACTTAACGTATTCATTCCCCGTTCTAGAGACGTTCTGCACCATAATTGCGGACTCGCTCGCCCTCCTCTCCTATGGAAACCGATCCCAACCTGTCGCAAACCGAAAGGGCCGTCTATGGACTGCGCGGCTTGATCGTCCAAGGCAAGCTCAAGCCAGGCGACCGGGTCCTCGAACAAACCCTGGTCGATGCGTTCGGCGTTTCGCGCACGCCGGCACGCGCGGCCATGCAACGCATCTGCGAAGAAGGGCTCATTTCCACCCTGCCCTCGGGCGGCTATGTGGTTTCCAGCTTCACGGAAGACGACGTCTTCGATGCGATCTCCATCCGCGGCACGCTGGAAGGCATGGCCGCGCGCATGGCGGCCGAGAAGGGCGCGCCGCCGCGCGTACTCAAGGCCATGCATGAATGCGTGAAGGAACTGGACGCGGTCGTGGCCGCGCCCGACGTGGCCGCTCGCCAGAACGATTACGTGGTGCTCAACGACCGGCTGCACGACCTGATCTGCAGCGCGGCGCAAAGCCCCATGGTCACGCGCGCTTTGCAGCGGCTGGTGGCCATTCCCTTTTCGGTCAACAACTCGTTCACCGACGTTCCTCCGTCGGCCGAGGCCGGGGTACGCGAGATCCTGTGCGGCGCCCAGGAGCAGCATCGCAACATTGTCGAGGCCATCGAGAACCGCGAGGGCACGCGCGCGCAGGCGCTGATGATCGAGCATTCGCGCTCGACGTGGAAATACCTCAACCTGATGCTGCACCTGCCGGAACCGGTGGCGCTCCCCGGCGGACTGGAAGCCGCGCTGCGGGCACGGCGCGCCTGAGCGGCGCAAGACCGCTCACGCGTCGTTCATCGCCAGCGAATCGGCGACCTGGGGCGCGATCATCAGGGAACGCCACATTACGGCGCAGTAGCCGCTCCTTCCTTCCGGCGATCACGCCGGACACGGGTTCCTGCCTTTGAGTCCGGGACGCCGCAGGGCGCGCCTATGCGGTTTATCCCTCTATCGCTCCATAATAACTAGTAGTATAGTTTACTGACCTACTAGCAAAGACGGCCGGACAAGCACCCGCCGCGCGCCCGTGCGGCGCAAGAAGGAGACGACCTTGCAGCTCTACCATTCGTGGCGCGCCGCCCTCGCCGCGCTGGCCCTGGTGTGCGCCGCCCCCGCGCACGGTGAAAACTTCCCGGCTCGGCCGATACGCCTCCTGACCCCTTATCCCGCCGGCCTGACGCCGGATGTCGCCACCCGCATCCTGGCCGAAAAACTGGGCAAGCTCTGGGGCAAGCCGCTCGTCATCGAAGCCAAGCCGGGCGCCAATGGTTTTCTGGCGCTGGGCGCCGCCAGGCAGGCCGCGCCGGACGGCTACACCTTGCTGGTGGTGGGCGATGCCCACATGACGACCAACCCCAAGCTGCTGTCCTCCGTCCCCTACGATCCGCAAAAGGATTTCGAGCCGGTATCGCTCTTCTTCCGCGCGCCGTTCCTGTTCTACACCTCGGCCTCGGCGCCCTATGCGTCCATGCGCGACCTCATCGAGGCGGCGCGCAAGGATCCGAAGAAAATCACCTACGGCACCCCCTACGTGGGCAGCCCGGCCCATTTCGGCGGCGCCATCCTGGCGCAGGCCACCCAGACCCAGATGATGCCGGTGCACTACAAGGAAGGCGCGCAGATCTACACCGCGGTCTCGAACGGCGACATCAGCTTCAGCGTGGCCACCATCGGCTCGGGCCTGCCGCTGGTCAAGGCCGGAAAAATGAAGATGCTGGCCACCGCTTCGAAGGAGCGGCTGGCCGACTATCCCCAGGTGCCTACGGTCCGGGAATCGGGCGGCCCGGACCTGGTCGTCGAGACCTGGGTCGGCCTGGTCGCGCCCGCGGGCACGCCGCCCGCCATCGTCCAGAAGCTCAACGCCGGCATCGCGCAGGTCCTGAAGGACCCGGAGCTGGTCGAGAAATTCGCCGCGCTCGGCATCGCGCCGCAAAGCAGCACCCCGGCCGAACTGGCCACGCGGGTGCGCGACGAACTGGCCGAAGTGGAAACGCGCATCAAGCGCCTGGGCATTACCATCGAATAGCGGCCCTGGAGGGCGCGGGGGCCGCGCCTACTTCAACCGCATGTGCACCCGCACGAAATCGCTGCGGAACAGCCCTTGCGACTCGTACATCAGGACCTCGTCCTTGTCGAACACCGAGCGGGTAACCACCATGATGGCGGTGTTCACCGGCACGTCGAGCAGCTGGGCCACCTCGAAATCGGCATTGCTGGCCTGTATGGTCTGCTCGGCGCGGCCGATGCGGTTGCCCGAGTGATTCTGTATCAGCTGCATGGGCACGGGCGAATTGAATGCCTTCTTGCCGATTTCGCGGAAAATCGTGCGCTCCACGTAGGAGTCGCCGACGAAATAAGGGATGTGGTTGTGCTTCTGCAGCCGTCGCAGATGCTGGTAGCCGTCGGGCGAGAGCGTGCCGCCGTGGTGGTTGATCGATTGCGGCCGCATGACGGTACTGGTTTCCAGCCACTCGATCTGGATGTCGGGAACGTGGTTGACCAGGGTGTCCCAGCTGGTGGGGATGTCGTAGAACACCTCGCTCTGCGGGCGCCGCAGCACGAAGGTTCCCCGGCCCCGGTAGCGGCCGATCAGGCCCTCGGCCTCGAGAAAACCGATCGCATGGCGGATGGTCGCGCGCGCCACGCCCTCTTCGCGCGCCAGTTCGTCCAGCGAAGGAATCTGCTGGTCGACCGCCCATTCCCCCGATTCGATGCGCTTCCTGAACGCCATTACCAGCTTGACGTAGATAGGGGTGCCTACTTGTGCCAGGTTCGCGATGGCGGTCGACGAGGTCGTGCGCGATGCGGAGGGCGGAGGCAGCGTCATAGGATGGTTATGCTGGTTGACTAGATGTTTATTCTATCAGCGCCTCTTCCCCTGATACGCGCGCGGGCACGGGTCGGGCGGCCTCATCCGTGGGCTATATTCGTCGGTTGTTCCGCCAACGTGCTTGCCCCATGAGCCTCGAATCCGTCCGCACCTTCCTCGCCGCCAAGGCGCCCGACATCTCCATCATCGAACTGGAACAAAGCACCGCGACCGTCGAACTGGCGGCGCGGCACCACGGCGTCGAGCCGGGGCAGATCGCCAAGACCCTGTCGCTGCGAGCGGGTGATCGCGAGGTGCTGGTGGTCACGCGAGGCGACGCCCGGCTCGACAACAAGAAGGCCAAGGCGGTGTTCGGCGGACGGGTGAAGATGCTTTCCGCCGACGAAGTGGTGGCCGTTACCGGCCATCCGGTAGGCGGCGTGTGCCCCTTCGGGCTCGCCCGGCCGCTGCCCGTGTATTGCGACGTCTCGCTGCGGGCCTATGACCAAGTGCTGCCCGCCGCCGGCTCCACGCACAGCGCGGTGCGCATCGATCCGCTGCGCATGGCGCAGCTGGTCGAGGCGGAATGGGTGGACGTCTGCCAGGCGGCCGCCTGACGGCCCGCCGGCGGGCCCCCCTTGCGGGCCGGCCTACTTCAGGTCGGTGTGGATCTCGACGAAGTCGCCGCGGAAGATGCCCAGCGATTCATAGACCAGCATGCCCTCGCGGTCGAGGACCGACCGCGTCACCTGGATGACCGGGGCCCCTGACGTCAGGTCCAGGAGGCGGGCGGTATCGAGGTCCGCCACGCTCGCGCGGACGGTCTGCTCGGCATGGCCGATGCCGCCCGGCAGCCGGGCATCGAGGATCTTCAGCGGGATGGGCTTGGCGAGCACGTCGGCGCCGATGGCCTCGTATACGTTTTTCTCGATGTAGGTATGGCCGATGCCATAGGGAATGCGGTGGCGCAGCAGCCGGCGCTTCAAGGCCTGGTAGGCCTCGCCGAGCCTGGCGCTCGCGTGGACCGAGGCCGGCGGCTGCGCGCATTCGTGGGTCTCCAGCCATTCGACCTCGATGTCGGGCTGCGCGCCGGTGAGTTCGTCCCAGTTCATCGGGATGCGATACCAGATGTTGGACTGGGGCCGCGCCATCACGAAAGTGCCGCGGCCACGGTAGCGCCCGACCAGCCCTTCGGCCTCCAGCATGCCGAGTGCGTGCCGGACGGTGACGCGTCCCACGCCGAATTCCTGCATCAGTTCGTCGAGCGAGGGAATGCACTCGTTCAGCGGCCAGGTGCCGTTCTCGATGCGCTGGCGGAACAGCGCGAAGAGCTGGGCGTACATCGGCAAGCCGCCGCGCGCGCCATTGCCCGCGGCGCCGCGGGCGGCGGAATCGGTATCGGCGGTCTGCCGTCGTGCTGATGCCATGGGACGAATCATCTGCCGGGAAGGATGCGCGCAAGACGCAAACGCGTATTGTGCCGGGGCGCCCGGCGCGCTGGCAATCGCATGCGGATGCCGGTCAAGGCGCCAGCGCGATCACGTCCAGGACATAGTGCGCGTTGCCGCCCGGCGCCGCATTGGCGTCGGCCACGCCCACCGCCAGCCGGGCGGGCGGATCCTCTGGGAAGAACTCCATCCAGGCTCGATGGAAGGCCTGGCGCGCCTCGAGATCATGCAGGTAGAGCGTCACCTTCACCACGTGCCGCCGCGTCGCGCCGGAGGCGGCCAGCACCGCCTCGAGATTGCGCAGCGCCTGGCACGCCTGTTCGTAGGGATCGTCCGGCATGCGGTTGGTGGCCGGGTCGCGTCCGCGTATGGCCGACAGGAACAGGAAACCGCCCGCGCGCACCCCGGGCACCATGCCGGCCATGCGCTCCGGCGCGTCGGGCGACTGCGGCATGGTCCGCCTATCCATTGAGGAACTCCCGGATGATGGCGGCGGCGCGGTCCGGCGCGTCGGTCTGCACCTGGTGGCCGGCGCCCTCCACCCATTCGATGCGCGCATCGGGCAGCATCTCGGCCAGGGCGCGTCCGGTGGCCGGCACGGCGAAGGTATCGTCGGTGCCCCACAGGATGAGGGTGGGGATGCGGCGCGTGAGCGCGGGCAGCGCCTCCTGCCATTGCGTCTGTAGCTTGAGCACGGGGTCATTGCGCACGAAATCGATGCCCTGCGCCATGCGCCGGAAGGCCTCGAGCGCGCCGGGCCGCGTGGCGGCGCGCTGGCGATCGTCGATGAGCTGGTCGGTGATGCGCGACTTGTCGATGATCAGCGCCTCCAGGAGGCGCTTCATCCCTTCCCGGCTGCCGTCGTAGCCCATCAGCGCCCGCATCGCTTCGTTGGGCTCCTGCTTGATGCCCATGGACGTGGCGATGGTGAGCGACGACACGATGATCAGCTTCTCGACGCGGTCCGGATGCAGCATGGCGTAGTACGCCCCCGACCACGCGCCTTGCGAATTGCCCAGCACGCTGAATTTGTCGAGACAGAGGGCGTCGACGAAATCGGCGGTATGGGCGGCGCGGCTGATGAGGCCATACGGCGTGGGCACGCTGGTGTCGGTCAGGCCGAAGCCGCCGATGGAATCGGGCGCGACCACGCGGAAGTCCCGGCCCAGCAGCGGCAGCACGGGCCCCATGCCCGACGCGCCCGACGAACCGGCGCCGCCGCCGTGCAGCGCGACCAGCGTCCTGCCGTCATGGCCGGCCTCCGAATAATGCGTGCGCACGCCATTGGCCAGCACCCAGCGGGAACGTATGTCGGTTTCCTTCATGGTCGATGTCTCCGTTCGATGTAATGAAAAAGGTTCGCGTAGGGGGGTGCCGAGTCCGCGCGCCCGGTAGGCCTGCACGTAGCTCAGGCCCAGCGTGCCGGCAAAATTGCGTATCAGGAGCGGATGCACGCCCCATTCGTACAAGGTGGCGAGGTCGCGCTCGCGCAGCGTGCGCCGCTCCTCCTCGTCCAGGCCGTAGCCGTCGAAGGCGTCGGCGGCATCCGCCTCGAGCGCCGCCTGCAGGGCGGGCTCCTTGTCGAAGCGGAAGAGGAATCTTTCCAATCCGGCGCGGCTCATCGATGTTCCCTCCCGCGCTCCGCATCCTTCCCAGGGACGAAAGCGCTCATGACTCGAGCTCCGTCACCGCGATGCCGGTCACCCATGCGCCGACGGGCTCGTAGGCCCGCACGCGCGCAGCGCGGGCACGCGCCGCGCCCGCCGCCAGCAGCCAGTTGCGGATCTCGGCCGCCCCGTTGCCGGCGCTGCGCACCACCTCGTCCGCATCCCAGGCGGCGATGTGGTCGAAGCGGCCCGCCGAATAGTGCTCGAGGAAACGGCGGTCGAACGCCTGGTTGATGTGTCCGGTCTCGGGCATGCCGACCCAATGGCTGAGCCCGCCGGTGCCGATGACGGCGACGCGCGGCGCGAGCGTCTGGCGCCGCAGCGCCTCGCCCATCGCCCGCCCGAATGCCAGGCAGCGGTCCAGGCGAGGCAGCGGCTCCACCGTGCAATTCACGTATATGGGCAGGACGGGCGCGTCCCAGCCGGCCAGCAGCAACTGCAGCGGGCACGAGAAGCTGTGGTCCAGCGGCAGCTCGCGCGCGCTGGCGGCGTCGAAGCCCGCCGCCACCAGGTCCGCATGCACGGCCTCGCCCAGGCCCGCCACGCCCGCGTAATCGCGCTTGGGCACGCCGAATTCGCCATGGCCGGGAAAATGCGTGCCGGTGCCGACGGCGAACAGCGGCAAGGCGGCGTAGTCGAAGGTCAGGAAGTGGTCGGTGGCCGCCACCACGATCACGTCGGGCCGCGCCGCCTTCAACGAGGCGGACAACGCCGCGAATCCGGCGAATACCCGCTCGGCCCGTGCCAGGTCGTCGGGATCGCCCTTGGGCGCGCGCATCATCGCGCCCGTATGGGCGGTGGCCGCGGCCCAGACGATCTCGCTCATCGCCCCGCCCCCGCATCCAGGTGGCGATGCAGGAACGCCACGAAGCGCGCATAGGTCAGCGCGGCGGCTTCGGGCGAATACCGGTCCAGCGTGCTGTCCATGTACGCGTGGCGCGCGCCGGGATAGACGTGGAACTCCACCGGCTGCGGCGATTCCGCGTCGAGCGCGGCCTTGAGCGCCCGCGTCTGGTCCATGGGGATTGCCTCGTCGGCCTCGCCGAAATGCAGCTGCATCGGGCTCTGGATGCGCGGCGCCAGGGCGATGCGCGAGCGCTCGCGGCCGTCCGGCGCATAGGCCGCCGGCACCACCGGCAAGGCGTACAGCACCACCGCGCAGGCCAGGTCTTTCGTCTGTGCCGCCCAGGCCAGCACCGTGCCGCCGCCTAGGCAGTAGCCGATGGCGCCGATGCGGTCAGGCGCCACGCGCGGGTGCGTGCGCAGCCATGCCAGCGCGGCTTGGCAATCGGGCACGACCACTTCGTCGCGGGCGGCAATGAAAGCCTTGCTGCGCCGCTCTTCGGCGGTGGTGTAGTCCTGGGGCGGGCGCCCGCCTATGCGGCTGTACGGATCCACCGTCAACACGATGAAGCCTTCGGCCGCCAGGCGCCGGGTCTCCTCTTGCCGGTGTCCGGTCACGCCCAGGTTCTCCGGCGCGCACACCACCGCGCCCAGCACCTCGTCGCCATCGGGTTCGGCCAGATAGCCGCGAACCTGGTCGCCGCCGCTGGGGAAGGTCACCCAGCGGCCCTGGCTCGTCCTCGTCGTCATGCTGCCTCCTCGCGCGCGCTCATGCCGCCACTTGTATGTCGAACAACGATGCCTCGCCCTTGCGCCGCACCTCCACGTCGAGCAGGGTCGCGCAATGCGGGCAGGCATGCTGGACCACTTCGAGATCGTGGTGGATGCGCACGCGCGGACCGAGCTCTTCGGCCGCGGCCAGGTGATGGCGTGCGTAGTCCTTCCAGTTCTCCGCAGCCGGCGCGATGGCGTTGTCGCACTGGTTGCAGACCAGGTAAGGGGTACCGGCCTCGCGCACGATGCGCGCCACGTCTCCGACGATGGCGACCGGCTCGGCCCGCGCCACCGCGGGCCGGGCCGCCAGCGTCTTGTCCGCCGGCCAGGCCAGCCGCCGCCGGCGGATCGCGGCGCGCGCCGCCTGGGTGGCCGCCTCGTCGGCAACGCCGTCCCGGATCACCACGCCGAAGATGCGCTCGGCCACCAGCGCCGAGAAAGCGCCCGCCGCGACGTCGCCGGCGACGCTTGCCGCAGGCCGCGCCAGCGGATCGCCCCAGCCGCCGCCGGCGGTGGGGTTGCACTCGTACACGTCGTCCTTGCCGAACTCGAATTCGGGCGGCTTGGCGTTGAACTCGACGGCTTCGCCTTCGAGCCCGTCCATGCGGTCGGGAAAGACGCCGTCGGCCAGCAGTTGCCGGATATTGGTGTGCCGCAGGAAACGCCGATGATTGCAGCCGCTGGGATAGCCGCCGAACAGGCCGCGCGAGGTGGGCGACTCGTAGCCGTGGCAAGCCACCAGCGATTCGACTTCGTCCACGCCGTGCAGCACGAAGGCCGCCCCGGCGGCCTGGCCGCCCACGTTGCGGCCGGCGCCCGAGCTGTCGGTAACGATGCGGCGGTACATGTAGAGCACCGGCAGCTTGAGTTCGGTGGTCTCGACGTTGGGTGCGCGGCCGGCGGTGATGTTGCGCTGGCCCGATACGTTCACGCCGTCGCGGTGCGCATAGGCGCCGCCGCCGGACAGCATCACCTCGAGGATGGGCGCGGTAGCGGGTTCGCCGTACTGGTTCTTGCCATGGATGTGGAACAGGTCCGGCCCGCTGGCCGGCGCGGCCTGCGCCTCGGCAAGGTAGTCCGGATGCGTGGCCATCAGCTTGGAGATGACCTCGGTGGTCGTGACCTCCACCAGCCACATCGCTCCCAGCGGCCCCTGGCTGCACGGCGCGGGGAACTTGCACGAGACGATGGACCCTTCGTGCGCGAGCACTTCCAGCGGCCGCAAGAGTCCTTCATTCCACGGCAGGTCGTAGGCGATCACCGGCAGGATGCCGGCATAGACGCCGGCCAGCAATCCGGTGCGCGTGGCGTTGACGAAGCCCGGCGCCTGCGGATCGGACCCGGTGTAGTCGAACTCGATGCGGTCGCCCCGCTTGCGCAGCTCGACGTGGATCTTGTAGACCTTGTTCTCGAAGCCGTCGTGGTCCAGGAAGGCCTGGGCGCGGAACACGCCGTCGGGCAACTCCTTGAGCCGGTTGCGCATCTTGGTCTCGGACAGGGTCATCATGCCGTCCATCACCGTCAGCACGGTATCGACGCCGTACTTGGCGATAGTATCCAGGACGCTTTTCACGCCTATGTTGTTGGCCGCCATCAACCCCTTCAGGTCCAGGCTGATGTTGGTGGGCAGGCGCGACATGCCGGTGATGAAATTGAGCACGTCGCTGCGCAGCTCGCCGCGGTCGATGAGCTTGACCGGCGGGATCAGCATGCCCTCCTGCCGGATGTCCTTGGCCATGGACGCGAAGCTGCCCGGCACCATGCCGCCCACGTCGAGCTGGTGGGCGCAGGCGCCGGTCCAGCCGATGCGCTTGCCGTCCACGAAGATGGGCGCCAGCACGCCCACGTCGGGGCAGTGCAGCGCGCCCTTGTGCGGGTGGTTGACAATGAACATGTCGCCAGGATTGATGCCGACGGTGTCTTCGCAATCCTCGATCACGTGCTTGACCATCAGCGACAGCGAGGCGGCGTGGAAGGTCACCGTCTTGCCCATGGTGACCACTTCGCCGAAGGCGCGATATAGCCCGGTGTTGAAGTCGGTGGCCTCGTTCACCAGCGCCGACCCCGACACCGACGCCAGCGTGGCGGCCTGCTCGTCGGTGATCGACAGCAGCCGGTGCCGGATCACCTCGAAGGTGATCGGGTCGACCTCCTTGGCCGTGTATTCATAGACCTGATGCATGGTTGTCTCGATCCCGTTATTGATTGCGCGCAATGGAAATCACGAAGTTGCCGTAGGGCTCCATCTCGGCCGTCTGGCCGGGGCCGACCACGATGGTGGTGTCGGGCCGCTCGATGATGCAGGGCCCCTCGATCGCGTGGCCCGGCCCCACGTCTTCGCTGCGGTAGATGTCGGTGCGGATGAAGCCATGGCCGTAGAAGTAGACCTGGCGGTCGGAGACCGGCCGGTTCGAGCGGCCGCCGCCGTCCACCTGGCGCGGCATGGGCTTGATCACGGGGGAGGTGCCTTCCACCCGCACCACGGTGAACTCCACGCCCGAACTGCGCAGCGCGGTGTTCTTGCCGTAGATGCGCTCGTACTGGACCTCGAACGCGTCCACCAGCGCGTCCACGTCGGCGGCCTCGAGCTCGCCCGCCGGGACCTCGACGCCGATCTCGTGCACCTGCTGGCGAAAGCGCATGCCGATGTAGCGATGGATGGTCACGTCGTCGCCCAGCGCTTCGCGCGCGCGCCCCTCGATCTGGGCAAAGCCTTCGTTCAGCGCGGCGATGTCGATGTGGTCGGACGCGCGCTTGAAGCGCGCCGGCGCATGCTGGCCCACCGCCAGCGAGAACGACCGGTGGCGATCGCCCGTCACGGTGCCGTAGGCCGAGTGCGCCGGCCCGGTATTGGGCACGACCACCTTGCCGATGCCGGCCACCTCGGCGTATTGGTGCGCATGGGTAGCGCCCGCCCCGCCGTAGGCCATCAGCACGAAATCGCGCGGATCGTAGCCGGCACGCAGCGTGACGCGGCGCAGGAGGTCGGCCATCTGGTTGTTGGCCACTTCGCGGATGCCGGCCGCCGCCTCTTCCACGCTCATGCCCAGCGGCTCGGCCACGTGCTTGCGCACCGCCTCGCGCGCGGCCTCGACGTCCAGGCCCATGCGCCCGCCCAGGAAGTAGCGCGGATCGATGATGCCCAGCACCACGTCGGCGTCGGTGATGGTGGGTTCGACCCCGCCGCGCCCATAGCAGGCCGGTCCCGGCGTGGACCCGGCGCTTTCCGGGCCCACGGTCAGATGGCCGTCCTGCACGCGGGCGATGGAACCGCCGCCCGCGCCGATGGCGGTGACCTTGATGGACGGCAGGGCCACGTGGAAGCGCCCCACTTCGCGCACGGTTTCCAGCAACGGCTGGCCGTCCACGATCAGGCCCACGTCGAAGCTGGTGCCGCCCATGTCGGCCGTCAGCACATTGCGATAGCCCAGCAGCTCGCCCAGCTTCTGCGAGGCCAGCACGCCGCCGGCGGGCCCCGAAGTCAGCAGGTTGGCGGCCTGGAACGCGGCCTCGGCAGCCGGCAGCACCCCGCCGCCCGACTCCATGATCGAGATCGGCCCCGTGAAGCCGAAGCGGCGGATCGCGCCTTCCAGCCCATTGATGTAGCGGTGGATGACCGGGCCGAGGTAGGCGTTGATCGAGGTCGTGGACGTACGCTCGTATTCGCCGATGATGGGCACCAGCAGCGAGGAGGTGGTGACGAACAGGCCCGGCGCTTCCTCGTCCACCAGCTCCGCCAGGCGGCGCTCATGCGCGGGATTGCGGAACGACCACAGCAGGCTGATGGCGATGGCCTCCACGCCGGCGTCGCGCAGCTCGCGTATGGCCTGGCGCGCCTGCGCCTCGTCCAGCGGCACGATGACCTCGCCCTTGTAGTCGACCCGCTCGACCACGCCTTTGATCAGGCCGAGCGGCACGATGGGATCGGGCACGCGGCGCTTGGAGAAATGCGAGATCTCGTGCGTCGGCATGCCGATCCACCCGCCCATGGCACGCTGGATGCGCAGCGTGTCCTCGAAGCCGCGCGTGGTGAGCAGGCCCGTCTTCGCACCCTTGCGTTCGATGAACGCGTTGGTGGCGGCCGTCGTGCCGTGCGAAAAGTATTTCAGTTCCGCCACCAGCCGGTCGGCCGGAATGCCCAGCTCCTCGGCCGCCAGCTTCATGGCGTCCAGCACGCCGCGCGTGCGGTCATCTGGCGTGGTCAGCGCCTTGAAGATGCGCACCTCGCCGTCGTCGGACAGAAGAACGAGGTCGGTGAACGTCCCTCCGATATCCGTACCAATGTAAGACACGAGTCTTTCCTCCAAATGCCGCCCCGCGGGGCGATCGGGTCGCCGGAAGGCGGGCCGGCCATGCCGGGACCGCCGCTTCCGAATCTGGCGCCATTAGACTCCGAAAAACATTCTATGTATAGAACTATAGAATGTTAAAAGTCTAGGTAATTACCCTTTATGGACCGGACATTGCCAGGCCGCCGAATCGCTCGAGCACGCTCATGGGTCAAGCAGGAACGCAGTGTCTCGCAGCCGGGAATCCTGCGCGGTCGATGGCGGTTTCTCGCAACGATCGGCCTCGGCCGCCAAGGGAAAGATCAGGGCTTGTTGCGGACTGCTAGTCCTTCTTCAACAACGACTTCAGCCGGTCCAGCCTTTCCTTCGCGCTGAGCCCCGGCGTGGCGTCGGCGACCTTGTCGTCTTCCAGCCCCATTTCCTTGATGAAGCGCGACGGCTCGCGGGCGATGTCCTCGCGGCCGCGCTTGCGCTTCTTGCACCAGGTGACGTTGAGCGTGCGGCGCGCGCGCGTGATCCCCACGTACATCAGGCGCCGCTCTTCCTGCACCCGGGCCTCGAACGATTCGGCGGCCTTAGCCGGGTCGCCTTCCTCTTCGTCCTTGCCGAGGTGAGGCAGCAGCCCTTCCTCGGCGCCGACCAGGAACACGTGCGGATACTCCAGCCCCTTGGAGGCATGCAGCGTGGACAGGCGCACCAGGTCGGGATCCTCGTCGTCGCTTTTCTCCAGCATGGTGATGAGGGCGATGTGCTGGACGAGCTCCATGAGGGTCATCTTGTCTTCCTCGGCCTTGCGCTTGAGCCAGCCGAGCAGGTCGAGCACCGTCTGCCAGCGCGTCTGGGCGCCGCGCTCGTCGAAGTGGTCGTAGAGGTAGCGTTCGTAGCCGATTGCCCGGACCAGGTCGTCGAGGATCTCGGACGCGGTTTCGCCGGAAGGGGCGCCATCGCCCTTCGCAGCGCCGGCGCGCCACTGCATGCGGTTGATGAATTCGCAGAACTCGCGCAGCGGCGCAAGCTGGCGCGGCTGCAGGCGCTGCTCGAGCCCGGTTTCGAATACCGCGGTGAACAGCGGGATCTCGCGCTCGCCGGCGTAGGTGCCGAGCGCCTCGAGCGTGGATTGCCCGACGCCGCGCTTGGGCGTGGTGATGGCGCGGATGAAGGCCGGGTCGTCCTCGTCGTTGGCGATGAGCCGCAGGTAGGCCATGATGTCGCGCACCTCGGCCTTGTCGAAGAAGCTCTGGCCGCCCGAGACCATGTAGGGAATCTTCAGGTTGCGCAGCGCCTGCTCCAGGATGCGCGCCTGGTGGTTGCTGCGATAGAGGATGGCGAAGTCGCGCCAGTCGGCCTTGAGCTCGAAGCGGGCGGCGGAAATGCGCATGGCGACGGACTCGGCCTCGGCTTCTTCGTCGTCCATCGGAATGACGGCGATCGGGTCCCCGACGCCGAGGTCGGACCACAGCTTCTTCTCGAACAGCTTGGGGTTGTGCGCGATCACGTTGTTGGCCGCGGCGAGGATGCGCTGCATCGACCGGTAGTTCTGTTCGAGCTTGATGACCCGCAGGTGAGGATAGTCGGTGGTGAGCTTGGCGAGGTTCTCGATGGTGGCGCCGCGCCATGCGTAGATGGCCTGGTCGTCGTCGCCGACGGCGGTGAACATGGCGCGCGGGCCGGTCAGCAGCTGCACCAGCCGGTACTGGCAGGCATTGGTGTCCTGGTATTCGTCCACCAGCAGATAGCGCAGGCGCGATTGCCAGCGCTCGCGCGCCTCGGGGTCGGCCTCAAGCAGCCGGGCGGGCAGCCGGATCAGGTCGTCGAAATCGACCGACTGGTACGAGCGCAGGGTGGCGTTGTAGCTGCGGTAGACCCGCGCGGCGTCGCGTTCGCTTTCGGTCGACGCGCAGCGCTCGGCCTCGTCGGGCTCGATCAGCGCGTTCTTCCACAGCGAAATGGCCGTTTGTACCGCGCGGATGTGGCCTTTGTCGGTGGTGGCGGTGAGGTCCTGCACGATGCCCATAGCATCGTCGGCGGCAAGAATGGAGAACTGCGGCTTGAGCCCGACCTGCTTGGCTTCCTCGCGCAGCATCTTGACCCCGAGCGAATGGAAGGTGCTGATGGTCAGCCCCTTGAGCGCGTTGGGCGGGGCGATGGCCTTGACCCGCTCGGCCATTTCGCGCGCGGCCTTGTTGGTGAACGTCAGCGCCGCGACGTTGCGCGCGGCGTAGCCGCAATCGCGCAGCAGGTAGCCGATCTTTTGCGTGATGACGCGCGTCTTGCCGCTGCCGGCCCCGGCAAGGACCAGGCAAGGGCCGTCGAGATAGCGCACCGCATCGCGCTGGGCCGGGTTCATCCCCGCATCGAGCGGCGGCAAGGCGGCCGGCGCGCCGGCACCGGGTTTGTTCAACCGCGATTCGGCGCGGTCCATGGCACGGGTCGCGGCGGAAGAAGAGGAGGCAGTCATTCGGCTCGGGTGGAATCTAGGGTCGCGCAGGCGCGCGGACGGCATGCGGAAGCGGGTGCGGACGGCGGCGGGCGAACGGGCATCAGATTTCCAGCGGATCGACTTCCAGGTGCCAGCGCACCCGCGAGGCGGATGCCAGGCGAGGCAGCGCGGCGGCCCAGGCGCGCAGGAAACCTTGCAAGGCGGGACGGCTATCGCTTTCCACCAGCAATTGAGCGCGTTCGACGTTGGCCACGCGCACCACGCGCAGCGGTACAGGATCATAGAGCGTAATGCGCGACAGCTCCGCGGCCTGGGACAAATCGATCCCGTTCTCCGTAGCGGGCGCTTCGGCCAGGCTCCGTGCCTGCGCCAGGAACCCTTGGGCCTGCGCCAGCTCGCGCGCCTCCGCGGTCAGCAGCGCCTGGTAGGCGAACGGCGGCAGGCCCGCGGCCTCGCGCTCCTTCAGCGCGTAGCGCGCGAAGCCCGGATAGTCGTGGCGGACCAGCGCCTGGTACAGCGGCTGCTCGGGATAGCCGGTCTGGATATAGACCTCGGCCGGCGTCCCGGCACGGCCGGCGCGGCCCGCCACCTGCATCAGCTGCGCGAACAGGCGCTCGGGTGCGCGGAAGTCGTGGGAGAACAGCATGGCATCGGCATTGAGCACGCCGACGAAACCCAGGTTCTGGAAATCGTGCCCCTTGGCCACCATCTGCGTGCCGACCAGGATGTCGATCTCGCCCGCGTGCATGCGGGCGAACAATTCCTGCGCACTGCCCTTGCGCCGCGTGCTGTCGGCATCGATGCGCGCAATGCGGGCGCCGGGAAAAAGCTCACCCAGGTGTTCTTCCAGCCGCTGGGTTCCCCGCCCCATGGGTTGCAGATCCTGGTTGCCGCAATCAGGGCAGGCCGCCGGCACGCGGTGCTGCCAGCCGCAATGATGGCAGCGCAGCTCGTGCCGCCCCGGCCCCCCCGGCACCCGCGGCGGCTGCCGGTGCAGCACCATGTACGCCGAGCAGCGGTTGCAGCCGCTGACCCAGCCGCAGGCATCGCAGTGCAGGACCGGCGCATAGCCGCGGCGGTTCAGGAAGATCAGTGATTGCTCGCCCTGCTCCAGCCGCTGCGCCACCGCTTGCACCAGTTGCGGCGCCAATCCCTGTTTCAGGCGCTGGTTGCGGGTGTCCAGCAGCCGGATCCGGGGCGGCTCGGCCGCCAGCGCGCGCTGGGGCAAGGTCAGCAGCAGATAGCGCCCGCTTTGCGCGTGGTGCCAGGTCTCGAGCGAAGGCGTCGCCGAGCCGAGCACCACCGGTACGCCGCGCTCGCGCGCGCGCCAGATCGCCAGGTCGCGGGCCGAATAGCGCAGCCCTTCCTGCTGCTTGTACGAAGGATCGTGCTCTTCGTCGACGACGATGAGCCCCAGCTCGGGCAACGGCGTAAACAGGGACAGGCGCGTGCCCAGCAGCACCCGCGCCTGCCCCCGCACCGCCCGCAGCCAGGCCTCCAGCCGCTCGCCATCGGCCAGGCCGCTGTGCAGGACGGCCACGCCGGCCTTCCCGGCGATGGCCTCCAGGCGCCGCCGGAAGACATTCTCCAGTTGCGGCGTCAGATTGATTTCGGGCACCAGCAGCATGACCTGCCGGCCTTGCCCCAGCACCCGCTCGGCCATTCGCAGATAGACCTCGGTCTTGCCGCTGCCCGTCACCCCGTGCAGCAGGACCGGCTTGAAACCGGAGAGTGCCGCGAGGGCGTCCACGGCTTCCTGCTGCGCCGGATTCAGGGTGGGAAGCGGCGGCGAACTCGGGGGCATGCTCGCCAGCGCACCCTCCACCGGCGTTGACCGCAAGCACTCACTTTCATCGTTTGCCGCTTTTTTCTTCGCCTTGGTGGAACGTGCGGCGCGAGCGTCCAGCCGTGCCACCGGCCCGCCACCGGCCCGCTTGCCCTGATAGGCGGCCGGCTTGCGCAATGGACCGGGGAGTGCCGGCAACATGACCTCGCCCACCGGGCGCTGATAGTAATCCGCGGCAAACGTCGCCAACTTCAGCCAATCTGCCGGTAACGGCGGCAGATCGTCGAGTATCTGCACCACTTCCTTGACCTGCCCGGTATCCACCGCCGGCGCGGGGGGCGTCTCCATGACAATGCCGACCAGTTCCCGCCGCCCGAAAGGCACGATGACACGTACGCCCGGCACCACGGCTCTGGGTGCCCGATAGTCGAACAGGCCCGGCAAGGGAACATCGAGGGCTACGCGCACCCACATCGCCGTGCCCGTCCCGGCAGGCGGGGCGGAAGAGACAGAAGGGAAAGGCTGTGTGGACAACTGGGCAGCTCCGGCTCAAGGCGGCAGTAAAACCGGCATCGAAAGTTAAAGTAAAACCTCTGAAACCGTTCTAACCCCCGCCTCCATCAAGAGATTTTTTTGGCCGGAACAAGCTGTGGATAACTTTGGGGACAACCGTTCGACAAATTCGGTAATGGGCCGTACCACAAAAGTCTTTGCTTTGGTGGCTAATGATACAAATCCCATAAAACCTATATAAATCAATTGCTTAGGATAAGAATCCACACCAGGGGTCAGCTTGCAAATCTCATGCCCGGCTCAGGGCCAGTTGTGCATAAGTCGAATCGCAACGATGCACAAGCAGGGTTAGCACTAGCCGCAAACGACCGACCACGGTCCTTATTCACAACGGCGGATCAATTCGCCTTGCGCTGTCGCCGGCTGTGCTCGTGCACCGTTTCCACCAGCACGGCAACCGCTTCGGGCGGCGTGAACTGCGAGATCCCGTGGCCCAGGTTGAAGACATGCCCCGGTCCGGACCCGAAGCTGTCCAGGGTACGGATGACTTCGGCCCGGATAGCCTCGGGGCCGCCGAACAGGGCCATGGGGTCGAGATTGCCCTGCAAGGCCACGCGGCCGCCGACCGCCGCCCGGGCGGCGCCCAGGTTGACGGTCCAGTCCAGCCCCACCGCGTCGCAGCCGGAAGCGGCGATGTCTTCCAGCCAAATCCCGCCACCCTTGGTGAAAACGATCGAAGGCACCTTGTGGCCATCGCGTTCGCGCGTGAGCCGATCGAGCACCAGGCGCGTGTAGTGCAGCGAAAACCGCTGGAACAGGCCGTCGGCCAGCACGCCGCCCCAGCTGTCGAAAATCATGACCGCCTGGGCGCCGGCCTCGATCTGCGCATTGAGGTATTGCGCCACGGCCTCCGCATTGATCGCGAGGATGCGGTGCATGAGATCGGGTCGGCTGTACATCATGGTCTTCACGGTGCGGTAGTCGCTCGAGCCGGCGCCTTCCACCATGTAACAGGCCAGCGTCCAGGGGCTGCCCGAGAAGCCGATCAGCGGCACACGTCCATGCAGTTCGCGCCGGATCTGCGCCACCGCCGCGAACACGTAGTCCAGCTCGGCCATGTCCGGCACGGCCAGCCTGGCGACGTCGTCCTCGGTGCGCAAGGGGCGGGCGAACCGGGGCCCTTCCCCCACGGCGAAGTCCAGTCCCAGGCCCATGGCGTCGGGCACGGTCAGGATGTCGGAAAAGAGAATGGCCGCATCGAGCGGATAGCGCTCGAGCGGCTGCAGCGTCACCTCGGTCGCGTAGTCCGGGTTCTTGGCCAGGCCCAGGAACGAACCGGCGCGGGCGCGCGTGGCGTTGTATTCGGGCAGGTAGCGCCCGGCCTGGCGCATGAGCCATACCGGCGTGTAGTCGGTGGCCTGGCGCGCAAGAGCCCGCAAAAAGACATCGTTCCGGAGAGTGGGCTCAGACACGTCGTACCTCGGCAAAGGGAAGCCTGGGATTTTACCCGGGCTCGGGGGATTCGCCTCCGCAGGGAAAGCGCAGCGCCGCTCAGGCAAATTTCATCAGCAGCAGGCCCGCCAGCAACAGGCCCATCCCGGCCCAGCCGGCGGGCCGGATCCTTTGGCCGAACAAGGCCCAGCCGGCCAGGGCCGTGGCCAGAATGCCCAGGCCGCCCCAGGCGGCATAGGCGACCGATAGCTCGATGCCGGGCAGCGCCAGGTAAAGACAGGTGAAGGCGGCCAGCACCAGCGCGATGGAAAGCGCGCCATGGGCCTTGCGCCGGAAACCGTTGGAGAGCTTCAGGAAAATGTTGGCGACTACCTCGAGCGCGACGGCAGCCAGCAACATGGCGCCATGAAACCAAGTGAAAGTATCAAGCATGCCGCCCCCCTCAGCCGGCGGCGGCGGACACCGGCTCGGCGTGGGGTTGCGGCCGCACGCGCGGCGAGGCGTCCGCGGCCATGCCGCGCTTCAGGAGCAGGATGCCCAGCAATACGGTCGCGATGCCGGCGGCCTTGCCCGGCCCGATGGACTCCTGGAAAACGGCCAGGCTGACCAGCGAAATGGCAACCAGGCCCACGCCTTCCCAGATGGCATAGGCCAATCCCACGGGGACGCGCGTAACCGCCAGCGACAGCGCGTAGTACGACGCCCCCAGCAGGGCGAACATGATGAACAGCCCGCCAAGATGGCCCTGGTCGCTGCTCCATTTCATGAAACTCGTGCCGGCGACCTCGGCCGTAATGGCGAGGGAAAGAAAAAGCCAGTGACGCATGGGTTCTCCCGATTGTTATTGTGTGGTTGTTGCCGAATTGTTACCGCGCGAGCAACAATATCCCGGCCATGACCACGAACGGCAGCAGCACCCTGGCGGCAGCCGTCAGCACTTCGGGCAAACCGTAGTCGAACGGCTTGGCGGCCGGCGTCAAAGCGGTTCCGGCCTCGATGGGAGTCGTAGTATGGGTAGTCATGATGTGCTTCCTCGTCTGTGCGCGCGCGGGCCGGCCCTTGGGCGGCGGGCGTGCGCGGATGGTTCGGTGAACGGTGCCCGGCATGGGCACGCCGGCGTCGTGCGGACGACGCTAACGGTCGGGTTCGGGGACCGAGGAAGCGCGAGAGACACGGGCAAAACAGCGGCTGGGGGCGCCATGCGAGACATGCGCGCGATAACCAGACACTCCTGCGGCGGACGTGGCAGGGCGCCTTGCGCTCGGTCCGCGGAATTGCGGGCTGAACATGGGGTCGCTCCTTGGAGAAGGACGTTATTTGGCATATCCAGTATAGACCTTCATTGCTTGCGCGCCGTAACAACATTGTTCTGTAGAATTGAACAATGGATCGCCTGACCCCTCTTCGCGCCTTTCTAGCCGTGGCCGACACCGGCAGCTTCACGGCCGCGGCCCGCAAACTGGGCGTATCGCGTTCCGCCGTGACAGGCCACATCCAGGAGCTGGAGCGCCACCTCGGCACCCAGCTCCTGAACCGCACCACGCGCCGGGTCTGGCTGACGCGCGAAGGGCAGCGCTACGCGGACCGCGCCGGCCGGCTGCTGGGGGGCCTGGAAGCGCTCGACGCCGAAATGCAGTCGCGCAGCGGCCGCACGGAAGGCCACCTGCACGTCGAAATGGCGGAATCCGTAGCCAACGCACGCGTCATTCCCCGCCTGCCCGAATTCGTCCGGGCCTATCCCGATGTCTCCCTGCGCATCTCGCTGAACGAAGGCGTGGTCGATCCCACCGTGTCGGGCGCGGACATCGGGCTGCGCGTCGGGCCGCTGCGCGATTCGACACTGCGCTTCAAGCTGCTGGGACGCGGCAACTACATCATGGCGGCCAGCCCCGGATATCTGCAGCTCTACCCGCCGCCGCGCCATCCGGACGAACTGCGGCAACATCGCCTCATCGAATTCTGGGATCCCGACACGGGGCGTCCCTACGACTGGCAACTCGTGAAGGGCAAGCAGACGGCGAGCCTGCCGGCCCAGGGTCACCTCATCGTCGACAACACGCGGGCCGGGCTTACGTGCGCGCTGGCGGGCCTGGGCATCTACGAAGACCTGGACTTCCTGCTGGCGCAATCGCTCGCGGAAAAAAGGCTGATACAGGTGTTGCCCGACTGGAAGCGGCCGGGACCGCCCATTGCCGCGCTGTACACGGCGCGGCGGCCGGTGCCGCCGCACGTGAAGGCGTTCGTCGATTTCCTGGCGTCGGTATTCGGGACCGGGCGGTCCTGAGGCGCCCGGCCGGCAGGCGGCGCATCGGCGGCCTCATGCGAAGGCCGGATCGAATCACGCGCCCGCCGGTTCAGGTTCAGAAGTTGGCCGAATGGACGGAGCCCGGTCGGGACGGCCTCGGCAAGATCGGCCGCTCCTTCCTGCGATAAGGCTCGGCCGCGATCTCATGCTTGCGCATCAATTGCCAGAAGGCCCGCCGGTTCTTGCTCGCGGCGCGCGCCGCCTGCGAGATGTTGCCCTGGTAGCGCGCAAGCATCTCTGCAATGTAGCCCCGTTCGAACTCGGTCACGACACGGGCCTTGGCGACCTGGAAGGCTTCGCGCTCGCCTTCGGCGGGCGCGGTCGCGGCGTCCGCGGCTTCCTCTTCCTCGGCGGTGCCCGCGATCGCGGCGGAGCATTCGGCGCGCTCCCCGCGATCGGCGCCACCCGGTCCGGCCATCTGCACCAGCCGCGTCTTGAATTCCTCGGCGCACATCGGATAGCGCATGAAATCGTCCAGCCCGAACGAGAGCAGGTCCTGCAGGCCGGCGGCGCTCATCTCGCGCACCAGGCCCAGCACGGGCGTTTGCAGCGCGCCGCGCGCAGCGGCCAACACGGTGCGCGTCCAGCCCAGCGTCGCGAGCGTGACAGGCAGCAGGCAGGCGTCATAGCGCTTGAGCGCCAGCGCTTGCCGCTGCAGCGCATCGGCGGCGGGCGGCGACGACCCGGCGCCGCCCGCCGCTTCCAGATAGACACAGTGCAAGGCGATCCGCTCGCGCGCGGCCGACCAGTCTTCCACAAGCTCGAGCATCCATTGGATGTGGTCAGGCACCATCAGTATGGCGCAATCGATTGTTCCCCTCATGGTCATGTCCCATATTGTCCGAAGCGCCAGACTAGAGACATGCCGGCCGGGTCTCAATTCGCGGAACACACAAACGCGGATTTGCGTATTCAGTCGCGCGCGCGGCGGCCGTTAATGCATGGCCGCCGCGCGTCCCTACTCGGTCAGCCGCAGCGTTTCCACCGCAGCCGCGGCCACCTCGTCTTCCATGAAGGGCGCATCGACGAGCTGCTTGCGCGACAGCAGCGCCACCTGGTCGTCATGATGGGGCGAACCCGGCTCCGTGGACTGCCCGTTGGCCGCCATTACCTTGGCGACGACCTTGCCCGCGCGCCAGGTCACGACCTGCACGTACGCGGTGCCCGCCACGATGTCGCCATAGCCTTGGGGTCCGAGCGGGGCACCCTCCATGGCATTGAGCACGCCCTGGTCCCCTCGCCCGCCATGCAGCGGCACTCTTCCCGCCGCCGTGGGACGCGCCAGCATGGCGCCCCACGGTTCGTCGCCCTTCAGGCCGACCTCGGCCAGGGCGGCGGCCGTTTGCGCCAGCGCCGACCGTACCGCCTCCTGGACCGCCGGCGCCGTGGACATCGTCCGGACCGCCAAGGGAGCGGCAGGATCGTAGGGCTGCGCATACAGATCCGCGATCGCACCGAGCCGCGGCCACAGCTCGTTGAACAGCAGCGCGCCGCGGCTGCCGCCATCGTTGCGGCGATCCCAGTTCGCCAGTACGGCGCACGCACGAGCCGTTTCGCCGCCTGCGCCGGCGCAGGCGGCTTCGATGCCGTCCAGCAGGGTCTCGGCGGCATAGTTGCGGTTGCCGAAGACCACATCCACGGCCTGGTCCACGTCTACCTTGCCTTTCGCCAGCATTTCGCCGATAAGGCGGTGCGACATGCGGGTGCGGCCCCCGGGTTCGGCGACCGGTGCGCCGAACAGCACGGAGTAATTGTCATGCCGCTGGCCATAGATCGACAGGCTGTAGCTGTCGTTGGCATTGTGCGCCACGCCCCGCGTGGCAAGCGCGGGAACCCGCTGCGCCGGCGCGAGCCGGGGGCGGCCCTGGGCGTCGCGTACCAGGCACGCGCCGCGGCTGCCGTCCAGCGCGGCCGGTACCTGGCCTGTCGGAGTGGCCTCCACGGCGCAGCCGGCCAAGGCGACATCGTCGATGTCGAGGATGGGGCCCGATTCGATGAACATGGCGGTGCCCTGGCTGTCGCCGGCCACCAGGTGCGCGGCAATGCCGCGGTGCTGCGCGACGGCGCGCTCGAACCCGGCGATGTCGCGCGCCTTGGCCACCTGCAGCATCTGGTCCAGCCCTCGCGCATCGCCCGCGGCGGCATCGGTGACGGCATACCATCCCGCCGGCCGGCCCGGCGCGGCGGGCAGCCGGTACAGGGGGCCGAGCGCCGAGTACGGCACGCCGAAGACTTGGGTTCGCGTCGTCCCGTCGCCCTGCATGATCTTCATCTCGATAGTCCGCCGCTCGATATCGCGCGGCTTGCCGTCCACCATGTAGACGGGCCTGGCGCCGGTGCGGACATCCAGCTTGAGAGGCAATCCATAAGTGACCGTCGCGGGCGCCTCGATGCTCCATGCCAGGTTGCGGGTAAAGCCCGTCAAGGGCAGCGGCACGCCAAGGAAGTCAGCGCCCATCACGTCGATTTCGCCGGGGATGGTCAGGTGTACCTGGTGCATCAACAGCCAGTGGTCCTGCCAGTACGTGTGGGGGTTGGCGACCACGATGGAGGTGCCCGAGCCGGTGGCGTCGGCGCCGTAGGCCCAGGTGTTGCTCGCCATGCCCAGGCGCGGGCGGGGCGGCGACACCGCCGCGGAGGCGGGCTCGTCCAGGTGCTCCCACAACGAGGCCGAGGCGAAAGGCGCGGCCATGAACGACCGGTTCAGCGTTCCGATCTGCATGACCGCGCGCAGTACGTCGGCCGCGGTCATCGCCGGCGGCTCGAATCCTTTGCACGGCGGCGCGGAAGCGTTGCGTTCCGCGGCGTAGCGGTTGAAGCCGGCCGCATAGCCTTCCGCCAGCGCGCGCGCATCATCCGACAGCGACTGCCACGCGGCATCCAGGTATTCGGTCGACAACTGCATGCGATAGAACAGGTCGCTGTCCAGGTTGGGCAAGGGCAGGAACCCGACCAGCGCCCGGCCGTCCGCGCCGAAATGGGCAGACCGTTCGCCCCGCAGCGTGATCACCCGATCGGCCAGCACGCAGAACTGGTCGCGCGCCACGGCATAGCCGTAGCCATAGCCCAGGCCGGCATAATCGTTCGCCTTGACGTGCGGCACGCCGTAGGCCGTCCATCGCACCTGCGCATCGAAGCGGGTTGCCGGCGGCGGCGGTGCGGGCGGATCGTCGCCGCCGCCGCAGCCGGCGGCCAGGAAGACCGCCGCGCAGGCCCGTACCCAGCGCGGCGCCCTCATGACCGCACCGCCGGCTTGCGGGCGATGACCTGCATCTCGACGTGCGCGCCGGGGTAGGCGATGCCGGCGATCATGGCCGTGCCCGTCGGCTTGCAAGGCAATTCGTCGGCCAGGGTATCGATGACTGCGCCGACGTGTTCGGCGTTGTCGATGATCAGCGTGTAGTTGACGATGTGCTCGAGGCGGGCGTCGGCCGCGGCCAGATACGAGGCAATGTTCGCGAGCATCAGCCGCGTCTGCTCCTGGACCGTGGGCGCCAGTTTCCGCGCGGTGTAGTCCATGCCTATGGTGCCCGAAACGAACACCCAGTCTTCGTCGAACATGACACGGCTATAGGGCGCGCGCGAAAAAGGCAGGGGGAAGTCTGCGATCTGCATGAAGCTTGCTCCGTATGCTGGGAAGGAATGGACGCCGCCGCCCGGATTCAATCGAGCTTGAACCCCAGCTTGCGGACGATGGGGGCGTATCGCTCCAGGTCGGTGTCGATGCGCGCCTTCAGCGCCTGCGGATCGGTCCGCGCGGCGGGCTCGAATCCGAACACCAGCAGCTTGTCGACCACGTCTGGCTGGCGCACCGCCCATTCCACGGCATCGGACAGGCGCTGGACCACGTCGGCGGGCAGACCCGCGGGGCCAACGATGCCGAACCAGACGGACATGTCGATGCCCTTGAATCCCAGTTCGTCGAGCGTGGGCACGTCGGGCAGGCCCGAGAAACGCCGCGCCGAGCTGACCGCCAGGATGCGCGCACGGCCCGACTTGGCGAAGGGGACGTAGGGCGCGATGCCGTCGAACGCGGCGTCGACGCTGCCGGCCATGAGCGCCTGGGCCACTTCTGCGCTGCCTTTGAAGGGAACGCGATTGGCGTGGATGCCGGCCGCGTTGTTAAACATCTCGAGCAGGATCTGCGAGACGATCGCGCTGGCTCCGATGTTCAGTTCGCCCTGCCGCAAGCGGCCGCGCTCGACCAGGTCCGCCACGCTGGCCGGATCCTTGGGCTGGCTGCGCGCAACGACGGCATTGGGAGCGGTCACAGCCAGCGCCACGGGCGTGAAATCCTTCCTGGGATCGTAGGACAGCTTCTGGTAGAGCGCGGGGTTCAGGACGAAGGTCTGGTCGATGGACCACAGCAGCGTATAGCCGTCGGCCGGCGCGCGCAGGATTTCCTGCACGCCGATGAGCGTATTGCCGCCGGCCTTGTTTTCGACCACGATGGGCTGCCCCAGCCGCTCCTGCAGCTTGAGCGCAATCATGCGGGCGGCCACGTCGGCGCCGCCTCCCGCCACGAAAGGCACCACCAGCCGCACGGGACGCGCGGGCCAGGGCTGCGCGGCGGAGACCGCGGATCCCGCGAGGGCGCATACCAGCGCGAAGCAGGCTTGCAGCAGGCGGCGGCTGGGAATCCGATGCGGGTCGCGCGCAGCGCGGCGAAGCATCGACATGCCGAATATCATCATTACACTCCGTCGAAAAGTTGTCATAATGCTAATGTCGCGCCCCGGGGCCATGTATGCAGATCCAGACGCAAACTGTGCCGATCCACACTCCGGGCCCGGTGCTGCGGGAAGACGATCTCAACGCCATTCTTGCGCCGCCCGAGCCCGAACCGGCAGGCCTTACCCTGGGCGACATGCTGGGCGGATCGCATTGCAGCGTGCCCTGGCCCAGCGGCGGCGGCCACGTGACGCGCCTGCACACCCTGCCCTGGGAAGGCGCGAGCGCCCGCTATTTCGACTTCAGCCTGAACGACCGCCTGCGGGTGCGGCTGGATCCCGACAAGGAGCTGCTCCTGACCTTCTTCCTCGAAGGGCACGTCAGCGGCCACGTGGGCGATGAAAGGGGTCCCGAACTCGACTTCCGCCTGAACCGGGTCCTGCTGCGCACCCCCAATCGCAACGGCGGCTACCTCATCGATATCCCGGGTGCGGATACGCACCGCTTCGTGCAGTTCCGCCTGCGCCGAGACCTGCTGCCACGCTGGCTGAAGGCGCTCGGCGTGCGCATCTCGGCCGCCCAGCTGGAAGACATGGTCGACCGCGACGACGGCCGCATCCTGTGCAATGCCGCCATCACGCCCAAGCTGCGCGGCTGCCTGGAACGCATACGCGGCGAGCGCAGCGACCAGCCCGCGTTCGTACCGCTTTTCCACGCACGCGCCACCGAGTTGCTGCTTTGCGTGCTGCAGGAACTGGACGACCTGCTCCGTCCGGCGCGCTCGCCGTCGGCCGACGCCAAGGCGGTCGTGGCACGGCTGCGCGAGGTGATTGCCGAAGAGCCGTCACGCCCGTGGACGATCACGGAACTGGCGCGGCGCGCCGGCTGCACCAATGCCCGCCTGCAGCAGCACGTGCGCGATGCCACCGGCCATTCGGTCTACAACTTCCTCGTCGCCCAGCGGCTGGAACTCGCCGCCGCGCTGCTGCGCGACTCCCGCCTGGGCGTGCAGGCCGTCGCCGCCGAGGCGGGGTGGCAATGCCATTCCCGTTTCGCGGCAGTGTTCCGCGCGCACTATGGCAGCACGCCGCGGGAATACCGGCTGCGCCATGCCCAGCCGACGGCGCAGGGTTCATATCCTGCTACAAATTGACTGTTTCTGCGCGCTTTCCTGCAGCATTTCTACGGCACACTAAAGCCCGTATCACGCAGGAACCGCAGCATGACCAAGCCCAAGACCCTCCGCTCCGCCGCCTCCATGATTCTCGTCACCACGGCGCTGGCCTGGGGCTTGCCCGTACGCGCCGACGACATGCGCACCCTGGAGTCCGAACAGGACAGCCTGATCGACGCGATTCCCGCCGGCGCCGCCGGCGCGTTCCGCCTGCTCTCGTCCGATCGCGCCGAGTCGGGCGCCGACACGGCGGCCGGCCCCGGCCAGGACGACCGGGACGCAAAGTAGGCATTCCGGCGCAGGCTCTTTACCGGCTTCCTACCCGAGCGGCGCGAACCGCTGCTCGATGGCGCCGAATACGCTGTTGCCCGCCCGGTCGAAGTGCTCGATGCGTACCGTGTCGCCAAAACGGAAGAACGCCGTGCGCGGCTGGCCTTCTTTCAGCGTCTCCAGCGCGCGCCGCTCGCCCAGGCACCCCACGCCCACCGCTTCGTCCTCGTTCGACACCGTGCCCAGCCCGACCAGCGTGCCGGCCTCGAAGGCGCGGGTCCGGGCCGCGTGGGCAATCAGGTCGCCATAGTGGAAGGCGGCGTCGATGCCGGTTTCGATGGCGCCGGCAAGTTCGCCGCGCACCCAGCATTTCATGGTGCCCGACACCAGCTTGCCGTCCCAGAGCTCGCCGAGCTCGTCGGGCGTCACCGCGATCGGTCCCAGGCTCGAGGCCGGCTTGCCCACCAGGAAGCCGAAAGTACGCTTGAGCTCACCTGGGATGATGGCCCGCAGCGACACGTCGTTGAGCAGTACGAAAAGACGAATATGCCGCGCAGCCTCGTCGGCCGGCGTTCCCAGCGGCACGTCGCCGGTCACCGCCGCGATCTCGGCCTCGAAGTCGATGCCGTCGTCCTCCGAAGGCAGGCGCACTGTCTCGTTCCATGCCATGAAGCCGTGCGAGATGCCTTGGTACATCAATGGCTTCTGGAAGAAATCGTCAGGCAGGGCTTCGCCCCGCGCATGGCGGTTGCGCCGTATGTGGCTGGGGTACGCAGCGCCATCCAGATACTGGAAAGCGCGCGGCAGCGGCGCGGCCAGCGTCGACAGGTCGAGGTCGAACGCGTCCTGCGCGCGCCCGGCATTGAGCGCCTCGTACAGCGCCTGGAGGCGGGGGCCCGCCTCGTCCCAATCGTCCAGCGCCCGCTGCAGGGTAGGCGCGATGTCCCCCGCGCTGACCGCCTTGGCGAGGTCGCGGCTGACCACCACGAGCGCGCCGTCGCGCCCATGGCGTTGCGATGCCAGTTTCATTTTGCGTTTCTCCGGGAAATGACGGCGCGCTGCCCGTTGCCGCGCGCCCGGGTGCGCTACGCCGGTCCGGGCCGGAAGCCGTCCCACACCTCGTCGTAGTCGGGTTGCAGATTGGGCGCGGCCAGCGCCTGCGCGGTGGGCCGGAACACGTGCCGGCTCTCGAACATGAAGGCCATGGTGTCGGCCAGCCGGCGCGGCGCCAGCGCCTCGTTGCTGGCGCGTTCGAACGTCGCGGCATCGGGGCCATGCGGCAGCATGCAGTTGTGCAGGCTGATGCCGCCGGGCACGAAGCCTTCGGCCTTGGCGTCGTATACCCCGCGCACCAGTCCCATCAGTTCGCTCATCACGTTGCGATGAAACCAGGGCGGACGAAAGGTGTCCTCGGCCACCAGCCAGCGCGGCGGGAAGATCACGAAATCGCAGTTCGCGGTGCCGGCGGTTTCCGACGGCGAAGTCAGCACCGTATTGATGGAAGGATCGGGATGGTCGAAGGTGACGCTGCCCATCGCCATGAAACGGGAGAGATCGTATTTGCAGGGCGTCAGGTTGCCGTGCCAGGCCACGACGTCGAGCGGCGTGGCGTCGCGCTCGACTTCCCAGAAGCCACCCAGGAACTTGCGCACGATGCGGACCGGTCCGGCAGCGGCTTCGCACGCGGCGACGGGCGCAAGAAAGTCACGGGGACTGGCCAGGCCGTTGGACCCCAGCGGACCGAGCTCGGGCAGGCGGAACGGCGCGCCGTAGTTCTCGCAGAGGTAGCCGCGCGCGGCGCCGTCCGGCAGGTCTACCCGCAGGTGCACGCCGCGCGGCAAGAGCAGGATCTCGCCCGGCGCGACGTGGAGCCGCCCCATCTCGGTCAATACGTCGAGCGCCCCCGCCTGGGGCACGACGAGCATTTCGGCGTCGGCATTCAGCAGATAGCGGCCGCGCATCGGCGTGTTGGCCCGGTAGACGTGAACCGCCACGCCGCTCTGCCCCTCGGTGCTGCCGTTGCCGGCGACGGTGACGATGCCGTCGACGAAATCCGCCGGCCCGCCGGGATCGGGCCAGGGGTTCCAGCGCAGGCGGTTGGCCGGCGTCGGCACCTGGTCGAACGGCGCCGAGAGCCAGGTGGCATGCGGCATGGGCCGCAGCTTGCGATGCATGGCCGAAGGACGCCGCCGGTAGGTCCAGGTGCGCAGGTTGACCGCGCGCGGCGCGGTGAACGCCGTGCCCGATATCAGCTCCGCGTACAGGCCGTGCGCCACGCGCTGCGGCGAGTTGCGGCCCGATGGCAGCGTGCCCGCCACCGCTTCGGTGGCGAATTCGTTGCCGAAACCGCTCTGGTAGCGCAGGCCTAGCCCGGTTCCCGTGTCCATCCTCTTCCCGCTCCCTTCAGTTGGCCGCGATGTTGGCGCGCTCGACGACTTTCTTCCATCGCGCGATCTCGGACTCGATCATGGCGCGCATCTGCTCCGGCGTGCTGCCGCTCGCCTGGCTGCCGATATCGTCGATCGACTTGCGGAAGGCCGGATCCTCGACCATGGCCGCCAGCGCGGCATGAAGCTTGTCGACGATGGGCTTGGGGGTGCGGGCCGGCGCGGCGATGCCCAGCCATGAGTACACCTGGAAGCCTGGCAGTGTCTCGCCCGCCACCGGCACGCCCGGCAGCTGCGGCCACGGCGTGGCGCTGGTGACGGCCAGCGCGCGCATGGTGCCGGCCTTGATCTGCGGCGCCGACACGGTGGCCGTGTCGACCAGCACGTCGACTTCGCCCGCCAGCACCGCCTGGACCGGCGCGGCGCCACCGCGGTACGGCACGTGCAGCATGTTCACGCCGGCGGTCGCGGCCAGCAGCTCGCCGGTCAGATGCTGCGTAGAACCCACCCCGACCGACGAGAACGACACGCCGCCCGGCTTGGCCCGCGCCGTCGCCAGCAGATCGGCCAGCGTGCGTGCGGGGTTGTCGGCCTTGACGCTCACCACGAACGGAAAGGTCGTGACCGTTGAGATCGGCTGGAAATCGCCGATGGGGTCGTAGGGGATGTTCTTGTTCACGGCCGCCGATACGGTATGGCCGCCAGTGAGCATCACCAGGGTGTAGCCGTCGGGCTCGGCCTTGGCGACATGGCTGGAAGCCACCATGCCGCCGGCGCCGGTCCTGATCTCCACTACCACCGGTTGGCCCAGCACCCCCTGCAGGTACTTGCCGACCAGCCTCGAGACGGTATCGGCGTTGCCGCCGGCGCCGAAACCGTGAACGAGCTGGATGGGCCTCTCGGGATAGGCGGCGACGGCGGTGGCGCCCACCACCGCCGTCGCCGCCGTCAATGCCATCTTGATGAAACGGTCGCGCATCGTCTGTCTCCTCGCTTATCGTGTCGCGGGTTTCCGCTCTATGGAAAAACCGCGTCCCGCATGGAGGAGCAATATATGATCGGCCCGACCGGCGAACACCGGAATTTCCGCAGAATGGACATGAGTTATGGCAAGCGGCGGCACCCCCGGCGAACCGGGCACCATTGAACGGGCAGTCCAGCTGTTGAAGCTGCTGGCGACGGCCGGCAAGCGAGGGCGGGCGCTGACCCAACTGGCCGAGGCTACCGCCCTTCCCCATTCCACCGTGCATCGGCTGCTGCGCCGTCTGATTCGCGAGCGCCTGGTCACCCAGAAAGAATCGGACAAGTGGTATGCGCTCGGCCCGCTGGCGTTCGAACTGGGGCTGGCGGCCACGGCGTCCTACGACTTGCGCGAGCATTGCCGCGCCAGCCTGGATCGGCTGGCCGAAGAGGTCGGCGATACCATCTACCTGTCGGTGCGCAGCGGCAGCGAAGCCGTGTGCGAGGCGCGGCACGAGGGGCCATCCCCGATACGGGTGAACACGCTCTCGATCGGCAGCCGGCGCCCGCTGGGGCTCGGCGCGGGCGGGCTTGCCATCCTCTCGTACCTGCCCGACGCGGAGCGGGAAGACATCATCGCCACCGACGGGCAACGCATCTGCGAAGAGGGCCGGTTCAGCGAGCAGGACCTGCGCGCCGCCATCGAGGCCTGCCGCCGACTGGGCCATTCGCTGATCCGCAACCGCGTCACGCTGGGTGTCACCGCCGCCGGCGTGCCGATACGCGACACCCTGGGCCGGCCCATCGCGGCCATCAGCGTGGCGGCCATCGACGACCGCATGCGGGAAGACCGCGTGGCGATGCTGGCGCGCAAACTCCACGAGCACGCCAGGGAAATCGAGGCGTCGCTGCGAGGCCGCGCGGGCGGCAACTGAAGCGCGGCAACCGGCGAATGTCGCCGCGCCGCCCGGCTACCGATCGCTACACCGGGATCACGCGGCCTTCCGGCGTGGCATCATCCCGCTCCCGGCCCAGCTGCGCGCGCACGCGCGGCAACCCGCCGGGATAGCGTTCGCTGATGAACGCGATCAGCCGCTCGCGCAAATAGCATCGCAAATCGAAGGCCTGGCCGGAATTGGCGGCGCTCACCAGGAAGCGCACCTGCATCGCGCGGTCAGTGGTGTCCGTCACCTGCACCACCGCCACGCGCGTGTCCCAGAGCGGCGACTCCTTGCACAAGCGCTCGAACTCCTTGCGTACCGGCTCCAGCGGAACCGAGAAATCGAGCCACAGGAAAACGGTGCCCAGCAGCGACGCCGTCCGGTGCGTCCAGTTCTCGAACGGATTCTCGATGAACCACTGCAAGGGCACGATCATGCGCCGTTCGTCCCAGATGCGCACCACGACGAAGGTGCCGGTGATCTCCTCGACCCTGCCCCACTCGCCGTTGACGATAAGCACGTCGTCGATCCGTATGGGCTGGCTGAAAGCGATCTGCAGGCCGGCAATGAAATTGCCCAGCACCGGGCGCGCCGCGATGCCGGCGATCAGGCCCGCCACGCCGGCCGAGGCCAGCAGGCTGGCGCCGATCTGGCGCACGCCCGGCAAGGTCAGCAACACGAATGACAGGCCCAGCAGCAGGATCACGGCATGGGCGCTGCGCGCCAGCACCCGGGTCTGCGTCAGCATGCGGCGCGCGCGCAGGTTGTCGGCCACGTCGTAGGGATTGAGCCGGATGGCCGTATCGCTGAGCGACTTGATGCAGCTGTTGGCCCACCACGTCAGGCACAGGATGAGGGCCACGGTGACGACGTAGGCCAGGCCGCGGGTATAAGGCATGTCCGCGGGCGCGCCGCTGAGCACCACGCGTATCGCCAGCAGCGCCATCACGAACTGGCTGGCGGTGCATCCCCCTACCACCACGGCGTGGAGATAGGGACGCGGCGCGGTGATTCGCCTGAGCACCAGAAAGCCGATGCGGTGGACGATCAGGGCGATGATGACGGCGACGACCATGGCGATCGCCAGTACGAACCACGCCCGGTATGCCTCCGGCAGGAAGTCGAGAGGTAGGGAAGCCAACATGTTGACGCCTCGTCTTGGCCGACTCAGCGGTCATGCTAGCAAGCATGCGGAAGGCCCGCGGCCCGCCCTGGGATACCGTTGTTTTCGATTTGTTGGCAGCGGCCCGGGGCCCGCCGGGCGCAGGTTGCCGCGAGGCCGCGGCATGCGGCGCCTCGCAAGGCGCCGGCTTCCTGCCCCGGTCCGTCGATTCGTTACAACTCGGAGCGAGGGGAAGCAGCCTGGATGCGCGTGGACGGCGCTGCCCTTGCCGCGCCCAGCCAGGCCAGCGCGCCCAATAGCAGCACGCCGGCGCCGAACTCGCGCGCGGTGAAGACGATGTCGCCACGCTGCGCCACATCGTAGCCGGCAAGAATGGCCGGCACGCCCATCGCCAGGTAGGACACGACGAACAGCACGGACAGGACACCGGCCCGATCGGTTGGCGGCAGAGGCGCGATCACGTTGCGCAGCGCGCCCTGGAAACCGGTGCCGAACCCGGTGCCCGCGATCGCGGTCCCGACCATGAACAGTGCCAACGAATGCAGGGAAAGCGCCGCCAGCACGGCCGCCATGCCGACCATCAGCGCGACTGCGCCAAAGCGCGCCAGCATCCTGGCCGAACGGTCGCGCAGCACCGCCACGGCAATCACGCCGCTGACGGCCAGGAGGAACAGCGCCAGGCCTCCGAGCAGGACGGAGCTCGACCCGACCAGGCTGCGCAGCAGCGTGGGACCCAGCGAAGCATAGAAACCGCCCAGCCCCCAGACCGCAACCACGATCGGCAGCGCCAGCAGCAGCGGCGTGCGCACGGAAGCCGGCATGGCGAAACTGGGCACGAGCGAAGCCAGCGCGCCGCGCCGCCGCGGCGCCGTTTCCGCGATAAAGAAAATACCTATGCCCTGCAAGACGAAGACCACGCCCAGCACGGCGTACACCAGGTGCGTCGGGGCCGGCAGGTACTGGACCATGATCCCGGCCATGATGCCGCCCACCGCCGTGCCCAGCATGGGCGCCAGCGCATTGGCCAACGCGCCGCGCGCCTTGTCGATATCGAGCATGCCGGCGCCCACCGCGGCGATGGCGGCGCCCGCGGACAGGCCCTGGATCACGCGCCCCGCCAGCAAGTCGGACAGGCCGTCCGCGGTGGCAAAGACCACCATGGCCGCCGCCTGCACCGCCGCGGCAGCCATGAGCACCGGCCGGCGGCCGATATAGTCCGACAGGCGGCCAGCCACCAAAAGCGACACGAGCACCGCCAAGGCGTAGCTGCCGAACGCCACTGTCAGCATGGTGGCAGAGAATCCCCATTGCTGCTGGTAGATCGCGTATAGCGGGGTCGGCGCCGCCGACCCCGCCAGGAACGCCAGGGTGATCGATGCCAGCAGATGGAAGCTGAACCGCGGCGACAGCCGGCCGTGGGCCCGGGGGCAGGCGGGAACGGGGGCGGCGGCCTTGGCGGCAGAAGCGCAAGTCATGAGTGGAATCCGGAACATTAAACAGACAGGTCTGTCTGAATTGCTTGAAGTGTACAGACCTGTCTGGTAATGTCAAGGCATGGACACGAATACGACAAAAGACCCGGCGACCCGCCGTTCGGCGCGCCAGCGCCTGCTCGACGCCGCGGACGAGCTGTTCTACGAAGGGAGCATCCACACGGTCGGCATAGACCGGATCATCGAACGCGCCGGCGTGGCCAAGGCATCGCTGTACGACACCTTTGGCAGCAAGGAAGCGCTGATCCAGGCCTACCTGCTTGCCCGGCACGAGGCGCGGCAGGCGCGCATCGCCGCCCGCCTTGCCCAGTGCGTCGATCCCCGCGAACGCTTGCTGGCCATCTTCGACAGCATGCGGGAAACCATGGCCGCGCCCCGCTACCGCGGCTGCCCCTTCAGCCGCGCCGCCTCCGAATCCGCGCCCAGCGCCGGCATCCGGGGAGCCTGCGACACGGCGCGCGGCTGGATGCGTGACCTGTTCACCAGCCTGGCCCGGGAAGCCGGCGCAGCCGATCCAGAGTCCCTGGCTTACCAGCTGATGCTGCTCTACGATGGCGCGTCCGTCTCCACCCATGTCGACGCCAATCTGAAAGCCGCCGACGCCGCCCGCGCCACCGCCGAACAGCTCCTGAACGCCGCCCTTCCCGCCCCCGCGGCAGCTCAGCAGCCGACCCCATAAAAAAATCGCGGTGCCTCTTAGGACACCGCGATTCACATTCCAACCTGGGCGCGCGAAGCGCTAGGGAGGACCTAGCTTCTTCCACCCCGCAACTTGCGGATGGCGGCCAGCTGCGCAGCCAGCATCGCCAGCTCGGCCTCGACCACGGCCACTTCGGCCTTGTCCTTGGCATTGCGCAGCGCTTCTTCCGCCGCCCTGCGCGCCTGCTCGGCCTTGGCCTCGTCCAGGTCGTGGCTGCGGATGGCCGTATCGGCCAGCACCGTCACGGTACCCGGCTGGATCTCGAGCAGCCCGCCCGCGACGAAGATGTGCTCTTCCTCGCCGTTGTCCGCGCGCGAGATCTTCACCGTACCCGGACGGATACGCGAGATCAGCGGCGTATGGCCGGGCAGGATCCCCAGCTCGCCCGCCTCGCCAGGCAGCGCAACGAACTTCGCCTCGCCGGCGAAGATCGACGCTTCCGCACTGACGACATCTACATGAATAGTTGCCATACTCAATTCTCCTGGACTGCGCTTCGCGCAGCCCCAGCGCCCCTACCCAAAATAACTGCCCCGAACCCAGGGTACAGCGGATCCGGCTTTGCCGGTCCGCCAGTGCCGCCCCCTGGGGGGCGCGCGTAAGCGCGTAGGGGGGTTACAGTTTTTTTGCTTTCTCGAACGCTTCGTCGATCGTGCCGACCATGTAGAAGGCCTGCTCGGGCAGCGCGTCGCACTCGCCTTCGACGATCATCTTGAAGCCGCGGATGGTTTCCTTCAGCGGCACGTACTTGCCGGGCGAACCCGTGAACACTTCGGCCACGTGGAAGGGCTGCGACAGGAAGCGCTGGATCTTGCGGGCGCGGCTGACGGCCTGCTTGTCTTCCGGCGACAGTTCGTCCATGCCCAGGATCGCGATGATGTCGCGCAGTTCCTTGTAGCGCTGCAGCGTCTGCTGCACGCCGCGGGCCACCGCGTAGTGCTCTTCGCCCACGACCTGCGGATCGAGCTGGCGGCTGGTGGAGTCGAGCGGATCGACGGCGGGGTAGATACCCAGTGCGGCGATGTCACGCGACAGCACGACGGTCGAGTCCAGGTGCAGGAAGGTCGTGGCGGGCGACGGGTCGGTCAAGTCATCCGCGGGCACGTACACGGCCTGGATCGACGTGATCGAGCCGGTCTTGGTCGAGGTGATGCGCTCCTGCAGCTTGCCCATTTCCTCGGCCAGCGTCGGCTGGTAGCCCACGGCGGAGGGCATGCGGCCCAGCAGCGCGGACACTTCGGTGCCGGCCAGCGTGTAGCGGTAGATGTTGTCGACGAAGAACAGGATGTCGCGGCCTTCGTCGCGGAACTTCTCGGCCATCGTCAGGCCCGACAGCGCCACGCGCAGGCGGTTGCCCGGAGGCTCGTTCATCTGGCCGAACACCATCGCCACCTTGGACTCTTCGATCTTGTCCAGGTTGATGACGCCCGCTTCCGCCATTTCGTGGTAGAAGTCGTTGCCTTCGCGAGTCCGCTCGCCCACGCCCGCGAACACCGACAGGCCGCTGTGCTGCTTGGCGATGTTGTTGATGAGCTCGAGCATGTTCACGGTCTTGCCCACGCCGGCGCCGCCGAACAGGCCGACCTTGCCGCCCTTGGCGAACGGGCACACCAGGTCGATAACCTTGATGCCGGTCTCGAGCAGCTCTACGGAGGGCGACAGCTCGTCGAACTTGGGCGCGTCCTGGTGGATGGCGCGACGCTCTTCCGACTTGATCGGGCCGGCTTCGTCGATGGGACGGCCCAGCACGTCCATGATGCGGCCCAGCGTGCCGGTGCCCACGGGCACCGAGATGGGCGCGCCGCTGGCGGCCACGGCCATGCCGCGGCGCAGGCCGTCGGACGAGCCCATGGCGATGGTGCGGACGACGCCGTCACCCAGCTGCTGCTGCACTTCGAAGGTCAAGCCCTTCTCGGCGAAGGCCGAGCTCTCGTCGGCCAGCGTGAGGGCCTCGTAGATCTTGGGCATGCTGTCGCGGGGGAACTGGATGTCCACCACGGCACCGATGCACTGAACGATGGTTCCGTTGCTCATATCGATTCCTCGATTCCTGATTCTTTAAGGCGTCGCGCCGGCTTACACCGCCGCCGCACCACCCACGATTTCCGAAATTTCCTTGGTGATGGCAGCCTGGCGGGTCTTGTTGTAGACCAGTTGCAGGTCGCCGATCACCTTCTTGGCGTTGTCCGATGCAGCCTTCATGGCCACCATCCGGGCGGACTG
>Ga0180216_1000064_pt1 | contig 139253 bp, 127 predicted proteins | sample eDN3rd37CBELigMG_FD_128879 | JGI IMG/M metagenome (GOLD analysis project Ga0180216, IMG submission 128879) | Enriched Miracle-Growth compost microbial communities from Emeryville, California, USA - eDNA 3rd pass 37_C BE-Lig MG (version 2)... ... | reverse complement strand
CGAGCACCTGGATGCCGATGGCCTGATGCTCGGGGCCGCGCTGGTGACGGCGGCGGTCATGGCGGGACTCTCCTTCGCGCCGCCGCAGTGGGTGGCGGTGGCGAGCCTGCTCCTGCTCGGCGGTGCCTGGATCACCGCGCTCACCACGCTCAACGGCACTGCGCAGTCCATCCTGCCCAATTGGGTCCGGGGGCGCTCGCTGGCGGTCTATCTGACGGTGTTCAATGGGGCGATGACGGCGGGAAGCCTGGCCTGGGGAGCCGTGGCCGAGGGAGTAGGCGTGCCCGCGGCCCTGCTGATCGGCGCTGCCGGACTGGTAATCGTGGGTGGGATTTCCCACGTGATCAAGCTGCCAAAAGGAGAGGCCGATCTCGTTCCGTCCAACCACTGGCCCGAGCCGCTGACCGCCACGCCGATCGAGAACGACCGGGGGCCGGTGCTGATCCTGGTCGAATACCGAATCGCACCTTCCGACCGTGTCCCCTTCCTGCAGGCGCTCGAGCGGCTTTCTGCCGAACGGCGGCGCGATGGCGCCTATGCCTGGGGCGTCACGGAGGACGCCGCGGATCCCGGCCTCATGCTCGAATGGTTCCAGGTCGAGTCCTGGGCCGAGCACTTGCGCCAGCATCGCCGGGTATCCAAGGCCGATGCCGATGTCCAGGAGGAAGTGCTGCGTTTTCACCAGGGGCCGCAGCGGCCCGCCGTGCGCCACCTGCTTGCCGTGCATGGCCGCGAGCCCCGGCCTGTTCATTGATCAGGGAAGGCCAGCCCTGGCGGGCGGTTTTCCAGTCAAGCGGAATACGGCGCCGGGCCATGCGTGGATTGGCCCGGCGCCGCCAGGACGCTACTTCCTGGGTTGCAGCGTCACGCTGTCCGCCTTCAGGCTTTCGACCTTTTGCCGGCTGAAGGCCATGGGGAAGAGATCCCCCTTGGCCCAGAGCGGCAGCAGGTTCTTGTAGTAGGGGCTGGACGGATCCGCGGACTGGCCCGGCACGTTCATGGCGAGCGAGTTGTCCCAGTTGCCCACGTCGAGGGCCTGCCTGTAGGAGGCACCGTGCACCTTGCGGAAGTCCGGGCCGTAGGCGCCCAGGTACACGGTCTCGATGTTGCCGCTCATGGGATAGCGGTCGGTTCCCAGCGCGGCGCGCTGGCTCTCCGGCAGCAGCGCCGCCAACTGGTGGTCGAACTTGATGTGGAACAGGTCGCCCCATTTCCACTTGGCGGGGTCATTGCCCACGACCGCTTTCATGTTGGCCAGTCCTTCCTTGAGCGCATCGAGCAGCAGCGCGTCGCGTCCCGCCACCGGGTTGGCGCCGAACGCGGCGTCCGGCTCCTTGAGCTTGCTCATCACCAGGCGCTTGGGCAATTCGCCGATCAGTTCCCGGCCGGCGGCGGGCACGTAGAGGTTCGATACCTTGGAGACGATCACGTACTGCCAGAATTCGTAGATCGTCGCCGCCTCCGAGTCGGCCGACATGCGATAGTCCCAGGCCTTCAGGCGCCGGAGCGCGTCGGCGACTTCGGCTTCGGGCGAGCTGAGCCCGGCGGCGATGCCCATCAGTTCCCGCGCCGGCACCGACAGGACGTCGTATTGCAGCCTGGCCGTGTCCTGTACGGTCAGGCCGCGCGCGCTGCCCAGCACTTCGTTGAGGCGCTGCACGCGATCCGGGTCGGACCATTCGCGCGCCGACATGTCCTTGTGGTCGTAGCCGTCCGGCACGTTGTACTCGTTGGCCGTGGCATAGAAGCCCTTGGCCGGGTTGAACACCCGCGGCAGCGATTCGCCCGGCAGGAAGCCGTTCCACTCGTAGGTGCCGTCGCCCGGCACCGGCAGCAAGCCGGACCAGTCTGCCTTGGGCCGTATGGGCGCGATGGCGCCGCCGAACCAGCCGATGTTGCCCTCCACGTCGGCGTAGACCATATTCTCGCCCGGGGTGTAGTGGCGCGCCATGCCCGCGGTGAACTGCTCCCAGTTCTGCGCCTGGTTCAGGCGCAGGCTGGCCAGGTAGGCGGCGGTGCCCGGAAACTCGAGATACGCGGCCCGCATCGCATAGGCCTTGCCGCGGGCCGGGTCCTCATGCAGCACCGGACCATGGCGGGTGAACTTGATCTGCGCCTTGACGTCGGCCTGGCCGCGCACCTTGATCGTTTCCTCGACGATCTTCATCTTTTCCCATTTGCCCTGGTAGCGGTACTCGTCGCGATTGGCCGGATTGGTCTCGTAGACGTACAGGTCCTCCTCGTCGCCGAACGAGAAGATCGTCAGGCCGAACGCGATGCGCTCGTTGTGGCCGATGGAGATGCCGGGCAGCGCCGGCTCGCCGGCGCCGATGACGTTCCAGCCAGGCGAGTTCAGATGCACCATGTACCGCAGCGATGGCATCGAGAGCGCCCGGTGCGGGTCGTTGGACAGGATGGGTTTGCCCGATGCCGTGCGCGTACCCGATATCGTCCAGTTATTGCTTTCGTAGCGGGTGATGTGGCGCGTCGTGGCTCTGGACATCGCGTCGGCGATGGCATTCGCGCCGGTTGCTTCTTGCGGGCCGGACAGCGTCTTGGCGAGCATGTCGCGCTCGGACGCGCCGAGCGGGCTCTTCGGGAAATCGCTGGCCTGGAAGCGCGCCGGCGCATGTCCGAGGTTGTAGGTATCCATGATTGCGGCGTCGATCTGCGACAGGTCTACGCCGGCGGGGGCCCGCAGCTCGATGGGGGGCTCGAAGATGCTCAGTTCCTGCACCTTCTCCGCGCCCAGTACGTTGACACTGCGCGCCAGGGCAACCTCGGACCCGATATTGCGGGTGATGCCGTACTTGCGGACCAGGACCGTCTCCGGCCGCCAATGGTCGGGTTCGGTGCCGGTCAGCCGGAATTCGAGAGGCAGTTTGGCCGGGTCGGCCTTTACCTGGTCGATGTAGGCGTTGATGCCCGCCACGAAAGCGGCAATGATGGCCTGGGCGTCGGGATGATAGCTGGCATATTCCTTTTGCAGGTCGCCGCGGTACAGGAACATCCTTGCCGCGCGGTCGGCCTCGACGAAGCGGGGGCCGAATTGTTCGGCCATCTTGCCTTCGCCCTGGCGCCGCCACTGGTCGAGCTGCCACAGGCGGTCGCGCGCCGCGTTGTAGCCCTGCGCGAAGAACATGTCTTCCTGGTTCTTGGCGTAGATGTGCGATACGCCGTATCGGTCGCGAATGATTTCCACACTTTCCATCAGCCCCGGGAGGGTGTTGCCCCCGTTGCCGGGCGGGGTGGAGGGGCCATCATCGTCTCCGCCGCCGCAGGCGGCCAGCAACAGCGCGGCACTGACCGAACAGGCCGTGGCGGTACGTCTCCATGCGTGATCCATCGACGTCTCCTTTGTTGGAATGGAATCTCGAGGCGACACGGGACCACGCCGCCTCGGGTGCCGCGCGTAGCGAGCCGGAGCACGGTGGGCTATTTAGCAGTTCATATGCCCACCGCACCGCGGTGGTGCTGCCGTGCTCAGCACATTGATTTCATTGGGGATTTTTCGGGACGACGGCGTTGGCTGCCGCTTGGTGCTTCCGGGATTCCGCACAAAGGGGGGCGCGGGACTGGCGGACGGCCGGACGGAACGGGACGCCGGCAGCAGGGTGAAGATCAAACCCGTTCGGCGACGGCCCGTCCGCGCAAGGCCCCCGGTGGCTTGCCGACGACCCGCTTGAACGCCCGGCTGAAGGCGGCCAGCGAGCCGTAGCCCAGCCGGTACGCCACGGTCTCGATAGGCTGCTTCTCGCGTTCTATCCACTGCACGGCCAGTTGCATGCGCAGTTCGGTCAGGTATCGCAACGGCGTCATGCCCGTCACCGCGAGAAACCGTTCGGCGAAGACCGAGCGCGAGCTTCCCATCTGGGCCGCCAGCTCCGCTACGGTCCACGCCCGGCCCGGATCCCGATGGAGCGCGACGATGACCTTGCCCAGGCGGGGGTCGCGCAGCGCCTCCACCCACCCGGTGGCCGATCCGCAACCGCACTCGACCCATCCGCGGACGATGAAGGCGGACACTACGTCGGCCAGCCGCGCGAGGATGCCGGCAAAACCGGCGCGGCGCGTGCAGGTTTCGCGCTCCATGGCATCGAGCATGGGGCGGATTTCCGGATAGCGTTCAAGCAAGGTGCCCACGAGCATCACCTCCGGCATGGAGGCCACGAGCATCTGCATGCCGCCCAACTCGAATTCCATGCAGCCGCTGAAGACCAGCGCGCCATCGGTTGGGCTGGAGGATGGCTTGATGGCGCAGACGGTCTCGCAAAGGTTGACGGACTCGAACGCCTGGACGTCCTCGCTGGGCACGTCGGGGGCGGACAGCAGCTCGTGCTCGCCGCCATGCGGCAAGAGCAGCGCGTCGCCGGTATGCAGCCGATACAGCGTCTTGCTGGCGCTTCGAAGTACAACCGGACCCCGGCCGATGAAGTGGAAGTGGGCACGCCCCGGCGCATGGCCGAGGCGGATGCCGAACGGGGGAGCGAGCTCGATGCGCCGATATTGGACGCCCACCAGGCGCATGCCGAGGAGGAGTTCACTGGCCAGGTCGGGAGCGGCGTCGAGGTCCGGAGCAGCCATGATGATCGGACGAATGATCAATAAAAGCGGATTCTATATCATAGACTGTCCGGGTTCCGTCGCCTACGCTGCGCATTTTGGAATGGAACCTCACAAATATGAACGCATGCTCCTCTGTCGGCGCCGCCGCGGCGGCGCCGGCAAAACCCGCATGGGGCGCCGTGTTCGCACTGGCGCTCGGTGTTTTCGGTTTGGTCACGGCCGAGTTTCTGCCGGCCAGCCTCCTGACGCCGATGGCGGCGAGCCTGGGCGTGACCGAAGGCATGGCCGGCCAGGCGGTGACGGCCACCGCGGCCGTGGCACTGGTGACCAGCCTGGTGATTGCGACGGCCACGCGCAATATCGACCGGCGATGGGTACTGCTCGGGTTTTCGGTGTTGCTGATCGCGTCGAACCTGCTGGTCGCATTCGCACCTAGCCTGCTCGTCCTCTTGTTCGGACGCGTGTTGCTGGGCATCGCCATCGGCGGTTTCTGGACCATGTCGGCGGCAACGACCATGCGCCTGGTGCCCGAGGCCATGGTGCCGCGCGCGCTGGCGATCATATTCAGCGGGGTGTCCGCCGCCACGATCGCCGCCGCGCCCATGGGCAGCTACTTCGGCCACCTGATCGGCTGGCGCAATGTCTTCCTGCTGGCGGTGTCGCTGGGGGTGCTGGCTCTGGTATGGCAGGCGCTGACCTTGCCCCGGATGGCTCCCTCCGGCGCGAACCGCCTGGGTACGCTGGTGGAGGTCCTCCGGCGTCCGGGCATAGGCCTGGGCATGCTGGCCTGCATCATGGTCTTCACGGGACACTTCGCCTTCTTCACTTACCTGCGGCCGTTCCTGGAGGGCGTGCCGGGGGTCGGCGTGAATGGCCTGTCGGCCATGCTGCTCGGGTTCGGCGTGGCCAATTTCATCGGCACCTCCCTCTCGGGCCTGATCTTGCAGCGCGGGCTGCGCCTGACGCTCCTGCTCATGCCGCTGGCGATGGGCGCCATCGGGATCGGCCTGAACAGCATGGGCACGACGCCTCTTGGCGCGGCAGTGCTGGTTTCGCTGTGGGGCATGGCTTTTGGCGCGGTACCGGTAGCCTGGTCCACCTGGGTCACCCGTGCCATCCCGGACGAAGCCGAGAGCGGCGGCGGCTTGATCGTGGCGGCGGTGCAACTGGCCATCACCACCGGCGCCGCCGCGGGGGGAGCCATCTTCGACGCGAGCGGCGCCCACGGAGTGTTCACCGCCAGCGCGGTGCTCCTGCTGATGGCATCCCTGCTTATCTTCAGGGGGTTCCGGACCCCGCGGGTACTCGCCGCCTCGTGACGGTCGCGGCTCCGGAGGGCGATCCCTGGATCGCTCGTCGGGCGAAGGGGGATCGCGAAGTGCCATAATCGCGGATTCGCAGCTTGCCGCCTGTATGTGCGGCAGGGCGAGCACGTCCGGGCCCGATGGCATGTCGCCGAACCTTTCCGCCGTACAGATCCTGACGCTGGGCAGCCCCAGCATCGCGGCGCTGTTCGCATTGAGTTTCCTGGTGTTGTCGCGCCAGAGCGATAGCGCGCGCTATCTCAAGGTACTGGCCGCATCCTTTCTGCTGTTCGCCGCGGCGTCGCTCGTGCAGATACTGGGGATACCGCAGGACGCAGGCTGGAACGCCGTGATCTCGGCCGGGCTGTATGCCGGATGCGTGATTCTCCTGGGCGACGGCGTGCTCGGGCGCTCGGGCCTTGGACTGGGCCTGGCCGTCAAGATCATCGCATTCGTCTCCATCGTTGGCGGGATCTGCTACTTCTATTACGGCTCGAACGACATTATCGCCAGGGTCTATGTACTGAACTTCGGCTGCGCCGCCGTGCTGTTGATCGCCGCGGCCCGGCTGACGAGGCTGCTGCGCGGCAGGCCCATGGAGCGCCTGCTTTTCTGGCTCTTCCTGGCATTCGCGCTGAGTTTCTTCCCCCGAACCTGGCTGACACTCGGGCAGGTTCATGCGGGAATGGGCGCCCGGGCCTTCGGTACCTCGAGCTTCTGGGTGGCGCTGCACCTGACGGTCGTCCTGTTCGGCATTGCCCTGGCGGTGGTGCTGATTCTTGCCGCCACCATGGACAGGATCGAGGACCTGAAGCGGGAGCGGAACGAAGATCCGCTGACGGGGTTACTGAACCGGCGCGGGTTTCACGAACATGCGGCCGCCTGGGAACGGCGCAGGGAGAGGCCCCTCAGCCTCATCGCCTGTGATGTCGATCATTTCAAGCAGATCAACGACAGGTACGGGCATGCCGCGGGCGACCAGGTACTGAGGCAGACCGCCTCGTTGGTCGCGCGCCTGCTGAGGGCTGGCGATGTGGCAAGCAGGATGGGGGGCGAAGAGTTCCTGATCCTGCTCCCCGGTACGGATGCAGCGGAGGCGCGCGCGCTTGCCCAGGAAATGCGGAAGGCGATAGAAACCGAGCGCTATGCCGGCCTTTCGGAAGGCCTGCGCATCACCGCCAGCTTCGGGGTGGCCCAGATGGAGCCGCGAGAATCGATGGCCGACCTCGCCGCGAGGGTGGACAGGCTGCTGTATGCCGCGAAGCGGCACGGACGCAATCGCGTGGAAGTGGGCAGCCTCACCCCTTCGGCCGACTCCACCGATGCCGGCCGGCATTGAGCGGCCGATCATGGCGGTTTCGGGGGCGGGTCCGGTGGTCATGGCGATGCTCGCCGGGGCGCGGCGCCGCCGTCGCGCGCCCCGGCTTGTTCCAGGATGCGCACCATGCCTTCGTATCCCCGCTGCCGCGCATGCCGCAGCGGCGTGATGCCCTCTCCATCGGCAAGGTTCACGTCCGCTCCCGCGGCCACCAGCAGACGCACGATCTCCGTATGGCGCGCGCCGCCATCGCCCAGGATGATGGCCTCGAGCAACGCGGTCCAGTGCAGGTTGTTCACATGGTTCACGTCGACGCCCGCGGCAGTCAGGATACGCACGGTTTCGACGTGCCCGCGCTCCGCCGCCGGGATGAGCGCCGTGCCGCCGTAGCGGTTGGTGCTCTTCAGGTCGGCGCCGTGCGCGAGCGTCATCTTCAGGATCTCGTCGTGGCCACGGGCGCCCGCGTACAGATAGGGGCTGTCCTGTATCCCGTCCTTGGCGTTGACGTTCGCGCCGGCGTCGATGAGTGCCCGGGCCGCTTCCACGTTGTTCCTGTGGGTGGCGACCAGCAATGGTGTGGCGCCCGTATCGTCCCTGGCATCGACCTGCGCGCCCTTGCCGAGCAGGACGCGGATCTCGGCGGCGTCGCCCCGCTCGGCGGCCGCGCGCAGCCGGCTTCCGAGCTCTCCGCCGGAGGCGGCCGCGGCGAGGGCGGGCAGCATGGCGATGGCAAAGCCCACGCAGAGGGATAAGCGCGCAAGGAACATGGTCGGCCTGCCTGGCGTGAATCGTCGGGGCCGCGGCGAATTCCGCGCGATGCGGGGCCACGGTTCCCCGCCTTGCGGCGGGTATCTTCGACGACGGACTATAGCAGCCGATGATCAGGCGTGCTCGTGGCGATGCCTGGCCTGAGTGCCTGCCCAGATTTCCCGAGGAATGAGCACGCTGCCTTCGAACAGGCGGCGTGCCGTCCGGATGACGGCGGCCCGGCGGATAGCGGGCGCGGCGCCGACCAGGTCGACATCGAGATCTATCGAGATCGTACCCGAGGGATGCTCGATGCGGACCACCCCCTGCGGAGGCCGGCTGTCCAGGCCGGAAAGCCGCGCCGCGATGGTACCCGGCACGGCGCACGCAGAGGCTACGCACAGCGCGCCTGTCACTGCGTGCGCGCGGTGGCAGGAGTAGGGCACGAAGTAGCGCGACGATATGGTGCCGCCTCGTCGGGGTTCGGCGAGCAGGCCGATCTTGGGTACCACCGATCCGCTCACGTCGCCCAGTCCCATCAGTTCGCCGGCTTGCCGGCGGATGGCTTCCATCCTGGCGATCAGTTCCGTATCGGCGTCCAGTTCCTCGGCGCTTTCGTGGCCGGTCTTGCCGAGTTGGCGCGCCGGGAACAGCACCATGGGCATGGCGACGTCCACGCAACTGACTTCGATCCCATCGATGACGTCCAGTGGCCGGCCGGTGGGCAACAATTTGCCCGTGATGGAGCCGACGGCGCTGCGGAAGTTGAGCTTGACGGGAGCGGCGGTGCCGGGCACGCCGTCGATGGCGGTGTCGCCAGCATACGTGACGGCGCAGCCCGGCGTCTGGACGATGGCGTCGATCTGCGCCTGCGTGTTGACGTTGTAGATGCGAACGGTGGTTTCTTCGCCCTGGGGCGCTACCAGGCCCGCATCGATGGCGAAGGGGCCCACCGCTCCGAGGATGTTGCCGCAATTGGGGCGAGTGTCGACCCGGCGCTCTTTCACCAGGACCTGTGCGAACAGGTAGTCCACGTCTATGTCCGGACGGCGCGAAGGGCTGATGATGGCGACCTTGCTCGTGAACGGGGTCGCTCCGCCGATGCCGTCCACCTGATAGGCGTGGGGCGAGCCCATGGCTGCCAGCAATACGCTGTCGCGCAGGGCGGGATCGGCGGGCAGGTCGGAAGCGAGGAAGAACGGGCCGCGCGAGGTCCCGCCTCGCATGACGACACAGGGAATTTTCGTTTGCATGCTGGTCAATGGCGGTCGCCCGCCCGGTATGAGGAAGGAAGGCTCAGTCCACCTGGATCTTGGCGTCGGTGACGACGCGCTTCCAGAGGGCGAGTTCTTTTTCGATCTGGGCCATCAGCTGCTCGGGTTTGCCGATCGCCGGTTCTTCGCCGTTGGCCTTCAGCTGTTCCACCGTTTCCGGCAGCGCGAGCGCGGCATTCATTTCCTTGTTCAAGCGCTGCTGGATGTCCGCGGGCAGGCCCTTGGGCGCGATCAGTCCGTACCAGACGACGACCTCGTATCCCGGCAGGCCGGCCTCGGCGACGGTGGGAATCGACGGCTCGGCCTGGATCCGCTTGGGGAGTGTCTCGGCCACCACCTTCAGGCGGCCGCTCTTCATGTACGGGAACGCGGCGCCCGCGGTGCTGAAGAACACGTCGGTCTGGCCCGCGACCGTGTCGGTCAGCGCCGGCGCGGTGCCGCGATACGGCACATGGGTCATGTCTATGCCGGCGGCTTTCAGGAACAGTTCGGTGGCCAGGTGGGAAATGCCGCCTTGGCCCGACGACGCATAGGTCAGGCCTCCCTTCTTGCTCTTGGCAAGCTGGATCAGGTCGGACAGATCGGCGACGGGCAGCGAGGTCGGCACCGAGATCAACAGCGGTCCGCGCGCGATCATGCCGATCGGGACGATGTCCTTGACGGGGTCGAACTTGATCGGATAGAGGCTGGGATTGACCGCATAACTGTTCGATATCAGCGTCAAGGTATAGCCGTCGGGCTCGGCTTTCACGCCAGTTTCCACGCCCAGCTTGCCACCCGCGCCCGCGCGGTTCTCGATGACCACCGGCTGGCCCAGCGATTCGCCCAGGCGGCGGCCCAGGGTGCGGGCGATGGCATCGTTGCCGCCGCCAGGCGCGAACGGCACGATGAGCTTGATGGGTTTGGCGGGATAGCCCGCTGCTTGCGCTCCGGCTTGGCAAAGGCCCGCGGCCATGGCTCCGATCAATGTGCAGAGCAGGGCGCGCCGGAACGTCCGGCGCATCGAAAGAACGGGAAAACGCGGGGGCGTCATGGAGGGTCTCCTGATCGATTCTTGTGTCTGTGCCTTCGAGCAAAGCCTGTGCCAGCGCGGTGGTCCGCGGCGTGCCCATCGGCAAGTCGCTGTTTTTACGCAGTTTTCCGCGACCGCCTGACGGTGGGGGCGCACCAGGTTTTGCCGGAGTGTTGCATGATTGGAACGTGTTTCGTCATTGCCTCGGTTTACGCGCGTGGTACATAGACATCGCCGCGCATCAGCCGCCGTGCCGTGCGGGTGACGACGGTGCGCTCGACCCGCAGCGCCGGCTCGCGGCGGACGACGGCGCCCACCGGCAGCGACCCCGACGGATGGCCGATGACGATGTCGCGGTCGTCCGCGCAGGCGCGGCCGAGCTCCGCGCCGAGCGTTCCCGGCAGGCGCACGCATGCGGCCAGGCACATGGCGCCGGTGAGCGGAACGGCGCGATGGGGCTGTCCGGCGGACAGCATCCGCGCGGTGATGTTCATCTCCCGGGCTGACAGCCGCCGGCCGGAGGGCAGGACGGCGTCCGATGGCGGCGCCAGCAGGCATACCAAGGGCAGATTGCGCATGCGGGTACGGGCTTCTTCTTCGATGGCAAGACCCATGAGGACCGCCGCCGTAATACGCAGCGCTTCGCAGTGGCGCAGCAGGTCGGGACGTGCATCGAGTTCCGCCGCGGGCTCCGTTCCGTCCAGGCCGAAATCCGCGGCTCGCGCGAATACCGTGGGATTCGAGACGTCGACGCAGGAAATCTCGATGTTGCCGATGCCGTCCAGCATGACCGTGTCGCGCGCGGCGCCGGTAGGGAACAGGCGGCCGGTGGCCGCGCCGCCAGGGTCCAGGAAGGACAGGCGGATCGGCGCGCCGCTGCCCGCCACGCCGGGCAGGACGAAGTCGCCCGCGACCGCGGCTTGGCCGTCGAGCAAGTCGAAGTCGGCGACGATGACCTTGCCGGTATTGGTGTTGTGGATGCGGACCGAGGCGCGGTCGCCGGTGGCGCGGACCAGGCCTTCGTCCACCGCGAAGGGCCCGATGGCTGCCGAGATGTTGCCGCAGTTGCCGCGGTACTGCACCAGCGGCGCGTCGATGGCGACCTGGCCGAAGGTGTAGTCCACGTCGGCGTCGTCGCGGGACGAGGCGCCGACCACGGCGATTTTGGAGAGCGACGAGATGCCGCCGCCCAGGCCGTTCAATTGGCGCATGCCGGGATCGGGGCTGCCCAGGGCGGCGAGAAAGATGCGATCCCATTCTGCCCGGTCGGCAGGCAGGGAGCTCTTGTCGAAAACGAGGGCGCGGCTGGTGCCGCCGCGCATGTAGACGGCTCGATAGGCGTCCTGAGGCATTGTGTTCTCCGTGATGGTCGGCGCGGTTGGTGCAATCCCCGTGCCATGGTCTGCGCCGCCGTGCGCGTGCCGGCGCGTCGCGGGTGGCGTATGGCCGTGTTTCGCCGGCCTTTGTTTCATGTTTCAATATTGAAAAAGGAACGACATGGCCATCCCCGCTTCTCCCGACGATCGCCGGCCGCTCATCTGGGCCGTCAGCGCGCACCGGCTCACCGAGGTCTTCCGCACGGTCAGTCCGGAACTTGCCGGCCGCGCCGCCGTCGAGATCATCGACAAGGGATTCGACGACGCCATCGCCGACATCGCCCGCCGCAGCGAGAAGCGGGCGTGCGACGTCATCGTCGCGGCGGGGGCCCATGGCGAGTACCTGCGGCAAAACCTCGCCATTCCGGTGGCCTTCGTCAAGGTGGGCGGCTTCGACCTGATGGCCGCCATCTGCAAGGCGCGCCAATTGTCCGAGCGTATCGCCATGGTGATGCACCGGCGCGTTCCGCCCGCCCTGCATCGCTTCGCGGAGCTGTTTTCGCTGCCCATGCAGATCCGCGCCTACCAGACTTCCGAAGACGCCCGACACTGCATCCAGGAGCTGGCTGCCGCCGGCATCGACGTGGTGGTCGGCCCGGGGCTCATCGCCAACCTGGCCGACGAGGCCGGCCTGACGGGCATCCTGGTGTATTCGCTCGATTCGGTGCGCGCGGCGTTCGACGATGCCATCGAGATCGCCGCCGCCCAGAAGGCGGAAAAGTCGCGCCGTACGCAGCTCGATTCCGTCCTCTATCACCTGAACGATGGGGTCATCGCCGTCGACATGGCCGGCCGTATCGTGGCCGCCAACCCGTCGGTGGACAAGCTGACCGGCCGCAGCGTGCGCAATGCCCTGGGGCAGCCCTTGCGCCAAGTGCTGCCCGACTTGTCCCCGGGTCATGTCATGACGCGCGGCGCGAGCGAGATCGGTTCCGTGCAGGAGCTGGGCGGCAAGTCCCTGGTCGTCGACCGGGTGCCTTTGCTCGACGAGGGCGTGCAGACGGGCGCCATTTTCACGCTGCACGGCTCGAGCGAACTCGAGCGCGCCGTCGGCAAGCTGCGAGCGCATTCGCACCGCCGCTCTCGGGCTGCCAGGTACCGGCTGGACGACGTGGTCGCGGAGTCTGCGGCCATGCGGCAAGTCATCGCGCAGTGCCGCGTCTTCGCCGAGTACAGCGATGCGGCGGTCCTCATCCATGGCGAAAGCGGAACCGGCAAGGAGCTGCTGGCGCAAGGCATACACAATGCCAGCCGGCGCCGGCGGCACCCATTCATCGCCATCAACTGCGGCGCGTTCACCGAGACCCTGCTCGAAAGCGAGTTATTCGGCTATGACGAAGGGGCGTTCACCGGCGCGCGCCGGCAGGGCAAGGCGGGCCTGTTCGAGTCCGCCAACGAGGGCACGCTTTTCCTGGACGAGATCGGGGAAATGCCGCTGCCGCTCCAGACCCGCTTGCTGCGGGCCTTGCAGGAAAAGGAAATCACGCGCGTGGGCAGCGTCGATACCATTCCGGTCGACGTGCGCATCGTCGCCGCTACGCATCGCAACCTGCTCTCCATGGTGCGAGCGGGGGACTTCCGGGAAGATCTCTATTACCGGCTGAACATCCTCCAGGTGGTGGTGCCGCCGCTACGCGGCCGACCCGAGGACATCGATGCGCTGGCGCGGCGGCTGCTGCCCGCCGCCTTGCGCCGCGCCGGGCTGGACGATGCGGTCGCGCCCATGCTGACGGCTTCGTTGCCCGTCCTCAGGGAAGGCGCCTGGCCGGGCAACGTCCGGGAACTCGAGAACGTGGTCGAGCGCCTGACCATGGCATGCCTGACCGTGGGGCGCCCGTTGTTGCGCCGCGAAGTGCGGGCTATGCTGGCCGATGAGCCGGCTCGGCAGCAGGCTCGCGCAGTGCAGAGCCTGTCGACGGTACGGGCCGGCCAGGAGGCTGCCCATGTCTGCGCCGTGCTGGCCGAGTGCGGTGGCAATCATCAAGAGGCCGCGAGGCGGCTGGGCATCAGCCGCACCACGTTGTGGCGCAAGATCAAGGCAGCGCGGGTCTAGCAACTGCGCCCCCTGTCGGCGCAGCTTCGCACGCATCCAGGCGCGCGGGGTGTTCGACGGGGCCGCCTAAAGCTGCCTCATCGATTGACGACGACCCCCGCATCGATCGTGCCATAGACAGTGATGCCGTTGTCGCTGGAAGCGGATCCGGCGGGAGAGCGCGGCGCCGGCGTGCAGGCCATGCACAACGCAAGGAAGAATGGGCTGATTAGCAGGCGTTTCATCAGATATTCCGTATTTCCTTATTTGGCTTCGCGCAGCTTCGCCACGTCCGCCGCCGCGACCTGCCCGTCGCGGCCGCCCCATGCCGTCCGTATGTAATTGGCCAACTGGGCGATCTCCTCGTCGTTCAGCCGATGGGCGAACCCAGGCATTTCCCCGATGCCGGTGCCATTGGGCAGTCTTTGCGCGGGCAGGCCGTCGAGGATGGACAGCAGCAGGTTGCGCGGGCTTGCCAGGCGTACGGTGCTGTTGTCGGCGAGGGGAGGCATGCCGGGCGGATGGCCTTCGCCTTCGATGCCATGGCAAGCCGCGCAGGTATTCAGGTAGACACGCCGGCCGGCCGAGGGCGGCCCGCTTTCGGGCTTGGCCGAAGGGACGGGTACGGTCTTGGGAGGCTGGTCCCCGAGCAGGAAGACCGACATGGCTTTCAGGTCGTCGTCGCTGAGATACTGGGTGCTGTGCACGATCACCGGATACATCTCGTCGGCCGCGATACCCTGTGGCGCAAGCCCCGTACGCATGAAACGCTGCAGGTCTTCCTGGGTCCAGCCGCGTTCGGCCAGTGCCTGGGGCGTCAGGGCGGGCGCCTCGAAGCGGCCGAGGACATAACCCTGTAGCCAGGCATCCCGCTGCACCTGGCCGAGCGAGCCGCGCGGGGTGTGGCATTCACCGCAGTGGCCCAGCACATTGGTCAGGTATCGGCCCCGGACCCACTGGGGCGACTCGCCCTGGGAGGCGGCGGGCAGGGGCGAGCGGTCGAAGAACAGCAGGTTCCAGCCGGACATCAGGATGCGCTGGTTGAAGGGAAAGGGTATGTCCGGCTTCCTGTTCGGCTGGGCGCTCGGCCTGATGTTCATCAGGTAGGCGTAGATCAGGTCCGCATCGGCGCGCGGCATGTCGTGATAGGCCGTATAGGGCATGGCCGGATAGAGGTTGCGCCCGTGCGGCGCCTTGCCCCGGGTCAGCGCGCGGTAGAACTCGTCGGCCGTCCAGCGGCCGATGCCATGGTCCGGATCCGGCGTGATGTTGGTGCCGTAGAGCGTGCCGAATGGCGTCTTGAGCGGAAAGCCGCCGGCGTAGGCCGGTCCGTCGGCGGTCTGGTGGCAGGCGGCGCAGTCCGCTGCTCTGGCCAGGTAGCGCCCGAGCTGCAGCTGCTCCGGTGTCGCCTCGACCTTCTGGGGCGGCCGGTCGGGCGGCGCGTCGCGATTGCCGAGCAGCGCCGCCGCGATCGCGGCGACGATCAGCGCCAGGACGATGAGAATGGCGATCGCGCCGCGTCGCCGGGAAGACGAGCGCGTCATGTCAGTTCTCCTTGACCAGGCCGGGCGTGGCCAGGATCACCGCCTTGGCTGCCTCGAAGTAGCGCACATAGCCGGTGCAGCGGCAGATATGGCGGCCCAGGTGCTCCGTGATGGTTTCTTCCAGCTGGTCTGCGCGGACGGGGTGCGCCTTCAGCCGTTCCATCAGCGCGGTGGCGCCGATGACGAAGCCGGGGGTGCAATAGCCGCACTGGAAACTGTAGTGATCGAGGTAGGCCTGCTGGATGGGCGTGATGGCAATGACCTTCTGCTGGCCGTCGCGCTCCGCCAGCCCTTCGATGGTCCGGATCCGCTTGCCGTTGAAATAGTGCGCGCCGGTAATGCAGGTGCGGATTTCCTCGGCACCGTCCGGCCCGTCCAGCAAGACCGTACAGGCGTGGCAGACGCCTATTCCGCAGCCGAAGCGCGACCCGGTCAGGTTCAGGTACTCGTGCAGGAAATCGACCATCATCAGCGTGTCCGGCACGTCGATGGGGCCCACCTCACGGCCATTGATGGTGAGGGACAAGGGCGAGGTCGTGATCGTCATTGTTCCAGGACCTCCCGAATTTTTTCCGCCGTGACCGGCAGGTCGGTGAATCGATGGCCGATGGCATGCGCGATGCCGTTCACGATGGCGGCGACGATGGGAATCATCACCACTTCGGCGATGCCTTTGGCAGGATCGGTCTCGGAGATGGGGGGAAGGATCTCCTCGGTCTGGTTCCAGACCGCCACGTCGCGGGCGCGCGGCAGGTGATAGCGATCGAAGTTCCACGTGCCGTTGCCGGGGCCGTCCTCGTACAGCGGCAGGTATTCGTGCAGCGCGTGGCCGATGCCCATCGCGATGCCGCCCTGCAATTGGCCGGACACCAGCTCGGCGACCACGGGTTTGCCGCACTCGAGGACGGAATGATGCGAAAGCAGGCGGACTTCGCCGTTCGTCATGTTGACGGCGAGCTCCGCCAGCGCCGCATTGGCGCTGTAGTAGGTGACCCCCGCGTTGTTGCGCTGGGCCGGCGGATAGAAGACGTTTTGCCGCTTGATGACTTCGTAGGCCGTCGACGAACGCGTGCCGTCGCCGTACCGGACCGCCAGTCCGTCGAGCGGCCGGCGCACGGTGGAGCCCCCCACGTTGAAGTCGGCCTCGGCCCATTGCCAGCGGTTGAAGGTGTGTCCCACCGCGGCGGTGACCAGGTTGGACTCGTAGGCCACCTTGACCAGGCGCTCGAGCGGCAGCGGCTCCAGGCCACCCGCGGTCAGCCCCCGTTCGGTCCAGCGCGCGTCCTCGCGGCGGACCACCAGGGGCGCCGCCTGGCCGCCGCCGGTGCCGCGGGTCCAGATCGACATGGCCGCCGGCCACAGGCCATGCTCGAACACCACGCGCGCCGTCTCGCGCGTGGCGTGCCCGAAGAAATAGGCGGAATTGCTGGCGCTGGAGGGCGACGCGTGGACCGGCGTCCAGAGCGGGTCGGCGGACAGCCTGTCCTGTTCCTCCTGCTTGACGGTGTAGGTGTCGACATTGCCCACCATGGGCAGGTCGGCCCAGTCCGTGACCGCCGTCTGGAGTTCGTCGGCGGGGCGTCCGAACCACTCGGCGCACATCACCGCCTGCGACGTGCTCATGCCCGTCCCGATCTCGACGCCCGTATGGTGCAGCACGATGCGGCCTTCGGGCGTGAGTGCGACGCGTACGAACGCAGCTTCGCCGCCGGTGCCGAAATCCTTCTGCACGCAGGCGAACCCCACGCCGTAGCGCTCGTTGGGATGGGCCGCCTCGTAGTCGCGCTTGCGCTGGACGCGCTCGGTCCAGAGCGGATGGCGGCGCGCGCGCTCCAGGACTTCGTCCACGCGCAACGCCCCGCCGGCGATGGCGCCCTGGGTATTCTTCATGCCCGACAGCAAGGCGTTGCGTATCCGGAATTCGATAGGGTCGAGGCCAAGCTGCTCGGCCATCTCGTCGATCATCATTTCGGTGGCGGCCATGCTTTGCAGCGTGCCATAGCCGCGTGCCGAGCCCGCGTCGACGGCGCGGCTGGCCTCGGCAACGGCGATCAGGTCGTTCTTGGGAAAGTAATAGACCGATTGCGCCGCCGTCGCGGCCACCATGGCGACGGATGGCGAAAAGTTCGCGCGTCCCCCGCCGTTGCCCTTCAATGTGCCCTGGAAGGACTGCAGCTTGCCGGTCTTGCGGTCCACCGCCATGGCGTACTGCATGTCGAAAGCATGGCGCTTGAGCGAGGTCTGGAAATGCTCGAAGCGGTCCACCGCGAAGCGCACGGGGCGGCCGTCGCCGTACAGCGCCGCGACCAGGCCGTAGAAAGGCACGTTGCAATGATCCTTGGAGCCGTACCCCACCGTGTAGCAGGGATGCACGAACAGCCGCTCGAGCGGGAAGCCGCTCTCCGCCACCATCTTGGCAGCCGCCTCGGCCACTTCCTGCGGCGATTGGGTGGCGAGGACCATGTGCAGCGATCGGCTGGCCGGGTCGTACCAGCAGTTCGCGTTGTCGGGTTCGAGCGCGGCCGTGTCGATGGACTGCGTGGTATAGCGGCGCTTCATCACCAGCCAGTCGGCGGGCGGGGAGTCCAGTTCCGCGGCGATCTGCTCGGCGGCGCGCATGCCTCGCGCGTCGATGCTGTCTTCGGCCTTGACCGACGGCCAGACCAGCGTCTTCTTTTCAGTGGGGAAGAGCGGACTGTCTTTCAGGCTGGAGTAAGCATCTTCATCGTCCGGGGTGGGCCCGCTCACCCTGACGTAGCGGAAGACGCCCCACGGCTCGCGATCCAGCGGTCCGGTCACGGCGCCGTACCGGATGACGTCCTTGCCTGCGCGCAGCCGGGCGCGGGCGAGCTGGTAGCGCGGGAAATCGTGGAAGATCAGGATGGCCACCGCGTGTCCCAGGTAGGCCGGCGTCTTGCCGGTGGGCAGGAGCATGTCGTCGCCATAGAAGCTGGGGAAGGCGAGCCGGTCGCGCGCGAGATCCTCGGCCGTGACGACGCGGTCGGGCTTCAGGTCCTCGCCGAGGATGGCCAGGTCGAAGCCTTCGTAGAGCCTATCGGCGAGCGTGGTGCGCAGGATGAGGGCATGGGATTGCTGCCGGGGCCAGTGGGGCATGTCGGCGGCGCGGATGTCGCGCGCGAAGACTTTGTCCCCGACCACCTTGGCGTGGCCATCGACCCTGAAGCGGGTATGGCCGTCGGCGGGATTCCATTGCGGAGTCTGGAAGATGCGATCTTCGAACAGGGCGCCGAACGCGGCGCTGTAGAGCGGTGCGACCCAGACGCTGACGCCGGCCACGGCCGCGGCTTTCAGGAAGCCTCGGCGCGACATGCCGGCGCCGGCCGGTGCGCGTGCCACCCCGGTCGAGTTCTTCCAGCCAGGATCTTGCCTCACAGCATGCTCCTTGCAGCGAAACCGGAACCGCTATGCTGGCAGCAAATGATGGATTCATCAATACATGAAATGTAGGCAATCGAGACAGCCCACGGTGCGCCGCCCGGCGCGGCCACCGCGTCACGGCCTCGAGGGCCGCGTCAATGCATGCCCGATGCGGGCATGCCGCCTTGCGGACCCGGATGCGGCGCGCCCGCAATGAAAGCGCGAATGCGTTCGTCGGCGATGAAGCTGGCGGATGAAGAGGCGCGCAGCAATTCCTCGGGAGGCATGGGCTTGGCGATGGCCCAGCCCTGGACATAATCCACGCCCAGTTCGGCCAGCGCTTCCACGGTTGCGTAGTCCTCCACCCATTCCGCGATGCTGCGCATGCCGAGGTTGCGAGCAAGCTCGACGATGGCCTCGACGATGGCGTAATTGGCGGGATGCTCGTGCATGCGCTTGATGAAGGTGCCGTCTATCTTCAGCGCGTCGGCGGCGAATTCCTTCAGGTACGAGAACGAGGTGTAGCCCGCGCCGAAGTCGTCCAGCGCGATCTTGGCGCCGCAGGACTTGAGCCGGTCGATGAAGCGGCGCGAGTTGGCGATGTCGTGCAGGGCCACGCTTTCGGTGATTTCCATGCACAGGTACTTCACCACGGCGCCGAACCGGGACAGGATGCGGAAGGTGTCCTCGATGAATGCCTCGTCGTTCAGCGATGCGCCGCTCAGGTTAACGCAGACGAAGCGGGTATGGGGCAGGCGGGGCAGGTTCTCGGTCAGCCAAACCAGCGTCGAGGTCAATACCCATTTGTCCAGCTCGCCTATGGTGCCGTTGGCCTCGGCCGCGGCGATGACCTTGCCCGCGGGGACCATGGTGCCGGACGAGTCCTGCATGCGCACCAGGACCTCGAAGTCGAGCGAGGCCTCCGGCGCTCGCAGCGACATGATGGGCTGCATGACCAGCGACAGCCCGGTGGGCGTGAACGTGCTGCCGAGCTCCTCGATGAGCCTGAGTTCCTCGGCGCGCTCTTGGAAGGCGGGCGCGTTCTCCTTGTAGATGACCATGTGGCCGTGCTTGCCTTTCTTGGCCTCGCGGCAAGCACGGTCGGCGGCCGACACGGCGTCCTGCACCCGCATCTCGGGCGTGATCTCGATGAGCCCGATGGAAACCTTGACCTGGAACGACCGGCGCCGCAACTGGAACGGCATGTCGCAGATATCGCTGATGATGCGGCGGCACAGCTCGGTGGCAGGCAGCATGGCGGTGTCGCGCAGCACGAGGATGAATTCGTCGCCGCCGATGCGGCCCACGTAGTGCGTGTCTCCCAGCGACCACTTGACCCGCTGGCAGACCTGCTTGAGGACTTCATCGCCGGTCTGGTGGCCGTAGAGGTCGTTGATCAGCTTGAAGCGGTCCAGGTCCAGGTAGGCCAATGCCAACGGACTGGACTCGTCGAATTGCTTGAGCGAGTTTTCCAGCACCTGCTCGATGCCACGGCGGTTCAGGGCGCCGGTCAGCGAGTCGTTGTTGGCGAGGAAGCGCAGCCGCTCGGTGGCCTTGCGGCGTTCGGTGATGTCCTGGAGCGATCCCTCGATCCGGGTATGGGCCAGCGTCGCCTTGGCGAGGTACCAGCGCGTTTCCGTGCCGCCCACGGGCAGGGCCTGGATCTCGGCCTCGCCGCCTCGCTCGGCGATTTCCTTGAGCCGCTCCCATGCGCCGGCTTCGAAATAGTTCTGCCACCGCTGTTCGTGCAGCGGTCGTCCCGCCAGTCCCAGCTTTTCCTGCATGGCGGTGTTGGCCCGCACGAACCGGCCGTCCGGCTCCAGCGTGAACAGGCCGACCGGCGTTACCTCGTAGGCGCGCTGCAGCTCGGCCTCCGCGTGCTCGCGCTCGACCCGTTCCACCCGCATCTGTTCGGCGAACGCGAATGCGGCGACCAGGCTGGAGGCCAGCGCCGCGGTGACGCTGTTGAGCGTGCCCACCAGGGTCTTGAACTCGAAGGCGGCGGCGATGACCTCGGAGAAGGTCGAGAAAAGCACGATGCCCAGGGCGGCGGCATACCACAGCGCGATGCGCGAGCGCGTGATGATGACCATCCGGGCCAGGAAGAATATGACGACGAAAATTCCGAACGAGACCACGACCCACATGGCCGGAAGGAAGTCGGCGAAGTCCAGGGCAAGCGCGAGCGCCAGCAGCACCAGGCCCGCGCGCGAACCCGCCCGCAGCAGCCAGGCGTAGCCGACGCGTCCGAGCTCGGTCCTCAGGAATTGGCTGAACAGGGTGTAGGTCACGATGTAGTAGGCGGCGATGGTCAGCTTGCGGACCATCGCCATCCAGTCGGCGGGAATGGTGCGTTCCAGCCATTGCGTGTCGAACCCCATCGTGATGCCGCCCAGGCGCAGGTTGCCGACCAGCCAGACCGCGAACAGCACGTAGCGCGGATCGCGATTGATGAGCGCGGTCATCAGCGTCAGCACCGCGAGAGTCAGCAGGCCGCCTTCGAGGACGCCGGTGGCATGGTGGTAGGCCAGCTTGGACAGCGCGAGCTCGTCTTGGGGCCAGGCCTCCACCGTGATGCGGGCGGGACCGGAGAAATGGCTGCGGCAGAGGATGTCGCGCGGCTGGGCATGCGTGCCCAGGTCCAGCGCGAAGCCTGCCTTCATGGGTTGCAGCAGGCCGGTCGCTTTGGTGCGATCGGCCGATCCCAGCAGTTTCATGTCGCCGGCGTTCCAGCAGGCGACCTCCTGCGCATGGCGGGATGGGAGCTCGACGCTTTGCGGAGTATTGGAGGGGGGCGCGCGAAAGCGGAACCAGAACGGCGTTTCGGCCAGGCGCGTGTCGTGGAACATGACCGGGGGCGCGGCCGCCAAGGCCGCGAGGGCGGAGGCGGGCGTCTGGTCGGGACCTTCCGCCGGCGCCACCGCGAACGGCAGGATGCGGTTGCCGTCCGCGTCGTAGATGCTGTGCCCGAGCGAGAGCGCGGCAAGGGAAAAGACGAAGATGGCAGCCGGTACGACGTAGTAGGAGAAGTTGCGCAGGAACCAGTCGATCTTTGCCGTGACTCCGGACATGCCGGTAGAGGGTTCCGCCGAACGGGGCTGCATGTTCGCCTTTTCGATAAGGAGCTTGTCGATATGCGGCCCGCCCGAAAGGCGGACCGCCAACCATGCTGACTCAGACCTGCGGTTGAAGAAGGGCCTCCTCTCCCGTCGTGGCGCGGTGCAGCGCGTCAATGTTAATCAAATTCCCATCGATACGAATGTCCGGATGATGGGTCTTGAACACAAACTGATACAACGGATGGCCCCCTTCGCGCCAGCGCTTTTCGGCGGTGGCGACCTCGAAAGCGAGAACCCGGTGGGGAATGTTGCCGGCATGCCGCATCGGCATGAATCCTTGGCCGGGGAACACTTCCTGGAACATCAGCGCCTCGTACTGCCGGTCGAGCGGAGAGCGTCCGGCGATCACCATCCAATCGATGCCCGCTTGCACGCAAAAAAGGAAATAGGCCTTGAAAAGGGCTGTTTTCGCGACACGGCCGGTGCGCTCGCTGGCCACGCCGAGGCGGGTTGCCTCGGCCAATGCGTGGCCGGCGAGCCAGTCGGGCAGGGTAACCGACTGCTCCAGCCACAGGGGACCGCACATGTTCGTCTGGATGCGCATGGTGCCCAGCGGCGCGCCATCGAATTTGGACTCAGCCAAAAGGACTACGGAACCCGGATCGTTGTCGTGCAACTCCGGCATGCCGAGATTCTTGGCGATTTCCGGCACGTGGCGTCCGTAGGCCGATTGGCGCATGGCAATGGCTTTCTCCATGGCCGTCTCGTCGCGGGCGATGCGTACCGTGAAAGGCAGGTTTTCCGGCGTTTGTTCGGAGAGGGGCAGGAGCAGGTCAGAGCGCTGGGCGTAGGCGTTTTCGTAAGACATTTGACTTCCTTGTAAGAGTGGGACGGTAGGGCCGTTGCGGATATCGCAGCGGTGACACCAGATTCGCACGTCTCAGCGGGAAGTTGCTTACAAATGGGTAGGATTTACGGGTTAAGCCTCTTTTTTGTTGTGCGATGCACAATAGCCTCAACCGCGGGCAAGACTGGCCCAGATCAGGCTGACACCGGCCAGCATGAGCAGCCCGCAGACCAGCCATTCCACGGCCCGGCGGGATATGCGGGGCGGATGCCGGGCCTGCCACCAGGACACGCCGGCCACTACCGGAACCGCGAACACGGCCAGCAGCAGCGAGCGCCAGGCGAAGTGCCCGCTCCCGGCGACCAGGACCAGGCGCAAGGCGGCATTGGCGGCGAACATCATGAACAGGCATTCGCGCACGGCGCCCCGGTCCATGGGCTCCCGGTAGAGGTGATAAACCATGGGCGGCCCCGAGGTGGAGAAAAGCCCGCCCAGCAGCCCCGACAGCCCGCCGAAGAACCACAGCGCGGGCTTGCCGGAAGGCTTGTCGCGCGGGGCCGCCTGGACCAGCAGCAGCACCGAGCAGCCGATGATCGCAACGCCGAGCAGCAGCCGCAGGGTAGTCACGGCGTTGGTGCTCAGCCACTCCAGCAGGACGACGCCGCCCAGCACGCCAAGCAGGCTGCTGGTCAGGACGGGACGCAGCAGCACCCAGTCGAATGTGACGCGGTTGTAGCGCCAGTAAGCCCAGGCGTTGACGAGGCTCAGGATGCTGGAGACGTTGGCGGCGTCGGTGATCGGCATCAGGCCGAAGGCGCCGACCATGCCCAGCAGCAACAGGGCGAAAGCGAAACCTGTCAGGTTCTGGCAGTAGGCCGCGATGCCTACGCTGGCGAGGAAGAGCAGAAAGGTCAGGGCGGTCATGAACCCGGAATGCTAACCGAAAACAGCGCGGCGCCCGGCGGCTAGCCGGCCCGCAGCACGGCCGAGATATTGGCCGCGCTGCGCTGGGCATGCTGGGCGAGCGGCGAGTCGGGGCGCAATTCTTCTTCGAGCGCCAGTCCGGCCACGATCAGGGCGGCGACCGCCTCGTCGCCGTGTCCGAAGATCGGGCAGGCGAGGGTTCCGACGCCGGGGCGCATCTCGCTCAGCCCGAACGAGATGCCGCGGTGGGCCCGGATCGTGTCGAGCCGTTCGCTCACCGCCGCATAGCGTTCCTCCCCCACGTGCGCGATGCCCTTGGCGCGCGGCCAGGCCGCCAGGATGGCGCGGCCGCTGACGCTGGCGTCCAGAGGAAAGTGGGTGCCGATGTCGGTAATGATGTTGAGCGGCACGGAGGGAGTCCAGATGCGCTCGATGATGACCACCTCGTCCAGCGCCGGCACCGAGATCGAGACGATCGCACGGCGCTTGCCCACGCCTTTTTCCTGCAGCTCGATGGCGTGGGGCAGCGCCGCCCTGCGTATGCCCAGGCGGTCGTGCTGGGCGGTGCCCAGGACCAGGCATTGGGGGCCCAGGGTATAGACGCCTTCGCGGGCCTGCACCATGCCCCAGTGCGCAAGCGTGCGCAGGACCCGGTGCACCGTCGTGCGATCGAGCGCCGTGGCCTGGGCCAACTCGAGCGCGGAGGCGCCGCGGGGCGTGCGCATCAAGGCGTCGAGCAGCACCATGGCCCGGTCGATCACCTGGACGCGGTTGCCGGATTGCGCGTTGGAGACGGATGGCTGGCGAGGCATGGGAAGCTGGAGGAACGTTGACGTCGCGACATGGTATCGCTAATCTCTGAGTGCGTATTGCAAGCTAATTGTGCAGAATATGCACATAGCAACTCTGTATAACGGAGGACGGAGAAACGCTTCGAGAGCGCCGTATCATGCGACGCTCGGTATCCGGGCACAGGCCCTGCGGGAGTTTTGCCATGTCGTTTCCACGCGTTCTGGTGCGGTTCTCCATCTCGTTCCTGCTGGCTGCCGGCTCGGTCGCCGCGGCCGCTCCCTATCCATCCAAGCCGGTGCGGCTGATCGTGCCTTTCGCCGCGGGCGGCGCCGTCGACGCGGTGGCGCGCACCGTCGCCGCCCGCTTGTCGGAAGACCTGGGGCAGAAAGTGGTGGTCGAGAACCGGGCCGGCGCTTCCGGCAACATCGGCGCCGATGCGGTGGCCAGGTCGCAGGCGGACGGTTATACGCTCCTGCTTACCGCCTCGACGCTGGTGGTCAATCCGCTCATCATGAAAGAGAAACCGCCTTTCGATCCGGTCAAGGACTTGACCCATCTCGCGCTGGTGGCTTCCGGACCGCTGCTGTTCGTCACGCCGCCTTCCACGCAGGCTGCTTCGGTGCAGGATTTCGTCGCCCGGGCCAAGGCTGCGCCCGACAAATTCAATTTCGCGGTCGGGGGCTTCGGCGCCGCGGGCCATCTGGCCGTGGAGTCGTTCAAGTATCGAGCCGGCCTGAATGTGCCGACCATCCTCTATAAGGGCACGGCCCCGGCCCTGGTGGATCTGATGGGAGGGCAGGTGAGCGGCATGATCGATCCGCTGCTGTCGTCGCTGCCGCCGGTGAAGGCGGGCAAGCTCAAGGCGCTCGCCATCACCGGCCACCGCCGCAGCCCCTTGGCGCCGGACGTGCCGACGTTTGCCGAAGCTGGCTATCCCGAGGTCAATTTCTCGACCTGGTACGGCCTGTGGGGGCCTGCCAACCTGCCGGCGCCGGTGGTCGAAAAACTGGAGGAAGCCATCAAGCGCGTCGTGGCGGAGCCAGAAACGCGGGCTTGGTTCGAGCGCCAGGGGCTGGAGCCCTCCGGGGTGTCGGGTGCGCGCTTTCGCGCCTTCATCGACCAGGAAACCGCCAAGTCCCGCGAGATCGTGAAGCAGGCCAATATCGTCGAGCAGTAGGCCGCCGTGCCCCGGCCGCGCGCGGGGCCGGTCCTTCAAAGGCTGTCGGCCAGCAGGGCCCGGACCTTGGCGCGCTGGATCTTGCCGTAGTGGGATTTCGGGATGCCCGCGACGAACCGGATCACTCTTGGCTTCTTGAAGCCCGAGAGCGACAGCCGGCAGTGCTCCATGAGCTCTTCCACGCTGACGGTGACGCCTTCGTTCAGCACGACGGCGGCGCCGACGATTTCCCCCCATTCGGGATCCGGCAAGCCTGCGGCTGCGGCCTCCGCGACGGCCGGATGCGCGCACAGGGCGCGTTCCACCTCGTCGGGCAGTACCGATTTGCCGCCGCTGCGTATCACTTCCTTCAGCCGGCCGGTAATGCGCAGAATCCCTGCGGCGTCGAGAATGCCGAGGTCGCCGGTGCGAAACCAGCCATCGCGGAAAACCTGCGCCGTCAACTCCGGCTGGCGCCAATAGCCCGCCGCGACGTGGGCGCCGCGGATCAGTACCTCGCCTTCCGCGCCGGCCGGCGCCGGCTCGCCGTCCCGCTCGATGCGGATTTCGCAGCCGAACAGCGGCCGGCCGACACTGCGCATGGCCTGCTCGCGCGTGGCCGGGTCGGCCAGCGCGGCGGGAGGCTGGTAGCAGCTCCACGACGCTTCGGTCAGTCCATACAGGATGCCCAGGCGCGGGCCGAAGGCTTCGATGGCGGCTTCGAACGTGTCGGGGGGAATGGCCGCGGCGCCGACATCGATGCTGCGCAGCGCGGAGAGGTCGTAATCGGCCGGCCGGGTTTCCTTGAGCAGCCTGACCAGGTGGGTGGGCACCAGCGAAGTGGACGCGGCGCGGTAGTGCGCCAGCAGTTCCAGGAAACGCCGGGGGTGGAACCTGCCCGCCAGCACCACCGTGCCGCCGGCCGCCAACTGGGCCAGTACGACGATGGCCGCGATCGGCCACAGCGGACGCATGTTGAGCATGACATCCCCCGGCCCTTGACCGCGAGCCGGCACGATGTTCTGCAGCGCCGACGTGAGGCTGCCGTGCGTGATGACGACCGCCTTGGGGGCGCCCGTGCTGCCGCCCGTGTAATTGAGCGAGGCCATGGCTTCGGCGGGAGGAAGCGCCGCCGGCAGCAGGTCCGCGCAGCCGGCGGCTGTCTCGAGCGGCCGCAGCAGCAGTCCGGGCAGGCGTTCGGCGAGTTCGCGCGCGCGCTCGGCGTAGTCGTCGCCGTAGGCCAGCAGGCGCGCCTGGGCGTCGGCCAGCTGGGCCGCCTGCTCGTCGGCGCTGAGGGCGGGATCCAGCGGCACCCTGACCAGGCCGGCCGACATCGTGCCGTAGTCCCACAGCAGATAAGAGGGCGTGTTGTCGCCGAGGATGGCCACGCGGTCCTGCCCGTTCAGCCCTTCCGAGCGCAGTGCGCGCCCCAGCGCGAACGCGCGTTCGGCCAGGCGCGAGAAAGTCAGGACGCCGCCGTCGCGCGCATCCACGAGGGCCGGCCGGTCGGGCCAGCGCTGCGCACAGCGCAGCAGCAGGGCGCCGACGTTCATGTCCAGCCCTGCATGACCACGCGCCCTTCCACGGCCTTGGTATCGAGCAGTTCGTGGGCCCGGCGGATGTCGTTGAAAGGCAGCGTTGCCGAGATGACCGGCCGGATCTGGCCCGCCACCAGCATGGCCAAGGCCTGCCGGATATCCTCCAGCGTGCCGCTGCCGGAGCCCATGACCCGTATCCGGCGACCGATGAGCAGGCCCGGCAGCACGTCGACCGGCTGGCCCTCGATATTGCCCAGTACCACGACGGTGCCGCCTTGGGCCATGGCGCGCAAGGTCTCGGGCAGCGTCATGCCCAAGTTGTCGATGGCGACATCCACGCCTTGCTTGCCGGTGAGCTGCCACGCCTGGGCGCTGAATTTCAGGTCGGGCGACACGATGACTTCATCGGCCCCGAGCGCCTTCAGGTGGGCGGCCTTGGCGGGGCTCGACGTGACGGCGATGGCGCGCGCCCCCAGGGCCCGCACGATCTGGATCTGGTGCATCCCCAGGCCGCCGCTCGCACCCGTGATGAGGACCGTATCGCCCGGGCTGGTGCCGGCCAGGGTGCGCAGCGCGCGCAGGCTGGTACCGATGGGGCAGCACGAAAGGGCTGCTGCTTCCCAGGGCAATCCGCGGGGGACCGGGATGGCCATCGGCGCCGGGACGCACACGTATTCGGCGTAGCCGCCCACGGTATCGACGGCGGGCAGGCCCAGCGCGCGGCACATGTCCTGCCGGCCGCGCAGGCAGTTGCGGCACATGCCGCAGAACTGGCGCTGGTAGATCACCACCGCGTCGCCAGCCTTGTGCGTGACGACGCCCGCGCCGACGGCAACGACCTCGCCTGCGGTTTCGTGCCCCAGCACGACGCCGGTCTTGGCTCCCGGCAGCTTGCCCGCGCGGTGGAGGACGTCGTGATGGCAGATGCCAGCGGCCCTGACCTGGACCAGGACTTCTCCCGCCTGGGGCGATGGCGTGGGTACTTCGCGGATTTCCAGCGCGTCGGGGCCCCCGAAGGCGGAAAGAAAAACGGCTTTCATGGAATATTTCCCGGCATATAAATGTGCATAATATGCACATAATGTTTGCTATTTACACATATGCGCTATAGTTTGCATAGCGCGGGACGTGCTGTCAACGCATGGCCGGCGTCATTTCGAACGAGGCTCCCATGGGTATCGATTACCGGCCGCTCGACAGCGGCATCCACGAAATCGTCATCAACCGGCCTGAGCGCATGAACGCGCTGGACGTGCCTGCGAAGCGGGAGCTTGGCCGCATCTGGCGCGAGGCCGCCGAGGACCCGGCGGTGGCCGTACTGGTGCTGCGCGGCGCGGGCGACAAGGCCTTCTGCGCAGGATCCGACATCAAGGAGATGCAGGCCACCGGCACCATGGTCGACACCCGCACGCTGATGGACGCCATCCCGGGCATCGGGGTGGAATTGAACAAGCCGGTCGTGGCGGCCTTGCATGGCTTTACCATCGGCATGGGCTTGACGCTGGCTATCCATGCGGATTTCCGCATTGCCGCCCAATCGGGCAAGCTCGGGTTTCCCGAGGTCCAGCACGGCATGCTCTCCGGCGTCAGCGCCGTGACCCTGCCGGGATTGGTGGGCGAACCCCGTGCGCTGGATCTCATGCTGACGGCTCGCCTGATCGATCCGCAGGAAGCGCTGCGCATCGGGCTGGTGGATCAGGTGGCGCCCGACAGCGTTGCCGCCGCGCTCGCGCTTGCCCGCCGCATCGCCTCGAACTCCGCCGCGGCGGTGGCGCAGACCAAGCGGCTGATCTTGCTGGAGCGCCGGCGCCGCGCCCGCGAGCATGCCGGCATCATCGACGATGCGCGGCAGGCGATCCTGGCGTCCAAGGAGTTCGGAGACGTGGTCGCCCATAAGCCCGGGGCCGGCCGCATCCGTTGAAGGGCGCGCACGCCCCGGCGACGGGTCAGCCGCCGGTACCGTGGAGGCGCCGCCCCGCGCCGAGCAGCCGGCCGATATCCTGTTCGGCCAGCAGCGCCACCGTTCCCTGGGCGAGCTGCGACAACGGCCGCTCGCGCGCCGTCGCCAGGACGAGGTTGTTGAGCATGCGCGGGGCGTCGATGGTGGAGACCTTGAAGGGCTTGCCGCCCAGCGTTCGTGCGGCCGGCGCGGCGCTGCGCGGCACGATGGCATAGCCTTGTCCGCTCAATGCGAGCGTGAGCAGGGTATGGACCGCGTCGACCTCGGCGACGACGTTGAGCTTGATGCCATGGGGCCGGCAATTGGCCTCGATCACATTGCGCACGGCGTTGGGGATGCTGGGAACCAGGACCGGATATCGCTCGAGTTCCTTGGCGGCGAGCCTGGCCGGCAGGGGGAAGGCAGGCGTGGGGCGCCCGCACAGCATCATCTCCTCGCGGTACAGGCTGCGATACTCCAGCTTCGGGCTGGGGGGCGGGTCGAACAGCAGGGCGATCTCGATCTTGCCCAGGATCAGGTCCTCGCGCAGCGACACGCTCAGGCCTTCGGACACCGAGATCGACGCCTCGGGATAGCGGCGCCGGAATTCCTTGACCAGCGCGGGCGTCAGCACGTGCGCGATGCGGGGGGGCAGGCCGACGGTCAGCCGGCCGGTGGGTTGTTCGCGCAGAGCCTGGATGTCGGCGCGCGCCTGGCGCGTCAGCTTCAGGATGGCGTTGCCGTAGGAAAGCAGGCATTTTCCGGATTCGGTCGGCTCCACGCCGCGCCCGGTGCGGACCAGGAGGTGGCTCTTGAGCTCGAGTTCCAGCAGGCGGATGTGCCGGCTCAAGGTGGGTTGGGAGACGCCGAGCACCAGCGCGGCGCGGGTGAGGCTGCCCAGTTCCGCCACGCGTACGAAGGATTCGAGCTGCTGCAGATCCATGGTATTTAATTTTCGGATATCAGATGTAGCCGCTATTTTATTGATGAAAATAACGCCGGTGCGCACAATGCGGCCCTTGACGAAACGCCGCCCGCGGGAACCCGCCGGCGCGGCACGAACGAGGAGACCTCATGCCCATTTACCGCAAACTCCTGGCGCCGGCCGCCGCCATGCTGCTGGCGGCAGCGACGAGCCCGGCCGTCCACGCCGAGGAGTATCCCAGCCGTCCCGTGCGCATCGTGATTCCGTTCGCCCCGGGCGGCAGCAACGATATCGTCGGCCGGCTCATCGGCGAGGAGCTGACCAAGCGGCTGGGACAGCCGTTCATCGTCGACAATCGCGGCGGCGCGGGCGGCACCATAGGCACGGAAGTCGTGGCGAAGTCCCGGCCGGACGGCTATACGCTGCTGCTGATCTCGACGCCGCATACTGCGAACTCCACGCTCTACAAGAAGCTGCCCTACGATCCTGCCAAGGACTTCGCGCCGGTCGCCAGGCTGGCGACGGCGCCGCTGCTGATCTCGGTCTATCCCGGCCTGCCGGTCAAGACGCTGTCGGAACTCATCGCCCATGCCAAGGCCAATCCCGGCAAGCTCAACTACGTTTCGTCCGGTGTCGGCAGTTCCCAGCACCTGGTCAGCGAGTTGTTCGAGATCCGCGCCGGCATATCGATGACCCACGTGCCATACAAGGGCGCGGGCGCCGCGTTGACCGACGTGGCCGCTGGCCATGCCCAGGTGTCGGTCGGCACCGTGCTGCAGGCGCTGCCTCATGTGAAGGCCAACCGCTTGCGTCCGCTGGCGGTGAGCGGCGCCAAGCGGCAGGCGGTGCTGCCGGATGTGCCCACGGTCGAGGAGGCCGGCCTGTCCGGCTACGACGGCGACAACTGGTGGGGTGTGCTGGCGCCTGCCGGAACGCCTCAGCCTATCGTCGACAAGTTGAGCAAGGCCATCGGCGACATCCTGGCCGAGCCCGACATGCGCCGGCGACTGGAAGCGGAAAGCGCCTCGGTGGCCTACCTGGCACCCGAGCCCTTCGGCAAGTTCCTCGCGGGCGAAACCACCAAGTGGGCGGAACTGATCAAGCGGCTGGGCATCCAGGCCGATTGACGAGGACCGCCGGACGGCAGCGGATGCGCCCCCTCCCCCGCTGCCGAGGACGAGCATGCGCCGCCCCGAGACGACAAGGCGCTCCGTTGGGGAGCGCGAAGGGGCTGGCGCGGGGCCTTTTTTTGGAAGATGTCTATGACCACACCCGCCGCGATACTGCTGCGGTATTCCCCGGCACCCGCCGACGCGGCCGCCATCGAAAGACTGGCGGCCGAAGCCGTCGCGCGGTATCCCGGCCGTTTCGAGCGCGTCGATGCCAATCGCGCGCTGGACGGTTCTCACCTGTATCTCTATTTCTGGTCGAGCGATCCAGCCATGTCCGATGCGGCGCTGGCCGGCGAACTGGCCGGGCTGGCCGATCGCCAGATGCCCGGCGCGGCGCGTGACGTGCTGTACCTGGCCCCCGTGCAGGATCTTCCCGGTGCCTCCCGGGGCGAAACCGCCCGCTACCACTACGTGGTCGAGACCGACGTGCGGCCCGAAGTGGCCGAGGACCTGGACGGCTGGTACGCGCAGGAGCACCTTCCCGGCCTGGCGGCGGTGGCCGGCAACATACGCGCGCGCCGGCTGGTCGCCGCCAACGCCGACGGCAGCCAGCGATCGCTGGCATGCTACGACCTGACCACGCCGGCCATCAAGCAGGATCCGGCATGGCTGGCGGTGCGCGCCACGGAGTGGAGCGGCCGCGTGCGTCCGCATTTCCAGAATACCCGCCGGGTCATGTGCGAGCGGGTCTATGCGCTCGAGCCCGGCAAAGGAGCATCATGACTTCCGCGACCCCAGCAAACGGCGTGCACCCTCTCGTGGATGCCCGCATCACGCATATCGAGACCATCCCGCTGAAGGTGGAACTTGAGCGGCCCGCCACGGGATCGACCCTGAAGCTGACCCATCGTTGCACTATCGTCACGCGCATCCACACCGACGCGGGCGTGGTGGGCGAGTGCTTCAACGGCAACGACGACGAACTGCAGCCGGCCATCATCCGCCTGATCCACGATGAACTCGAGCCGATGCTGCGCGGCCGCAAGGTCGCCGCCGTCGACGAGGCCTGGGCCGCGACGCGGCGCGCCACCGAACCGTTCCTGCGCGACCGGCGGGTGGCGCTGCGCGCCCAGGCGTGCGTGGACAGCGCGCTGCACGACGCGGTAGGCAAGCTGGCCGGCGTACCCCTGCACGTGCTCTGGGGAGGCGCGCGTGAACAAGTGCCGGTAGTCGCATTGGGCGGCTATTACCGCCAGAGCGGCGATCTCGAGGCCTTGGCCGATGAAGTGGCCGAGTTGAAGGCTTTCGGCATCCACGGCCTGAAGCTCAAGCTGGGCGGCAAGACGCCGGCCGAAGATGCCTTGCGCGCGGAAGCGGTACGCAAGGCAGGCGGCGATTCGTTCGTGCTGGCATGCGACGCCAACCAGGGCTGGACGCGCGAAGAGGCGCTCGAGTTCGTGCGCCGCACCCGCGACCTGGGCCTGGCCTGGTTCGAGGAGCCGTGCCGCTGGGATAACGACCGCGCCGACATGGCCGTGGTGCGCGCGGTGGGCGGCGTGCCGGTGGCCGCGGGGCAGAGCGAGTTGTCGCGCTTCGGCTGCCGTGATCTGCTTGCCGCCGGCGCCATCGACATCTGCAACTTCGATGCGAGCTGGGGCGGCGGGCCGACCGAATGGCGGCGTGTCGCCATGCTGGCGTCGGCCTTCAACGTCACGGTCATGCAGCACCTGGAGCCGCAGATCGGCCTGATGATGTCAGCCGGGGTACCCAATGGGCGCTATGCCGAAGTCATGCTCCCCTGGCGCGATCCGTTCTTCTACAAGCTGATCGCCAACCAGCCGGACCGGCCCTTCGTGAATGGTCTCTACACCCTGCCCACGGCACCCGGGTGGGGCATGAGCTTCGACACGGACTACCTGGCGTTCGCGCAGCGCCGCTAGCACTGCTCAGCGCGCGGCGAGCAGGGCTTCCACCGACCTCGCCATGGCGAGGAGGCGGCGGTCCTGCCCCTGCGTGGCGGCCAGCATCAGGCCGACCGGCGCCGTGCCCGGTTCGTGGCATGGTAGCGAGATGGCGCAGCCGTCCAGGAAGTTGATGAAGGTGGGATTGCGCAGCATCAGCAGATTGATGCGCCCGTAGGCGCCGTCGTCGTCCAGTTCCGCCAGCGTGGGCGCGATCGTGGGGACCGTGGGGCAGGCGATGAGGTCGAGCTCTTCGAAGTGCCGGCCGGTGCGCCGTATCCAGTCGGTCCGTCGCGCCCGCAGTTCCGCGACATCCGCGGGCGTCAGCTGCGCGCCTTTCTCGATACGAACCTTCACCCGCGGGTCGTACTGGTCGCCATGTCGCGCCAGCATGGCGCGGTGCAGGGGATAGGATTCCGCCGCTGTGAATCCTCCCTTGGCATTGATGTCCGCGAGTTCGCCGAATTCGGCGAAGGGAACGTCCGCGACCTGCGCTCCGGCCTGCGAGAGGCGGCGCAGCGCCGCCTGGAAAGTGTCCGCCACGTGCCGGTCCATCCCGTCCAGCACGACGGTCTGCGGAACGCCGATGCGCAGGCCCGCCAGCGGCGCGCGCTCGCTCAGGTAGACCGGATCCGACGACAGGATGGCGTCCACGATGGCGCAGCAATTCACCGTGAAACCGATGCCGCCTATGCTGTCCAGTGTGGTGGACAGCGGAAACGCTCCCGTCGCGGGAACGCGCGACGCGGTGGGTTTGAAGCCTGTCAGCCCCGTCAGCGCCGCGGGGATGCGGCACGAGCCTCCCGTATCCGTACCCAGACCCACGGCGGCCATGCCGTCGGTGACCGAGATCGCCGCCCCCGACGACGAGCCGCCGGGAATGCGGCCGGCTTGCCGATCGTAGGGGTTGCGCGGTGTGCCGTAGTGCGGATTGAGGCCTAGCCCGGAGTATGCGAACTCCGTCATGTTCGAGCGGCCGATGATGATGAAACCCGCCTCGCGCAGGCGCGCCACCGCCGCGGCGTCGCGCGCGGCGGGAGCGCTGCCCGCCAGCACGACCGAACCCGCCGTGGTGACCTGGCCCTCGATATCAAACAAGTCCTTGATCGAAACGGGAATGCCCGCATAGCGCCGTGTCCGCTCGCCGCGCGCGCGTGCCTCGTCGATTTCGTCGGCGGCGCGGCGCGCGTCCTCGGCATCCACCCGGATGTAAACGCGCGCCCCTTCCCCGGCCGGATCCGCGATGCGCGCCAGGCAGGCTTCGACCAGCTCGCGGCTGCTCACGCGCCCGGCTTCCAGCTCGGCGCTCAGATGTTCCAGGGACACGACAGGCAAAATCATGAAATCATCCAAATGATCAAAACAGCACCCCCACCCAGGGCACAGCAGATCCGGCTTTGCCGGTTCGCCAGTGCCGCCCCCTTGAGGGGGAGCGCGCAGCGCGAGGGGGTGGGCTTTCCCCTACACCGGATCGTAGTAGTGTATTTCGAGCAGCAGGCAGCCGCCCTCGGACTTGAAGGGGCCGTGCCAGGCGCCGGGCGGACGCACGGCGTAGGTGTAGCCCGAGAAGGGCGTGCCGCCCTGGCCGTTGGCGTCGTTGCCCACTGTCAGGTCGCCGGCCACCAGGAACACTTCTTCCCAGTAGTCGTGGACGATGGGCTGCCTGGTGTAGAGCCCCGGCGGAAAGCGCAGCAGGCGGGTGCGGCTGCCGCGTTTGTTCAGCACGTCGAGCGAGCCGGAGAGGATTTTCTCGCGCGCGCCCGAGTCCGGGTCGTAGCCTTCGGGCAGTTGCCAGCCGTTTTCCATGTCCACGGAGTGGAATTCGTCGTGTTGCTTGTTCACGGGCATGATGGGTTCCTTTGTCTTTTCAGCTATCAATGGTCAGCCGGCCACCGGCAGGGCCTCGACGTCATAGGCGTGGCGCAGGGTGCGGCCGAGCACGGGGTCGTGCAGTTCGAATTCGAATCGAGGAGAGAAACGGATGCCGCCCCGGGCCGCCAGCGTGCCGCAGAACATGACCGCTCCTTCGGGCAGGACGCCGCCGGCGCCGGCATGGCCGGCGATGAGGTCGCGCGGATCGCGCATCGCCGTGACCGGCCCTTCCTGGTAGAGCACGCGCTGGCCATTCTCGACGATGTACGCGCGCAAGAGCAGTTCGTCCCAATGGGCGGCAACGTCATCGAACAGCCACCAATCGGTGCCGACCGGCTTCTCGCACAGTTGCTTGGAGATCGCTACGCCCATGGTCTCGACCTTGCGGTCGGTATGGTCGGACCCTATGCCGACCCACAGCCGTCCGTCGATGCGCAGCATGACGAACTCGACTTCGCCGCTCGAATCGGTGCCGCAGACTTCGATTCGAGGCGCCGTGGTGAGCCGCGCAGCGGCGACGCGGTAGTACATGGGAGTCGCGGCGGGGCGGGGAACGCCTAGTGCTTCCAGTTCGGCGATGTGTTTTTCCATGGCGGCACGGTCGCGGCCGGTCCAGCCGGCGATGACAGCATGGGAAATGGTGGCGTCGTGCTGGCGGACGCCTTCGCGGGTGACGAGATTCAATAGCATCGTGTGTCCATCGGCTATGCCGAGGCCGGCCGTGCGGATGCACGGCCGGGCCGGCGGAAATCCAGGGGAATGAGGACGCGTCAGTCCAGGCGCGCGTTGGCCGCCTTGACCACCTTCTGCCAATGCGCGGACTCCTGCGCAATGAAGGCGCGGAATTCCTCGGGCTTGTCGGCGATGATGGTCAATCCCATGGACTCCAGCCGCGCGGTGACGGTCGGATCCCGCAGCGCCTTGGCGAATTCCGCATTCAACCGGTCGACGATGGCGCGCGGGGTGCCCGCGGGCGCGACGAAGCTGTACCAGTTGCCGGCCTGCACGTCGGGGTAGCCCCCGTCGGCCGAAGTCGGGATGTCGGGCGCCTGCGGGCTGCGTTCCTTGCCGGTCAGCGCGATGGCTTTCAAGCGGCCGCTCTTGACGTACTGGATGACGTTGGACAGGTTGTCGCACATCAGCGCGACACGGCCGCTGAGCACGTCCTGCATCGCGGGTGCCGGCCCCTGGTACGGCACATGGACCAGGTCCACGCCGGCCGCGGCCTTCAGCGACTCGCCGCACAGGTGGCTGGTGCTGCCGTTGCCGGCCGAGGCGAAAGTGAGTTCGCCGGGATGCTTCCTGGCCTGTTCGACCAGTTCCTTGAGGCTCGAGGCAGCGACGCCGGGATGGGCCACCAGCAGGTTGGGCGTGGATGCGGCGTTGATGATGGGTTCGAAGTCCTTGGCGGGCGCGTACGAGAGCTTGCTGTAGACCCAGGGGTTGATGGCGAGCACGCCCGTAGTGGCCATCAGCAAGGTATAGCCGTCGGCGGGCGAGGAGGCCACCTTGGCGGCCCCCAGGGAACCGTTGGCGCCGGCGCGGTTCTCCACGATGACCGTGGCGCCGAGGGACTTGGAAAGCTGGGGAGCCAGCAGGCGCGGAATGATGTCGCTCGTGCTGCCGGGCGGAAAGGGCGTCACGATGGTGATCGTGCGGCTGGGGTAGGAATCGCCCCATGCCGGCATCGCGATGGATGCCAGCGCGAGCATACTGCCTAGTGCGAGCTTGCTGAACATGCTGAACTCCCGATGGGGATACGAGTGGTAGGGATGACGCGTGTCCCGAGAGGTCACGCGCCTTGGTGCATCTCGGGTCGGCGCAGGCTGCTGATCATGGAAACCTTCAACAGGTACTCCTTGGCCAGCCGCCGGTCGCCGGCCGTGCGTGTCATCTCCTCGCGCCACGTCCTTTGGTGCGCTTCGTCCCGCGTCTCCAGGTTGTTCTTGTTGGCGATAGTGATCTTGTTCACGTAGTCGAGCGCCACGGGCCGCCGCTCCGCCTCATATCGATCGAGCAGCGCGTCCTCCGCCTGTCCCAGGCAGACGCGGGCGAGCTTGTCGGCGAGGTTGAAAGCATCATGTATGCCACCGTTCATGCCCATGCCTCCCAGCGGGTTGTTCAAGTGGGCGGCGTCGCCCGCCAGGAAGGCGCGGCCGACCCGGTACCGCGGCGCCACGCGCTGGTGCACCGAGTAAATGGTGCGGTGCTCGATCGTGTAGCCTGCGGGATTCGGGTGGACGCGCTGCAGCCGGCGCTGGATGCTGGCGTCGGACAGGATGTCGGCATCCTGCTCCTCGGCGCCGACGGGAAGCATCACGCGCCACAGCCCCGGCACGCGCAGCAGGAAGAACCATTCCTCCGGATCGGCGAAGTAGCTGACGTCGGCCAGGCCCGGAATCACGTCGGCGAAATCGAAAGGCGTACTCGCCACCAGGAAGCGCTCGGCCCATGTGAAGCCGTCCAGCACTACCCCCAGCAGGTCGCGCACCGCGCTGCGCCCGCCATCCGCGCCGATCAGCCAGGTGCCGCGTTCGGTCGTGGCGGCGCCGGCGGCGTTCTGGATGGTCAGCGTGACGCCGTCCGCGTCCTGCGCCACGTCCGTCACCCGCGCATCGAAGCGCACCTGAGCGTGGGGAATGCGGGCGAGGCGATCCACCAGCAGGCCGTTCAGCTTGAATTGCTCGCACTGCAGCCGATAGGGATGCCGGGTTTCGTCGCCTATGGCGCCGAAGTCGAATTCGGCCACCCAGCCCTTGCGGTCGCGGTACTGCATGCGCGGGGCAACCAGACCCATGTTGATGAGTAATTTCGAAACATCCAGGCGCGCCAGCAGATCAAGCGTGGCCGGCTGGAAAGTCGACGCGCGCAAGGTCTGGGGCAGGGCCGGCTCGGCCTCGAACACCGCCACCGGTATGCCGGCGTCTGCCAATACATTAGCGGCCACCAGGCCTACCGGGCCGGCGCCGGCGATCAGGACTCGTTCGTTCTTTGCGGTCATGGCTTGCTGCTGTGTGGATAGACCGGCACATACTAGGAGCCTTGTCCGAGGGCCATCAAACGATTTATTCTGGAGACATCTTGAGTTTTTGGAATGAACCCATGCGGCGCAGGCTGCCCAGTATTGGTGCGCTCACGGCGTTCGATGCCGCGGCGCGGCATCTCAGCATTACTCGCGCGGCCGACGAACTCGCCTTGACCGAAAGCGCGGTCTCGCGGCAGATATCGCTGCTCGAAGAACAGTTGGGCGTCAGGCTTTTCCACCGGATCAAGAAGCGTATTTCGCTCACGCGCGCCGGCGCCATGTACAGCGCGAGAGTGGTCCAGACCATCGAGCGCATCGAGCGCGACACCCTCGAGGTCATGGGGCATGAAGGCGACGGCGCGGTGCTGGAGGTGGCGGCGTTGCCCACCGTCGGCTCGCAATGGCTGGTGCCGCGCCTGGTTTCCTTCTATGCGCAGCGGCCGGGCGTGACGGTACACGTCAGCGCGCGCAGCACGCGCTTTTTCTTCAGCGAAAGCGCGCTCGACGGAGCCTTGTACTTCGGCGCGCCGGATTGGGCCGGGGCGCGCACCGACTATCTGTTCGACGAAGTGCTCCTGCCCGTCGGCAGCCCGGCGCTGCTCGAAGGCGCGGCCTCGCTCAGCCCGCACGCCATCGTGCGCCGGCGGCTCCTGCACCTGATGACCCGCCCCGAGGCCTGGCGCCGCTGGTGCGGGGCGGCGGGCCTGGGCGACGTCAATGTCATGCGGGGACCGCGCTTCGAGGTGCAGTCGATGCTGATCAGCGCCGCGTGCGCGGGGCTGGGCGTGGCGCTCCTGCCGCGCTTCCTGATCGGCGACCAGCTGCGCTCGGGCAAGCTCAAGGTCCTGTCCGATCTTCCCGTGCGCAGCGAGGGGGCCTATTACTTCGCGTATCCCGAGGAAAAGGCGGCCGATCCGGTGCTGGCCGAGTTCCGCGCCTGGCTGCAGGCGCAGAGCGAGGCCTTCAGGCGGCGATCGGCAGGCGGTAGCGGTCCAGCAGGCCGCGGTCTATCCAGCCGTCCGGGTCCGGCGCGGCGGGCAGCGCGACGCAGCCCTGCCGAATGAGCGGCGTCCGGGCCACGATCTGCTCGGACAAGGTCAGGAAGAACGTCTGCTCCGCCGGAAAGGCGCAGGCCTGGGGCGAAACCGCCGCCGCTTGTTGCAAATTGACCAGCGTGCCCAAGGCGCTCTCGGCATAGATGCCGGTTGCGACACCGGCGCCGTGCCGGGCGGCGAGCTCGCCGATGGCCAGCGTTTCCGCCATGCCTATGCGTCCCGGCTTGGCGCTGAGTGCCCGCGCGCCGCGTTCGAGGAACAGGGCGGCGTCGGCCGCCGTGGTGCAGGCGCTGTCCACGATAATGGGTAGGCGCGTGCCATGCTGCAAGGCCTCGAAGTGCGCGTCCGGACGCAGCGCGCACGGATCTTCCGCCGCCTGCACGCCTTCGTCTTCGAGCAGGCGCAGGTAGGCCGCGGCCGTGCCGCGATCGTAGGCCGAGTTGGCATCGACGTTGAAGATCGCGCCGTCGCCCACCGCGCGGCGTATGGCGCGCAGCGCCTGCCGGTCGGTGTCCATGCCTTGCCCGCCCTTGATCTTGAATGCGCGTATGCCATGGCGTTCGGCGGCTTGCGCCGCATCCCGCGCCATGGCCTCGGGAGGCTGCCGGGTGACGGTCCAGGCCACTTCCACGTCCTGTCGCCCGCCCCAGAGCTGCCACAAGGGTTGTCCGGCATGCGCGGCTCGAAGCATCCAGGCCGCGCTTTCCAGCATGCCCTTGGCCAGGCGGTTTTCGGGCAGCGGCGCCAGCGCCTGGCGAAGGGCTTGCGGATCGGAGACGTCCATCCCCGCCACCGCCGGCATCACCAGATCCTTGAAGGCGGCCGCCAGCGACGCCGGCGAGACGCCGGACCACGTCGCCTTGACCGTGCCTTCGGCCAGGCCTGCCAGGCCGTCTTCCGATTCGATGCGCAGCAGGGCGTAGACGCCCGCGTCTTCGATGGCGTTGGCCCAGACCACCTGGCGGCGATAGGCCAGGCGGTAGAAGTCCAGCGACCAGCGAGCGATCTTCATGGCCGGGCGCTCAATCCATCCGGATGTTGGCTTTCTTGACGAGCTTGCCCCAGGTCACCATCTCGCGCTCGACGTGCGCCTTGAATTCCGCCGGCGTCGTACCGAGCATCTCGACCCCTTCGGACTTGAACATCTCCTTGAAGTCCGGCGCCTGCACGATCTTGTTCAGTTCGCGGTTCAGCTTGTCGACGATGGGCTGCGGCGTTCCGGCCGGCGCGACGTAGCCCCACCAGCCGGAGGCGTCGTAGCCCGGGTAGGTCTCGGCGATGGCCGGCACGTCGGGCAGCACCGACATGCGCTGCTTGCCCGTGACCGCCAGCGCCTTCACGCGTCCGGGCTTGAGATAGGACATGGCCCCGGTGTAGGTGCTGAACGACAGGTGCACCTGGCCGCTGGCCAGGTCGTTCAGGCCCTGGGCCAACCCCTTGTAGGGCACGTGCATGATGTCGACCTTGGCCATGTCCTTCAGCAGCTCACCCATCAGGTGGGCGCTGCCGCCGTTGCCGGTGGACGCATAGGAGAGCTGGCCCGGCTTGGCCTTGGCCAGAGCGACCAGTTCGGGCACCGTGTTGGCCGGCAGGTTCGGGGTGGCGATCATGACATAGGGCGAGGTGCCCACCAGCGTGATGAAGCTGAAGCTCTTGATCGTGTCGTAAGGCAGCTTGGACATCAGGTTGGGGTTGATCGAGTGAGCGGCGGCGGTTTGCAGCAGCGTATAGCCGTCGGGATCGGCGCGCGCGACGTACTCGGTGCCGATCACGGTGCCGCCGCCGGGCTTGTTCTCGACTACCACGCTCTGCTTGAGCGATTCGGAGAGCCGCTGGGCGATGCGGCGCGCCAGCACGTCGTTGATGGCGCCGGGCGTGTAGGGAACGATGATGCGTATCGGCCGAGACGGATAATCGGCGGCGGATTCGCCTTGCGCGGCGGCCGGCAGTGCGAATGTCACGGCCGCGGCGGCCGCGCCCAGCTTGAGGGCGAAACGGATGCTCATGGGGTCTCCTCGTAAAGGTCCTGTCGCGGCGTCGGATCAACCGCATGATCAGGACGCCTTAGATCGTTGCTTTTATCAACTATGGATTTTATCAACGATACAGTAACAAGTTGCCATTTTCAACTACATGGACGCGGGTCTGGGGAAAACCCGGGCTCCGCCGCTTTCGGGCGGCGGGCTCCGCGATCAGGAGTAGGAGAGGTCGTCGAACAGCGGCTGCAGCCGGCCGCGGGGCATGCCGGCGCCGAGCGCCAGCATCAGCGCGATGCGCGCCTTGTAGGGATCGAGGCCGGACGCGTTGACGAACCCTGCGGTTTCATCGCGCCAGACCCGGCCGGCGCCGACGCGACTGGCGCGTACGATCGCCAGGCCCCGCCGCCGCGCTTCGTCCAGCATGGGCTGGACGGCCGAGCTGATCGAGCCGTTGCCGTAGCCAGCCCACACGAGCCCTTGCGCGCCGCCATGAATCACGGCGGCCACCAGCGCGGGCGAGACGCCGGGGTAGTCGGCCAGGATCTCGACCTGCCCCAACGGCGTGTCCGGCGCGAAGCGCGGCGCCGACGCGCAAGGCGTCGAGAGCCAGCCCACGAAGCCGTCCTGCACCACGCCGGCAGGCCCGGCGTCCGCGCTGTCGAACGCATCCACGTGGTAGGAATGCGCCTTGCGCAGGTGCCGCGCGTGGTGGATGCGGCTGTTCATCACCACCAGGATGCCGTGCCGGGCGGCCCGGGGTTGCGCGGCCACGCGCAGGGCCTGCAGCAGGTTCATGGGGCCGTCGGCCGACGCCGCCGTGGCCGGGCGCATCGCTCCCGTCAATATCACGGGCTTGGCGAGCGGCAGCGTCAGGTGCAGGAACCACGCGGTCTCTTCCAGCGTGTCCGTGCCGTGCGTGACCACCACGCCGTCTATGCCGGGATCGGCCTGGACGCGGGCGATCTCCCGCGCCAGCGCCTGCCAGAACTCCGGCAGCGCGTCCTTGCTGTCCAGGGAAAAAGCCTGACGCGCATCGATCCGGATGTCCTCCTGCTCCGGCAGCGCCGCCATCAGCGCTTCGACCGGCAAGGCGCCGGCGCGATAGCCGCTGGTGTCGTGCGGCGAGGATGCGGCGCCGGCGATGGTGCCGCCCGTTGCAAGGACGAGGATCCGCCGCCGCTTCATGGCGCCCCCGGCGAGGTCAGGCCGATTCCGCGGCCGGCTGCGAGGTATGCTCCCCGTTGGGCGCGCGATCGCGCGCCGCAGTCAGGACGACCCGAATGCACGACGCGACACACCGGCTGCTGGCCGCGCTCAGGATGCGCCAGCTGGAACTGATCAGTACGCTGGCCGATGCCGGCAACATGCGAGCCGCGGGCGAGCGGCTGCACATGAGCACGGCGGCGGTCAGCAAGGGGCTGCGGGAGGTCGAGGCCCTGTTCGGCATGCCCGTGTTCCACCGCCTGCCGCGCGGTGTGGTCACGACCGCTGCCGGCGATCTCATCGTTCAGCGTGCGCGCGTCCTGCTGGCGGAAGTGGCCCAGCTTGCCGACGAGCTGGCGGCGCGGGGCGTGCCGGCCGACGATGCCATCCGCATCGGGGCGCCGCCTTTCATTGCCTGGACGTTGGTGCCGCGCCTGCTGCGCGATATGGCCACCCATGGTGGACTGCCGCCCGTGCGGCTCGTGGAGGGCCGGCTGGCCGACATGTGCCAGAAGCTCGAGGCCGGCGACATCGACGTGCTGGTGACGATGAACACGCCGTCCGAGCTCGGCGGGCTCAGGCCCGATGGCTTCGTGATCGACCAGATAGGCGCCGAGCAGTGGTCCGTGGTCTGCGCGCCCACGCACCGCCTGGCCGCGTCCCGCGCTATCCCGCAAGACTGGCGGACGCTGCGCGACGAGGCATGGATACTGCCGCCTCGGCCGACCAACGCGCGGATGATGGTGGAACAGGTGCTGCTGCAGCATGGCCTGGCGCCCATCGTGCCGCAGATCGAGTCTACCAACGCCATTACCAACCTCCAGCTGGCGGAGCAATCGCTGGGCCTGACGCTGGCGGCGCGCTGCGTGATCGAAGACCGGCTCGAGCGAGGCACGCTGGTGCAGATCGCCGTGGAGGATCTGCCTCCGCCGGTGCCGATCGCCATGGTGTACCGGTTCAGCCGTGCTCATCGAGGCAGCGTGTCGGCGTTGTGCGAGGCCGCGCAGCGGTTGCGGAGCGCGGCGATGCCGCCCGTGGCCAGGCCAAGCTCGTCCACCAGGAAATTCTCGGTGCGGAAATCCCGCCCGTAGGCCGCCTGCAAGAGATCGATGCAGGCGGACAGGAGCGGGGACGGGACGTCCGCGGCACGCGCCAGCGCTTCCTGGAACACCAGCCCGAAGGGCGCATCTTCAAGGACGTAGCGGTGGGCAAGGCTTGCCGGGCCGGCAGGCCCCATGCCGCGGGCCTGGATTTCCGCCGCCATGTCATGCAGCGGTCCCTGCCGGATATGGTAGGAACGGCTGTAATGCTCGGCCAGCGTGGGCAGGGCAAAACCCAGCGCGGCGGCAAGGGCGAGCCGTTCCCTGTCCAGCTCTGCCGCCAGGCGCGCGACGACCGGCGTGAAGCAACCGAAGAGCGGCCAGTCTTCGCCCTTGTCCATGCGCGTCAGGTTGGGAATCACTTCGGCGGCATGGGCGATGGGATTGATGTTGGCAAGCGTGGGCGCGAGCAGGTCGCCGGCATCGACGAAGCGCGGGCCGAGCAGCGCGGCGCATAGTGCCAAGGCCCCTGCGCCGCGCTCGGTGCCGGCCATGTCGATGCGATCGCGCAGCGGATTCGCATGCAGCCTCCCGTCCGCCAGGAAGTGGGCGGTGGTCGGGGTGGTGGCCCAGCCCACGGCGTGCACCTCCCGGCCACGCCGCGCGGCGCTGTCGCGCAGCCACAGGGGGCACAGGCTGAGCGCGCCGCTGACGACCATGGTCTGGCCGTTGCGCCAGACCGCCGAGAGCGGTTTCAGTACGCTGGCGTAGGCATTGCCGGGGAGGCATACGATGACGACGTCGAAGCGGGCCAGCTCGCCGGGCGCGCCGAGCCACTCCAGCTCGATCCAGCCGTCCAGCGACCCCGTGCAGGCATAGCGGACCGCGGCGCCGTGCCGCCGCAACCGGGCCGCGGTGGGCGACCAGAGGGCGGGGCGATGACCTTGCTTGAGCAGGTAGGCCGCTGTCGCGCAGCCGATCGGGCCGGCGCCGACGACGGCGACGTTCATGGCCGCGCCCATGGAAATTCCGGAAGCAGGCATGTCAATCCAGGGCGATACGGCGTTCGCGGATGATGCGGGCCCATTTCGCGCTTTCCGCCGCTGCCGCCCGGCGCAGTTCATCAGGCGTGCTGCCTACGATCTCGACGCCTTGCTTGCGCAGTTTCTCCCGCATGCCGCCGCCGGACAGCGCGGCGAGCACGGCCTCGTGCAGCCGGTCGACGATGGGGCGCGGCGTGCCGGCCGGCGCGAACAGCGCAAAGGTGGTGGTTGATTCGAAACTGGGCACGCCGGATGCGCCCACCGTGGGCACGTCGGGCAGCAGAGGCGAGCGCGCCGCGCCGGTTACCGCGATGGCTTTCAGCCGACCGGCGGCCGCGAACGGGGCCGCCACGCCGAGGTCCAGGAAGGCCGCGTCCACTTCGCCCGCAGCCACGGCGTTGTTGGCCGGTCCGCCTCCCTTGTAGGGGACATGCGTCATGGCGGTGCCGGTGAGGCTCATGAACAGTTCGGCGGCCAGGTGGCTGGTGGAGCCGTTCCCGCCGGATGCGATGTTCAGGCGCCCGGGTTGCTTGCGTGCGAGGTCGACGAGGTCATTCGCGCTGCGCGCCTCCAGCGTGGGCCGTACCGCCAGGATGAGGGGGCTGGAGGCAAGCAGCGAGATCGGCGCCAAGTCGCGCTCGTGCCTGTAGGGCAATGATTTGTACAAGTGCTCGGCGATCGCGTAGGTGCTGTTGGTGGCCAGGATGAGGGTATAGCCGTCGGCAGGCGCGGCGGCCACCTGCGCATGGCCGATGGTGCCATTGGCGCCGGGCCGGTTGTCCACCACGACTTGCTGGCCGAGCTGGTTGCCCAGTTCGGCGGAAACCATGCGCGCAAGGATGTCGGTTGCCCCCCCGGGCGACCATCCGACCACCAGCCTGACGGGACGCGCCGGGTAGCCACCGGTCTGGGCTTGGGCGGGGGCGGCGACGGCGGCGAGCGCCATCCATAGACATATCGCTTGTAAGGTTTTCATCGGGCGTGGTCCAGGGTGAAGGGTACGATGAGTGTATTGAGCATGCCCTTGCTGGACGAGCGACGTCTTTTCAAGTCTCGTCAACCGGCAGTTAACGCAGCGCGGCGATCCGCCGCCGCGTGCCCGCGTGGGTGCTTCCTTCTTCGAGAGCCGCAATGACCGCGTTGTCCGTACTGGATCTTTCCCCCATCCGAGCGGGCGGCGACGCCGCCGAGGCGTTCCGCCACACCCGCGACCTGGCCCAGCATGCCGAGCGCTGGGGCTATCGGCGCTACTGGCTGGCCGAGCATCACAACATGCCGGGCATCGCCAGCGCGGCCACCTCGCTGGTGATTTCCCACGTGGCCGCCGGTACCCGGCGCATACGCGTGGGCGCGGGCGGCATCATGCTGCCCAATCATTCGCCGCTCGTCATCGCCGAACAGTTCGGCACGCTGGCGTCGCTGTATCCGGGCCGCATCGACCTCGGCCTGGGGCGCGCACCCGGGTCGGACCAGGCCACCGCGCGCGCCCTGCGCCGCAGCCAGGGCGATACCGCCGACCGGTTTCCGCAGGACGTCCTCGAACTGCAGAACTACTTCCGGCCGCCGCATCCGGGCCAGGCCGTCCAGGCGGTGCCGGGCGGAGGACTCGACGTGCCGTTGTGGCTGCTGGGATCCAGCCTGTTCAGCGCGCAACTGGCAGCCCAGATGGGATTGCCGTTCGCCTTCGCGTCGCATTTCGCGCCCGGTTACCTGACGGCCGCGCTGGACCTGTACCGGACGCGCTTCCAGCCGTCCGAGGCCTTGCAGCGTCCGTACGTCATGCTGGGCATCAACGTATTCGCGGCCGACACGGCGGACGAGGCCCGGCGCCTGTTCACATCGCTGCAATTGCAGTTCGTCAGTCTCATTCGCGGCACGCCTGGCAAGCTGAGCGAACCGGTCGATGACATCGACGATATCTGGAGCGGCGCCGAACGCGCGCATGTCGAGCGGTCGCTGTCCTGTTCCATCGTCGGCGCGCAGCCCGACGTCGAGGCGGGCCTGGCGGCATTCGCCCGGCGCCATGGGGCGGACGAACTGATGGTAACGGCGCAGATCTACGACCATGCCGCGCGGCTGCGCTCGTTCGAGATCACCGCCGCCGCCGGCGCGCAACTGGGCTGGCTCGAGAACGCGGCGTGAAGGGACGGCCTCAGTCGTCCCGTTCGGGAAGCCGGTCGGCGTTCAGTGGCAGCGCGCGGCCCAGCCAGAAGCCGTGAACCAGATGATCGCGGCGGGGGAAACCTGTGTCGGGGTGCACCAGCACGTCCAGGCCGCGTCGGTTCAGCATGAGCCAGGGAACGAGGGTGGCGAAGGTGTCGGGCGCGAACAGCAGTTGGTACATGGCCTGTGTATGCGGGCCGACGGGCACGTCGTGCCAGCGGCCGGCACGCACGGGAAAGCGCGCGGTGACTTCGTCCCGCACGGCGGCCGCGGTGTCGCGGGTCGCCGCGGGATCGTAGTAGACATGGGCATGGAAGACGCGAATGATGCCGATGTCGTGAAGGTCTGCTTGCATGGCGGTAGGCGCTGAAAACGCGGTCGCGGCAGGGCTGCGGCGCGCAAGTCGAAGGGCGCGGCGATCGCCGCGGAAACATTTGATTCTATGACGGAGCGATAAGTGGATCTGGGACTCGAAGGAAAAGTGGCGGTGGTGACGGGCGCGACCGCGGGCATCGGGCTGGCGACGGCGTTGAAGTTCGTCGAGGAAGGGGCGAAGGTGGCGATCTGCGCCCGCAACGCCGACAAGCTCGCGGCCACGGTGGAACTCCTGCGCGGCAAGGGCGGCGACGTCCTGGGCGTGCCGGCCGACATCGCCAGGCCGGAACAGGTCGAGCGTTTCTTCTCGACCGTGGCCGGCCACTTCGGCCGCATCGATATCCTCGTCAACAATGCCGGCACCTCCATGCGCGGCCCGTTCCTGCAGGTCAAGGACGCCGACTGGGACGCCGACCTGGAGCTCAAGCTGTACGGGGCCATCCGCTGTTCGCGACTCGCGGTCGAACACATGAAGCGGCAAGGCGGCGGCCGCATCGTTAACATCTCCACCATAGGGGGCAAGCAGCCGGCGGCGACTTCCATGCCGACCTCGGTGTCGCGCGCGGCGGGCCTGGCCCTGACGAAGGCGCTGTCCCGCGAGTTCGCCGCCGACAACATCCTCGTGAACGCCGTCTGCATCGGCAAGATCAAGGCAGGCCAGCACGAGCGCGCGGCGGCCTCCAAGGGACGGGAACCGGATGACCTGTACCGGGAGTTCGCCCGCGACATCCCGCTCGGCAGGGTAGGCGAGGCCGAGGAGGCGGCCAATGTCATCGTGTTCCTGGCGTCGAAGGCCGCGAGCTATGTGACCGGTTCGAGCATCAACCTGGACGGCGGCGCCTCCGGGGTGATGTAGGAATGAGGCAAAAGCCGCGCATCCGCGCGGCTTGCCGGCGAACCGCGTCCTTGCAATTTCCGGACTGCGGCTATATAGTTAGTTCAACTAACTAACTTTTTATCGGGCGATCCGGCATCCTCGGCCGCCTTCCGCCATTGCCATGCAGGATCTTTCAAGCAACGACGCCATCGAACTGGCCGCGCAACTGCGCCCCGCCATCCTGCGGCTGAACCGGCTGCTGCGGCGGGAGACCCAGGCGTTCGACGTGTCGCCGCTAATGGTCATGCTGCTGTCAGCCATCGACAAGGAACCCGGCATCGGCGTCAACGACCTGGCCAACCGCGAGAACATGCGCGCAGCCACCATGAGCAATCACGTCAAGCAACTGGAGGCCGCCGGCTACATCCAGCGCGACCAGACGCTGCATGCCGACAGGCGCCGCGTCGGATTGGCCGTGACGCCGCAGGGCCGCAAGCTGGTGGCCGATGTGCGCAAGCGCCGTACCGATTGGCTGGCCGGCCGCATCGCCAAGCTCGAGCCCGACTCGCGCGCCGCGCTCGGCGCCGCGGTGGAAGCCTTGCGGCGCCTGGGGGAGTGAACGACATGTCCGTGTCCACCGGCAACCGGCTTCCCTTCTTCGCCCGCATCGCCCAGCGCCTTTCGCCCATGGTGGTGCCGCTCATCGTCGGTTGCGCGCTCTTCATGCAGATGCTGGATTCCACGGTCATCGCCACGGCGCTGCCCGCCATGGCGCACTCGTTCGGCGAGGACCCGGTGAAGCTCAACGTGGCCATCACGGCCTACCTGCTCAGCGCCGCCGTTTTCGTGCCCATCTGCGGATGGGCCGCCGACCGGTTCGGCGCGCGCCAGGTGTTCGCCTCTGCCATTGTCCTGTTCACGCTCAGTTCCACCCTGTGCGGCCTGTCGCAGACGCTCGGCCAGATGGTCGCCGGCCGCATGTTGCAGGGATTCGCGGGCGCGATGATGGTCCCGGTGGGCCGCATCGTGCTGCTGCGCACGGTACAGAAGTCGGACCTGGTGCGGGCGATGTCCTTCCTGAGCATGCCCGCTCTGCTCGGCCCCATATTCGGGCCGGCCGTGGGGGGCTTCCTGGTCGAGTACGGTTCGTGGCGCTGGATCTTCTTCATGAACCTGCCCATCGGCATCCTGGGCGTGGTCCTCGCGCTGCGCTACATCAAGGATACCGAGGGCGGCAAGCCCCAGCCCCTGGATCTCGTCGGTTTCCTGCTCACGGCGGTCTGCCTGGGCACGCTCGTTTTCTGCTTCGAGGCCGTGGGGCACGGCGTGTTGTCGCCGGCGATCGTGGGGGCGCTGCTGGCGGTCGGATGCCTGTGCGGTGTGCTGTACGTCAGGCATGCCGAACGTTCGCCTCATCCCATTCTCGATTTCCGCCTGCTGAAGATCCCGACTTTCTCCATTTCGCTGCTGGGCGGCAACCTGTGCCGCCTGGCCGTGGGAGCGGTGCCGTTCCTGCTCGCCATGCAACTGCAGGTCGCATTCGGCATGGGCCCTTTCGCCGCCGGGATGCTGACTTTTGCGGGGGCGCTGGGCGCGCTGTTGATGAAGATGAGCGCCAGCCCCATCATCAAGCGGTTCGGATTCCGCCGCACCCTGGTGGCGAACGCCTTCCTGACCGGCGCCTCCATCGTGGGATGCGTCCTGTTCACGCCGTTGACCCCGCACCTGGTTATCATCGTCGTGCTGCTGCTCGGCGGCTTCTTCCGCTCGCTGCAACTGACCGGCGTGAATTCCCTGGCCTACGCCGACATCGGCCCGGACCAGATGGGGAGAGCCACCGGCATGGCGAGCGCGGTCCAGCAACTGGCCATCAGCCTCGGCGTGGCCATAGCGGCTTTTGCGCTCAAGCTCAGCATGGCGGCGCGCGGAACCACCGTGCTGGATTCCTTCGATGTCATTCCCGGCTATCTCGTCATAGGCGGCGCCATGGCCTTGTCCGTTCTCTTTTTCCGGCGCCTCGCCCCCAACGCCGGCGCCGAAGTGAGCGGTAAGAAGTAGGCCCTCTTCCGGCCCGCGCCTCAGGTCATGTCGCCTGGCACGACCCACTGGTCGAACTGTTCCGCGGTCAGGTAGCCCAGCGCCAGCGCCGCTTCCCTGAGCGAGAGGTTTTCCTTGTGCGCCTTCTTGGCGATCTGCGCGGCCTTGTCGTAGCCGATGTGGGGATTGAGCGCGGTCACCAGCATCAGCGAGCGTTCCACCAGTTCGGCGATGCGTTCGCGGTTGGGCTCCAGGCCTGCCACGCAGTTCTTGTCGAAGCTTTCCATGCCGTCGGCCAGCAGCCGTACCGATTGCAGGAAATTGTGGATCAGCAGCGGCTTGAAGACGTTCAGCTCGAAGTTGCCGCTGGCGCCGCCGATGTTGACCGCCACGTCGTTGCCCAGGACTTGCGCGCCCAGCATGGTCAGCGCTTCGGATTGGGTGGGGTTGACCTTGCCCGGCATGATGGAACTGCCCGGCTCGTTTTCCGGAATGCGGATCTCGCCCAGCCCCGAACGCGGGCCGCTGGCCAGCCAGCGAACGTCGTTGGCCAGCTTGATCAGGCCGGCGGCCAGCGTTTTGAGGGCGCCATGCGCGAACAGCAGGCCTTCGTGCGAGGCGAGCGCCTGGAACTTGTTGGGCGCGGATTCGAACGGCAGGCCGGTTTCCTTGGCCAGTTCGGCGGCCACTCGCGCGCCGAATTCCGGATGGGTGTTCAAGCCCGTGCCCACCGCCGTTCCGCCTATGGCCAGGAGCAGCAGGCCTCGCTGCGCGTAGCGGACTTGTTCTTCCGCCAGCACGAGCTGGGCTTCGTGGCCCGAGAGCTCCTGGCCCAGGGTCAGCGGCGTGGCATCCTGCAGGTGGGTGCGGCCGATCTTCACGATGTCGGCATAGGCCCGCGCCTTGTCGCCGAGCGTCTTGCGCAGGCGCGCAAGCGCGGGCAACAGCCGGGTATGGACCTGTAGCGCGGCGGCCACGTGCATGGCGGTGGGGAAGACGTCGTTGGACGACTGGCCCCGGTTGACATGGTCGTTCGGGTGTACCAGGCGGCCTTGGCCCCGTTCGCCTCCCAGCAGCTCGGAGGCGCGGTTGGCCAGCACTTCGTTGACGTTCATGTTGGTCTGCGTGCCCGATCCCGTCTGCCAGACGCTGAGCGGGAACTCGTCGGCCCAGCGGCCGGCGATCACTTCGTCGGCGGCGGATTCGATGGCCTTGGCGAGCCTGGGTTCGAGCAGCCCCAGTTCCGCATTGACCCGCGCGGCGGCACGCTTGACCTGCGCCAGGGCGACGATCAGCGGTTCGGGCATCTTCTCGTTCGAGATCGAGAAGAACTGCAGCGAGCGCTGGGTCTGGGCGCCCCAGAGGTGCTCGGCGGGAACGTCGATGGGACCGAAAGTGTCTTTTTCAACACGGCTGCTCATGTCTATCTCCTTGCCCGGCCCGCGCCCGTCGCGCAAGCGGCTCATTCCATTTGACCCAGGGCACCGCGGAGGCTTCGCCGGTTCGCCAGTGCCGCCCCCCACGGGGACGCGCGTAAGCGCGCAGGGGGGCGTCATAGGGCCTCACCTTCCACTTCAGGTTAGCAGAAGACGCTTGCCACCCAGCTTGTGCCCCTGCGAGCGACTGTGGTAAAGCATGGGCGGTGCCCATTCTTGGAGAGCCCCCAGGTGTTCCAGCGAGCCGAACTCGATCCCTTCATGGACGAGGAGGAGTACGAACGGCGCGAACCGGCCCTCAGGACGGCGCTCGTGCAGCGGCAATACGAATTGCTGAAGAAGCGCGATCGCGCGGTGCTGATCGTGGTGGCCGGCGTGGATGGAGCGGGCAAGGGCTCCGCCATCAATCTGCTCAACGAGTGGATGGACCCGCGCCACATACGGACGCTGGCCTTCGGCGAGCCCACGGCCGACGAGGCCCAGCGGCCGGCCATGTGGCGCTACTGGAACGCGCTGCCTGCGCTGGGCCAGGCCGGCATCGTCTTCGGATCGTGGTACGCCCCGCTTTTCAAGGAGGCGGCGCGCAAGCGGCCAGACATGGACCACATCGAAGCCATGGCGGCCGAGATCCGCCGTTTCGAGGCCATGCTGGCCAGCGAGCGCGTGCGCATCGTGAAGCTCTGGTACCACTTGTCGCGTGCGGCGCAGGTCGCGCGCATCGACGCGCAGCTTGCCGATCCGGGCACCGCCTGGCGGGTCTCCGAGGCCGACCTGAAGGTTCGCAAGAAGTTCGATCGCCTGCGGGCCGCGGGCCAGATCGTGCTCGAGGCCACGCACGCCGGGCACGCGCCGTGGCACGTGGTGCCGAGCGCCGATCCACGACTGCGCGCCGTGGAAACCGCATCGGCCACGCTGGAGGCTTTGGCCGGGCCTCTTCCCGCACCGGCCAGGCCGGCGGCCCGTCCGGCGCGGCGCGTCGGCCATGGCGGCACGAGACTGGAACCGCCCCCCGGCGGCGGAAAGCTCGACGAGGACGATTACCAGAAGCGGCTCGCGTCCTTGCAGGCGCAATTGTCGGCCCACGTGCGCCGCAAGCGTTTCGGGGAGCGTTCGCTGGTACTGGTGTTCGAAGGCGTGGACGCGGCCGGCAAGGGCGGCGCGATCCGCCGCGTGTCGCATGCCCTGGACGTGCGCGACTTCGAGATCGTCCCGATATCGGCGCCGAGCGACGAGGAGCTCGCCCATCCCTATCTGTGGCGGTTCTGGCGCCGCCTGCCGCTGCATGGCCGCGTCAGCATATTCGACCGCTCGTGGTACGGCAGGGTCCTGGTGGAGCGCGTCGAGTCGCTCATTCCCTCCGCCACCTGGCTTCGCGCCTATGGCGAGATCAACGACTTCGAGGAACAACTGCGGCGCAGCGGCGCGGTGGTGCTCAAGTTCTGGCTTTCCATCTCGCGCGACGAGCAGCTGCGCCGCTTCCGGGAGCGCCGCGATTCGCCGTTCAAGAGCTTCAAGCTCACGGCGGACGATTGGCGCAATCGCCGCAAATGGGACGACTACATGCTGGCCGCGCGCGAGATGCTGGCCCGCACCGACACCGCCCACGCGCCTTGGGTCGTCGTCGCCACCGACGACAAGCGCACCGCGCGAATCAAGGTGCTCGAACACATCGTGAAGGCGCTGGATGACGCCAGGTAGCGCGCGGCAGCCAAGCACGGCCTGGGTGCTGGCCGTGACCCTGGCCATCCAGTCCCTGGCCTCGGCCGCCACTATTGCGCCGGCGGTCGTCGGGCCCGTGGCGACGCGCGAACTGGGCCTGCCGTCCGGCGCCGTCGGTTTCTACATGGCGCTGGTCTATCTGGCCGCGATGTTCACGAGCGTGGTCGGCGGCACCCTGGTCAATCGCCTGGGCGCCGTCCGCTGCAGCCAGGCGGCGCTGTTGTCGTGCGGGCTGGGCATGGGCTTGCTGTGCAGCGGCAACGTGGCGCTCGCGGTCGTCGGGGCACTGGTGATCGGGGCGGGATACGGGCCCATCACGCCGTCCAGCTCCTACTTGTTGATGCGCAGCACGCCGCCGCACCGGATGTCGCTGGTTTTCTCCATCAAGCAGACCGGCGTGCCGCTGGGAGGCGTGCTGGCCGCGCTGGTGAGCCCGCAGATCGAGCACGGCCTGGGCTGGCGCGCCGCGCTGGTTGCATGCGCCATCGCCTGCCTGGCGTGCGCGCTGGTGGCGCAGACCGTGCGTGCGAACCTGGACGCGCAGCGCGACCCGGCGACGGCGCCGTGGCGCTGGCTGGACCTGGCGCGGCCTGTGCGGCTGGTGTGGCGCACGCCGGCCTTGCGCATCATGGCGGTGTGTTCGCTGCTGTTCTCCTTCATCCAGCTGGCGGTCACGGCCTATCTGGTCACCTACCTCAATCTGTCGCTCGGATGGACCCTGATCGCCGCCGGCGTCATCCTCTCGCTGTCGCAGGCGGCGGGCGTCGCGGGCCGCATACTCTGGGGCGTCGTGGCCGACCGCTGGGCGCCGCCGCGCAAGGTCCTGGGCGGGCTGGCGCTGACCATGGCGGCGTCCTGCGTCGCCACCGCCCTGCTGCAGCCCGCCACGCCCTGGATGGTAGTGGCCGCGATTTCGGTGCTGTACGGCGCCTCGGCCATAGGCTGGAACGGCGTGTTCCTCGCCGAGGTGGCGCGGCGCGCGCCGGCCGGGCAGGCGGGCGCGGCCACGGGCGGCACCTTGCTGTTCACTTACTTCGGCGTGCTGGCGGGACAGCCTTTGTTCAGCTATGTCGCGTCGGCGGGAGGCGGCCCCGGGGGCCCAGCCTATGCACTGGCGTACGGGCTGCTGGCGATCCCGGCGCTTGCCTGCGCCGCGTGGCTGTTGCGGGCGCGGGGGTAGCGGCCTACCGGACCTGGGCCACCACCTGAGCCACGGCGGCGGTCAGCTTCTTGACGTATGGAATGTGCAGGAACTCGTTGGGGCCGTGGGCATTGGACTGGGGGCCCAGCACGCCGGTGATCAGGAACTGGGCCTCCGGGAATTTCGCGCCCAGCATGCCCATGAAAGGGATGGTGCCGCCTTCGCCTATCCATGCCGCGCCCTGCCCGAATGCCGCTCGCGACGCGGCATCGAGGGCGCGTTCCAGCCATGGCGCCGTTGGCGGCGCGTTCCAGCCGCTGGCGGCGCCCTCGGCTTCGAAGCTGACCTTGGCGTGATAGGGCGGGGAGCTTTCCAGAGCGGCCTTCATGGCTCGCACGGCCCGATCGGCATCCACGGTGGGCGGCAGGCGCATGCTGAGTTTCAGGGAAGTCTTGGGTCGCAGCACGTTGCCCGCGGCATCGATGGCGGGCAGGCCCGCGGCGCCCGTGACCGACAGGGCCGGTCGCCAGGTGCGGTTCAGGATGCCTTCGGCGGGATCGGTGGTGGTGGGCTGGGCATGAGCATGGCCCTCCGGGCCGTGCGAGCACCCTACCCAGGGGAACTGTTTCCAGACCTGGTCGCCGAGAATGTCGCCCGCCGTGCGCGCCTGGGCCAGGCGTTCGGCCGGAATGTCGGCGTGCAGCTCTGGCAGCACGACCCGCCCCGTGGCCGGGTCGTCCAGCCGGTTGAGCAATTGGCGGGCGATCCGGAAGGACGAGGGCACCAGGCCGCTGGCCATGCCCGAATGCACGCCTTCGCTGAGCACCTCGACGGTAAGCACGCCCCCGGCAAGCCCGCGTAGCGAGGTCGTCACCCAGAGCTGATCGTAGTTGCCGCAGCCGGAGTCCAGCCCGACCACCAGTGTGGGCACACCGATGCGCGGGGCGAGCAGGTCGAGATAGGCGGGCAGGTCGTAGCTTCCGCTTTCCTCGCAGGTCTCGATCAATCCCACGCAGCGGGGACGCGGCACGTCCTGGCTGTCCAGCGCCGCCAGGGCGGTCAGCGCGGCGTAGACGGCGTAGCCATCGTCGGCGCTGCCCCGCCCGTAGAGCTTGCCGTCCTCGATCCTGGGTGTCCAAGGCCCGAGGCCTTCGCGCCAGCCGGTCATTTCCGGCTGCTTGTCCAGGTGCCCGTAGAACAGGATGGTCCTGTCGCCGCCCAGGCCCTGGGTGGCGGGTGCCTCGAAGTAGAGGCAGGGCGTGCGGCCGTCGATGGACACGATTTCCACCTTCAGGCCGGCGACCGGCTGGGCGCGCGCCCATGCGGCGGCGGCGTCCACCACGGCGGCCAGATGGCCGTGTTCGGCCCAGCTCGCGTCGAACATCGGGGATTTCGCCGGAACGCGCACGTAGTCGGTCAGCAGCGGGATGAGCTCTTCGTCGTAGCGCCGCGCAACGAGGGCGGCGAGGTCGGACAGGTCCATGACGGTCTCCATTCAGGCTTCCAGTGTAGATCTTGTACGGATGGGAGGCGGCGCCCGTTTTGCTTGCAAAAATTACATGTAATTCTTACCTGAACCGTGGCAGGGGGGGTATGCAAATCTTATAAAGACAGCGGGATATTTCTTCGCTTTCCCAGGCGTAACAGGCTTTTCAACGAGGCATGCCGACATGGTACGGAATCTGCTCGTTACTGGCGGGACGTTCACCGTGTCCCGGAAAAGATCCCGCCACGAGCGGACGCGGAGTTTACGGGAAAGCCAAGGAGATGAACCATGTTGCGTTGGGCTACTATCTTTTTCGTGATTCCCTTACTGGCTGCCGTCGCAGGTCTGACCGACTTTGCGGCGAGCGCGGCCAATATCGCCCTTATCCTGTTCGTGCTCTCGCTGGGCGCTTTCCTCGCCACGTTCTTCCTCGATCCGCCCAAGGACCCGGAAGATGCCTACGAGCATGAATGGTCCAGCCAGCCCTGAACCCAGAGGAGCCCATGACCATGCCGTACCTCGTTCCTCGCTGAGCTATGGCTGCACGACGACCTTCACCGGCCGCCTCGGCTTCCGATTCCCCGTTCCGCCGCCTGGCCGACCATGCGCCCTGCGTACTGTGGTCGGCCGCCGTCGATGGCGCGTGGAGCTATGTCAATCCCGCATGGACCCGCATGACGGGCCAGCCGGTGGAGCAGGCGCTGAATTGGGGCTGGACGGACCGCATACCCGAGGGCCAGCGCGAACGCGTAAAGGCGGCTTTCGCCAAGGGGGCAGCCGCGGCGGCGGCGTTCGACGTGGTCCACGGCCTGCTGGCCGCGGACGGCACGCTGCTGAACGTACACACGCAGGCCCACCCGAGCTTCGAAACCAATCATCAATTCGTCGGTTTCAGCGGCACTTGCCTGCAATACCAGGAGGCCGCCGCCGACCTGGAAGCTGATACGAGCGCCGGCGCCGGCGATGCTCTCGCCCCGCAGATGCTCGAGCTGGTTTCCTATGCCGTCATGGCCTACGATCCGGCCTTGCGGCATCTCTACGCGAACCGGGCGGCTGGCGAACTGTTCGGCATCGAGCCGCAGGCCTTTGCCGGGAAGACGGCCCGCGAACTTGGCGTGGCGCCATACATTGCGGCGGCCTACGAGCAGTCCGTTGCCGAGGCGCTGGCCTCCGGGACCGTCCAGACGTTCGATTACCGTATCGATACGGGCGCCGATACGCGCCACTTCCGGGTGCGCGTCGCGCCCGAACAAGGAGGTGCCCGCGCCGTGGCCGTGACCGCCGACGTCACGTCATGGGTGCGGTCGCAGGTGGAGCTCGACACCTTGCTGCTGCGCGAGCAGGCGGCCCGCACACAGGCCGAAACCGCCGCCAATGTCCGCGACCAGTTCCTGTCGGTGGTATCGCATGAGTTGCGTTCGCCTCTCAACGGTATCCAGAGCTGGGCACATGTCCTGGAAAGCCGGGTCGACACCGGCGTGTCGGGGGTGGCCCGGGCACTGGCCGGCATCAAGACCGGCGTGCAGCAGCAGGTCCGGCTGATCGACGAACTGCTGGACGTGACCCATGCGATGACGGGGCGCCTGCAGTTTTCCATGGCGTTGCTGCCCTTGTCGCCCTCCGTGCGGGGGGCGATCGCCAAGGCCGAGAAGCAGGCGGCCGAACGCAGCATCGCCCTGCGGGCGGAAATGCCCGACACCGAGATCCAGGTCTGGGGGAGCGCCGAGCGGCTCGAGCAGATGGTGGGCCACCTGCTGGCCAATGCCATCAAGTTCAGCGCGCCGGGCAGCGAAGTATCCGTGCGCATAGAGGCCATCGGCAGCGAGGTATGCATCGCGGTAGGAGACACCGGCAGAGGCATTTCCAGCGACGTCATGCCCTATCTGTTCGATCCGTTCCGCCATCTGGACGGGCTGCGCGCGCGCCGCTCGGAAGGCCTGGGGCTGGGGCTGACGCTGGTGCGGCACCTGGCCGAGCTGCATGGCGGCCGCGTCGCGGCGCAGAGCCGAGGAGAAGGGCACGGCGCGGTGTTTTCGATTTACCTGCCGGTGGCGAGCGAAGAGGCCGCGATAGAATCCGCGCCTTCGGCGGCCCAGCCGGCCGAATCCCTGTCGGACGTGCGTATTCTCCTGATCGAGGATCATGCCGAGGCAAGGGCCGCGCTGACCGAGTCCCTGCGGCTGGCCGGCGCCGCGGTGACGGCCTGCGACTCGGGAGCGCAAGCCATCGAGCACCTGCGCGACACGGACGCATGCGCGCTTCCGCACGTCGTCGTCAGCGACATCGCGATGCCCGGCATGGATGGCTGCGATACGCTGGCTCGCATCCGCGAGCTCGAACGCGGTGCGCCCGACCGCTTTCCCGCGCCTATTCCGGCCATCGCACTGACTTCCGCGACCCAGCGGGAAGACCGCATCCGCGCGCTGGCGAGCGGATTCCAGGTCTATCTGGCCAAGCCCGTGGAGTTCGTCCAGCTCGCGGGATTGATACAAAGCCTGGCCCGTACCGCCTCCGTCGAGCGTCGCTGAAGGGGCGGCCACGGGCGGCGGGAGCCGCTACGCGTGCGCGCGCATCCTGTCGCGCAGTTCCCGCACCTGGTCGTGATTGCGTATCACCCCTTCGTACTGCAGTTGTACGAGCGCAAGGAGTTGCGGCGGGAGGTCTTCCTGCAGGGCAGCCTGGTACCGGCTCTTGGCCACGTCCTCGCCGCGCTCGCATTCCTCCAGTATGGCAAGGTCGGTTCGGCCGGCTACCGCGGTCTTCAGGCCTATCCAGCCGCGATGCAGCACGCCGGCCGCGGTGCCGCTTTCCTCCGGTTCGTCCCCCAGGCTGGCCACCTGCTCCTGCAGCTGGGCCGCGCCTGCCGCGCAATCCGCGGCACGGCGGGAGAACAAGGTCTTCAACTCGGGATCGTGCGCGTCCTGGGCGGCTTGCCTGAAGCCGTATTCCCCGTCCTTGCAAGTCTCGATCAGATCGTTCAGTACCGTCGTGACATCTCGGGCCATCGTCATCTCCTGGGTAGTACGTAGGCGCCGGGCCAGATGTGCGGCCCGGCGTCTTGACTTAGCAGGAAACGGGCCCGGCCGTCACTTCTTGGGATGCTCGGGTTTGAGTTCCCAATCCTTGTCATCTTTGCCGGTCTTGACTTCCCGATCGGCATCCGCTGCCGCGCCCGGAGAAATCGGATCGCTCGCCGGAAAGGTGCCTTCCAGCGAATCGTCCAGCAGTTCCTGGTATGTGGGTAGCCCTTCGTCGGCCTGCTTGGCCTTGTCCTTCGGATCCTTGTCCGAGCGGTTCTTCGATTCCGTCTTCATGCCATGCTCCCGCAAGTTCTGACGTGTCGAGTCGGCAAGTGTCGTGCCCGGGCAGCGAGCCGGCCGGCGCCGTCTGCCGACGGTCACGGCGCCGGGGCGTCCTCCTGTCGCGTACGCGATTCGGCGGTTTCCCTGTCGGGAATGAAACGCGCCTGGGGATTCGCCAACTGTATCCCCATCTGGCGGAAACGGCGATAGATGCGCTCGTTGAAACCGCGCTGCACGGCCCATCGACCACGGTCGATGGAACGGATCTGCCCCGCCAGGGTGATCGACGCGCCATCCACCTGGTCCACTCCCCACAGTTCCAGGTCGCCCAGCATCAAGGGGCCGAGCTGCGGATCGTTGCGCATCTCCTCGCCGACGTTGCGGATCGCGGCCGTGACCTCGTCCAGGTTGGAATCGGCGCTGACGCTGACGCGCACGGAGGCGTTGCCGATGCCGCGATTGGTGTTCGTCACCGTGCCGACGGAACTGAACGGCACGACGTGCAGGGAGCCGTCGCCGGCACGCAAGCGCACCGTGCGTATGGACAGGTATTCGACTGTTCCGGAGACGCCGGCCAGGGTGACGGAATCGCCCACCTGCATGGCGTTTTCCATCAGCAGGAAGATGCCGGTAATGAAATCCTGCACCAGCTTCTGCGAGCCGAAGCCGATCGCCACGCCGATGATGCTTGCGCCGGCCAGCAGCGGCGCGATGTTGATGCCGAGCTCGTTGAGGGCGGTGAAAAGCACGACCATCGCGATGGCGATGAACAGCGTGGTGCGCAGGATCGGCACCAGCGTGCGCAGGCGCGTGGCGCGTACGACGTCCCCCGCCTGCGTCCAGCGTTCCATGCGGCGGTTGATCGACAGATTGGCGGCCTCCCAGGCGATGAAGGCCAATACGCAGGCCACGGCGATCGTGGCGGTGGCCGATGCCAGCCGGCGGCCCACGGTGCCGGGATCGAACCAGTCCAGCGCGCGCACGCCCCAGACCTCGAGCAGGGCGACCGCCGCGGCGAGAAACACCAGGGCGAGCACCACGCGTTGCGCCAGCGTCTGATAAGGGCGCGGCCCCGCCTGGCCGTCGCCGTTGGCGGACCCGCTGCCGCGGAAGACCCGGTCGAGCGCGCCGAGCAGCACCATGGACACGACGACGGCGATGAGCATGACCAGCGCCGTGCGCCAGACGTAGTGCAGCAATTGCAGGAAACCGCTGGCCGCCCCGAGGGCCCAGACCACCCAGAGGCCGGCGATGATCGCGATGGCGGTGGGAGCCCAGGCGTCGGCCAGTACCGCGCGCAGGCCTGTGTCCTGCCTGCCGCGTATCCAGCGGGCGACGGCGTGGCGCCGCTGGACGACCATGATGATGAGCATCGCGTGCACGGCCAGGCCAACCAGCTTGGACAGGGCATTGCGCCCGTCGTCGCTGGCGCCCAATTCATAGGCGATCTCGGTGGCCGCGACGCCGAAAGCGGCAACGATCACAATGCGCCGCAGCCATTTGTCGAGGTAGCCTGCCGCTTCGTCGCCCAGGCCGGACAGCCGCAGGCCGGCGCTCGCCGGGAACACCAGCAGCCGCAGCGCGGCCATCGTCAGGCGCGTCGCGACATAGGCGCCGATGAGCGGCAGGATGAAGGGATAGAAGCCGGCGCCCGGGCCGCCGAACAGGGCGGTCAGTATCGAGGTGGCGGCCAGGAACCCGGCCAGCGGCAGGAGCGCCAGGACGGCATGCGCCAATGCATAGGGCAGGCGCCGCAGGACGCGCAGATGCCGGTCCCCGTCGGGCGGGGCGGCTTCGCCCGCGGCCGGGACCGGCCCGGTGCCGGCCGGGGAGTCTGGCCTGACAGGCGTCTCGGCGTGGCGACGCGCCGCGTGGGCGATGAGCATCGTGCGCGGACGCCGCAGCAGGCGGGCCACGAGCGCTTCTGCGCCCAGGGCCAGCGCGAGGACGAAGAGGAGGATGCCGATCGCCTGGAACGTGGCCGCCCGGGCCTCCGGGGTGCCGAGGTATTCGCGCCACCAGGCGCCCGCCGAGCGCAATTCCAGCACCGTCGAGGCGGTCAGCCGCAATTCGTCGTAGACCGAGTCCATCCATCGGCCGGCCTGCGCGAAAGCCTGGGCGATCACGCTGTCCTTCTCGATGGCCACCGGCTTGGCCGGTTCCTCCGGGGCGGCCGGGGCCTCCGCCTGGGCGGCTGCCTGGGAAATCACGCTCAGCGTCCGTTCCAGCTCCGCGCGCCGGGCGTCATCGCGCAGGATGTCGAGGACCTGGTTGGCCTGGGCGGGCGTGATGGCGGATTCGGCTTGCGCCTCGGCGGCGTGCAGCGGTTGCAGCCAGGCCGCGGCGCAGAGCAGGGCCGGGGCGATCCAGAGAAGCGGGCGTCGTGTCGGCATGGGAGCGGGCGAAGTGGGGGGATAGCGCGATTCTACCCATGCGCCATCTCAGGGAAAGACGCCTGGTTCGGCCGGCGCCTCGCGCAAGAAGAAAAAAAACGCTATACTCTCGCTTCTTCGGGCTGTTAGCTCAGTTGGTAGAGCAGCGGACTCTTAATCCGTAGGTCGAGTGTTCGAGCCACTCACAGCCCACCAGTATTTGTAAGGGTTAGCCGGTAAGTGCCTGCTAACCATTTTTGCTTGTGTAAGCTCTGGTGTAAGCAGTTTTGCCCAAACCAGTGCCCATCTACAGGTCTGCAAAAAAGCCCGGTCACCGTCACAGGTGCCGGGCTTTTGCTATTCTGCTGGCATATGGGGCCGACGGATTACTTAGCGATCTATGGAGCGGGACTTTCGACAGCGGTAGCTGCCTGGAACTATGCTCGCTCACGCTCAAAAGTTCGCGTAGTCCTGATCTTTTCTGTTGAGACGGTCGGTGAGGATACGCAGGCGGGAGCATCTATCTTCATTCAGAATCCATCCGCCCAAACTGTGCACATTACCAATGTGTCGCTTTTGTACCCGTTCAAGAACATAACGATTAAAGAGCGGATAGAGCATATGGTGCGGTTTAGGCGTCTACCGATCCGTATCGGTTGGTGTCATTCCGACCTGTCGCTTCATGGTGTCGATGACGGATGTCCTATCTCGGTCGAGCCAGGCAAGTCACATAAGATTTTCATCCGGGACGAGGTGCTTGAGAACTTGCTTAAGGAGGCGAAATCTCGCCAGCTAAAAGCGGTAGCTCAGGATGCGCTTTGGCGGAATAAGTACTCCAATGTGTTTGAGTACCCGGCGGTGCAAGGCGACGATGTGCAGACGACTGTGGACGAAGTCGGAGAGGCTCCAACGTCCTAGCGGGCCTGACGCAGATACTCTTGCTCGGCTTCCTTTGACCGCCACCAATCCCAAGCTTTCCGCCGCGTTCGAGGCGCACCTCGAGGAAACCCAGGGGCAGATCGAGCGCATCGACCAGATCGTCGAGACCTGCGGACTCAAGCTCAAGCGCATGAAATGCGTCGCCATGGAAGGGCTGATCGAGGAAGGCAAGGAAGTGATGGAAGAAATCGAGAAAGGGCCGGTGCTCGACGCCGCGCTGATCGAAGCGGCGCAGAAGGCGGAGCACTACGAGATTGCCGGCTACGGCACGCTCATGACCTTCGCCAAGCACCTGGGGCTCAAGGAGGCCGTGCCGCTGCTCAAGCAGACGCTGGACGAGGAGAAGGCCACCGACGAAAAGCTCACCGAGCTTGCCGAGAGCGAAACCAACGTCCAGGCCGCGAAGAAGAATGCCGTGCCGGCCTGAAGCCCGGCCGACGATGGAACGCGCGCCCTCCCGGATGGCGGGGTGCGCGTTCCGCGCTCCGGCGGGACCGGTCAGGTCCCGCCGATGTTGCGCATCAGCCCGCCGTCGACGAAATAGCTGCTGCCCGTGACATAGCTCGCGTCGTCGGAAGCAAGGAAAAGTACCACGTTGGCGACTTCCTGGGGCTTGCCCGGCCGCCGCAGCGGAATCTGCGCGGCCGACTTGCGGGCCTGTTCCGGATCCTCCAGGCGATCCTCCGTCATGGGCGTGGCGATCATGCCCGGCGCGACATTGTTGATGCGTATGCCGCGCGGCGCGAGTTCGAGCGCCAGCGTCCGCGTCACTGAGCGCAATCCCGCCTTGGCCGCATCGTAGGAAGCGCTGCCGGGCAGGGAAATTTCTTCATGTACCGACGTAATATTTATGATGGCGCCGCGGCCGGCGGACAGCATGTGGCGGGCGGCGGCCTGGCATAGCAGCCAGGGCGACACCAGATTGACGTTGATCATCCACGAGAACTCGTCGGGAGGAATCTCCAGCGAGTTCTGGCGCGACGCGCCCGCGCCGGCGTTGTTCACGAGTATGTCGAGGCCGCCGATCTTCTTGAAGGCCTGCTCGAAGAACGCCTGGGTATGGACCGGGGTGCCGAAATCCGCCTGCAGGATCTCGGCCCGGCGGCCGGCAGCCCGCACCTGGGACGCGGTGGCGCGCGCACCTTCTTCGTCGCTGTGGTAGTGCACCAGCACGTCGGCCCCTTCCCTGGCGAACGTGACGGCCACGGCCTGGCCGATTCCGCTGTCTGCGCCGGTTACCCACGCGATCTTGTCCTGGAGTTTCATGACGGCTCCCGAATCGGTACGGAGAGCCCGGCGCTACGCAAGACGCGTGCCGGGGTGACAGCCGAGGACGCACCACTATTCGTCTGGCGCATAAAGCGAATGACCCTTGTCTATTGGACACGGGCGAAGGGGAGCGCCTATCTTTCGTCTCCGACAGGCGGTGGATGCCGCCTCAGAACAAGTCCACCAAAGTGGAGCGGGAGACAGCATGAGCCGGAACCGGCGGCCGATCCGTAGCGGCATGGGGCGCAGTACGCCCGATCGCATTTTCGTCCAGGGCCTGGACCTGACGCGGGACATCATCGGCACTCTCAACTTCGGCGACATGGCATACCTGGAGATGACGGGACGCCTGCCCGATGCGCGGCAGTCCCGGATATTCAACGCCATCCTCGTCACCCTCGTGGAGCACGGCATGACGCCCATGGCGATTGCCGCCAGGCTGGTCTACCTGGGCGCGCCGGAATCCCTGCAGGCTGCGGTGGCGGCCGGGCTCTGTGGCATGGGAACCACCTTCGCGGGAACGGCGGAAGGGGCCGCCAGGCTGCTGGAGTCCGCGTGGGCGGAGGCGCCTGATGGACACCCGCAGGACCTGGCGCGGACGATCGTCGCCGATTTCCAGCGTCGCAGGCAGCCCATCCCGGGCATCGGCCACAACCTCCACAAGCCGGTGGATCCGCGCGCGCTCCGCCTGTTCGAGATCGCCGGCGAAGAGGGCTACGCGGGGCGCTACGTCGACTTGATGCGCGCCATCGGCCGGGAGGCGGAGACGGCGTACGGCAAGAGCCTGCCCGTCAATGCCACCGGCGCGATCGGGGCGCTGTGCTGCGAACTGGGTATCTCGTGGCGCGCGGCCCGCGGCATCGCGGTCATGGGCCGGGCCGTGGGCCTGGTCGGCCACCTGGCCGAGGAGCAGGCGCGTCCCATCGCCTCCGAGATCTGGCTGCGCACGGAAGAAGAGGCGAGCGAACAAGACATGCCGCCTGGTGGCGGACGATGAGGAGGCGACATGCAGCGACTACCCGTACGTCTAGTGGCTCTTGCGGCGACAGGCCTGCTCCTGGCCGCGCATCCCGCGCTCGCGGACTGGCCTGACAAGCCGATCCGCTTCGTCGTCCCCTATCCGGCGGGAGGCGGTACCGACATCGTGGCGCGCGCGGTCGCCAAGAAAATGGCGGAAAGCCTGGGGCAACCCGTGATCATCGAGAATCGCCCGGGAGCGAGCACTATCATCGGTACGGAGGCTGTGGCCCGGGCCGAAGGAGATGGCTACACCATCGGACTGGTGACGGACTCCCACGCGTTGAATCCGATTTTCTTCGGGCAGAAGCTGCCCTACGACTCGAACAAGGATTTCGCGCCGGTCAGCCAACTCGTCTTTGTGCCGTTCATCCTGGTGGCGAATCCCAAGGCCCGCGTGTCCACCGTGCCGGAATTGATCGCGGCCGCCAAGGCCAGGCCGGGAAAGATCACCTATGCCTCAATCGGCAACGGCACCCCGCACTATCTGGCGATGGAATGGGTCAAGGCCCTGGCCGACATCGATCTGACCCACGTCCCCTACAAGGGCGTCGCGCCGGCCCTGGCGGACGTGGTGGGAGGCCAGGTGGACGTGATGTTCACCGGGATGTCGTCGGGCGTGCCGCACGTGCGTTCGGGCCGGCTCAAGGGACTGGCCGTTTCCGGCGACCAGCGCTCGGCGATCGCGCCGGAGATCCCGACGGTCGCCGAATCGGGCCTGAAGGAGTTTTCCTTCATGACCTGGTATGGAGTCCTGGCGCCGGCGGCGACGCCACCCGACATCGTCGATCGCTTGAGCAAAGAGATCCGCAAGGCGTTGGAGAGCCCCGAGGTGAAGGACCAGTTCGTGAAGCTGGGCGTGGAGGGAGCGCCCTCGACGCCCGAGGATTTCGGGCGCTTCCTCGGACGCGAGTCGGCGCATTACCAGCACATCATCAAGTTGACCGGGGCGAAGGGCGAATAGTGGAACTGACACAGGAACAACGGCTGATCCGGGACACGGTGCACGCACTGGCGCGCGAACGGTTCGCTCCGGGTGCCGCGGCGGCCGACCGCCAGTACCGGCCTCCGGTGGACAATCTGAAGGTGCTGGCCGAACACGGCTATACCGGCATCTTCCTGCCCGAGCGCTATGGTGGCACGGGGCTGGGCCTGCTCGAGACGGTATTGGTGGTGGAGCAATTGGCGCGTTCGTGCGCCAATACCGCGATGCTCTATTCCTGCACGGACGGGGCGACGCCGCGCGCCATCCTGCAGATCGGCGGCGAGCCGGTCAAGCAGCGCTACCTGCCCTCGTTCGCCAGGGCGGAGCGGTATGCCGCATGGAGCATGTCGGAGGCGAATGCCGGCTCGGACGTCGGCAATGTGCAGACCCGGGCCGTCCGCCAAGGCTCGGGCTATGTGATCAACGGCAGCAAACTATGGTGTACCGCCGCCCAGGTGGCGGACGTGTTCCTGGTGCTGGTGCGGCTGACGGACGATCCCGGCATGAAAGGCGTGGGCGCGATGCTGGTCGAACGCGGTACCCCGGGGTTTTCGGTAGGCAAGCATCTGGACCTGCTGGGGCTGCGCGGCACCGGCATGGCGGAACTGGTTTTCCAGGATTGCAGCGTACCGGCGGAAAACCTGCTCCTGCCGGCGGGAAGGATGAAGGATTTGCTGCACGTCCTCGACGCCGACCGCATCACCGGCAACCCGCCCATCTGCCTGGGCCTGGCCCAGGCGGCGCTGGGCCAGGCGGTCCAGCACCTGAAGGACCGGGTCCAGTTCGGCCGTCCGCTGGCGGACAACCAGGGGTTGCAATGGAAGCTGGCCGACATGGCGATGGACATCGAGGCTGCGCGGGCGCTCGTATACGGGGCGGCGCAATCGATCGACCAGGGACGGCAATCGGTGGCGGAGGTTTCCATCGCCAAGACCTATGCCAACGAGATGGCGGTCAGGGTGACCAACCAGGCCATGCAGCTCGCCGGCGCGTACGGGCTCTCCGAAGAATATCCCTTCGAGCGTCATTTCCGCGACGCGCGCGGCATGTCCATCGGCTACGGCACGACGGAAATCCATCGGAATTCCATCGCTCGGGAACTGCTCAAGGGCAACTATCCCGTCTGACACCAACGAGGAGCGTCATGCAAACCGGAAGTATGACCATCGATGCCGGCGATGGACGGCGTTTCGCCGCCTATGCCAGTATGCCCGCCCAGCCCAATGGCCATGCCGCGATCATCCTGCAGGAGATATTCGGCGTGACCAGGACCATACGGGAGCTCGCCGATCGCTACGCGGCCGAGGGCTACCTCGCGCTCGCCCCCGATCTCTACTGGCGGATCGAGCCCGGGGTCGAACTGAGCCATTCCAAGGCCGACATCGAGCGCGCGTTCCAGTATTTGGAGCGGTTCGACGAGGAAGCGGGCCTGGCCGACATCGGCAGGACCGCCGCGCACATCCGCGCCTTGGAGGGATTTCGCGGCGGCGTCGCGGTAGTGGGGCTTTGCCTGGGCGGGAAACTGGCTTTCCGCTGCGCGGCCAGGTTGGAAATCGATGCCGCGGCCGTCTTCTATGGCGTCGGCGTGGAAGACCATCTGGACGAGGCAGCGGCCTTGCGCTGTCCGATCGTGCTCCATTACGGCGACCAGGACCGCTATGCCTCCCCCGACGCGCAGGCGAAGATCGAGTCGGCGCTGCGGCCTAGGCCCGGCGCAGCGTTCTACCGCTATCCCGGCGCCGGGCACGGCTTCTACACGCGCGGCGAGCCGGAAGCGGCAGCGCTGGCCCATGGGCGGACCACGGCGTTCCTTCATTCCGCATTGAGGGCTGGCAATCGATGAAAGTCCTGCAAGGCATCCGGGTGCTTGACCTGGGAAACTTCATCACCGCGCCGTTGGCGGGCATGTTGCTGGGCGAGCTGGGGGCTGACGTCGTCAAGGTCGAGCGGCCGGGCGGCGGCGACCCTTTCCGCGCGTTCAAGGGCGGCCTCTACAGCCCCCAGTTCCAGGCCCACAACCGGAACAAGCGCAGCCTGGCCCTGGACTACACCCGGCCCGAGGGACTGGGCGCGCTGGACGAACTGGTCGCCGGCGCCGACGTGCTGGTCCTGAACATGCGCCCCGGCGTGGCGGAGCGGCTGGGGCTGGGCGCCGTCCGGCTGCGGCAATTGAATCCCGGCCTCGTGTACTGCGCGATCACGGGATTCGGTTCCAGCGGTCCGTACGCCGGGCGGGCGGCCTACGACAACGTTGGACAGGCCGCCTCGGGTTGGCTGTCCATGTTCCATCGCAGCCATGATGCCAGGGTGGCCGGTCCCGCGGTTTCCGACGCCGTGACGGGCATCCATGCGTGCCTGGGCATCCTGGGAGCGCTGGTGGAGCGTGCTTCGACCGGGAAGGGGCGCACGGTCGAGGTCAGCATGCTGGAATCCATGATTTCCATGGCTTGCGAACCCCTCGGCTCGATGCTGGCGACGGGGCAGGTTCCCGGCCTGTATGGGCGGGCGGCCATGTCGCAGTCGTACATCGTGACTTGCCGGGACGGGCGCCGCATCGGGCTGCACCTTTCTTCGCCCGACAAGTTCTGGCGAGGTCTGGCGCAGGCCATCGGGCGCCCGGATCTGCTCGCGGCGTATCCGACGCGCCGCGACAGGGTAGAGGGCTATGACGAGCTGGCGCGGATACTGGCGGAGATATTCGCCACCCGGGACCGCGACCACTGGCTGCCTCGCCTGGAGGAGCACGACGTGCCGTTCACCCCGGAGCGCGAACTGGACGAGCTCGAAGCGGATCCCCAGGTGCGCCATCTCGACGTCTTCTACACGCAGCAGCACCCGCGCCACGGCGCCTTGCGTGCCACCCATCGGGCCATACGCTACGACGGCGATCATCACAGCAATTTCCTGCCGCCACCCGATCTTGGCGAGCATACGGAAGAGATTCTGCGCGAGGCGGGTTTTTCCGATTCCGCCATGGACGCGCTCAGACAGGCTCGCATCATCTAGACGCAGATCCATCTGCACGAGGAGACGGTCATGGGGTTGGCACGCATAACAGGCGCGATAGCTGCATTCACCGTGGCGGTTGCCGCCGGGGAGGTATGCGCGGCAGATTGGCCGGACCGTCCGGTTCGCATCGTCGTCTCGTCAGGCGCCGGCGGGACCGCGGACATCCTCGCGCGCATGCTCGCGCAGCGGCTCGAGGCAGCCTTCGGCCAGCCGTTCATCGTCGAGAACAAGCCAGGGGCCGGTGGGCACGTCGGCGCGGCCCAGGTCGCCCGGTCGCCCGCGGACGGCTACGTCTGGCTGATGAGCGGCAGCCCGACGCACTCGGTAGGGCCGCATCTTTACAAAAATCTTCCGTATGACCCGATGCGGGACGTACCCCCGGCCGCCATGGTCGCGATCGCGCCGAACCTGCTGGTGGTCAATCGCGAGCTGCCGGCTCGGTCGGTTGCGGAGCTGGTTGCACTGGCCCGCGAAAAACCCGATGCGCTGACCTATTCGTCGGCGGGGAACGGTACGTCCGGCCATCTGGCGGGCGCGCTGTTGCAGAACATGGCCAAGGTGCGCATCAAGCACGTGCCGTACAAGACCGGCCCCGAAGCGGTGACGAGCGTCATCGGGGGCGACGTCTCCATGACGTTTTTCACCCTGCCTGCGGTGTTGAAGCAGGTGCAGGCCGGCCGGTTGCGGGCACTGGCCGTGACGTCGGGTACGCGGACTTCGCTCGCTCCCGACATACCCACCGTGGCCGAGGCCGGCTACCCGGGATTCGACGTACTGGCCTGGTACGCGCTGTTCGCTCCGAAAGATACGCCGCCCGCCATCGTGGACCGGGTGAGCAACGAGGTGGCGCGGATCCTGGGTCAACCGGATGTGCGCGAAAAACTGGCGCAGCTCGGCGCTGAGCCGCATTATCTCAACGCCCGCGACCTGACTGCCTTCGTGGCCGTGGAGTCGCCGAAGTGGAAGGAACTGATCAGCGAATCGGGCGCGCGGGTGGACTGATGGACGGGGCCGGCAACCACGAGCGCATCGAGCGCTGGGACGTGTTCCTCCGCAGTCTTCCTTACGGCAGGGAGGTGCGCTGGAGCGACATGGTCGAATCGGCGGCGCAGTTCGTGATCCTGCGCATGCAAACCGAGTCCGGCGTCGCGGGAGCTGCCGAGGTCGCCGTCAAGCCGACCTGGGTTGGCGCCACGGCCGCCAGTCTCGTTTCCACGTTGCGCGAGGTGTTCGAGCCTGTCGCGAGAAAGGCGGGATTGTCGCACCCGCGACAGCTGCGGGACGCGCTGGAGGCCATCCCCGGAAATACCGTCGCCAAGGCGCTGATCGACAATGCCGCTTGGGACTGGGAGGCCGCGCGGCAGCGGCGGCCGTTGTGGCGCCTTTGGGGCGGCCGTCCGGTGGTGGAGCTGTCCTGGGCGGTCACGCGCCAGGCTCCGCCCGCCATGGCCAGGGAGGCGGCAGATATGGTGCAGGCCCACGGTTTCCGGACCTTGAAGATCAAGGGCGGACAGGGGCTGGACGCCGACCGGGCGAGCCTGGCGGCGGTTCAGCGCGTATTGGGCGATGGCGTGCGGCTGTATGTGGACGCCAATGGCGCCTATCCGTTCGCGGAAGCGGACCGTTACGTGCACGTCATGGCGCAGGAAGGGGCCCAGGCCGTCGAGGATCCCTCTGCGCTGGCGCCCGATCGCGGATTCGAGCGCCTGCAACGCGACGCTCCCGTGCCGTTGCTCGTGGATTTCGGGATGGCTTCCTTGCGCGACGCAGGACTTTTCCTCGAGCGCGGTGCCCGCATGCTGAGCGCCAAGCCGGGCCGGTTCGGTCTTTCCGATGCGCTGGCGATGCGGGATCAGGCCGGGCGGGCGAAGGCCGGCACGGTGGCCGGCCTCATGGGCGAGAGCGCGATGGGAACCTGGTGCGGCCTGCAGTTCGCCGCCACGCTCCATTCCCATTCGTTTCCTGCCGAATTGAGCTGGTTCCTCTCCATGCGGGAACAGTACGTCCAGCAGGTGCCGCAGATCGTCGACGGCACCGTGGCCCTGCCCGAGACGCCTTCCGTCGCCGAGCTGGTGGACTGGGATGCCATGCGGGAGTACGAGGTCACCGCATGAACACAATTGCCTTGCCTTATCGGGAACTCGCCATAGGCGCCAGCTATGAAGGGACTGCCCGCACGCTGACCCAGACCGATCTTTCCCTGGCTTGCATGTTGAGCGGCGACTGGCATCCCATCCATGCCGACGCCGAATTCTGCAGGGCGGCGGGGATGCCGGGCCCGATGTTCCACGGCCCCTACGGCATCCTGCTGGCGATGGGAATGGCGACGAGTCTGCCCGCGTTTGCCGACCGGGTGGTGGGCGCGACCGGACTGGCCGAATGGCGGTACCGGCGTCCATTGCTGGTGGGACATACGGTTCGAGTCAGGGCGACGATCAGCGGCAAGCGAATGACGTCGGACGGGGTGCGAGCCATTGTCGACCGGCGGTTCGAGCTCCTCGGACCGGACGGGGAAATCTTTCAGGAAGGAGTTGGAGGAACCATGCTGCAGCTCGCATCCGAGGGGGAGCAATCATGATTCTTGGCGATGTCATCGAGCGCAACGCACGCTGCTGTCGCGATCAGCCGGCCTTCGTCTTCGAGGGCCGGCGCGTGACGCACGACCAGTTCGCGGAGCGGGTGAGGCGGCTCGGCAACGCGCTCCTGGCCCTGGGGCTGGCGCGCGGCGACCGTATCGTGATCCTTGCCCAGAACTGCCCCGAGTACATGGAGGTCTATGGCGCGGCAGGCATGTGCGGATTCATCGCGGTCGGGATGAACTACCGCCTTTCGGCGGCGGACCAGGCCGCCATCCTGCGCGATTGCACGCCCGCCCTGCTGGTTTACGACCCCGAATACGAAGAGCGGGTCCAGGAACTGCTCGGCGCGCTGCCCGCGCAGGCGCGGACCCTGAAGCTGGGGCCCGATGCCGGCGAAGCGGGCTACGAGGCGGCCGTCTCGCGAGCGGACGCCTCGATGCCGCCGCTGCGGGCGCGAGACGACGACACCATTTTCCTGATCTATACGAGCGGGACCACCGGCGCGGCCAAGGGTGTCATGCTCGGCAACGCCGGCCAGGTGGAGCAGGCGCGCATGCTGGCACTGTCGCACGGGGCGCAACCCACCGACCGGATGCTCATCGTCATGCCGGCTTACCATATAGGCGGCACGACCGAGTTGCTCAGCTATCTCGTCTGTGGCGCGACCATCGTGCTGCATCGCCGGTTCGATCCACGCGAGATCCTGGAGAGCATCGAACGCCACCAGGTAACGGCCGCGCATTTCGCGCCCATCATGATCCAGGCCTTGCTCGACGAGCAGGAGAAGCGGGCCGCGGATCTCTCCAGCCTGCAGACCGTCTGCTACGCATCGGCGCCGATGTCGGTGGCGCTGTCCCGGCGAGCGCACCGCGCGCTGGGCCCTATCTTCATGCAGGTCTATGGGATGACCGAGCACGGACCGGGAAGCGCACTCCTCAAGCACCAGCACGAACCGGAGGGAAACCCGGTGCAAGCGGCGCGCATGGCGTCGGCCGGCCAGCCCATACTCGGCGTGGAGATGAAGATCGTGGGCGATGACGGCCGGGAGCTGGAAACGGGACAGATCGGCGAGATCGCCATGCGCTCGGCCGCCATCATGCAAGGCTATTGGGGCAAGCCGGCGGAAACGGCGGCGGCGCTCGAAGGCGGATGGATGAAGACAGGAGACCTCGGCTATTTCGACGAGGATCACTATCTGTTCATCGTCGACCGCAAGAAGGACATGATCATCTCCGGCGGCGAGAACATCTATTCGCGCGAAGTGGAGGAGGCGCTCCTGCTCCATCCCGCCGTCCTGGAAGCGGCCGTGATCGGCATACCCGACGAGAAATGGGGCGAATCGGTGAAAGCCTTCGTCGCCCTCAAGCCCGGCGCAGCGGTCGATGAAGAAACGTTGATCGCGCATTGCCGGCAACTGATCGCCAGCTACAAGAAGCCCCGCAGCATCGGATTCATGGCTGCGCTGCCGCGCCTGCCAAGCACCAACAAGATCGACAAGAAGGCATTGCGGGCGCCGTACTGGGCAAACAATGCCAGGCAGGTCGCCTGACGCGATGAACGGAGGAGACGGACATGAACGTACGCAGGATTTTTACGCGCATCGCGGTGCTTGCCTTGTGCGCCGCCGGCACGGCGCATGGTGAAGACTTTCCCGCCAGGATGGTGCGCATCGTCGTGCCTTTCACCGCCGGAGGGCTGGCGGACGTGGTGGCGCGCGGCCTTGCCCAGGAGCTGACCACCCGCTGGTCGCGGCCTGTCATTGTCGAGAACCGGCCGGGGGCCAATACCATCATCGCCGCGGAGTATGTGGCCCGCGCCGCGCCGGACGGCCATACGCTGCTGATGGCCAACGATCCGACGCTTTCTTCCAACCAGTATCTCTACCGCAAGCTGTCCTACGATCCCGTCAAGGACTTCATGCCTGTGGTCAACCTGGTGCAGACGCGGGAGATCCTGCTGGCGAGCAACGATTTTGCCGTCCGCAGCGTGGAGGAGCTCGTTGCCCGCGCGAAGGCCCGCCCGGGCGAGGTGACCTACGGCTCGTACGGCGTGGGCAGCAAGGCCCAGCTCGACGCCGAGGCTTTCTCGTCCATGGCGGGCATACGGCTAAACCATGTTCCGTATAAAGGCGTGGCCGACGTCATGGCGGCACTGGTGGGCGGCCAGATCGACATGGCCTGGGTCGGCGTGCCGCCTTCCATACCCATGGTCAGGGGCGGCAAGGTGAAACTGCTGGCGGTGGCGGCGCCGCAGCGCATTGCCGCCTTTCCCGAAGCGCCGACTTTTGCCGAGCTGGGTTTTCCGAAGATGGTCTCGCAGGCGTGGTTCGGGCTGGTCGCGCCGAGGGGGACGCCGGATGAGGTGGTGCGCAAGATTGCCGCCGACGTGTCGGAGGTGGCTTCCCAGCCGGCTTTCCAGGAAAAGTATGTGACGGGCGTGGGGTTGGAGCCGTTGAATCAGGGGCCCTCGGAGTTCGCACGCTTTCTTGCGCAGGATCGCGCGGAGTACGAAGCAAGCATACGGAATGCGAATGTGAAATTGGACTAGGGGTCGGTGCTTGATCCGGCCAAGGACTACGGCGGTGATGAGTGACGATCGCAGGTCGGGTTTAAGAACTCAACCCGATGTAATGGATGACGCCTTGGCGGGAGAACAAAGATGGATTTCGAATTAGCCCCGGAGCTGCGCATGCTTCGCGACGCGGTCCGCCGCTTCGTCGAGCGCGAGCTGATGCCGCTGGAAAGCCGCTACGCGAACGAACCCGACATCCCGGACCAAGTCCGGCGCGCGCTGCAGGACAAGGCCAAGGAATTGGGGTTCTGGGCGTTCGATCTGCCCCCGGAGGCCGGAGGAGGGGGGGTGGGGGCGGTCGGCATGTGCGTCGTGTTCGAGGAACTGGCCAAATGCAATGTTCCCTCCTTCCGGGCGCCCACGGTACTGACGCCTTATCTGGGGCCGGTGCTGTTCCATTGCGATGCCCGGCAGAAGGAAAAGTACCTGCTGCCTGTCGCCAGGGGCGAGAAGCGCACCTGCTTCGCCCTGACCGAACCGGGCGCGGGATCCGATCCTGCCGGTATGCGGACGACCGCGGTGGCCGACGGCGATCACTTCGTCATCAACGGAACCAAGATATTCATCACCGGCGCCGACAAGGCCGATTTCGTGCAGGTGTTCGCGAAGACGGTGAAGAACGGGGAAGAATCGGGCGTTAGCTGCTTCCTGGTCGACAAGGGCACGCCGGGCATGAGTCTGGGGCAGAGCTTCGAATTGATGTCGCCGGACCGGCCCTGGGAGCTGCTGTTCGACAACGTCCGGGTGCCTGCGACCCAGCTGATCGGCAAGGTGGGGCAAGGCTGGGAGCTGGCGCGCGAGTTCCTGGATATGGGTCGCCTCATCCACGGGCCGAAATCCGTCGGCCGCGCCCAGCGCGCCCTGGACCTGGCCGTCGCCCATGCCAACGCCCGCCATACCTTCGGCCTGCCTCTGGCCAAGCGCCAGGCTATCCAGTGGATGATCGCCGATTCTCTGGTGGAGCTGCATGCGGCGCGGTCCATGGTGTATCACGCGGCGTGGAAGGTCGACCGCGGGCTGGACTATCATCTGGAAGCCTCCGCGGTGAAGCTGTATGCGGACGAAATGCTGGTGCGGGTCGTCGACCGGGCGATCCAGATCCACGGCGGCCTGGGGCTGTCGCGCGAGCTGCCGCTGGAACTGATGTACCGCGACGCGCGCAGCCGGACGATCACCGAGGGGTCGTCGGAAATGCAGCGGATGATCATTTCGGCGGGCGTGCTGTCCGGCCGGTACGGAGCCGATCGCTTCGATATCTGAGCCGGCGATGCGGATGCCGCCGGCGATCTGTCGCGTTCTACAGAGGGCGGCGATGAATATCGAGAGCATCGATCTCAATTTGCTGGTGGCGTTCGACGCGATGATGCAGGAACGGAACGTGACCCGGGCGGGGCTGCGGGTGGGGCTTTCCCAGCCCTCGATGAGCCACGCCTTGACCCGGCTGCGTGCCGTGTGCGGCGACCCGCTGTTCGTCAGGGTGAAGACCGGCATGGAGCCCACGCCGTTCGCGCTGCGTATCGCGCCCAGCGTGCGGGCCGGGCTGTCGATCATGCGAACCGGCCTGGAGGGAGCGGTCGCCTTCGATCCCACGCGATCCGAGCGGATCTTCCAAGTACTGTTGAGCGACCTGGGCGAGGTGGTGTACCTGCCTCGCCTGATGCGGCACCTCAAGGAGGTCGCTCCGGGAGTCGGTCTGCGCATACTGCAGTTGCCGCGCGAAAGCTATCGCGAGGCGCTCGAATCCGGAGACGCCGACCTGGCGGTCGGTTTCCTTCCGGGGTTGGCGGCGGGCTTCTACCAGCAGCGGCTGTTCAGCGACCGCCACGTCTGCCTGCTTCGTGCCGACCATCCCCGCATCGGCCGGACGCTGAGCCTGCAGGAGTTCGGCGAAGAGTCGCACATCATGATCGAGCCCGCGGGTTCGCGTTATAGCCGCGTATCGCTGCATTCGTCGACCACGACGCTGATCGAGCAGTACCTCGAGAAAAAAGGATTGCGCCGCCACATCGCGCTGAGGGTTCCCCATTTCACGGTGGTGCCGGACATTCTCCAGGCCACCGAGCTCCTGGTCGTCATCCCGAGTACCGTGGCGCGGTTCATGATGCCTCTCCGGCACGTCAAGATGCTGCCGCTTCCGTTCGAGGTGCCGGAATTCGAAGTCAAGCAGTTCTGGCACGAGCGTAGCCATCAGGACGGCGGAACGCGCTGGTTGCGCGGTGTGATGGCCGACCTGTTCATGGAGCGGCACCCGCCTTGCGGCGCGCTGCGGGTTGCGCCGGACCTGCGGGCCTAGGGCCCTGTCCGCCGCCGTCAGATTATTCCGGGCACCAGCCGCCGCCGCTTCTTCGGGGGAACCAGCCCGGCTTCCTTCTCGAAGTCCGCCCCCTGGCTTTGCACCTGGGTGTAGGCATGTTCGCGGAACAGGTTTTCGGCCCGGTCGGCCTGGCCGCTTTCGATGGCCGTGACGATGGCGTGGTGTTGCCGATGGGCGTAAAACAGGAAATTGAACATCACCTCCCGGCTCTGCGTATCGAAAGCCAGCGTGAGCGGGGCGGTGAAGGGCACGACGTTGCAGCGGCTGACCAGGCTGGACAGGAGCGGCATGTCGGCGCCCTCCAGGATGAGCGCATGGAAGCGTGCGTTCATTTCCGCATAACGGATTTCATCGTCGTCCGAGAGGGTGTGGTCCTTGAAGATCCGATCGCCTTCGGCCAGGCAGTCCTTGAGCTCGGCCAGCAGCTCGTTGCTGGCGCCGTTGGTGGCCAGTGCGCGCGCCGCCAGTCCCTCGAGCGCGGCGCGAAGGTGCAGCGCTTCCATGCTTTCCCGGGCGGAGAAGGCGCGGACCGCAAACCCCCGGGCGCCCGACGGCACCAGGAGCCCTTCCTGGGCCAGCGCGGGCAGGGCCTGGCGCACGGGCGTGCGTGAAATGCCCAGGCGGGCGGCCAGGTCGGCCTCGCGTACCCGTTCGCCGGGCGCCAGTTCGCCGCGCAGGATCATTTCACGGATATGCAGCATGGTCGTGGTCTGCTGCATGCTGGAGCTCCCTTGGTGGTTCGACGCCCGCTTGTTCGCTTGGGGCGGAGTGGCGCCAGTATAGAGCGTTTGGGATCCTGTATTGGATCCCAAACGGCCGATACGACCCCAGAAAAACCCGTTATTGCTTTATTTTGGGATCCCATATAATCTTCGCTCCACATCGCCGTCCGTCCCCTCTACGGAGTATTCGCATCATGGCAAGAATCATCGGCGGCATAGGCAGCTCGCACGTGCCGACCATCGCCGTCGCCTATGACAAGGGCAAGCAGAACGACCCGGCCTGGGCGCCGCTGTTCGACGGCTACAAGCCGGTTGCCGCCTGGCTGGCCGAGAAGCAGGCCGATGTGCTGGTGTTCTTCTACAACGACCACTGCACGACCTTTTTCTTCGACATGTATCCCACCTTCGCACTGGGCGTGGGAGAGCGTTTTCCCATCGCGGACGAGGGCGCGGGCCTGCGCAATCTGCCGGCCATCCGCGGCAACGTCGACTTCCAGGCGCACATGGCCGAATGCCTGGTCAATGACGAGTTCGACATTACCGTCTTCCAGGACAAGCCCATCGACCACGGCTGCGCCTCGCCCCTGCCGCTGCTGTGGCCGCACCAGCCCGACTGGCCGGGCAGCGTGGTGCCCATCGCCATCAACGTGCTGCAGTATCCGCTGCCCACGGCGCGCCGCTGCTATCGATTGGGCCAGGCCGTCCGCCGCGCGGTGGAGTCCTATCCCGAGGACCTGAAAGTGGTGGTGGTGGGCACCGGCGGCCTGTCCCACCAGATCCATGGCGAACGCACCGGCTTCAACAATACCGAGTGGGACCTGGAATTCCTCCGGCTGCTGGAAGAAGACCCCGAGGCGTTGATGCGGATGACGCATGCCGACTATGTCCGCCTGGGCGGGGCCGAGAGCGTGGAGCAGATCATGTGGCTGGCCATGCGCGGCGCGCTGGGTAGCGGGCCGGTGCGCAAGCTGCACCAGAACTACTACCTGGCCACGACCACCGCAATGACGGTGGTGCTGTACGAGGAAGGCGCGCCGGTCGCGGCGCAGCCCGGCCAGGCCGCCACGGCGGCGGCATGAGGGGGACGCCATGAATCCGCAACTGGAAGGTATCGAGGAGATCGCCGGCACCTACGCCTTCGACCTCCGTACCAGCAACCGCACGCTCAAGATCAACCGCTTCTTCTGGAACATGATCGGCGCCGACTGGCGCGCGCGGTTCGTGGCCGACGAGGAAGGCACGATGGAAGCCGCCGGGCTCACCGAGGAAGAGAAGGCCCTGGTTCGCGCCCGCGACTGGCTGGGCCTGGTGAAGTACGGCGTCAACTTCTTCGTGCTCGAGAAGTTCGGCCGGGTCGTGAAGAAGACCAACCTCGAGATCTACGCCATCATGCGCGGCGAGACCTTCGAGGAGTTCATGAAGACGCGGCAGGTGCCCGAGGCCCGGTAGGGGAGGAGAGGTCCCCCCTACGCGCTGACGCGCGCCCCCCAGGGGGCTCTACTTACGGACCGGCGGAGCCGGATCCGCTGTGTCCTGGAGCGGGGGGCACTTCTTCCATGCGGTGCGGGTCGCGTCGCCATCACATTGCAATACCACTGACAAAGGCGCACCGCGCCAAGGAGAGAGACTATGCGAATCGCGAAGCGCGTTGCGGGGCTGCTGTGCGCCGCGGCAGCCGTGGCGGCGACGGGAACGGCCGCCGCGGCGGAGATCAAGGTCGGCTTGCTCAGCCAGTTTTCCGGCGCCTACACCTGGTGGGGCAAGGAATACCAGCGCGGGGTCGATCTGTACCTGGCGCAGCGCGGCGGCAAGTTCGGCGAGCATACCGTCACCGTGGTGTCGCGCGACGAAGCCGGCTCCAATCCCCAGCGGGCCCGGCAGCTGTCGCAGGAGCTGGTGGTGCGCGACAAGGTGCAGTACCTGATCGGCGGCGTGTTCACGCCCACGGTCCTGGGCGCGGTCGACGTCATCAACCAGACCAAGACGCCCTATGTCATTCTGAATTCCGGCACCTCGAGCGTGACCGACAAGTCGCAGTACTACGTGCGTGCCGGCTTCACCCAGTGGACCGTCAGCATTCCGCTGGTGCAGTGGGCCTATGACCAGGGCATGAAGAACGCGGTCATCCTGGCGGCCGATTATGCGCCCGGCCACGATGCGCTGGAAGCCTTCGGCCAGACCTTCACCAAGCTGGGCGGCAAGGTCGTCGGCGAGATCAAGGTGCCGATGGGCACTACGGACTTCTCCAGCTATCTGCAGCGCGTGCGCGATCTGAAGCCGCAGGCGGTCTTCATGTTCATGCCGGTGGGGCCGATGTCGGCCGGCATGATACGCAGCTTCAAGGAGCGCGAACTCGACAAGGCCGGCATCACGCTACTGGTGACGAACGAGGCGCAGGAAGAGGACATCGCGCCCATCGGCGATGCCGCGCTCGGACTGACCTCGGCGCTGCATTACTCGCCGTACCTGGACACGCCGATCAACAAGGAATTCGTGGCGGCCTACAAGGCCAAGTACGGCAAGGACGAACTGCCGAGCGTCGCATCGGTGGCGGCCTACGACGGAATGAGGCTGATCGAGCAAATGGTGCGCGCGACCAACGGGACCAAGGACGGCGACAAGGCGATGGCGGCCATCAAGGACTTCAAGTGGGACAGCCCGCGCGGGCCGGTCAGCATCGACCCGCGCACCCGGGAGATCGTGCAGAACGTCTACATGCGCAAGGTCGAGAAGATCGACGGCAAGCTGGGCAACAAGGTGTTCCATACCTATCCGGCGGTCAAGGATCCCTGGCACGAAATCAAGAAGTAGCGTCGGCGCGGGCGAGGCCGCCGGCCTCGCCGCCCTTTTTCTTCCCTTTTTCGCGCCGGTTGACGCATGACTTCGACGCTTGCCACTTTCCTCAGTCTCACCGTGGACGGCATTGCCTACGGCATGATGCTGTTCCTCATTTCCGTTGGCCTGACCATCACGCTGGGCGTGATGCGGGTGGTCAACCTCACGCATTCCGCCTTCGCCATGATCGGCGGCTATCTCGCCCTGTGGTTCATCCGCGGCGCGGGCGTGCACTTCTATCTCGCCGTGCCCCTGGCCGCGCTGGCGACCATGGCGATTGGCGCGCTGCTCGAACGCACGCTGTACCGCTGGGTCTACGGCACGAACGGCCTGGGCCAGCTGCTGATGACCATAGGACTGACTTTCGTCATCACCGCCATCGTCAAGAACCTGGCCGGCACGCAATTGCAATCCCTGCCGCTGCCTGCGTCGCTGCAAGGCAATTTCAACGTCGGCACGCTGACGTTGTCGGTCTACCGCGCCTTCCTGGTGGTAGCGAGCGCGGCGGTCGCTTTCGCGTTGTGGCTGGGGATCGAGCGCACGGCGTTCGGCGCCCGCCTGCGCGCGGCGGTCGACAACCAGCGCATGGCCCGCTGCGTGGGCATCAACGTGCCCGCGGTGTTCTCGGCCACGTTCGCCATCGGCTGCGGCCTGGCCGCGGTGGGCGGCGCGCTGGGCAGTCCCATGCTGCCGCTCGAGCCCTACTACGGCCTCAAGTACCTGGTGATCGTGCTGATCGTGGTAGCGGTGGGCGGCCTGGGCAGTCTGCGAGGTTCGCTGTATGCCGCGCTGCTGCTGGGTCTCATCGATACCTGGGGGCGCTACTACGTGCCGGCGCTTGGCGCGTTCGTGATCTACCTGGCCGTACTGGCGATCCTGCTGGTCCGTCCCCGCGGCCTGGTGGCGAGTTGAACATGAAGACATCCCATACCGATCCGGTCGCGCGCGCGTTCGCGCAGCACCGCTACAACGTGGTCGACCTGGTGCTGCTGGCGGCGGCCGTGGCGACCTTTTTCCTGGCCGACCTCTACCTGGCCCTGGCCACCGCCGTGCTCATCATGATCGTGTTCGCGCTGTCGCTGGATATCGCGCAAGGTTATGGCGGCGTCGAGACCCTGGGACACGCGGCCTTTTTCGGCACCGGAGCCTATGCCGCCGGACTCTACGCCATGCACGTGTCTTCCGAGCCCCTGTCCGGACTCGTCGTGGGCATGGTCGCCGCCGCCGTGGTGGGCCTCGTCTCGGGGCTGGCCGTGCTGCGCACCACCGGCCTGACGCAGATCATGCTTACCCTGGTTTGCGCGATGCTGTTGCTGGAGCTGGCCAACGTGGCCAAGCCGCTGACCATGGGCGACGACGGGTTGACCGGTTACTCGGTCGCGCCGGTACTGGGCTTGTTCCAGTTCGACATCGAGGGGCGCACCGCGTACTGGTATGCGCTGGCCGTGCTGGTCCTGGCATACGCCTTCTGCAAGTTCCTCGTCAGTTCGCCGCTGGGACTGACGGCGCGGGGCGTGCGCGAGAACCCGACGCGCATGGCGCTGCTCGGCGTGCCGGTGCGCCGGCGGCTGCTGGCGTTGTATGCGATCTCGGCGGCGCTGGCCGGCGCCGCCGGTGCGCTGTCGGCGCAAGTCAACAACATCGTCGGTCTCGACAGCCTGGGCTTCACCATGTCGGCCAACGTGCTCGTCATGTTGGCGCTGGGCGGAACCGGGCGCCTCTATGGCGCCTTCCTCGGCGCCATCGTCTTCATGCTGCTGGCCGACCGCGCCGCGGCGCTCGATCCCACCAACTGGCTGGCCGCGCTGGGCGTGCTGCTGATCATCGTGGTGCGGTTCGCCCCCACTGGCCTGTCGGGATGCCTGGCCCGCTGGATCGGCAAGGAGGGCGCACGATGAGCGCGCCGCTGCAACTCGTGGGCTTGTGCAAGCAGTACGGTGCCCTGGCCGTGACGCGCGACGTGAACCTCGCGCTGGAACCTGGCGCCAGGCATGCGTTGATCGGTCCCAACGGCGCGGGCAAGAGCACGCTGGTGCACCAGATCACCGGCGTCATCCGGCCCAACGCCGGCAAGGTACTGCTGGACGGACGGGACGTGACCGACATGCCCGCCGAGCAGCGGGTCAAGCTGGGCCTGGCGCGCACCTTCCAGATCAATTCCCTGTTCACCCACCTGAGCGTGGCCGAGAACATCGGCCTGGCGCTGTCCGCCCGCGGGGGCCTGGACGGGCGTATCGGGCGGCCGCTGCCGGCACGTGCCGAGTTCGTCGACGAGGCGGCGGATTGCCTGCGCGAGCTGGGATTGCTGGAGCTGGCCGGCAGGCAGGTGAGCGAACTGGCCTATGGCCAGCGCCGCCAGATCGAGATCGCGCTGGCGCTGGCGCTCAAGCCCAAGGTGCTGTTGCTGGACGAGCCGGTGGCCGGCGTGCCCTCTACCGAGGGCAAGCGCCTCTTCGAACTGCTCGAGCGCCTGCCGGTCGACGTGGCCGTGCTCGTGATCGAGCACGACATGAGCCTGGTGTTTCGCTTCGCCAGGCGCATCACCGTCCTGGTCGAAGGCGCGGTGCTGCTCGAGGGTGGCGTGGACGAAGTCCGGACCGATCCGCGCGTGCGCGACGTATACCTGGGCAAGCGAGGACACCATGACTGAACGCGTGCTGGAATTGCAGGACCTGAGCGCAGGCTATGGCGAGACCGTCGTGCTGGAGAACGTGTCGCTGCACCTGGTCGCGGGCGAGGCCCTGGCGGTGCTGGGCCGCAATGGGGTCGGCAAGACCACGCTGCTGACCACGCTGCTGGGCCTGAACACCGTGCACGGCGGCGCCTTGCGCTACCTGGGGCAGGACTTCTCCGGCTGGCCGGCGCACCAGCGGGCGCGCCGCGGACTGGGGCTGGTGCCCCAGGAAAGGGAGATATTTCCCTCGCTGACGGTGCAGGAGAACCTGACCGTGGCTGCGGCTCCGGGGCCGTGGAACCTGGAGCGGGTCTACGATCTCTTTCCCAGGCTGGCGCAGCGCGGCCGCAACCTGGGCTACCAGTTGTCGGGCGGGGAGCAGCAGATGCTCGCCATAGGCCGGGCCCTGATCGGCAACCCGAAGGTATTGTTGCTCGACGAGCCCTTCGAAGGGCTGGCGCCGGTCATCGTCGACGTGCTGGTGGACGCCTTCGGCAAGCTCCGCGAGGGCGGGGCGCTTTCCATCGTGCTGGTCGAGCAGCATGCCGAACTCGCGCTCGACCTTACCGAGCGCGCCATCGTGCTCGATCGCGGGCGCATCGTCTGGCAGGGAGCGAGCCCGGAACTGCGGGGCGATCCGGAGCGCCTGGCGTCATTGATAGGTTTGGAGGAAGTGCAATGAATCGGTCGAAGCCGTCCCTGGTCCTGTTGCCGGGACTCCTGTGCGACCGCGCCGTGTGGGATGAGCAATGCGCGCGCTTCGGCGCGCAATTCGAATGCGTGGTGCCGGACTACGGTACGCTGGACACGATCACCGCGATGGCCGAGCACGTACTGCGGCATGCGCCGGCCGGGACGTTCCATCTTGCCGGCCATTCCATGGGCGGGCGCGTCGCGCTCGAAGTGATCCGCCTCGCACCGGAGCGCGTCCTGCGCCTGGCCTTGCTGGACACGGGCTACAAGGGGCTTGCACCGGGCGTGGCCGGGGAGTCCGAGCGCGCCGGCCGCATGGCCCTGCTGCGGACCGCCCAGGAGAAAGGCATGCGCGAGATGGGACGCATCTGGGCCCGGGGCATGGTGCATCCCGACCGTATCGACGGGCCGGTGTTCGAGGCCGTCCTGGCCATGCTCGAACGCCGCACCCCGGAGGTGTTCGCGGCGCAGATCCGCGCGCTGCTGGCGCGGCCCGACGCCTCCGCGCAATTGCCGCGCATCGCCTGCCCGACGCTGGTGCTGTGCGGCCGGGAGGATACCTGGAGTCCGCTGTCGCGCCACGAGGCGATGGCCGCCGAGATACCCGGCGCGCGGCTGGTGGCCATCGAGCATTCCGGACACATGACTACGATGGAGCAGCCCGGCGCCGTCAACGACGCCTTCGCGCAATGGCTGCAGGCCGAGGCGCGGCCCTGATTTCGCAACCCTTCGCGTCCCGCGGAGCAAGACACGCGCGCCGCGAAGTCATTCCACAGGAGACTCACATGTCGTCCAACCGCGGTGTCGTCTACGTAGGTCCCGGCAAGGTCGAGGTGCAAAGCATCGCCTTTCCGAAGCTGGTGAATCCCGCCGGCAAGTCCATCGAGCACGGTGTCATTCTCAAGGTGCTCTCCACGAACATCTGCGGTTCGGACCAGCACATGGTGCGGGGCCGGACCACCGCCCCCGCCGGCCTGGTGCTGGGGCACGAGATAACCGGCGAAGTGCTGGAGGCCGGACGCGACGTCGAGACGCTGAAGAAGGGCGACATCGTTTCCGTGCCGTTCAACGTGGCATGCGGCCGCTGCCGGCTGTGCAAGGAGCAGCAGACCGGCGTGTGCCTGAACGTGAATCCTGCCCGTGCCGGAGGCGCCTATGGCTACGTCGACATGGGCGGCTGGATCGGCGGCCAGGCCGAGTATGTGATGGTGCCCTACGCCGACTTCAACCTGCTCAAGTTCCCCGATCGCGCCCAGGCCATGGCGAAGATCCGGGACCTGACGTGCCTGTCGGACATCCTGCCTACCGGTTATCACGGCGCGGTCACGGCCGGCGTCGGGCCGGGCAGTACGGTCTACGTGGCCGGCGCCGGGCCGGTGGGCCTTGCCGCCGCCGCGTCGGCACGACTGCTCGGCGCCGCGGTGGTGATCGTCGGCGACGTGAACCCGGCGCGCCTGGTCCATGCCCGCAAGGTGGGCTTCGAGACCGTGGACCTGTCGCAGGATGCATCCCTGGCAGACCAGATCGCGCAGATCCTCGGCGTGCCGGAAGTGGACTGCGCCGTCGACGCCGTCGGTTTCGAGGCGCGCGGCCACGGCCACGAGGGTGCCCGCCAGGAGGCGCCGGCCACGGTACTCAACTCCTTGATGGAAGTCACGCGGGCCGCCGGCAAGATCGGCATTCCGGGACTGTACGTGACGGACGATCCCGGCGGCGTCGACAAGGCAGCGCAGCACGGTTCGCTCAGCATCCGCCTGGGATTGGGCTGGGCCAAGTCGCACAGTTTCTTCACGGGGCAGACGCCGGTGATGAAATACAACCGCTCCCTGATGCAGGCCATCTTGTGGGACCGCATCAAGATCGCCGAGGTCGTTGGCGTGGAAGTCATTACGCTCGACGACGCTCCCAGGGGCTATGCCGAGTTCGACGCGGGCGCGCCCAAGAAATTCGTCATCGACCCGCACGGCCAGTTGCCCAAGGCGGCCTGAGCGGCTTGCCCGCGCCCGGTTTCATGCCGGGCGCGGCGGCACTCGCGTGCCGTCCCTCCATCTCTCCACCTACGGCGCATCGCCGCCCGCCAGTCGCGCGGGCGCGCGCTCTCAACCATGCCGAGGCCCGCGGCGGCCGGCGGCAATCCTAGGGAATGTACTGAGGCTCCTGAGCCGTGGCAGCGATTGACGCCGCCGCCGCCGTATCTCATCATTCCTGCAATTCACTAAAAGGTGAATTGCAGGCGGGCGATCCGCTGGCGAGATCGCCATGGCCGCGATCCCCGCGTCTATGCTGCGCCTTGCACGCGTACAAAGAGATCCGCACCAGGAGACAACCATGAAGTTCGTTCGCGCCGCTGCATTCGCTCCGGTGTCCTGCCTGATCGCCCTGGCCCACGCGCCGGCGGGTGCGCAGGAAGCCGCCTATCCCACCAAGCCCATCCGCGTAATCGTGCCGTTCACCGCGGGCAGCACCACCGACATCATCGCCCGCGCCATCACGGACAAGCTGGCCGCGAGCCTGGGGCAGCCGGTGGTGGTCGAGAACCGCGCCGGGGCGGGCGGCACGATAGGCGCGGCGCAAGTCGCGCAGGCCGCGCCCGACGGCTATACCGTGCTGATCCACTCTTCGTCGCATACCGTCAATCCCTCGACCTTCGCCAGGCTGCCGTTCGACACGGTCAAGGACTTCGCCGGCGTGACGCCGATCTCCACGCTGCCCAACGTGCTGGTGATCGCGCCATCGAAGAACATCAAGTCCCTGTCCGAGCTGCTGGCCACGGCCCGCAGCAAGCCCGGCAGCCTGAACTACGCCTCGTCCGGCACCGGCAGCGCCACGCACCTGAATGCCGAGCGCTTCCGGCTGCAGGCCAAGATCGACGCCACGCACATTCCGTTCAAGGGGTCGCCCGAGGCGGTGTCCGAAGTCATCAGCGGGCGCGTCGATTATTACTTCTCGCCCGTGGCGCCGGTCATCGGCCAGATCAAGGAAGGCCACCTGGTGCCGCTGGCGGTGGGATCGCCACGGCGCTCCAGCATCCTGCCTAACGTGCCGACCACGGCGGAAGCCGGCGTTCCGGGCTCGGAATTCAATTTCTGGATAGGGATGATGGTGCCGGCCAAGACGCCGCGGCCCATCGTCAACAAGCTGCAGGCCGAAGTGGCCAAGGCGCTCGCCTCGGAAGACGTCAAGACGCGCTTTGCCGCGGTCGGCGCCGATGCTTTCGTCCTGACGCCGGAGAAATTCGACGCCTACATCAAGGACGAGATCGAATCGAACGCGCAGCTGGTGAAGGCGGCGGGCATCGAGCCGATGTAAGGAGCCTGGGCGCAGGCCGGGCGTCTAGGCGGGACAGCTCTAGAGCTGGCCGGGCGCGGGATGCGTCCAGAGCGCAGCCCTGTCGATGTCGGCAAGGGTCCTGCAGCCGGCCAGCGCCATCGCGATCTCGAACTCGGTGCGCAGCATGTGCAGCACGTGGATCACGCCGACCGTGCCGGCGGCTGCCAGGCCATGCAGGTAGCCGCGCCCGATCAACACCGCGGCGGCGCCCAGCGCGATCGCCTTGAAAACGTCGGTGCCGCGGCGTATGCCGCCATCCATCAGGATGGGAATGCGGCCGCGCACTTCGGCGGCGATCCATGGCAGGGCCTCGAGCGTCGCCGGCGCCGTATCCAGCGTGCGCCCGCCGTGGTTGGAAACGATGATGGCAGAGGCGCCGGCTTCCACCGCCAGCCTCGCGTCGGCCGGCGCAAGAATGCCCTTCAGCACCACCGGCAGCCCCGTCATGGTGCGCAGCCATGCGATGTCCTCCCAGGACGGCGCGGCGTCCAGCGCGCCGCTGCCGAAGACGGCGCTCTCGCCGGCGCGCGCAACGGTCTGGGCCATGGGGCGCATGCCTCGCAGGTTGACGGCTTCGATGCCGGCGGGCAGCGCGAATCCCGCGCGCTGCTCGCGATTGCGTACCCCATTGACCGGGGCGTCCACGGTGACCACCAGCGCCCGGTAGCCGGCCGCTTCCGCTCTCCTGGCGAGCCGTAGCGTGTCGTTCCGGTCGGCCTGGAAGTAGAGTTGGAACCATAGCGGCGTCTCGGCTGCCCGCGCCAGGTCTTCCAGCGCGACGCTGGCCTGGGTGCTGACCACCATCGCCGCCTTCATGGCCGATGCCGCCAGCACCGTGGCAAGTTCTCCCTGCGGATGCGCGAGCTTCTGGAAGGCCACCGGCGCCAGCAGGATGGGATAGGACAGCCGGACGCCGAGTAGATCGAGCGAGGTGCCGCCGCCCGTCATGTCGCCGAGGACCCGGGGCTGTATCCGCACGCGGTCGAAGGCTTCGCGGTTGGCGCGCAAGGTCAGCTCGTCGGCCGCGCCCCCCGCGAGGTAGGCCCACGCGGCATCGTCGAGGCGCTCGCGCGCATAGGCTTCGTAGTCCGCGACGGCGGCGATCTGCGGCGGGATTTGGGCGAGCGGAGGCAGGGGCATGGACGGGCCGCCGGTCAGGTCTGCGACCATTGCCGCAGCAGGTTGTGATAGATGCCGGTCAACTGGACCAGGGCCTCGCTGGCCGGGACCTCGCGCGCGAGCTGCTGGATGGCGGTGTCCATCCGGTAGAGCGTCTCGCGCTGCGTTTCGTCGCGCACGAGGCTTTGCACCCAGAAGAACGCGGCGATGCGCGCGCCCCGGGTGACCGGCGTGACCCGGTGCAGGCTGGTGCCGGGGTAGATCACCATGTGGCCCGCGGGGAGCTTGACGCGATGGATGCCGTAGGTGTCTTCGACGACGAGCTCTCCGCCGTCGTAGTCTTCGGGCGGTGTCAGGAACAGCGTGGCCGAGATGTCCGTGCGTACCCGGTGCGCGCTGCCTGGCAGGCTGCGGATGGCATTGTCGACGTGGTTGCCGTAGTTGCCGCCGCCTTCGTAGCGGTTGAAGGCCGGCGGCAGCACTTTCAGGGGCAGCGTGGCGGAGATGAACAGCGGGTTGGCCCCCAGGACGTCGAGAATGAGATTGCCCAATCGCGCGGCGAGCGGATCGTCGGCCGCCAACTGCAGGTTGTGCTTGGCATGGACCGCCATGTGCCCGGCCGTGGACCGGCCGTCGATCCAGTCGGCCCCGGCCAGCGCCTGCCGGCATTGCGCCAGCTGCTCGGCCGTCAGGACGTCGGGAAGGGTCAACATCATGGCAACGCATCCTCGCATGGAATCCCGGCAAGTTTACCCTTGCCGCCCTAGGGCGCGTCTTTCCCGTCGGACGCGGATCTCAATACACTAGATGCTGTGCATGCCGATGGAGCGCCGCGCCGGCCCGCCCGGGCCGCAGGCAGCCCGCCCTGGCAAGGAGCCCGATATGTCCGCCGATACGCCCGACCTGCAGTCCCTCTGGATGCCCTTTACCGCCAACCGGCAGTTCAAGGCCGCGCCGCGGCTCCTGGTGTCGGCCAAGGGGATGTACTACACCGATGCCGATGGCCGGCAGATCCTGGACGGCACGGCGGGCCTGTGGTGTTCCAATGCCGGCCATTGTCGCGACGAGATCGTCGAGGCCGTGCACCGGCAGATGCGCACCCTGGATTACGCGCCGCCTTTCCAAATGGGGCATCCGCTGGCCTTCGAGGCCGCCAGCCGGCTCGCGGCGATCATGCCTTCCGGCCTGGACCGCATTTTTTTCACGAACTCCGGTTCGGAATCGGTCGATACGGCGCTGAAGATCGCGCTCGCCTACCATCGCGCCCGAGGAGAAGGCCAGCGCACCCGGTTCATCGGCCGCGAGCGCGGCTACCACGGGGTAGGGTTCGGCGGCATGTCGGTGGGCGGGATCGGCGCCAACCGCAAGGCCTACGCAGCCAATCTGATGCCTGGCGTGGATCATCTGCCCGCTACGCTGAATATGGCCGAGGCCGCGTTCTCCAAGGGCCAGCCCACGTGGGGCGCGCACCTGGCCGACGAGCTCGAACGCCTGCTGGCCTTGCACGACGCGTCGACGGTGGCCGGCGTGATCGTGGAGCCCATGGCGGGTTCGGCGGGCGTGATCGTGCCGCCGCGCGGCTATCTCGAACGCTTGCGCGAACTGTGCACCCGCCATGGCATCCTGCTGATCTTCGACGAAGTCATTACGGCGTTCGGGCGGCTCGGGGCGGCCACTGCGGCCGGGCGCTTCGGCGTGACGCCGGACCTGCTGACCATGGCCAAGGGAATCAACAACGCCACTGTGCCGATGGGGGCGGTGGCCGTGTCGCGCGCCATTCACGATGCCATCGTCGAAACGGGTCCGGGCAACGCCATCGAGCTGTTCCATGGCTATACCTATTCCGGGCATCCGGCCGCCGCGGCGGCGGCCGTGGCGACCTTGGACTTGTATGCACGGGAAGGACTGTTCGAGCGGGCGGCCCGGCTGGAGCCGGTGTTCGAGTCGGCGGTGCATGCGTTGCGGGGAGCGCCGCATGTGAAGGACATCCGCAATATCGGGATGGCCGCGGCGGTCGAGCTGGAACCCCGTCCCGGAGAGCCTGGGGCACGTGCCTACGAGGCTTTCCTGGCTTGCCTGAAGGCGGGCGTGCTGGTGCGGTTCACTGGCGACATCCTCGCATTCTCGCCGCCGCTGATCATCGACGAGGAACAGATCGAGACGTTGTTCGCGACGGTGAAGAAAGTGCTGGAGGGGAAGCCCACCCCTTAGCGCTTCCCGTCAGCGCGTAGGGGGGGGACTATAGTCAGGCTGCCTGCCCGGAGCGGCCTGCTGGAAGGCCGGTTGCTTCTGGCAATGCTCGTACACCGCCATCACGCGCTCATACGCCGACGTATCGCAGCCCATGCGCTGGGCATTGCCCACCTGGGGAACCAGGCAGCAGTCGGCCAGCGTGGGGGCGTCGCCGAAGCAGTAGGGGCCGGAACCGTGGGCCTGCAGCAGGCGTTCGACCGCGGCCAGGCCATCCTGTATCCAGTGATCGTACCAAGCCTTCTTTTGATCCTCGGTAACGCCGATCACGTCGGTCAGGTACTTGAGGATGCGCAGGTTGTTGATCGGATGGATGTCGCAGGAGATGGCCAGCGAGACCTCGAGCACCCGCGCGCGCTGCATCTTGTCTTCGGGGATCAGGCGCGGGGTGGGATAGGTGGCGTCGAGGTAGTCGATGATGGCCAACGACTGCCCCAGCCGGACCTCGCCGTCCACCAGCAGCGGCACGTTGGCCGACGGGTTCTTGGCCACGTAGTCGGCCGCGCGGTGCTCCAGCGTGCGGATGTTGACGCCGCGGTACTCGTAGGCGAGGCCCTTGAGCGCCAGCGCGATGCGCACCCGGTACGAGGTCGAGCTGTTGAAGAAACTGTAGAGTTCCATGTGAGCTCGTCCAGCCTCAGACCACGCGCACGTTCAGCTTGCCCAGCCCTTCCACGCCGCCTTCCATCACGTCGCCCTTGACCACCGGGCCGACGCCTTCGGGCGTGCCGGTGAAGATCAGGTCGCCCGGCTCGAGGCGGAAGTACTTGGACAGGTAGGCCACGGTCTCGGCCACCGACCAGATCAGCTTGGAGGTGTCGCTGCGCTGCTTGTCCTGGCCATTCACCTTCAGCCAGAGCTCGGCCTTGTCGAGATGGCCGACGTCGGACGCCTTGTGCAGCGGCGCGGTGGGGGCGCTCTGGTCGAAGGCCTTGCCGATTTCCCAGGGGCGGCCGACTTCGCGCATCTTGATCTGCAGGTCGCGGCGGGTCATGTCCAGGCCGACTGCATAGCCCCACACGTAGTCCAGCGCCTGTTCGACCGGAATGTTCGCGCCCGACTTGCCGATGGCGGCCACGAGTTCGATCTCGTAGTGGAAGTTGGAGGTCTCGGCGGGGTAGGGCAGGTCCAGGGTCGTGCCGTAGGGCACGGCGACCACGGCGTCGGCCGGCTTGCAGAAAAAGAACGGCGGTTCGCGGTCGGGATCGAAACCCATCTCGCGGGCGTGCGCGGCGTAGTTGCGGCCGACGCAATAGACGCGGCGCACCGGGAATTGATCGTTGCTGCCGGCGACGGGAAGCGTGGTGACCGGTTCGGGTTGGAAGACGTACGACATGGGTCGGAAACCTCGGTGGATGGATGAAGGAAGATCAGGCGATGCGCTCTTCGCGCAGCAGCCCCAGCGCGGCTTGCACCGGACGATCAGAATAGCTGAACAGCACGGCGTCTTCGAGCGCGGCCAGTTGCACCGGCTGCCACGGCGGCACCACGAATACGTCGCGCGGACCGAACTGGAAGACTTCGTCGCCGATGCGGGCGCTACCCTGGCCCTCGACCACGCTGAAGACGGTGGAATCGGAGGTGCGGTAGGTCTTGCCCTGGAAGCCGGCCGGCAGCCATTGCATGAAGGTGGCCATGGTGGGCATGGGGTAGCCGCCGGTGGCCGGGTTCACGTAGCGCAGCTTGACGCCGTCCCAGGGATCGAGCTCGCCGCGCCGGCCCAGCTGGTCGAGCGCTTCGCGCGAGCGTTCGTACGGATAGTTGAAGATGGGCGAGGAGGTTCCGCTGAAGGTATGGCGCACCGGGGCCATGTTGTAGCCGTAGCGGGCGAAGCTGTCGCCTTCGGGACGCATGACCGGCTGCGAGGCCTCCGGATAGTTCTCGGCGAAGCCGGCGTCGAGCGAGCGCAGCAGCGGGATGTCGAGGCCGTCGAGCCACACCACCGGCTCGCCGCCTTCGGCTTCGGTGGGGTTGCCGTGGTCGTGCCAGGTCCACGACGGCGTGATGATGAAGTCGCCGGGATGCATGGTGGTGCGCTCGCCGTTGACCGCCGTGTAGGCACCCTTGCCTTCGACGATGAAGCGCAGGGCGGATTGCGTGTGGCGGTGGCTGGGCGCGATCTCGCCGGGCAGGATCAGCTGCAGTCCGGCGTACAGCGTCTGCGTGATGGCCGATTGGCCCGCGAGGCCCGGGTTCTCCAGGATCAGCACGCGTCGCACGGCTTCCTCGGCGCTGATGATGGAGCCGGATTCCATCACGTCGGCGCGCAGCTTCTCGTATTTCCAGATGGCGGGCACGCAGCGCGGCTGCGGCTGCGGCGGCACCAGGGTGTGCAGGGACTCCCAGAGGGGGCTCAGGTTCTTCTGGGCGATGCGGTCGTAGTAGGCGCGGCGCGCGGCATCGGGAGCGGTCTTGTCGAGCATGGATGTCTCCGTGTCTGGCGGGCGGCGCGGGGCGATGCCCCGCCATGCTGCCTCGGGGCCGGCGCGGGGCATCCCTGCGCCGGCGGCTCCGGCCATTGTATTCGGCGAGGTATGTGAAAAGATATGAAATTATCTTATCAACCATATCGCGCTGAGTATGGTCGAGCGGCGCTTCACCCTGCGGGCATCATGTTGGTGCGCTCTCGACCCCGCAAAGGGAATGCGGTTTCCGGACTGGTGCGGCGCCCGGGGGACGGCGTCCTTCATGCGCCCACGCCGCCCGGTATGGCCCTTGCTTGAGCAGCTTCGGATGCAGCCATAACGAAGGTGCCCATGCTTTCCTATGACGAGATGCAGTTCGAGACCGGCGCCGTCCGCCGGCACTACAAGCGGTTCTGCGCCTGGCTCGACCGCCAGCGTGGCGAGACCCTGGCCAGGAAGCGCGCCGAGGCGGACCTGGTGTTCAGGCGGGTGGGCATTACTTTCGCTTTGGGGGGTGACGCGGGTGACGTGGAACGGCTGATCCCGTTCGACCTGATCCCGCGCATTATTCCCGCTGACGAATGGCAACTGTTGCAGCGAGGCATGGCGCAGCGGGTGCGTGCGCTGAACCTGTTCATCCACGACGTCTACCATGAGCGGCGCATCGTGCGCGCCGGCGTGGTGCCGGCCGAGCAAGTCTATACCAATGCCCAGTACCGGCCGGAAATGCAGGACGTGGACGTGCCGCGGGACATCTACGCACACATCGCCGGGATTGACATCGTCAAGGCCGGGGGAGATCGGGACGGTACATTCTATGTGCTCGAGGATAATCTGCGGGTACCGTCCGGCGTCTCCTATATGCTGGAGAACCGCAAGATGATGATGCGGCTCTTCCCCGAACTGTTCGTGCAGAACCGGATCGCGCCCGTGGCCCACTACCCGGACCTGCTGCTGGATAATCTGCGCTCGGTGGCTCCCGTGGGCGTGGACGAACCCACGGTGGTCGTGCTCACTCCGGGCATCTACAACTCGGCCTATTTCGAGCACGCGTTCCTGGCTCAGCAGATGGGCGTGGAGCTGGTGCAGGGCAGCGACCTCTTCGTCTCCGACAATACCGTATTCATGCTTACTACGCGCGGCCCTCAGCGCGTGGACGTGATCTATCGGCGGCTCGACGACGACTTCCTCGACCCGCTGGCCTTTCGCGCCGACTCGGCGCTGGGGGTGCCCGGACTGCTGTCGGTGTACCGGGCGGGGCGTGTCACGCTGGCCAATGCCATTGGCGCCGGCGTGGCCGACGACAAATCCATCTATCCCTTCGTGCCAGACATGATTTCCTTCTATCTGTCGGAGGAACCCATTCTGCAGAATGTGCCGACCTGGCAGTGCCGCAAGCCGGACGAGCTGTCCCATGTGCTGGCGCACCTGCCCGAACTGGTAGTCAAGGAAGTGCACGGCGCGGGCGGCTACGGGATGCTGGTGGGGCCGACGGCCAGCCGTGCCGAGATCGAAGCCTTTCGCGCCCGCCTGCTAGCCAGGCCTCAGGCCTATATCGCCCAGCCCACGCTGGCGCTGTCCACTTGCCCCACCTTCGTCGAGGAAGGCATTGCACCGCGCCACATCGACCTTCGACCGTTCGTGCTGTCCGGCCACAGCATCGCGATGGTGGCCGGCGGGCTGACCCGGGTCGCGCTACGCCAAGGGTCGCTGGTCGTCAATTCCTCGCAGGGCGGGGGAACGAAAGACACCTGGGTACTCGATGCCGCCGGTGGCGCTGCCATGGAGGAGGGGACATGCTGAGCCGCACGGCCGATCACCTATTCTGGATGGGGCGCTATATGGAGCGTGCGGAGAATACGGCTCGTATGCTGGACGTGACGCTCAAAGCACTGCTGCTGCCCCAGACCGACGAGAGCGCCCTGCGCAGCCAGCGGGCCGTGCTGTCGATCTCGGAGCTGAGCGATGCGTTCGCCGCCCGATACGACGCGGTGACGGCCCACAATGTGCTGCGTTTCATGGTCGCCGATCCTGACAATCCGTCCAGCATCCTGTCCAGCCTGCGTGCCGCCCGGGAGAACGCCCGTGCGGTGCGCGGCACGCTGACGACCGAATCGTGGGAAACGATCAACCATACCTGGCTCGATTTCAATCGCCAGGTCGACGAGGGAATGCTGGCGCAGGATCCCGATTCGGTGTTCGAGTGGGTCAAGCTGCGCTCGCATCTGTCGCGAGGCGTGACACTGGGCACCGCGCTCAAGGACGAAGCCTTCTATTTCACCCAGCTGGGCACCTTTCTGGAGCGGGCCGACAACACGGCGAGGATCCTGGACGTGCGTTTCGCCGATGGGGATGGGGCGCCGGGCTCGCGTTCGGCCGTCGGCGGGCAGCTCGACGACTTCTACTATTGGACCTCCATCCTGAGCTCGGTGTCCGGACTGGAGATCTACCGCCAGGTCTATCGCGACGTGCTGGTTCCCGAGAGGGTGGCAGAGCTGCTGATACTTAATCCGTCCATGCCGCGCTCGCTGCTTGCATCGCTGGACCATGTGTGCGAGAACCTCGCTATGTTGAGGACCGGCAACTCCCGCGAATGCGAACGCTATGCCGGCAAGCTGCGCGCCGAATTGCTGTACGCCGAGATCCGGCCCATCCTGGCGCGCGGGTTGCATGCGTACCTGACCGAATTCCTGGCTCGTATCGCCACCTTGGGCAACAAGATCAGTTCGGCCTTCCTCCTGCCCTTGACTTCCTGAAGGGGTGCGCCATGCGTCTGTTCATCCATCACGAAACCACGTATCGCTACGATGTCCCGGTGCATTACTCCATCCAGCAATTACGCCTGGTGCCCGGGTCCGGCTCGGCCCAGGTCGTCGTCCATTGGGACCTGAACGCCCCCGGCAAGCTCGACGCCGCCACGGACGCCTATGGCAATACGGTCCAGACGCTGGTCATGACGCGGCCCTTGTCGGAAATGCGGTTCGTCGTGCGCGGCGAAGTCGAGACCACGCTCCTGCGCGAAGGCCGGCTGCAGGAAGGTCCGGGCCGCATTCCGCTCGAACATTTCACCTGCCCGACGCGGCTGACCGAGGCCGACGATGCCGTGCGCGAGCTGGCCCAGGCCACGGGACCGCTGAACCGGCCGGCGGCGCTGGTCGACCTCGCACGGCACATTCAGGAAAGGGTGGCGTATGGTTCCGGCATCACGCAGGTGACGAGTACCGCGGCTGAGGCACTGGCGCTGGGGCAGGGGGTCTGCCAGGATCATTCCCATTTGCTCATCGCCTGCTGCCGGGCTTTGGGGGTGCCGGCCCGCTATGTCAGCGGCTACATCGATCCCGGCGACGTGCCTCACGCGGCCAGCCATGCCTGGGTGGACGTCTGGCTGGACGATGCGGGCTGGGTGTCGGTGGACGTGACACATGGCCGCTATGCCTCCGGCCCCTATTGTCGCGTTGCCGTCGGCGCCGACTACGGTTCGGCGGCTCCAGTGCGCGGCATGCGGGTAGGCGGCGGCGCCGAGGCCATGACAGTGGACGTGAAGGTCGGCGCAACCGGGCAATGAGCCCCGCTGGCGCGCGACCCATCCATGCGATCCCTGTCCCGACGCGCTAGAATCGTCCGATATTCCGATGGCGTGAATCCGGTATGACCTATTGTGTGGCGATGCGCGTGGACCGGGGCCTGGTGTTCCTGGCCGACACCCGCACCAACGCGGGCGTGGACCACGTCAGCACTTTCCGCAAGATGACCGTGTTCGAGCAGCCCGGCGAGCGGGTGATGGTGCTGTTGACGGCGGGCAATCTGGCGCTGACCCAGTCCGTCGTGCAGCTGCTGGCCGAGCCGGCCGACCCGGAGCAGCCCACGCCATGGAACGTGCCGAACATGTTCGAGGCGGCCCGGCTGGTGGGCAAGGCCGTGCGCGAGGTCTACCAGATGCACGGCAGCGCGCTGCACGATTTCAACATCGAATTCAATTGCAGCTTTATCCTCGGCGGCCAGATCCGCGGCCAGGGCATGAGGCTGTTCCAGATCTACGCGGCGGGCAACTTTATCGAGGCCTCCACCATGAGCCCGTATTTCCAGATCGGCGAAGCCAAGTACGGCAAGCCCATCCTGGACCGGGTGCTGACTCCCGCCATGCCGCTGGACGAGGCGGCCAAGTGCGCGCTGATCTCCATGGATTCCACGCTCAGGTCCAACGTGTCGGTCGGATTGCCGCTGGACTTGCTGGTCTACGAGAAGGACAGCCTGCGCGTGACCAAATTCGCGCTGATCGACCATGACAACGACTATTTCAGGATGATCCACACGTCCTGGGGCGAACGGCTGCGGCAGGTGTTCGCCGAGATCCCCGACCCGCAGTGGACGCCGGTGTCGGCGTTGCCCCCGGGCAAGTCGCCGATGCGTTCCGAGCCGCCGCTGGCGCCCGGGACCGGACCCTACAAATCGGTGCACGAACCGGCGCTGGCGCAGACCCTTGCCCAGTCCCAGGCGGGGCCCGCCGAGCCCGGCTAGCCGATCGGCGCGAGCGCGTTCTCCAGGGCCTGCGCCGTCAGCGGCCGCGAGAACCAGAAGCCCTGGGCTTCGTCGCAACCCAGCTCGCCCAGCCGGCGGGCATGCGCGGCGGTCTCGACGCCTTCGGCCGTGACCTTGATGCCGAGCGCATGCGCCATGCCGATGATCGCGCTGATGATGGCGTCGCCGTTCTTGACCGACGAAATGGCCCGCACCAGCGAGCGGTCGATTTTGATGCGATTGACCGGGAAGCGCGTCAGGTAGGCGAAGCTGGAGTACCCGGTGCCGAAGTCGTCGATGGCGATCTCCACGCCGAGCTTGCGCAGGCTGTGCAAGGTGTCCACCACCTGGCGGGTATTGTCCAGCAACAGCCCCTCGGTGATCTCGAGCTCGATGCTGCCCGGCGGCAGCCGCCAGCGTTCCAGGGCCGCGGCCACGATGCCGTAGAGCTTGCGGTCGCGCAGCTGCGTGGGGGACACGTTGATCGCCATGCAAGGCGACTGGCCGAATTTGGCGAGCAGGCGCACCGCCTGCTGGCATGCGCCGTCGAGCACCCATTCACCGAGTTCGTCCATCAGGCCGAGGTCTTCCGCCATGGGCACGAATTCGGCGGGCCCGATCGCCCCGAGCTGCGGATGCCGCCACCGCAGCAGCGTTTCCGCGCGAGTGATGCGGCCGGTGCGCAGGTCGACCTGCGGCTGGTAGGCCAGCGAGAACTGACGCGCCTCGACCGCCTCGCGCAGGAGCGCCTCGAGGTGGTTGCGGCGGACAGATTGTGTCTGCATGCCGAAGTCGAAATGGCGGGCAGTCCCCCCGCCGCTGCGGCTTGCCGCGTTCAGGGCCAGCAGGGCCCGCTGCAGCAGGGCGCGCGGATCGTTGCCGGCGGTGGGGTAGGAGCTGATGCCGACGCTGGCGGTTACGTGCAGCGTCGCGGGCGCGAAAGGAATGGGCCGCGACACCTCGGCCAGCAAGGCCGCTTCGCGTTCGGCGGAAAGCGTGTTGCGGCCGCTCGATATCATGACGAACAGCGATCCGCGCATCAGGCCGAGCACGTGATCGTCGCCGCACAGCCGCTTCAGGCGTGCGGCGACTTGCTTGACCGCGGCGTCGGCCGCACCCTGGCCCAGCGTATCGCGCAGCGTGCGCAGGTTGTCGAGTTCCAGCAGGACCAGCAGGACGGGTTCGCTTCTTGCCTTGGCGCGTTCAAGAGCTAGGCCCAGGCGCTCTTCCAGCAATTCCTGGTTGGGCAGGCCCGTGAGGGGATCGTGGTGCAGCAAATGCCAGAGCTGCAGGCCATTGCGATGGCGCCGGGGATTCTCGAACACCGTGCCCACATAGCCGGCGGTCTGTCCGCGGGCATCGCTGAGCCGGGTGAGCGCGAGGGTGACCGCCAGGCGCGAGCCGTTGCGGCGCAGGTAAGTCCAGTCGGCTTCTGCGCCCTGGTTGGCCATCAGCGGCGCGCCCGGCAGCACGCCGACGATGTCGCGTACCGGAGGGTTCGACAGCTCGTCCTGGCGGACGGCCACTTCAGAGGGGTCATGCAAGGCGTCGAAGCGGCACTTGCCGATCAATTGGGCTGCAGGATAGCCCGTGATGCGCTCATAGGCGGGATTGACCATGGTGAAGACGCCCTGGGCGTCGCACATGAACATGCCGCAGGGCGCCGACTGCATCGCCAATTGATAGGCAGCGGCGGCCAATTGCTGCGCGGACCACGCCGTCGTGGCTTGCGCATCGATCTGCACGGTGTCATTCCTCCACGACCAGGACTCTACGCGGCGTCCGCCGCGGCCCCTATTGAATCACAAGCGGTCGTGGCCGGGCAGGGCGGAATGGCGACAGATCGCGGTTTCCAGGGGTTTGCCCTGGGTTCCTGCCGACTGTGTCCCGCGCCCCGCCCTTCCGTGGACGTCAGGCCTTCAGGCGGGCGTCCATGGTGATCTGCGCATTCAACACCTTGGAGACCGGGCAGCCGGCCTTGGCGGCGTTGGCCGCCGCTTCGAAGGCCGCCTGGGCCGCGCCGGGTATGGAGACGGTCACGTCCAGGTGTACGGTGGTGATGGAGAAACCGTCGCCGACTTTGTCCAGCGTGACCGTGGCCGTGGTCTCTATGCTTTCGGCGGTCATGCCTGCCTTGCCCAGCTCGGCCGAAAGCGCCATCGAGAAGCAGCCGGCATGGGCCGCGCCTATGAGCTCTTCGGGGTTGGTTCCCTTGCCTCCCTCGAACCGGGTATGGAAGCTGTAGGGCGTCTGGGCCAGCACGCCGCTTTCGGTGGACAGTGTGCCCTTGCCGTCTTTGATGCCGCCTTTCCAGACGGCCGATGCCGTTTTCTTCATGAGCGCCTCCTGGATGACTGGCCGATTAGCTTAACGCCACCCGTGCGCCTTGCGGGCGAGCCGAATCGCAAGCGGCTGTAACGCGCTCAGGCTTGCTGCAGGCTGCGCAGCGCCGCTTGCCACGCGGCGCTCTCCAGCAACGGGGACAGGTGTCCCGCGAGGCCGGGAACAGTGGCCTGCCGGATGGACGGCGCGGCCGGGTTTTCGTTTTCCGGCGGAAAGAGCAGATCCCCGGCGCCGCGCAGCCAGGCGAGCGGGACGCGGCAGGATGCCAGTCGCGCGCGCACGTCGAAGGCCATGGCCGCGGCGCGCAGGGCTGCCAGCGACCACGGCGAGAACCGTTCCGCCCAGGCCTTTGCCTCTGCCGCGATGCGTGCGGCAGGATCGGCGCATCCCTGGGCGGCCAGCCAGTCGGCCATGCCGTACCGGGCCAGCGTCGCTTCGCGCAGCCGCCGCCACTGCGCCCGCCCCCGCGGGTCGTCTTGCCGGCAGGCGCGGGCCAGCGCGCGCAACCTGTCCAGCTCCGCCGGGGACCCGCTGCCTAGCGCAGAGGAGGCAAGCACGGCGATCCGCCCGGTTTCGACGGGGCCGCCCACGGCCCATTGGAAGGCCTGGTAGCCGCCGTAGGAATAGCCGATCACCTCGTCCAGCCGATCGATGCCCTGTGCCGCGAGCCATCTTCCCTGCAGGCGTACCGTATCGCCGATGGTGATGGCGGGAAAGCGTTCGGGATCGGCGTCGGCCGGTCCGCTCGAGCCGAAGCACGACCCGAGGGCATTGGGCACGAGCACGCAGCAGTCGCGGGTGTCGAAATGGCGGCCGGGGCCGATCCAGTCCGCTCCCCAGCCCGCATCGGGCGCGGGCGCGGCGCCGGGCACGGGCAGGGCCTGGGGGCTGGCGGAGATGCCATGCAGGAACAGCACGATGCGCCTGGCCCGCGCCGGCTCCGGGCCATAGCGGCACCAGCCGAGAAGCGCCGGTGCCAGGCGCGCGCCGCTGTCGAGCGGCAGTTCCGGCTCGGTATGAATGCCGGTCGAGGCGACGACGTCGGGCATGGCTTCCGTAGGCGAAGAGGAGGTCAGACCGGCCGGTCGCCCAGCACGGTCGTGCGCAGGATGGTGCGCTTCAAGTGCGCCGGCAAGTCCCGCGTGGTGGCCTTGTGCATGACGCAGCGATTGTCCCACATGACCACGTCGCCGGGCGACCACTGGAGCGCATATTGGTAGCTTTCCTGCGTGCAGTGGGCGAACAGGTAGTCCAGCATCCGGCGGCTTTCCTCTTCTGGCCACCCGACGATTTCCGCCGTCATGCCCGGATGGACGAACAGCGCCCGGCGGCCGGTCTCGGGGTGAGTGCGCACGATGGGGTGCACGACGTCGGGCGTCTGCGCGAGCTGGGCGCGGTCCATGACCACGCGTGTGCCGTCGTCGGTCTTGTCGCGGCGCGGGCGATAGCGGTGCACGGCGCGCTGGCCTTCCAGCCGCGATCGCGTCTCGTCGTCGAGGTCATCGTAGGCGCGGTACATGTTGACGAACAGGGTATTGCCCCCCTCAGGGGGAATGACCTGGGCATTGAGTATCGTGGCCTTGGCAGGTTTTTCGCGGAAGGCGAAGTCGGAGTGCCAGTAGGAGCCGCCGTCGGCGATGCCGGCGGGCACGCCGTTCTTGACCTCGTTGGACAGCACGAAGATCTCGGGATACTCGGGGTGGTTGTATTGGGACAGCACGTGGATGTCGAGCGGACCGAGACGGCGGCTGAAGGCCAGTTGCCGTGCCGGCGACAGGGCCTGGTCCTTGAACACGAGCAACTGGTGGTCGAGGAACGCCCGGTAGATGCGGTCGTACGTCGCATCGTCCAGGTTGCCGAGGTCCACGCCGCGAATGGCGGCGCCTATCAAGGGACTGAGCGGAGTGGCTTGCATGGATGGCTCCTCGTGTATCAGGAAACGCGCTGCACGCGCGCGGGCGTGCGCACCAGCGGCTCGGCGCCTTGCTCGCCGATGAGAACGGGATATTCGAGCCGCAGCCCGCCCACGCCGGGCTGGTAGAGATGCGTGCCCAGCGCGGCGACCATGCCGGGCCGCACGACGTCCTGGCTGCGCAGGTTGATGAAGGGACGCGTGCGGGCGCAGGTGCCCAGTCCGTGTCCGAACAGCGGCAGGCCGAATTCGCGCAGGCCGAACTTCTCGAACACCGCCAGCCCCTCTTTTACGCAGTCGGGAATCGGGCGCCCCGGCCGCAGGCCGGCCAGCATCGTGTCCACGGTCGCCTCCCAGCAGTCGATCATGGTTTGCTGGCGCGCGTCCGGCTTGCCCACGAAGACCGGCAGCGCGGTATCGGCCAGATAGAGGTCCAGCATGGGATGCAGGTCGAGGATGATGAATTCGTTGTTCCGGATGGGACGGTCGGTGGCCTGCTGTGTGACGCCGCGCAGGAAGCCGGTGCGTTCGCCGGCGCCTACCTCGGTGCCGCCGGTGACGGCCCAGGACCAGGTGCTGCCGCGCCGGCGGATGGCGCGTTCGATTTCGCCCGCCACCTCGTTCTCGGTCGCGCCGGGCCGGATGGCAGCCAGCCCCTGCTCGAAGCCATGGTCGGACACATGGGCCGCATGGCGCAGGCGCTCGATCTCGGCGGCGTCCTTGATGAGCATGGCTTCGTCGATGAGGTCGACGCCGTTCTCCAGCTTCGCATTGGGCAGCTGTTCGGCGATCTCGAAGTACTCCGCCGCGGTCAGCATGCCGGGCGCCACTTGCGCGGCGCCGGGGTGTGCGAGATCCAGGCCGACGCGACCGGCGTCCAGGCCGTGATGGCGCAGGCGCTGCGCGATCAATTGCGGGAAGTCGGAGAACTCGAAGGTATGCATGTCGATCTCGTGCCCCTCGGCCGAGACCCGGGCCGCGTCCATGGCCCAGTAGAGGAATTCGCACGCGCCGTCCGCCGTGACCAGCACGGCGCCGCGCCACGGCATGAAGGCGCCGCTCAGGTAGTGCAATGCGCCTTGGCGCGTGCCGAGATAGGCGTCGAAGCCCGCCTCGCGAACGTGGCGGGCGACGTTGCGGCGCCGCGCCGGGAAATCGATGGCCTGCATGGATGTGTCTCCGTGGTTCAAGATACCGACGCGCCCGACGCCTTGACGATGGGTGCCCATTTCCGGGTTTCCTCGCGGACGAAGCGGGCGAAGTCGTCGGGGGTGCTGCCGACCGGGTCGGCGGCTTGAGAAACCAGTTGTTCCTTGATCTTGGGGTCGGTGAGCGCCTTGGCGATCTCGCGCTGCAGCCGGTCGACGATGGGGCGGGGCGTGCCCGCCGGTGCGAACACGCCTATCCACGAAGTCATCGCGTAGCCCGGCACGGTCTCGGCGATGGCCGGCACGTCGGGAGCCGCGGGCGAACGCTGCGGGCCGGTGACGGCCAGGGCGCGCAGCTTGCCGGCTTTGACCAGCGGCAGCGCCACCACCATGCTGTCGAAGGCCAGGTCGGCCTGGCCGCCCATGACGTCGGTCAGCGCCGGCAGGCTGCCCTTGTAGGGGATGTGCTGCATGGAAATGCCGGCCATCTCATTGAAAAGCTCGCCGGACATGTGCATGGACGTGCCGCTGCCGCCCGAAGCTCGGTTCAGCGCGCCGGGATGGGCCTTGGCGTAAGCGATGAGCTCGGCGACGTTGCGCACCGGCAGCTTGGGATTGCAGACCACCATGAGCGGATACGACACGACCTGGGTGACCGGCGCGAAGTCCTTGATCGGATCGAAGGGCAGCGAGCGGTAGAGCGTCTGGTTGATGGCGTGCGTGCCTATGGTGCCCATCAGCACCGTGTAGCCGTCGGGGGCCGCCTTGGCGACGGCGTCCGCGCCGATGTTGCCGCCGGCGCCGGGCTTGGCTTCGACGACCACGGGCACGCCCATGCTGTCGGACATTTTCTCGGCCAGCAGGCGCGTGACGATCTCGGTCGGGCCGCCGGCGGCCGCGGGGACGATGAAGCGGATCGGCTTGGCGGGATAGGTCTCGGCCGCGCCCGCCGCGGCGGCCGAGACGAGCCCGGCGAGCGCCGCGCAGGCCAATCCCAGCTTGAACGTGTTGGTCATGATGTCTCCTCTTCGGGGTTCGATATGCACCCCTCAATTAGCGAACAAATGTTCGCTAATTCAATTTACGCCCGGAGCGAGGCGCTGTCAAACTACAATCCGCGACACTGCCTCGGATACGGATGAACATGACGCTGAGCGAAGAAAAGGAAAAGAAGGAGGAGTTCCTCGATGGCCTGGCCAACGGGTTGCAGGTGCTGCAGATCTACGCGAGCGGGGTGCCGGCGCTGACCATGCAGGAGGTGGCCGAACGGCTGGACGTGACCCGCGCCGCGGCGCGGCGCATCCTGCTGACGCTCGAGAAGCTCGGCTATGTGAATCAGGCGGGAAGGCAGTTCTCCGTCACGCCCAAGGTGCTGGACCTGGGCTACGCCTATTTCGCGGCGATGAAGCTGCCGCAACTGGCGCGCGCGGCCATGCGGCAGGTGGCCGATACGCTGGGAGAGACGTGCTCGCTTGGCGTGCTCGATCGCGAGGATGTCGTTTTTCTTGCGCGCGAAGATGCGCCCAAGCCGTTCCGCCTGGACCTGTCGGTAGGCAGCCGGCTGCCCGCCTATCCCCACTCGCTGGGCCGCGTGCTGCTCTCCGGCCTGGAGGATGCCGCGCTGGAAACCTATCTCCAGACGGTGGAGCTCAAGCGCCTGACTTCGAGCACCACCGTCTCGAAGACGGCATTGCGCAAGCTCGTCAGGCAGGTGCGCAGCGACGGCTATTGCATTTCCGTCAGCGAGCTGGTGGATGGCTTTGCCGGCGTGGCGGTGCCGCTGCGCGGGCACGACGGACGCATGGTCGCGGGCCTGAGCGTGAGCATGGTGCTGGGCAGCCGCAAGGCAGCCGAGTTGAAGAGCGAGTGCCTGCCGGTGCTGCTGCGTGCCGCCGGGCAGATCCAGTCGATGATGCCCCGGTGAGGCGGCCCGGGAGCGCATGGCAACGGATTGAAAATTTCGCAATTCCCCGGCGCCACTCCACGACGCCGGCGGCCGTCTTGCCGGCGGGCCGGGCCAGTTTGCCGCTTGGCGCGATCTTGCGGCCTACTTGCCCGTTGTGGCCGGCATCTGGACGGATCTTGCGCGCGAAAAGGGGACCGGCCGTGGCCCGCATCCCCCCACCGGGCGATGCCGCGGTTTCCTCATCCGCCGTCCGTGGGGCGTGACGCCTGGTAAAAGCGTTACACATAAGAAAACAACACAGGCGCGAAAATCGATTGCCGGAGAAGATCCTGCATTAAGCTCATTGCCAACCTGATCTCAATTGGAGGGCATGATGCTCGAGTGGCTTCGCAGATGGGTTCTGAGTCACGCCCCAACGCCGGAAAAGGAAGCCGAGAAGGCGCTGTACGAGGCGAGAATGGCGCTCTATCGCGCCGAACAACGCGTGCGCGACGCGGTCATGTATGCCGAGTATTACCGGGAGCGCGTGAGCTTTCTGAAACGGGTCAAGGACGAAGGGATCGAAAACGTGACGGATATGCGGGCGATGCGCCCGTATGCCGCGCAAGGGCCTTCTTCCTCCCAGGCCACCTTGCGGCTGCATCCCAAGGCGGTTACGAACGAATAGAGGCTATCGAGCCATCCTGAGCCAAAAGAAAAGGCCCCCGCCATGGCGGGGGCCTTTTTTACATCTGGTGGGTCGTGCGCGACTCGAACGCGCGACCAACGGATTAAAAGTCCGCTGCTCTACCGACTGAGCTAACGACCCGAAGCCCGAAATTATGGCAAGTTCACATGAGCTTGTCAAACAAAGCGTGCGCGATGCGGGAGGGCAAGTGCGCCGCGAATGCCTTACTTCAGGAACTCTACTTCAGGAGCTCGAGGCGATCCTTCGCGGTCTGCGCGGCGGGGACGCCGGGATAGTCGCGAATGATGCGTTCCAGCGTGCTGCGCGCGCCGCGCCGGTCGTTCAGCTCGACCTGGCTGCCGGCTATGACGAGCAGCGCGTCCGGCGCACGGACGTTGCTGGGATAGTTCTTGACCAGCGATTGCTGCTGCGCGATCGCCGCCTTGTAGTCCTTGAGCGCGTAGTGGCTGCTGCCGATATAGAACTGCGCGGCCGGCGCGTAGGGGCTTTGCGGATACTGGCGGACGAAGTTCGACAGGGCGGGGATGGCGTCGGCGTAGTTGCCGTTGCGGAAGAGGTCGATGGCGGCGTCGTAGGCGCGTTTCTCGTCCGCGCCCACGGTGGCCTGCTGTCCGTCGATCGAGGCCGTTTGCGGCTCCAGGCGCTTCAGGCGGGTGTCGACGTCCAGGTAGATGTCTTTCTGGGCCTGCTGGGTATCGGCCACCTGCTTAGTCAGGATTTCGATCTGACCGCGCAGGCGGGCGATTTCCTGTTGCAACTGTTCGATCTGCGAAGCGAGCTGGAGCTGGCTGCGCTGGCTCTGGGCCAGATCGTCGGTCAGCTTGCGGCTTTGCTGATCGGCTCGCTCGCGCACTTCCTTGCGCAGGTCGATGATGGCCTGGCGCGCCTCGTCGTCGGAAAACAGGGCCGCGTGGGCCGAGAAACCCGACAGGCTGGCGCCGATGCAGGCGGTGGCGGCCAGCAGCCGGAGGCGGGAAATGCGGAGCGTCATAAGGCGGATCCTTAGCGGTAGGCGATGTCGGCGCGGCGGTTTTCGGCGCGGGAGGCTTCATCCGTACCGGTCGCCTTGGGCTTTTCCTTGCCGAAGCTGATGGCTTCGACCTGGTCGTCGCGCACGCCCAGCAGCACCATCATGCGGCGGACGGCTTCGGAGCGGCGCTGGCCCAGTGCCAGGTTGTACTCGCTGCTGCCGACGTCGTCGGTGTTGCCCTCGATCACGACCTTGCGGTTGCGGTTGTTGTTCAGGAACCGGGCATGGTTCTCGACGATGGGACGGTACTGGTCCTTGACGACGTAGCTGTCGAAGTCGAAGTACACGGACCGCTGCGCCAGCACGCCCTTGGGATCGTTGAGCGGATCGAGGCCTTGCTGGGTCGTATCGACGCGCGCCACGCCGTTGGGATTGGCTCCGGAGGTCTGGCCGGAACGGTCTTCGACCGGGACGTTGCTGCTCTCATCGAGCTTGACGGGGCTGCTGCAAGCCGAGACTACCGCGACAACGCTCGCCACGACGAACATTTTGAATGCACGAGTAGACATGATTTTTCCTTGGGTTTCGACGACGATAGTGGGTTTGGAAAGACAATGACTAGCGGAAACGTGATCCTAAAGTGTCACATGGGCCACACGGCAGACAACGTTGCAAGACGTGACAACGATGCGGAGCCGCGACAGCATGGCGCATTCCAGGTAATCAATTGTTGAGGAAAGGCCCCCAGGTGGGTTCGCGCACGTCGCCGTTGAGCACCGACAATGTCTGGGTGACGCGACCGTCGCTCGAAACCGCAGCCAGAACACCGCGGCCGGACTGCGATGTTGCATAAAGAATCATCTTTCCGTTGGGTGCGAAGCTGGGGGATTCGTCCCTGCCGCCGTTGGTGAGGACGAGCTCATTACCGGTGGCAAGGTCTAGCGAAGCTATCTGGAAGCCGGCGCGGCGGGTGACGTACAGCAAGGTTTTGCCATCAGGCGACAACTGGGGAGAAATATTGTAAGCCCCTTTGAACGTAACGCGCTCGACTTGGTTGTTGTCCAGGTTGAGCCGGTAGATCTGCGGGCTGCCGCCCCGGTCGCTGGTGAAGAGTATGGCGCGTCCGTCGGTCGTGAAAGTCGGTTCCGTGTCGATGCCCGGCGACTGGGTCAGGCGCCGCAGGCCGGAACCGTCGGCGTTCAACATGTAGAGCTGCGAGAGCCCGTCGCGCGTCAGAACGACCGCCAAGCGGTTGCCGTCGGGCGCCCAGGCGGGGGCACTGTTGTTCCCCTTGAAATTGGCAACAGGAATCCGCTGGCCCGTGGTGATAGTGTGCACATACACAACCGGTTTGCGGGATTCGAAGCTGACGTAGGCCAGCCGGGAGCCATCGGGCGACCACGAGGGCGAGATGATGGGCTCGCGCGAACGCAGGGCGGTCTGGGCGTTCTGCCCGTCGGCGTCGGCGATCTGCAGTTCGTAGATGTTGTCGCGCTTGAGCACGTAGGCGATTCGTGTTGCGAAAATGCCACGGTCACCCGTCAACTTCTCGTAGATGCGGTCGGCGATCTGGTGCGCGGTACGGCGCATCTCGTTGGCGCCGGACGAGAACGCGACGCCGTCGATCTGGGCCTGCTTGACGGTATCCACCAGCCGATAGCGGATGTCGTAGCGGCCATCGCCGGTACGCTGCACGCTGCCCACCGCAAGCGCGTCGGCGCCGCGGGTCTTCCATGCGGCAAAGCCGATCACGGCGGAGTCGGACAGGGGCGTTTCGCCGGCGTCGATGAGGCGAAAGAGGCCGGTGCGGTTCAGGTCGGCGCGAATGATCTCGGCAATGGCCCGGCCTTGCGGATCGGCCGATTCGAAATTGGCGATGGCCACGGGATACTGGTTGGCCCCGGCGCCGGAGATCTGGACGGTGAGCTGGGCCTGGGCAGGCGCGGCGCCCAATCCGAAGGCCGTCGCGGCAAGCGCGGCGGCGCATTGCAGCAGCCGCCGTCCTAGCCGGGTGCCGAGGTCTCGCAGGCGGATACTGCCGGACGTGGCGGACGAGGAGGGGAAAGCGGGATTTGCAAATGTCATCAGTCGAACATCCGATATTGAACTTCTATGTTGGACTCGTACCGGCCGGAAGACGGCCGCGGGAAGGGATCGCAACGCCGGATACCGTTTTCCACCGCGCGGTCGAAAGCGGCGACGCCGGAGGAGCGAACCAGGCGCGGCCCGCCTGCCTGTTCCCCGGTGGGTAGCAACTGGACCCGGAACACGGCCGTAGGGTTCCCGTCGGCGGAACTGCCACTTGCACTATAAATGACTCCGGGCTTGATGCAAGCGCGCACCAGGTCGGCATAGCCGGGATCGCCGCCCCCGCCGCCGGCCTGGTTGCGATTGGCGGTGCCGCCTTCGCGGCCGCCCTCCAGACCGGCCGCGCGGGCCGTGTCGTTGCGGAAGGCCTCGCGCAACTTGCGGTCGCGCTCGGCCTGGGCTTTCTTCTCGGCCGCGGCTTTCTTTTCCGCGGCGGCTTTCTCGGCCGCGGCTTTTTTCTCGTCGGCGGCTTTCTGGGCGGCCAGTTGCTCGGCCTTTTTCTTCTCGGCCTCGCGCTGCTCCGCTTCCTTCTTTTCCTGCGCGCGTTTTTCGGCCAGCTTCTTTTCCTGCAGCTGCTGCTCGCGCTTGCGTTCGGCTTCCTCGGCTTCGCGGCGCTCCCGTTCCTCGCGGCGTTTCTTTTCCTGCTCGATGGCGATGTCGGGTTTTTCCTGCGTCAACTTGGGTTCGGGCGCAGGCGGGGGCGGCGGAGGCGTGGCCGGCTGGGGTTCGGGCTCGGGGGTGGGGGCGGGCGGCTCGGGCTGGTTGGGCGAGGGCAGCGCGGTCCATAGTTCGGCCTGCACGGGGCCGGGAGCGCGGCGATTCCAGTTCAGGCTGAAGATCAGCGCGGCGGCCAGCAAGAGGTGCATCAGCACGGCCAGGCCGAAAGCCTTCCATTTGCCCGGTTCGGGCGGTTGACGGAGAGGTCGGTTGGAGCGGTCGTTGGGCGCCATGGGCAATCAGGAGCCTTGTTGCTTGACCAGCAGGCCGACTCGCTTGACGCCCTGGCGCTGCAATTCGTCCATGACTTTCAGCACGGACTCGTACTGCGCCTTGCGATCGGCGGAGATGACGACGGGCTGGTCGGGGTGCTGGGATTGGCGGTCGCGCGCGACGCGCGCGAGATCGCTGCGCGGAATGGCTTGCGGCGTGCTGTCGCCGCGTTCCCGGTCGCGGATGGTGACGGTGCCGTCCGCGGCCAGGATGACCTCGAGCGGCTTGACCGGGACCTGCGACGCCTTGCCCACCGTGGGCAGGTCGATGACGCCGGGCGACATCATGGGCGCGGTGACCATGAAGATCACCAGCAGCACCAGCATGACGTCGATGTACGGCACCACGTTGATCTCGTTCATGGAGCGGCGTCCGCCGCGGCCGCCGCGATTGCTGGAGCGGGTCGAAGGCATCAGCGCACCTGTCTTTGCAGGATGTTCTGGAACTCGTCGATGAAGCTGTCGAAGCGGATGGACAGCCGGTCGATGTCGTGCGAGAACCGGTTATAGGCGACCACCGCAGGAATCGCCGCGAACAGGCCGATGGCGGTGGCCACCAGGGCCTCGGCGATGCCGGGCGCCACGCTGGCGAGCGTGGCCTGTTCCACGTTGGCCAGGCCCCGGAAGGCGTGCATGATGCCCCACACCGTCCCGAACAGGCCGACGTAGGGACTGACCGAGCCGGTGGAGGCCAGGAAGGCGAGGTGCGATTCGAGCGAGTCCATCTCGCGCTGGTAGGCGGCGCGCATCGCGCGGCGGGCGCCGTCGAGCAGCGTGTTGACGTCGTTCAGCTTGTTCTGCCGGCTTTTCACGAACTCGGCCATCCCGGCCTCGAAAATGCGCGCCAGCGCGCCCTGCTCGCCGCGCCGGGCGGTCACGGCCTGGTGCAGCATGTTCAGGTCGCCGCCCGACCAGAAGTCGGCCTCGAAGCGGTCGGTCTGCTGCTGGGCGCGCTTGATGGCGAAGCGCTTGCGGAAGATGTAGGTCCAGGACATCAGCGAGACGATGGCCAGGATGGCCATCACGCACTGGACGGTAAAGCTCGCCTGGGTAATCAGGGACAGGATAGACATGTCCTGGTTGACGTTCATGCAAAGTCCTTTGGGGGGCGGATGGGAAGAAAGTGCCTGAAGGGTTGATCGAGGGTTAATCCGTTGCGGGCTCCGCCGCCAGCGGGGCGAGCGTGCGGGCCAGGCCCGCCGGCAGGGCGCGCGGGCGCATCGTCGCCCGGTCGACGCACCCTACCTGGACCTTGCCGGCCGCCAGCAGTTCATCGCCGCGCTCGCAGAACTGCGAAAAATCGATGGAAGCCTTGCCCAGTCGCGATACCTTGCTGCGTATGGTCAGAAGATCGTCCAATGCGGCCGGCCGGCGGTATTGGGCCTCGATTCCGCGTACCACGAAGATGCAGCCCGTTTCCTCGGCCAGCACGCGCTGCTCTACGCCCAAGGCGCGCAGCCATTCGGTGCGCGCGCGTTCGAAGAACTTCAGATAGTTCGCGTAGTAGACCACGCCGCCGGCGTCGGTATCTTCGTAGTAGACCCGGATGGAAAACCGGAAATCGTCACTGGCGGGGTTGGACACGAGGTGAACCTTGGTATGAGTCTAGCAAGCTTGGAGGCGGGGTGGCCCCGGGGCGAAATTGTAAACAACCCGCCGTCGCCGGGCATCCGGTCCGGATCCTACCTTTCCACCAATTGTGACGGCTTGTAAAGGGGGAAACTTTAGCGCGGCCTGGTCGTCAGACCGCAGGGAGCGTTGATGCAAGCCTGTGCGGCTTCGGGTGCGTGGGTGGCGCCGTTCGGGTTATCGACGCTTCCACCTTCTTTTTATGGATCGGACGGTTTGCTGTCATGGCCGCGTCATCGGTGCCGTGCATGATCTCGTCCGACTTGATGTCAACTGCGCGTTGCGCAGCGAAGCCCGTGAACTGGGGGATGCCCAGCACGGGCTTTTGTGTTTGTATTACCCCCCCTACGCGCTTACGCGCGCCCCCCAGGGGGCGATGCGGGTGGACCGGCGGAGCCGGATCCACCGCATCCTGGGTCTAGGACCGCTTTCTTGGGTTGAGGCGCCTTTGCTTCGCTGGCTGCCAGCGGTAGCAACGGTGTGGCAATTGGAGAAAGCGGTACTAGACCCAGGGCGCCGCGGATCCGGCTTTGCCGGTCCGCCAGCGCCGCCCCTTGAGGGGCGGGGCCACAGGCCCCGTGGGGTGGACTTCCCTGCCGGTCCGCCAGCGCCGCCCCTTGAGGGGCGCGGCGTAAGCCGCGTGGGGTGGCCTCTCCTTCCAGCGCCGCCCCCTTGAGGGGGACGCGCGAAGCGCGGAGGGGGTGGGCTCCCCCCCCTCTAGAACAATTCGGCGCTGCCGGCCTGGGGTGGGGGGGCGAGGCCCAGGTGCCTGTAGGTGCCTTGCGTGGCGATGCGTCCGCGCGGCGTGCGTTGTACGTAGCCGTGCTGGATCAGGTAGGGTTCGATCACGTCCTCGATGGTGTCGCGTTCCTCGCCGATGGCGGCCGACAGGCTGTCCAGGCCTACCGGGCCGCCGTCGAACTTGTAGACGATGGCTTCCAGCAGCTTGCGATCCATGATGTCCAGGCCGGCCGGGTCGACGTCCAGCATGGAGAGAGCCGCCTGCGCGACCTCGCCGGTGATGCGGCCGCCGGCCTTGACTTCGGCGTAGTCGCGCACGCGGCGCAGCAGCCGGTTGGCGATACGGGGCGTGCCGCGCGAACGGCGGGCGATTTCCCGGGCGCCGTCCTCGGCGATGGCGGCGTTGAGCAGGCCCGCGCTTCGGGTGACGATGGACGCCAGTTCCTCGGCGGTGTAGAACTCCAGGCGCGCGATGATGCCGAAGCGGTCGCGCAGCGGGTTGGTCAGCATGCCGGCGCGGGTCGTGGCGCCGACCAGCGTGAAGGGCTGCAGGTCGAGCTTGACGCTGCGCGCCGCGGGTCCTTCACCGATGAGGATGTCGATCTGGAAGTCTTCCAGCGCGGGGTAGAGGATTTCCTCGACCACGGGCGACAGGCGATGGATCTCGTCGATGAAGAGAACGTCGTTTTTCTCGAGGTTGGTAAGCAGCGCGGCCAGGTCGCCCGGACGTTCGAGCACCGGCCCCGAGGTCTGGCGCAGTTGCACGCCCATTTCACGGGCAATGATGTGGGCCAGGGTGGTCTTGCCCAGGCCAGGCGGGCCGAACAGCAGCACGTGGTCCAGCGATTCGTGGCGGTTGCGCGCCGCGGCGATGAAGATTTCCAGTTGTTCGCGGATGCGGCGTTGGCCGACGTATTCGTCGAGTGCCTTGGGGCGCAGGGCGCGTTCGATCGCTTCCTCGTTGGGCGAGGAGGCGCGGGGAGAGATGACGCGTGTATCGAGGGCGTCGTCTCGGGCGGAAAGTTTGTCGGGCTGTATCGCCATGGGGGTATTCTGCCTTGAACTGGCTGTATGTTAGCCCGTTCCGCCAGCGATTTTTCTTTTTCCCGGCCCGCCGGCCGCCGTCGGCGGCGCTCCGGTCCGGACCCGCGACGTGCCGTCAGTAGTCGAGCTTGCCGTACAGCTCGCCGAAAGGCACCATGACGTGGGCGCGGTAAGGCTGCCGCTGCTGCAGCCGCTGGTACCAGGCCCGGACGTGCGGTATCTCGGGCCGTTCGATGTCGATCTCGAAGTAGCGGTACAAGGCCGTGCCGGCGGGGATGTCCGCCAGCGTAAGGACCGCGCCGCCGAGAAAGGGCCGGTCGCGCAGGACGCCGTCCAGCAGCGTGAAATACGCCGCGCTCAGCTCGACTTGCTCACGTATCCGCACGGGGTCGCGCAGCGCCCGCGGAGTCCGGTAGTAACCCCAGAATACGCCACCGAGGAAGGCCGGCTGCAATGCGGTTTGCGCCCAGTCCATCCAGCGCTCGGCCTCGGAGCGTTGCCCAGGGTCTGCGTGCCAGAAACGCGGCGCGCCGTAGCGGGCGGCCAGGTAGCGCAGGATGGCGTGCGACTCCCACACCACGGTGCCGCCGTCGTCGATGACCGGGACCCGGCCGTGGGGATTCATGGCCAGGAAATCCGGGGTGGAAACCAGGCCGAAGTCGCCGCCGGCGGAGATGTGCTCGTAGGCCAGCCCTAGTTCGCCCGCGAACCAGAGGACCTTCTGCACATTGAACGAACTGCGCCTTCCCCAGATCCTTAGCATGCCGTCTTCCCTCCGCGTGCCGGCGACTGCTGCCGGCCGGTCCGCTAGCGCGCCAGGGCCTTGAGCGCCAGCTTGATGCCTTCGGATACGCCCACGCCTGCCGGCAGGTTCTTCACGGCGGCCACGGCCTCACGATCGGAATAGCCCAGCGCAACCAGCGCATTGAGGATATCGGCCTGGCCATCCGCGGCCACCGTGCCGCCGGCGGCGCCGAGGTCGGCGCCCAGCTTGCCCTTGAGCTCGAGCAGCAGTCGTTCGGCGGTTTTCTTGCCGATGCCTGGCACGCGCGTCAGCCGTCCGGCTTCCTGCAGGGTGACGGCCTGCGACAACTCGGATACCGTCATGCCGGACAGCACGGCCAGCGCGATCTTGGCGCCGACGCCGCTGACCTTGATGAGTTCGCGAAACGTCGAGCGCTCGGCGGCCGTGCCGAAGCCATACAGCACGTGCGCATCCTCGCGTATGGCGAGGTGGGTCAGCAGCGTCACCCTGGCCCCGAGCTCGGGCAGGGAGTAGAGCGTGCTCATCGGCACGTCGAGTTCATAACCGACCCCGTTCACGTCCAGGCACACGGTGGGCGGCTGCTTCTCGACCAGGGTTCCGGTCAGGCGTCCGATCATGAAATGGCCTTCAAAAATTTCCCCGCAGCATACGCTATCTCATTTCTTCAAGCAGGGCGCCGCGGTCCGGTTTTGCCGATCCGCCGCGCCCCAGGGCGGGCCCTACACCAGTCTTCCGGCGCGCAGCCGGGTGCCGCGGCGGCCGAATGCGGGATGACCGTTCTGTTCGCGCAGTCGGTCGGCCAGCGGCGCGACGTGCGCATGGCAGATCGCGCAGGCGAGCGCATCGGCGGCATCCGCCGCGGGCGAGCCATCCAGCGACAGCAGGTGCTGCACCATGGCCTGGACCTGCATCTTGGCGGCGCGGCCCGTGCCGACCACCGATTTCTTGATCTGCAAGGCCGTGTACTCGTGCACCGCCAGGCCGCTGTCGGCCAGCGCGCACAGCGCGGCGCCGCGCGCCTGCCCCAGGAGCAGGGTCGAAACCGGATTGGTGTTGACGAAGACTTTCTCGATCGCCGCGAAATCGGGCGCGGTATCCCGCACGACCTGCCGCAGATTGTCGAGAATGACCTTCAGCCGCCCGGAGAGATCATCGTCCGCGGGCACGACGATGGTGCCGCTGGCGACGTAGCGCAGCCGTGCCCCGTTCGATTCGATCACCCCGAAGCCGGTACGCCGCAGGCCGGGATCCACACCTAATATGCGCACGATCTCAATTCCATCAGATCACCACCCCACCCGAAACGCCTGAAAACGCTGCCCCCATCCAGGGCGCCGCGGATCCGGCTCCGCCGGTCCGCCAGCGCCGCCCCTTGAGGGGTGCGACGTAAGCCGCGCGGGGTGGGCCCATCAATGACGGAAGTGCCGGGTGCCGGTCAGCACCATGGCGATGCCCCGCTCGTCGGCGGCGGCGATGACTTCCGGATCGCGCATGCTGCCGCCCGGCTGGATGACGCAGGTCGCGCCGGCGTCCACCACCACGTCCAGGCCGTCGCGAAACGGGAAGAAGGCATCGGACGCCACCGCCGAACCCTTGAGCGAGAGGCCGGCGTTCTCGGCCTTGATCGAGGCGATGCGGGCGGAATCGACGCGGCTCATCTGGCCGGCGCCCACGCCCAGGGTCATGCCGCCGCCGGCGAAGACGATGGCGTTGGACTTGACGAACTTGGCGACTTTCCAGGCGAACAGCAGGTCGTCCATTTGCGCTTCGGTGGGAGCGATCTTGGTGACGACCTTGAGCTGGTCGCGCGAGACGTTGAAGGCGTCGGGCTGCTGCACAAGCCAGCCGCCGCCCACGCGCTTCACGTCGAAGGCGTTGACGCCGTCGCCGGGCGGCACTTCCAGCAGGCGCACGTTCTGCTTGGCGGCGAAGATCTCGCGCGCGCCATCATCGTAGGCGGGCGCGAGCAGGACTTCGACGAACTGCTTGCTGACGGCCTGCGCGGTCGCGGCGTCGACAGGGCGGTTGAAGGCGATGATGCCGCCGAACGCGGAAGTGGGATCGGTCTTGAACGCCTGTTGGTAGGCGTGGAGCGCGTCGGTGGAAACGGCCACGCCGCACGGGTTGGCGTGCTTGATGATGACGCAGGCGGGCGCCTCGAAGGTGCGCACGCACTCCCAGGCCGCGTCGGCATCGGCGATGTTGTTGTAGGAGAGTTCCTTGCCCTGCAACTGCCGATAGTTGGCGAGCAGGCCGGCCGCCGGCGCCGGGTCCCGGTAGAACGCCGCCGACTGGTGGGGGTTCTCGCCATAGCGCATGGCCTGGCTCTTGGAAACCTGGAAGGTGAGGATTTCCGGGTAGGCCTCGCGCGCGGGCACCGCTTCCTGCGCGGGAGCTTCGGCCAGGCTGGTGAGGTAATTGGCGATGGCGCCGTCGTAGGCGGCGGTATGGGCGAACACCTTCTTGGCCAGGTTCAGGCGCAGTCCATACGAGGTGGCGCCGGTGGCGTCGATTTCCTCGAGGACTTTCGCGTAATCGGCCGGGTCGATGACGACGGTGACGCCGCCCGCCTCGGTGCCGTGGTTCTTCGCGGCCGCGCGCAGCATGGCCGGACCGCCGATGTCGATGTTCTCGACCGCGTCGGCGAACGTGCACCCGGGCTTGGCGACGGTTTCGCGGAAGGGATAGAGGTTGACCACCAGCAGATCGATGCGGCCGATGCCGTGACTGGCGATGGCGTCGAGGTGCGCCTGCGCATCGCGCCGGGCGAGCAGGCCGCCGTGGATCTTGGGATGCAGCGTCTTGACGCGGCCGTCCATCATTTCGGGAAAGCCGGTGTAGTCGGATACTTCCTGCACCGGCAGGCCGGACTGGGCCAGCAACTTGGCGGTGCCGCCGGTGGACAGGAGCTGCACGCCACGGTCGTGCAGGGCCCTGGCGAAGTCGACGATGCCGGATTTGTCAGAAACGGAAAGAAGCGCGCGTTCGATTTTCATATCAGTTGGACAGGATGGCGTGCCAGGGCCGGCACGGAGCAATGGGATGAGGGCGGCCGCGTCAGACCTTGATCTGGTAATGGTCGAGCTTCTTGCGCAAGGTATTGCGGTTGATGCCCAGCATCTCGGCGGCGCGCGACTGGTTGCGGTCGGCCTTTTCGAGCACCACTTCGAGCATGGGACGCTCGACGGCGGTCAGCACCATGTCCCAGATGCCGCTCGTGGTCTCGCCTTCGAGATCCTTGAAGTAGCGGTCCAGAGTATGGCGTACGCATTCTTCAAGCGTATGTTCTTTCATGTTTTTGTCCTTGAAGCGCGGCCTAGGCAGCGAGTCGCGGCGAGGCGTGCGGCCCGATCGAACGATCGAACCATGCGGCCACCGCGTGCCATTGGTCGCGCGTGTTTTCTATCAAATTCAGTTGTGCACAGAACTGCGGCCCGCCCGGCAGGGAGCTCAGATACCAGCCGATGTGCTTGCGTGCGGTGCGCACGCCTGTGTATTCGCCGTAGAAACGGTAGTGGTCGTCCAGGTGCTGGAGCAGCAGGTCGCGCATTTCAGCGAGCGTCGGCCCCGGCAGGAAGGCGCCGGTGCGCAGGTAGTGATCGATTTCCCGGAACAGCCAGGGGCGGCCCTGGGCCGCGCGGCCGATCATGACGGCGTCGGCGCCGGTCGCCTCCAGTACCTGGCGCGCTTTCTCGGGCGTATCGATGTCGCCGTTGGCGATGACCGGGATGGCGAGCTCGGCCTTGACCTCGGCGATCGTCTCGTATTCGGCCTGGCCCATGTAGAGGTCTTCGCGGGTACGCCCGTGCAGGGCGAGGGCCGCGATGCCGATGTCCTGGGCGCGGCGGGCGACCCGCAGCACGTTGCGGTCGGCGCGGCACCAGCCGGTTCGGGTCTTGAGCGTGACGGGCACGCCCAGGGGCGCGCAGGCGCGCACGACGGCTTCGAGGATGCGGGCGACCAGGTCTTCGTCGCGCAGCAGCGCCGAGCCGGCGGCGACGTTGCACACTTTCTTGGCTGGGCAGCCCATGTTGATGTCGATGATGCGCGCGCCCTTGCCGACGTTGAAGACCGCGGCCTGGGCCATCATTTCCGGGTCGCTGCCGGCGATCTGGACGGCGATGGGGTCGCTTTCCCCGGCATGGTCCAGGCGCCGGGAAGTCTTGACGCTATTCCACAGCTTGGGATTGCTGGCGGCCATTTCGGAAACGGCGTGGCCGGCCCCCAGGCGTTTGCACAGTTGGCGGAACGGCCGGTCCGTGACGCCCGCCATGGGGGCGACGAAGACGTTGTTCGGGAGGTCGTAGGGGCCAATGCGCATGACTGAATGCGCCGTCTGCCTCGATCATGGAGGAAGCGGCGCGCGTGGGCAAAAATGTCTGAGGAAGGCGGGGATTGTACCGCTGTCGGGGGGGGAGAGTTGTTACGCGAGAGAGTTGGCTTTCCGGGGCGCCGCAAGGTGCGGAGGGCCGCGGGCGGCGGGCCTGCCGCGCCGCCCCAAGGCCCGGGCCCGGCCCCTTTTGGGGGGCTGCCGCGTCGCGGCTGGGGGCCACCATGCCGGGCGCGCGTCAGCCCGTAGGGGGCAATCTACTAGCGCAAGCCTTCCATCAATTGCCGCGCGAGCGGCCCCCGCACCGTGCGCGACAGGTCCAGCCCGAGCAGGGCGAGGCCGCAGGCGTGTTCGATCGGTGCGAGGCCGGTGGCGAAGATGCGGGGCATGAAGTCGGTCAGGCCGCTGGTGACCCAGCGGTCTGCGGCCCGGGCGCGGGCGTAGGCGGCGAGCAGGGGGGCGGCGGGGGTGGCGGGATTGCGCAGCAGGGGGGCGAGAGCTTCCGCAAGGCCGGCGGCGTCGCGCAGGCCGAGGTTCATGCCCTGGCCCGCGACCGGGTGCAGGGTCTGGGCTGCGTTGCCGATGGCGACGCGGGTGCCGTCGACCACCTTGCGGCGCAGGTTGATGCCGAGCGGGTAGCGGTGGCGCGGCCCGGCCGCGGCGAAGTCGCCCAGGCGGGCGCCGAAGGCACGGCCGAGCGCCTGGGCGAAGCTGGCGTCGTCCAGGGATGCCAGCCGTTCGGCGTGCTCGGGGCGGCAGCACCAGACCATGGCATAGCGGCCGGTGTCGCGGGCCGCGCCGGCGGGGTAGGGAAGCAAGGCCAGCGGGCCTTCGTCGGTGAAGCGTTCCCAGGCCCAGCCCGGGCGGGGCCGGCTGGCGCGGACGATGGCCAGTATGGCGTGCTGGCGGTAGCTGCGGTGCAGGTCGTTGCGAGCCTGGTGGTCGAAAGTGCCCCCTTCGGCGTGGACGCAGACCGTGCTGGTCCATTCGTCGTCGTCCTGGCGGACGACCGCGCGGTCGCCATCGTGCCGGAGGATGGCCGCCGGCGCGCCGGCGCGGATGGTGATGCCGCTTAGGTCCAGCGCGGCATCGAGCGCCTCGACGATGGCGGCATACGGCAGCACCGTGCCCAGCGCCGGCACGCCGAAGTCGGCGTGGGAAATGTGCGTGCGGCCCAGGCGTCCGCGTTGCGAGACGTGGACGTCGAGGATGTCGGCGCCGCCCTCGGGCCAGGCGCCGAGCGAGGCCAGCAGGACCCGGCTGCCATGGTTGAGCGCCATCGAGCGCGGGTCGGCCGCCGTGGCCGGCGCCACCGACGGCCGCCGCGGCCGGCACAGCACGATGTTCTCGGGCCGCGCGGCCGCCCGGGCCAGCAGCAGCGCCAGCGTGGCCCCGACCGGCCCCCCGCCCAAAATAGTAATGTCCGCTTGCATGTAAATACCTATGGCACGACCCGCTCTTGCACCACGCCACCATCCGGGGCACAGCGGATCCGGCTCCGCCGGTCCGCAAGTAGAGCCCTCGGGACCCGCCGCCGGGCCGCCCCAAGGCGGGTCCCGGCCCTTGGGGAGCTGCCGCGTAGCGGCCGGGAGGGCGCCATCTGGACGCGCGTCAGCGCGCAGGGGGTCAACTCATCAACGCTTCGATCTCGTCCGCGGCGACGGGCACGCCCCGGGTGATCAGCTCGCAGCCGGTCTCGGTCACGACGGCATCGTCCTCGATCCGTATGCCGATATCCCAGAAGCGCTCGGGCACGTCGGCCGCCGGACGGACGTAGATGCCCGGTTCGATCGTGAGGACCATGCCGGGGCGCAGCATGCGCCACGGGCGCGTTTCGTCGGCGGACGGCGGCGCGCCTGGTTCCCGGTAGTCGCCGACGTCGTGCACGTCCATTCCCAGCCAGTGGCCGGTGCGGTGCATGTAGAAGCGGGTGTAGTGCTGGGATTCCAGCACGCCATCGAGGGTGCCGCTCAGCAGTCCTTCGTCGATCATGCCTTGCGCCAGCACGCGCACGGCGGCTTCGTGGCCATCGTTCCAGCGTGCGCCGGGGCGGGTGTGGGCCGTGGCGGCCTTCTGCGCTTCCAGCACGATGTCGTACAGGGCGCGCTGTGGGCCGCTGAAGCGGCCGTTGACGGGAAAGGTGCGGGTGATGTCCGAGGCATAGCCGTCCAGTTCGCAGCCGGCATCGATCAGCAGCAGGTCGCCGTCTTTCAGTTCGGCGTCGCCGGCCCGGTAGTGCAGCACGCAGGCGTTGTGGCCGGTGGCCACGATGGAGTTGTACGCGACCGATTGCGAACCGTGGCGGCGGAATTCGTGCAGCAGTTCGGCCTCGATCTCGTATTCGCGCAGGCCCGGCCGCGTCGCGCGCATGGCCCGTACGTGGGCGCCGGCCGAAATGGCGCCGGCGCGGCGCATGGTGTCGATCTCGCTGGCATCCTTGACGAGGCGCATTTCCGCCAGGATGGCGCGCAAGTCGTGGGCGCAGCCCGGCGCCGTGGCGCCGGAGCGGCCCATGGCGCGCACCTTGTCCAGCCAGGTGCGCAGGCTCAGGTCGAACAGGCGGTCGCCGGCCAGGGGGACGAACAGCGCGGGCTGGTCGGCGATGAGCTTGGGCAGTTCGTCGGCCAGCGATTCCACCGGGAAGGCCTGGTCGAAGCCGAACTGGTCGGCGGCCGCTTCGGGGCCGATCCGGTAGCCGTCCCAGATCTCGCGTTCGAGATTCTTGCCGCGGCAGAACAGGATGCTGCGGTCTTCGCGGCCGGCGACCAGCACGACCCAGGCTTCGGGTTCCGGAAAGCCGGTCAGGTAGAAAAAATCGCTGTCGAAGCGGTACGGGAATTCGGCGTCGCGGTTGCGCACGGCTTCGCGCGCCGTGGGCAGGATCGCGATGCCGCCGCCGCGGGTCCGCATGATGTCCATCAGACGCTTGCGACGCGCGGCGAAAGGGGAGAGGTCCTGGGCGGGAATGCTCATGGCGGCGTATCCGTACGCGGAATGACGAGGACTATTGTAGGCTCGCGTCGAGCCAGGCCAGGCGCTGCGGCGTGCCGACGTCGGTCCAGCGGCCGGCGTGGCGGGTGCCGGCGACACGGCCCTCGGCCATGGCCGCGCGCAGCAGCGGCGCCAGCCTGGCCGGTTCGCCCGGGGGCAGGGCCGCGAACAGCCGAGGCCGGTAGACGCCTATGCCGGCGAACGTGAGCCGGGGCTCGCCGTCCTGCACCAGGCCGGCGGGGTCGAGGCGAAAGTCCCCCGCGGGATGATGCTCGGGATTGTCCACCAGCACCAGCCAGGCCAGCCGGTCGTCCCGTTCGAGCGTCTCGGCGGCGGCATGCGCCCCGGCCGGATCCCAGTCGGTCCAGATGTCGCCGTTGACGACGAGGAACGGGTCCTCGCCCAGCATGGGCAGCGCCTGCCGGATGCCGCCGGCGGTTTCCAGCGCCCGCGGCTCGGCCGAGTAGCGCAGGCGCGCGCCCCAGCGGCTGCCGTCGCCGAGCGCCTGCTCGATCAGGCCGCCCAGCCAGGCGTGGTTGACGACGATGTCGCGCAGTCCGGCGTCCACCAGGCGTTCGATGTGCCAGACGATCAACGGCTTGCCGCCCGCTTGCAGCAGCGGTTTGGGGACCGTGTCCGTGAGCGGCCGCATGCGCTCGCCGCGCCCGGCCGCGAGAATCATCGCGCGCATCAGAAGGTGTATCCCGTCGCCGCCTGCCGTCCGTCGAGCTTGTCCAGCAGTTTCATCAACGGCTTGAAGGCCAGGTAGCGTCCGGCCACCTGCCGCACGTAGGTGTTGACGCGCGGCATGTGGTCCAGGTAGTGCCGCTTGCCGTCGCGGTGCGCGAGCCGGGCGAACACGCCGAGGATGCGCAGGTTGCGCTGCAGCCCCATCCACTCGTAGGCGCGATGGAACTCGGCAAAGTCGCCGGGCACCGGCAGCCCCGCCTTGCGGGCCATCTCCCAGTAGCGGATGCCCCAGTCCAGCTGCTGCGCTTCGTCCCAGGTGGTGCGGGCGTCGGTGAGCACGGACGCCAGGTCGTAGGTAATGGGCCCGACGACCGCGTCCTGGAAATCGATGACTCCGGGGTTGGGGCCATAGTTCGGCCCGTCCGCGGGCAGGTCGGTCACCATCAGGTTCGGCGAGTGGAAGTCGCGGTGGACCAGTACGAAGGGCTGGGCGAGGTTGGCGTCGATCAGGGTGTCGAAGACCGCGTTCAGGGCATCGCGGTCGGAGGCATCGAGGGGCAGGTCGCGGTAGCGGGCCGCGTACCAGTCGGGGAAGAGCTCGAGTTCGGTCGCCAGGCGGCCCTTGTCATAGTGCACGAGGCCGGTGGTTGCGCTTTGTTGCAACTTCACCAGCGACGCCAGGGCGTCCATGTAGATGCGGTGGGTGTCGTGCGGCGTCGGCTGGCCGCGCAGGTAGTCCACGTAGGTGGTGCGCCCCAGGTCGGACAACAGCAGGAAACCCTGGGCGGGATCCTGGGCCAGCACCTGCGGTACGTGGACGCCGGCATCGCGCAGGAGGCCGGCCACGTGCAGGAACGGGCGGCAGTCCTCCTTGTCCGGCGGGGCGTCCATGACGACGGCGGTGCCGGCGCCCATGCCGAGCCGGAAGTACCGGCGGAAGCTGGCATCGCTCGAGGCCGGCTGCAGGGAAGCGGGGTCGAGTTCGAGTTCGGGGGGAAGTCCGGATATCCAGGCGGCGAGCCGGGTCAGCCGGGGGTCGGCGCCGGACTGGCCGGCGGCAAGGTCGGTGGTGGCATTCATGCCTCCTATAATACCGACCGATATCGGATCCCGGAACGAAGGCCGCTCCTCGAACATGGGGAGTCCGGCACCCGCCGAAGGACGCGGGCCGCTATCTTTTTTTACCGCGCGCGGCCGCCGGGTCGCGTATTCTTCGACTTTCCGTTTTTTTCATTCCTGAAGGCCCGTGCGATTGATCCGGTGGTTCAGCCTATTTGCAGCGTTCGCGGTAGCGCCGTTGGCCTATGCGCAAGAAGGTTCGCCCGAACAGCCGGCCGCGGCCGGCGGCGTCTCCGGGCCGGGCCTGCGCCTGTCGCCCGGCCTGCGCATGCATACCTATGATCCCGATCAGTTGCCCGTGTTCATGGAGGCCGACACGCTGACGGCCGAAGGCCAGGACACGCTCAAGCTCGAAGGCAATGCCCAGGTGCGGCGCCGCGACACCATCCTGAAAGGCGACAGCATCGAGTACGACCAGGTCGAGGACGAGCTCGAGGCGCTTGGCAGCGTGCGGCTGATCCGCGACGGCAACCTGCTGACCGGGCCGCGCCTGAAGCTCAACATGAGCAGCGGCACGGGCGAGATCAACGACGCGCGCTTTTTCTTCGGCGTGAATGGCGGCAGCGGCTCGGCCCAGCAGATCCGCCTACTGGGGCAGAACCGGATCCGTGCCGACCGCGTGCGCTATACCGGGTGCGCGTGCGAGGATCCGGATTGGGAGTTGCGCGCAAGACGGGTGGATTTCGACTACAACGCCGGCCAGGCGCTGGGCTACGGCGGGGTGCTGTATTTCAAGGATGTGCCCATCCTGGCCTCGCCGATCATGTCGTTCCCCATCACGAACGACCGCAAGTCGGGTTTCCTTTCGCCCACGTTCGGACTGACGAGCAAGAGCGGCGCCGAATTCGCCATTCCGTACTACTTCAACATCGCGCCCAACCGCGACGCCACGCTCACGCCCAAATTCATGGTGCGCCGCGGCCTGCAGCTGACGGGCGAGTTCCGCTACCTGGAGCCTTCGTTCAGCGGTGAAACGCGCCTGAGCTACCTGCCGGACGACCGCGTCTCGGGGCGCGACCGCTATCTGTTCAGCTCGCAGCATCGCCAGCAGCTGACGCCGAACCTGGGCTTCAACTGGAACGTCTCCAAGGCGTCGGACGACGCGTATTTCCGCGACTTGTCGGTACTGGGCACCGGACTGGCCTCGACCGCCACCCTCGAGCGTTCGTTCTCGCTGAACTGGCAGAAGGGCTACTGGAGCGCCTTCGGACGCATGGTGAGCTACCAGACCCTGCAGGATCCGCTCGCGCCCATCGTGCCGCCGTACGGCCGCGAGCCGCAGTTGCACCTGACCGGCCAGCGCTACGACTGGAACGGCTTCGACCTGCGCCTGGACGCGGATGCCACGCGCTTTCGCAGCAATGACAGGGTGAACGGATCGCGCGCCTACGCCTATCCGTCGGTGTCCTATCCCATCATCCGGCCGGGCGGCTTTTTCATTCCGAAGATCGGCATCCACTCCACCCGCTACAACACCGATTCCTTCCAGGGCGCGGCATCCTACGACGCCACGCGCACCGTGCCCATCATGTCGCTGGATACGGGGCTGATATTCGAGCGCGACAGCTCGCTGCTGGGGCAGGCGGCCAGGCAGACACTCGAGCCGCGCCTCTATTACCTGCGCGTGCCGTACCGCAACCAGTCCAACCTGCCCATCTACGACACCGCGCTGGCCGATTTCAACTTCGCGCAGATCTTCTCCGAGAACCTCTATTCGGGGTGGGACCGGATCGCCGAGGCCAACCAGCTGACCGCCGCGCTGACCACGCGCTGGCTGGACCCCAAGACCGGCATCGAGCGGGCGCGGATCATGGGCGCGCAGCGCCTGTACTTCAGCGACCAGCGCGTTACGCTGCCCGGCGAGGAGCCGAACTCCGACGGCCGTTCCGATTTCCTGGTGTCCGTGTACGGCGCGCTGACGTCCACGCTCAGCGGCGAGACCACGGTGCAATACAATCCCAAGATCGACCGCGTGACCCGGTCCACCATCGGCGCGCGCTGGAGCCCGCAGCGCCTGAGCACCATTTCGGTGGCCTATCGCTACAAGCGCGAATCCGTCAGCGTGCCCGGCCAGGAACTGATCGACGTGGCTTTCCAGTGGCCCCTGGCGCCGCGCTGGTTCGGCATCGGTCGCATCAACTATTCGCTGTTCGAGAACCGGATCGCGGAAGCGGTGGCCGGCATCGAATATAACGGCGGATGCTGCTGGGCCTTCCGTCTGGTCGGCCAGCGCTACGCGGTGGCCAAGAACAATGCCACGACCGCGATGTTCTTCCAGCTCGAGCTGACCGGATTCGGCGGCATCGGGGCCAGTCCGATGACCACGCTGCGCCGTAGCATCCCGGGTTATCAGGTAATCAACCCGCCGCCTGAGAAAGGGACGGTGTTCGAAAGGTACGAATGATGGTTTCCAAGGTATTGCCCAGTATGACGAAAGCGACGCGCGGCGTCGCCCTTTGCTGCCTGGCCGCGCTGGCCAGCGGGCCGGCGGCCGCGCAGGGTCTGCGCCTGCCCGGCGAGCTCGGCGGCGGCGGGCCCTCCTTGACCGCGCCGCAAGCGTCGCCCGCTCCCGCGCCCATGGCGCCAGCGCCGGCGCCCACCGCTCCGGCAATGACCGCTCCCGCGGCGCCGGCGCCGGCCGCGCCCCGTGCAAGCTCGGGTTCGCGCATCCAATTGGGAGATGCCATCGTCGCCGTGGTCAATACCGATGTCATCACGCGCCGCGAACTCGACACGCGCGTTCAGGCCGCCGTGGCGACCCTGGCGCGCCAGCAGATCACGCCGCCCGACCAGAAGACCTTGGAGCGGCAGGTGCTCGAACGGATGATCGTCGAGAAAACGCAGCTGCAGGAAGCGGCGCAGAGCGGCATCCGCATCGACGACATGCAGCTCGATCGCGCCATCAGCCGCATCGCCGAGCAGAACAACGTCTCGGTGTCGCAGATGCGCGACCAGATCGAGCGCGACGGCCTGCCGTTCTCGGTGTATCGGGAAGACCTGCGCCAGGAGGTCACGTTGCTGCGCCTGCGCGAGCGGGCGGTCGACAGCCAGATCCAGATTTCCGAACCCGAGATCGACGCCTACCTGGCCGAACAGCACGAGGCGGCGCCGGCCGAACTGACCTTGTCCCAGATCCTGGTGCGGGTGCCGGAAGGCAGCTCCTCCGACATGGTGGCGCGCCTGCGCCGCAAGGCCGAGGACCTGCTCGGTCAGGCCCGGGGCGGCGCCGATTTCGCTCGCCTCGCGGCCGCCTCGTCCGACGGCGAGGAAGCGCTGCGCGGCGGCGATCTCGGCACCCGGCCGTCCGACCGCTGGCCGTCGATGTTCGTCGACGCCGTGGCGCAGTTGAGCCCGGGCGGCATCAGCGAGATCGTCCAGAGCGGCAACGGTTTCCACATCATCAAGCTGGTCGACCGCAAGACCGCCAGCGGCGGTGCCGGCGCCGCCGCGATGCCGGTGCAGCAGACCCATGCCCGCCACATCCTGATCCGCACCACCGCAGTCCTGACCGCCGAGCAGGCGCGCGACCGCCTGGTCAACATCCGGCAGCGGATCGTGCAGGGCGGCTCCAGCTTCGCCGACATGGCGCGCCAGTATTCCAACGACGCGTCGGCCCCGCAGGGCGGCGACCTGGGCTGGCTCTCGCCGCAGGAAACCGTACCCGAATTCGAGCGCGCCATGGATGCGCTGCAGCCCGGGCAGGTGAGCGAACCGGTGCAGTCCCCGTTCGGGTGGCACCTGATCCAGGTCATCGAACGCCGCACGCAAGACGTCGGACGCGAACGGCAACGCTCGGAAGCACGCCAGACGCTGTTCCAGCGCAAGCTGGACCAGGCCTACGAGGACTGGGCGCGCGAGCTGCGCGACAAAGCCTACGTTGAAATCCGTCTGGATAGGTGACCCCCCCTACGCGCTGACGCGCGCCCCCCAGGGGGCGATGCGGGTGGACCGGCGGAGCCGGATCCACCGCATCCTGGGTCTAGGGCCGTTATCTTGGGGTGGGGCACCTGTGCTTCGTTGGCTGCCAGCGGCAGCAACGGTGTAGCGGCCTGAGAAATTCGCACTAGACCCTGGGCGCCGCGGATCCGGCTTTGCCGGTCCGCCAGCGCCGCCCCCTTGAGGGGGAGCGGCCGGAGGCCGCAAGGGGGTGGGCTTCCCTCAATTGGAATTGAAATGAGCCAACGACGCACACTGGTGTTGACCACGGGCGAGCCCGCCGGGATAGGGCCCGAGCTGTCGGCCGCTGCCGCCGCCTGGTTTGCCGGGGCGCGGGGGCAGGGCGACGTGCCGGCGGATGCCGAGCTCGTCCTCGTCGGCGACCGCGACTTGCTTGCCCGGCGCGGCGGCGTGGACCTGTCCGCGCTGGCTGGCGTGGCCGTGCACCACGTTCCGGTGCGAGCCGCGTCCGAGCCGGGGCGGCTGGCCGTCGCCAATGCGCGCTATGTGCTCGATACGCTGGATGCGGCCATTGGCATGGTGGCGGAAGGCCGGGCGCAGGCCATCGTTACGGCGCCGGTGCACAAGGGCGTGATCAACGATGCCGGCGTCGCGTTTTCCGGCCACACCGAATACCTGCAGGAGCACGCGGGCGTGGACAAGGTCGTCATGATGCTGGCCGGCGGCGGCCTGCGCGTGGCGCTGGCCACCACGCACTTGCCGCTGCGCGCCGTTCCGGACGCCATTACCGCCGAGACGCTCGACCGGGTCCTGTCCATCCTCGATGCCGACCTGCGCCGGCGCTTCGGGCTGGCGCAGCCGCGCATCGCCGTGTGCGGCCTGAATCCGCACGCGGGCGAGGGAGGCCATCTGGGGCGGGAAGAAATCGACGTCATCGCGCCGGCTGTCGCCCGGGCCCGGGCCGCCGGCATCGACGCCCGGGGGCCGCTGCCCGCCGATACGCTCTTCGTGCCTTCGCACGTCGCGCAGTTCGATGCTGCGCTGGCCATGTTCCATGACCAGGGATTGCCCGTGCTCAAGCACGCGAGCTTCGGGCACGGCGTCAACATCACGCTCGGCCTGCCCTATGTGCGCACCTCGGTGGACCACGGCACCGCCCTCGACCTGGCGGGCACGGGCAAGGCCGATCCTGGCAGTCTGCAGGAAGCCATCGTGACCGCCATCCAGATGATACGCGCCGGCGGCCATACGGGCCCCGGCGCCGGAGTCCCCGCATGAAGCATCAGGCGCGCAAGCGCTTTGGCCAGCACTTCCTGGTCGACGACAGCATTACCGAATCCATCGTGCGCGCGGTGAACCCGCGTCCCGCCGACAACGTGGTGGAGATCGGCCCGGGCTTGTCGGCGCTCACCCGTCCGTTGCTGGAACGGCTCGACAGCCTGAAAGTGGTCGAGATCGACCGCGATCTCGCGGCGCGCCTTCGCGGCCAGTATCCGCCGGAGCGCCTCCAGGTGACCGAGGCCGACGCGCTGGCGGTGGATTTCGCGCAATTCGGCCCGTCCCTCAGGGTGGTGGGCAACCTGCCGTACAACATATCCAGCCCGCTGCTCTTTCACCTGATGGCCTATGCGGACCAGGTGCGAGACCAGCATTTCATGCTGCAGCGGGAAGTGATCGACCGCATGGTGGCGCGCCCGGGCGATGCCGACTACGGGCGCCTCTCGGTCATGCTGCAATCGCGCTACGACATGGAGAAGCTGTTCGACGTGCCGCCCGAGGCCTTCGATCCTCCGCCGCGCGTCGTGTCGGCGGTGGTGCGCATGATCCCGTTGCCGCCCGACCGGCCGCGGGCGCGCAGCGACGAGGCTTTATCGGCTACCGTGGCCAAGGCGTTTGCGCAGCGCCGCAAGATGCTGCGCCGCGGGTTGGGCGACTGGGCGGCGCTGGTGCCCTGGGAGGCCCTGGGCATCAAGGAGACGGCGCGCGCCGAGGAATTGTCGGTGGCGCAGTTCATTGCCTTGGCCGACGTTCTGCACGAGGCGGGTGTCGTCGGCTGAGCGGGCGTTCAATCGCTGGTTGAGTTCTTGAACCGTCCTTGGTCGGTGGGGCGGTGCCAAACGGTGCAGGTCTTGTCCGATGCGCGGGGGCCGGGCGGGCGGTGGAGCGCAGCGAAGCCGGTCCCGCTACGCGGGACTTCCCGGAATTGGCGCGGTCGGCGGGGCGGGCGAGAACTCGCGCGGGAACAGCCCCCCGGGCTGTTCCTACTACCGCGCTCAAACATGCACGCCCTTGCTTCCCCGCCGACCGCGCCAACTCCGGCGGCTCCGAATGCGCTCCACCGCCCGCCCGGCCCCCGCGCATCGGACAAGACCGATTTAAGAACTCAACAAGCCGCCCGACGCTTTCACCCCATTTCACTCGGGCTGGATGCCCGCCTTGGCGACGATGTCGCGATAGGTGTCCACGCTGCCCGCCAGCAGGCGGGCGAACTTCCCGGGCGAGGGATGCGCCTCCACTTCGAAACCGGCCGTTTCCAGCCGGGCCTGCAGCTCGGGCGAAGCCAGCGCCTTGTCGATGCCGGCGCGCAGCCGGTCGACCACGGCGGCAGGCATGCCGGCGGGGCCCAGTAGTCCGACCCAGGTGTCCGGCACCGCGAATCCCGGGATGCCCGCCTGCGCCAGGGTGGGCACCTCGGGGGCGGCCTTGGCCCGTTCGGCTTGCAGGACGCCGAGCAGGCGCAGCCTGCCGGATTTCACATGAGGCAGGACGTTCGAGAGCACCAGGATTCCGACTTGCACCTGCCCGCCGACCACGTCGTTGAGAGCCAACGATCCGCCCTTGTAGGGAACGTGGGTCATGTCGATGCCGGTCGCGGCCTTGAGCAACTCTCCGCCCAGCTGCTGGGAAGATCCCACACCCGAGGTTCCATACGACAGCTTGCCCGGATGCGCCTTGGCGTAGGCCAGGAATTCCTTCAGGTCGCGCACGGGCAGCGCTGCGTTGACCACCATGGCCTGCGGCGCCGTGCCGATGATCGCCACCGGCGTGAAGTCCTTGACCGGGTCGTAAGGGACGTTGCGCGAGAAGAAAGGCAGGGTGTTATGGGGCGGTCCCAGCTGCATCAGCAGCGTATAACCGTCCGGCTCGGCGCGCGCCACCAGTTCCGAACCGATCATGCTGTTGGCCCCGGCGCGATTGTCGACGATGAAGCTCTGCCCCAGCGTTTCGGTGAGCTTCTGCGCGACGGCGCGGGCAACGGTATCGGCCGCGCCGCCTACCGCGAACGGGACCACCAATCGCACTGGGCGATTGGGGAAGGGTTGGGCGGCCGCCATCAGCGGCACCAGGCACAGGGCAGCCAGCGCCCCTTTCAAGTATTTCATGATGTCTCCTCGTGATCGAGGCGGCGGCCGCTGCGCGGACCGCCGCGGCGGCGCTCTCAGGCGCTTGGCGGAAAGCGTTCGGCATAGGGAATGAAGTCGATGCGCCGTTCGTCGACCCAGCGGGCCAGTTCATCGTGGCGGGGAAACCAGACGCCCGGATGCGCCGCGATATAGCCGAGGATTTCGTCCAGCATGGCGCTGATCAGCGGGCGGCCGCCGAAGTGTCCGTGCACCGTGATGTTGATGAACGCGTTGGGTTCCTTGCGATAAAGGAAGTCGAAGGTGTCGCGATAGCACTGGAAGAAGTCGCGCGGCGCGGCGCGCAGGACCCGGTTGTCGGCGAAGTCGCTGTGCGGGATGGCCACCATGCTGCCGTGCCTGGTCTCGATCCGGCAGGGCAGGTCCAGGTAGTTGTAGTCGCCGTGCCAGAGCATGCCTTCTTCGGCCAGCAGGTCGGCGGTGCGTTCGGTGGTCGCGATGGTGGAGCTCAGCCAGCCGCAGGGCCGCACGCCCGAGGTCCGGTGCAGTATGTCCAGGCTCTTGCGGATCAGTGCGCGCTCCTCGGCCTCGCTCAATCCCGGCAGGACTTCGTCCTGCGCGTAGTTGTGGCCCGCCAGTTCGAAACCATTGCCGACGATGGCGTGAATGACCTCGGGGAACAGTTCGGCTACGCGGGCGTTGACGCAGAACGTGGCCGGCAGGCCGCGGTCGCGGGCCAGTCGCATGAGGCGATACGCGCCGGCCCGCGCGCCGTATTCCGACCAGGTGATACCGGCCAGATCCTTGGCGCCGGGCTTGGGCGGACTTGTCATGGGTGAATATGGCGGCGCCTTGCCTTCCGACCAGCTCTCGATCAGAAAGGTGAGCGCCACCACGATGCGGGCGCCGTCCGGCCAGAGTGATGCTTGGTGGGGCATGGGGTCTCCTTGAGTCCCCGCCACTATCCGCCTTGGGAAGAGTTTTAACAATTTTAATTTTATTAATTAAAATTAAGTCATGCTGTTTTTGTTCGGATGATTCCTCCCATGCGCGACGCGTTCAAGATTCCCCAGCTCAGGCAGTTCGTCATTGCCGCTTCCCGGCAAAGCCTGCGCGCGGCGGCGGAGGAAACCCACCGCACCCAGGCGGCGGTGACGCTCGCCATGCAGAACCTGGAAGCCCAGGTCGGCGCCAGCCTGTTCGAGCACGGACACCAGGCGCGCCTGACGCCACTAGGCGAGGCCGTGCTTCCGCTGCTGCAGGAATTGCTCGCGCTCCACGATCGCGTGCAGAACGAGGTGTCGTTGCTCGCAGCGGGCGAACAGGGATCCATCGCTCTGGCTGTCATGCCCTCGCTGGCGGAGGAGTGGCTGCCGCTGATGCTGAGGCGCTTTGCCGCTTCGTATCCGGGCGTGAGCCTTCGCATCGCGGACGTGTCCTCGCCGCAAGTCGGGCCCCTGGTGGCCAGCGGCGAGGCGCAGCTCGGCATCGCCGGCCTGACGGGCGAGATCGCCGGGCTGGACTGCACGCCGGTGGCGCGCGATACCTTCGGCGTGGTGTGCGCCCGCGGGCATCCCTTGGCCCGGCAGCATCGCTCGGTGCCGTGGCGCCTCCTGCGGGGCGAGCCCCTCATCGAGAACACGACCTTCCATGCGCTGCGCGAGCATCGCCTGGGTACACTGCTCGACCGGCCTCACATGGTGATCAAGAACCGCACCTCGCTGATCGCCGCGGTCAAGGCCGGCCTGGGCATTACCGTGCTGCCGGCCCTGGCCCAGCCCGCGCCCGAGCACGACCTGGCCTTTATTCCCCTCACGGCGCCGCGCATCGAACGCCGCGTGGGCGTGCTGCGCAGCGCCGGGCGTTCTCTGTCGCCCGCGGCGGCGCACATGCATGCGCTCATGCTCGATTCATTGCGCGACTTTGCGCGCAGCAAGGGCGCGCAGCCGGTCTGACGCCGGCCGTTATCCGAAGAACCAGTAGCACACGCCGATGGCGGCCAGCACGCCCGCGAGGTCGGCCAGCAGCGCGCAGCCGACGGCGTGCCGGGTGCGCTGTATGCCCACCGCGCCGAAATAGACCGCCAGCACGTAGAAGGTGGTCTCGGTGCTGCCTTGGATGGTGGCCGACAGCAGGGCGGGGAAACTGTCCACGCCATAGGTTTGCATGGATTCGATCATCAGCGCGCGCGCCGCGCTGCCCGAGAAGGGCTTGACCAGCGCGGTGGGCAGCGCGTCCACGAAACGCGTGTCGAAGCCCAGCCAATGGATGGCGGCGCGCAGGCCGTCGAGCACGAAATCCAGCGCGCCGGATGCGCGCAGCACGCCTATCGCGCACAGCATGGCGACCAGGTAGGGCAGCAGTCCCTTGGCGACGTCGAAGCCTTCTTTCGCGCCTTCGATGAAGCTTTCATAGACGGGCACCTTCCTGATGGCGCCGGCAATCAGGAACAGCAGGATCAGCGCGAACAGGGTCAGGTTGCCCAGCAGCGAGGACAGCGCGCCCAGCGCCGCCACCGACAGGGTGGAGAGGAAGGCCATGAAGCCGCCCAGGATGAGAGCGGTCCCGACGATCCAGGCCAGCACGACAGGGTCCCAGACCCGCAGGCGCTGCATTGCCGCCACGCACAGGAAGCCGGCCAGCGTGGAGGCGCTGGTGGCCAGCAGGATGGGCAGGAAGACCAGCGTCGGGTCGGCCGCGCCCTGTTGCGCTCGGTACATGAAAATCGTCACCGGGATCAGCGTCAGCGACGACGCGTTCAGCACCAGGAAGAAAATCTGGGCATTGCTGGCCGTGGTGGTGCTGGGATTGAGGGTCTGTAGCGACTTCATCGCCCGCAGCCCGATGGGCGTGGCGGCGTTGTCCAGGCCCAGCACGTTGGCGGCGAAGTTCAGCGTAATCAGGCCGATCGCCGGGTGGCCGCGTGGCACCTCCGGCATGAGCCGCGCGAACAGCGGTCCCAGGAGCCGGGCCAGCGCATCGACCAGCCCCGCCTGTTCGGCGATCTTCAGGAAACCCAGCCAGAGCGCGATGGTGCCGAACAGCAGCACCATGATTTCCACCGACAGCTTGGCCATCGCGAACAGCGCGGCCACCATGGCCTGGAAAACCGCAGGATCGTGGCCGATTCCCCAGCGGGCGAGGGCGGCGATTGCCGCGACGACGAAAAAGCCCAGCCAGAGTTTGTTCAGCATGCGAGGGGAACGCGGTCCGTTCAGGAGAAGCCGGGGCCCGGCAGACCCGCTGATTGTAGCGACTCGCTTGCCGCAGTCAGCCGCGGCGAGCGTATTGCGCCGCCGTCATGCCGTTCCAGCGGCGAAATGCCCGCGAAAAGGCCTTGCCTGATTCATAGCCGACGGACTGGGCGACCTCGTCCAGGTTCGAGCCGGGGTTCTTGAGCTTTTCCGCGGCGATGGCCATGCGGTAGGACGACAGGTATTGCATGGGCGTCATGCCCACCAAACGGTGGAACCGTTCGCTGAAGACCGTGCGCGAGAGGTGGCTCTCGGCCGCCAGGGTGGCGACGGTCCAGGGCTGTTCGGGATGCTCGTGGATGCGCAGCATGGCGCGGGCGATACTCCGGTCCTGCATGCCGCGCAGCATGCCCGCGCGCCGCTCGGCCGGCGTGCGCAGGTACTCCCCCAGGATGTGGACCAGCAGAAGGTCGGCCATGCGCGCCGTGGCGAGCTGCCATCCCGGCGGCTGCTCCAGGCTCTGGTTGACCAGGGATTCCATCGCCTGCGCCAGCGCGCCGGTCATCGGCGCTTCCCGCTGGCGAATGACGATCAGGCTGGGCAGGGCATGGGCCAGCGCCCCGGGGCCGTCGGGCAGCCACAGGTGGAGCGAGAACATCTCGGTGGCCGGGCCATCGCCGCCGTGCGCGAATACGATGGGCTGGTCGCCGTGCGCGCCCACCTGGTGCGCGGCGATCAAGGGCTGGAAGGGCTGCGCCGGCAGTCCGGGCGCGGACGAAATGGTGTGGGCATCGCCGTGGGGCAGCATGGCGATGTCGCCGGCTTCGAGCGGTATCGCGGCTTCGGCGCCTACCGCGAGCCAGTAGGGCGCGCCGGCGCACATCCGGATCAGCGCTCCCTCGACGCCGGCCGAGCGCAGCGCCCAAGGGGCGGACAGCGAGAAGCGGGCGGTGACCGCCCGGTCGGAGCGCCAATGGGCCAGCAGGCGGCTGAGGAGGTCGCTGGGACGTGCGTGCATGGAGGGTGGCTGGAGTGCTTTGTGGGCGCTGCACCGGATTTCCGGACGGTCGGTTCCCCGATCCGGCGTTCCGAGGGTTGAGGCGCAAGCCGCCGGCGCCGACACTACGGGCATCGACACGGAGATTATCATGCCTCGAATCGACCACGCCCTGATCGTGGGCGCCGGCATCGCCGGCTGTTCCGCCGCGATCGCGCTCGCGCAGCAAGGCGTGCGCGTCACCATGGTGGAAAAGCAGCGGGCCTGGAAATTCCAGAGCTCGGGGCTTTTCATCTACAGCAACGGCCTGCGCGCGCTGCACGCCATCGGCGTGCTGCCGCCGATTCTCGAGGCCGGATTCGCCGTGCCCGGTGGCCGCAACCGCTATTTCGACCAGGACGGCTCATTCATCGTCGAGACCGTCTATCCGTCGCTGGAGGGCCTGCCGGCCATTCTCGGCATCAAGCGTGCCGAGCTGCATCGCATCCTGGCGAGCCGTATCGATGAACTCGGCATCGCGCTCAAACTGGGAACGGCCGTGATCCGCATGCCGCCCGCCGGCGGAGACGCGCCGCCGCGCGTTGCGCTGTCCGACGGGTCGGAAGACGCGTTCGATCTCGTGATCGGCGCCGACGGCATTCGTTCGCAAGTCCGGGCCGAGGCGTTCGCGCACATCGCGCCGGCCTATTCCGGTTTCGGCGTCTGGCGCAGCGTGCACGATCGTCCGCGGGGCCTCGATGCGAAGATCATGATGATGGGCGTGGGCAAGCGCCTGGGCATCATGCCGATCAGCGAGGAGAAGCTCTACATGTTCGGCGTCATGCTCGAGCCGCAGGATTGCTGGTACGCGCCGGCCGACTGGCCGGCGCTGATGCGGGAGCGGTTCGGCCAATTCGGCGGCCCGGCCGCGCCCTTCCTCGACCAGCTCGGGCCTGGCAGCGAAGTCCTCTATACCGGCGTCGAGGAAGTCATCGCGCCCCTGCCCTGGCATGCGGGCCGCGTCGTGCTGATCGGCGATGCCGTGCACGCCTCCACGCCTTTCATGGGCCAGGGGGGCGCAATGGCGCTGGAGGACGCGGTAGTGCTGGCCGAGGTGCTCGCGGAACCGCATCCGCTGGAGGAGGCGCTGCGGAAGTTCGCCGCGCGCCGCCATCCCATGTGCAAGCTGGTGCAGGACGTGTCCCGGCAAGTAGGACAGGCAGGCGCGCTGGAGGAGGCCGAAGACTGCGCGCGTCGCAATCTCGAGTTGCGGCGCGACGGGCAGGGCAAGGTCGACGCGTTCTTCGCCGCCCTGGAACGCCTGCGGTAGGCCCCGCGGTTTCAGTCCTTGCGGCTATTGGCCTGGATGAACTCGATCTTGTAGCCGTCGGGATCCTCGACGAAGGCGATGACGGTGCTGCCGTGCTTCATCGGGCCGGCCTCGCGCGTGACCTTGCCGCCCAGTTCGCGGACGCGGTCACAGGCCGCATAGGCGTCGTCGACCTCGACCGCAATGTGGCCGTAGCCTGTGCCGAGGTCGTACTTGTCCACGCCCCAGTTGTGCGTGAGCTCGATGACGGCGCCGTCCTTTTCATCCTCATAGCCTACGAAGGCGAGCGTGAACTTGCCGTCGGGATAATCCTTGCTGCGCAGCAGCCGCATGCCGAGGACCTTGGTGTAGAAATCGATCGAGCGCTGCATGTCGCCGACCCGGAGCATGGTGTGGAGTAGTCGCATGGATTGCCTCGCGTATAGGGGTTGGAAGGACCAAGTGTATACAGGCTGCTAGTCGAACTGCGGAAGGCTGGCCGGATCGTGCCGCCGCAATACTTCGCGCGCGCTTTCGAAGCCGGGCAGCAGTTGCCCCACTTCGGCCCAGAAGCCGGGACCGTGGTTCATCTCGCGCAGGTGCGCCAGCTCGTGCGCGATGACGTAGTCGATGATGTCGAGCGGGAAATGGATCAGCCGCCAGTTGAGCAGGATGTTGCCTTCGCTGGTGCACGAGCCCCAGCGGGTGGCGGCCGACGATAGTCTCCAGCGCTTGATCGACAGGCCCGTGCGGGCAAGGAAGTCGCGCAGGCGCGCGTCGAACAAGTGGCGCGCGCGGCCTTGCAGCCAGGCCTGGACGGTATCGCGTATGCGCGCCGCGGTGGCGTCGGGCGGCAGGCCCAGCCAGAGCACGTCGCCGTCTACGGGTGCGTCGGGGTCGGCGCACGCCAGCGCGGTATCGCGCTGGGCATCGAGGCGCATCACGATGCGCCGGCCAAGATAGGGCAGTTCCCCGCCGTCTTCCCACCGGGTCTGGTTGAGCGCGAGGCGTTCCTTGCGCTGGTGCCATTCGTGCAGCTTGGCGAGTATCCAGCGGGCCTTTTCACGGACGGCGGCATCGATCTCGGCCAGTCCTACCCAGCGCGGCGCGGTCACGCGCAGGCCGTCATCGCCGATCAGAAAACCTATGGTCCGCCGGCGCGAGCGTTGCAGGACGAAGCGTATCAATTGTCCCTCGGCCATCACCTCGCGCCAGCGCGCGCCAGGCGGCAACTGGATCGCGGGCGGCTGCGGCGCCAGGGGCCGGCTGGGAGGCGGTTCGACGGCCGCATGGGGTGGATCGGCGAAGAGGTCGAGCTGCGCCGAGGCGAGATCGGCCTCACGCCGCGAGGCCGACAGATCGGCGGGTGCGGAAGCGGGGCGTCTGGCCATGGCGTTAGGGTCTGTTCACGCTGAAAGGAGCCTTGCACGGGCCCTTAGCCCGCGGCGCCCCGGGTTTCGGGATAGCGTTCGGGGTTGAGCTGGCGCATTTCGCTTTCGATCCAGTCTTCGACGCGGCGGTTGATCTCGTCGGCCGTCAGGCCTTGGGGGTCGATGGCCGGTCCGATCGATATGGTAACCATCCCGGGGCGTTTTACGAACGTCCTGCGCGGCCAGCATTCGCCCGCGTTGTGGGCAATGGGGACGACCCAGGCGCCGGTGCGTACCGCCAGGCGCGCGCCGCCGCTCTTGTACTTGCCCTTCTTGCCGGGGGCGATGCGGGTGCCTTCGGGGAACATGACGAGCCAGCGCCCGGCAGCGAGCCGCTCGCGGCCCTGCGCCACGACCTGTTCGAAAGCGCCGCTGCCTTTCTTGCGGTCGATCGCGATCATGCGCAGCCCCGCCAGACCCCAGCCGAAGAAGGGAATCCAGTTCAGTTCGCGCTTGTAGACATAGCAGATCTCGTGCGGGAGCCAGCCCGCGAGGAACAGGGTTTCCCAGGTCGATTGATGCTTGGCGAGAACGATCGCGGGATGGTCCGGCAGGTTTTCCCAGCCCTTGATGCGCCAGCGTATGCCGACGATCCAGCGCGCGCCCCAGACCGCCAGGCGCGGCCAGCCTACCGTGAGCCGATAGCGCCAGTGCAGCGGCAGTGGCAGCCAGATGACGCAGGCGATGGCGTAGGGCACCATGGTGCCGATGAAGAAGATCGAGAACAGCAGCGATCGTAGCCAGCGCATCAATGTTCCTCGGGCTGGGCGGCCGCCTCGAGCGCGTCGGCGACCGCGCTGAGATCCTTCCAGACGACGGTGCCGGGCGGCAGTTTACCCTTGGCCAGCGTCTTGGGGCCGTTGCCGGTCAGAACCAGCCATGGGGTGCAACCCGCCGCCGCGGCGGCCTCGAGGTCGCGCGCCGAATCCCCCACCGACGGCACGCCTTGCAGGTCGAGTTCGAAGCGCCGTGCAATCTCGCGGTAGAGGCCAGGCAGCGGCTTGCGGCAATCGCAGCCCGCGTCGGGCGCGTGCGGGCAGACGAAGATGGCGTCGATGGCGCCGCCCGCCTTGGCCAGCTGGGCTTTCAGCTTGGCATGGATGGCGTTGAGCGTGGCCGCGTCGAACAGGCCGCGCCCAAGCCCCGATTGGTTGCTCGCCACGACGACCCGATACCCCGCCTGGTTGATGCGGGCGATGGCCTCGAGCGCGCCCGGCAGCGGTATCCATTCGTCCGGCGACTTGATGAAATCGGGGCTGTCCTGATTGATGACGCCATCGCGATCCAGGATCACCAGCTTGGGGCGGGCAGGGGTGGTGGGCATGTCAAGCGGTCGCTAAACGCGAGAGGTCCGCCACGTGGTTCATCACGCGGTGCAGTTCGGCCAGCAGCGCCAGGCGGTTGGCCCGCGTTGCCGGATCCTCGGCCATGACCATGACGTCGGCGAAGAAGGCGTCGACCGGGCCGCGCGCCTGCGACAGCACCGTCAGCGCGCCGGCGAAATCGCCTAGCGCGAACTTGCCTTCGGCCTGCGGCCGCAGCGTGCGCAGCGTCTGCGCCAGCGCCTGTTCGGCCGGTTCGGCCAGCAGCGCCTCGTTCACGGGGCCGGGTTCGCCCTCCACCTTCTTGAGCAGGTTGCCGATGCGCTTGTTGGCGGCCGCCAGCGCCGCGGCCTCGGGCAGCGCCGAGAAGGCGACCACGGCGCGTACCCGCGCCGGCACCTGGGCCAGCGGCGGCGCGACGGCGACTACCGCGTCGACCGCGGCGCGATCGAATTGGCCGGCCAGCTGGTTGCGGTAGCGTTCGAAAATGAAGGCGCGCACCTCGTCGATCTGCGCCGCCGTGGGCGGCGTCGCGAAGGTCGAGGCCGCACGGGCGAGCAGGCCGTCCAGCGTCAGGCCCGAGCCGTCCGCCGGCAGCCGCCCGCCGGCGTCGAGTTGTTCGAACGCGCTGATCAGGCCCAGCGCGGCGCGGCGCAGGCCGTACGGATCCTTGTCGCCGGTGGGCACGAGGCCGATGCTCCAGATGCCCAGCAGCGTTTCCGCGCGTTCGGCGAGGAACAGCGCGGCCATGGTGGCGGTGTCGTCGGTGACGGGCTGCTCCAGGCGGATGCGGTACTGCTGCCGGATGGCTTCCACCACGTCCGGCGTTTCGCCGTCGGCGGCGGCATAGTAGGCGCCCATGATGCCCTGCAGCTCGGGAAACTCGCCCACCATGCCGGTTACCAGGTCGGCCTTGGCCAGCAGGGCCGCGCGGTCCGCGCGGCCGGGGTCCGCGCCTATGGCTTCGGCCACCCAGCGCGCCAGCGCGCGCACCCGCTGCGAGCGCTCGAGCTGGGTGCCCAGCTTGTTGTGATAGACGACGGTGCCGAGCTGTTCCACGCGGCCCGCCAGCGGCACCTTCTTGTCGGTTTCGAAGAAGAAGCGCGCGTCGGCCAGGCGCGGCCGCACCACGCGCTGGTTGCCTTCGACGATGTTGGAAGGATTGGCCAGGGCCATGTTGCTGACGATGAGGAAGCGGTGGGTCAGCTTGCCCGTGGCGGCATCGAACAGCGGGAAATACTTCTGGTTCAGCCGCATGGTCAGGATCAGGCATTCCTGCGGCACGGCCAGGAACTCCGATTCGAACTCGCCCACGTAGACCGTGGGATATTCGACCAGGGCACAGACTTCGTCGAGCAGGGAAGCCACGTCGGCTTCATCGCCCAGCGAGGCGTGCAGCCGGCTGGCCTGGTCGCGCAGTTGCCGCTCGATGGCGGCGCGGCGCTGCGCGAACGACGCGATGACCCGCCCCTGGTCATGCAGGCGGTCTTCGTAGACGTCGGCCGAGGCGAGCTCGATCGGCCCTTCGGACTGGAAGCGATGGCCGCGCGTGACGCGGCCGGCGCGCAGGCCCAGCGCCGTCACGTCGACCACCGCGTCCCCGTGCAGGGCGACCAGGCCATGCGCCGGCCGGACGAAGCGGACGGTAGTCGCGCCGTCGGCCAGCTGGTAGCTCATCACCTTGGGAATGGGCAGCTTGCCGAGCGTGTCTTCCAGCACCGTCTGCAAGGCCGCGGCGAGCGCGGCGCCCTTGGCGATGCCGTGGTAGACGAGCTGCTCGTTCTTGCCGTCCGATTCGCGCGCAAGGCCGGATATGTCGATCGTCTCCAGGCCCTTGGCGGCCAGTTTCTTCAGCAAGGCGGGCGTGGCCTGCCCGTCGGCCGTCAGGCCCACGGAGACCGGCATCAGCTTTTCGGAGAATTCGGTATCGGCGGCCTGCGGCAACACGGCCGACAGGCGCACGGCCAGCCGCCGGGGCGTGGCATAGGCGGTGACCGTATTGCCTTCGGCCACCAGTCCGCGGCCCTGCAGCCCGGCGGCGATGCCGTCGGCGAAGGCCTGTCCCAGGCGGTTCAAGGCCTTGGGCGGGAGTTCCTCGGTGAACAGTTCCAGCAGGAGGGGTTGAGCGGCCGGCATTTACGCGGCCTCCTTGCGTGCAAGCATGGGAAAGCCCAGTCGTTCTCGTGAGTCGTAGTACGCCTGCGCGATGGCGCGCGACAGGTTGCGGATGCGGCCGATGTAGGCGGCGCGCTCGGTGACGCTGATGGCGCCGCGGGCATCCAGCAGGTTGAAGGTATGCGCGGCCTTCAGG